>Ga0066255_1000018_pt1 | contig 384226 bp, 353 predicted proteins | sample ThiBiot_750_biof_FD_71148 | JGI IMG/M metagenome (GOLD analysis project Ga0066255, IMG submission 71148) | Wastewater bioreactor microbial communities from Cape Town, South Africa - Thiocy_expt_750_biof (version 2) | ecosystem: Engineered > Bioreactor > Thiocyanate-remediating >...
GCTGGCCCCGAACCGCAATAATCAGTGGCCCTCAAGACTCCAAATACTCACTCAGACGCTGCCGTCCTCTCTCCTCACCCGTGATCGGGTCATGCCCGGTCAACCAGACCCGCAGTCCTCCCGCCGAAAGCTCGTCGCGAACGATGACACGGTCTTGGATGCTGAAACGCGCCACGGTGGTGTCGCTTGCTCCGGCGTAGGCTTCGAGCGCATCGGCTCCGACCTGCAGGTGGGCGTCACACGTGCCCTTGAGCGCGTAGGCGATGGCCTGTCGAATGCCGCGCGAATCGCCGCCTCGCTTCCAACGCTCCAGTCCGCCGCGCATGTCATGCACGCTACGCGCGTTTCTAGTCGCGCACAACTAGCAAACATCATTGATGCCTGCGTGCATTGCTGTCTTTTTTTCGCTAGCTATTTCGCTGACTATCTCTCTCGACTGCTGCTGGACTGCAGGGTCGAAGGGGTTTCGCGAAGTGTTTTGGGCTCGGCAGGGCAACTTCTGTCGTCAAAGAAGCGTCGCGCGGCAGGCAACAGCGCTTGTCACTCGGGCGCCGGAGAATCGAGCGCGAGCGTTCGGACGTGGGAGAGAACACGATCCCGGAGGCCCCGAACACCTTCGATGTCCCAGCTGTCGGGGTCGGGGAACTCCCATTCGATCAGTCGCCCAGTAATCGGCCCGGGAAGGGTAAGCCGCGACTTCATCGTGATGACAACATCGGCCGTCCGCAGATCGGCGGCCGTGACGGCGCGCGGGCGCGCCCCACTGGTATCGATGCCCAGCTCCTGCAATGATTCGGCGATCACCGGATTGATGTGAGCGGCAGGCGAGATCCCGCCGCTGATCGAGTTCACGCGCTCCGACGCAATGTATCCGAGCAGGTGCGCGCCGAGCTGAGATCGGCCGGCGTTGTGCTGGCAGATAAAGAGGATGAGGGGCGACGCGCTCACACCGCCTACTTGTCGCCGGGGATAAGTTCCGCGAGCAGGTGCTCAACCCGAGACTGCACATCGTCGCGGACCGCTCGCACACCGTCCAGCGTGAGGTCTGCAGGGTCGGCGAGCTCCCAGTCCAGGTACCGTTTGCCAGGGTACAGAGGGCACGCATCGCCGCATCCCATTGTGACCACCGCGTCCGCCGCGCGGACGACATCATCGGTCAGCGGCTTGGGGAACTCTTCAGAGACGTCGATCCCGAGCTCCGCAAGCACCGTCACAACGGATGCGAGGATGCCGGCACCAGGCTGGGAGCCGGCAGACCGCACATGGATGCGATCGCCCGCGAGGTGGCGGGTGATCGCGGCTGCCATTTGCGACCGTCCCGAGTTCTGGACGCACACATAGAGCACCTCGGGCACCGGCTTGGCGATAAAGCCGCGCGACTGAGCGAGCGCAGTGAGTCGATCGCGGGCAAATTTCTCCGCGAGCGACGGCAAGTGAGTAGACACGGCGGCCGTTCTGGCAAGCGCAGCGTGGGACTCGAAGACAACCCGTTCCACGGTCTCTTCGCTGACCATGCCACTGAACTGCTGCGCCAACCGCTCGGCAGCACGGTGGAGCACGGAATCCGCAGACAGAAGCGCATCCTGCCCTTTGCGCGTCATGCGGCGCCCCGTTCGGGCAGCAGGTCGGCGATCAGCAACTGCACCCGTCTCCGGATCTCGTCGCGGATCGGGCGCACCGCGTCGATCCCCTGCCCGGCAGGGTCGTCGAGCTCCCAGTCCTCATAGCGCTTGCCGGGGAAGATCGGACACACGTCTCCACAGCCCATGGTGATCACGACGTCCGATTCCTTGACGGCGTCGACGGTGAGGACCTTCGGCGTGTTGCCGGCGATGTCGATGCCTTCTTCTGCCATCGCTTCGATAGCGACGGGGTTGATCTGATCCTTCGGTGCAGAACCAGCGGAAAGAACGTCAATGCGTCCGCCACCCAACTCCTGAAGAAATCCTGCGGCCATCTGAGAACGCCCCGCGTTGTGGACGCAGACAAAGAGAACTGTGGGCTTGACTGACATGGTCTCTCACTTTCTTTTCTTCAAAGCATAGAGAATCATCTATGCACTCTTTTTCAACGGATGATGAACATCTGGTGTCATCGCTCAAGGACGGCGGGAAGCAGGTCTCGGACGCGGAGTGCGATCTCGTCCCGAATCGCTCGTATGTCGCCGATCGGACGACCCACAGGGTCCTCGACATCCCAGTCCAGATACTCTGTCGCTGGATAGGTGGCACAGACATCGCCGCAGCCCATCGTGACGACGATGTCCGCGCCGCGGACCGCATCATCCGTGAGTGGCTTCGGGAACTCACCCGCGAACGGGATACCGATCTCGTCGAGCGCGGTGATGATCGAGCCTCTGACGTCGGGGGATGGCGCGGAGCCCGCGGTAAGCACGCGAACCCGATCACCGGCCAGGTGGCGCAGCACGGCCGCGGCGATCTGGGACCGCCCCGCGTTCTGAACACAGACGAACAGCACCGTGGGGGTGTTTCCCTGGACGCCCGCACGCGCGGAGGATTCGAGCCGATCTGCTGCGAAGGCTGCGGTGCGTGAACCGAGAAGATTCGGATGCGAGGTCCGCTTGAGAAGGTTGTGTGTCTCGGTGACGCACGACTCGATGGTGGGGCGGTCAACCGTACCGTCGAACCGAAGCGCAAGGTCGTCGACGATGCGGACCAGATCGAAGGGTCGGCGTTCATGGGCCACCGGATTGGCGAACAAAGCCTCAATCCGATCGCGATGCTCGGGGGCGATATTGTACCAGACTTGGCGTCCGGAGGGCTCTCTGGCGACGACCCCCTCATCTAAGAGGGCTTTCATGTGGTAGCTCACCGTCGGCTGACGCAACCCGAGCGACTGGGCGATCCGGCCGACTAGGACCCGGCCATCCGCAGATGCGAGCATCATCCCGAGGATCGCGGTACGGGTCGGGTCGGCAAGGACTGAGATAGCCCGCACCGACGCACCATCCGTACTCATAGACAAGAGTCTATCCACGGGTACCATGAGCAGGTGCCTTCGCTACTTCCCACCCCGGCCAACTCGGAGTCGATTCCCTCGCTGGGGCGCTCAGCTGCGGAGGAACTCGCCCGAACTCTTCGAGCTGTTGCCGATCCCACGCGGCTGCAACTGCTCAGCGTGATTCTCGACTCAGCCGACGGTCGCGCGACGGTCACCCAGCTCACGGAGGCTTTGGGGTTGCGGCAGCCGACGGTGACCCACCACGTGCGCATCCTCGTCGACGACGGCCTGCTCACGCGCGAGCCGGAGGGCAAGTACGTGTGGTTGTCGGTTGCGCTCGATCGCCGACCGGCGATCGAGGATCTCCTGCGATGAGCCCTCACCCTCCTCACCGGATTGGTCGCCCCCTCGATCTCGAGGCCGCGCAAAGGCGCGCCGCTCAGGCTGCGGTACTCGGGGATACCCTCGCGTTGCGGGTGCTCAGCGTGCTGGCTGCGGGCGTTCCTGCCGTCAATCTCGCTGCGGCGCTTCACGTGCCTCAAGCGCAGGTCACTTCGGCGCTTCACTCCCTCGAGTCCGTCGGTATCGTCCATCCTGCTTCCGATGGGACGCTCATCCTCACCGCAGAGGCGTGGGTAAGATTCGGCCGGCTGTTGGTGAACGGCGATCCCGCTTTGCCAGAACCTCAGGCGGAACCTGCAGTCACCGCTCTCCCTGTCGCCATCGCCGCAGTCGCGCGCGACCTGTCGTACCGGTTCAGTTCGACGTTCAGCACTGAGACGGTGTCGCGCTATGTCGCGGAGAGCTATCTTCTGCTCAGCCACCGCGCGCAGGTGCGCACCCATCTGGCTGCGTTGACTGCCCGGTATGCCGCGGATCGTTTGGACGCACTCGCCTCCGCATCCGGCCTGTCGCTGCGGGGAACTCCTGAAGTGCTGTTCGTCTGCGTGCAGAATGCCGGTCGGTCGCAGATCGCTGCCGCCTACTTGCGGCATCTCGCCGGTGGCGCGGTCCACGTTCGGACTGCCGGCTCGGAGCCTGCTATGGCTGTGCACCCGCGAGTCAGGGAAGTTCTCGCTGAAGTGGGGATTCCGCTTTCGGATGACTTCCCGAAGCCCCTGACCGACGAAGTCATCCAGGCAGCAGACTACGTGGTGACGATGGGCTGCGGGGACGCGTGCCCGGTCTACCCGGGTAGGCGCTACATGGACTGGGAGCTCGAAGATCCACTCACATTGGATGATGCCGGCCTTCGGACAGTACGTGACAGAATCCGCGCCCACGTCGAGAATCTGCTCGCTGAGATGGGGATCGTGAATCAGCCGGCGAGCCGGTAGCCCACGCCACGGACAGTTTCGATGATCGCGGAACCGCGCGCGCCGGTGACCTGCGCAATGCGGGACCGCACATGGTTGATCAGCACGCGTACGGACGCGTGTGGGTCAACTGAGCTGCCCTGGCCGCCTGCGTCGACGAGCTGGTCGAGTCCGACGGTGTGCGGATGGTTCTGCGCCAACTCGAGCATCACCGCAAACTCGCGCGGTGACGCATCGATGGGGGTGCTTTCCCAGTAGATCCGATGGCTCCTCGCATCGACGGTCAAGTCACCGATGGTGATGGGACCGCTTGCCAGCGTCTTGGTCGGGAGCGTGCGTAACGTCCGCGCGAGCCGTTCCGCGGTGAGTGGCAGGTCGACAATTCCTCGGATGCCCGCGCTGAGGGCGGCACTCACCTCGGTGACGCCGGTCGCTGTCGTCAACCCGAGGAGAACGGATGACCCGCAGGTCATGACAGCGATGTCGACCACGTCTCGAAGGTCCTGACATGGAATGTCGGAAGAGATCACCAATATTGCTGCCGGATCATGAACCACCTCCCCGAGCGCGGCGACGATGTCGTTGCGCAACACAAGCGACAACCCGAAGCGACGGAATTCGCTCGCGGCGCCACGTACTGCCGTGTCGTCTGGAGCGAGAACCACCACGCGCGCGGAGCCCAGAAGCGGCTCAGCGACCATCGTCATCCGAACCTGCCGCTGATGTAGTCCTCTGTGCGCTGGTCGTTGGGGTTCTCGAAGATCTGGGACGTCGTCCCATACTCGACGAGGACCCCCGTGCGGTTGCCGGTCGTCTCGTCTGGCAGCGCGGTGAAGAACGCTGTGCGGTCCGCCACCCGCGCAGCTTGCTGCATGTTGTGGGTGACGATGATGATCGTGTAATCCCGTCGCAGTTCGTGCATCAGGTCTTCGATGCGGCTTGTGGCGATCGGGTCCAGCGACGAGCACGGCTCGTCCATAAGAATGACGTCAGGCTTGACCGCGATTGTGCGGGCGATACACAGGCGCTGTTGCTGTCCGCCCGACAGCCCGAAAGCTGACTGCTTGAGCTTGTCCTTGACCTCGCTCCAGAGAGCCGCTCGCGTCAGCGACTCTTCGACAAGGTCATCCATCGATTCGACCTTCATGCCCGTCACGCGTGGGCCGTACGCGATGTTGTCGTAGATCGATTTAGGGAACGGGTTGGGCTTCTGAAAGACCATGCCGATGCGCCGCCGAACTTCGATCGGGTCCACGCCCTTGCCGTAAATGTCCTCGTCCTGAAAGAGCACCTGCCCTTCGACGTGAGCGCCGATGACGAGGTCATTCATTCTGTTCAGGGACCGCAGCAACGTGGACTTTCCGCACCCTGACGGGCCGATCAGTGCGGTGATCTCCCTCGCTCCGAAGGAGAGGTTCACACCAGTAACCGCGCGAAAGTCACCGTAGAAGACGTTCACGTCTTCGCACCGGATGAGTCCACTCGGACTGTCCCGCAGAGTACGGACTTCCGTGGGATGGAAGTTCGGATGGGGTTCTTCGTGACTATTCGTCGTCGTTGTCAGGTCGCTCATGGCTACCACCGTTTCTGGAACTTGTTGCGAATGAAGATGGCCAGACCGTTCATCAGGAGGAGAACGACCAGCAGAAGAACGCTCGTGGCTGCCGCGAGTTCGTGGAAGCCTTCCTGAGGTCGTCCTGTCCAGTTGAAGATCTGGATCGGGAGCGTGGTGTACCCGCTTAATAGCCCGTTCGGGTCGAACGTGATGTATACCAGCGCGCCGAGAACCAAGAGCGGTGCAGCCTCACCCAGCGCACGAGAAAGAGCAAGGATCGATCCGGTCGCGATACCCGGGACCGCTGCCGGCAAGGTTTGCCGCCACGTCGTCTGCCACTCTGTTGCGCCCAAGGCAAGCGACCCATCGCGGATCTCTCGTGGAACCCCACGAAGCGCCTCGCGTGTGGAGATGATGATGACCGGCAGAATCAGCAAGGTCAGCGCGAACGCACCGCCGATGACGATGTTCGTGTCCCCCACGCCGAGAAGCGCAAGAAACGCCAGCGCGAGTAGGCCATAAACAATCGAGGGGACAGCGGCCAGATTTTGCACGTTCAGCTCGACGAGCCGGTTGTACCACTTGCGACTATCTGCGAATTCTTCGAGGTGCACGGCAGCAGCGATGCCGATCGGAATAGCGAGCACTGCGGTTGTGATGATCACCCAGATCGAACCGAGAATAGCTGGCCGAGCGCCTGCGTTGTCGGGCGTCGAAGCGGGGAAGTTGGTGATCAGATCCATCGTGAGCTTGTTCTGGCCCTCAATGAAGATCGTGATCAGCAGTGTCACCAGTACGCCGAACGCCACCAGAAGTGACAACCACAGCAGGCTCAAGAAGATCAGCGCCGATGGGCGCAACTCACCGTTGGTTCCTGTGCCGAGAGGTTTCGCGACAACCAACGGACCTTTAATATCGACGGTCCTCATGATCAGTAAATCTCCCTATAGCGCCGCACGACGCGGATACTGATGAAGTTGATCGCTAGCGTGATGACGAACAGCAGCAGACCCACCGCGAACAGGGTGTTGTATTCGAGGCTGCCGACGCGAGAGTCGCCGAGCGCTGCGTTGGCGATGAAGCCGGTCATCGTCTGCCCCTGCTCCAGCGGGTTGCTAACGATCCGCGCCTGGTTGCCCGCAGCGATAGCGACGATCATCGTCTCGCCCACGGCTCGAGAGATCCCCAAAACAATCGCGGCCACGATTCCGGAGAGCGCGGCCGGGAACACGACTCGCAACGTTGTTTGCATTCGATTCGCGCCGAGCGCGGCGCTGCCCTGCCGCATCGCGGTGGGCACTGCGGACATCGCATCCTCCGATATGGATGCAACGGTCGGGATGATCATCACACCCATCACGAGGCCTGCAGCGAGCACGCTGAACGCGCCCGTGGGCAGTTCCAACCACTCACGGAACACGGTCGCTTGGACGAACTGCAGTGCAAAGAACCCGTACACGACCGTCGGCACCCCGGCGAGTATCTCTAGGAGCGGCTTGAGCACCTTGCGGACGTTCGGTTTCGCATACTCCGAAAGAAGAATGGCGGCGCCGAGCCCGAAGGGAACTGCCACAACTAGTGCGATACCTGTAGTCCACAGGGTGGCCGTGACAAGCGGCAGCACTCCGAAGGACGCATCGGCGAACCGGGGTGCCCATCGAGTTCCAAAGAGAAACTCCCACACCGGCACCTCCGCGAAAAACGAGAGCGCTGGAGTGAACAGTGCAATCAAGATCCCGACGGTTGTCAGAACCGTCGCGATCGCGGCAACGCGCAAGATCGCCTTGATGATGGTCTCGCCGTGTCGCGGCTTACCGGCGAAGTGGCTCGAGGGCCGGGGGCCCGAGGCGATCCTCGGGCCCCCAACCTTTTCGGTGACAGATGTCATGACGACAGATCGAGTCAGAAGTGAGCGGCGCCGGCTCAGCCGAGCGACGCGAGCTCCTCCTGGGCAGTCGTGATCTGCTCGTCCGTGAGGGGAACGAACAGAGCAAGGTCGGCGATCTCGACCGAGTTCTCGACATAGAAGTCGACGAACGCCTTCACCTGCGGCTTTTCGCCGTACGCGGCGTTGTTGACGTAGATGAACAGCGGTCGACCGAGCGGAGTGTATGTGCCGTCCTGGACGGTTTCGGTGCTCGGGGAGACGCCGTCCACGGAAGCCGCAACGATGACACCTTCGTTCTCCTCGACATAGCTGAGTCCGAGGAAACCAATGGCTCCGACATCGCCCGCCACACCCTGGATGGTGATGTTGTCGTCCTCGGAGGGGCTGTAGTCCGTGCGGATTGCTCCGGTCTCACCGTTGATGGCCTCGGTGAAGTAGTCGAACGTGCCGGAGTCGGTCCCAGCACCGAAGAGCACGAGCGGCTCATCCGGGAAGCTCGGGTCAACGTCCGACCAGCTCATCACGACGCCCTCGGATTCCGGCGCCCAAATCGTCTGGAGCTGCTCGACGGTCAGCTCAGTCGCCCAGTCGTTCTCCGGGCTGATGATGACGGAAAGTCCGTCGTTCGCGGCGACGATCTCGGTGTACTCGATACCGTTGGCTTCACATTCGGTTGCTTCTTCGTCTTTGATCGGTCGCGAAGCGTTGGAGATGTCCGTCTCGCCGGCACAGAACGACTTGAAGCCTCCGCCGGTTCCGGAGGTCGCAACTGTCACGTTGACATCAGGCTGAACCTCTTTGAACAGATCAGCTGCCGCGGATGTGAGCGGCTCTACCGTTGAGGAGCCGTCCGTGGAGACCGGGCCGCTCAGACCAGTGGTCGAGCCATCGGGATTGGTGGTCGCTTCGCCGCCGGCGGACTGGCCGCCACACGCGCTGAGAGCGAGTGCAGCAGCGGTGATCGCCGCGACTGCGGCAAGCTTTGCTGTGGTCTTGTTCACGATGTGCTTTCGTTCAGGCCCGGAGGGCCGGTCTGGGATCGCCGGTGCGGGCGATTCAGATAGACGAGCTTCTATCCGCTCCACATAGAAGACCTTCTATGTGAACGCAGGGTGAACGCAATGCCGCTAGCAGCGGTCGGACTGCGCGACAGTTTGCACGCGCACTCCCAGATCAGTCAGTCGAAAGTGACCCCTGCGGTTCTCTACCCACTCGAGATTGACGAGGCGCCAAAGAATCTCACCCGTCATCTGGGGGAGGCTCTTGCCCTGGCGAGGGACGCTTGGTCCTGCATGTGTCGCCCAGTACGCCGCGATCTCGTCGTGGGTGATCTCAGGATTGCGAGCGATGATGTCGAGCACGACGGCTCGGGGTGCGCTCAAATATCTCCGAATCACGGCGTCGTCCATGAGCTGACTATCCCGTCGCGTTCTTCGCGCTGCGTCGCTCGATCAGAACAGTGTCTCGCCACCGCCCAGCGTGCGGCCCCACCGCCGAACGAGCGATTCGCTCGCGAATGCCGATGACCCGAAACCCCGCGCTCAGGTGCAGGCGAATGCTTGCCGAGTTGTCCGGGAACACGCTGGATTGAATGGTCCAGAATCCTGCGTCATCGGCAGCGTCAACAAACGCGGTCAACAACAGCCCCCCGACACCCTGACCCCTCGCATCTCGGCCCACGTACACAGAGTGCTCGATAACACCGGAGTATGCCGAGCGGGTGGATACGGGCGACGCCGCCGCCCAGCCGATGACGGCACCTTCGGCCTCAACGGCGACCAGTCGCGGCGCCAGGATCTTGCCCGCGTCGAAGTCTTCCCAGGTGGGCGTAGCGCTCTCGAACGTCGCTTCGCCGTCTTCAATCCCGTGCCGGTAGATCGCCTCGACGCTGGGCCAATCGAGCGCCCGCATAGGGCGGATCGATGTCACGAGCAGCATCCACCGCCAGCGCCAGCGCCAGCGCCAGCATCAGTCGAGCACACTCCGGTCGCGGGCAGCACGAGTTCCACATTGACCGCGGACGTTGTATCGCCCGCGAGCCATGCCGCGACGGACCGGACCTGCTCGTAGCCGGTGGCCAGCAGAAAAGTGGGTGCACGCCCATAGGACTTCATGCCGACGATGAAGAAGCACTTCTCGGGGTGGGTTAGTTCGCGGAATCCATGCGGTTCGACTGTCCCGCACGAGTGCACGTTCGGGTCGATCAACGGCGCGAGGCGCCGAGGAGCTTCAACAATGTCATCGAGGTCTAGACGAATCTCGCGAAGCATGGACAGATCAGGACGAAACCCCGTTGCATTCACCACGATGTCGGACGAGTGCGTCACAACCTCTCCGTTTCGGTGACCGACGAGCTCCACTCGTTCCGCGACGCGGCGAGCTCGGATGATCTCGAACCCGTCCACGAGAGTGACTTCCCCACGTTCTACAGCCCGATCGACTCGACTACCCAAATCCGCACGACCGATTAGCGCATCGTCGGGCGAAGAAGACACACGAACCGCCTGAGCGTTGCGAATGAGCCACGAGACTTCAGTCCCTGCTTCCTCACGCGCGAGCTTCACGAGCGCAAGCAACGTGTTGGCCGCGGAGTGCCCGGCTCCGACAACGGTGACATGCTTCCCCGCAAACCGCGACCGATCACGGCCCAGCACATCAGGCAGCGCAGGGGTCACATGCTCGGCGATCTCCGACAATCCCAACAGCTCTAGGCCACTGGAGGAGAGTGAGTTCGGCGAACGGTACGTGCCCGAAGCATCGATGACCGCGCGCGCAACTGCATCTTCTTCGGATCCGCCGGAAGTGCGCAGCCGCAGGACGAACGGCGCGGAGGAACGACCGTGAGTGCGTGTGCGATCCATCCCTTGCCTACTGACACCGACTACTGTGACACCGGTCCGGATGCGCGATGCGATTCCGTCCACCTCCGACAGCGGGGCCACGTACTTCTCAACGAGCTCCTTGCCGCTAGGCGCCCGATCCGGATCTGGCAACTCCCACCCCGTTGCCTCAAGGAGGCGACGCGATGCGGGATCTACCAGATGTTTCCACGGCGAGAAGAGTCGAGTGTGCCCCCACGATCGCACACTGGACGCCGCTGAATCGCCTGCCTCGAATATCTCGAAGTCAATCCCGCGCTCTCGCAGGTTGGCGGCCGCCGCGAGGCCGATGGGACCCGCGCCGATGATGGCGACCGGCAGAGTACTCAGGCTGTCGGCCTCGGTCACTCGGGGGGTGAGATCGAGCAGGGTCATGGCAGCACCTTCCAGCGGATATCGATGATGTTCGATATTGTTCTTACTCGATCTATCGACAACTGTCAATATCGGCTATGGTCAATCTATGACTACGCTCCTGGACGTCACGGATATCAGCACTGCGTCCTGCCGCACACCCCTGGTGCGCGAGCCGATCACGAGCGAAGAGGCCGAATCACTCGCCCTCACAATGAAAGCGCTGGCGGATCCCACGCGCCTTCGACTACTTTCCATCGTGGCCGCATCCGAAAACTCGGAGGCATGCGTGTGTGACCTCGTCGAGCCGATCGGTTTGAGTCAGCCCACGATCTCGCACCACCTGAAGGTGCTGACCTCCGCGGGGTTCCTCACGCGCCGCAAACGCGCAACCTGGGCCTACTTCACTCTCGTCCCCGGAGCGCTCGACCGCGTCTCGCAGTTCCTCTCTACGACCTGACCCGCTCGGCAGTGCCCGGTATCGTGACACCTCGCATCGATGCCCGTCGATACCCTGTATGTTGGATATAGAAGTTCGTCTATTTATCGAGGAGCACCGTGAGCGATTCGGCCGCGTCAGCACGTTTGGGAACTCTCGACAGATTCCTGCCGGTATGGATCCTGCTGGCGATGGGGGCGGGCCTTGCTCTCGCCGTCTACGCTCCCGCGTTCGGTGAGTTCTTGCACGCAGCGTCTGTCGGCACGATCAGCATCCCCATCGCGATAGGCCTCCTCGTGATGATGTACCCGGTACTCGCGAAGGTCCGCTACTCGGATGCTGCCGTCGTCGGACGGGACAAGCGGCTGCTCATCTCGTCTCTCGTGCTCAACTGGGTTGTCGGCCCAGCGCTCATGTTCGCCCTTGCCTGGCTACTCCTCCCCGACCTCCCGGAGTATCGCACCGGTTTGATCATCGTGGGACTTGCGCGCTGCATTGCCATGGTGCTGATTTGGAACGACCTCGCTTGCGGCGACCGCGAAGCGGCAGCGTTCCTCGTCGCAATCAACTCGGTCTTCCAAGTCATCGCGTTTGCCGCCCTGGGGTGGTTCTACTTGCAGGTGTTGCCCACGTGGCTCGGCCTTTCGACGACGAGCGCCGAATTCTCCATCTGGGCCATCACACTCAGCGTCCTCGTGTTCCTCGGCATTCCACTCGTCGCCGGATACCTCTCCCGAGTCGTTGGGGAACGGCAGCGCGGACGCGAATGGTACGAGAGCGTCTTCCTGCCAAAGATCAGTCCGCTCGCCCTCGGTGGTCTCCTGTTCACGATTGTGATGCTGTTCGCGCTGCAAGGGCAACAGGTTATCGATCGCCCCCTTGATGTCGCCCGCATCGCGCTACCGCTGTTGGCCTACTTCATTCTGATGTTCTTCATCGGTTTCGCCACCGGAAAAGGCATCGGCCTGAGCTACGAACGCACGACGACCCTGTCGTTCACCGCCGCGGGGAACAACTTCGAACTGGCCATCGCTGTCGCCATCGGCACCTTCGGAGCGACAAGCGGGCAGGCACTTGCCGGCATCGTCGGCCCGCTCATTGAGGTCCCCGTACTCGTCGCGCTGGTCTATGTGGCACTGTGGTTGCGCCCGCGACTCTTCCCCACGCCCGATCTGCATGCCGCCAACGAGAAAGCCACGGAACCTGCTCGACTGTAGGCTCCGAGCAGGGCGGAACTGACGAGCCAACAACTCGCGCACTTTGCCCGACGGCTCGCGCGCTCATCGAGTCCGCAGAAAGTCCGCAGAATCCGCTTTTCAACACTCTCGCGGACATCGTCGATCAACCGAAAATCCGCGTGATTCCGCGGATTTCCCGCCACGTCTATCATCCGCAATGGGCCGGATGCGGTCCGTCAACTACCGGTAAGGCCTTCGCACGGCCACGCGCCGAGCGCCAGCACCGCCAGAACGACCTGTACACACCCGGCCGCGAAGTAGATGCCGTGCAGAGGTGACCACACGAGCATCAGCGCGATCTCGATGAAGATCCAGATCATCATGACGAGTCCCGCCGTGGCGCTCAGGCCCCGTGCGAGCGGATGCCTGCGCCACAGCGCGACGACGGCGAACGCCTGTGATCCGCCGACGACCAGCCCGAGGATGACGCCGGGCCAGAAGTAGCTTGTGAACGGCGTCCCGTCGAGCCACTGCAGCGGGATGCCCATGCCATCGAACCCGATCAGGCCCACTGCCCCGACCAGCGCCGACACGAGGTTGAACCACGCGACAACCGACAGCGCGGTGCGCAACCCGCGGGGCATCCGGTCGCTCATGGCGATGACGGTACGCCGCCGCGCAAAGGCCGAGCATGCCGCGCAGCCGTGAGAATCCGCCCCGTCGTGCGCACGACATAGCAACCTGATAGACAGAGTGCGAGACCCACGAGGAGACCCATGACCGCGCACGCGACGCCTGTTTCACGCCACCGAGCTCACGGCATCGGCGGTGCGCTCGCCGCGCTCGTGCTCGCCCTGACCGGCTGCGCGACCGAGGCACCGGCATCCACCGCGCCGTCAGCAACAGCGAGCATCGCCGCCACCGCCGAGCCCGTCGCGGCGCAGGGCCTGTCTGCCGAACCGGTGTCGGGCACGGGGCGGGTGGAGTTCCCCGGTATGGACTTCCCGATTCCCGCCGGCGCGCAGTCGCTGCTGCTCGTGTTCGAGTGCGACGGATCGAGCCCGTTCTCGGTCGAACTGGGCGGCTCGATGATGCTGCAGCAGTCGCCGCTCTACGGCACGTGCGGCGACACAGCAGACCTCCTCTTCCCCGTCCTCGCGGCGACGCAGCCGAAGCTCACCGTCTACGTCGACGAGGGCGTGGCCTGGACGGCGACGCCGCTGTTCTCCACCGACCCGTTCCCGACGGAGACCTCGCTGGCGAGCGACTGCTCCGCGTTCGCCGCCGTGTACAGCGCGTACCTCAACGCCGATCAGGGCTATGGCCCGTACAAGGCGTTCGGCGAAGACGAGTGGGCGCGTCGCGTCGGCGCGGCAACCGATGACCTGGCGGCGCTCGCGGCCTCGTCGACCTCTTCGATCGCCCCGGCACTCGTGGAGTTGCACGAATCGGTGATCACGACGGAGACGGCGCTGGGCGCCGCGACACCGGTCGCCCACGAACAGATCGGCGTGATCATGGATGCCTGCAACGTCAATCAGACGCCGATCGTGACCAGCGCGGAGTTCGGCGGCTGATGACGACCCCGCCACCTCCGGACCGGATGGATGGGTCCGATGGCCTCGGCGACCTCACGGCGCTGATCGGAGGCAACGACCGCGAGAGCGACGACCGCGAGAGCAACGACCGCGAGAGCGACGACCGCGCGAGCGACGACCACGCGACCGCGGGCCGCGCGAGCGCCGTGGCCGCCGCTGGCACCGCCGAGCAGCCACTCGACGACACGCCTCCCACCGCAGCCCCGCGCCGTCGCGCGTGGATCGGCGGGACGATCGCGGCGGCCATCGTGCTGCTCCTCGGCGGCGGCACGGCCGGCTACATCGCGTGGGCGCTGAACGCGCCGCTGCCCACCCCGGTCGCGACGACGCGCGAACTCACGGCTCCCGACCCCGGCCCCGCGGTCGCCATCGCGATGCCGTCCGAGGGCGCCGCCGCGATCGCCATCACGGGCGGCGAGAACTACCTCGGCCCCGACGGCATCCACCTCGCGGTCGGGGCGAGCGTCCCCCGCCCGATCGCGAGCATCAGCAAGCTCATCACGGCTCTGGTCATCCTCGACGCGCATCCCCTGGCATCCGCCGACGACCCCGGCCCGACGATCACATTCAGCAAGGCCGATCACGACCTGTACGACGAGTACTACGTGCAGGATGCCATCGTCGCCGCGATGCCCACCGGCAGCACGATGTCGCTGCACGACGCCCTCGCCACGATGCTGATCCCCTCGGCCAGCAACTACGCCGAGGCGGTGTCGACGTGGGCGTTCGGTTCGCAGGGCGCGTTCCTTGCCGCGGTGCGCGACTGGACCGCCCGAGAAGGGCTCTCCGGCACGACACTCGTCGAACCGACCGGCATCAGCCCGCGCAACGTGAGCACGACCGCCGATCTGCTGCGGATCGCCGATCTGGCATCCGCGAACCCCACCCTCGCGCAGATCGCGGCGACCCCGTCGATCACACTGGCGGTTCCCGGCACGCTGACCAACACGAACAGCCTGCTGGGCGTCGACGGGATCACGGGCCTGAAGACCGGCAACCTCGGCGAGGGCACGTTCAGCCTCGTGTACACGTCGACCTTCGACGTGGGGATCGGCACCCCGCTGTCGGTGACCGGCGTCTCGCTCGACGGCTTCACGCGAAGCTCGGTCGATGCCGGTGTCACCCGCCTGCTCGACAGCGTGCGCGACGGCTTCCACTTCATCCCCGTCGCCACGGCGGGCACCGTCGTCGGCGTCTACGAGACGGCGTGGGGGTCGTCGGCACAGCTCGTCCTCGACGATGGCGCCTCGATCCTGACGTGGTCGGACACTCCGGTCACCGTCGAGATGGAGACGACTGCGCCGGTGACCTACGCGGATGGCGAGCAGGTCGGCACCGCGACCTGGACGGCCGGTCCGAACAGCGTGTCGGTGCCGGTCCGCATCAGCGGCACGATCACACCGCCCGGCGACTGGTGGCGCCTGACGAACCCGTCGCTGCTCGGCTGACGGCGCCTCGCGCTCCGTCGCGTCACTGTCGCAGCGCGCCCTTCAGCAGCCAGTCCTCGAGCGCCCGGAACGCCGCCTGCCGCGGCGTCGGCGCCGACAGGAAGACATCGTGGATCGCACCGTCGATGCGCCGGATGTCGACGTTCGGCCCGAGCTTCGTCGCGGTGCGCGCGATGTCGTCGACCACGAGCACACTGTCGGTCTTCGTCATCTCGTCAGACCACTGCAAGGGCGTCGACGACCGCTCCGAGAGGATGACGAGCACGGGGCAGTCGATCTGCAGGCCGGCGGCGACGCGCGCGTGACCCGCGACGATCGCGCCGAGCCAGCCCGGGTGCGTCGGGAATCCTCGCTCGGGGCGCCAGCGCTCGGGGGCATCCGGCAGCGTGTCGAGCTCGCGCTGGGCACGCGTGTAGAACCCGAGGTCGACGACGGGGTGCGCGCCGAGCGGATCCCAGCGGGCGCGCGCGGCGATGAGCGGCGCCATCGCCTGGCGGCCGATCGCGCCCGTCTGCAGTTCGAGCCACGGGCTGTTCAACACGACCGCGGATGCCGTGTGCGGATGCCGCGCCGCCCACAGACTCAGCGTGAGTCCGCCCGTCGAATGCCCCAGCAGCACGAGCCGGCGCCCGCGTTCTTGCGTGCCCATCGCGGCGAGCGCCGCGGCGATGTCGGCGTCATAGTCGTCGAGGTTCGCGACGTAGCCGGGCGTCTGCCCGTCACGCAGACTGCGCCCGTACTTGCGCAGATCGAGTGCGTAGAAGCGCGCGCCGAGGCGGTTCCAGAAGGCGGCGACCTCGGTCTGGAAGAAGTAGTCCGACCACCCGTGCACGTACAGCACGTCGACGTCGCGCAGCGGCGCGGCCAGCGCAGACAGCCGGTGCGGCACGGCGCGCACGAGCGTCGCGGCGACCGGCCCCTCGGCATCCTGCCCCAGATCGAGGCTGAGCCGCTCGAAAGGGTGCCCCAGGATGTCGGCAGCCCACGCGTCGGTCATGCGGGTCAGCCTAGTTCGCCCTGCCGCTCGGGATCCCTGCAGTTCGGGAGGAGATTTCCGTTCGGGAGGATGGATGCCCCGAGAATCTCCTCCCGAAGCGAAATCTCCTCCCGAACTGCACCCCGAAGCGCGGGCTGGGAACGCGCGCGGGAGCGCGCCCCTACTCCCCGCGCGAGACGCGCAGCATCTCGTCGCGGTCGACGACCTTGATGCGGGCACGGTCATGCGGGGCGCCGAGGGCGATCTCGTGCGCGTCGAGGCGGTGCCAGCCTTCGAGGTCGGTCCAGGCGACGCCGCGGGATGCCAGCAGCGCCGGGATCGCCTCGGGCGACGGATCTTCGGGCGACCACCACGAGCCCTGATCGTTGATCAGGTGGCTGATGGTCTCCATGGCATCCGACTTGGTGTGGCCGATCAGGCCGACCGGTCCACGCTTGATCCAGCCGGTCGCGTACACACCGGGAACCCGCTCGTTCGAGTCCTTGTGTAGCACCTGACCCTCATGGTTGGGGATGACGCCGTGCTTCTTGTCGAACGGCACGCCCGGCAGCGGCGAACCGAAGTAGCCGACCGCCCGGTACAGCTGCTGCAGCGGCACCTCGCGCAGTTCGCCCGTGCCGACGACGCCGCCCTCTCCGTCGGGCTGCGTGCGCTCGTAGACGAGCGCACTGACGCGGCCGTCCTCGGTCTTCAGCTCGACGGGCTTGGCCCAGAAGTGCAGGTGCAGACGACGGGATGCCTCGCCGCCGGCGTTGTTCGCACTCGGCCGCTGGCGCCACGACTGCAGCACGCGGTCGATGACCATGACCTGCTTGTTCGACGCGATCGCGTCACGCGACGCCTCGTCGTAGTCGAAGTCCTCGTCGTAGACGACCATGTCGACGTCGCGCAGCTCGCCGAGCTCGCGCAGCTCGAGCGGCGTGAACTTCACCTGGGCCGGGCCACGGCGTCCGAAGACGTGCACGTCGGTGATCTGTGAGGCCTCGAGCCCGGCCTGCACGTTCGCGGGGATCTCGGTGACGAGCAGATCCTCGGCGTGCTTGGCGAGCATGCGGGCGACGTCGAGCGCGACGTTGCCGACGCCGACGACACCGACGGATGCCGCGTCGAGCGGCCACTCACGGGGGAAGTCGGGATGCCCGTCGTACCAGCTGACGAAATCGGCGGCGCCGTAGGAGCCGGCCGCGTCGATGCCGGGGATGTCGAGCTCGGCATCGCGCACCGCACCGGTCGCGAAGATGACCGCGTTGTAGTGCCGCTTGAGGTCGTCGAGGGTGAGGTCCTCGCCGAAGCGGACGCCGCCGAAGATGCGGATGTCACCGCGGTCGAGCACATCGCGCAGGGCCGTGATGATGCCCTTGATGCGCGGGTGGTCGGGCGCGACGCCGTAGCGGACGAGCCCGTAGGGTGCGGGCAGGTGGTCGAACAGGTCGATCGCGACGTTGAACTGACGCTCGGCCTTGAGCAGGATGTCCGCGGCGTAGATGCCGGCGGGGCCTGCGCCGACGATGGCCAGCCTGAGCTTGGTCATGAGGGTTCCTTCGATTCAGTCGATGGGCCTGCACGGCCCGGGTAACGCGAACGTGAGCGCGCCTCAGCTGGAGCGGTCGACGATGACGTGCGACAGCCGCACGAGCGCGTCGTGGACGACGCCATCCGGGAGCGGATCGATGGCCGCGACCGCGGCATCCGCCCATTCGTACGCCTGCCTGCGGGTCTGTTCCGTCACGTCGTGGTCGCGCAGCTGCGCCATCGCGCCGTCGAGGATCGCCGGGTCGGCGCCGTCGGCGATGCGCGCGACGCCGTCGTCGATGGCGGCCTTCAGGCCCTGCGACGCGGCGTCGGACTCGCGGCCGAGCAGCAGGTACGGCATCGTCGGAACACCCGCCCGCAGGTCGGTGCCCGGAACCTTGCCGGTCTCGGCGGCATCCGCCGACAGGTCGATGACGTCGTCGAGCAGCTGGAACGCGATGCCGACCTTCTCGCCGTACTCGAGCACGGGCTGGACGTACTCGTCCGGGGCATCCGAGAACAGCACTCCGGCCTGAGCGGATGCCGCGATCAGCGACCCGGTCTTGTCGGCGAGCACCTGCAGGTAGAACTCCACGGGGTCATCGCCGGCCTGCGCGCCGACCGTCTCGTGCATCTGCCCGAGCACGAGCCGCTCGAACGTGTCGGCCTGCAGGCGGATGGCCCGCTCGCCGATCTGCGCCATGAGCTGGCTCGCGCGGGAGAACAGCAGATCGCCCGTGAGGATCGCGACGTTGTTGCCCCACACCGCGTGGGCGCTGGGCACGCCACGGCGCACGTCGGCGCCATCCATGACGTCGTCGTGGTAGAGCGATCCGAGGTGGGTCATCTCCAGCGCGGTCGCGCCCGCGATGACGTGATCGGTGATGCCGCGGCCGAGCTGAGCGGTCAGCAGCGTCAGCATGGGGCGCACGCGCTTGCCGCCGGCCTCGTAGAGATATCGGGTGGTCGCGTCGGCGAGGGCGTCAGTGACCTTCAGCTCGCGAGCGAGCGACTGCTCGACCGTGTCGAGGCCGTCCTCCACGATGCCCAGCAGCTTGCGCAGGCGAGGGCCGGCGAGCACGCGCTCGGTCAGACCCAGTTGGGCCGAGAGGCGCGCGCCGGAGGCAGGGAGGCTCGCAGTCACCGTTCCAGCCTACCGTCGTTGCCCGGTCTTCCCCTCGCGGGTCAGGCGTGGGGTTTGGTCGCGCGGTGCAGAGCGACGATGCCGAACGTGAGGTTGCGGTGGGCCACGTCGGTCCAGCCCGCACCGCGGATCCACGACGACAACGTCACCTGGTCGGGCCAGTCGCGGATCGACTCGTTGAGGTAGTCGTACGCATCGGCGTTGCTCGAGACGGTCTTCGCGACGATCGGCAGCACGCGGTTGTTGTAGAAGCCGTACAGGCCCGCGAAAGCGGCGTTCTGCGGGTGCGAGAACTCGCAGATCACGAGCCGTCCGCCCGGAGCGGTGACCCGCAGCATCTCCCCCAGAGCCTTCTTCGGGTCGTTGACGTTGCGCAGCCCGAACGAGATCGTGACGGCGTCGAACGCGTTGTCGTCGAACGGCAGCGCCGTGGCATCCGCCTCGACGAACGACAGGTTCGCGACGTCACCATGCCGGCGGCGACCCTCCGCGATCATGCCAGGCGAGAAGTCACCCGCGACCACCTCGGCGCCGCTGCGCGCGAGCGACACCGAACTCGCGCCGGTGCCGGCAGCGAGGTCGAGGATCCGCTGACCCGCCTTGGGCGCGACGGCGCGGGTCGTCACGATGCGCCACAGTTTGTCTTGACCGAGGCTCAGCACCGTGTTGGTGCGGTCGTAGCCGGCAGCGACCTCGTCGAACATGCCGCTGACGCGGGAAGGGTCTTTGCCGAGGTCGGCGCGGTGCTCAGTCACTCCTCGATCCTAGGCGCGGGGCCGGATGCCGGAGCAAGGCGGTCAAGCTCGGCGAGCCAGCGCGCCGCGGTCGCGCCGTCGTACGGAGCGCGCTCAGCGGTCACCTCGCGCTCGAGGTCGATCGCGACCTGCTCGAGCCGGGCGACGATGTCGGCCGGGTAGCCGTACTGCACGCGGTGCTCGTCCCACTCGTCGCGGTCGTCGATGAAGATGCCGCGCCCGTCGAGGGCGTGGACGACGTCGAGATCCATGTCGATGCCGACAGGTTCGGGGCCGTGCTCACCGGCATCCCACCGCAGGTCCCACGCGACGTCGATGTAGATCGCGATGCGCGGATGCGCCGCGTTGATCGTCGCGGCGTACTCGCCGCTCGGCGGCAGCAGCGTCACGCTGTCGCCCAGCACGTCGAAGGCGAGGCCCGGCCGCGCGCTGTGCCAGCCGTCACGCTGGCCGACCCAATCGCCCCACTGATCGCTGCCCAAGAACACGCCGTCGTGCACCCAGTGCGGACTGCCGTCCCACTTGCGCCAACGGAACTTCAGCCGGGTGCCCGGTACGGGCAGGTCGGGGCGTGCGGTCACGGACGCGAGCCTACGCGGACCGAGCGGATTAGGCTGACAGCGTGAGTGTCACCGCGCCTAGCCCTGCCCGGCTGCGCGTCCTGACCCGCGAGATCGCGCCGCTCGGCGACCTGCTCGAGTACGCCGACCCGCGCAATCCGCTCGTCTGGGCGCGGCGCGGCGCGTGGCTCGTGGGCGTCGGCGACGCGCTGACCCTGACGGCGTCGGCGGCGGATGCCGCAGACCTGTCGGCACGCTGGCGCGCGGTGGCCGCCGCGGCCGAGGTCGACGATCCCGTCGAGGAACCGGGCTCGGGCCTGGTCGCGTTCGGGGCGCTGCCCTTCGACCCGCGTTCGGCCGCGACGGCGGTGCTGACGGTGCCCCGCCTGACGATCGGGCGGCGCGGCGACCGCTGCTGGGCGACATGGGTGCTGCCGGATGCCGGCGAACCCGAGCCCTCTGAACCCGAGGCGATCGGGTTCGGCCCGCACTGGTCAGCCGCGGTCGGCCCCGGCGCGCTCGGACCGGAGGGCTACCAGGATGCCGTGCGCGCGGGCCTTGCCGCGATCGCCGCCGGCGACGTGAGCAAGGTCGTCCTCGCCCGCGACCTGGTCGGCACCGTGCCACCCGGCGCCGACCTGCGGCGCCTCGTGCGCGCGCTCGCCTCGGGCTACCCCGACACGTGGGTCTACGCCGTCGACGGTCTCATCGGCGCGAGTCCCGAAACCCTCGTCACCGTCACAGGTGGCACGGTCACCGCGCGTGTGCTGGCGGGCACCGTCGCGCGTGGCGCCGACCCCGACACCGACCGCGAGGCCGCGCTGGGCCTGGCATCCAGCGCGAAGGACCTCGCCGAACACGGTTACGCCGTCCGCAGTCTCGTCGACGCGCTGACCCCGTACACGTCGGCCCTCGCCGCCAGTGAGCAGCCGTTCACCCTCGCGCTGCCCAACGTGTGGCACCTCGCGACCGACGTCGAGGCGGCGACCACCGCCGAGACCTCGGCGCTCGATCTCGTGCACGTGCTGCACCCCACGGCCGCGGTGGCGGGCACCCCGACGGAGGCCGCGCTCGACGCGATCGCGCGCATCGAGCCGTTCGACCGCGGCCGCTACGCGGGCCCGGTCGGCTGGATCGACGGCCGCGGCGACGGCGAGTGGGCGATCGCGCTGCGCGGCGCGCAGTTCGATGTGGATGCCGCGGATGCCGAGGGCATCCCGTTCACAGCGCACGCCGGTGCCGGCATCGTCGCGGGCAGTGATCCCGAGGCGGAGCTGCTCGAGACCCGCGTCAAGTTCCGCCCGGTGGTAGACGCCCTCGCGTAAGTCTCAGGTCGCGGCGAGGCGGGCCTTCTCGGCCTCGACGTCGAAGTCGGCGGCGGGCCACTGCGGGTCGATCTCTTCGAGGGCCTCGAGCAGCAGCGCCTGCACCGCGAGCCGCGCGTACCACTTCGCGTTCGCGGGCACGACGTACCACGGCGCGTTCGGCGTCGACGTGCGCTCGAAGACGGTCTGATAGGCATCCATGTACGCGGGCCACAGCTGCCGCTCGTCGACGTCGCCGGGGTTGTACTTCCAGTGCTTGTCGGGGCGGTCGAGACGCTCCATCAGCCGCGCCTTCTGCTCGTCCGACGAGATGTGCAGCATGACCTTGACGATGCGGGTGCCGGCATCGGTCAGCCGCTTCTCGAAGTCGACGATCGCGCCGTAGCGCCGCTCGATCTCCTCAGGCGACGCGAGCTCGCGCACCCGCCCGATCAGGACGTCCTCGTAGTGCGAGCGGTCGAAGACGCCGATGTACCCCGGCCGCGGCACCTCTTTCTCGATGCGCCACAGGAAGTCGTGCGCGCGCTCTTCGGCGCTCGGTGCCTTGAACGCCTTCAACTGCACGCCCTGCGGATCGACGGCGCCGATCACGTGTCGGACGATCCCGCCTTTGCCTGCCGAGTCCATCGCCTGCAGCACGAGCAGCACGGCGGGGCTGTCGTCGACGACGCGACTCTGCGCGAACAGGCGCTCCTGCAGTTCGTCGAGCTCTTCGACACCGGCGTCGAGGTCGCCCTTGCCATCCTTCTTGCCGCCGTCGTAGCCGGGTGTGGCGTCGGGATCGACGTCGGCGAGGCGGAACCCCTCCCCCACGCGCAGCAGTTCGGAGGGCTCGCCCGTCCATTCGGTCTGGCTCTTCGCGGTCATCCTGTCATCTTGGCGGATGCCACGGACGTTCGGTAGCGCCGCGCGACGCTCACCGGTCGAGCAGCACCTCGACGATCTGACGCCCGCTGACGGCCGAAGTGAGTGCCTGATCGAGCTCGGTGCGCGTCGTCGCGCGGACGTACTCCCAGCCGTAGGCGGCGGCGAGCTGTGCGATGTCGACGTCCTGCGGCGTGTACTGCACGCGATCCATCGCGGCGGCGCCGGCCGTCTGCGCGACCTCGAGTCCGTCGAAGATCGTGCCGCCGCCGTCATTGCCGACGACGACCTGGATCCTCGGTGCAGGCTCGGCGGCGGGCAGCAGCAGCGCACCGACGTCGTGCAGCAGCGCGAGGTCACCGATCAGCACGCGCGTGACGCCCGGCGCACCGTTCGCCTGGCTTGTCAACGCGATGCCCACGCCGGTCGCGATCGTCCCGTCGATGCCCGCGAGCCCGCGGTTGGCGTGCACGGGCACCTTCTTGCCGCCGAGTAGCTGGTCGGCGACGCGCACGAGCCGCGACGAGGCGAACAGCAGTCGGTCGTGCGGCCAGGTCGCCCGCCAGACGGCGTCGACGAGCATCGCGCGGTCGATGCGGGCCCGCGCGACCTCGAGCTCTGCGGCGATCGCGCCGAGGCGCTGTGCCGGCACGGCCGACGCGAGCCCTTCGGCATCCGGTGCCGCGGGCGCGAGATCGACGGATGCCGCGCGCGAGGCGCGCATCCACGCCCCGAACCAGTCGCGGTCGAGATCGCCAACGGCGGCGACGACGGCGTCGACGGCGGTCGTCGCGCCGTTGAGGTTGAGCGGCTCTCCCGGCCCGCGGACGGCGAACACCTCGACGTCTTCGCGCGACAGCAACGCCGTGACCTCGCGGCCCAGGGTCGGATGCCCGAACACGATCGCGCGCTCGATGCGCCCGCCGAGCTCGGGGTCAGCGAGCAGTCCGCGATATCCGTGCACGAGGTTGCGGCCGTAGCGCGCGCCCGACACGATCTCGGCGACGAGCGGCCAGCCGCCCGCGTGGGCGAGCGCTTCGGCGGCGCCGGAGGCATCCGCCCCCGCCACCACGACCGTCCGCGGCCCGCGCTCGAGCACATGCGGGTCGAGCTCGGGATCGGTCGGCACGTTCGACTCGCCGATGCCGCCGCCGCCCTGATACAGCGCGCCGGAGGGCTCGGGCGCGGGGATGTCTTCGGCGGGTGCGTCGTCGGGGCCGGGGCCTGTATGCACGAGCTGCACGGTCGGCTCGCCGAGCCACCGCGGCAGTGCACCCGCGAGCGGCTCGCGCAGCGGCAGGTTCAGATGCACCGGCCCTGCCTGCCTGGTGCCCGCGCCGAGCGCCGCTTCGACCGCCTCTTCCGCAACCCGGCGCAGCATCGCCGACTGCTCACCCGATCCGTCCGGGTCGACGACCTCGGGAACGGGCAGGTCGGCCTCGAGCCGCATGCTGGGCGCGAACAGCCCCGGCTGCCGCGTGGTCTGGTTCGCGCCGACGCCGCGCAGTTCGGGCGGCCGGTCGGCGGTCAGCAGCAGCATCGGGATGCCCGCGTGGTGCGCCTCCAGCGCCGCCGGCAGCAGGTTGGCGACGGCGGTGCCCGACGTGCAGATCACGGCGGCGGGCATGCGACTCTCGCGCCCGATGCCGAGCGCCGTGAAGCCGGCGACCCGCTCGTCGATGCGCACGTGCACGGATGCCGATCCCCGCGCCTCGAGCTCGGCGGCGACGAGCGCGAGCGCTTGCGAGCGCGACCCGGGGCTGACCACCAGGTGGCGCACGCCGAGCTCGACGAGGCGGCCGAGCAGGGCGGCCGCGGCATCCGTCGCGGGAGCCGAGTCGTGCGCGTGGGTCATGTCAGCCGAGGGATCCGCGCGGGCCGTGCGCCTGGCCGTCACCCTCGTCGTCAGGTGAGGGCTTGGCCTGGCTGGTGCCGGGGGCATCGCTTGCGGAGCCGCCCGGGGCATCCGGATCGTCGTCTTCCGCATCGAGGGCAGCCAGCTCTGCCTCGAGACGGCGGATGCGCTCGTCCTGATCGCTGATCGAGCCGATGCTGCCGAGGAAGGCCGGGTCGTCGTCGGGCGCGCGGAACTCGGGCTGCGGACGCACTCGGCCGCGCCCCACGATGAACCACAGGATGCCCCCGACGACCGGCAGCAGGATCACGATGAGCAGCCACACGGGCTTGTTCACGCCGCGATGGCGGGTCGGCGGCAAGAGCGCACAGTCGACGATGCTGTAGACCCAGAACGCGATCAGCAGCAGCACCGCCGGAAGGAGAATGCGCACCACCCTTCCATCCTAGGCGCGTGCGCCCTGCCGCGGCCGCGGTGTGGCGGCCGGGCGGCACGGGCGCGCGCGTAAACTGGGACCATGCGTGCTCGCTCGGCCCTCGTCTACACGGTGTTGCGACTGGCGGCCTTCCTCGTGCCGTTCGGGATCATGATGCTGATCCCGATCCTGCGTGAGTACTACTGGCTGTCGGCGATCTTCGCCGCGCTCATCGGCCTGAGCTTGTCGATGCTGTTCCTGCGCCGCCCGCTCGATGACCTGACCGCCGACCTCGCGGCGCGCAAGCCGAAGCGGCCCACCGACGAGCAGATCGAGGATGCCACGACCGACGAGTGATCGTCAGCCGGCCTCAGCCGCGGCATCCCGTCGAGCTCAGCCGACGAACGCCCAGCAGAGCAGACCGGCGTAGCCGAGCGAGGTGACGCTCGTCAGGCTCAGCGCGATGACAAGCTCGCGCGGTGCGCGGTAGGTCCAGACGATGAGGATCGCACAGGCGGCGGGGATGAGCGCAAGCAATCCGAGCCACGCGATCGGGTAGACCTGCGCGAGCAGCGTGACGATGAGGAAAGGCACGACCACGAAGACCGTGAAGACGATCTGCGTCGCGCGCTTGCCGATGCGCACCGTCAGCGTGCGCTTGCCCGCGATGCGGTCCTGGTCGATGTCGCGCAGGTTGTTGGCCAGCAGCACGGCGCACGCGAGCAGGCCCGCCGCGACGCCCGCGAACCAGGCCTCCTGCGGCACGAAGCCCGCCTGCACGAACGTCGTGCCGACCGTCGCGACGAGTCCGAAGAAGACGAAGACGAACAGTTCGCCGAGGCCCGCGTAGCCGTAGGGGCGCTTGCCGCCGGTGTAGAACCAGGCAGCGACGATGCAGGCGGCACCGACCAGCAGCATCCACCAGTGACCCGTACGCACGACGATCGCGATGCCCGCGATCGCGGCGATACCGAAGAACGCGAGCGCGACGGTGAGAACGGTGCGCGGCTTCGCCTTGCGGCTCGCCGTCAGGCGGGCCGGGCCGACCCGGTGGTCGTCGGTGCCGCGGATGCCGTCGCTGTAGTCGTTCGCGTAGTTGACGCCGATCTGCAGGGCGACGGCGACGATGAGGCAGCACAGTGCGATGACCCAGTGGAACGTGCGGTCGACAACGAGCGCCGCGCCCGTACCGAGCACGACGGGTGCGACCGCGAGGGGAAGAGTGCGCAGCCGCGCCGCGCCGATCCAGTCGCCGAGCCGCGCAGGCTCGACGTGGGCGGGGTCGCGCGAGACATGCGCGCGCTGCGGATTGCCGTGGACCTTCTTCGATCCGGAGCTCTTCTTCTTGCGGGTACTGGCTGCCACCCCGAAATCCTATTGCGGGAGGCTATGCGGGGCCGGTCAACCCGCGGCGGCCGCGTCTGCGGCGAGGGCGCGCAGCGCCGTGCGGTCGGGCTTGCCGCTGGGCAGCAGGGGCAGCCGGTCGACGACCAGCACCTCGCGCGGGCGCGCGGCCTTGCCGAGCTCGGCCTCGACCGCCGCGCGCACGAGCGCGGTCGCGTCATCGGCGTCGACGCGCGCCGCCGTCACGACGACGGATGCCTGACCCCAGCGCTCGTCCGAGACGGGCACCACGACGGCATCCGCGAGCCCCTCGATCGTACGGACGGCCCGCTCGACGCGGTCGAGCGACACGTTGACGCCGCCCGAGATGATGACGTTGTCAGCCCGGCCCGTCACGCGCAGGCGTCCGTCGTCGAAGCTGCCGAGGTCGCCCGTGCGGTACCAGCGGGTCGCGCCGTCGCGCACGAAGACGCGGGCGGTCTGCTCGGGATCGCCGAGGTAGCCGTCGGCGAGCGTCGGCCCGGACAGCTGCACTTCGCCTTCGTCGATGCGCACACCGACGCCCGGCAGCGGGATGCCGTCGTACACGCAACCGCCGGAGGTCTCGCTCGATCCGTAGGTGCGGACGATCCGTGCGCCGACGGCGGCGGCGCGCTCGGCGAGCGCGGGCGCGAGCGCCTGCCCACCGACGAGGATCGCCTCGAACCCCTCGAGGGCGCGTGCTGCGGCGGTATCGCCGCCGTCGATCGCATCGAGGACGGTCTGCAGCTGCGCCGGGACGAGCGACGTGTACGTCGGCACGCGCACGCCACCGTCGCTGGATGCCATCGCCGCGGCCGCCGCGGCGAACGCGTGCGCCGAGAACGACCCCGCCAGAATCGCCGGCTCGCGTCCCGCGACAAGCGAGCGCACGAGCACCTGGACCCCTGCGATGTAGCCCGCCGGCAGGGCGAGCAGCCACGCGCCAGCGCCGAGGCGATCGGCCGTCGCGAGCGCACTCGAGGTGAGCGCCGCGCGGCTGATCGCGACGGATTTCGGATGCCCCGTCGAGCCCGACGTCGTGACGACGACGGCCGTCCCCGCGGGGACCTCGTGCGGGAGGTCGCCGCCACCGAGCGCGATCGCCGGCCCCGCGCCGAGGACGGCGCCGCGCAGGCCGCGCAAGACGGCTCGGGCGTCGGATCCGTCGACCGGTTCGAGGTTCATCAATAGTGGTACGGGTAGGGCGACCAGTCGGGATCGCGCTTCTCGAGGAACGCGTCGCGACCTTCGATGGCCTCGTCGGTGCCGTAAGCGAGACGCGTCGCCTCGCCCGCGAACACCTGCTGGCCGACCATGCCGTCGTCGATCGCGTTGAAGGCGAACTTCAGCATGCGGATCGCCGTGGGGGACTTGCCGAGGATCGTCCGGGCCATCGCGATTGCCTCGCGCTCGAGCTCGGCGTGCGGCACGACCCGGTTGACGGCGCCCATCTCATACGCGCGCTGCGCGGAGTACTCCTCAGCGAGGAAGAACACCTCGCGCGCGACCTTCTGGCCGACCTGGCGCGCCATGTACGCGGAGCCGTAGCCGGCGTCGAAGCTGCCCACATCGGCATCCGTCTGCTTGAACTTGCCGTGCTCCGCGCTCGCGATCGACAGGTCGCACACGATGTGTAGCGAGTGCCCGCCGCCCGCCGCCCACCCCGGAATGACGGCGATGACGACCTTCGGCATGAACCGGATGAGCCGCTGCACCTCGAGGATGTGCAGCCGGCCGAGGGACGCTGCCGTCACACCCACCGGTGGTTGAGTAGCCGGCGATACCGGCGTATCGAAACCACCCGCCTCATACTCATACCCCGCCCGCCCGCGGATGCGCTGGTCGCCGCCCGAGCAGAACGCCCACCCGCCGTCCTTGGCGCTCGGGCCGTTGCCGGTGAGCAGCACGACGCCGATCTTCGGGTCTTGCCGGGCGATGTCGAGGGCGCGGTACAGCTCGTCGACAGTGTGCGGGCGGAACGCGTTGCGCACCTCGGGTCGGTCGAACGCGACGCGCGCGATGCGGCCGTCGAGGCTCACGTGCGCGGTGATGTCGGTGTAGGCATCCGCGCCGGGCGCGAGGGTCCACTCGGCGGGGTCGAACAGCTCGGAGACGTAGGGCTCGGTCACGCGCCCAGCCTACGCGCGCGTCACGCGAGGCCCCCGCCGCCCCCTACGCTGGATCGGTGACGACGACTCCCCGCATCCTGACCCTGTTCGCCGCCGGCGCCCTCGCGCTCGGCCTGTCCGCCTGCACGGCGCAGACCTCGACCGAGCCGACTTCTTCCAGCGACGCAAGTGCCGCCGTCGCGGTGCAGGCGGCGTGCGACGGCGACGAGGGCGTGACGATCGTCGTCGACTCCTCGGCGCTCGCAGACGGCTCCTCCGAGACCTGGTGCTACTTCGCGACCGACACCGTCGCCGTCTCCGACGCGCTCGTCGGCACGGGAGTGACGACCGAGGGCACAACCGAGTACGGAGACCAGGTCATCTGCCGGGTGGACGGTCTCCCCTCGGCATCCGAGCCCGTCGGATCGACGGAAGACCCGACCTACGTCGAGGCGTGCGAGTCGATGCCGGCCGCGTTCGCGTACTGGTCGCTGTGGGTCAAGCCCGCCGGCGGCGCGTGGGACTACGCGCAGGAGGGTCTGTCGACCCTGACCGCCGAGCCGGGCGACAGCGTCGAACTGCTGTTCACACTCGACGGCGCGCCGGCGGCGCCCGCGGCGTAAGTTCCCCGTGTGACCTTCCGATCCGGGCCTCTGCGCGCGGCCGCCGCTCTGGCGGCCGGGTTCGTGGTGGTCCGGATCGTCTATCGGGTGCTGTTCCACGGCGCCGACGGCGACGGCCTCGTGGTGCGGCCGTTGCCGCTGTGGCGGCTGCCGGCGCCGTTCGCGCACGTGCAGGTGCTCGGCCCCGTGACGCTCGATGGGCTGATGGATGCCGCGCTCAGCGCGGTGCCGATCGCGCTGACGATCCTCGCCTTCGGCCTGCTCAACGCGATGCTCGACGTGCCGCGGCTGCTCGCGCGGGGCGCGCGGTCGGGTCCGCTGCAGGGGCTGGCGCGCGCGATCTCGGTGGCGTGGGCGACGCTGCCCTCGCTCGCCGATGCCGTGCGCACGGCGCGCTTCGCGCAGCGGCTGCGCGGCGAGCGCGCGGGTGTGGCGAGCGGCGTGCGCCTGCTCGCGCCCGTGCTGGAGCACACCCTCGAGCGGGCGACCGCCGTCGCGGCGGCGCTCGAGGTGCGCGGGTACGCGGGGCGCGGGCTCGAGGGCGACTGTGCGCACCCGGCGGTGCTGCGCGGGGCATCCGCGGGTTTCGGCGCAGGCGATGCCGTCGTCACTGTTCCCGAATTGCTGTCGCTGCACACGGACGAGCTGGTCGTGCTCACGGGTGCGACCGGCGCTGGCAAGACGACGCTGCTGCGCGCGCTGAGCGGGTTGCACTCGCATGTCGACGGCGGCTGGATCTCGGGCGTGGTGCAGGTCGCCGGCTGGGATCGCGCCGCGACGGCGCCCCGTGACCTCGCGCGGAGGGTCGGCGTCGTGCTGCAGCATCCGCGCCAGGCGTTCGCGACGCAGCACGTGCGCGATGAGATCGGGCTGGCTCTCGAGTTGCGCGGCGTCGCCCCGGTACTTGTCGACGAGCGCGTGCGCGACGTCGCGGCGCGCGTCGGGGTCACGGATCTGCTCGATCGCGAACTGCGCGGCCTGTCGGCCGGCGAGGCGACGCGCGTCGCGATCGCGGCCGCGATCGTCGAGCAGCCGATCCTGCTGCTCGTCGACGAGCCACTCGCCGACCTCGACGTCGACGCGCGCGCCCGCATCGTCGCGCTGCTGGGCACGCTCGCGCACGACGCCGGAATCAGCGTGCTCGTGGCCGAGCACCGCGCGGGCGTGCTGGCCAGCGTCGCCGACGGGTGGTGGGAGGTGCACGGCGGGCGGGTTGCGGCGGGCGAGGTTGTGGCGGGGCACGCGTTCGCAATTCAGTCTCCGCGCCACGAAAACACCGCCCCGGGGGTCGAATCGGGCATTTCGCGGCCACAGAGACTGAATTATGAACAGCAGACGGGTGCGCCTGCGCTCGAGGTGACGGGTCTCACGGTGCGCCACGGCAACCGCGTGGCCGTCGACGCGGCGACGCTGACCCTGCACGCGGGCGAGGTCGTCGCGCTACGCGGCCCGAACGGGGCCGGCAAGTCGAGCCTGCTCGCGGCGATCGCCACCGGCGAGCACGCGGCAGACGTCGCGCTCGTCCCCGATGACTCGGATGCCCTGTTCGTGCGCGACACCGTCGCGGCGGAGTGCCGTCACCTTGACCGGCGCCGCCGCCTGGCGCCCGGCACGACGGCGGCGCGGTTCGCGGGGCTGCTGAGCCTCGAGACGGATGCCGCGGCGTTCCGCGAGCGGTTGCGGAGGCATCCGCGCGATCTTTCCGCGGGCGAGCGGCGGTGCCTCGCGATCACGTTGCAGACGGCGGGAGATCCGCGCGTGCTCATGCTGGACGAGCCGACGCGGGGACTCGATCCGCGGGCGCGCGACCTCGTCGCCCGCGCGATGCTCGCCGAAGCCGCGCGCGGCACGGCCGTGCTGTTCGCGACGCACGACGCCGGCTTCGCCGCCCTCGCCGGCCGTGCGCTGGCGATGGAGGGCGGGGTGCTGGGGGGCCGGGCGCGGCACGAGCCCGCGGGGTTGCCCTCGGGGGCTGCCCTCGAGGCATCCGCTCGGCCTGCACTTCGGGAGGAGATTTCCGTTCCGGAGGATGCCCAGGCCCCGATCGATCCTCCCGAAGCGAAATCTCCTCCCGAAGTGCGACCACGGCCGCCGCGCCCCCACAACCCGCACCCCCACACCCCCCGCTGGCGCACCCCCGCCCTGATCGCCGCGAACCTCGCCGCGGCGACGGCATTCCTGTGGCCGCTCGTCGCGATCGCGACGCCGAGCCAGGCGCAGGCGGCCGTCCCCTACATCGCGCTATCGCTCGCGCCGCTCGCGGTCGTCCTCGTCTTCGCGGCGCTGGATGCCTCGATCCGCTCCGCGCACACGCTCGCGCTGCTGGCAGTGCTCGCCGCGATCGGCGCGGCGATCCGCATCGCGAGCACGGGCGTCGGCGGCGTCGAGGCGCTGTTTGTCCTGCTGATCCTCGCGGGGCGCGCGTTCGGAGCCCGGTTCGGGCTGCTGCTGGGCGCGGCATCCATAGCCCTGTCCGCACTGATGTGGGGCGGCGTCGGGCCGTGGCTGCCGTTCCAGATGTTCGCGTGCGGCTGGGTCGGCGCGGGCGCGGGACTGCTGCCCCGGCGCGTGCGCGGCGTACCCGAGATCATCATGCTCGCCGGGTACGGCATCGTCGCCTCTTACCTGTTCGGACTCATCATGAACATGTGGTTCTGGCCGTTCGCGGTCGGAGCGAACACGAGCATCTCGTACGTGCCGGGCGGGTCGATCGGCGAGAACCTCGCGCACTTCCTGGTCTACTCGCTGCTGACCTCGACGATCGGCTGGGACACCCTGCGGGCCGTCACGACCGTCGTCGGCCTCGCGCTCGTCGGCCGCGCGCTGCTGCAGTCGCTGCGAAGGTCGAAGCCCGTGGCAGTGGCTACCCCGCGCCTGCCGGCGACGAGGGCTACAGTCGACGCATGATCGTGATCGGGTCGATCGTCATCCGTGTCGACGACCTCGCCGCACAACTCGCGTTCTGGACGCAGGCGCTCGACTACGTCGCCCGCGAGCCGGTCGACGTCGACTTCGCCCTGTTGCGGCCGCGCTCGGGGCCCGGTGTGAGCGTCTCGCTGGACGCCGTCGCGAGCGAGCGGGTGCTGCCGCCGCGCATCCACCTCGACCTCTATGCGCAGGATCAGGATGCCGAGGTCGCCCGCCTTCAGGCGCTCGGCGCGCGCCGCGTGCGGTGGGACAAGCAACCCGCCGACGCCGACTACGTCATCATGGAAGACCCCGAGGGCAACCGCTTCTGCGTCGTCGATGCGACCGGCTGGAGCGGATGGGCTGCGCACGACGCCGCGTCGTGAACACCCGCTGACGAGAGTGGCCTCACCGGGCCACACCATAGTGCCGTCATGGGACAATGGACCGCGGCGGCTCCACCCCGAACGGATGCCGCCGGGAAGGCTCATCGTGCAGATCAGGAACTCCTCCGACTGGCGAGACGCCCTCCCCTTCGAACTGCCGGTGCCGGCCGCCGACGCGATGCCCGGCGAGCCGACCCGCTGCGCCGGCTGCGGCCCCGACAGCGAGCCCTGGCCGCGCGAGGGCCTGTGGATCGTGAAGCACCGGCATCCGAACAATCCGGCCGGATTCGTGCGGTACTACTGCGCCGACCACAAGCCGACGCCGAAGCTCGCTCCGCCGCCTATGTCGGCACCCGAGCGCGCGCGCCGCACCCGCGCGGCCGCGACGCCGCGCAAGGCGGCTGCGCCGTCGATGCCCGAGCGTGTCGCGGTGCTGTGCCCAGACTGCTTCGTCGAGGTGCCCGCGTCGGGCGTGTGCGGCATGTGCGGCCAGCGGGTCGGCTGAGCCGCGTCTGCCCCAGAACAGGCAACCGCCCCAGAACAGGCCGAAATCAGAGGCATCCGCCTGTTCTCGTGCGATTGCCTGTTCTCGGGTGGACGCGGAGCCTCACACCGAGAAGTACTTCGCCTCGGGGTGGTGGAACACGAAGGCATCCGTCGACTGTTCGGGGTGCAGCTGCAACTCGTCGCTCAGCTCGACGCCCATGCGCTCGGGGCGCAGGAGTTCCACGACCTTGCGGCGGTCTTCCATGTCGGGGCACGCGGGGTATCCGAGCGAGAACCGCGCGCCACGGTACTCGAGCTTGAACAGGCCCGCGGTGTCGGTCGGATCCTCACCGGCGAAACCGAGCTCGGAGCGGATGCGAGCGTGCCAGAACTCGGCGAGCGCCTCGGTCAGCTGCATCACAAGGCCGTTGAGCTCGTAGTAGTCGCGGTACTTGTTCTCGGCGAACAGCTTCGCCGTGACCGCGCCCATCGCCGGGCCGGCGGTCACCAACTGCACGGGCATGACGTCAACGACGCCCGACTCGCGCGAGCGCACGAAGTCGGCGAGATCGAGATGACGGTCGCGGCGCTGGCGCGGGAAGTGGAAGCGGAGGCGGTCGGAGCCGAGCGGGCCACCCGAACCCCCGTCGGGCGCGAGCAGCCCGGGCACGCCGAGCACCCCGGTGGGGTCGTCGCCGTGGTGCAGCACCACGATGTCGTCGCCGTCGCTCACGACGGGGAAATACCCGTACGCGACCGAGGCATCGAGCATGCCCTCGCTGAGGATCCGGTCGAGCCAGTACCGCAGCCGCGGCCGCCCCTCGGTCTCGACGAGCTGCTCGTACGACAGCGTGTCGTCGCCGCGGCCCGCTTTCAGGCCCCACTGGCCCATGAACGTCGCGCGCTCGTCGAGGTAGGCGGAGAAGTCGGCGAGCGCGATGCCGCGCACGATGCGCGTTCCCCAGAACGGCGGCACCGGAACGGGGTTGTCGGATGCCACGTCCGAGCGCGCCGGCATCGCCTCGGGCTCCGTGAGCGTGAGCCGCGATCCCGCCGCGTGGATGCGCTTCTTCAGGGGCGGCAGTCCCACGGCATCCTTGTCTTCGCCCCGCGCGATGCGCACGAGCGGCTCCATGAGGGCGAGGCCCTCGAAGGCATCCTTCGCGTAGCGGACGGTGCCCTCGAACGCGCTCGCGAGGTCGTCCTCGACGTAGGCGCGGGTCAGCGCCGCGCCGCCGAGCAGGACCGGCCAGCGGGTGCCGAATCCCCGCGCGGCGAGCTCGTCGAGGTTCTCCTTCATGACGACCGTCGACTTCACGAGCAGTCCGCTCATGCCGATGACGTCGGCGTCGTGCTCTTCGGCAGCCGCGATGAAGTCGGCGATCGGCTGCTTGATGCCGATGTTGATGACGTCGTAGCCGTTGTTGGTGAGGATGATGTCGACGAGGTTCTTGCCGATGTCGTGCACGTCGCCACGCACGGTGCCGAGCACGATGCGCCCCTTGCCGGCCGACTCGGTCTTCTCCATGAACGGCTCGAGCAGCGCGACGGCGGTCTTCATCGTCTCGGCCGACTGCAGCACGAACGGCAGCTGCATTTGTCCCGAGCCGAACCGCTCACCGACGACCTTCATGCCCTCCAGCAGGTGCACGTTGATGATGTCGAGCGGCTTCATGCCCTCCGCACGCGCCTGCTCGAGGTCGGCCTCGAGGCCCTTCGCCTCGCCGTCGATGATGCGGCGCTCGAGGCGCTCGCCCAACGGCAGGGCGGCCAGCTCTGCGGCGCGCTGGTCCTTGAGGGCTGCCGAGTCGACGCCGGCGAACAGGTCGAGCATCGTCGCGAGCGGGTCGTAGGTGAGGTTGCCCTCGGCATCCCATTCGCGGCGGTCCCAGACGAGGTCGAGCGCGACCTTGCGCTGGGCCTCGTCGAGCGATGCCAGCGGCACGATCTTCGCCGCGTCGATGATGCCCGAGGTCAGTCCCGCCTGGGTCGCCTCGTGCAGGAACACGGAGTTCAGCACGCTGCGCGCGGCGGGGTTGAGGCCGAACGACACGTTCGAGACGCCGAGCGTCGTGTTGATGCCGGGGTACTTCGCCGTCAGGGCCCGGATCGCCTCGATCGTCTCGATGCCGTCGCGCCGCGTCTCTTCCTGACCGGTCGCGATCGGGAACGTGAGGCAGTCGACGATGATGTCCTCGACGCGCAGACCCCACTCGCCGACGAGCTCGTCGACGAGCCGCGATGCGATGCGCACCTTGTCGGCGGTCGTGCGGGCCTGCCCCTGCTCGTCGATCGTCAGGGCGATGACCGCCGTGCCGTGCTCTTTGACGAGCGGCATGATGCGACCGAAGCGGGATGCCGCGCCGTCGCCATCCTCGTAGTTGACCGAGTTCACGACGGGCCGGCCGCCGATCAGCTCGAGCCCCGCCTGGATCACCGCGGGCTCGGTCGAGTCGATCACGAGCGGCAGAGTGGATGCCGAGGCGAAGCGCGACACGACCTCGCGGATGTCGGCGACGCCGTCGCGGCCGACGTAGTCCACGCACACGTCGAGCAGGTGCGCGCCGACGCGGATCTGATTGCGGGCGATCTCTACGCAGTCGTCCCAGCGGCCCTCGAGCATCGCCTCACGGAACGCCTTCGAACCGTTCGCGTTCGTCCGCTCGCCGATCGCGAGGTACGAGGCATCCTGGCGGAACGGGACGTGCTGGTAGAGGGAGGCGACGCCGGGGTCGATGTCGGCGTGGCGCGGCCCCTCGACAAGCTCGGGGGCCAGCGCCGGCTCGGGTGCCAGCGGCCGAATCCGTTCCACGACGGCGGCGAGGTGCTCGGGGGTCGTGCCGCAGCATCCGCCGATCAGGCCCAGGCCGAACTCGCGGACGAACTGCTCGTGCGCCGTCGCGAGCTCGGCAGGCGTCAGAGGATAGTGCGCGCCGTCGGCCCCCAGCACGGGCAGGCCCGCGTTGGGCATGCACGCGATCGTGACCGGCGAGTGCTTCGACAGGTGCCGCAGGTGCTCGCTCATCTCGGCGGGGCCCGTCGCGCAGTTCAGGCCGATGGCATCCACGCCGAGCGGTTCGAGCGCGGTGAGCGCGGCACCGATCTCCGATCCCATGAGCATCGTGCCAGTCGTCTCGACCGTCACCTCGACGAAGATCGGCAGGCGGATGCCCCGGGCTACGATCGCCTGCTTGCAGCCGTTGATCGCGGCCTTCGTCTGCAGCAGGTCCTGGCTGGTCTCGACGAGGAAGGCATCCGCTCCCCCGTCGATGAGCCCCTCGGCCTGCAGCGCGAACGTCTCTTTCAGGTGCGCGTACGTCGTGTGCCCGAGCGAGGGCAGCTTTGTGCCGGGCCCCATCGAGCCGAGCACCCAGCGCATGCGGCCGTCCGCGGCCTCGGCCGCCTCGGCGCGGCCCCGCGCGATGCGCGCACCAGCTTCGGCGAGTTCGGTGATGCGGTCATCGATGCCGTAGTCCGACAGGTTCGACCAGTTCGCGCCGAAGGTGTTGGTCTCCACGGCATCCACGCCGACCGCGTAGTACGCGTCGTGGATCGCCGCGACGACATCGGGCCGCGTCACGTTGAGGATCTCGTTGCAGCCCTCGAGCCCCGCGAAATCGGTGTCGATCTGCAGGTCGTGACGCTGCAGCATCGTGCCCATCGCGCCGTCGGCGATCACGACACGGCGCGCCAGGGCATCGAGCAGCGCCTGGGCGCGCTCGGTGCGTGGCACCCCGTCGATGTCGAGGGCGAAACGGGGTTCGGTGCGGGTCGCGGTCACCGCCCGATTCTACGGCCGCGGGCCGAGCCCCGGCCGGTTCATCAGCCGAGGACGACGAGGAAGCCCAGCACGGCGCTTGCGATCGAGAGCACGGCCAGGACGAGGCCCGGGGCGACCGACTCCTTGCGGCGGGCGTGCGTCGCCGTCGCGCCGATCATGATGATCGCGAGGCACACGGCGGCGATCGGCGTGAGGATTGGGGCGATGCCGGTCAGCAGCGGGACGATGAGGCCCACGGCACCGATGACCTCGGCGATGCCGATGAGCTTGATCGACGGCGAAGAGAAGTCCTCGGTCCACGCCATGCCGTTCGCGGCGAGCGCTTCCTTCGGGCGGGCGGCCTTCATGGCACCGGCGGCGAGGAAGGCGAGGGCGAGGAGGATGTTGACGATCCAGAGGGCGATGGTCATGCGCGGGTTCCTTTGTTGGTTACTCTCAGTAAGCAACCCAATGATGCGTCATCATCGAGGCGCGTACAAAAGGCACACCCGGGTAACCAGCGCACAAACGACGCACGCGGCAGGATGGATGCCATGAGCCTGCCACCGCTGTCGGAGCTGCACGAGACGGCGCGCGTCGTCTCGCTGCCGCTGGTCACCCGCTTCCGCGGTGTCGAGCATCGCGAAGCACTGCTGCTGCAGGGACCGGAGGGCTGGACCGAGTTCTCGCCGTTCCTCGAGTACGAGGATGCCGAGGCTGCCGCCTGGCTCGCTGCCGCACTCGACTTCGGGTGGCACGCGCAGCCGGCATCCGTTCGCGATGCCGTGCCCGTCAACGCGACCGTTCCCGCGGTCGCCGCTGCGGAGGTCGCCGGCGTGCTCGCGCGGTTCGACGGGTGCCGCACGGCGAAGGTGAAGGTCGCCGAGCGCGGACAGACCCTCGCCGACGACGTCGCCCGCGTGCGCGCGGTGCGCCAGCAGCTCGGCGCCGAAGGGCGCGTGCGCCTCGACGCCAACGGCGGCTGGAACGTCGACGAAGCCGAGCACGCCGTGCACGCGCTGTCGGAGTTCGACCTCGAATACCTCGAGCAGCCGTGCGCGAGCGTGGACGAGCTCGCCGAGCTGCGCGAGCGGATCGCGGACTGGGACATCCCGATCGCAGCAGATGAAAGCGTCCGCAAGGCATCCGACCCGCTGGCCGTCGCGCGCGCGGGCGCGGCCGATCTCATCGTGGTGAAGGCGCAGCCGCTGGGCGGCGTGCGACGCGCGCTGGAGATCGTGGCCGAGGCGGGCCTGCCGGCGGTCGTCTCGAGCGCGCTCGACACCAGCATCGGCCTGTCGATGGGCGTGGCGCTGGCCGCCGCGCTGCCCGAGCTGCCCTACGACTGCGGGCTGGGGACGGCGTCGCTCCTCGCGGCCGATGTCACCGCCCGCCCGCTGCGCCCGATGAGCGGCACGCTGCCGGTCGGCCGCGTCGAGCCCGACCCCGGGTTGCTCACGCGGCACGAGGCATCCGCCGACCGCCGCGAGTGGTGGCTCGCCCGCCTCGATCGCTGCCACGCCGTGCTCGCCGCGGGTTGACTACGCGGGCATCTCGACGAGCAGCCCCACGATCCGTTCGAGGCGGTCGTTCATCATCTCGGTGACTTCGGCCGCCGAGCGACCCTCGAGAGTTCCGCGCGCGCACGTGTCATCGGAGACGTCGACGAGTAGCTGCGCAGCCTCGGCTATCGGCAGGCGCAAGCGCAGGCCGAACGCGTCGGCGACGTGCGCGATGATGCCCTCGATGCGCGAGCGCAGCACCTCCTGCCAGGCGAGGTAGGCGGGGGCGAGCTTCGGGTCGCGCAGCGCCTGCGTGCGGATCTCCGACACGAGCTGCGGTTCCATGCGCTCGCTGATCGACGCCCCGACGACCTGCCGCACGAGCCCACGGACATCGACGATCGGGTCGGGTGCAAGATCGCGCACACGCACCGCGACCTCGTCGAGCTTCGCACTCGCCAGCTGCGTGATCAGGGCCAGGAACAGCTCGTCCTTCGACTCGAAGTTCGAATAGAACGCGCCGCGCGTGAACCCCGCGCGCTCACAGATCATCTCGACCGACGCGGCATCCATGCCGACCTCGGCGAACACCTCGTGCGCAGCGTCGAGCAGCCGCGCTCTCGTCTGCTCGCGGCGCCGCGAGCCGGGCTTGCTGGTCACATCGACCACGACGTCTCCTTCCCGCCATCTTCACACCGAGTCCACAGACTTGCGGACCGGAACTCTTCTAGGATACATCTATGTATCGGATACAGCGCTGTATCGAATCCATCTGAACCACCACCCACCGGAGCGCACGTGTCCACTCTCCTGTACTCGCTCGGCCGCTGGTCGTACCGCCACCCGTGGCGGGTCCTCGTGTCGTGGCTGCTGCTGCTCGGCATCGTCGGCGGCGCCGTCGGCCTCGGTGTCGCGGGCGGCGCGGTCAAGGGCTTCGACAACTCGTTCACGATCCCCGGCAGCGAGGGCCAGGAGGGCATCGAACTGCTCGCGCGCACCTTCCCGCAGGCGAGCGGCACGAGCGCCCAGTACGTCGTCGTCGCGGCCGACGGCGACCGCGTCGACGAGGCCCCGTACACCGACGAGATCGCGTCGGTCGTCGACGAGCTGGGCACCCTCGACGGCGTGCTCGCCGTCACCGATCCGTTCGACGACATGGTCTCGGGAATGATCAGCGACGACGACCAGGCGGCGCTGATCCGCCTGCAGTTCGCCGGCACGGTGACCGATGTGCCGGATGCCACCAAGACGGCCCTCGAAGACATCTCGGCATCCCTCGGCGCCGCGCTCCCCACCGGTTCGCAGGTCGTCGTCGGCGGCGACCTGTTCTCGACGTCACTGCCGGCGCTCTCGCTCGTCGAGGTCGTGGGCGTCCTGATCGCCCTGTTCGTGCTGATCGTGACGTTCCGCTCGCTCGCGGTCGCGTGGTTCCCGCTCGTGAGCGCCCTGATCGGCGTCGCCCTCGCGATCGCGCTCATCTTCGCCTCGACCGCTTTCGCGACGGTGTCGTCGACGACGCCCATGCTCGCGATCATGCTCGGGCTCGCGGTCGGCATCGACTACGCACTGTTCATCGTCGCCCGACATCAAGACCAAGTGCGCGCGGGAACCGCCCCCGAAGAGTCCGCCGCGCGCGCGACCGGCACGGCCGGATCGGCCGTAGTGTTCGCCGGCGTCACCGTGCTGATCGCCCTGATCGGCCTCGGCTTCGCGGGCATCCCGTTCCTCACGACGATGGGCATCGCCGCGGCGGGTGCCGTCGCTGTCGCCGTCGTCGTCGCACTCACGCTCACACCGGCGCTGCTCGGTTTCGCCAAGGAGAGCGTCGCGGGCTGGCCGCGCCGCCTCGGCCGCGGCGTGCGGGTGCGCCGCCGCGCGGCCGCCACTCCTGCCGGGCTCGCCGCCGCCGGCGCCGAGGCACAGACCGAGCCCGAACCGACCGCCGAGATCGCGGATGCCACTCCCCCGAGCGCCCCCGCACACGCGCCCGTCGCGAAGACGAACGCGTGGGTGAAGCTCGTGACGCGGCATCCGATCATCACGACCGTCGCCGTCGTCGTGACGCTCGGCGTCATGGCGATCCCCGCCGCGAGCCTGCAGCTGGCCCTGCCCAACGCCGGCATGCAGCCGACCTCGAGCGAGGCGCGGCAGACCTACGACCTCACGGCGGAGTACTTCGGCGCAGGCGCCAACGGCCCGCTCATCCTGACCGGGACGATCGTCACCTCGACCGACCCGCTTGGACTCATTGCCGACCTCAAGGCCGAAGTCGAGCAGATCCCCGGCGTCAAGGAGGTCGCCCTCGCGACCCCCAACGAGACCGCCGACACGGGCCTCATCCAGATCGTGCCCGAGACGGGCCCCGACGACCCCGCGACGGCCGACCTCGTGCGCGACCTGCGCTCGCACCACGACGAGTGGCTCGAAAAGTACGGTGTCGATCTCAAGGTCACCGGCTTCACGGCGATCGCGATCGACATCTCCGACAAGCTCGGCGCCGCACTGCTGCCGTTCGGCCTGTTCGTGGTCGGCCTCTCGTTCATCCTGCTGATGATCGTGTTCCGGTCGATCTGGGTGCCGCTGAAGGCGACCGCCGGTTACCTGCTGTCGATCCTCGCCGCCTTCGGCGTCGTCGCGGCCGTCTTCGAGTGGGGCTGGCTCGCCGACGCGCTGCACGTGACGCGCACCGGCCCGGTCATCTCGTTCATGCCGATCATCCTGATGGGCGTGCTGTTCGGCCTCGCGATGGACTACGAGGTCTTCCTCGTCTCGCGCATGCGTGAGGACTTCGTGCACGCCCGTCGCGCCGCGAAGGCCGCCGGTGAGCGGTTCGACGCACGGGCTGTCGCCCTCGCGGCCGTGCGCAGCGGCTTCACGGCGTCTGCCCGCGTCGTCACCGCCGCCGCCATCATCATGTTCGCCGTCTTCGCCGCGTTCGTCCCCGAAGGCGACACGTCGATCAAGCCGATCGCACTGGGCCTCGCCGTCGGCATCGCCGTCGACGCGTTCCTCGTGCGCATGACACTCGTGCCCGCGGTCATGGCGCTGCTCGGCGACAAGGCGTGGTGGATGCCGCGCTGGCTCGACCGAGTGCTGCCGCACTTCGACATCGAGGGTGAGGCCGTCGAGCGCGAACTCGCCCTGGCAGAATGGCCCGCCCCCGACTACACCGGGCCGCTGGCCGCCGAAGGACTCACGGTGCGCGCCGAAGCCGGACGCGGCGTCGGCGAGGTCGACCTGTTCACGGATGCCACCGTGCAGCTCGACCAGGGCGACACGCTCATCGTCACGGCGGCCGACCCACGTGCGGGGCGGGCATTCCTGCTCGCCGTCGCCGGGCGTGTGGAGCCCAGCGCCGGCCGCCTGCGCGTCGCCGGGCACCTGCTGCCCGCACGCGGGCCCTGGGTGCGGGCGCACGTGGGCGTCGCGCTGCTCGACGGCGCCGCCGACCCGCTGCGCGAGCTGCGCCGCGCGCTCGCCGGCGGCACGACCCTCGTCGCGATCGACGGGATCGACGTGCTCACGGGCGCCGACCGCGACCAGGCCGCCGCACTCTTGCGCGATGCGACCGAGCGGGCGGGCGCCCGCGCCGCCGAGGGGGGCCGCACACCCCGGCATCCGCTCACGATCGTCGCCTCGGCCCGCCCCGAGGGTGCCGCCCTCGACATCCTCGCCGATGCCCACCGCACCAGCGTGACCGCACTGGCCCTGCAGACCCGCGCCTCCGACATCTCGACCCAGGTGATCTCATGACTCTCTCCCTCGAACGCGCACGCTCGCGCCGCCCCGTCACGTGGCTGACGCTGCTCGGCGTCCTGCTGCTGCCCGTCGTCATCGGCGGCCTCCTCATCGCCGCGTTGTACAACCCGGTCGAGCGTCTCGACGCGATGAACGCCGCCATCGTCAACAACGATGAGCCGGTGACCATCGGCGACCAGTACGTGCCGCTCGGGCGCCAGCTCACGGCGGGCCTGGTCGAAGGCTCGGACGACATCGCGAGCAACCTCACCTGGACGATCTCCAACGACGACGACGCCGCCGCGGGGCTCGCCGACGGCACGTATGACGCGGTCATCACGATCCCGGCGAACTTCTCCGCCGCGGCGACCTCGACGGCAGGGGCCTCCGACGGCTCGGGCGGCACCGCCGAGCAGGCGACGATCTCGGTGACCACCTCACCCGACAGCCGCATCGTCGACGACGCGATCACCTCGCAGGTCACGCAGGCCGCCGCCGGACTCATGGGCCAACAGCTGTCGACTGTCTACCTCGAGAACGTGTTCCTCGGGTTCACGACGCTCTCCGACCAGCTCGGCACGGCGGCCGACGGCGCGCACCAGCTCGCCGACGGCGCGGGCCAGGCATCCGACGGTGCCGTCTCGCTCGCCGACGGCGTGCAGCAGCTCTCCGACGGCGCGGGCTCGCTCTCGAGCGGTCTGGGCCAGCTCTCGTCGGGCACGGCCCAGTACACCGCCGGCGTGAGCGCGCTCGCCGACGGCCTGGGCCAGCTCGCGTCGGGCAGCTCACAGTACGCCGCGGGCGTGCAGGCGTACGCCGCCGGCGCGCACCGGTCAGCCGCAGGACTGTCCGAGCTCTCGCAGGGCGCGGACCAGCTGGTCGGCCCCAGTCAGCAGCTCGCGGCCGGACTGCAGCAGTTCGCCGACCAGGTGCAAGGCGTCAGCATTCCGCAGGAAGTCATCGACGCCGCGAACTCCGCCGCCGCGAACGGCGAGCAGCTGAAGCAGGATGCCGCGGACAGCGTCGCGCGCCTGCAGCAGCTCGCCGCCGACTGCACCACGAACGGCTACCCCGCCGAGTTCTGCACCGCGCTGACGCAGGCCGCCGACAGCGCGCAGGCCGCGCTGCCGCAGGTCGATGAGATCATCGGCAACTCGCAGCAGATCGCTGATGGCCTCACCCAGATCAACCAGCTGCCCGACTCGACAGCGCAACTCGCCGCCGGAGCGGCCGGCCTCTCGCAGGGCATCGCCGGCATCGCCGGCGGGCTCGATCAGGCCGCCGCCGGCGCGCAAGACCTCGCCGACGGCGCGGACGGCCTCGCCACCGGGGCCGCATCGCTGGCATCCGGAACCTCGCAGTCCGCGTCGGGCGCCGCACAGCTCGCCGCGGGCGGATCGACCCTGGCATCCGGAACGGCGCAGTCGGCGTCGGGAGCCGCGCAGCTCGCCGACGGCGCATCGAGCGCCGCCGACGGCGCGAGCTCGCTCGCGGACGGTGTGGGCGAACTCGCAGACGGCACCTCGTCGCTCGCCGACGGCCTGACGCAGGCGGCCGACGCCGTGCCGTCATACACCGAGCAGCAGGCGACCGATCTGGCATCCGTCGTCGTCGACCCGGTCAGCGCACAGGGCACGAACACGAACCTGTTCGGTGCGTCGGCGATTCCGCTGCTCGCGATGCTCGCGCTGTGGTTCGGCGGCCTGGCATCCTTCATCGCGCTGCAAGCCGTGCCGCGGCACGCGCTGAGCTCGCGCCGGCCGTCGGCGCTGCTCGCGCTGCGCTCGCTCGCGCCGGTCGCCGCCATCGGCGCCGCGCAGGGTCTGCTCGTCGCGATCGTCGTTCAGTTCGCGGCCGACTACGACGCCGGCGCCTGGTGGACCTTCGCGGGTCTCGCCGTCGTCGCGGGCGTGGCCTTCGCCGCCGTTAACCAGGCGCTCGTCGCGGTGTTCGGCGGCGCGGGCCGGTGGGTCTCGGCGCTGATCGGCGTGCTCGCCGTCGCGACGGGCGTCGTGTCGACGATCCCGGGGGTGCTCGCGTCGATCGCGTCGCTCATGCCGACGGCGCCCGCATACAACGCGATGCTCGCGGCGCTCACGCCCGCCGGAGGACTCGGCGCAGGCCTGGCCGGAATGATCATCTGGGCGGGCCTCGCCTTCGTCGCGACCGTCATCGCGGTGGGCCGCCGCCGCACCGCGAGCACGCGCGAGCTGCTCGCGGCATCCCCTGCCCTCGCGTGAGGTTGGTGTTGGCGCTCGCGTGAGGTTGGTGTCTGGTCGGCGGTTGGTGTGTGGTCGGTCGCGCCGTGCAGGTGGCGACAATCCAGGTGGCGCTGCGGACCAGCTCAGCGCCCGTGAGATGGTCGGGCGCGCCACCTGAAATCAGTGCCGGCAATCGGGGTGGCGCTGCGGACCAGCCCGGCGGGCGTGAGATGGTCCGGCGCGCCACCTCGATCTGGCTGAGCCTCAAATGGTTGGCGCAGATGGGCCCCTAGGCCCAGGCGAGGTAGGCATTCGCGCCATCCAAATGCGAGCCCGCTCAAATGGTTGGCGCAAATGGGCCCCTCAGCGCATGCGAGGTGCGCATTCGCGCCATCAAATCCACGAGGGATGCCCCACGCGAGCACCCCCACGGGGCGCGAGCCCCGCCTCAGCTCAGGCCGCTGTAGACGTGCAGGCCCTTGAAGAACATGTTGACGATCGTGAAGTTGAACATGACGGCCGCGAATCCCACGATCGACAGCCAGGCCGAGCGCGTGCCGCGCCAGCCGCGCGTCGCGCGCGCGTGGATGTAGCCCGCGTACAGCACCCAGATGACGAACGTCCAGACTTCCTTGGTGTCGAAGCCCCAGTAGCGGCCCCACGCGTCGTTGGCCCAGATGGATCCGGCGATGAGCGTGAACGTCCAGAAGATGAACCCGATGATCGCGAAGCGGTAGGCGAGCGACTCGAGGGCATCCGACGAGGGCAGTGTGCGCAGGAACCGCGGGCCGGTCTTGCCGGTCTTGCCGGCAGCGCCGGCAGCGCCGGCAGCGCCCGCTCCGGCCACCGCGACCTCGTCACCGGTGGTGGATGCCTCATCGGCCGCCACCGCCAGACGCTCGCGCCGCGCCTGCAACAGCTGCGTCACCGACAGCGCGAACGCGAGCGCGAAGAGCGCCGTCGCGAGCGACGCGACGAAGACGTGGATGACCAGCCAGACGCTTTTCAGCGGGTCGGACAGCGGCACGACGATCGTGTAGAACCAGATCGCGGTCGCGCCGAGGAGCACCGTGACCAGGCCCGTGATGAACGTGCCGAGGAACCGCAGGTCGTACTTCAGCAGCACGAAGAGGTACACCGCGATGATGAGCATCGTGCCGGTGAGGGCGAACTCGTACATGTTCGACCACGGCACGCGCCCCGCCGCGATGCCGCGGGTGATGTCGGCGCCGACGTGGAAGAGGAAGCCCAGCACCGTCAGCGACGTGCCGATGCGCGCCCAGATGTACCGCGGGCGCGCGCCGGGGCGAGCCTCGACGGCGGCGAGCGCCGCGTCTTCCTGCGCGCGCACGCGCGAGATCGTCGAGCCGCCGGCGGCGACGAGTTCGCGCACGGGCGCGGCATCCTTCGCCTTGACGGCGAGGTCAGAGCGGCGCGCCAGGTCGACGGCGTAGGCCACGAAGGCGAGGGCGTAGATCGCGATCGCGGTCCACACCAGCAGGACCGAGACAGAGTCGAGCGAGAATTCGGCTTCGGGCATGCGTGCAAGTCTACGCGGCGCGTCGAGCGGATGCCCGGGTCAGCACGGCCGCCCAGGATGCCCGCGGGTCAGGCCTTCTCGCCGTCGAGGGCCGTCTCGAGACCGCGCTGCAGGTCGGCGACCGCGACGGCGATCGCCGGGTCCTCACCGCGCGCAAGACCCGCGTACTCGATGCGCACGCCGGCGTCTGCGGGCACCGCCTTGACCCATAGCCGGCGGCGCGGCACGAACAGCGCCGCGAGCAGACCCAACAGGGCGATGACGGCGAATGCGAGCACGAAGGGCGCGCCGACATCGCGGTGGATCGACAGCGAGACGTAGCGCTTGACGGTCTCGGCGCCACCGTTCGCGGTGTTGTCCTCGAACGTGATCGTGCCCATGTCATTCGGCAGGTCGACGGTCTGGCCGGGCTCGAGCTGCAGCGCCGCGACGTCGCTCGTGCTGCCGGCGAGCAGGGTCATCTCGGACGGATCGAGGGCGTAGACGTTGCGGGCCGTGCCGTCGGCGATGCCGAGGTCGCCCGCGTAGACCCAGAACGTCAGCAGGGGGCTCACGAGGGCCGGGTAGGCCGAGGTCAACGCTCCCGAGTGCAGCGTCATCGCGGTCGGGTAGAAGAATCCGACGAGCCCGAGCTGGTCGCTCAGGCCGTCGGTGATCTTCACGACGCCCTGCGAAGTCATGTTGGCATCCTGCGGCAGGAACTCGACGTCCTCACGGAAGACGACGTCGCCGTCGGGGTTTCGCACCGTGATCGTCGGGGCGTAGCCGTTGCCCATCAGGTAGATGCGGTCGCCGGCCATGTCGAGCGGGTGGTTGACGCGGACGGACTGCTCCTTGGCATCCTGCCCCGGCTCGCGCGTCGTGAGGTTCGCCGAGAAGTCGCCCGCCATGCCCTGGCCCGACTCGCCGACCGGCACATAGCTGACGTCGAAGCTGTCGAGCGTCAGCGAATACGGGGGCAGCGCCTCGGAATCGACGAAGCGGCCCGGGTTGAACGACGTGTAGCCGAGGCCGAGCGAGTTGACGAAGCTGTCGCCCTCGACGATGACGGTCTGCCCCGTGTAGGTGAGTCCGCCGCCGACGCCGACCGAGATCAGCACGCCGACGAGCGCCGCGTGGAAGACGAGGTTGCCGGTCTCGCGGGCATACCCGCGTTCGGCCGAGACCGACGCGACCGCGGGGCGGCCGCCCACCGCGGCGGTGTCGTACCGCTCGACGCGATACCCGGCCTTGCGCAACTGCGCCTGGGCGACATCGACGATGTGGGCGGCGGATGCCCCGGCATCCGTCCCCTCGGCCACCGGCCGCAGCGTCTCGGCGTGGTCATCGAGCCGCGACAGGCGCGCGGGCGTGCGCGGCGGGCGCGCCTTGAGCGCCTTGAAGTGGTGCTTCGTGCGGGGCAGGACGCACCCGATGAGCGAGATGAACAGCAGGATGTAGATCGCCGAGAACCACGCCGACGAGTACACGTCGAACAGCTGCATGCCGTTGAGGACGGGGTACAGATCGGGGTTCTTCGTCTGGAAGTCGATCACGCCGTTGGGGTCGGCCGTGCGCTGCGGGAAGATCGAGCCCGGAATCGCGGCGATCGCGAGCAGCAGCAAGAGGACCAGCGCCGTGCGCATGCTCGTCAGCTGGCGCCAGCCCCAGCGCAGCCATCCGACGAAGCCCAGCTGTGGCTGCGTGATCTCGCGCGTGCCGTCGGCGTGGTCGGAGGGACGCAGCGGGTCGGTGCCGGGCCCCTCGACAAGCTCGGGGGCCAGGGCGGGGTCAGAGGGGGAGTTCGACACTGCCGATCACCCCCGTCAGCTGTGACATGACGGCCGTCCACACGCCCGTGACCATGAGGATGCCCAGGACGACCAGCAGCACGCCGCCGATGATGTTCACGGTGCGGATATGCCGCCGCAGGAATGCGACCGAGCGCGTCGCCCAGCCGAAGCCGACGGCGAGCAGCAGGAACGGGATGCCGAGGCCGAGCGAGTACGCGACGGCGAGCAGCACGGCGCGGCCGGGGTCGGCCTGCGTCAGCGAGATCGAGAGGATCGCGGTGTAGGTCGGGCCGATGCACGGCGCCCAGCCGATGCCCATCGCGATGCCGAGCAGAGGTGCGCCGATCAGGCCCAGTCCGCTGCGGACCTCGGGCTTCATCGTGCGCTGCGCGAACCCGAAGACGCCGAGGAAGACGAGTCCCATCGCGATGACGACGACGCCGAGGATCCGCGTGATGAGGTCCTGGTACTGGATGAAGAAGCGACCGAGGGTGCCTGCGAGCACACCCATCGCGACGAAGACGAGCGTGAACCCCGCGATGAACAGCAGGACGCCGCCGACGAGCCGACCGCGCGGTGCCCGCGCCTGCGTAGCCGCGCGAGAGCCGCCGACCGACCCGCCGAGGAACCCGAGATAGCCGGGCACGAGCGGCAGCACGCACGGCGAGAGGAACGACACGAGCCCGGCGACCAGGGCGATGGGGATCGCGAGCCACAGCGCTCCGTCGAAGACGATCGACCCCGCGTTCACGAGGCCCCGCTCACGAGTTCTCCGCGATCACGTCGTTCACGATCGTCTTCAGGATCGAGGCGCTCTCGACCTGCCCGATGAATCGCGCCGCGACGCGGCCCTGCGCGTCGAGGACGAGCGTGATCGGCACGGACTGCAGCGGCGTCCACGAGGCGAACGCGAGCTTCAGGTCGGCGTCTTCGCGTGCGAGCAGCGATGGGTAGGTGATGCCGTAGGTCTCCTCGAACGCGGTGGCCTGCTCGGGGCCGTCATAGATGTTGACCCCGAGGAAGTGCGCGCCGGTCGCCTGGAAGGTCTCTTCCAGCATGGATGCCTCGGCCCGGCACGGGCCGCACCCGGCGTACCAGAAGTTCAGCACCAGCACGTCGCCCGCGTAGTCGGCGCCCGTCACCGTGGAGCCGTCGACGGCCGTGCCGGTGAACTCCACGGCATCCCCGCGCTCGTCGACCGGGATCTCCTGCACCCGACCGTCGCCCGAGATGAACCCGGTGTCGCCGCCCTGCTGGTACTGGCTCACGAGGTCGTCGTTCGCGCTCGTGCACGCCGCGAGCGTCAGCGCCAGTGCGACCGCGCCGATCGCCGCGATGAATTTCCGCATCACACCGCCCCCACATCCACGGCGCCCGCCGTCGTCGCCGGCTCGGCGTAGGCGACCTCGCGCCACACGCCGCCGGTCCGCTCGAAGCTCGTGACGCTCGACAGCGCGCACCGACGCTTGCGCGGATCGTGCTTCAGCTGCTCGCCCGCGACGGCGAGGTGCGTGATCCAGATCGGCAGCTGGTGCGAGACGATGATGATGTCTCCCCCGTCGGCTTCGTTCCAGGCCTCCGTCATCGCGGCATCCATGCGCGCGACGACTTCGAGATACGGCTCGCCCCAACTGGGGATCGACGGCCGCACGAGGTGGCGCCAGTTGGCGGGGTTGAGCACGGCGCGCTTCATGCGCTTGCCTTCGAAGACGTTGGTCGGTTCGATGACGCGCTCATCGATGACAGCCTCGAGGCCGAGCAGCTCGGTGAACGGTGCGGCCGACTCACGCGTGCGCTGCAGCGGCGAGGCGTACAGCGCGGTGACCGGGCGCCCCAGGCCCTGGACGTACTGCGCGGCAGCACGTGCCATCTGCTGTCCGTCCGCGCTCAGCGCGAAGTTCGGCAGCCGCCCGTACAGCACGCGCTGGGGGTTGTCGACCTCCCCATGACGCACGAGGTGGAGGCGATCAGCGGGCACCCGCCAAGTCTACGTGGCCGTGGTCTGTGGCTGGGCTGAGAGCGCAGCCGTCCGCTTAAGTAGACTGTTCCCTCGTGAGTGAACGCACCCTTGTCAGCCAGCTGCAGTCCCGCGAAGACGGACCCGTCCAGGTGTCCGGATGGGTCGAGACCGTCCGCGATCAGAAGAAGGTGCAGTTCGTCATCCTGCGCGATGAGACCGGCGCCGTCCAGCTGGTCAACCCCGCGACCCGGCCCGACCCGGAGAACGCCGACGGGCAGGATGCCGACGCGCTCGCCCTGACCGCGCTCATCTCCGAGCTGTCCACCGGCACCTTCCTGACGGTGACCGGCGAGCTCAAGCACGACGAGCGCGTCAAGCTCGGCGGCGTCGAGATCAAGATCGGTGCGCTCGACATCGCGGCATCCGCTCTGCCGGAGACCCCCATCGCCGCCGACAGCGGCCTCGACAAGCGCATGGACTGGCGCTTCATCGACCTGCGCCAGCGCCGCAACGCGCTCATCTTCCGCATCTCGACGACGCTCGAGCACGCGATGCGCAGCTACTGGGTCGAGCACGACTACGTCGAGCTGCACACCCCGAAGCTCATGTCGACGCCCGCCGAGGGCAACGCGGAGCTGTTCGAGATGGAGTACTTCGGCGAGCAGACCGCCTACCTCGCGCAGAGCCCGCAGCACTACAAGCAGATGGCGCAGGCCGCCGGCTTCGGCAAGATCTTCGAGATCGGCGACGTGTTCCGCGCCGACCCGAGCTTCACGAGCCGCCACGCGACCGAGTTCACCTCGGTCGACGCCGAGATCAGCTGGATCGACTCCTACGAGGATGTCGCCCAGATGCAGGAGGAGCTGCTCGCGACAGCGTTCACCGCCGTCGCAGAGAAGCACGGCGCCGAGATCAAGGAACTGTTCGACATCGACGTCGTCGTGCCGACGGTGCCGTTCCCGCGCATCCCGCTGGCCGAAGCCCGCGAGATCGTGAAGGCCCGCGGCTACGAGATCCCTCGCACCGACGGCGACCTCGACCCCGAGGGCGAGCGTCAGATCTCCGCGCACGTGCTCGAGACCTACGGACACCAGTTCGTCTTCGTCACCGACTACCACCCCGAGATCCGGCCGTTCTACCACATGCGCAACGCCGAGACGGGGCTCACCAACAGTTACGACCTGCTGTTCCGCGGAACCGAGATCACGACGGGCGCGCAGCGCGAGCACCGCATCGACGTGCTCGAGGCGCAGGCGCTCGAGAAGGGGCTGTCGCTCGAGGGTCTCGCGCACTACCTCGACTTCTTCCGCTACGGCGTGCCGCCGCACGGCGGGTTCGGCATGGGCCTTGCCCGCGTGCTGATGCTGATGCTCGGGCAGGACTCGATCCGCGAGGTCACGTTCCTGTTCCGCGGCCCGACGCGCCTGGCCCCGTAAGGGCGGATCGACTCTTCCCCACCGCAACCCGGCGCGCTAGCGTGAGCGTCGGATGTGCGACGGCGCCGTCCCCGATGAGAGGTGGATCATGGCTGGGAAGTTCGAACTGTGGACCGACAAGGGTGGCGACTGGCGCTTCAACCTGAAGGCGGCCAACGGACAGGTGATCGCGACGAGCCAGGGGTACTCCTCCAAGGCGAGCGCCCTGAACGGCATCGAATCGGTGCGCACGAACGCGCCCGACGCCGAACTCGTCGAGGTCGAGAAGTAACACACGGCGTTCTCGCGAAGGGTCCGCTCCGGCGGACCCTTCGTCGTCTTTCCCTCTCCTTTGCCGATCGTTCATCTGCGGCGCACGAACGGTCCATCCTCCGCCCGTAACGTCCTCTCGTCCCCGTTGCACGACCGCTCCCGCGTGCGTGCACCACCCGAGAGGAATACCCGTATGTCCCGTCTCGCGCTGCGCCGGATCGCTCCGGCCGTCGCTCTGCTCACCGCCTCGGCCATCGCCCTGGCCGCCTGCTCGTCGTCGTCGGATGCCTCCGACGGAGCCTCCGACTCCGCATCGGACGCCGCCACCGCCACGAGCGTCGCCGACTTCGGCACCTTCGCCGACCTCGAGACCGCCGCCAAGGCCGAGGGCAAGCTCAACGTCATCGCGCTGCCGCGCGACTGGGCCAACTATGGTGCGATCATCGACCTGTTCAAGGAGACCTACCCCGAGATCGAGGTGACCGAGCAGTCGCCCGACGTCTCCAGCGCCGAGGAGATCCAGGCCGCTGAGACCAACGCGGGCCTCGACACCGCTCCCGACGTCTTCGACGTGGGCCTGACCGTCGCACTGCAGTCGACCGACCAGTTCGCCGCCTACAAGGTGCAGACCTTCGACGAGATCCCGGATGCCCTCAAGGAGCCCACCGGCCTGTTCGTCGGCGACTACGGCGGGTACATGTCGGTCGGCTACGACTCAAGCCGCTTCCCCGAGCCCGCCGAGATCACCGACCTGCTCGGTGAGGACTACAAGGGCTCGGTCGCGATCAACGGCGACCCGACGCAGGCCGGCGCCGCCTTCGCGGCCGTGGGTCTGGCCACCGTCCAGAACGGCGGCACGCTCGACGACTTCCAGCCCGGCATCGACTTCTTCAGCGACCTGCAGAAGGCGGGCAACCTGCTGAAGGTCGACGTGACCACCGGCACGATCGCCTCGGGCGAGACCCCCGTCGTCTTCGACTGGGACTACCTGAACGCGACCCACTCCGAGACCAACTCGGCGTGGAAGGTCAAGGTCTTCGACGGCACCGGCTACGCGGGCTACTACAACCAGGCGATCAACAAGGATGCCCCGCACCCCGCCGCCGCGCGCCTGTGGCAGGAGTTCCTCTACAGCGACGAGGTGCAGAACCTGTGGCTGGCCGGCGGTGCTCGCCCCGTCCGTATGGAAGCCATGACCGAGGACGGCACGATCGACGCCGACCTCGCCGCAGCCCTGCCCGCAGCGCCCGCTGACACCGTGGTGCCGACCGAGGCGCAGAGCGCGGCCGCCGGCACGCTGCTCGGCCAGGAGTGGGCAGCGGCGGTTCAGTGACCGCTGCCACCGGCACGAACGGCGCGGGGTCGGAGCTGCACGCTCCGGCCCCGCGCCGCCGCGCGTCCACGGCGTGGCTGGGCCTGGCCCCCTTCGCCGTCTACCTGGCGCTGTTCCTCGTCCTGCCGACGGTGCTCGCCATCGGCACCGGCTTCTTCGACAAGGCCGGCGCGTTCACCTGGAACAACCTGACCGCGCTCGTCGATCCGGTCATCCTCAACACGTTCTGGAACACGACCTGGCTGTCGCTGCTGACGGCCGCCGTCGGCGCCGTCATCGGCGCGATCGTCTGCTACACCGCGATGGGGCTTCCGGCGACGGGCGTCGTGCGCACGACACTGGATGCCGCGACGGGCGTGCTCGCCCAGTTCGGCGGCGTCATGCTCGCGTTCGTCTTCATCGCCACGATCGGCGTGCAGGGCGTCGTGACCGTGCTGCTGCGCGACTCCTTCGGCATCGACCTGCAGCCGGGCACGTGGCTGTACTCCGTGCCGGGCCTGATCCTGCCCTACATCTACTTCCAGGTGCCGCTCATGGTGATCACCTTCCTCCCGGCGCTGTCGGCGCTGAAGTCGCAGTGGGCCGAAGCCAACCTCACGCTCGGCGGCACGCGCACCAGCTTCTGGCTGCGCATCGGCTTCCCCGTGCTCGCGCCCTCGTTCCTCGCGAGCTTCCTGCTGCTGTTCGCCAACGCCTTCTCGTCGTACGCGACCGCCGCCGCGCTCGCCAGCCAGGGCTCGCAGATCGTGCCGCTGCAGATCCGTGCGGCGCTCACGAGCGAGACGGTCCTCGGCCGTGAGAACCTCGCCGGCGCGCTCGCGCTCGGCATGATCGTCGTCGTCGGAGTCGTCATGGCCCTCTACGCCCTCATCCAGCGGCGCGCGGCGCGGTGGCAGTCGTGAACGGCATCGCCCCCTCGCGGCTGACCCGCGTGCTCATCGCCGTCATCGTCGGCGTGCTGTTCGCGATCCCCCTCCTCTCGACCATCGTGTTCACGCTGCGCGACGGCGACGGTTACTCGCTCGCGAACTGGGCGCGCGTGTTCGATCCGACCAACACACAGGTGCTCACGCCGATCTGGACGGGCCTGGGCAACTCGCTCATCCTCGCCGTCGTGACGGTCGCGATCGTGCTGCTCCTGCTGCTGCCGACGATGATCCTCATTGAGCTGCGCTTCCCGCGCCTGGGTCGGGTGTTCGAGTTCGCCGTCCTGCTGCCGATCTCGATCCCCGCGATCGTGCTCGTCGTGGGCCTGGCCCCGATCTACCTGCAGATCGGACGCACGCTCGGCACCGGCACGTGGACCCTCGCCTTCGCATACGGCATCACGGTGCTCCCGTTCGCCTACCGGTCGATCAAGGCGTCGATGGATGCCGTCGATCTGAGCACCCTCGCCGAGGCCGCGCGCTCGCTCGGTGCCGGCTGGCTCGCCGTCGTGACGCGCGCGCTCGTACCCAATCTGCGGCAGGGCCTGCTCGCGGCATCCCTCATCTCTGTCGCGGTCGTGCTCGGCGAGTACACGATCGCGTCGCTGCTGAACCGGCAGGTGCTGCAGACCGCCCTTGTCGTCGCGAACAAGATCGACCCGTACGCGTCGGCGATCTTCACGCTGCTGTCCCTCCTGTTCGTCTTCATCCTCTTGCTCCTCATCGGTCGCGCCGCCCGTTCGCGCGATGGAAAGGCTTCGTCATGACCAGCGCCGACTCCCCCGCGCGCCCACTGCCGCGCACGTCCGAGAACCAGCTGCTGCACGAAGCCGGCGCGGGCACCTCGGTGTCCCTGAACGGCATCGTCAAGGAGTTCGGGACGACGCGCGTGCTGCACGGCGTCGACCTCGACATCGCTCCGGGCGAGTTCGTGTCGCTGCTGGGACCGTCCGGCTGCGGCAAGACGACGCTCCTGCGCATCCTGTCGGGCCTCGAGGGTGCGACCGCGGGCAGCGTCTCGTTCGACGGCAACGACGTCTCGCGCGTTCCGACGAACAAGCGCGACATCGGCATGGTGTTCCAGTCGTACTCGCTGTTCCCGCACCTGCGGGTCGTCGACAACACCGCGTTCGGCCTGCGCCGCCGAGGCGTCGCAGCGCGCGCCGCGGCATCCCGCGCGTCAGACGCGCTCGCGCTCGTCGGTCTCGACCACCTCGCCGACCGATTCCCGCACCAGCTCTCGGGAGGTCAGCAGCAGCGCGTCGCGCTCGCTCGCGCCCTCGTCACCGAGCCGCGTGTGCTACTGCTGGACGAGCCGCTGTCGGCACTGGATGCCAAGGTGCGCGTGCAGCTGCGCGACGAGATCCGCCGCATCCAGCTGCGCCTGGGCATCACGACGGTGTTCGTCACCCACGATCAGGAAGAGGCGCTCGCCGTCTCCGACCGCATCGCAGTCATGAACGCGGGCCGCATCGAGCAGATCGGCACGCCCGACGAGCTCTACGCGCGCCCCGCGTCGCCCGAAGTCGCCGCGTTCGTAGGCCTGTCCAGCGTCGTCGCAGGCACGACCGACGGGCTGAACGTGCAGGTGTGGGGTCAGTCGCTGCCGCTGCTGCGTGAGGTCGACACCGGCGCCGTCGAGGTGTTCGTGCGCCCCGAGAACGTGCGGCTCGTCGCGCCGGATGCCCCGGGAATCGACGCCACCGTGCTCGAGTCGACGTTCCTCGGCAGCTTCCGCCGTACGCTCGTGCGCACCTCCGACGGCACGCTCGTCACGGTGCAGCACTCGGTCGCCGACCAGGTCGGCTACGACGACCGTGTGCGGATCTCGATCGACCCCGTGCCCGTGCTCGCGCGGGTGGGCGAAGTCGCGAAATAAAGGGCAAGCTCGCGGCTCAGAGGGCAAGCTCGCGGGAGCGAGGGCAAGCTCGCGGGAGCGAGGGCAAGCTCGCGGGGTCAGATCTCGAAGTCGACGGCGACGCGCTCGGCGACGACCGAGCGCACGTAACCGACGACCGCCTGGTGGGCGGGGTGGGTCTGGTAGGCATCCAGGCCCGCCGCGTCGGCGAAGTCGGCGACCAGGGCGACATCCCAGTTGCCGCCACCGATGATGTCGGGCCCGATCGAGATCTGCAGCAGCGACGGCACGACGCCGTCCAGAGCGCGCAGTTCGTCCGCGACCTTGCGCGCCTGCTCGGCGCGTTCGGCGGGATCGGTCGTGGCGAGCTTCCAGGCGACGACGTGACGGATCATGCGGATTCCTTCCCCGCGGCATCGAGCGCAGACCGCAACCGGCCCGCATCGAGCCGCCAATGAGCGTGCAGCCGGCCGTCGATGAGCACGACCGGGATCTTCTCCCACCACTGCGCGTGCAGCGCCGGATCGTCGAGGATCGAGAGCTCCTCGACGTCGACGGTCTCGTCCCGCCCATCGGGCAGATCGGCGACGACCACGTCGACGATCTCGCGCGCCACGTCGCACAGATGGCAGTCCGGCTTGGAGATGATCGTCACGGTCGTCACCCGACCCATCCTGCCACCGTCGTCGCGCCGGAAAACACGAAGCGCCCGTCCACGATGGACAGGCGCTCGGTGTCGTCTTGCAGTGTGCCGCGACGTTTACTTCTTGTTGCGGCGCTGGTGGCGAGTCTTGCGAAGCAGCTTGCGGTGCTTCTTCTTCGCCATGCGCTTGCGGCGCTTCTTGATGACAGAACCCACGGAAAACCTCACTATGTCAGGGGTCTGGACGCGCATCTTTCGCGTCCGGGAACGGGCATCACGAAAAATGCCCTTGGGACATTCTAGCCGACGTCGGCGATAGGACGTTGCAGGGCGTCGGTCACGGCCGACTCCGGCACGCGATAGCTGCGGCCGAAGCGGACGGCCGGCAGCTCGCCGGAGTGCACGAGACGGTACACGGTCATCTTGGACACGCGCATCAGCTCCGCCACCTCAGCGACGGTCAGAAAACGCACATCGGACAACTCGGTCATCAGTCCCTTACTCCCCCAACATCACTCACGCCAGGCTCTCCCAGGTGAGCCATAGACATAGCGTAGGGGGCGCGTGGGACTCGTGTAAACCTCTGTGACCAGCGTGCGAGGTGGGGAACCTGTGCTCAGCGGCCCGGGATACGCTTGAACATGCTGTCGAAGGCATGCTTCGTGGATGCCGCGGCACGGCCCACCAGGTCAGCCGCGGCCACGGCCGACTCGGGCAGGTTCGACGCGGCCGCTTCGGCCGCAGCCAGGCCGTCGTCGAAGAACGGGACCAGCCAGTCGTCCACTTCGTCCAGCGGCGCGACCGACAGACTGTAGTAGCGGTGCTGGCCCTCTTCGCGGACCGAGACGAGCTCAGCCTCGCGCAGCACCTTGAGGTGCTTGGAGACGGTGGGCTGGCTCACCCGCAGCTCGGTCACGATGTGCGAGACGCTCGTGCCGAGTTCGCCGGATGCCGCGCGCTCGCGCAACAGCTGCAGGATGTCCCGACGGGTGCCGTCGGCGATCACGTCGAAGATGTCCGCCATTGTCTTAGGTTAGCCCGCGCCGCGGCCGGAGTACCATGACAACGATTCTTCCGGCGAGAGAGGCAGGTCAATGGCGGGCGACACCGTCGGGACCCGGGCATGGGGCGGCCTCCGCACGACGGCATCCGAGGCGTGGGGCAAGCTGCGTGAGCTGACCACGGCATCCCCCTCGCGATTCGCCGTCCTCGTCTTCCTCACCCTGATCCTGCTGTTCACGGCGCTGTTCTCGTTGCCCGCGGCATCCGCCGACGGCACCGCGACGCCGTTCGTCGACGCTCTGTTCACGGCCGTCTCGACGATCTGCGTGACGGGCCTGTCGACCGTCGACATGGGCACCCACTGGAGCCCCTTCGGACACGTGCTCGTCTACATCGGCGTCAACGTCGGCGCCCTCGGCGTGCTGACGCTCGCCTCGATCCTGGGGCTCGTGATCTCCAAGCGCCTGGGTCTGCGCGCCAAGCTCATCGCGGCGGGAGACTCCAACCCGCTGCGCGCGCACGGCGGTCCCGTCAACGAGGGGCAGACCGTGCTGCTGGGCGAGGTCGGCCAGATGCTCGCGACGGTCGCCCTGTCGACCCTCGTGATCGAGGCCGTCCTGGCTGTGCTGCTATACCCGTCGCTGCTGCTGAGCGGCGTCGACCCGCTGAGCGCGCTGTGGGAGGCCCCGTACTACGCGGCCATGTCGTTCACCAACACGGGCTTCGCCCCCAACGCCGGCGGCATCGAGCCGTTCGCGCAGAACTACCTCGTGCTGACGCTGCTGATGGCGGGCGTGTTCCTCGGATCGATCGGCTTCCCCGTCATCTTCACGCTGTGGCGCAAGCACCTGCACGTGCGCCGCTGGACGCTGCACACGAAGCTCACGATCATCACGACCGTGACCCTGTTCATCCTGGGCGCGTTCGTGTTCCTCCTGCTCGAGTACGACAATCCCAAGACGTTCGGTGGGCTCGGCGCATGGGACACGACGTTCCAGGCGTTCTTCCTGTCGGCGATGACCCGGTCCGGCGGCTTCTCGATCGTCGACATCGACCAGCTGCACGGGTCGTCGCTCGTCGTCGGATCGATGCTGATGTTCGTCGGCGGAGGCTCGGCATCCACCGCCGGCGGCATCAAGGTGACGACCCTCGCGATCCTCGCCCTCGCCGTCTGGTCAGAGGCCAAGGGTCGCCCGAGCGTGCAGGCGTTCGGACGCCGCATCCCCAGCGACGTGCAGCGGGTCGCCCTCTCGGTCGTCGCGTGGGGCGCGACGATCGTCGCCCTGTCGACGATCACGATCTCCCAACTCACCCAGGCACCCGTCGAGAAAGTGCTGTTCGACGTCATCTCGGGGTTCGCAACCGTCGGGCTGTCGACCGGCATCACGGCCGACCTGCCCGACCCCGCCGTCTACGTCATGGCGCTGACCATGTTCATGGGCCGCGTTGGTACAGTGACACTCGCCGCGGCCGTGGCCGCGACGTCCCGTTCGCAGCACTACTCGCTGCCCGTGGAAAGGCCCATCGTTGGTTGAGCAGATCCGGAGCGACGCTCCCGTCCTGGTGATCGGCCTCGGTCGGTTCGGCGCGGCCTGCGCCGGCGAGCTCGACCGCCTCGACCGCGAGGTGCTCGCGATCGACGCGAACCTCGAGCTCGTGCAGAAGTGGTCGGAGCGGGTCACCCACACGGTGCAGGCCGACGCCCGCAACATCGAGGCGCTCAAGCAGATCGGCGCGCAGGACTTCCAGGTCGCGATCGTTGCGACGGGCTCCTCGATCGAGGCATCCGTGCTGATCACCGCCAACCTCGTCGACCTCAAGGTGCCGCAGATCTGGGCCAAGGCCGTCTCGCAGAGCCACGGCAAGATCCTCGCCCGCGTGGGCGCGAACCACGTGATCTACCCGGAGCGCGAAGCCGGCGAACGCGTCGCGCACCTCGTGTCGGGCCGCATGCTCGACTTCATCCGGTTCGACGACGACTTCGTGCTGGCCAAGATGTACCCGCCGAAGTTCATCCGCGGCACGGGTCTGAACGAGTCGGGGGTGCGATCGAAGTACAACGTCACGGTCGTCGGCGTGAAGAGCCCCGGCAAGCCGTTCCGCTACGCCGAAGCCGACACGGTCGTCACCAACCACGACCTCATCATCGTGTCGGGCACCAACAGCGACATCGAGCGGTTCGCGGGGCTCGACCGCTAGTCGAGGGCCGGGTTAGGCCCCCGTCACGCCCCCGCGGCGAGCTCGCGCGACCGCGCGAGCGCTGCGTCGGTCGCCTCGGCGAACACGCCGTCCAGGCGCGCCCCCTGCAGCACCGCGATCGCGCGCTCGGTCGTGCCCTTGGGGCTCGTCACGCGGCGGCGCAGCTCAGCGGGGTCTTCGCCCGTGGCATCCAGCAGCGCCGCGGCGCCGATGAAGGTCTGCTCGGCCATGAGCCGGGCGTCGGCGTCCGAGAAGCCCTTGCCGCGGGCGGCCTCGGTGAGGTCTTCGATCAGGAGGAACACGTACGCGGGGCCGGAACCCGAGATCGTCCCGAGCGCGTCGATCTGCTCCTCGGCGAGCTCGATCACGGCGCCGCAGGTCTCGAACAGGGCGCGCACGAGCGCGACGTCGGCGGCGGATGCGGCGCTGCCGCCGGCGATCCCCGTGACGGCCTTGCCGACGACAGCCGGTGTGTTCGGCATGGAGCGCACGACCGGGATGCCTTCGCCCACGATCGACTCGAAGGTCGCGATCGTGACCCCGGCCGCCAGGCTCACGACGATCGTGCCGGGACGCAACACCGGCGCGATCTCGCGCAGCAGATCGGGCACCATGACGGGCTTGACCCCGATCAGGACGATGTCGGCGGATGCCGCCGCGGCGGTGTTGGCCGTGGCATCCGCCTCGAGTGCGAGACTCGTCACGCCGTCAAGGTCGGCGAGCTCTGCGGCCTTCGCGGCAGAGCGATTGGTGACCGTCACCTGCGACGCACGGCCCGAGCGGACGAGCCCCTGCAGGATCGCGCCCCCCATCGAACCGGCACCGAGAATCGCGATCGCGGGGAGCGTCTGAGACATGCGTCCATCCTATGGACGATCGCTTACCTGAAAGTTCATTCACACGTTTCGGGCCGCGGGGTAGGATGCGGCTATGACCCTCTTGGACGGCATCGGCGCCCGCCTCATCACCACGGATCGACTGACGGTCAACATCCTCGAGCGCACGGGCGATGACCCCGCGACGGCGCCCGATCAGACCGTCGTCCTCATCCACGGGAACGTCTCGTCGAGCCTGTTCTGGCAGGAGATCATGCAGGATCTGCCGCACGACCTGCGGGTCATCGCGATCGACCTGCGCGGGTTCGGCGGCACCGAGAGCCTGCCGATCGACGCGACGCGCGGCGTGCGCGATTTCAGCGACGACATCCACGCGACGCTCGTGGCGCTCGAGATCCCCACGGCGCACCTCGTGGGCTGGTCGATGGGCGGCGGCGTCGTCATGCAGTACGCGCTCGACCACCCCGTGCTGTCGCTGACGCTGCAGGCACCCGTCTCGCCGTACGGCTTCGGCGGCACGCGCCGCGATGGGTCGCGACTCACCGACGACGACGCCGGCTGCGGTGGGGGCGGCGCGAATCCCGACTTCGTGCAGCGCCTCACCGACCGCGACACGACCGACGAGGCGCAGACCTCGCCGCGCAGCGTGTTCCGCTCGGGCTACGTCGCGGCGGGCTACACGAGCGACAACGAAGACCTGTGGGTCGAGTCGATGAACACGACCTCGACCGCCGAGGGCAACTACCCCGGCGACGGCGTGCCGAGCGAGAACTGGCCCGGCTTCGCGGCGGGGACGACGGGCGTGCTCAACACGATGGTGCCGCGCTACTTCGACACCTCGGGGATCGTGGCGCTGGCCGACAAGCCGCCGGTGCTGTGGGTGCACGGCACGGCCGATGCGATCGTGTCGGATGCCTCGTTCTTCGACCTCAACCAGTTGGGCGCGCTCGGGGTCATCCCCGGCTGGCCGGGCGACGAGGTCGCGCCTGCGCAGCCGATGGTCTCGCAGACCCGCGACGTGCTGGATGCCTACCGCGCCGCGGGCGGCGAGGTCACCGAGTTGACGCTCGAGGGGGTGGGCCACTCGCCGCACCTCGAGCGCCCGGCCGAGTTCCGCCGCGCGCTGCTCGCGGTCATCGGCTACATCGGGCGCCCGGCCGACCCCGCGCCGCCCACCGAGGCGATCATCCTCAGCTCGTCGGACTGAGGCGCCGGTAGCGCCCGCGGGCGCGTCAGCGGCGCGCGTCGAAGAACGCCCGCAGCAGCGCCTGCGCCTCGTGCTCGCGCACGCCGCCGACGACCTCGGCGCGCACGGGCAGCCGGCGGTCACGCAGCACGTCGTACACCGATCCGGCAGCGCCGGCCTTCTCGTCCCACGCGCCGAACACGACTCGCCCCGCGCGCGCCTGCAGGATCGCCCCCGCGCACATGAGGCAGGGCTCGAGCGTCACCGTCAGAGTGCAGTCGTCGAGGTTCCACGAGCCGATCGCCTGCGCCGCCTCGCGCAGGGCGACGATCTCGGCGTGAGCGGTGGGGTCGGCGGTCTCTTCGCGCAGGTTGCGGCCTTCGCCGAGCACCCGGCCGGTGGCATCCGTCACCACGGCGCCCACGGGGATCTCCCCCGCTGCCGCAGCCTGCGCCGCGAGCTCGAGCGCGCGCGCCATCGCCGCGTCGTCGGCGGGAGCGGTCGGCAGGGGCACCCCTCCAGGGTAGGTCCCATGGGGAGTGCTCCCCATGGGACGCGCGCACGGCGCGCGACCGACCCCGCACTGATGCTCGAGCTGCGCGCCGGCTCCGCCTTCTGAGCCGACGCGATCGTGCTCGCGGCTGCGTGGAACCCCGATCCGCGGTCGGACGGCTCTGACGCGTAGGCTGAACACCATGCGCGTGCACGTTGCCGATCACCCCCTCATCACCCACAAGCTGACGGTGCTGCGCGACCAGCGCACCCCGTCGCCGGTGTTCCGCCAGCTCACGGAAGAGCTCGTCACGCTTCTCGCGTACGAGGCGACCCGCAGCGTGCGCGTCGAGGAGGTCGAGATCACGACCCCCGTCACGACGACGACGGGTGTGCGCATCAGCGAGCCGCGCCCCCTCGTCGTGCCGATCCTGCGCGCGGGCCTCGGCATGCTCGAAGGCATGGTCAAGCTCGTGCCGACGGCCGAAGTCGGCTTCCTGGGCATGGTGCGTGACGAAGAGACCCTGCAGCCGGCGACCTACGCCGAGCGCCTGCCGGATGACCTCAGTGACCGGCAGTGCTTCGTGCTCGACCCGATGGACGCGACGGGCGGTTCACTCGGCGCGGCGATCGACTTCCTGTTCGCGCGCGGTGCGCAGGACGTCACCGCGATCTGCCTGCTGGCCACGCCCGAGGGCATCGCCGCGATCGAAGAGAAGGTCGGCGACCGCGACGTGACGCTCGTGCTGGGCACGGTCGACGAGGGCCTCAACGAGCGCGGCTACATCGTGCCGGGCCTCGGCGACGCGGGCGACCGGTTGTACGGCACGGTCTGAGCGCGGGCCAGTGATCCTGGGGCCGCTCAGCCGCTCGTGCGGCGGCCGGTCTCCTGCTCCCAGAACTCGAGCTGCTGGGTGAGCGCTTTGGCGAGCTCGAACACCTGGTGCGGAGGGATCCGCACACGCTGCACGACCTGACCGGGCACAAGCGTGATGGGCTTGCCATCGGCATCCGTCGCGGCCTGCGGTGGCCGCGCGAGCGAGACGAAGTCCATCACGAACACGTCGGGGGTGTGCCACACGTTGGCGAAGTCGGCGTAGCTGCCGGCGACGACCTCCGGGGGCACGTCGATCTCGAACTGGCGCGGAGCGTCGTCACTCATGGCATCCTCTTCGTCGGCATCTGCACGGATGCCTGAGTCTACGGTCACGCGGCCCCGACCAGGCGCCCGAACGCGCTCAGTCGCGTGACACCGTCGGGCGTGCGGGGCAGATCATCGAGCAGGCCGGTGCCGTACACGATGTACGCCGTGTGCTCAGCGCGCGAGACGGCGACGTTCAGACGGTTCTGCAGTAGCAGGAACTCGAGCCCGCGCGGGGCGTCGCGCCCCGACGAGGCGGCGAGGGAGACGATCGCGACGGCCGCCTCCTGGCCCTGGAACTTGTCGACCGTGCCGACGGGCACGGCGCCGAACCCGGCAGCCCCGAGCGCTTCTTCGACCGTGACCTGCTGCGCGTTGTACGGGGTCACGACGATGAGGTCTTCCGGTGACAGCGCGCGCGGCGGCTCGCCGTCACCGGCGGTCCACTGCCGCCCGACGAGGTCGCAGACGATCGCGACGACGGCATCCGCCTCTTCGGGCGATGCCGTCGCGTTGCCGGTGTGCCCGAGCGGCACGGGGATCACGCCGGGCGCGATGCCGTCGAGGTGCCGCGCCGACGTCGTCGGATGCGCCGCGAGCCTGCACTCGTACGACAGCTGCGAGACGGGTTCGGCGACCTCGGGGCGCATGCGCCGCGTCTGCGCGAGGAAGAACCCGCGATCCTGCGCGATGACGGCAGAGCCGTCCATGAGCCAGCCGAGCGCCGAGGTGTCGACGGGTTCAGGGTGCGTGCCTTGGCTCACCTGCGGCAGCTGCTGCGGATCGCCGAGCAGCAGCAGGCGCTGCGCGGCGACCGAGACGGCGATCGTGGATGCCAGCGAGAACTGGCCCGCCTCGTCGATCACGAGCAGGTCGAGGCTGCCGCGCGGCACGCGGCCGGCGTGGCTGAGATCCCACGCTGTGCCGCCGATGACGAACCCCTCGGGGTGCTCTGCCGCGAACGTCGCGTAGCCGTCTTTCGCGATCGGAGTGAACGACGGCTCGGCGGAGGTGCCACCCTTGAGCGCTTTCGCGACCTGCCCGCGCGGGACGCCCGCCTCGACGATGCGGTCGAGCATGTTCTCGACGACCGCGTGGGACTGTGCGACGACGCCGACCTTGTACCCCTGTTCGGCGACGAGCCGTGCGACGACGTGCGATCCGACGTAGGTCTTGCCCGTGCCGGGCGGGCCCTGCACCGCGAGATAGCTGTGGTCGAGGTCGTGCACCGAGCGGGCGATGTCGGTCACGTCGTCACCCGCTTCGCGCGCGAGCGTGCCGCTGCGTGTGCGCGGCGGGCGGCGCAGCAGCAGATCGGTCGCGGCATCGCGCGGGAAGGATGCCGCGGCCTCGGGCGCGGCCTGGATCACCGCGTCGGCCCACTGATCGATCGCGGCCTGCTGGCTGCCGGCCTGCGGCGGCGCGGGCGGGGTCAGCGCGATCGGCAGCTCTTGCCAGGTGAACCCCGCGATGGAGTTCTCTTCGATGACGACCCCGTCATCGAGCGTGTCGACGATGCGCACCGTGCGGGCGGCGTGGATCCAGCGCGGACTCGTGTCGACCGGGAACGGGGCGGGCAGCTCGTACAGCACGAATACGCTGCTGTCGGCGGACAGCCGGGTTCCGGGCGCGAGATCGCCACGCAGCTCGAGCACGCGACGCTGCACGCGCGCGCCCTCGGGGATGTGCCAGTCGGTCAGCACGCGACAGCGGTCGTGGTCGAAGACGACGACGTCACGGGTGTCCTCCCAGATCGACACGGGCTCGCGCAGGCGCAGGAAGTGCGTCGCCCAGAAGGTCTTCGCCTCACGCGGGTAGTAGTCGATCGCGGCGGCGCCCAGGCGCAGCGCGGTCACGGCATCCTGCTCGTGTGCCGCATGCGCCAGACGTGCGAGCGACTCGGCCCGCGGCGACGGCTCGTACGGGCGCTCGGCCGCATCGACGTCGGCCGACGGTGTCAGCTTCGCCTCGCGGGCGCGCTCGACGAGCCAGTCGCGCAACCGGCGGGTCGAGACGCAGTCGTAGCGGTTGTAGTCGGCGAGGTCGGCGAGGATCGCCTCGCCGGCGGCGGCATCCGATGCCGTCCCGGCATCGAGCAGCACGCGCGCCTCGACATACTTCACGATCGAATCGTCGCCGCGCTGCACATCGCTCGTGCGCACCTCATCGCCCATGTACAGCGGTTCGAGCTTCTTGATCGAGTACGACCGCGAGCCCACCCGCAGCGCGCGCCGGACGATCGGATAGAGATCGACGAAGACGCCTTCGCGTAGCAGCGTGTCGACCTCGGCCTCGCGCGTGCCGTAGGTTGCGGCCATCGCCAGCAGGTGCGTCGTCTCGTACGGCGCGTAGTGGTAGATGTGCATGCCCGGGTGGGTGCGACGGCGCAGGGCGACGAAATCGAGGAACTCCTCGAAAGCCCGTCGTTCATCGGCGTGGGTGTGCGCCCACAGCGCCGTGTACTGCTCGGCGTCATCGACCCAGCCGAAGAGGTAGTCGATGCCCCACTGCGGCGGCGCGCCCGCGGCGGGAGTCTCGGTGTACAGCGGGTCGCCCTCGAAGTCGAAGAAGATGTCACCGCGGTCGGGTCGAGGCAGCGCGCCGATCGCCTTAGGGAACACGACCTCGTAGGTCGGGATCGCGGGTTCTGCCGCCGCGGGCTCGGCGGCAGCGACACCGCCCGCGGGGCTGGCCAGCTGCAGCCGGGCCTGCGTGCGCAGACCCGTGAAGGTGTCCCACGACATGCGGTCGGGGGCCTCCCGGGCATCCGCCAGCTCGTCGATCGTGCGGATGCCGGCGGCCCGCAGCCGGTCGCGCTGCACGGGGCGCATGCCCGCGACGAGCAGCAGATCGCGGTGCGCGATCACCTCGGCGTCGCACGTCGCGCACCGCCCACACGCGACGACCCGCAGTGCGCCGCGCTCGTCACCCCACGCGATCGGGGCACCCCCGGCCCCGGCAGGCAGGTCGCGGTCGGCGATGAGCGCGCGCAGCCGCGCGCGACGTAGGCGGAACACCGGCATGAGGTCACGCACGGCGTGCACCGACGTCGAGCCGTCGCCGAGCAGCAGCTCGACGCGGTCGCTGTGCTCCACGCCGAGGAGGTCGAGCTGATCGACATATGCCGCCAGCTGCATGAGCGCCGTCACGCGGGCGTGCCGCGCGAGTTTGGTGTCCTGCACGATCCAGCGGCCGTCCCCGTCACGCAGCAGGAAGTCGGCGAAACCGACGAACTCGTCGGTCGAGAACACCGCCTGATAGATGACGGCGACGCCGGAGTCGGCAAGCGCCGCGTTGGTCGCGGCGACGGCGGCCGCGATGCCCGCGGCATCCGACGATCGCGTCTCGGGCAACTCGACGACACGACCCGGATACTGGGCGCGGTAGGCCTCGAGCTGGCGCAGTTCGTGCTGCGTGCCGAGCCGCCCGGCGCGGGCGAGCGTGAGGTCTTCGGGCTCTTCGACGGCCGGCACGCGGCCGAGCTTCGCGTCGATCTGGCGCAGCCACGCGAACTCGCATTCGGCCGCGGCCTTGAGATCGCTCGCGCTCCAGACGATCCGGCCTTCGTCTTCGATGTATCGCATGTCGCCCTTCCGCAATCGACCCTAGCGGCGGGTGCCGACACGGGCCCCGGGCGCGAGCCCGGCCGACCTGACAGACTGGTGCCGTGAGCGAGAACCTTCCGTTCGAGAGCGTCTACCGGCACGGCTTCGCGCGCATCGCGGCCTGCACGATCCCGGTCGCGATCGCCGATCCGGCGACCAACGCCGCCGCCGTGCTGGCCTCGGCCCGCGAGGCGCACGACGAGGGCGTCGCCGTCGCGGTGTTCCCCGAACTGTGCCTGACCGGGTACGCGATCGACGACCTCGTGATGCAGGACGCCGTGCTGGATGCCACGGAGGCGGCGATCCTCGCGATCGTGCGCGCCTCCGAGGACCTGCTGCCGGTGCTCGTCGTCGGCGCTCCCCTGCGGGTGCGCAACCGGCTTTACAACTGCGCCGTCGTGATCCACCGCGGTGAAGTGATGGGGGTCGTCCCCAAGACGTATCTGCCGACGTACCGTGAGTTCTACGAGCGCCGCTGGTATGCCTCGGGCCCCACCTACGACGGCGTCGTGCGGCTCGGCGGGTCGCTCGAGCAGGGCGGCATCGAGGCGATGTTCGGGTCGAACCTGCTCTTCCGCGCGGATGACGTGCCGGGACTCGTGCTGGCCGTCGAGATCTGCGAAGACCTGTGGGTTCCCGTCCCGCCCTCGTCGCGTGCCGCGCTCGCGGGGGCCACCGTCCTCGCGAACCTCTCGGGCAGCCCGATCACGATCGCGCGCGCCGAAGATCGCAAGACCCTCGCGCAGTCACAGTCGCTGCGGTGTCTCGCCGCCTACGCCTATGCCGCTGCCGGCACGGGCGAATCGACGAACGACGTCTCGTGGGACGGCCAGACGATGATCTACGAGGGCGGCACCCTGCTGGCCGAGACGGAGCGCTTCCCCACCGGCGCACGCATGTCGATCGCCGACGTCGACCTCGACCGCCTGCGTCAAGACCGCCTGCGCCAGGGCACCTTCGACGACAACCGCGTCGCCGAGCTGCGCCCCGCCGGCGAGCCCGCCGACGACTACGTCGAGTATGAGTTCACGCTCGCTCCCCCGGCATCCGCCACTCGGCTGCGTCGGCCGCTCGACCGGTTCCCGTTCGTTCCCGACGACGCCGCACGCCTCGACCAGGACTGCTACGAGGCGTTCAACATCCAGGTGTCCGCGCTCGTGCAGCGCATGCGCGCGATCGGATCGCCGAAGCCCGTCATCGGCGTCTCGGGCGGTCTCGACTCGACGCATGCGCTGCTGGTCGTGGCCCGCGCGATGGATCTCATGGGCCGCCCGCGCGCCGACATCCTCGCCTACACGATGCCGGGATTCGCGACGAGCGAGCACACCAAATCGAACGCGATCGCCCTCGCCGAGGCGATCGGCGCATCGATCGAGACGATCGACATCCGGCCGATGGCGACCGAGATCCTCACCGGCATCGGGCATCCGTTCGCCGCGGGCGAGCCCGTCTACGACGTCACGTTCGAGAACGTGCAGGCCGGTGCGCGCACCGACTTCCTGTTCCGCCTGGCGAACCAGCGCGGCGGATTCGTCGTCGGCACGAGCGATCTGTCGGAGCTCGCCCTCGGCTGGGCGACGTATGGCGTCGGCGACCACATGAGCCACTACGCCGTCAACGCGGGTGTGCCCAAGACCCTCATCCAGCACCTCATCCGGTGGGTCATCGCGCACAGTGATGGTGGTGGCGCAGACCTGACGCAGGACGCCAAGGACGTGCTGCAGTCGGTGCTCGACACCGAGATCAGCCCCGAGCTCGTACCGGCAGGCCAGGACGGCAAGGTCCAGTCGACGGAAGACACGATCGGTCCGTACGCGCTGCACGACTTCACACTGTTCCACGTGCTGCGCTACGGCCTGCGCCCGTCGAAGATCGCGTTCCTCGCCGAGCAGGCGTGGGCGGATGCCGAGGCGGGAGCCTGGCCTCCGGGGTTCCCCGACGACGACCGCTACGCGTACGACCGCGCGACGATCGTGCGCTGGCTGCGCGTGTTCCTGAAGCGCTACTTCGGGTTCGCGCAGTTCAAGCGCACCGCGATCCCGAACGGCCCGAAGGTGCTGCCGGCGGGTTCGCTGTCGCCGCGCGGCGACTGGCGAGCACCGTCCGACGGCAACGCCGCGGTCTGGCTCGCCGAGCTCGACGCGGCCCTGCCCCAAGACTGACCCGAGCGCCGCGGGCCCGGCCCGCCCTTACTCCTTCGGCGGGATGCCGACCGCGAGGGTGATGACCCAACCGTCGCGCGAGATGTCGGTCAGCGCGTACTGGACCTGCCTGTCGCCGATCCAGCCCTTGTGCCGGCCCATGTCGAGCCGCACATGCTCGGGAGCGACGCGCGCGGCGCGGCCATCGGCCTCGAGCACGGCCTGCACACGCACCCAGTGCTGCAGCAGATCGTCGGTCGCGGTGCCGTCGAGCAGGTGCGAGTGCTTCTGCATCTGGCGGACGTCAGCCGGCTCAGGGTGCAGGTCGCGGATGTCGATGCCGACCGGGACATCGGGATCGCAGATCGCGACGACGGTCGCGGCACGGTAGCTCGCGGTCACGATCGAAATGGGCAGGTCGACGCCGTCGCGCGAGGCGATGAGGCGGGTGTGGTACCCGAAACCGCGCGGCGCTTCGCGCTCGATGCGGATGTCGGTGGGCTCGCAGCCGAGCTTGGTCGCGATCAGCTCCTTCGCGATGATCCGGCGGCGGTCGTGGACCGTCGTCGCCGGGTCCCAGCCGAGGCGAGCCGAGACTCCCGCGGGCGTGTCGAGAAGAACGGTCTGCAGTGTCATGTCGCTCCGATCGCTGATCCGATGGCTCCATCTTGGCGCACCCGGCGTGCCGGCGGGTCACATCCCGGCGTGACAAACCGCGCGGCGCGCCGACCATGATGGAGGGATGTCACCGCGCGCGACGATCGTCGGCAGCGGGCCGAACGGGCTCGTCGCGGCCGTCACGCTCGCCCGCGCCGGTTACTCCGTGCGCGTGCTCGAAGCCGCCGGCGCCGCCGGCGGGTCGGCGCGGACGGCGGAACTGACGCTGCCGGGGTTCCGCCACGACGTCGGCTCGGCGGTGCATCCCGTCGCCCGCAGCTCGGTGTGGTTCCGTGCGTTCGGGCTCGACCGCCGCGTGGAATGGCTCGTGCCGGATGCCTCGTTCGCGCACCCGCTGCCCTCCGGCCCGACGGCGATCGCGTGGCGCGATCTCGACCGCACGGCCGCGAGCCTCGGCGCCGACGGCACGCGCTGGCGCCGCCTGATCCAGCCGCTGCGCGACCATCTCGACGGCGTCGTCGCGCTGACCGGCGATCATCTGCTGCGCGTGCCGCGGCATCCGGTGACGGCGGCTGCATTCGCCGTGCGCACGGCGCTGCTGGGCACGGCGCCATCACTCGCGCTGCGCACAGAAGCGGGCCTCGTGCTGTGGGCGGGCGTCGCGGCGCACGCCGCCCGTACGCTGCCGTCGCTCGCAGGGTCGGCCGCCGGGCTGCTGCTGGCAGCGCATGCCCACGCGGCGACCGGCTGGCCCGTGCCCCGCGGCGGAGCGGGTGCGATCACGGATGCCCTGATCGACGACCTGCTCGCGCATGGCGGTGAGCTCTCGTGCAACGAGAACGTCGTCGATGTCGCGGCGCTGGACTGGGGTGATGCGGCGGCGGGCGACGTGCTCGTGCTCGCGGGGTCGCCACGGCTCGCGGCGACCGTTCCGGGCATCCCCGGATCGTACGCGGCCGCACTCGGCCGGTATCGGTACGGCCCGGGCTTGGCGAAGATCGATCTCGCCCTCGACGGGCCCGTGCCGTGGCGCGACCCAGACCTCGGCCGCGCCGTGACCGTCCACGTGGGCGGCACGGCGGAGCAGGTGCGCGCGAGCGCGGCAGGCGTCGCCCGCGGTCGCCTGTCGCCGGCGCCGTATGTGCTGGTCGCGCAGCCGTCGGTCATCGACGCGAGTCGCGCGCCCGCGGGCGCGGCGGTGCTGTGGGCGTACCTGCACGTGCCGCGCGGGGCGGCGGCCCTCGACCCGTCCGAGCCGATCCTGCGCCGACTCGAGGAGTTCGCGCCCGGCATCCGCGATCGCATCATCGGCCGGCACGTGACCCGCGCATCGCAGCTGGCTGCACGCAACCCGGCGGCGATCGGCGGCGACGGCCTGGGCGGTCTGCTGACGCTGCGCCAAGCCGTGCGCAGCCCCGTGGTCTCCACCGTGCCGTGGCGCACACCCGCCCGCGGCGTCTACCTCGCCGGGTCGGCGCTGCCGCCGGGGCCGGGCGTGACGGGGATGCCCGGGTGGTACGCCGCCCGCACCGTGCTCACCGACGCCCGCGGCTCAGTACCGCGCCTGGAGGACCTGTTCGGGGCATCCGCGATGGGAGAATGAGGCAGTGAAACTCCTCGTCGCAGCCCTCGCCTCTGAACTGGTCGCCTTCGAAGACGAGCTCGACGGGTTCGAGCGGCTCGTCACGGGCCCCGGCAAGCTGCAGGCGACGTACGCCCTCACGCGCCGGCTCGACGCCGGCGGCATCGACGAGATCGTCGTCGTCGGCACCGCGGGCTCACTCGACTCCGCCACGACGGGGCTGCACGAGATCGCGGCGGCGATCCAGCACGACGTCACCGACATCGACGGCATCGCCGGGCAGCACGTGTCATTGCCCGCGCAGGTGCAGACCCGCGGCGGCACCGCGACGATCGCGACAGGCGACCACTTCGTCGATGATGCGGATGCCGTGGCATCCATTCGCGGTCTCGGCGCGACGCTCGTCGACATGGAGACCTACGCGTACATCTGGGTCGCCGAGCAGTTCGGCGTGCCGATCACGGTGCTCAAGGCCGTCTCGGACAATGCGCAGGATGACGCGGTGACCGACTGGCGCGAGACCGTCGCCGCGTGCAGCGCGACCCTGCGGGACGCGATGCGCGAACGCTACGGCGTCTGAGCCAGGTAGCCTTCAAGCATGTCGACCACACCGCCGACCGAGCCCACCCCCGATCAGCCGACCGCGGCGCAGCCGACGGAGGCGTATCCCGCCCCCGAGCAGCCCACGCAGGCGTACGCGGCCCCGACCGCGCCGGCCTACACCCCACCGGCGTACCCGACACAGCCCACGCAGGCGTACGGCGCGCCAGAGCAGCCGACGCAGGCGTACCCGTACGCGCAGCCGACGGCGCCGTACGGTGTCGCGCCGCAGGCCACCGGGCCGGACACCCGTTCGAAGACGCTCGCGTGGACGGCACTGATCCTCGCGATCGTGGGCATCGTGCTGGCGCTCGTCGGGTTCGTCCCCGTCGCCATCCTGGGCGTGATCGCGGTGCTGATCGGCGGACTCGTGCTGTTGGCCGGGTTCGTCATCTCGATCGTCGCGCTCGTCGGCAAGCGTCACGGCGGCACGCCGCTGAGCATCACGGCCCTCGTGCTGTCGGTCGTCGGCACGGGCATCGCGATGGTCGCACTGACCATCTCGCTGGTGTTCACCGGCCTCTCGCTGGCCGGAACGTCCTCATCGACCGATGTCTTGCCCGACACGCAGACGAGCGACCCCGCGACCGATGACGGCACGACCGATGACGGAACGACCGGAGACGGCACGACGGATGCCGGGACGCTCTCGGCGGGCGAAGAGGCCTTCCTCGCCGAAGTACGCCCCGAGATCACCCAGTTGCTGATGGACATCGACCCGACGGTGAGCGCCGAGGACGTCGAGTCGGTCTTCCCCGATGACGCGCTGATCACCATCGGGCAGACGCTGCTGGTAACCGGTGACGCCGGCATCGATGCGATCGTCGATCAAACGCTGTCCACGGCAGGGGATGCCGTCGACGCCGAGCAGCTGCGGTCGCTGTACGAGGCGATCTACGCCGCCGCGGAGGCGCACCTGCAGTAAGGCCGGCGCGGGACCGCGTCGCGCGACGCGTAGCGTGGACGCATGAACGTCTCGCTCCGCACCGCCCGGCGCTCTCCGCTGTTGCAGGTCGCGAAGTCGGCGCTTGCGACGATCGCCGCATGGCTGATCGCCGGCTGGCTCATCCCGGGGCCGGCGCCCGTGTTCGCCGCGATCGCGGCACTGCTGACGGTGCAGCCGAGCATCAGCCAGTCCTTCGGTCGCGGCGTCGAGCGCACGATCGGCGTGATCGCGGGCGTCATCGTCGCCTCGGCGATCGCCATCGTGCTCGGCAACGGGTTCTGGGCGATCGCACTGGCGGTCGTGTGCGCGCTGCTGCTGGCGTGGGCGCTGCGCGCGACACCCGGCACCGCGAACCAGGTCGCGATCAGCGCGCTGCTCGTGCTCGCGCTCGGCACGGCGACGCCCGGATACGCGATCGATCGCATCCTCGAGACGGCGATCGGCGCCGCGATCGGACTGATCGTCAACGTCGCGCTCGTGCCGCCGCTCGCACTCGAGTCGGCGCGTGCGCGCGTCGCGACGCTCACCGAAGAGGCGGCCGCCGCCCTCGACCGGCTGGGCGCGGCGCTGACCACGCGGCAGGACCCGCAGGCTCTGCACGAGCTGCTGACACGCGCGCGTGCCGTGCGCGACACCGTCGCGGCGGCGCAGACGCCGCTCGCCGATGCCCGCGATTCGCTCGCGCTCAACCCACGCGGTAGGCGCCTCGCCACCGACGTCACGGCCCTCGAGGACGACGTGCAACGACTGTCTGCGATCGTCACACATCTCATCGGGATGACCCGAGCCTTCGTCGACGACTACGACGACACGATCGCGACCGACCCCGAAGCGATCGCCATCGCGGAGCAGCTGCGCCGCGCCGCGCACGACGTGCGGCTGGGTCTTCCCGCGGGCGACGGAGCACCCCTCGAGGAGCCGCCCGCGCTCACGCGGCCGCTCGAGGTCCTCACCGTGCCGACGTCGCACTGGGTGCTGATCGGCTCGCTGCTGATCGACTTGCGCCGCATCCACAGCGCCCTCGCCGCCTCCGACGAGAGCTGACGGTCCGCGGGACGGTCGGGGCGGCGCACCGTGTCAGACCCCGGCGGTCACGTCCTGTCGGATGATGCTCGGCCCCTCGCCGGTCGCCTCGACGACGAGTTGCGCCGGGAGCTGCTCCTTCATCGCTTCGACGTGACTGATGACGCCCACGGTGCGTCCGCCGGCGCGCAGCTCGTCGAGTGTGTGCATCGCCAGGTCGAGCGTCTCGGGGTCGAGCGAGCCGAAGCCCTCGTCGACGAAGAGCGTGTCGAGGCGGATGCCGCCCGCGCGCGAGGTCACGACTTCGCCGAGCCCCAGTGCGAGGGCAAGCGATGCGAGGAATGTCTCCCCGCCGGAGAGCGACTGCGGCGAACGGAGCTTTCCCGTATGGGCGTCGAGCACCTCGATACCGAGGCCCGAGGCGCGGCCGCGCGCGGCACGGGCATCCGAGTGGTGCAGCGTGTAGCGACCCGACGACATCTCGGACAGGCGCAGGTTCGCGGCGGCGACGATCTCTTCCAGCTCGGCGGCGAGGACGAACGTCTCGAGGTCCATCTTCATCGTGTTGGGTGCCCGCCCGGCCACCGTGTCGGCGAGGCGCGTGACGGCCTCGGCGTCTTCCGCGATGCCGGCGACCTCGGCGTATGCGTCGTCGACCTGTTCGGAGAGCTCGCGCAGCCGACCCGCCGCAAGCTGGGCGTCGCGTTCGGCGGCGATCGCCGCAGCGCGGGCACGGTCTGCCGACTCGACGGCCTCGGCGGAGGCCGCGAGTTCGTCGTCGGTGACGTCGTCGTCGGCGCCGGCGAGCTCGAGATCGAGATCGAGCAGGCGGGCGCGGGTCGCTCTCGCGTCGGCCTCGTACTCGGTGAGCTGCGCCTCGATCTCCGCCGTCTCGGCGGCGGGCAGCAGCGCAGCGCGCGCGGCGTCGGCGTCGGCGATGCCTGCGGCGGTCAGTCGCGCGTCACGGTCGGCGACGGTGGCCGCAAGGGCGCGCTCGCTCTCGGCGAGGGCTGCTCTGGCCTCGAGCAGCGTGTGCGCGCGGGCACGTTCCGCGTCGCCGTCGGCGATGCGGGCGGCGACCGTCGGGAACGCTCCGCGCGCCGTCGTGATCGCGGACTCGGCCTGCGCGCGTTCGGTGACCGCTGCGGCGTGCGCGACGCGCGCGGCGTCACGACTCTCGCCGAGTTCGACGCGCTCGCGGGTGGCGGCCTCGACCCGCTCGTCGAGCCCGGCGCGCTGCGCGAGCAGGTCGTCAAGCCGCGCGAAAGCGGCGTCGGCCGCGACCGCCTCGGCGTGCGCCTGCGCATGGCGGGTCTCGAGGGTCGCGGCATCGTCGTCGCCGGCGCGGGCCCGTGCCGCGCTGAGCAGTTCGCGGACGTCGCGCGCGACGTCAGCCGCGGCCACGGCGGCGGCGTGCGCCGCGTCGCGGGTGCGTTCGGCGGCCGCAAGGTCGTCGTCGGTGACGGGTGCGTCAGTGGGCTCTGCAGGGTGCGGGTGCGCCGTCGCTCCGCAGACGGCGCACGGCTCGCCGTCGACGAGCGCCGCCGACAGCTCGCCCGCGTAGCCCGCGAGCCTGCGCTGCAGCAGCGCTGTCACAGCAGCGGCAGCTTCGGCGGACGCGACGTTCGCCGCCAGGTGCGCACGCTCGGCGTCGGCGGCCTGCGCGGCGAGCGCCTCGACCTCGTGGGCGGCGGCCTGCTGCGCCGCGATCGCCTCGACCAGACGGTGCAGGTCTTCGCGCCGCGCAGCAACCGTACGCGCCTGGGTGATGTCGGCGTCGAGCGCGTCACGCTGCTGCGGGATGAGCGCGAGCCGCTCGCCGAGCGTCGCGAGCGCCACATCGATTTCGGCGATCTCGGTGGCGTGCCCCTCGAGTCGTGCCGTCACGCCGGGCAGGCCCTGCTCGAGGGCGGCGGCATCCGTCCACCGCGCACGCGCGGCCGTCAACTCATCGATGCGCGCGGCAATGTCGACGGATGCCTCTCCCCCGGCATCCGTCCATGCGGACAGAGCCGCCGTGGCGGCGGTCGCCGCAGCGTCGCGGGCTGTGGCGGCGCGGTCGGCGCTCTCGAGCGGCGCGCGCAGCACCTCCGCGGCGCGCGCGGCGTGCAGCCGTGCGCGCTCGTGCACGACGTGCTCGGCACGCGATTCGAGCTCGGTCAGGCGTGCGGTCAGGGTCGCACGCTCGCGTGCGCTCTGTGCACGAGCGGTCAGTGCGGCGTGGTCCGCGACGGCGGCTGTCGAAGCCTCATCGGCGAGATCGCGCTGCATGGCGGCCTGCTCGACGCGATAGTCAGCGCGTGTCTGCGCCGCGACGAGCGCGTCGCGACGGCCGGCGGTGTCGGCGGCTGTTGCCGGGGTGTCGGCGGCTGTCGCCGGGGTGTCGGCGGCGACCAGCCGCTCGGCCAGCTCGAGCAGTGTGCGGGCGTGCTCCGACGCGGCATCCGTCTGCTTCTGCGCCGCACGGCGGCGCTCTTCGAGGGCATCGCGGTACTGCTCGAACCGGCGCGTGCCGAACAGCGTGCGCAGCAGCGTCTGCCGCTCGTCGCCCGGGGCGAGCAGGAACCGCGAGAACTTGTTCTGCGCGAGCAGGATGACCTGCTGGAACTGCTGCGCATTGAGCCCCAGTAGTTCGCTCAGCGCGATGCCGACCTCGCGGGGTTTCGCTGCGCGGGCGATCCATACGCCGTCGACGAGCTGTTCGAGCTCAGCGCGGGCGGGCGCCGTCGTGAACCCGCCGCCGCGCTTGGCGGGGCGGTCGTACTCGGGGGCCCGCGTGACGCGCCACCGGCTGTCACCGATCGTGAACTCGAGCCGCACTTCGGTGGGATCGGTGACGAAGCAGTGGTCGCTGCGCAACCGCTTCTCCGAACCGTCGTAGCGCGGCACCGTGCCGTAGAGGGCGAAGCTCACGCCGTCGAGGATGCTCGACTTGCCCGTGCCGGTGCGCCCCGAGATGAGGAAGACGCCATCGTCAGCGAACGCGTCGAAGTCGACCCGCTGCGTCTCGCGGAACGGACCGAATCCGGTCAGCTCGAGCGTGTGCAGTCTCATGCGTGCGCTCCGACCGGCGCGCTCGCGTCACGGCCTGCGCCGACGCGCTCGTCGCCGGCCGCGCGGGTCCGCTCGTCGAAGACGTCTCGCAGCAGCTCGGCCTCGCGCTCGGTTGCACCCTCACCCTCGCGCACGTGGACCAGGAACGCTTCGACGAGCTCGCGGTCGCTGCGCGCGGCGCGCACCCGCTGCACGTACGTACGGGCGTCTTCGCGCCGTGCCGCTGCGGGCGCGTGCACGACCTTGGCGCAGTACGGGAAGCGCGCCTGCAGGCGCCGCAGCGGATCGGCCTGCGGCAGCGTGTCGGTGTACTCGACACACACCCAGGCGTCTTCCGCATCGGCCAGTGCCGCGTCAGCGAGCAGGTCGTCGAAGTCGCCGCGCAGCGTCATCAGCCGCCGCGGCACCGGCAGGTCGAGCCACTGGGCGCCGGCGAAGCCCGCGGCATCCACCTCGACCAGCCACGACCCGCGCGGCTTGTCGCCCTCGCCGAAGCTGTAGTGCAGCGGCGCACCCGCGTAGCGCACGTGCGGCGAAAGCTGCTGCCGGCCGTGGATGTGCCCGAGCGCGATGTAGTCAACGCCGTCGAAGGCCGCGATCGGCACGACGTCGAGACCGCCCTGCTGGATGTCGCGCTCAAGGTGCGGCGTCGGCTCGACGCCCGCCGCGAAGCAGTGCGCGATCGCGACCGAGCGGGCGCCCCCGCCGTGAGCGCTCCGGGCTGCGAGGTCGGCGCGGACGAGGTCCATCGCGTGGGTCAGCACTCCCGCCTGCGAGCGTGCATCGGGCCACACGTGCCGCAGCAGCGCCGGCTCGAGGAAGGGGATGCCGTAGAAGTGCACGGGCCCGTGGGTGTCGGACACCGTCACCGGCGTGCCGACGGCGGCGGGGTCGGTGAGCACGTGGATGCCCTCGCGCAACAGCCCGGCCTGGAAGCCCAGGCGGGCCGCCGAGTCGTGGTTGCCGCTCGTGACGATGACCTGGGCTCCGGTGTCGGCGAGAGCACGCAGGGTGTCGGACAGCAGCGTGTAGCACGCGGCCGCGGGGGTGGCGGAGTCGAAGACATCCCCTGCGACGATCACGACGTCGACGTCGTGCGCGCGCACCTGCGCGGTCAGCTCACCGAGCACACCGCGCAGCGCATCGAGCGTGGAGTGACCGTGGAAGGTGCGCCCGATGTGCCAGTCGGAGGTGTGCAGGATTCGCATGTCACCCACGGTAGGTCGACCCTCCGACATCACCGCGGAGGCCTGCCGCGATCTGCGGGGTCAGCGCGTCTGGCGCTTGCGTGAGGCGAGGTCAGCGAGCCCGAGCGCGAATGCGATCAGCACGAAGATGCCGACCGAGACCATCCCGAACAGGTAGGCGTCGTGATAGACGCCGATGCCGTGGGTACCGGCATCCTCATCGCGGTAGATCGCCGCGTAGAACAGCGACAGGGCGACGGCCGTGCCGATCGCGGTGCCGATGCGCTGCCCGAGCTGGCCGACCGAACCGGCGAGGCCGCCCGATCGCGTCGGGATCTCGGCGAGGGTCAGCGTCTGGTTCGGCGCCACGACGAACCCGGCGCCGACGCCGGCGATGAGCATGACCGCGGCCATCGCGTACGCGACGACCTCTTCGGGCACGGTGTACGCGACGATCGCGAGCGCGATCACCGTGACCAGCACGACGCCGAGTCCCCAGACGACCAGCGGCCGCCCGAGCCGGCCCACCAGGTTGCCGCCGTACCAGGCGCTGACGGCGCTCGCCAGCGCGAAGCCGATCGACACCATCCCGGCGAAGACGGGTTCGAGCCCGACGCCCAGCTGCAGAAACAGCGTCGTCAGCAGGAACAGCGCGGGGATCGCGGTGAAGTACGTCGCGGCGATCAGCGTGCCATTGCGGAACGAAGCGATCGTGAACAGGCTGAACGGCACGAGCGGCGCCTTGCCGGTCGCCGCGTACCGCCGCTCCCACCAGACGAACGCCGCCGCGAACACGACGAACAGCACGAGCGTCCACCAGCGGCGCGGATCGTCGTCGGGCGACCCGGTCGTGAACAGGAACGGCCACATCAGCGTGATGATCATGACGGCGAACAGCAGCAGTCCGATCGGGTCGAGCTGCACCTTGCCCGCCGAGCGCTTGCGGGTGCGCGGCAGCAGGAAGATGACGCCGGCGAGCACGGCCAGGCACAGCGGCACGTTGATCCAGAAGATCCAGCGCCAGCCGTCCTGCGCGCCACCGAGGGCGATCATGAGTCCACCGAGCGTCGGACCGAACGCCGTCGCGATGCCGATCGTCGCGCCGAACAGGCCGAACGCCCGCCCCCGCTCTTTGCCGACGAAGATCTGCTGGATCGTGCCGATCACCTGCGGCATCTGGATGCCCGCCGCGAGGCCCTGCAACAGGCGCCCGACCAGCAGGACCTCGATCGTCGGCGCGAGGGCGCAGACGATGCTCGTGACGGTGAACAGGCTGAGCCCGATGATGAACAGCGTCTTGCGCGAGCGCTGATCGCCGAGCCGCCCGAACGGCACGAGCGCCAGCCCGAACAGCAGGACGTACCCCGACACGACGATCTGCAGTTCAGTGGATGCCGCGCCCAGCGCTTCCTCGATCGAGGGCAGGGCGACATTGACCTTGCTGAGGTCGAGGATCGTGAGCGCCGCCACCGAGACACAGACCCAGAACGCGCGCCAGCGCTGTCCGTGGTCGAGGGTGATGCTGGCTGTCGCGGGAGATGTCATCACTCTCAGGCTATGCCCGCGCAGCCTTCTTCTCCGCCTGGAACGCGCGCAGGGCCTCGTAGCGGTCGGCGGATCTCGCGCGGGCTTTCTCGGCCTCTTCGTCGCGGTTCTTCGGCGGCACCGCCGCCACGAGGTCGTCCAGCAGGTGCTGCGTCGCGTGCGCGATCTCGGCGACGGCACGGTCGAACACCTCTTGATTGGCCTTCGACGGCTTCGTGGTCCCCGCGATCTTGCGGACGTATTGCAGGGCCGCGGCGTGGACTTCGTCGCTCGTCGCAGCCGGCTCGAAGTTATGCAGCGTGTGGATGTTCCGGCACATGCCCACACGGTACGCGCGGGTGGGGACCTCCGCCAGGCGTCAGCTCGCGCGGCGCGGTGCGAGCAGGTCGCCGTGACCGGGGTTCGCGTCGAACCAGTCGGCGACGTACCAACACACGGGGCTCACGCTGCGGTCGCCGCGCTGCTCGATGTCGGCGACGGCGCGGGCGCCGATCTCGCCGGCGTAGCCGTGGCCGCGAAACGACGGGATCGTGTAGGCGCGGGTGAGGGCGATCGTGCGCCCGTCGTCGCGGTAGTCGAGCACGCTCACGAGGTCGTCACCTGCGAACAGGGTGTAGCGCGAGGCATCCTTCTCATCGGCGAACGTGAACGCGGTCATCCCTCCACGCTACGCCCGGATCACGGGGTGAAAGGCGGCATCGGCGCCGACCGAGCACTCTGTCACATTCCGTCATCTTGTTGCGCCGGAAATCTGGCAGTTTGACACATGGTGACGCAGTTCGTCATAATCGGCGCATGACTGACAACGCACGCACTCTGTCCGCCCGGGAGGCGAACGGACTTGCCGGCATCATGATGCCGCGCGTTGCCATGTGCTGTCGAATGTGTATCTGACGGTCATCCCCGCCGGGTCTGCCCCCGCTTCTGAACGCGGAGCGCGCTGACCCCCGAGCCACCGGACATCTCCGCGCACAATGCGGATGACGGATGCCTCGCACACCGGCCGCCGTGCGGCCGATCATCGCAACACAGTCTGAACCCGCTGGCCTCAGCCCGGGCTCCTCCCCTGAAGGACATCCTCATGTCGACCACCGCTCTTCTCGCCCGCACCGCCACTACGACCGCTCCGGCTCGCCACCTGCGCGCCGTCGACGACACCGCGATCGCCGCGCCCGTGGCATCCGCCCCGGCAGCGCCGGCCGCTCCGGCGACCGGCAGCATCCCCGTCGGCACGGCGCCGCGCGGGTTCGCCCTGTACGTCGGCATCGACGAGGCCAAGGCCGCCGCCGACGGCGTCTCGCTGTCGACGCTCGTGACGGCCCTGCGCCAGACGCTCGCCCAGCTCGCCCCCGGTGCCGAGAGCTACGCGACCGTCGCGCTCGCTCCCGCCGGCGCCGGAGGTCGCGACGTCGACGTCGTGCGTCTCGCGCTGCACGAGCCGAGCGCCGTCGCCCGCACCAAGGCCGAGACGCCCGACGATGACCACGTGCCCGGTGGCGTCACGATCGACATCTCGCGCCGCCGCGTGCACATCGACGGTGAGGCCTCCGCGCTGACCTTCAAGGAGTTCGAGCTGCTGCAGTACCTCGTGCTGCGCGAGGGCCGCACGATCGAGCGCACCGAGCTGGTCTCGTCGCTGTGGAGCCACGCCGACGGCGACGAGGTGCCCGGCGAGCGCACGATCGACGTGCACGTGCGTCGCCTGCGCTCCAAGCTCGGCCGCTACGAAGACATCGTGCGCACCGTGCGCGGCATCGGCTACCGCTTCGACCGGCACGCCGACGTCGTCATCCGCTTCGGCCACGGCACGCCTTCGCCCGACCGCTTCTGACGCGCCGCGCTCACGCCGCTGTGTCGGCGCGAGCGCGTAAGGTGACGGCATGACGACGGGACTGCGCGGGCGGATGCCACAGACGCGCGACCCGGCGTCCACCGTGCCGCTCACCCGCGACCCGCGGCCCGCCACCGAGCGCCCGATCGAGACCGAGTATCGCCCGCGAACACCCGTCGACACGCATCGCGCGATCGCGGTGCAGCAGCGCGGCGCGCACGATCCGGCCCAGCTGCAGCACGGCGGCGTCATCTGGCGCGCGAGCCGCACGCCCGCGGGGGTCGCGACCCTCGCGGTCCGCGTCGAGCGCACGCGCATCCGCGCCGCGGCGTGGGGGCCGGGCGCCGAGTGGGCGCTCGACCAGCTGCCCCACCTGTGCGGCGCCGACGACGATCCGACCGGGTTCGATCCGCGCCACCACGCCCTCATCGCCGACGCGCACCGACGCCACCCCGACCTGCGCCTGGGCCGCACCGACCTCGTCTTCGACGCGCTCGCGAGCGCGATCTTCGAGCAGAAGGTGACGGGCCTGCAGGCCTTCGGTGCGTGGCGCATGATCCTCACCTGGTGCGGCGAGCGCGCGCCCGGCCCGACGCCGCGGCCGATGTTCGCGCCGCCCGCCGAGTGGGCGAAGATCCCGAGCTGGACGTGGCACCGCGCGGGGCTCGAACCGCCACAGTCGCGCACGATCGTCGCGGCCGCCGCGCGCCGCGTGTCGATCGAGCGCGCCGTGGCATCCGCCTGCAACGGCGCAGAACGCGACGCCGTCTTCACGAGCCTGCCCGGCGTGGGCGCGTGGACGAGCGCCGAGGCCCGCATCCGCGCGTTCGGCGATGCGGATGCCGTCAGTGTCGGCGACTACCACCTCGCCCACCAGGTCGGCTACGCCCTCACGGGGCACCGCACGGATGACGACGGCATGCTCGCACTGCTCGAGCCGTGGCGCGGCCACCGGCAGCGGGTGATCCGCCTGATCGGCCTGAGCGGCGCCCTCGAACCGCGCCGCGGACCGCGCCTCGCGCCGGAAGATCACCGCGACCGCTGAACGCGCGGAACGCCGACTGAACCGCGCACGGGGCCCCTTGCGGCAACCCGCGGCGCGACCGAGACTGTGCGCATGGCACTCTCACTCAACCCCTACATCAGCCTGCGCGGCACCGCGCGCGATGCCCTCGAGTTCTACCGCTCCGTGCTCGGCGGCACGGTCGAGATCAGCGAGTTCGCCGCGTTCCCCGGTCAGGGGATCCCCGACGACGAGCAGTCCCTCGTCATGCACGGCCAACTCACGACCGACGACGGTTTCGTGCTGATGGTCTCCGACACCCCCAGCACGATGGACTACGAAGCACCCGCCGGCTTCTCGGTATCGATCAGCGGCGAGGATGCCGCGAAGCTCGAGGGCTTCTGGAACGGCCTGGCCGACGGCGGCACGGTCGTCATGCCGTACGAGACGCCGCCGTGGGGTGGGCGTTTCGGCATGCTGAAGGACCGGTTTGGCATCGACTGGATGGTCGCACTGAACGCGGGGTGACCGCACGCCGTCTCAGGCAACCCGTCAGAAGTAGACCGCGAGCGGCCCGTTCGGGCCGCTCACGACCTGCACGGGCGTCTCGAACACGCGCGTGAGCACGTCGTCGGTGAGGATCTCGGCGGGAGTCCCGAACTCGACGACCTCTCCCGCCTTCACGGCGCAGATGCGGTCGGCGTAGTGCCCCGCGAAGTTGATGTCGTGGAGGACGATCACGATCGTCTTGCCGAGCTCGTCGGCGGCGCGGCGCAGCATCTTCATCATCTGCACGGCGTGCTTCATGTCGAGGTTGTTGAGCGGTTCGTCCAGCAGCAGGTACTCGGTGTCCTGTGCGAGCACCATCGCGACGTAAGCGCGCTGGCGCTGCCCACCCGACAGCTGGTCGAGGTAGCGACCCTCGAGCGCCGTGAGATCGAGGAAGTCGATCGCGCGCGTGATGTGCTCCTCATCGACCGCCGTGAGCCGGCCCTTCGAGTACGGGAACCGGCCGAACCCGACGAGCTGGCGCACCGTGAGGCGCGTGATGAAGTGGTTCTCCTGCCGCAGGATCGACACGACCCTCGCGAGGTCCTTCGAGCGCGTGTGCGCGACGTCGAGCCCCGCGATCTCGATCACACCCTCGTCGATGTCGAGCAGGCGCCCGATCATCGTCAGCAGGGTCGACTTTCCGGCGCCGTTGGGTCCGACCAGCGTCGTGATGCCGTGCGCGGGGATCTGAAGCGTGACCGGTCCGATCGCGACGTCGGTGCTGTAGCTCTTGCGCACGTCGGTGAGGGAGATCACAGGCGGCCCTTTCTGAGGATGACGAACAGGAACACGGTGCCGCCGACCATCTCGATGATGATCGACACGACGCCCTGCGCCGAGAAGATGTTGCGCATCACGAAGTACGCGCCGCTCAGGACGACGAAGCCCGTGAGCACCGCGACGGGGAAGATGAGTCGGTGCTCGTGCGTGTCGGCGAACTGGTAGGCGAGCGTCGCGACGAGGAAGCCCAGGAACGTCATCGGCCCGACGAGCGCGGTCGAGACGGCCATCAGGATCGACACCATCGTGAGCACGAGCATGGTCTCGCGGCGGTGGGCGACGCCGAGGTTCACGCTCGCGTCACGACCGAGGGCCAGCACGTCGAGCGTGCGGGCGCGCGCCCACAGCACGCCGCCCGCGACGAGCACGAGCGGGATGGCGACCGGCAGGTACGAGGCATCCGCATTCGACACGTTGCCGAACAGGCGCGCGGCCAGCACGTCGAACTCGCTCGGGGTGAGCAGACGCTGCATGAAGGCCGATACCGAGCCGAGCCCGCCGCCGATGACGATGCCGACCAGCAGCATGATCTGCAGGTTGCCGTATCTGCCCGACAGCAGCCAGCCGTACAGGACGAGTGCGAACCCCACCATGAGCGCGATCTGCAGCAGGAACTGCGGCACCCCCTGGATCGCGACGACGCCCGCGACGCCGAGGAGGTAGACGGCCGAGGTCTGCACCGCGACGTAGAGCGACTCGAAGCCCATGATCGACGGCGTGATGATGCGGTTGTTCGTCGCGGTCTGGAAGCTGACCGTCGCGATCGCCTGCGCGAACGCGACGACGAGCATGACCACGACGTTCGTCGTACGCAGGTTCGCGATGCGCCAGAATCCGTCGCTGCCGACGGGCATCGGGTTGTCCCACGCGAGCAGCCCGAACGCGAAGCCGACGGCGAGGATGATGAGGATCGCGAGGACGATGATGTAGCGGCGGCGGGTGCGCGGCGACGCGGCGACAGCGTGACGATCGGATGCCAGGACGAGCTCAGCCACGGCGACGCTGCCTGAACAGCAGGGCGACGAAGACGACCGACCCGACGATCCCGAGGATGAGCGAGACCGGCACCTCGAAGGGCGCGATGATCGTGCGCCCGACGAGGTCGCAGACGGTGACCAGTGCGATGCCGAGCAGGCACACCCACGGCAGGTTGCTGCGCAGGTCGTCACCGCGGACGAGCGAGACGATGTTCGGCACGATGAGGCCGACGAACGGCAGGTTGCCGACGACGACCGTGACGACCCCGGTCGCGACGGCGATCAGGCCTGTGCCGAGCAGGATGATGCGGTTGTAGTCGAGGCCGACGTTGGTCGCGATCTCCTCACCCAGCCCCGCGACGGTGAACCTGTCGGCGACGATGAAGATGGCGATGCCGACGAGTGCGACGAGCCACAAGAACTCGTACTGGCCGCGCATGACCGAGGTGAAACTCCCCGCGAACCACACCCCGAGGCTCTGCAGCATGTCGGTCTGCAGCGCGACGAAGGTCGTCACCGAGCCCACGACGGCGCCCAGCATGATGCCGATGATGGGGACGATCAGCGATGAACGCAGCGAGACGCGGCGCAGGAACAGGAAGAAGATCATCGTCCCGACGAAGGCCGCGATGATCGCGCCGCCCATCCGGGCGACGATGCTCGCGCCGGGGAAGAGCACCATGACGGTGATCAGGCCGAGGCCGGCCCACTCCGTCGTGCCCGTCGTCGTCGGCTCGACGAAACGGTTCTGCGTGAGCAGTTGCATGACCAGGCCCGCCATCGCCATCGCGCCGCCCGCGAGCACGAGCGCGATCGTGCGCGGGACGCGCGTGATCGCGAACATGTCGATCGCGCCGTCGCCGCCGAAGATGTCGTACGCGCCCGTGAAGAGCGACACGGCAAGCAGGGCTGCGACGACGAGGATGCCGATGATCAGGCGGACGTCGAACAGCCGTCCCCGTGCGCGCACGGGGACGGCTGCGACGGCAGCGTCTGCGCTCAGGACGCCGACTCCAGCGCGTCGGCGAACGCGTTCAGGAACTCCGTGTAGGTCTGGATGCCCTCGTTCGTGTACGTGTCGGCGGGCATGTAGATGATGTTGCCTGCCGTGACGGCGGTGACGCCCGCGAGCGCCTCGGAGTTCTCCAGGATGTCGGCGGCCGGCTGGTACGCCGGGTCGTCGTCGACCACGGCGGCATCCCGGTCCATCACGAGGATCCAGTCGGGGTTGGACTGTGCGATCGCCTCGACCGAGATGTCGTCGCCCTGGTGGTCGTCGGTGCCGTCGGCGACCTCAAGAGCCGGGGTGAGACCCGCGAAGTCGAACACGGGGCCGAGCGTGCGGCCGACCGTCGGGGCGATGTAGCCGATCTCGCCACCGGAGGTGTTGACGGCCATGACGGTCTGGCCCTGGTCGTAGGCGGCGATGACGCGGGCGATCGCCGCGTCGAAGTCGCTCGTGAGTTTCTCGGCCTCGGCCTGCTTGCCGAACACCTCGCCCAGGGTCGTGACCTGACGCTTGAGCTCGCTGGCGAAGTCCTCGCCGTCGCGCGGATCGAGCACGAGGATCGTGGCGTCCGGCACGAGGGCCGCGATGTCGTCCTGGAACTGCGTGAAGCGCTGACCGTTGATGATGAGGTCGGGGTCTGCCGCGACGATCGCCTCGAGGTCGGGCTCGTTGTGGGTGCCGATGTCGACGATCGAGGCATCCTGCGTGTACGCGATCGTTTCGGGCATGAGCGAGACGGCCGCCGCCGACAGCTCGATGCCCCAGTCGGACAGCGTCTGGAACGTGCGGTTGTCGAGCGCGACGACCGAGACCGGCGTCGTGATCGTGTGCTCGCCGTTGTTGTCGGTGACCGTGACGGTCGCCGCGACCGAGGTCGTCTGCTCGGCAGCCGGTGCCTCCGTCGCGCAGCCGGCAAGGCCGAGGGTCGCCGCCAGAGCGAGCGAGGTGAGGGTCAGGGGTCGTGTCATTCGCATGCGATATCTCTCCTGGTTGGGTGCCCGCTTAGGTTAGCCTTACCTGTGTGAGCTACGTCAAATCGGCATCCGAATCCACCCCCTCCTTCCGGCTGGAGCGACAGGGGCTCGACCTGCGCTTCCGTCAGGTGCGCCTCGCGCAGCGTCAATGGCTGACGCCCGGCTACGTGCGCATCCGGCTCGAGGGTGCCGACCTGCGCGGCTTCGTCTCGCTCGGCTCAGACGATCACCTGCGCATCTTCTTCCCCGACGGCCCCGTCTTCAGCCTCGACGAGCTGCGCGCGGCGCCCAGTCGCGAGTACACGCCGCTCGCGTGGGACGCAGACGAAGGCTGGCTCGACCTCGAGTTCGCGATCCATGGAGAGCCCGACGGCCAGTCACAGGGCGTGGCCGCGCCGTGGGCCGCGACTGCGGAGATCGGCGCGGTCGCGGGCATCGGCGGCCCGCGCGGCTCGATGGTGCTCACCGGCCGTCCCGACGCGTGGTTGCTCGCGGGCGACGAGACCGCTGTGCCCGCGATGCGCCGCTTCGCGCACCTGATGGATGCCTCATCCGTCGGCCGCGTCTTCGTGGAGGTGCCCGACGCCGAGCACGAGCTGCCGATCGAGACTCCCCCGGGCGTCACGGTCGAGCAGGTGCACCGGGGTGACGCCCCGGCCGGCACCGCGCTGGCCGCGCGCCTGGATGCGCTCACCGCGGCGGACCGCCCCGCGGGCTCGGTGTTCGGCTTCGTCGCGGCGGAGCAGGCGATCGTGCGGCACGGCCGCGCTCTGCTGCTCGAGCGCTGGGAGGTGCCCGCCGACCAGACCGTCGTGAAGGGCTACTGGAAGCGCGATGAGAGCGAGTACCACGCGCCGCATTGAGTCGTTCACGGGACGTTCCCCAGCGGGGGTATGGCCGGTGTCGGGCCCCCGGGTTACATTCGCGGCATGGCTGATGAGGCATCCGCACTGACCGCCTACGCGTTCCACGCGCAGCCGGGCACCGAAGGCTGGCACGTGCTGTACGGCGGTGCCCAGACGATCTTTCCGACGGGTTCGTTCGCCGTGGGGGCGGCGCTCGTGGGCCGCATCATCGAGGTGACGGCCCCGCTCGGCCGCGAACCCGACATCGACCTGCGCCCCGACGTGGTCGCAGTGGTCACCGCGGCCGACCGCCGCGGACGCTTGACGACGACGGATGCCGAGGTCGCGCGCCGCGTCTCGGCGGCGGCGGCCGAACTGGGCCTGCACCCCGACCCCGAGCGCCTGCACGCCGTGCAGATCGGCGTCGCCGAGGCGGGCGTCGACACGAGCGCGTTCTGGCTCGCGGTGCTCGGGTATGAAGAGGTCGGGGACGTCCTCGCCGATCCGCTGCGGCGCTGGCCCCGGCTGTGGCACGACGAGATCGCCGAACCGGGCCGCGGGCGCACCCACCTCGACGTCGCGGTGCCGAACGCGCTCGCGACGGCGCGCGTCGAGGCGATGCTGGGCGCCGGCGGGCGCCTCGCCGAGCGCTCGAGCCCGCCGGACTGGTGGACGCTCGCCTCACCCGACAATCACGGCATCGACATCGCCGCCTGGGGCGATGTCGCGGGAGGTCCCGATGAGTGAATCGATGACCGCGCGGGACTTCCACGCGCACAGCGGCGTCGGCGCGTGGCGCGTGCTGTTCACGGGCGCGCACGCCCACTGGCGCACCGACTCGCTCACCCAAGGCGGCGCGTTCGTCGCCGCGATCGCCGATGCCGTCGCCGATCTCGACCGCGCGCCCGACATCGACCTGCGCCCGCGCAGCGTCGTCGTGCGCACCTCGGCGCCCGAGTTCGCGCTCGACGAGGTCGACGTCGAGATCGCGCAGCGTGTCTCGGCCGCCGCGGCGGCGCTGGGGCTCACGTCCGACCCGTCGGCGCTCAAGGTCATCAACATCAACGTCGCCCGCACGCCCGGCACCGATGTGCGCCCGTTCTGGAGCGCGGCGCTCGGCTATGACGACCTGTGGGATTCCGACGCCGTCGACCCGAACGGGCGCGGGCCGCAGCTCGCCTTCAACGACATCGACCGCCCCGGTCGCGGGCGCACCCACATCGACGTGTCGGTTCCGGCCGAGGTCGGCGCGGCGATCGTGGAGCGTGCCGTCGCGGCCGGCGGCCGCCTCGTCGATGAGCGTCCCGGGCTGTGGTGGACGCTCGCGTCACCCGAGAATCACGGCGTCGACATCGCGATCTGGCCCGACCTCACGAGCTGAGCGTCACATCTCCTCGTGGGTGTCGGGGTCGCCGTCCCACAGGCGGCCACGCTCGAGGCCCGAGATCGCGCTGACCTCGGCATCCGTCAGTGTGAACCCGAAGATGTCGGCGTTCTCGACCTGACGTCCCGAGTCGGCCGACTTCGGGATCGGCGTCGAGCCCAGCTGCGTGTGCCAGCGCAGAACGGCCTGCGTCGGGGTCACTCCGTGGGCGGCTGCCACCTGCTCGATGACCGGCTCGGCGAGCAGCTCACCGCGGCGGCCCAGGGGGCTCCAGCTCTCGGTGCGGATGCCGTGCTGGGTGTGGAACGCGCGCAGGTCGCCCTGCGGGAAGTACGGGTGCAGCTCGACCTGGTTGACGGCGGGGGTGACGCCCGTCTCGTCGATGAGGCGGGTGAGCATCGCCTCGGTGAAGTTCGAGACGCCGACCGACCCGACTTTGCCGTCCTTCTGCAGGTCGATCATCGCCTGGAACGTGTCGACGTAGCGGTTCACGCTGGGGTTCGGCCAGTGGATGAGGTACAGGTCGATGCGGTCGAGGCCGAGCCGTTCGAGCGACGCGTGTGCGCTCTGCATCGTCTCGTCGTAGCCGTGCTCACGGCCGGGGACCTTTGTCGTGACGATGAGCTGATCGCGGATGCCGCTGCGGCGCACCGCCTCGCCCACTTCGGGCTCGTTCTGGTAGTTGACCGCCGAGTCGAGCAGTCGGTAGCCGTTCTCGATCGCCGAGACGATCGCGGCGGTGCCGTCTTCGCCGCGGAGCTTGAAAGTGCCGAACCCGAGCTCGGGGAAGGCGGTGCCGTCGTTGAGGGTGACCGTGGGAATCATGACCATGCCTCCACGCTACGCCTCCTACTCAGTCGTCGAGCAGGCCTTTGATCACCGAGATCACGCCGGCGTCGGCGTGGGAGGGCGCGCGGTGGCGCGCGACGGCGACCACGTCGGGGTGGGCCTCGGCCATCGCGTACGACCAGTCCGCCGCCTGCAGCAGCTCGATGTCGTTGAGGTAGTCGCCGAAGGCGGCCGTCTGCGCGCGGGTGACCCCGAGCGCCGCCTGCAGATTGCGCAGGGCGACGCCTTTGTTGACGGTCGCGTTCATGATGTCGACCCAGTGCTGGCCCGACACGACGACCTGGTGGGTGGCACGCACATCGGCGAACGCGGGGGCGGTGTGCGCCTCGCCGCCGTCGAAGTCGTAGATCGCGAGCTTGAGGATCTGATCGTCGACCGCGAGCAGGTCGGGCACCCGCTGCAACTTGGCGTAGTACTTGTCGACCTCGGCGACGAACTCGGCGTCGTCGGTCTCGATGTAAGCCGACGTCTTGCCGCACACGACGATGCCCGCCCGCAGCGAGCCCGCCGCGACGAAGTCGCGCAGACGCGAGACGACGGATGCCGCGAAGGCTGGCTCCAGGGCATCCGAACTCACCTCGACGTCGCCCCGCACGACGTACGCGCCGTTCTCGGCGATGTAGTCGAGCTCGTCGTCGACGCCCGCGAACGTCGCCTGCAAGGTCGCGAGCTGCCGGCCGCTCGCGGGTGCGAAGGCGATGCCGCGCTCGCGCAGGCGCTGCAGCAGCGGCCAGAGCGAGTCGGGGACGGTGCCGTCCGGCAGCAGCAGGGTCCCGTCCATGTCGACGGCGATCAGGCGGATGTCGGGGGCTGTCACCCCTCCATCCTCGCGCCGACCGGGGGATATCCCGAATCGGGATTGTCGGGCTGGCTCCCCTGCGCCGGCCCGCACCCCGCACCTACCGTAGAAGCCATGACCACAGCAGTCCTGCCTGACAGCCCCGCCCCGGCGCGTGCCTCCGGCGCCGTCCGCTTCGCCCGACATCTCGGCGCGCTCGCCCAGCTCGCCGCCGTCGGCGTCATCGGTTCGGCCATCTTCGGCGTCCTGGTGACCTTCCTCAGCCTGGGCGTGAGCCTGCTGCTCGTGATCGGCATCGGCGCCCTCTTCCTGATCGCGTTCGTGTACCTCATGTGGGCGACCGCCTGGCTCGAGTACGAGCGGGTCGAGGGCCTCTACGCGTACGGTCTGCCCGCCCTGCGGCTGCGGCGCAGCGGCCGCCCCGGATTCGGTGGATGGCTGCGCACTCTGTGGCAGCAGTTCATCGACGGCCCGATGTGGCGCGGCATCGCCTCGGCGTCGATCGCGACGATCCTGGGGCTCGTCACGCTGTCACTCGTCGGCACCCTTGTTTCGAGTCTCGTCCTCCCCTTCGCGCCGCTGCTCGGCGGCGACACCGTCCGCATTCCCACGACCGGCATCTTCGTATCCAGTGACTGGGCGATCCTCGTCGGCATCCTCGGCATCGTCGTCTCGATCGCGCTGCTGGTCGGCATCGTCCTGCTGCACGCCATGCTGACCCGTGCAATCCTCGTGCCCAGCCGCGAGTCGGTTCTTCTCGAGCAGGCCCGCACGGCCGGCACACAGCGGGCCAGCGCCGTCCGCGCCGGCGAGGTCGAGCGCACGCGCATCGAACGCGACCTGCACGACGGCGTACAGCCGCGCCTCGTCTCGGTCGGCATGACCCTGGGCCTGGCCCAGCAGAAGATCGACAGCGATCCCACCGCCGCGAAGGCGCTCATCGACGAGGCGCACACCTCCACGAAGGCCGCGATCACCGAGCTGCGCCAGCTCGCTCGGGGCATCCATGCGTCGGTCCTCGACGATCGGGGGCTGGATGCCGCGCTGAGCGCGCTGGCCGCCCGGTCGCACGTGCCCGTGCAACTCGATGTGCGGTTGCCGGATGCCTCGGCGGGCCGGTGCAGCCGCACGGCCGAGGCCGCCGCGTACTTCGCGATCGCTGAGTCTCTCACCAACGCCGCGAAGCACTCGCGGGCCAGTGAGACCCGCGTGACGGTGCGCCTGCGCGAAGACGAGTCCGTCGGCGGACGCCCGACCCTCTGGGCCCGCGTCGAAGACAACGGCATCGGCGGGGCGCGCATCCTTCCCGGTGGCGGCCTCGACGGCATCACCAACCGCATCACGGCGGCGGGCGGCACGAGCCGCCTCGACAGCCCCGCCGGCGGCCCGACCGCTCTGGAGGTGAGCATCCCGTGCGCATCCTGATCTGCGAAGACTCCGCACTGCTGCGCGAAGGGCTCGTCCGCCTGCTCGAAGACGCCGGACACACCGTCGTCGCGGCCCTCGTCGACGCCACCGAGCTCGCCGACACGGTCGCCCGGACCGACCCCGAGCTGTGCATCCTCGACGTGCGGCTGCCCCCGACGTTCACCGACGAAGGCATCCGCGCCGCCCTCGCCCTGCGGGCGACGCATCCGGCCCTTCCCGTCCTCGTGCTCAGCCAGTACGTCGAAGAGCGCTACGCGAGCGATCTCATCACGGGTCACTCGGCCGCCCTCGGCTACCTGCTGAAAGACCGGGTCGCCGACATCCGCGACTTCCTCGACGCCGTCGAGCGCATCGGGGCCGGAGCGACCGTACTCGACCCCGAGGTCGTCGCCCAGCTGCTGACGCGCCGCGCCCGCGACACCCGCATGGAGCGGCTCACCGACCGTGAGCGCACCGTCCTCGCGCTCATCGCCGAAGGCAAGAGCAACCAGGCGATCGCGCAGGCCCTCTTCGTCACCGAAGCCAGCGTCGAGAAGCACATCACGTCGCTCTTCCAGAAGCTCGACCTCGAGCAGGACGAGAGCGGCAACCGCCGCGTGCTCGCCGTGCTCGTCCACCTCGAACACGGCCAGAACCCCGCCGACGGCGCACCCCAGAACGGAGCACACTCGTGAGCACCACTTTGACTCCCCCGCCGCTGCCTCCCGCGCCCGGCGAGGGATACCCGTACGCCCCACAGCCCCCGCAGCCACCGGCGGGCCCCCGCTCCTCGGCCCGCGTCGTCGCGATCCTCGCGATCGCCTTCGGCTCGGTCCTCGTCGTCGGGGCCGTCTTCAGCGGCGTCTTCTCGGCCGTGCGCGCCGCGTCGCAGCACACCGAGACGTTGACGATGACGGCGGATGCCACGGGCATCCGCGACCTCGACATCGACGTGGCCGCCGCCGAGCTCACGATCGTGTTCGAGGGTGACACCGTCAGCCTCGACGTGAAGGGCAACCCCGCCGACTGGCGGCTGGACCGCGACGGCGACAGCCTGAGCGTCCACACCGACCGTGGCTGGTGGGGCGGATGGCGCCTGTTCGACAACGGCGACATCGCTGTGCTCACATTGCCGGCGACGCTGGAGAACGTCGCACTCGACGCCGATCTGTCCCTCAGCGCCGGTATCGTGCGTGCGGACGGTCGCTACGGAGCCCTCGACGTGAATCTGAGCGCCGGATCGATCGAGGTCGGCGGCAGCGCCGACACGTTGCAGGCCGACGTCTCAGCGGGCCGGTTCGTGTTCGATCTCGATGGCGTCACGGATGCCGACCTGCGGCTCAGCGCCGGCGCGATCACCGGCGAGATCGCCGGCGCCGCACCCGACGATGTGACGATCGACGTCAGCGCGGGCCGGGTGGAACTGACCCTGCCGGACGAGCCGTACGTCGTCACGAGCAACGTCTCGGCGGGCGAGTTCGAGAACCTGCTGCGCGGGGACTCCACCTCGGATCACCGGGTGGATGTCTCGGTGTCGGCGGGGTTCGCGAGAGTGGGTTCCTGATCGATTCCTATGCGGCGGTTATGGACTCCGCGAAACACCCGGATCCCGTTACCGCTTCGTTATACAGTCGTCTCAACGCGAAAGCCTGACTCCCCCGGTCAGGAACCGCGCAGCAGATCTCCTCATCTGCGATTTCTCTGGTGCAACGGGATGACAGGGCCGGTCGGCGATACGCCGACCGGCCCTTCTGTCACACTCCACCTGGTCGTTTTGCGAGGCTGTGGACATGTCGCCGAAACCGCTCGCGCGCTAGCGTGGGTGCGTGACCACCCCGATCGATGCCACCACCACTCCCGCCTGGGGCGAACTGACCGCCCTGAAGTCTGCGCTGGTCCCCGACCTGCGCGCCTGGTTCCGCGACGACCCCGAGCGTGTGCAGCGGTTCAGCTTCGAGCTGGCCGACCTGCACGTCGACCTGTCGAAGAACCTCATCGACGACGAGATCGTCGCAGCTCTCGTGCGCCTGGCCGAGCAGACGGGCGTCGCCGAGCACTATGCCGCGATGCTGCGCGGTGACCACATCAACACGACGGAAGACCGCGCCGTCCTACACACCGCGCTGCGCCGCCCCGCGGGCGCGAGCCCCGCGCTCGTCGTCGACGTGCAGGACGTCGACGCCGACGTGCAGGGCGTGCTCGACGCGATGGGCGCTTTCGCCGATCGCGTGCGCAGCGGCGACTGGCGCGGCGTGACCGGCGAGAAGGTCACCCACATCGTCAACATCGGCATCGGCGGATCCGACCTCGGCCCCGCGATGATCTCGGCGGCGCTCGAGCCCTTCGGCGGCGACATCGAGGCGCGCTTCGTCTCGAACATCGACCCGTTCGACCTCGCGCACAAGACCAAAGACCTCGACCCCGCCACGACGCTGTTCATCGTGGCATCCAAGACGTTCACGACCCTCGAGACCCTCACCAACGCACGCCTCGCGCGCGACTGGCTGTGGGCGGGTCTGCAGGCATCCGGCGCGATCGACTCTTCCGAAGCGCAGAAGACGGATGCCGTGGCGCACCACTTCGTCGCCGTGTCGACTGCCCTCGACAAGGTCGCCGCCTTCGGCATCGACCCCACCAACGCGTTCGGGTTCTGGGACTGGGTCGGCGGCCGCTACTCGGTCGACTCGGCGATCGGCCTGTCGCTCGCGATCGAGTTCGGCCCGGAGGCCTTCCGCGACCTGCTCGCCGGTTTCCACGCGGTCGACGAGCACGTGGCATCCACACCGCTCGCGCAGAACGTGCCGGTGCTCATGGGTCTGCTCAACGTCTGGTACTCGAACTTCCTCGGCGCGCAGTCGCACGCCGTGCTGCCGTACGCGCAGCAGCTGTCGCGCTTCGCGGCCTACCTGCAGCAGCTCACGATGGAGTCCAACGGCAAGTCGGTGCGCTGGGACGGGTCGCCCGTCACGACCGAGACCGGCGAGGTCTTCTGGGGTGAGCCCGGCACCAACGGACAGCACGCCTTCTACCAGCTGATCCACCAGGGCACGCGGCTGATCCCGGCCGACTTCATCGCGTTCGTGAACCCGGCCTACCCGCTGGCAGAAGACGGTCGCGATGTGCACGGGCTGTTCCTGGCGAACTTCCTCGCGCAGACCAAGGCGCTCGCGTTCGGCAAGACGGCCGAAGAGGTCGAGGCCGAAGGCACGACCGGCGCGCTCGTCGCGGCGCGGACCTTCCCCGGAAACCGCCCCACGACGTCGATCTTCGCTCCGGCGCTGACCCCGAAGGTGCTCGGCGAGCTCATCGCGCTGTACGAGCACCTCACGTTCACGCAGGGCGTGATCTGGGGCATCAACTCGTTCGACCAGTGGGGTGTCGAGCTCGGCAAGCAGCTCGCGCTGCAGATCGCACCCGCGGTCGAGGGCGACGCCGCCGCCTACGACGCGCAGGACGCCTCGACCCGCGCGCTGCTGGACTACTACCGCGCCCACCGCGCGTAGGGCCGCGGGCCGCGCCGCGGCATCCGCACCGCGCGTAGGTCCGCGGCTCGCGCCGCGGCATCCGCCCTCGACCGGCGTGGTTTCTCGATGATCGCCGACGGCCCTGCCGTTCGCGTCAGCCGGCGCTGCGGGTGTGCAGCCGCTCGCCGTCGGGGTTGAAGATGCTGACGATCTCGGCGGGCCCCGGCCCCGTCGCGCTGATCGAGTGCGGCGTGCGCGTGTCGAACTCGGCTGCCTCGCCGGTCTCGAGCACGAGCTCGCTCTCACCGAGCACGAGCCGCACGCGCCCGCTCAGCACGTAGAACCACTCGAAGCCGTCGTGCACGCGCGGTGCCGGCGCCTCGTCGACAGCCGGATAGGTCACCTTGTAGGTCTGCACGGGCGAGTCCTCGCGCGTCAGCGGCGCGACGACGTGGCCGTGCCGCCGCGTCGGGGCGCGGCGGACGCGCGGATCCGCGGGCGGGGCGACGAGGTCGTCGAAGCGGATGCCGAGCATCCGCGTCAGCGGGACGAGCAGCTCCAGGCTCGCCTGGCGCTTGCCGGCCTCGAGCCGCGACAGCGTGCTCGCCGAGATGCCGGCGCGGCTCGCGAGATCGTCGAGCGTCCATCCCTTCGCCTGCCGCGCGGCACGCAGCCGCGGCCCCACACGCTGCGTGTCCGTCATGGCGACATGTTGCCATTTCCGCAAGTACGTTTGCAATACGACGACCGGTCAGGCGATGCTGTCGGCATGACTGACCGCACATGGGACGCCGTCGTGATCGGCGGAGCAGTCGCGGGCCTGAGCGCCGCGCAGATGCTGGGGCGCGCGCGGCGCCGCACGCTCGTGATCGACGAGGGCGCGCCCCGCAACAGGTTCGCCGCGCACATGCACGGCGTCCTCGGCCACGAGGGCGTCGATCCTGCCGAGCTCCTCGCGCGCGGCCGCACCGAGGCATCCGCGTACGGTGTCGCGATCGAGAGCGGGACGGTGACCGTCATCGACGACCTGGGCGATCACCTGCGCCTCACCCGGGCCGACGGCACGATCGACCTCGCGCGCGCAGTGGTGCTGGCCGCCGGCGTCGCCGACGAGCTCCCCGATGTCCCGGGCCTCGCGGATCGCTGGGGCCGCGACGTGCTGCACTGCCCGTACTGTCACGGCTTCGAGGTCGCCGGGCGACGCCTCGGCGTGCTGGCGACATCCCCCGCGAGCATCCACCAGATCGAGATCGTCCGGCAGTGGAGCGACGACTTGACGGCCTTCACGTCGGCCGCCGAGCCGCTGCCCGACGAGGTCCGCGCGCGACTGACTGCGCGGGGCATCCGCATCGTCGCCACCCCCATCGCCTCCGTCGACGTCGCGGACGACGCGCTCGTCGCGGTCGTCACAGCGGACGGCGGCCGGCACGCGGTCGACGCACTGTTCACCGCACCGACGCCGCGCATCGCCCTGGACTTCGCCGGCGGACTCGACCTCGCCCGCACGGATGGACCCGGGTCACCTCTCGCGGTCGACGCGACCGGCGCGACGAGTCACCCGCGCGTATGGGCGGCCGGCAACCTGGTGGCGCCTTACGGAAACGTTCCGCTGTCGATGGGATCGGGGTCGATGGCCGGCGCCGGCGCGAGCGCGGGGCTGGTCGCCGAGGATGCCGCGCACGCGGTCGCCCAACGCCGCGCCGCCCGCAACGCGCACTGGGAGGAGCGGTACGCCGACAGCGACCGCGTCTGGTCGGGCCAGGTCAACGCCACGACCGCCGCCGTCGTCGAGACGCTTCCCCCGGGTACGGCGCTCGAGATCGGCTGTGGAGAGGGGGCGGACGCCGTGTGGCTCGCCGAACACGGCTGGACCGTCACCGCGGTGGATGTGTCCGCCTCGGCGATCGCCCGGGCCGCCGGCGCAGCCGCCGAGCGCGGTCTCGAGATCGACTTCCGCACCGCCGACGCCGTCGGGGATCTGCCGGCGGGCGCGTTCGACCTCGTGGTCTCGAGCTTCCTGCACTCGTGGGAGTCGGACTTCCCCCGCATCGCGATCCTGCGAGATGCCCTCGCGCGGGTCGCGCCCGGCGGACGCCTCCTCGCTGTCTCGCATGCCGCGCCCCCGCCGTGGGCGCGGGAGCTGCCCGCGCACCTGCCGCCGATGCGGACGCCCGCCGAGGAGCTCGCGTTGCTCGACCTCGACCCCGAGGAATGGTCCGTCGAGCGGGCCGAGCTGCGACGACGCGAGGCGCGCGACCTCGACGGCAATCCCGCGCACCTCGACGACGGCGTCCTGCTGCTGCGCCGGTTGGGCTGACCCCGGCCGCTGCCACCGTTTTCCCGACGGATGCCGCGGCGTAGGGTGACCGCATGGACGGCTTCGCAGCGGTCGACTTCGAGTTCGCGCGGCAGGTGCTGCAGCGGGGCATCGCCGCTCTGTTCCTCGTCGCGTTCGTCTCGAGCCTGAACCAGTTCCGGCCCCTTCTCGGCGAGCGCGGACTGCTGCCGGCGCCGGAGCCGCTCGCGTGGGCGGCCGCGAACCCGTCGCGCGCGAAGCTGCTGCGCCCGACGCTGTTCCGCCGGATCCGCTACACCGACCGGCGGCTCGTCGCGCTGTGCGTCGCCGGGATCGTCGTCGCGGCGCTGCTCGTCGCCGGCATCCCTCAGCTCGGCCCGCTGTACAACTGAGCGTCGCGCCGCCGATCCCGAACGCACGACGCCGACCGGCCGGGCCGCTCCACGGACCCGGCCGGTCGTTCGCAGCACGAGAGGGCGCCGCACGCGCGCGGGATGCCGGACGCGCGAGCACCGACGCGGCAGGGCGCCCGCGCCGCCGCTCAGCGCGCGAGGACGCGTGCCTCCCAGGGGCGCAGCACGGCGGCATCCGACGCGGCGCCGAGGTTGTCGAGCACCTGCTCGGCATCCGCCCACTCCTCCGGCAGCTCGATCGTCGACGGCGTGCCGGACAGGTTCGCGAGCACGAGCAGCCGATCGCCCTCGTGCTCGCGCTCGTAGGCGAACACCCCCACGCCCCCCAGCTCCAGCCGTCGGAACGACCCGAGCGCGACGACGGGGCGCGCATGGCGCAGCGCGATCAGACGCCGATAGTACGCGAAGACCGAATCGGGGTCGTCGTACTGCGCGGCGGCGTTGAGCCACGCGTGGTTCGGATTGACCGCGATCCACGGCGTCCCCGTGGTGAAGCCGGCCTCCGCCGAGGCGTCCCACTGCACGGGCGTGCGCGCGTTGTCGCGACCGCTGTGCCGGATGCCGTCGAGTACCTCGGCCGCGACCTGGCCGAGCTCGGTGGCCTTGGCGTAGTGGTTGATCGACTCGACGTCACGCAGGTCGTCGATGCCGGCGAACGGCATGTTGGTCATGCCGATCTCCTCGCCCTGGTAGATGTACGGGGTGCCGCGCAGCAGGTGCAGCATCGTGGCCAGCGCCGTCGCCGACGCGCGCCAATGCGCGGCGTCGTCGCCGAACCGCGAGACGGCACGGGGCTGGTCGTGGTTGGACAGGTACAGACTGTTCCAGCCCTTGGCGCCCAGCGCATCCTGCCACCGGGTCAGCGACTCCGCGAGACGGCCGGGGGCGATCGGGACGGGATGGAACTTGTCCGCGCCATGGTCGAGGCCGACGTGCTCGAACTGGAACACCATGTCGAGCTCGTCGCGGGCCGGGTCGGTCAGCAGCAGCGCCTCGTCGGTGGTGACCCCGGGCATCTCGCCCACCGTGATGAGATCGCCGCGACCCTCGAACACCTCGCGGTGCATCTCCTGCAGGAACTCGTGCAGCCGCGGCCCATGGGCGTAGTGTGCGAAGCCGTCGCCGAGTCCGGTGACCGGGTCGGCGACGCCGTCGGGCAGCGCGACGTCCTTCGAGATCAGATTGATGACGTCCATCCGGAAGCCGTCGACGCCGAGCTCCAGCCACCACCGCATCATGGCGTAGACGGCCTGCCGGACCTCGGGGTTCTCCCAGTTGAGGTCGGGCTGCTTGCGGTCGAACAGGTGCAGGTAGTACTCGCCGGTCCGTTCGTCCAGCTGCCAGGTCGATCCGGAGAAGAACGACTCCCAGTTGGTCGGCTCCGCTCCCTTCTCGCCGGCTGCGAAGCCGTCGCGTGCGGGGCGCCACCAGTACCAGTCGCGCCGGGGGCTGTCCGTCGACGAGCGCGACTCGACGAACCAGGGGTGCTCATCCGAGGTGTGGTTGACGACGAGATCCATGACGAGCTTCATGCCGCGGGCGTGGACGTCGGCCAGCAGCTCGCGGAACTCGTCCATCGTGCCGAACAGCGGGTCGATGTCCTGGTAATCGCTGATGTCGTAGCCGTTGTCGGCCTGCGGCGACCGGTAGATCGGCGAGAGCCAGATCACATCCACCCCGAGCCGCTGGAGGTGGTCGAGCCGGGACCGGATGCCTCGCAGGTCGCCGATCCCGTCGCCGTTCCCGTCGACGAAGCTGCGCGGGTAGATCTGGTAGACGACGGCCGAGCGCCACCACTCCGGTGCGGTCTGAACGGATGAGCCGAGGGGCTGGGAGAGGGTCACTTGATCGCTCCGAGGTTGACTCCGCGCATGAGGGTGCGCTGGAAGATGAGGAAGAACACGAGGGCGGGCAGGATGCCGGCCAGGGATGCCGCCGCGAGGGCGGTCGGGTCGCTGGTGTACTGCCCGCTCAGGGCACCGAGCGCGACCGAGACCGTCTGGTTCGCGGAGCTGGGCAGCAACACCAGGGGCAGGAAGAAGTCGTTCCAGGTCCAGATGAAGAAGAACGTCACGAGCACCCCGAGTGTCGGCCGGGTGAGAGGGAAGACGATGTGCCACAGCACCTGACGTCGGCTGGCGCCGTCGATCCGCGCGGCCTCGAGCACCTCGGTGGGGAACGACCCCAGCACCGAGGCGAGCATGTAGGTGCCGAACGCGCTCTGCAGCACCGACAGGATGATGATCACTCCGAGCTTCGTGTCGTAGAGCCCGAGGTTGCGCGTCAGGATGTACAGCGGGTAGACCAGCGCCTCCTGCGGGATGGTGAACGCCAGCATGAAGACGGCCAGCACCCAGACCCGCCCCTTGATCTTGCCGATGCCGATCGCGAACGCGCTGAGCAGGCTGATCGCGGCGGCGATGAGGGCCACGCTGCCGCTGATGATGACCGAGTTGACCAGCTTCTGGTTGAAGTCGATCCCCGTCCAGAACTTGATCAGGGCGCTGAAGTCCAGCGAGGTGGGCACGCTGATGGGCCCGTTCGCGATGTACTCCGGGGCCGGCTTGAAGGCGTTGATCAGCGCGAGCCAGAACGGGAAGATCATCAGGATCGCGATGGCGGCGACCACGATCAGCACGACCCAGCCGCTGACGCCGCGGCGACGGTGGCGGGTCCTGTCGACGCGGGCGCGGGCCTTGCGAGCGGCCTTCGGGTCGATCAGTTCGGGTGCGGCCCCGGTGGGCGCGGTGACGGTCATTTCTCGAATCCCTCGGTGTTGCGGGTCTGGAACAGCAGCAGGCCCACGGCCACGACGGTGACCACCAGTGCCAGCACCGTCGCCACGGCGGCGCCGTACCCGACCTGGGTCGTCGTGAAGAAGTTGTAGTAGGAGAAGTACGCCGGGACGATGGTGCTCGTCCCCGGGCCTCCCTTGGTCAGCACGAAGATCGGCGCGAACACCTTCAGCGCCGCGACGCTGGTCGTGATCACCACGACCGCGATCTCGGGACGCAGCTGGTTGAGCGTGATGACGCGGAAGCGCGTGAACCAGCCCGCTCCGTCGAGTTCGGCGGCCTCGTACAGGGCGGGATCGACCCTCGAGAGGCCTGCCATGAAGATGACGACGGTGTAGCCGATCTGCAGCCAGATGAGCACGTTCATGACGGCGTAGATGGCGAAGTTCGGATCGCCCAGCCAGTTCTGGGCGAGATCGCCCAGGCCGACGGCCTCCAGCATCGTGTTGATGATGCCGTACTCGGGCTGGTACATCCACTTCCACAGCACGCCGGCGACGGCGATCGGCAGGATCTGCGGCAGGTAGAACAGGGCACGCAGGATGCTGGAGGAGCGCGCCCCGAAGCGCGGCGCGATGTAGTCGAACAGCACGGCGGCCACGAGCACGCCGAAGGCGGTCGGCACGATCGCCATCGCGAAGATGAACGCGATGCTGTTGAGGAACGACGTCCAGAAGGTCGGGTCCGCGAACAGCCGGACGTAGTTGTCGAGTCCGATGAACTGCGGCGTGCCGACACCGCGGTACTTCGTGAGGCTCAGGTAGACGTTCATCCCGAAGGGGATGAGCACGACGGCCGCGAAGCCGAGCGCGCCGGGGATGAGGTAGCCCCAGTAGCCGCCGGCCGGCTCCAGTGCGGAGCGGCGGCGTGCGGAGGGTGCGGTGACGGTCATGTCGTCTGGCTTTCGATCGGGGTGTGCACGGCGGCGGGTCCCGCCGCCGTGCACACGAGGGTCACTGACCCGCGTCAGCGCGTCCCTGCTCGTACGCGGTGCGGATGCCGTCGACGACCTGTTCCGGCGTCTTGGTGCCCTGCACGAGCTCGGTGTTGTTCTGGATGAGGATGTCGTTCAGCCCCGGCACCGGCCAGTCCGGGTACCAGGCCAGGCCGCCGTCCTCGGAGCTCTGCAGGTCGGCGAAGCGAGCGCTCAGCAGCTGACCGATCGGCGAGGTGATCGCGTCGGCATCGGCGGCCACGGGCACCTGGCCCTCCTCACCGAGGAGGTTCTGGATCTCGGGGCTCATCGTGATCTCGAGGAAGTCGTACGCGAGGTCCTTGTTCTTCGCCTTCGCGGGGACGACCCACAGGTTGCCGCCCGACCCGGGGTGCAGGTCGTTGCCCGGGAACAGGAACTGGTCGAACTCGAAGTCGGTGATGTCGTCGGCGAAGTTTCCGCCCCACCACGAGCCGGAGTAGAAGATCGGGTAGGTGCCCGCCTCGAACGCGTTGCCGGAGTCCTGCGCCGGGATGCCGGTCGAGTCCTTGCTGATGTAGCCCTTGGCCACCCAGTCGGCGACCGTCTCGGCCGCCGTCTCCCAGGCATCCCAGTCGACGTCGCCGTCGAAGCGCTGGTAGGCGCCCAGCGACTTCTCGTCCATGTTCGCCAGGGCGAGCGCGTAGAGCAGGTGCGGGCCGGGGTAGTCGGCCGAGCCGAGCGAGAGCGGCGTGATGCCGTTGTCGACGAACGTCTGCATGACGTCCTCGAACTCGTCCAGGGTGGTCGGCACCGAGAGGCCGTACTTGTCGAAGAGGGTCTTGTTGTACCAGGTTCCGACGAACTCGCCGTAGTTGGTGATGCCGTAGCGCTCCCCCGAGCCCATCAGGCCGTTCTCGTACAGCCCCACGTCCTGCGCGGAGTCCGACAGATCCCAGCCGCGCTCCTTCGCGACGTCGGTGAGATCGGTGAGCAGACCCGCCTGCGACACGAGTCCCGCGGTCGCGTTGCCCTTGAGGTACTCGAGCACGTCGGGGGCGTCGTCGGTGTCGAGCAGCAGCTGTCCCGACTGCTGCATCTGCTCGTAGGTCTTGAGCTCGAACTCGACGGTGACGTCGGGGTGCTTCTCCTTGAAGATGTCGATGGCCTTGTTCCAGGCGACCGACAGCGCCGAGTCGTCGTTCTCCCACCACCAGACCTTGAGCGTCTTGCCGTCCCCGGCGGCGGCCTCCCCGCCTGACGAGCAGCCGCTCAGTGCCAGCGATGCTGCGGCGAGCAATCCCGTGGCGGCGACGACCGCACGGAGCTTGCGATTGGTGAACACGTGTGACCTCCTATGGTCCTTGGTGCGTCCGGTCCTTCCTCGGACAGGAATATGTTTACAGCAAACATATTCGGGTGTCAACGCCGCACAGTCGGGACACTCGCGGCCATGAGTAATGTCCGATCCGGACATATCAGCGTGCCCCATACTGGACGATGTGAGCACACAGACGTGGAGTCCCGGAGCCGGGGCGGCACTGCCGGTCGCGATCGAGGTCCTTCGTCGCGGTCCGATCTCGCGCGCGGACATCGCGCGCCGACTCGGACTGTCGCACGCGTCGCTGTCACGGCTGTGCGCGCCGCTGCTGGACCGCGGGATCATCCACGACGTCGGCGAGCACAGCGACGGAAAGGTGGGCAGGCCCTCGCGACTGCTGGACGTCGACGCGGCCTCCCACTACTTCCTCGGCCTGAAGGTCCGCGAATCCGAGGTCGTCGGCGCGATCACCGACCTGCGCGGCGACGTCGTGTCGACGCGCACGATCGGGTTCGACGACCGCAGCCCGGATGCCGTGCTCGATCGCATCGTGGCGCTCCACGACGCACTCGGCGAGGAGCATCCGATCGCCGGCATCGGCATCGGCATCGGCGCGCGCACCGCCCACCGCCGCATCGTCCGGCATGCGCGCTTCCTCGGCTGGGAGGATGTGCCTCTGGCCGAGCTGGTCGAGACGGCGACCGGCGTGCCCGCTCTCGTCGAGAACGATGTGGTCGCACTGTGCGAGTACGAGGACTGGTTCGGCTTCGCCAGCGCCGACGACAGATTCGCGGTGGTGACCCTGGGGATCGCGACCGGCTTCGGACTGGTGGTCGACGGGCACCCCATCGTGAACGAGGACTACGGGATCGGCCTGGTCGGCCACTGGCCGATGGATCCCTCGGGGCCCCTGTGCGCCCTGGGACACCGCGGATGCGCGGCCGCGCTGCTGGACGCCGATGCGATCACCCGGTACGCCGGCGAGGCGCACGGCAGGCCGGTCGGCTACGAGGAGGTCCTGGCGCTGGCCGAAGCCGGCGACCCCGCTGCGACCCGCATCCTCGGCGATGCCGCGCGCGGCCTCGGCATCCTGCTCGCCGCCGTCTGCAACCTGGCGCTGCCGGAACGGATCGTGATCGCCGGCGAGGGCGTCGGCATCGCGCGCTGGGGAGCGGAGCCGATGCTCGCCTCGCTCCGCGCGCACCGAGACGCCCGGGCGCACACCCCGCCGATCGACTTCGCCGCCGGAGACAACGTCGAGTGGTCGCGAGGGGCGGCGGTCCTGGCGATTCAGGCGTTCGTGCGCGGAGACGCCGCGACCAAGACCGCGTAGCCACTGCCGTCGGCCGCGGGCTCCTCAGGCCGACGGCAGATGACGCCGCCAGCTCAGCGCGACGACCCCCACACTGAGGAGCGCGATCACCGCACCGGCCAGGAACATCGTCGAGTAGCTGAGCCAAGTGCCCAGCGCGGCGAGGATCGCAGGGATGAAGAAGCCGACGTAGGTCAGCGAGTAGTACACGGCGGTCAGTCCCGCGAGGTCGTCGGGGCCGGCGATGCGCTGGATCTCGCGGAGTCCCCCGACCAGCAGCATGCCGTACGCCGTCCCGAGCACCGCAGCGGCGACGAAGGCCCACGGCAGCGAGTTCAGCCCGACCGCGACGGCGGCGAGCAGCATCGCCGGAACGGTCACCGTCAGCGCCACCCCGATCCCACGGGCCGAGCGCGGCGTGTCGATCCGGGCGGCGAAGCGCTGCACCGCCACGCCGCAGCCGAGTGCGACGACGCACAGGAGCCCCGAGACCCCGATCTCGAAGCCCGGCGCCTGCGACATCATGAGGCCGGGCAGAATCGCGTAGGCGCTCGCCGCGGTGCCGAACACCCACGGCGCCATCGGGGCGACGACGAGCAGGAAGCGGCGGTGCATCGCTGTCGGGATCCGCAGGTCCATCCGGAGCGGGCGGCTCACCGCGGAGCGCGTCCTGCTCTCGGGGGCGCGCACCAGCACGGCGAACGCGGCGAGCGTGATGACGATGTGCACGACGTACGGCGCCACGGCGCGCGCGGGCCCGAACTGCGCGAGCGCGGCTGCGACGCCGGCGCCCAGCGCGAACCCGATCGTGAGGGCGAGTGCAGCACGCGACGCCCCGCGCCCCTCGACGGGCGCGGCGTCGAACGGGGCCTCGGAGAGCTCTTTGACCCAGCTCGTGCCGACCGCCATGACGAGACCCAGCGCGATGCCCGACAGCACGCGGCCGGCGAACAGCAGGGGGGCCGATGCCGCGCCCACCGCCAGCAGTCCGCTTCCGGCGACCGCGATCAGCGGTGCCGGCAGGAACAGCGGGCGACGCCCGTACCGGTCGGAGAGCGGGCCGCCCACCAGCAGAGCGGGGACGATGCCGAGGACGTAGGCCCCGAGCAGGACGTTCACCGTGAGCGCGCTCATCTGGTCGAGCTGACGGTACATCACGAGCAGCGGCGTGAACTCGTTGCCTCCCCACGCCACCGCGAACAGGGCCGCGCTCACACTGAACCACGGCGCGATGCGCATGCGGCCGGCCGGCGCGGCCGGCGTCGGGTGCCCGCCGGTCCGCGGCATTCCGGTGCGCGCAGCGCCCGTGCGGATCGTCGCGGTGGCGCTCACGGCAGCAGCTCCCGGTGGGTGTTGCGGATGTGGCGGGCGAGCGCCATCTCGAACGCATCGGGTTCGCTCTCGGCGACGAGCCGAGCGAGCATCTCGTGGTCGTGCAGCACCTGCTCCGTGCGGTCGTCGCGTCGCCACAGCGACCTGGCCACCATGCGCCGCTGCCTGTCACGCAGCGTGGCGAAGAACTTCGACAGCAGGGCGTTGCCGCCCGCGTCGACGATCGTCGCGTGGAAGGCGGTGTCGGCGTCGGCCAGCCCGACGAGGTCGCCCGCGACGTAGGCGGCACGCTGCCGCTCGATGACCTGGGCGAGCGCCGCGGCGACCTGTGCGGCACGCTGCGCGTCGCGCGTCAGGCGTCGCACCGAATCGGTCTCGATCAGGACGCGGGCATCGACGACGTCCTCCAGCTCATGCGGCCGGACCTCGACGACGAGGGCCCCGCGCTTGGGATACAGCCGCATCCAGCCCTCGGCCTGCAACCGCAGAAAGGCTTCGCGCACCGGCGTGCGGCTCATGCCGAGGGCATCGGCGACCGCGCCCTCGCTCACCATCTCGCCGCCGACGAGGTCGCCGTCGAGGATCCGGGTCTTCACGTCGGCATACGCGATCTCGGCGGCCGACGTCGCCTCGGGAGGCGCGGCACTGGTCTCGTCAAGCTGTTGCACAACATAGATACTAGTCGCATGCGAGTGAGATCGCGAACGGCGAGGCGCTCCGCGGGCGTAGCCTCGCAGCATGGACGGCCTCGCGGCGGTCGACTTCGAGCTCGCGCGGCAGGTGCTCCAGCGGGGCACCGCCGCGCTGTTCCTGATCGCGTTCGCGTCGAGCCTCGCCCAGTTCCGGCGACTGCTCGGCGATAACGGCCTGCAGCCGGCACGCGACCTGCTCGCCTGGGCCGCGTCCTCTCCCGCGCGCGAAGCTCCTGCGGCCGACGCTGTTCCGCCGAGTGCGGTACACGGATCGGCGGCTGGTCGTGATGTGCTGCAGCGGCATCGGCGTCGCAGCGCTGCTGATCGTCGGCATCCCCCAGCTGGGGCCGCCGTGGGTGCCGATGATCGCCTTCCTCGCGCTGTGGGCCGGGTACATGTCCATCACCTCGATCGGGCAGACGTTCTACGGGTTCGGGTGGGAGATGCTGCTGCTCGAGGCCGGGTTCCTCGCCGCCTTCCTGGGCTCGGACGACCAGCCGCCGCCGACGACGGTCATCGTGCTCTTCTGGTGGCTCGTGTTCCGGCTGGAGTTCGGTGCCGGCATGATCAAGATCCGCGGCGGGCGGGAGTGGCGCGACTTGACGGCGCTCATGTACCACCACGAGACCCAGCCGATGCCCAGCCCTCTCAGCCGCCAAGCGCACCTCCTGCCGGCGTGGTTTCACCGCGGCGAAGTCCTGGGCAACCATTTCGCGCAGCTGATCGTGCCGTGGTTCCTGTTCGCGCCGATCCTGGGGTTGTGGATCCCCGGGCCCTGGCCCGCCGTCATCGGAAACGTCGCGGCGGCGGTCGTCATCGCGACGCAGCTGTGGCTCGTGCTGACCGGGAACTTCGCGTGGCTGAACTGGGCGACGATCGTGCTGGCGTTCTCGGCCTTGTCGGTGCCAGGGTCCGGTGAGCGGATGCCGGATGCCGCGCCGCTCGGCGGCATTCCGCCGTACTGGGTCGTCGTCACCGGTGTCGTGGCGCTCGGGTACGTCGCGCTCAGCGTGCCCGCCGCGCGGAACCTCTTCTCGCGCCGTCAGCTCATGAACGCGAGCTTCAACCGGTGGCAGCTCGCGAACGCCTACGGTGCGTTCGGCACCGTCACGAAGGAGCGCATCGAGTACGTCGTCGAGGGCACGACGGATGCCGATCCCGACACCGCCGCGTGGTGCGAGTACGCGTTCAAGGGCAAGCCGGGCGACGTCCGCCGCATCCCGCGGCAGTTCGCGCCGTATCACCTGCGGCTCGACTGGCTGATGTGGTTCCTGCCGCTCGGGCGGTCGCTCGAGGACTGGTTCACCGCGTTCCTCGTGCGCCTCCTCGAAGCGGATGCCGCGACGTTGCGGATGCTGCACCGCGATCCGTTCGGCGGCGAGCGGCCGCGGTGGGTGCGGGTCGTCTCGTACCGCTACCGCTTCACGACGAGGGCCGAGCACCGGGTCTCGGGCGCCGTGTGGTTCCGCGACCGCCGACACGTGCTCGTCCAGACCCTCGGCTTCGGGGGCGACCGCGACCCCGATCGTTGAGCGAGCCCACCGGTCGTTGAGAAGCGAGCCCGGGGCGTCCCCCGCCGGTCGTTGAGCGAGCGAGGAACGAGCGAGACGAAACGCCCCAACCGGTGCGGGGAGAGTTACGACGTTTCGTCTCGGTCGCTGGCGCTCCCTCGCTCAACGACCGGGGGGCAACACCACTCGGTCGCTGGCGCTCCCTCGCGGGGCGACCGGGGAACGATGTTCGTCTCGGTCGCTGGCGCTCCCTCGCTCAACGAGCGGAAGACGCGGCGGCGGTGGCGCGGGCGACCCAGCGGGGCTCGTCGCCGTAGCGCTGCGGCGGGATCAGGCGACCCGCCGCACAGTCGGCGACGAGCGTCGCGAGGCGCTCGGCGCGGGTCTGCTCGCGTTTAGCCGAGAGCACCCAGTTGCCGGCCACGCGGCGGTACGACGGTGGCGCTGCCTCCCAGAACGCCTGCGCGGCGGGAACCGCGGCGATCGCCGCAAGCCCGTCGGTGCCGAGTTCACGCCGGGTCTCGTACGAATACCCCGCTACGCTCTTGTCTCTCCGCTCGAACGCCGCGATGCCCGCTGGATGCATCCGCCCCTCGGCCAGCAGACGCTCGACGTGCGCGATGTTGACGGCACTCCAGTTCGACGTCGGCTTGCGGGGCGTCCACCGCTGACGGCGCGCCTCGTCGTCGATCCGGTAGCTGGTGGAGTCGATCCACCCGAAGCAGAGCGCTTCGGGAACGGCGTCCTCCCACGTCAGCCCTCGGTCGGGGTGACCCTTGCGCCGCAGCCCCATCCACAGCTCGGTTGCGGTGGCGTGGTGCTCCTCGAGCCAGGCGCGGAAGGCCGCGGCATCCGCGAAGAAGACCACCTCGACATCGTCACCCACGCCGCCGACGGTAGCAGCGGCATCCGACATCAGCGCAGGGTCAGCCGGTTCCAGCGTCCCGGCTCGTCGAACTCGCCGTACCGCACGTCGGCACCGTCGGAACCGACCGATGCCGCGCACACGAGCAGCGACAGCGTGGGATAGCCGAACGGCCGGTTGTCGCGCACGATCGCACGGTCGTCGACCGATCCGACCGCGCTCGTGCGCTCGAGGACGTCGAGCCAGCCCTCCCACCAGTGCGCGTCATGCGGGTCGGTGTCTCCGAACGCGTCGTGCCACGCCGAGATGCGGGCGGTCGCGGGGTCGTCGACGTCGTCGTGGGCGATCATGTGGATGCCGGGCGCGAGATCGACGGTGCGCACGGTGACGCCGTCCCACATCGTGACGCGGGCGCCGGCGGCGGTGACCTCGACGAGGTTGTAGCCGTGCGTCCGCGGGCGCTCCCCCGCGGAGCCCGCCACCGGGGCCGCCCCGGCGAGCGCGTCGCGGACGACGTGCCCGCGCGAGCCGAGCGTCTCCTCCGGCTCGGTCACGACGTCGGCGCGGTTGAGGATGACGGCGACGCGCCCGGCGGTCGGGTCGGCCGCGAGCCACGCGCCGCCCGCGCGACGATCACGAACACCGATGACACCGGTATGCTCGGGCCACCACTCCCCCAGTGGGTCCCACGTGCGGGCGGGGTCCTCGTCGCGCACGGCGAGCAGGCGCACCGGCTCACCGGTCGCCGCCGGAGACTCGGGAACGTGGACGATGACGGTGCACACGGTGCTCGTGACCTCTCCGCCCGCCTCCCGGCGCGTGGGAGGATCGGACCATGTTCGTTGTCGTGGGTGTGACGGGCGGCATCGCCGCGTACAAGACGGTGCAGGTGGTGCGCACCCTCGTGACGAGCGGTCACGAGGTGCACGTCGTACCCACGGCGGATGCGCTGCGGTTCGTCGGGACGGCCACGTGGGAGGCCGTCAGCAGGAATTCTGTCACGACGAGCGTGCACGACGACGTCGCGCAGGTGCGCCACGTCGCGCTCGGCACCTCCGCCGACCTCGTGATCGTCGCGCCGGCGACCGCGAACACCCTCGCCCGCATGGCGGCGGGCATCGCCGACGACCTGCTCGGCGTGACGCTGCTGGCGACCACCGCGCCGGTCGTCGTCGCGCCCGCGATGCACACCGCGATGTGGGAGCACGCCGCGACGCAGCAGAACATCCAGACCCTGCAGGAGCGCGGCGTGCACATCGTCGGCCCCGCCGACGGTCCGCTCACCGGCGGCGACAGCGGCCCGGGACGCATGGTCGAGCCCGACGAGATCGTCGCGGCAGCGCTCGCAGTCGCCGCCGGCACCGCCGCGCACGGCGACCTCGCCGGCCGGCGCGTGGCCGTGTCGACGGGCGGCACGCGTGAGCCCATCGACCCGGTGCGGTTCCTCGGCAACCGCTCCAGCGGACGGCAGGGCGCCGAGCTCGCGCTGACGGCGGCCGACCGGGGCGCCGCCGTGACGCTCGTCGCGGCCCACGTGGACGACGGCGTGCTGACGGCGGTGGCGCGGCATCCGCGGATCACGCTCGTGCGCGCGTCGACGGCCGCCGACCTCGAGAGCGCGATGACGGATGCCGCGGCCACTGCCGACGTCGTCGCGATGGTCGCCGCCGTCGCCGACTACCGGGTCGCCGAGGTCGCCGCGCACAAGCTGCGCAAAGAGGACGGTCCCCTGCAGCTCGACCTCGTCGAGAATCCCGACATCCTCGCGGAGCTCGTCGCCGGCCGCAGCCCCGGCCAGATCATCGTCGGGTTCGCCGCCGAGACCGCGTCGGACGACGCCGAGCTGCTCGAGCGCGGCCGCCGCAAACGCGCCCGCAAAGGCGTCGACCTGCTGGCCGTCAACCGCGTCTCGTGGGACGAGGGCTTCGAGGCGGCCGAGAACCGCGTGCTGCTGCTCGACGCGCGGGGTGAGGTCGTGGCGGATGCCGCGGGCACCAAACGCGCCGTCGCCGACGCCGTCTGGGACGCGGTCGCCGCCCTCCGGTGACCTGGGCGACGAGGCGCCCCGCTACGCCTTCTGCTGGATGTCCAGGAGCGGGGTGCCGTGCGTCGTCGGGCCGAGCGCGACCGGGTCGACGGTGTCGAACTGGTCGGCGTTGAGCACGATCACCGGGGTGATGAGCGGGTAGCCGGCCTTCTCGATGACGGCCCTGTCGAAACTCACGAGCGGGGTGCCGACCTCGACGCGGTCCCCGTTTCGGACCTTGACGTCGAAGCCTTCGCCCTTGAGGTTCACCGTGTCGATGCCGACGTGGATGAGGACCTCGGCGCCGTTGTCCAGCTGCAGCCCGAACGCGTGCCCGGTCGGCTGAGCGGCCGCGACGACACCGGCGCCCGGCGAGTAGACGGTGTCGCCCGTCGGCTCGATCGCGACGCCCGGGCCCATCACTCCGCCGGCGAACACCGGATCGGGCACCGTGTCGAGGGCGACGACGGTGCCGTCCAGCGGCGAGGCCACCTGCAGGAGCGCGCCGACCCCGGCATCCGGTTCGGCGACGGCGGTGGCCGTCGCGGCGGCGGGCGCCACGGCGGCGCCTTCACCCGCAACTCCGGCGAGCTCCTGCCCTCCGGCGACGGCGGGGATCGTGTCGCGGGCGGCTCCGGCCGTGGTCGCGCCGGCGACAGCGGTCGCCGCGGCATCCGCCGGATTCTTGTAGCCCGAGAAGATGATGAGCAGCATCGCGACGATGAACGCGCCGGCGACCGCGATGATGTACAGGCCGATCGGGTCGAACGCGGGGATCGTCAGCAGCGACGTGAAGACGAACGCCTGCGTCGTGATGCCGTGCTCAAGTCCCAGCATCAGCGAGCCGACGCCGATGATCAGGCCGCCCGTGAGGCATCCGACGAGCATGCGTGGATAGATGCGCTTGAACCGCAGATGGATGCCGTAGAGCGAGGGCTCCGAGATGCCGCCGAGCAGGCCGGCGGCGAGCGCGCCCGTCGCGGTCTGCTTCATGTCCTTGTCCTTCTCGCGCCAGGCGAGGAACAGCACGCCGGCCGTCGCGCCGAAGCACGCGAAGTTCCACGCGCCCATCGGGCCCTGGATGAAGTCGTAGCCGAGGGTCTGGATGTTCAGCAGCATGATCGCGTTGATCGGCCAGTGGAGCCCCAGCGGCACCATGAATGGATACGCCAGCGGGATGATGATCGCGAAGATGAACGGCGAGAACGTGTTGATCGCGGCGAGGGCGCTCGCCAGGCCCGCGCCGACGTAGACGCCGATCGGGCCGATGAGGAACGCCGTCAGCGGGATCATGATGAGCATCGCGAGGAACGGCACGAAGATCAGCTGCAGGTTGTCGGGGATGAGCTTCTTCAGCCCCTTGTACAGCGGGCCGAGCACCGCCGCCATCAGCAACGGCGGGAACACCTGCGACGAATAGTCGGCGATCGGCATGGGCAGGCCCCACACCTGGACGATCGCGACCTGTGCCTGCTCGAATCCGAACAGCGGCGTCTTGTCGACGCCGGTGGCCAGCCCCGAGAAGCCGGGAAGCATGAGCACCGCCATGATGGCGAATCCGACCCACGGGTCGGCGCCGATCTTCTGCGACGCGTTGTAGGCGACCATGAGCGGCAGGAAGACGAACACACACTGCCACATCAGGTTGACGAACGCCCACGACGGGTCGAGCGTCACGCCCGGCGCGTTCCAGGCCGGAATGACCTCGAGGGTTGCCATGAGCGCCATGAAGGTGATGAACAGGGATGCCCCGAGCAGCGCACCCAGGATCGGGCGGAACGAGTCGGAGAGGAACTCGAACAGCGAGTCGAGCCATGCGTTCGTGCCGCGCGGGCCCTTCGCGCGCTCGCGCGCCTTGATGTCATCGGCGGTCTCAGCCGCGCCGGACGCCGCGGCCCCGCCTGACGCCATCGACGGCAGCGCCATGATCTCGTTGTAGACGGTCTGCACCCCGCCGCCGATCACGACCTGGAAGCGGTCGCCGGCCTGCGGCACGGCGCCGAGCACGCCCGAGACGGCTTCCGCCGCGTCTTTGTCGGCTTTCGTGCCGTCATGCAGCTGGAAGCGGAGCCGGGTCGCGCAGTGGGTCAGGCTGGCGATGTTGCCGGGCCCGCCGACCGCCTCGACGATGTCGGCTGCGGAGTTGGATGCCATCGTGCTTCTCCTCGCTGATCGTGCCCCGCGGTGACGCCGAGGCGTTCCTGAGAATCCGCTGGATTCACCTGCTCGTGAGCCTAGCCGCGCGACGGATGCCATCGAAAGGCCCTCCGCCGTGAATGAACGCGCGCGTTCAGCCTCGCGCCGACAGCGCCCGCGCGGCGCGGGTGAGGGCGGCGACCGCGTCGGGGATGACGTCCTCGGTGACGCGTGCCGCGGGGCCCGAAATCGAGACGGCGGTGGGGCCTGCCGAGGCATCCGGAACCGCGACGGCGATGCAGCGGACGCCGACCTCCTGCTCACCGTCGTCGACGGCGAACCCGCGGCGGCGCGTCTCGCGCAGGTCGGCCAGCAGCGCCTCTTCGCCGACGAGCGTCGCATCGGTCAGCGGCGGCATGCCGGTGCGCCGCACGAGCGCCCGCACGCGCTCATCGGGCAGCAGCGCGAGCATCGCTTTGCCGACGCCGGTCGCGTGCGGCAGCGCGCGGCGGCCGACCTCGGTGAACATCCGCATGCGGTGACGCGAGGGCACTTGCGCGACGTACAGGACGTGGTCGCCGTCGAGCACGGCGAGGTTCGCCGTCTCGCCGATCTCGTCTTCGAGCTCCTGCAGCGCGGGGCGGGCCTCGAGGGCGAGCTGCGGCGTCGCGCGCAGGCCGAGGCGGATCAGCGCCGGCCCGAGCACATAGCGGCGCGAGTCGGCCTGGCGCACGTAGCCGTGCGCGGCGAGCGTCTTCAGCAGGCGGTGCACCGTGGGCACGGGCAGCTCGAGGCTCGCCGCGAGCTGAGCGAGGGCGACATCGGCGCCGGCCTCGGTGAGTTCGGCGAGCGCCTCGAGCACGCCGAGAGCGCGCGCGACCGACTGCACTTCACCCTGCGTGACCACCTGCCCCACCGCCTGTGCGACCACGGCATCCCTCTCTCTGATTCCACGATGCGAAACATGATCTCATCTTGTGGAGTGTCCGTCTACTCTGTCAGGCATCCGTTCCTTCGACGCCGATGGAGGCCGACATGACCACGTACCGCACCCGCGCTGATCTGCAGGTCGCCGAGCAGATCGTCGATTTCGCCGAGCCTGCCGTCGTCGAGGCGGGCCTGGACGTCGACGCGTTCTGGGCGGGCGTGAGCGACATCGTGCACGAGCTCGGCGCCCGCAACGCCGAACTGCTGCGCGTGCGTGACGAGCTGCAGAACCGCATCGACGACTTCCACCGCGCGAACCCCGGTGTGCCGGATGCCGCGGCCTACCGTGCCTTCCTGACCGAGATCGGGTACCTGCTGCCCGAACCCGAGTCGGTGCAGGTGACGACCGAGAACGTCGACCCCGAGATCGCCACGACCGCGGGCCCGCAGCTGGTCGTGCCGCTGCTGAACGCCCGCTTCGCGCTCAACGCCGCGAACGCCCGCTGGGGGTCGCTGTACGACGCGCTGTACGGCACGGATGCCATCGACCGCACGGGCGACCTCGCGCCGCTGCGCGGTTACAACGAGGCCCGCGGCGCCGAGGTCATCGCCCGCGGACGCGAACTGCTCGACCGCATCGCGCCGCTACAGAACGGCTCGCACGCGGATGCCACCGGCTACACCGTCTCGGGCGGCGCCCTGCAGATCGCCCTCGGCGAGAGCGCGACGACGCTCGCCGACCCGACCGGCTTCGCCGGCCACACGGGCGAGGCGGATGCGCCGACGGGCATCCTGCTGAGCCATCACGGTCTGCATGCCGAGATCGTGATCGACCCGGCGAGCGCGATCGGCGCGGGTGATGTGGCAGGCGTCGCCGACATCGTGCTCGAGTCGGCGATCACGACGATCATGGACCTCGAAGACTCGGTCGCCGCGGTCGACGCCGAAGACAAGGCGCTCGGCTACCGCAACTGGCGCGCGCTCATGGACGGCACGCTGCAAGAGCAGGTCAGCAAGGCCGGCACGACCTTCACGCGCACGCTCAACCCCGATCGCGAGTACACGGCGCCGGACGGCTCGGCCCTCGTGCTGCCCGGCCGCTCGGTGCTGTTCGTCCGCAACGTCGGCCACCTGATGCGCACCGACGCGGTGCTCGATCGCGACGGTGCGGAGGTGCCCGAAGGCATCCTCGATGCGATCATGACCTCGCTCGGCGCGCTGCCCGATCTCGAGCGTCGCGCGAACTCGCGCACCGGCTCCTTCTACATCGTCAAGCCGAAGATGCACGGGCCCGACGAGGTCGCCTTCACTGCCGAACTGTTCGGCCGCGTCGAGCAATTGCTGCAGCTTCCGTCGCGCACGCTCAAGGTCGGCATCATGGACGAAGAGCGGCGCACGTCGGTCAACCTCGCGGCGGCGATCGCCGCGGCATCCGACCGTGTCGTGTTCATCAACACGGGCTTCCTCGACCGCACCGGCGACGAGATCCACACGTCGCTGCAGGCGGGCCCGATCGCGCCGAAGAGCGGCATGAAGGCCGAGCCGTTCATGCAGATCTACGAGACGCGCAACGTCGCGATCGGCCTCGCGAGCGGCCTCGACGGCCGCGCCCAGATCGGCAAGGGCATGTGGGCCATGCCCGACCTCATGAAGGACATGCTCGAGCAGAAGATCGCGCACGTGCGCTCGGGCGCCTCGACGGCGTGGGTGCCGTCGCCGACGGCGGCGACACTGCACGCCCTGCATTATCACGAGGTGGATGCCTTCGCGCAGCGCCCCACGTTGCCGGCGCTGCCGGCAGACAGCCTCGACACGCTGCTGCAGATCCCGCTCGCGGTGCCCGGCTCGCTCACCGACGAGGTCGTCGCGACCGAGCTCGACAACAACGTGCAGTCGATTCTCGGGTACGTCGTGCGCTGGATCGACCAGGGCGTCGGCTGCTCGAAGGTGCCCGACATCCACGGCGTCGCCCTCATGGAGGACCGCGCCACCCTGCGGATCTCGAGCCAACTGCTGGCGAACTGGCTCACGCACGGTGTGATCTCCACGCAGCAGGTCGACGAGAGCCTGCTGCGGCTGGCGGAGGTCGTCGACGAACAGAATGCGGGCGATGCGGGCTACGAGAAGCTTGCTCCCGGCGGGGTCGGCGGCACGGCGTTCGAAGCCGCGCGCAGCCTCATTCTCGAGGGTGCCGCACAGCCGAACGGGTACACCGAACCGCTGCTGCACGCGCTGCGCCGACGCAAGAAGTCCGAGGCGCTCGCGGCGGTGTGAGACCCGCTCGCGGGGTGGTCTGCGGGGGTGTGCGTCCAGGGTTTGCCCATGTTCCGTGCCGGTTTCGTCCAGAAACTGTTGCCAATCTGTGACCTTCGTGTCCACCCGAGGACGCACACCGCACGTCGCGCTTCGTCGCTTTCGCGGTGCTGATCCACCGGAAGTACCTCTTTTATGCCCCGTCTCCCGTTCCGTTCTGCCACGCCCGCGCTTCTGACCGCAGGCCTGATCGTCGGGATGGTCGCCACGACCGGCGCCGCCGTCCCCGCCTTCGCCCAGCAGACCGACACCTCCGCGTCGTCGACCGTCGGTGCCATCTCGGCGCCGCTGAGCACCATCACCGCCGACGCGCAGACCACGCTCGCCGACGCCAAGGATGCCCTCGCCGCCGCGCGTCAGGTGACCGTCGACATCCGCACGTCGGGCCTCGACATCGCCTCGAGCACGACCGTCGTCGACACGAGCGCCCTGTCGCAGGTCATCGACGAACTGGACGGGATCGACCTGACCCCCACGCTGCTGCTGCCCGCGCTGACCGCTGATGCGGCCGCCGAGGTGCAGAGCGTGCGCGAGGGCACCGCCGCGCTGCGCGGCCAACTCGACGCCGCGATCGCGAAGAAGGCAGAAGAGGAAGCGGCCGCGAAGGCTGCCGCCGAAGCCGCTGCTGCGCAGGCTGCCGCCGAGGCCGCTGCCGCGCAGGCCGCCGCTGAGGCCGAGGCTGCCGCCGCTGCCGAAGCCGCTGCCGCGCAGTCGACGGCCACGGCATCCGCCCCGGCTGTCAACGTGAACGTCGACCCCGCGTCGGCGCAGGGCATCGCCCGCGACATGATGGCCGCCAACTACGGCTGGGGCGACGACCAGTTCGCGTGCCTCGTGGCGCTGTGGAACAGGGAGTCCGGCTGGAACGTGTCGGCCTACAACGCGTCCAGCGGCGCGTACGGCATCCCGCAGGCTCTCCCCGGCAGCAAGATGGCCTCGGCCGGCGCCGACTGGCAGACCAACCCGGCCACGCAGATCGCGTGGGGCCTGGGTTACATCTCGGGTCGCTACGGCACCGCCTGCGGCGCGTGGGACCACTCGCAGTCGACCGGCTGGTACTGACACACCTGATCGCGGCTCGGTGGCGCCGCGTCCACGCGGCGCCACCCGCTGAGCCCACGGCGCCGCCGCAATAACTCAGGAGAAGCCCGCTCGTCAGAGCCCAGAACCGCCCCCCAACGGGCCTCCAAGCCCCAGATCTCCTGAGTTATTGTGGTGGCACGCCGACGACCGGCGATGGCGCGGCGCGGCGAGCGGCGAGCGCAGCCTCAGAGCACCGCGTTCCATCTCGGCCGCGCGGGCTCCGCGTCCCACTCGGCGAGGATCTCATCGGCCGAGCCGACCGGGAAGGTCGTCACGAGCCTGCCGCCCAGCGCGTACGCCAGCGCGAAGGGGCCGCCGTCGGCGTGCCGCGCAAGACCGAGGGATGCCACGCTGTCGCCGACGACAGCCGTGCGCGCCTCGGCGCGCGCCAGCAGCCCGGTCATGGCATCCGTCACCCGCTCGAGCGTGGTGCGCGATGACGCCCACGGCACGAACGCGTCGGCGGGCAGCCCGTAGGCCCGCGCGAGGGCGCCGTTGAGCCACCGCTCGCGCTTGAAGCCGTAGGGCGTCGGCACTGTCGACAGCAGGTAGCCGTAGATGTGAAGCAGGCCCGCGTTGCCGATCGGCCAGGCCGCATCGAGCCCCGCGCGTGCGTGCAGGGCGTCGAACAGCGCCTCTGGCACGACGGCGGTTCCGGCGTGCTCGTCGATGACGGTCGACCGTCCCCACCGCGCGAAGCGGCCCGCCGCCGCATCGGCGTCGATCGCCGCGCCGAGCCACGGATGCCGCTCGAGTGCGCCCACCGGGTCGGACTGCGCGTCTGCCACCGCCCCGTCGATGCGCTCGCTCACGGCTCCAGCGTATGGGTGTTCACATGATGTTCACGCCCCGCGGCCATTTCGTCCATACTCATGGGTGATCATGGACACAACGTCCGCCGCTTCGGTGCATACCGGACGCGGACAGAACAAGGAGCACTGTGCGACCCACCATCGTCTTCGACTTCGACGGCACGATCGCCCTCGGCAACGGGCCGATCACGGCGTTCGCACGCGAGATCGGCCGCGCCGCCGGCGACTCGACCTTCGCCGCGCGGGCCGAGCACGAACTCGAGCTGTTCGAGGCCGGAACGGGCGACTACCGCGACGGCTATGACGCCGTCACGCGCACGGCCGTCGCCGACGGGATCACTGCCGAGGTGACCGAGGCGGCCTACGCCGCGTCGCGCGCACAGCTCGCCGCGGGCGAGATCGCCGTCACGCCCCCGCAAGGGCTCGCCGACTTCCTCGCGACCCTGCACACGCGGGCAGATCTCGTGCTCGCCACCAACGCACCCGGCGAGGGCGTGCTCGCGACGCTCGCCGAGTGGAGCCTGGCGGATGCCTTCGACGTGACCCACTTCACGGTCGGCAAGCCCGCGGGGCTCGAGCGCGTGCTGCGCGACGCGCTCGCGCACGGACCGGTGCTGTCGATCGGCGACATCCACGAGTTCGACCTCGCCCCCGCCGCAGCCCTCGGGGCCGACACGGCCCTCGTCGGCGCTACCGCGGCACGCAGCACCGCCGAGGTCACGCTGCGCGCAGCGACGCTCGCCGACCTGTACGACGCGATCCTCGCGTGGGCGGATGCCGCGGCATCCACCCCCTCATGACCCATCCGACCCACCCATCACCAAGCCCGACACCTGGGAACCGAAAGGCACATCTCATGCGCAAGCCCCTCCTGATCACCGGCGTGGCGGCCCTCGCCGCTCTCGCCCTGGCCGGCTGCAGCAGCACGGCCGACCCGTCGGCCTCGACCGACGCCACCACCGAATGGCCCGACTCGATCACGATCTCGCTCGTCCCGTCTGTCGAGGGTGAAGACCTCGCCGAGGCGCTCGACCCGCTGACGACGTACCTGTCCGAGAACCTCGGCATCGAGGTCAAGGGCGTCGTCGCGTCCGACTACGCCGCGACGGTCGAGGCGCTCGGCACCGACCAGGCGCAGGTCATCATCACCGACGCCGGCTCGCTGTACAACGCGACCGAGCGCTACGATGCACAGCTCATCCTGCGCGACGTCCGCTTCGGCGCGACTTCGTACGCGTCGGTCGCGTTCACCAACAACCCCGACAAGTACTGCGACGACGAGCCCACGCTGTCGACGTATGCCGCGAGCGGCATCGAGCTGTCGTACTGCAACGGCATCGAGGCTGCCGGTGAGAACGCGACCGGTCAGGGCCCCGCTGCCCTCGACGCGCTGGCGAAGATCGACGCGGGCACGAAGGTCGCACTGCAGGCGGCGACCTCGCCCGCCGGCTACCAGTACCCCGTCGTCGCGATGCGCGAGGCCGGTATCGACACCGACAACGACATCACGCAGGTGCCGGTCGAGGGCAACAACAACGCCGTCCTCGCCGTCTACCACGGTGACGCCGAGGTCAGCTTCGGTTACTGGGATGCCCGCACGACGGTCACCGACGAGGCTCCCGACGTGGCCGAGAAGGTCGTCGCGTTCGCGTACACCGACATGATCCCCAACGGTGGCGTCGCGGTCTCGAAGTCGCTCCCGGCCGACCTGGTCGCCCAGCTCACCGAGCTCATGGACGGCTACGCCGACTCTTCTGACGAGGCCGCCAGCGTCATGTTCGACCTCGTCGGTCTGTCGGACTGGACGAGCGACACCGCCCCCGAGGAGATCACCCGCTACGGCGAGATCCTCGCGCAGTTCGCGAACTGACACTCATACACGGAGACTCGGTGCATGCATACTGATCCGCACCGCGGACCGCACGGCGCGGAGGTCGAGGGTGCTCCCTCGGCCCCCGCGTCGTGGTCGATCCGCCTGGACGACGTGTCGGTGACCTACCCGAACGGCACGCAGGCGCTGCGCGGCGTCTCGCTCGAGATCGCCGCCGGCGAGATGGTCTCGATCGTGGGGCTGTCGGGCTCGGGCAAGTCCACGCTCATCCGCACGATCAACGGCCTCGTGCCTGCGACCAGCGGCACGGTGGCCGTCGGCCCGCACGTCGTGACGGGCCTGCGCGGCCGGAAGCTCCGCGCCCTGCGCGGCCACATCGGCATGATCTTCCAAGGGTTCAACCTCGCCGACCGCACGAGCGTGTACCGCAACGTGCTCGTCGGCCGGTTCGCGCACTCCCCCACGATCCGGACGCTGCTCGGCATCACGACGCCGCACGACCGCGAGCTGGCGCTGCAGTCGCTGGACTCGGTCGGGATGCTCGAGAAGGTCTGGATGCGCGCGGGTCAGCTCTCCGGCGGCCAGAAGCAGCGCGTCGCGATCGCCCGCGCTCTCACGCAGGAGCCGGCCGTCATGCTCGCCGATGAGCCCGTCGCGAGCCTCGACCCGCCGACCGCGCACGCCGTCATGGACGACCTGCGCCGCGTCAACACCGACGAGGGCCTCACGGTACTCGTCAACATCCACCTCATGGATCTCGCGCGCCAGTACACGACCCGCATGATCGGACTGCGCGGCGGCGAGCTCGTCTACGACGGACCGGCGGCGGATGCCACCGAGGCCGACTTCGAGCAGATCTACGGCCGACCCATCCAGCCCACCGATCGGCTCGACGCGTGAGCGATCTGATCCTCCCCCCGAAGCCGACCGCGCGCCTGCGCACGACCCTCATCGCCGCGGCGTTCCTCGCCTTCACGGTGGCGACGTGCCTGCCCGCGATCGGCGGCATCGAGCTCGACTTCGTCGGCCTCGTCCGCAATTGGGACAACGGCTCGGGCCTCATGGCACAGCTGTTCCAGCCCGACTTCGCCTTCATTCCGCGCACGCTCCAGCCGATGCTCGAGACGCTGCAGATGGCTCTCGTCGGTGCCGTCGCGGCGGCGATCGTGTCGGTGCCGCTCACGCTGTGGGCGGCCGCGCCGACCAACCCGAACGTCTTCACCCGTCGCGCGCTGCGTGCCGTCATCAACGTCATCCGCGCCGTGCCCGACCTCGTCTACGCGACGATCCTCGTCGCGATGGTCGGCGTCGGGGCGCTGCCGGGTGTGCTGACCCTGTTCCTGTTCGACATCGGCATCATCGTCAAGCTCGTCTCAGAGGCGATCGACTCGGCCGACCACGGGTACATGGAGGCGGGATACGCCGCCGGCGGCACGCAGACGCAGATCAACCGCGTGACCGCGCTGCCGCAGTCGTGGCCGCTGTTCGCGAACCAGTGGCTGTACACGCTCGAACTGAACGTCCGCATCTCGGCGATCCTCGGCATCGTCGGCGCGGGCGGCATCGGGCGCCTGCTCGACGAGCGCCGCGCGTTCTACGCGTACGACGATGTCTCGGTCATCATCCTCGAGATCCTCGTCGTCGTGGTGCTGATCGAAGTGGCATCCAATCTCCTTCGGCGGCGCCTCGTATGAGCACCATGACCCGCCCCACACTCGCCCTCGAGGTGCCGCCGCGTCCGTCGCGACTGTGGCCGACCGTCATCACGATCGTCGTCGGACTCGTCGTCGTCGCCGCCACCGCGGGCCTGCCGATCGACTGGTCCGACCTCGGCGAGATCCCCGGCCAGCTCGTGCACTACGGCCGGCTCATGTTCGCGGATCCCAACTGGGAGAAGCTGCCGCGCGCCCTGTTCGAGACGTGGCGCTCGATCTCGATGGCGTGGATCGGCGCGATCCTGTGCGTCGTCGTGTCGATCCCCCTCGGCATGCTCGCGGCGAGCAATGTGGGTCCGGTATGGCTGCGGATGCCGCTGCGCGGGCTGTTCGCGATCATCCGCGCGATCCCCGAGGTGATCATCGCGCTGATCCTTCTGACGGTCACGGGCCTCACCCCGTTCACCGGCGCACTCGCGCTCGGCATCGCGGGCATCGGCACGCAGGGCAAGTGGGTGTACGAGACGATCGAGTCGGTGCAGGAGGGCGCGTCGGAGGCGGTACGCGCCGCGGGCGGTGGCACGGCCGAGGTCACGCGCTGGGCGCTGTGGCCGGCGGCTGCGCCGGCGCTCATGTCGTTCGCGCTGTACCGGTTCGAGATCAACATCCGCACGTCGGCGGTGCTGGGCCTCGTGGGCGCCGGCGGCATCGGCAGCATGCTCGCGAACTACACCAACTTCCGCGAGTGGGATACCGTCGGAATGCTCCTGATCGTCGTGGTCACAGCGACCATGCTGATGGACGCGGTTTCGGGGGCGATCCGCCGCCGGATCACCGGTGGCACGCGCGTGCGGACCCGCCGCGCGCAGCGCGCGACAGTCGAGTAAGAGGAGCCGTGATGTGGACCGGGTCTGCTGACGCCCCGCCGACCGCGCGGATCGCGATGCTCGCGCCCTCGCTGCAGCCGAGCGAGCAGCGCGTCGCCGAGTCGATCGCTGCCGACGTCGAGGCCGCGATCGACCGTACCGCGCAAGAGGTCGCCGACCTCGTCGGTGTGGGGCGCGCGAGCGTCATCCGCACGGCGCAGTCGCTCGGCTACGACGGATACCCGCAGTTGCGCGTCGCGCTCGCGCGCGAGGTCGCGATGGCGACCCCCGCCGCCGAGACCGTCGCCGACGGGACGATGCTGGGCGAGTTGCGCGGCGCCGTCGAGCGGTTCTCGGGCCGGCTCATGCACACGGTGTCGGCGCTGACCGAGGACGACCTCGTCGGCTTCGTGCGGGTGCTCGACGCGTCGCAGCGCGTGCTCGTCGCCGCGAACGGGCTGTCGTCGCCGCTGGGTCTCGATCTCGCGATGCGGCTGATCTCGGCGGGGCGCCCCGCGGAGTACCTGCCCGACACGCTCGGCCAGCAGATCGCCGCAACCCAGCTCGGCGCGGGCTCGGCGTGTCTCGTCGTCTCGGGTTCGGGCGCGAACCGCGCGACGCTCGATGTCATGACCGCGGCGCGCGAGAGCGGCGCGACGGTGCTCGCGATCACGTCGTTCCCGCGCTCCCCTGCCGCCGAACTCGCCGACATCGCGCTCGTCGTCGCGCCGATCAACGACTCGTTCCGTGACGAGCTCGTGCACACGTCGCGCGCGGCGCTCATGCTCGTGACCGAGTCGCTCGTGGGGCTGCTCGTCGCCCAGCGCGGCGAGAGCGCCCGCGTCGCGCAGTCGGCGACGCTGTCGGTGCTGGGGCACTCGCTGTCGGAGTGAGCTTTTCATTCGCCCGAAACACGCCGCCGGTAGCGTGGCGCCATCGCGATGAAGGAGGCGCCATGGCATTCCACGTTCCGATGGTGGACATCTCGGCCTATGTGACGGGCGGGACCGACGCGGAGCGTGCCGACGTCGCCGCCCGCATCGACGAGGCGTGCCGCACGGTGGGATTCATCCAGATCACGGGGCACGGCATCCCGGCATCCATCATCGACGGGCTGACGGATGCCGTGGACCGCTTCTTCGCGCTCGATCTCGCCACCAAGAAGGGGTATCGCACGCCGCCCGAGATCAACCGCGGCTACAGCCCGCCGAAGTCGGAGTCGCTGAGCCTGTCGCTCGGCGTCGAGCAGGCGAGCCGCATGAACGACTTCTTCGAGGCGTTCAACGTGGGGGCATCCGCCGCGGACTACCCGCACGCGACCGACTTGCCGCAACCCGACTACGCCGAGAACGTGTGGCCCGCGGTCGAGGGTTTCGAGCCACAGGTGAGCGCGTACTTCGGTGAGGCGGCGCGGGTCGCGCGCACGATGACGCGCATCTTCACCGACGCCCTCGGGCTGCCGGAGGACTACTTCGCCGTGCGCACCGACCATTCGCTCGATGTCATGCGGATGAACAACTATGCCCTGCCGCCGGGAACCGATGTGACGCTCGACGGTGACCTGGTCGGCATGGGCGAGCACACCGACTTCGGAATCGTGACGATCCTGTGGGCCGACCGCGTGCGGGGCCTGCAGGTGCTGGGCTCGGACGGATCGTGGAACGATGTCGCGCCCGCGGAGGGGGCGCTGCTGATCAACCTGGGCGACATCACGGCGCACCTGACGAACGAGCGATGGATGTCGACGCTGCACCGCGTGAAGCCGCCCGTCATCGACGGGACGATCGAGCGGCGCCGCAGCGTCGCGTTCTTCCACGACGGCAACGTCGACACGGTCATCGAGACCCTGCCGTCCTGCATCGACGAGGAGCACCCCGACTTGTTCGAGCCGGTCACGATCGCCGAGCACATCGCGGCGAAGCTGCGCGGCTCGCGCGCAGGCGTGCTGAACGACCAGGCCGGGCGCGAATCGGCCCGTGTGCTGGCCAGCGATCGGTACTGAGGGACTAGTTACTGGCTGGGCGCCAGTCGCGCGGTATCCGCTTGTGACGTGCGCGGATGCCTATCGCACCATCCGCGCATCGGTGATGAGCGGCGCGTGCGGGTCGATCTGCTCGACTCCGTCGAACCGGAACCGGTTGCGCAGGTAGAACGCGATCGCGCGCGGGTTCTGCTTGGCGACCCACAGCATCGCCGGCCCGGACCCCAGTGCGCCGTCGAGCAGTGCCTGGCCGATGCCTGCGCCGTAGTGCGCGGCGAGCACGTAGATCGCGTACAGCGTGCGCTCGCGCGGCGGCGCTTCGCCCAGTGCTTCTTCGCCCGGTGCGGCTTCGGCCTGCCCTGCTTGGCTCTGCACGGCTTCGCTTGGCCCGACCCACGCGAACCCGACGATGGCTCCGTCGATCTCTGCGACCCGGACGGTCATGTCGTCGCGCGGGTGGGTCAGAACGTGCGCCCACATGCGATGCCGGCGCGCGACGTACTCCGGCGAGAAGTAGTCCTCGGGCAGCAGGTGCGCGTACGCCTCCTTCCACGTCGCGACGTGGAGTTCGGCGATCTGCGACGCGTCGCTCGGGCGTGGCGCACGGATCGTGAAGGGCATGCACCCCATCGTGCCAGGCCGCGTGGCGCCCGCCAGTAGCCTGGTGACGCCGTCAGCGGAGCGCGGCGCGAGGAGACCCATGAAGACGATCGCCGAGAAGCTGCAGATCAAGCCGGGCAACGACGTGCTCATTGCGGGGGCGGATGCCTCGCGGCGCAGCCTGCTCGACCCCCTTCCCGACGGGGTCACGGTGACCGAGGGCATCGGCCGCGCGGTGCGCGACGTCGCGGTGATCTTCGCCGCTGACCGCGCGGCGCTCGACGCGCGGCTCGCGGAGGCGCTGCCTTTTCTGGCCGAGGCACGCGCTTCGTGGATCATCTATCCGAAGGGCAACCGCTCGGACATCAACCGCGACAGCATTTGGCGGCGCGTCGAAGAACTCGGCTGGACTCTCAATGCCAACGTCGCGATCGACGATGCGTGGTCGGCCGTGCGGATGAAACCGCAGGCGTAGTCGACTCAGAACGCGGGGAGATCGGTTGGGTCGAGAGGCGCGTCGAGCAGATACGCCCACGCCGGCCGCCCCGCGGTCGAGGTGACGACGGGTGGCGCGTTCGTGCGGTGTCTTCGCCCCGTTGGCGAGAGGAACTCGAGGACTCCCCCACCGAGTTGCGTGACCTGCCAGGCCGAGGCGTGTTTCAGCGTGTGGTGGTACTTGCAGAGGACCTCGAGGTTGCTGGGGCAGGTCGGCCCGCCGTCTTCGAACGGGATCGTGTGGTCGGGTCGGCGCGGCGGGCGCGGCGACGGCATCCGGGCCACCGGCAGTGCTGGTCACGGGCGGCGATGAGGCGCCGGAGGAGTTTGCTCGGACGGTACGTGTCGAGGCGGAGGGGTTCGTGGGTCACAGGGTGGATCATGACCCGCTGCCACGACGGCGCACACGCCGCAAGAGACCGGGCGATGCCCGGATCGATGGGGCTCTCGCCGTCGAGCAGGGCGGGGTCGTCGTCGAGACCCGCGAGGGTCAGGATCGGGATCGTGACCTGCACCGTCGCACGAATCGCGCCCAGCTCCGTGTCGCCGTCGGCGGTGGGCGCGGCGGTCAGCAGCATGTCGCACATGATGTCGGCGCGGCGCTGATCCAGCGTGCGCTCGTCGGGTGCGTCGGCATCCGCCTCGGCATCCCCTGCACCTTCCGCTCCGGTATCCACCCCGCCATCGCCCGCGCCATCGCCCGCGGCCGCAGCCGCGGCATCCACTTCGCCCTGCGCGATACCCATGGCGGTGAGGCGCTCGAAGATGCCGTGGATGAGGGCCGCGGGGGCGTCGAGCAGCAGGCGTCCCTGGCCGTCGTCGAGATCGTACGTCCGCACCCTCCTCTCTTCCAGGGCACGACGATGGGATGCCTCGATCGTGTCGGGCTGCAGGCGGGCCGCGATCACTCGGGCCTGCGCGCGGGTGGACGGAGCGGTCTCGGACTCGGCGATGGGCAGGATCAGGCGCTCGTACTCGTCGCGGTTCTCGCGCGACAGACACGCACCGCCGTCGATGATCGCCGACGCGTGCCGCTCGTCGATCCGACCCTCGCGCAGCGCCTCGAGGGTCGCGGTGTAGGTGCTGACGAGGGCTGCGCCGTCACCGAGCCAGTTCGAGATCGTCCGCTCACCGACCCGCAACGCCGCCGACAGTTCTGCGAGCACTTCCCGGAGCGGGATGGTGTCGCCGATCTGGTGGCCGGGCCGGGCTGCGTCGCGCTGCGCGACCCGCATCGCGATCAGGTCCAGCGCGTCGGCGCACACCTGCGCACGCTCGGCCTGCAGCCGCGCCATCTCGGCGTGATTCGCCTCAGCACGCGCCACCAGCGCCGACAGCTCCGCCCAGTGCGGGTCGACGCCGGCAGACGCGGCAACGCCGCCAGACCCGGCATCATCGGCACCGAACTCGACCCTCTTGCGGGTCGGTTCCTGCTGCGGATCTTCCATGGCACTCCAGACGTTGGTCATTCAACGTCCGGTTGCACTGCCGGCTCATCCTTGCGACCACTTGAATGGGCGTGGCCGCCGATACCAGACTAGTACATAGTCACTATGATGGCAACACTTTCTGGCATCCATTTCCCGCAATCATTCGTATGAAAATATGAGCTCGACTGCCACGCGCCTGTCGCAAGGCGCCCGCTGCTGTGACGCAGACAGGCAAGCGATCACCCGGCCCACCATCGGCCACGCCCCCTACGCTTGCCCCGTGCCGACTGCAGCCGTGATCACCGAGAGCAGCGACGCCGCGCAACCCGCTCGAAGCGGCCCGGGCGCGCGCCGGATCATCCTCTGGGTCGCCGGTGCGGTGCTGTTGCTCGCAATCACCACCCTGGTGGCGCTGCGCTCGATCTCCGAGGCATCCGGCGACACCGTCTCGGTACTGATCGGCACACTCAACTCGACGCGGCTCTCGAACCTGGTGCTTGCAGCGGCTTTCGCCGCCGTGGCGGTCGGAATCTACCTCATCCCCGTGCCACGGCTGTGGTTGTTGCTGCTGGTTCCCGTGCGCCTCGCGGCGGTGACCGTCGCCGGCCCTGCCGGGCTGGTGGCGCTGGCCAGCTCGTCGGCGACGGCCGCGCCTCTCGTCGCCGACGGGTGCGACACCGGCTACGTGGTCGTCGAGGAGTCCTTCGTGTTCGCCCGGACCGGCACCGTCTACCGCCCGGACGGCTTACTCGCCACTGCCGTCGCCCACACCCGTGGCGAGTACGACTATCGCCCGTTCGCCGACGGCGCCTACACGGTGGTGGACGACGGCGCGCAGCTGGATGTCTGGTACAGCTACGCGTTCGATCCTGCGGCCGCACCCGTGGCGGCCGACGGCGACCCCGCGTTCACACTGCCCACGCTCACCGGCCGCACGCCCGCGTGCGGCCTCAGCACGGGAGCGCGCACACCGATTCCGCCCGAGCCGGCGCTTCCCACCTACACACCCGCCGAGGCGCAAGCACGCCTCGAAGAGATGCTCGCGGCTTCCCTGGACGCGGCGGTCGACCCGGTCTCCGACTCCGCGGGTGCGCCGCTCGACACCGCAGCATTCACGCCGGCCACCACCGCGTGCAACGAGACGGGCACCCGCACGGCGCTCGCACTCACGTTCGCGACCGCCGACAACGCCGCCTCCCTCACGCGGATTCTCCAGATCTGGGATGCCGCGGGCTACTCCCCTGACCGCGCGATGCAGCAGGACATCCGCTACAGCGCGACGCTGCCGGTGGCTCAGATGACCATCCGCGACACGACGACGATCGACGGCCTGATCCACCTGCAGCTCGAGTCGCAGTGCAGCGTGCGCTGAGGCGCGGCATCCCCTCAGCCGCCTCATCAAAAACAATCACGAAAAGATAACGAAGAACCCTTGCCCGCCGTTACCTATCCGTTATAGAGTGCAAGCACGGTAGTTGTTTTGCTGTGGCAGCTACCGACATGTGATTGCAGGACACTCTTGGTGCAAGGGACAAGGGCCGGTCGGAAGCCTCTCCGACCGGCCTCTCTCTTTGCCTGCAACCGCCCGCCACTCACCCGCCGCCACGTAGCCCGCTGTGATGGAATGACCGCATGACCGGCCACGCGATCTCCCTCACCCTCGATGGCACTCCCGATCTGCCCAGCGCCGTGCTGCAGTCGCTCTACCGGATCACCGGCCGCTCGACGGTCGAACTGCGCCGCGCGATCCTCGCCGGCGACGCGCTCTACGCGGCATCCCTCTTCGGCCCCGAACACATCGATGTCGTACCGCGCCTCGAGAAGACGATCGCCTTCCTCACCGACACCGGCCTCGGCTTCACCCTCAGCGAGTCATTCGAGGGCACGGATGCGCCGATCAGCCTCGCCACGCTGCGCGAGATCCTCGAGGTGCCGAGCGCCTGACCGGCGCCCCTCGCACCGCAAGAACGGCGCCCAGACGCGCCATTACTAAACAGAAGCAGAATTCTGACCGATCTTCACACGCAGATTGGCCGGAAGACCCGTCCTTCTTGGGGTCATGCTGGTTGCACGCCACCGAGCCACCGACGGCACGGTCCGCAGAGCTCCACCGCCACCACCGCAAAGGACAGAAGCAATGACTGCTTACGAAGACGACATCCGGGCCGTTCAGTCCCTCAAAGAGCAGCAGGGCGCAAGCTGGGATGCCATCAACCCCGAGTACGTCGCACGGATGCGGGCGCAGAACCGTTTCAAGACCGGTCTCGAGATCGCCCAGTACACCGCCGACATCATGCGCCGCGACATGGTCGAGTACGACGCCGACTCGTCGGTCTACACGCAGTCGCTCGGTGTCTGGCACGGCTTCATCGGGCAGCAGAAGCTCATCTCGATCAAGAAGCACCTCAAGTCGACGAACAAGCGCTACCTGTATCTGTCGGGCTGGATGGTCGCCGCCCTCCGCTCTGAGTTCGGCCCGCTGCCCGACCAGTCGATGCACGAGAAGACGGCCGTCCCCGCGCTGATCGAAGAGCTCTACACGTTCCTGCGCCAGGCGGATGCCCGTGAGCTCGACCTGCTGTTCACGAAGCTCGACGACGCGCGTCTGGCCGGCGACGAGACGGCGGTCGAGTTCATCCAGTCGCAGATCGACAACTACGAGACGCACGTCGTGCCGATCATCGCCGACATCGACGCCGGCTTCGGCAACCCCGAGGCGACGTACCTGCTCGCCAAGAAGATGATCGAGGCGGGTGCCTGCGCGATCCAGATCGAGAACCAGGTCTCGGACGAGAAGCAGTGCGGCCACCAGGACGGCAAGGTCACCGTCCCGCACGAGGACTTCATCGCAAAGATCAACGCGGTGCGCTACGCGTTCCTCGAGCTCGGCATCGACAACGGCGTGATCGTCGCCCGCACCGACTCGCTCGGCGCCGGCCTGACCCAGAAGCTCGCCGTCACGAACGAGCCGGGCGACCTGGGCGACCAGTACAACGCGTTCCTCGACGTCGAGGAGATCTCGCAGGCCGACCTCGGCAACGGCGACGTCATCATCAAGCGCGACGGCAAGCTGCTGCGGCCCAAGCGTCTGGCATCCAACCTGTACCAGTTCCGTTCCGGCACGGGTGAGGACCGTTGCGTGCTCGACTGCATCACGTCGCTGCGCAACGGCGCCGACCTGCTGTGGATCGAGACCGAGAAGCCGCACGTCGAGCAGATCGCCGGAATGGTCGACCGCATCCGCGAGGTGATCCCGAACGCGAAGCTCGTCTATAACAACAGCCCGTCGTTCAACTGGACGCTCAACTTCCGTCAGCAGGCGTACGACCAGCTCGCCGAGCAGGGTGCGGATGTCTCCGCCTACGACCGGGCGGCGCTCATGAGCGTCGAGTACGACGACACCGAGCTGGCGGCGCTGGCGGATGAGAAGATCCGCACGTTCCAGAAGGACGGCTCGGCGCGCGCCGGCATCTTCCACCACCTGATCACCCTGCCGACCTACCACACGGCGGCGCTGTCGACGGATGACCTGGCGAAGGGCTACTTCGCCGAAGAGGGCATGCTCGCCTACGTGAAGAACGTGCAGCGTCGCGAGATCCGCGAGGGCATCGCCACGGTCAAGCACCAGAACATGGCCGGCAGCGACATCGGCGACAACCACAAGGAGTACTTCGCCGGCGACGCGGCCCTCAAGGCCGGCGGCAAGGACAACACCATGAACCAGTTCGGCTGACCGAACGACCAGACAGCGGGGCCCCGGCAGTGAGCAGCCGGGGCCCCGCTCTGTGTCTCGGTGGGGTGGCCCGGACGCCCCGCGAGACTCGCACCGTCCGGCGGGGTGTCACACCCCGCCGCCTCCTCCCCCGCCGCCACCGCCACCGGCCGACCCGCCGCCGCTCGAACCGCCCGAGGTCGACGACGACGAGGACGCCGAGGCCGACAACGACCCGATGCCCGCCGAGAACGACGACGCGTCGAATGACCCGGTGCCGTAGTACCAGTACGGGCCGGATGCCCCCACCGCCGTATAGAGGACGGCGAGTTGGCGCGACCACTCCTTCTCCTGCCCGAACACGACGGCATACGGCAGCAGCTTCTCGTACAGCACGAGCTTCTGGCGCGGGTCGTTCACGTCGATCGGCGCGCGCTCGGCGCCCGACGGCGACTGCAGCATGCGGATGCGATCGGCCTCGGCCCACGCGATGAACTGCTCAAGTCCCTTGAGGTGATCGCGCGTCTCGGCGCCGAGCGCCGTGAGCGGCCGCCGCCCGACGAGCCCGAACACGACGATCAGCACGACCGCGCACAGCACTATCACGATCACCGGCCACAGCGCGGCTGAGCCACCATCGATGATCGCGTTGCCGAGCAGGAAGGCGAGCACTCCCGCGCCCACACCGAGCGCGATCGGCCACGCCCGCGTACCTGCCGGGACGGGTCTGCGCAACCCGCGCGTGACGAGTTCGCGTCCCGCCGCCGACAGGATCCGCTGCGCGACCGACGACAGCCGCGTGTCCTGCCGCCCGAACTCGTACTGCTCGCCAGGCCGACCCGACGGGAACAGCCCCTGCAGCAGCATCCGCCCGTCACCGTCGGCACGCGACGGATCGACGAGTTCCGCGGTCAGCTTCGCCTTGCCCATCCACGTGCGAGGACCCTCGATGATGCGCAGCGAACCGACGACGGCCTGCTCGAGCACCTCTGCCGGGATGCCCTTGTTCGGGCGCCCCAGCAGCACCGAACTCTCGAGCGCGTCGACGACGCGTGGCGGCTCGTACTCTGCGATGATCGTCGGCCGCCCCGGCTCATCGGCAAGGGGCTTGCGGCGCGCGCGGATCGCGAGGGCGCCGGCGCCGAGCGCGCCGAGTCCCGCGACGGCCTGGAGCCAGCCGAGCGGCGTCGCGAGGTACGACGTGTCGAACGGGGTGAAGGCGCCGGATTCGAACCCAACCGCCATCGACAGCGTCTGGTTCGGCTCGAGCGCGCCGGCCTCGGCGGTGATGACGGTGCCACCGCCGGCATCGGCCTGCTGCGTGATCGAGTCGCAGGCATCCGTCGCCCCTTGATATCCCTGGTAGCACGACATGCTTCCCGTCAGGCTCGCGGCGAGGTCGGCGCCGACGTGCAAGCGGGCGGTCACCGACCCGAAGTGCTGTGACCAGTCGACGCCGTTTACGTCCCAATAGAACTCGAGGCCCGTGTCGGGGAAGTCCCACGTGACGTTCTCGAGCGTGTAGGTGATGACGTAGGTCTGCTGCCCGTGCACGTACCCGTCGGCCCGCGAGACGACAGAGAACGCGCCGTCGACGTCTTCGATCTCGGATGCCCGCGGGGTGCCGTTCTCGTCGGTGATCGACACCAGGTGTGCGTGCAGCGGCTGCCCGTTGTAGGTGTCGGGGATCATGCGGCGGATGCCCCGGTTCTGGTCGAACTCGGGAAAGACCGCGACGAGGGTCTCGACGACCCGCAGGTGGCTCGTGCCGTCATCGTCGCGGGTCAGGGTGTAGTCGGCGTCGAACGCGTCGAAGGTGAAGTCGTCGACGGAGGCGGGGACGGCACTCAGTACGGTGACGCGGTTCTCTGTCTGGGCCGCGGTCGAGGTTGTCGCCTGTGTTGCGGTCTGGGCTGCCGCGGTTGTCGTCGCGGTTGTCGTCTGCGCGGCGGCGGGGAGGGCGAGCGCGAATGCCCCGAGCAGTCCGGCCAGCAGCGCGATGAGAGTCGTCGAGGTCCGAGTTCGGCTCATGCCCCCACCTTAGGACCGGCCGCCGACGCCGCGGCGTGCCAGCCGCACTACAGTTGACGCCATGACCGATCGTCGCCTCGCCGTGGCCGCCTGGGAGAGTCTCTTCCGCGCGCAGCACGAGGTGTTCCGCGAGGTCAGCAGCGACTTCTGCGACGACGACCTCACGCAGGCCGAGTACGACGTGCTGCTGACGGTCACGCGCGGCGACGAGCACGCGGCGCGGTTGCGCGACGTGACCGCGAACATGCTGATCAGCCAGCCGAGCGTCTCGCGCCTGGTCGACCGCATGGTCACGCGCGGGCTCATCTCCAAGTGCCCCGACCCTCAGGACGGCCGCGGCGCGATCGTGCGCGCGACCGACGCGGGCCTGGCCGCGTTCCGCCGCATCGCGACGGCGCACGGCCGGTCGATCGCCGAGCGGATGTCGGTGCTCAGCGACGACGAGCTCGCGCAGCTGCACGACCTGACGACGAAGCTCCGCCGCGCCTAGGCATCCCCACCCCGGTTTGGGGTCGCGTGGTGTCGCGTCCCGCCCCGCGAAGCGACCACAAGCGACCCCAAACTGGTGCGTCGCCACGTCTGAGGCATCCTCACCCCGGTATCGGGTCGAGTGGTGTCGCATCCCCCAGGGTTTGGGGTCGCGTGCTGTCGCATCCCGCCCCGCGAGGCGACCACAAGCGACCCCAAACTGGTGCGTCGGCCCGACGTGGGCGGCCCGCCCGTCAGGCCGTACGCCGGCGCAGGGTCAGCGCGGCGAGGCCGAGCGAGCCCAGCGCGAACGCCGTGACGATGAGCACCGGCGCCCACAGATCACTGCCGCTCTCGCCCGCCGACACCGCGGTGACGGCGTCGATCGCGTGGCTGAGTGGCAGCCAGTCGCTGATCGCGTAGAGGACATCCGGCATCTGGTCGCGCGGCATGAACAGCCCGCCGAGGATCATCTGCGGGAACACCAGCACGGGCATGAACTGCACGGCCTGGAACTCGGTGCGCGCGAACGCGCTCGCGAGCAGCCCCAGCGCCGTGCCGAGGATCGCGTCGACCACGGCCACGAGCGCGAGTTGCCACAGCGGACCGTCGACGGTCAGCCCGCAGACGTACACGGCGAACGCGACCGTGACGACGGCCTGCAAGACGGCGACGGCGCCGAAGGCGAGCGCGTATCCGAAGATGAAGTCGGCTTTGCCCAGCGGGGTCGTCATGAGGCGCTCGAGCGTGCCGCTGCGTCGCTCGCGCAGCGTCGTGATCGACGTGATGAGGAACATCACGACGAACGGAAACAGCGCCAGGATCGATCCGCCGAACTGGTCGAACACGCCCGTCTGGTCGCTGAACAGCCACGCGAACAGCCCGACGAGCAGGCTCGGCGCGACGAGCATGAGTGCGATCGAGCGCGGGTCGTGGCTGAGCTGACGCAGCACCCGGCCGGCCGTCGCGAGCGTGCGGGCGGGCCTCATGCCGCGGCCTCCCGTTCGATGAGGGTGAGGAACGCGGCATCCGGATCGCTCGTGCCGGTCTCGGCCAGCAGCCCGTCGGGCGTCGTGTCGGCGATGAGCTTTCCGGCGCGCATGAGCAGCAGCCGGTCGCAGCGCAGCGCCTCGTCCATGACGTGGCTCGACACGAGCAGCGTCGCGCCGCCTTCCGCGAGGGTGCGGAACACCTTCCACAGTTCTTCGCGCAGCACCGGATCAAGGCCTACGGTGGGCTCGTCGAGGATGATCAGCTCGGGTGAGCCGAGCATCGCGACCGCGAGCGAGACGCGGTTCTCCTGCCCGCCCGACAGCGACGACACCAGCTGGTCGGCCTGCCCCTGCAGACTCACCTGCCCGATGACACGGTCGATGTCGCCGCGCGGGGCACCGACGACGCCCGCGAAGTAGCGCAGGTTCTGCCGCACGGTCAGGTCGGGGTAGACGGATGCCGCTTGGGTGTCGTACGCGACAAGATGGCGCAGCTGGGCGCTGCCGGCCGGCTCGCCGAGCACCGTCACGGTGCCGCCCGCCGTCTTCTGCACGCCGACGATCGAGCGCATGAGCGTCGTCTTGCCACACCCCGACGGACCGAGCAGCCGCGTGATCGCGCCCGCCGCGATCGTGACGTCGAGCCCGTCGAACACGGTCGTGCGCCCGCGGCGCACCTGCAGGCCGCACACCTCGACCGCTGGCGCTTTCATACTCGGGCCGGGTTGGATGCCTTGCCGTCGAGCCACAGCGTGTCGGAGGCATCGCTGTGCGTCGTGCCGGTGCCGACGTGCTTCGCGTCGATCTTCGGGCCCTTCGTGATCACGTGCACGAGCGCCATGGCGTGGCCTCGCCCGAGGCCGTAGTCCTCGCTCAGCCACGACACGATCTCGCCGGCCTTCGTGCCCGGGCCGAAGCCGCGTTCGCTCGCCTTCTCGATGAACTCGCGCGGAGTGAGGCCGGTCTTGTCCTCGATGTTGTCGAGGTACGCCTGGAAGGACATGCGCTCAGCCTAGGCCTGGGCGCCGACACCTCACCAGCGGTTGTGTACGTCTTCGGCGAAGCCCTCGATGCCCTCGAACGCGATCGTCTCGTCCGCCGTCTCGAACGTGCCTGACCACGCACCGAAGCACTGGTCGGTGCGCGAGGCGACGAATCCGAGGTTCGTCCTCGACCTCTTGTCGTAGAACGGGGTGAACGTCGCGTCGAGGCCACCGCCGGTCACGCGCCACGGCCGCATGACGTCGGCGAGGTCGTAGTTCCAGGCGACCGGCACCGAGATCTTGTGCAGGACGCCACCTGCGATCACGGCGTTCTCGGTCATGCCGGTGCCGTCGGTCCAGCGTCCACCGACCTGGATGCCGAGGCTCCGCCCGTCGGCCAGCACGCCCGATCCGGCGCCCCAGTTCCACGCGATGTCGTACGGCCAGCGGCCGCGTCCGTGGTCGAGCACGGCCCACGCGCCCGCGCGCACGGCGTGCCTACGCCCCTCGATCGCGATGGTGCCGGATGCCGGCAGCGCGACATCCTTCACCGTGTACTGGAACCGGCGATGCGACCACGGCACGACGACGGCGAGCAGGTCGTGATCTGCGGGACGCGTGACGGTGATGTCGAACGAGGCATCCGCCATCTCGGCGTGCAGCCGCCACACCTGCCCGCCGGCGGCGGGGGTCACGGTCGCGGCGAGCCCCTTCGCGCGGGCGATCGCGATGCCGCCGCCGAGCGCCCCCGGCAGCTCGACGTCGTGTGACGGGAGGACCGTCGCGCTGCGACCCCAGGAACGTTCGGTCGCACGGTCGAACACCCACACTTCGTGCACGGCGGCGTAATCGAGCGAAGAGACGGTCAGCGCGACGATGTGCGTCGGCGTGATGACGTTCCAGTACTCCCAGCGCTTGTTGCGCCCCCACCCGTGCCGTCCGCCGATGCCGGACGTGTCGACCAGGGGCGTCCGCGCGAACCCGACCGCGTCGGGATTCAAGGCTCCACCGGGCAGCACGAGCGCGACAGGCTCAGTGAGCTCTCGCTCGCGCGCAGGCGGAACGGGCAGGGCGGATCGGGCGGGCATCGGCATCCTTGCTGACGGACCGAATCGGGTGGATCGATCCTAGCGGTGTGCCGCCGGGGTGGGGGTTGCGCTCGCTTGCGCCCTCACGCGGCGAGCTGCAGGGGCGCCCTCTCCTGATCGGCGTCTGCCGTGCGGCGGAAGATGAGCTTGAAGATGGGGAAGAACACGGCGCACGAGATCAGGGCGTTGATCAGCATCGTCACGACATCGGCGATCGCTTCACCAGCGGGGCCCATGCCCCAGCTTGTGATCAGCAACTCGTAGACGGGCGCCTTGTAGAACCCCTGCAGCGCTGCCGCGCCGAACGTGATGACGACGTACGCGAGGGTGTACCAGAGCGCCGCCCACCACGGGTTGGTGTTGGACTTGAACGTGATGTTGCGCTGTGCGAAGAAGTTGATGACCTGAGCGAAAGCCAGCGTGATCTGAACCGCCAGGAAGTAGGCGAGGCCACCGCCGCCGGCCGGCAGGGCTCCCGCCGCATAGTCGAAGATGAAGTAGTCCGCCCCGACGGGAAGTGCCTGGAACCCGACGTCGACGAGGTCGGTCATCCCGAAGACCCACTTGAACACGGGCATCATCACGAGTTGCAGCACCGTGATCCCGACGTTGAGTCCGGCGAACACGACCAGTTGCGCCAGCGTCGGACGGGCCAGTTCGAAGGCCGCCCAGCGCTGGGCGATGCGAGAGGTCATCTCCCTACGACATCAGCACCGCCGCCGCGCACAGGCATCGATTGCGCAACCGGTCGCTTTCCCCCGCTGAACGGTCGCCGCAGCGTGATTTCAACCAGGCTACGCCGGCCAAGCCCTCGCTACGCCGGGTCGGCTTCCGACAGCAACCGGTCGAGTTCCGCAATAAGTGGCTCGATGTACTTCGCGACGACCACCCACACCGTCTCATAATCGATATCGCCATACTCATGCGCGAGGATGTTGCGCATTCCGATGATCTTGCGCAGATCGGAGATCCGGTCTGCGAGATGAGGGTCGTCGCGTCGCAAACGAACGAGCGCTTCTCCGAGGATTTCCAGCTGACGCTCAACCGCGGAACGCAGGAGCAGCTCCGCGAAGAACCGTTCCTTGGTCACCCCGTCTGTGAACTCGCGTACGGCGTTTCCTGCCGCGCTCGCGTCCCAGAGCAGCTTGGCACTCTCAGGCCGCATACACGTCCTGTGCGCTTTCGAGCACGGACTTCTTGAAGAAGGGGTTCCGCACGGCGTCGGCGACCACCAGATCGACATCTCGCCCGACGATCTCGGCGAGCGCATCCTTGAGCCCGAGGTAGTCATCGAGCCGATCGTCGCGGTCCGGGTGGAAGTCGACGAGGAAGTCGATATCGCTGCGCTCGGGGTCAAACTGATCGGTCAGGACAGACCCGAAGACGCGAAGCCTGCGCACGCCGAATCGTTCGCTCACGCGAGCGATCGCTTCGGTGTCCATCGGCGCGGCGGTAGCCATGGACTCAGTCTCCCAGACGAGGCACGATCGGGCCATGCCGTGAACGCCACCGAACTCCGGCCGCCTACCCCGCCCGGCGCGCGCCGCGTGGGAACAGCAGCCGTAACGAGAACCACTCGCCGCCGGCGTCGATCGAGACGGTGCCGCCGTACGCCGTGGTGGCTGTCTCGATGTTGCGCAGACCGTACCCGTGGCCTTCGCCGCGCTTGCGCGAGACGATCCGCTCTCCCTCGCGGTCCACCGTGCCGTCGAATGTGTTCTCGACGCGCAGCATCACGAAGTCGTCCTGCGCGAACAGCGCCAGGCGCACGAGCCGCGCATCGCGGCTGGGCAGACGCGAAGCCGCCTCGACCGCATTGTCGATCGCGTTGCCGACGATGGCGGTGAGATCGAGTGGCCGCAGAAACTCCAGCAGCGCCCCGTCGGCGACGTACGACACCTGCACGTCGTGTTCCGCGGCGTAGGCGCGCTTCGCCGTCAGCACCGCGTCGAGCACGTGGTTGCCGGTGTGTACGACAGCGCCATACCCGCGGATCGAGTCCTCGAGTTCGTCGACCATGCGGCCACGCGCCGTGGCATCCTGCTCGGCACGCAGCGCGTCGAGGTGGTGCTTCATGTCGTGATACTTGCGGTTGACCTCGTCGATCGAGCGCCGCGTCAGCTCGTACTGCTCGTGCTGACTGCGCAGCAGGTGCTGCATCGCATCGGCATCCCGCCGCATGACCGCCTCGTTGTGCACACGGTGCTGCACGTAGAGCGCGATGAACCCGGCGAGATCGACGAGTGTGCGGATGTAGAAGATCTCCGTGCCGAACCGACTGCTGAACGGAGTGTTCGCACTGATGAAGCTCAGGTTCGAGATGGCGAAGGTCGCGACGGTGATCGCGATCGCCCCGGTGAGCTCCCGTCCACCGACGCGCAGCTGTTGACCCCGGCCGAAGGTGGTGCGCTCGATCCACCACGCGAACGCGAACACGACGGCGTACATGCTCAGCCACAGCAGGGTCTGCAGAAGCGGCTCGAGGTCGGCGGCATAGAACCGATCGAGTTGCCAATAGAGGGATGCCGTCAGCTCGGCCAGCACGAACGCGCGCGCGGCCACGTACCCAGCGCCGACGGCGGTGGCCTCGAGCGACGCCAGCAGCAGACCGAACATGACGGCAGCGGCGGCGAGCATGCCGGGGATCCACAGCGACAGGGGCAGAGACCCGGCCCATGCCTGCGTCGCCAAGAGGGCACCGAGCCCCGCAACGGCGAGGAGAATCGTGCCGATGACGCCGAAGCGCCGCCGCGCGATGACGATGTAGACGAGGCACGCGCCCCACTCGGCGACCGCGGTGAGATGTCGCGGGATGTCCGTGGCGATGTCGACGGCGTCGTTCACGCCGAGATTCCTCGCGCTCCGATGTGCGCCGCGAGAGCGGAGAGGAACTCCTTCTTGCGCGCGCGGCTGATCGGCAGTCTCGTGCCGCCGCGCACGCGACAGTCGTTGGCCTCGGTACCGGTGACGTGCCGCAGGTTCACGAGCAGGCCGCTGTTGCAACGCAGGAACCCGTCGCCTTCGAGCTCGGCCTCCATCGCCTTGATGGTCGAGGCGACCCCATAGTCGGCGTCGAGGGTGTGCACCTCAATGCGGTGCTTGATGCTCTCGATGTACAGGATGTCGCTCACCGCGACCCGATGGTGGGCGCCGTCGACGGCAGTGAACAGCAGCTCGCGGCGCGTGCGCTGCTGCAGGCGCACCAGGACGCGTCGCATCTCCTGCTCGAACGAGGCGTAGGTGACGGGCTTGAGCAGGTAGCTCAGGGCGTCGACCTCGTACCCGCTCACGGCGTAGTGCGGCGAGCTGGTGATGAACACGATGATGACCTCAGAGTCGACCTGCCGGATGCGCCGCGCGGCGGTCATGCCGTCGACCGAGGGCATCTGGATGTCAAGGAACAGGACGTCCCAGTCCGGCCGGTACTCCGCGATGATGTCGGCACCGTCGCGGAAGGCGGCGACATGGAACCGCTCGCCGTGCTCGCGCTGGAACCTGTCCAGGTGAGACAGGACACGGTCGATGGCATGCGGATCATCCTCGACCACACCCACACGGATCACAGGGCTCCCTCCGTCAGCTGAACCCGACCACACGCCGTGCAACATGGTAGGCGAGCGAAGTCACCCGCCGGCCCGTCTCGCCCGGGAGATTGGCACTGGCACCCATCAGCGAACGCCGGGTGCGCGTGTACAGCGCGGGGTGCTCGTCGCGCACCGTACGCCAGAAGTCGTCGCGGGCCGCGAGGTGCTCGGGTGTTCCGCCGCGCGCGAGCGTCGCCCAGGTCACGGCGCAGACGGCTTCGAGGTAGTGCAGCAGTGTCGCGTACAGACCCGCCGGTACGACGCCCGAGCGGACGGCGTCGGCGCCCGGCAGCGCACCCAGCGCGAGGCGGTTCACGCGCAGCTGTTGGTCGGCGCGGCGCACCATGACCGACGCGTTGATCGACTGATCGACGCGCCCGATGAAGTAGCGGTAGAGCTCCACCGGCAGGTAGGCCATCGTCCGCACGTGCCCGAGGGGGAACAGCACGAACAGGTTGTCGACATAGAAGGTGTGCTCGGGCAGGCGCAGACCGCAGGCACGCAACAGCTCGGTGCGGTAGATGATCGCGTGCATCATCAGCACCTGCCTCCGGCTGAACCGGTCGACCTCGTCCCAGCCGAACACGCGGCCGGCGGGGAACACCGAGCCGAACTTCATCGCCTTGGTCGATTTGCCGAGCCGCTCGTGCACGTAGTCCGTGAACAGGGCGTCGACACCACCTGATCGATCGAGCTCGGTGAGCAGGGCCAGCGTCGCGGCGAGCGCGTCACCATCGAGCCAGTCATCGGCGTCGAGCACCTTCAGGTAGGTGCCGCGCGCGGCGGCGATTCCGGCGTTGATCGCGCCACCGTGCCCCGCATTGGCCTGGTGGATCACGCGATACCGGTGCGGATGAGCCTGCGCGTAGGCATCCGCGATCTGCGCCGTGGCATCCTGTGAGCCGTCGTCGATGACCAGCACCTCGACACCGTGCGCGTCGCGCAGCGGGTCGAGGGCTCGGGCCAGGTAGTCCTGCGCGTTGTACGCGGGGACGACGACGGTCAGCAAGACAGGATGCCGGCCGGTCACTTCGCACCCGCCTCAACGGGAGCCTGCTCCGGCACCTGTCGGAAGATGAGCTTGAAGATCGGGTAGAACACCCAGAACGAGATGGCCGAGTTGATGATCATGGTGATCACGTCGGCGACGACCTGGCCCGTCGCGCCCCATCCCCAGATGTTCATGAACAGATCGTAGATCGGGGCCTTGTAGAAGCCCTGCGCCGCGGCGGCGATGAACGTGATGACGACGTACGCCGCCGCGTACCAGGCCGCCGCCACCCACACCGAGGTGTTCGACTTGAACGTGATGTTGCGCTGCAGGAAGAAGTTGATGACCTGAGCGACCAGCAGCGTCAGCTGCACAGCCAGGAAGTACGACAGTCCGCCGCCGCCATCGGGCAGGGGGCCCGCGGCATAGTCGAACATGTAGTACTGGCTGCCGTCGATGTTCGAACCGATCGGCAGCACTTGGAAGCTCACGTCGGTCAGGTCGGTGAACGAGTCGAAGAACCACCGCGAGGCGGGCATCATCGCCAGTTGCAGCACCGTGACCCCGTTGGACAGCAGGAAGAACATGCCGAACTTCGACAGCTCGGGGTGGGAGATCTGGAACCCGGCCCACCATTTCTTGATCGCCGTGAGCATCATGCACTCCTGTTCGATGCGGCCGCGTCGAAGGCGCGCCGCGAGGTCTTCTCTGCGCGACGACCGCTGAAGTAGGCGGCGACGACGCGGCCGAGGCCGCGCAGCGTCTGCCCGTTCACGAGCGTCAGCACCGCATCGGTCAGCCGGCTGGTCGCCATGCCGCCGCTCATCTTCGAGATGACCCGGAAGGGTCCGTTGAAGATGAACAGGATGTTCAGGTCGGGTGTGCCGGATGCCTCGGCCTTGCGGCGCCGGCCGTCGAGGATGCCGAAGGCGAATCGCGCCAGCGGGCTGCGTGCGACCGCGAGGCGATCGATCGAGTCGTTGAGGCCGAGCGGCCCGTCACCCCACACGGCGGAGGGCACCGGCCTGCCGAGCAGGTGGGTGAACGCGGCATCCGTCACCTGATCGAGCTGCGCGCTCTCGTACGCGGCGAGCGCCTGCGGAAGCGCCCGAGCCGGCACCGTGCCGGCGCGCTCGATCTCAGCCCAGAGCGTGGTGTCGTCACTGTGTCGGCCGACCGTGATGCGGAAGCGACCCGCCTCGACCTGCCAGGCTCCGGTCGCGACATCGAAGTGGCGGAAGGTGCGCTCGGTGAACGGCAGGTGCAGCCTGCGCGACTCGCCCGCGGCAAGGCGGACCTTCGCGTACCCCTTCAGCTCAGTGGCCGCGCGCGGCACGGCGCTCTCGCCGACGCGTCCGACGTAGAGCTGCACGACGTCGGCTCCGTCGCGGTCGCCGCTGTTCGTGATCGTCACGCTGGCGCCGTCGTCGCCGACCTCGAGCGCCGTCAGGGCGAAGCTCGTGTAGCTGAGGCCGAACCCGAACGGGAACGCGACGGGGACCTGGGCCGTCCGGTAGTAGCGGTAGCCCACGAACGGTCCCTCGCGGTACTCGGCGGTGCGCTCCGGGCTCGGAAAGACCGCGGCCGGAGTGTCGGACAGACTGTTCGGCATGGTCTCGGCCAGCCGCCCGCCGGGGTTCACGGCGCCGGTGAGCACGTCGACGAGCGCTTCGGCGCCCGCCTGCCCGCCCAGGTAGGCGTGCAGGAGCGCGGCGGTGTCACCGAGCCACGGCCCGGTCTCGACGGGGCCGCCGGCGCTGAGGACGACGACCGTGTTCGGGTTGGCTTCGCGCACGGCGCGCAGCAGGGCGACCTGGGCCGCGGGGAGCTCGAGCGACGAGCGATCGAGGCCTTCCGATTCGGCGATCTCGGGCAGGCCGAGCGCCAGCACGACGACGTCGGCGCGAGCCGCCAGCGCAGACGCCTCGGCGACGAGTGCCGCATCAGGGGTGCCGTCGCGGCGGAAACCGTCGGCGATGCCGACGACATCCAGGCTCGAGGCGGCCGCCGCGTCGGCGAGCGTGCTCAGCCTCGTCGGGTTCACGAGGGAGGATCCGGCACCCTGGTAGCGCGGGTTGCGCACGAAGTCGCCGACCAGGGCGACACGAGTGCCGGATGCCAGGGGCAGCGCCGCATCTTCGTTGCGCAGCAGGACGATCGACTCGCCGGCCGCGCGGCGAGCGAGGGCGTGGTGCGCGTCGACGTTGATCTCGCCGATGCTCGTGCTGATGCGGCGGACGCGATCCACGAGGGTCAGCACCTCGGCGACACGGGCGTCGAGGTCTGCCTCGTCGAGGGTGCCGGCGTCGACGGCGGCGACGATCGCGCGCGCCGAGTCGAAGCCCGGGGAGGGCATCTCGATCGTTCCGCCGGCAGCCACTGCAGCCGCGGCGTCGTTTCCGCCGCCCCAGTCGCTGATGACCGCGCCGTCGAAGCCCCATTCGTCACGCAGGATCTCGGTCAGCAGGTGCGTGTTCTCGTGGGCGTACGTCCCGTTGATGAGGTTGTACGCCGACATGATCGCCCACGGCTGCGCTTCACGGACGACGATCTCGAACGCCGTCAGGTAGATCTCGCGCAGCGTCCGCTCGTCGATCACCGAGTCGCTGACCATGCGGCGCAGCTCTTGACTGTTGACGGCGAAGTGCTTCGGCGTCGCCGCGACGCCTTCGCTCTGGATGCCGCGCACGTAGGCTGCCGCGAGGCGGCCGGCGAGCTCAGGGTCTTCGGAGAAGTACTCGAAGTTGCGCCCGCCGAGGGGGCTGCGCTTGATGTTCAGGCCCGGTCCGAGCAGCACGCCGACACCCTGTGCGGATGCCTCGGCACCCAGAGCCGCGCCGATCTCGGTCGCCAGGTCTTCATCCCAACTGCACGCGACGGTCGCCGCCGTCGGGAAGCACGTCGCCGGCTCAGAGCCGTTGATCCCGAGGTGGTCGGCCGAGCCGACCTGCTTGCGGATGCCGTGCGGGCCATCCGACATCCAGATGGCCGGGATGTCGAACCGCGGGATCTCGCGGGTCTGCCACGTATTCGCGCCGCTGAGCAGTGCGGCCTTCTCGAGCAGCGTGAGTTCGCCGACGAGGGTTGCGATGTCTTTCACGATCGATCTCTCTCGATGTCGTCGTGGCGCGGGGCGCCGGACGTCGTGGGTACGGATGTTCCAGGTGTTGTGGTACGGAGGTTGTGGGTGCCGGCCCGGCGAGCAGAGTTCCGGCCCGGCACCCACGGTTCAGACAGTCGAGGCTGCGGCGTTTCGGTGCCGGCGTACGCGCAGCACGACCATCACGATGGCGGCGGCGATCAGCAGACCCAGAACGCTGGTAATGACGATCTGCCAGACGACCCACGCCGGCGGCGTGTACTCGACCGTCGCCCCGGGGGCCAGCCCGTTCATCGCGTTCGAGTTCGCCACCGTATACAGGATGTTGTGTGTGGCCTCACGGATGTCGGTCACCGCCTTCGCCGACGACGAGTCGTTGAACGACTTGGACGGCTGGAAGGTGAGCATCAGGTCGGACCCGGCGTTGATGCCCTGGTTGGGGTTCATGTACGGGTACAGGTTGAAGTCGGTGATTCCGAAGCCTTCGAAGCCCCACTCGCCGCGCAACACCGTGTCCATGAGAGCGACCGAGCCGCCCGCCCAGGTCGCACCGATCCGATTGAACGAGCTCATAACACCCGCCGCCCCGATCGTGGTCTCCGAGATTGTACCGTCGTCATCCGAGAGGTACTTCACGGTCATCTCGATGTTCTTCACGCCGATCTCGAACGGCTTGAGGTACACCTCGCGGATGGCCTGCTCGGTCGCCCAGGTCGCGATGCCGTTGTTGACGCGGTTCGTCTCCTGCTCGTTCATCGCGAAGTGCTTGATCATCGTGTAGACGCCCTTGGTGCCGACACCGTTGGCGACTGCGGTGAGCATCTGGCCCGACAGCACCGGGTCCTCTGAGTAGTACTCGAAGTTGCGGCCGCCGAACGGCGAGCGGTGCAGGTTGACCGCGGGTGCATACCAGCCGTTGATGTTCTTGAAGATCGCCTCATTGCCGAGCATCACGCCCATTGCCGTCCCCAGTTCGACATCCCACGTCTGTGCGATGAGCACCTCGGACGGGTACGCCGTGCCGTTGATGGCGGAGTTAATGAACGAAGAGAAGCCCGCGGGGCCGTCCGGCTCCAGCGTCTGCGGCTTGCCGATCGAGCCGATGGCGGCCGTCTGGTAGGCACCGTTGAGCAGCATGGCGGTCATGTCGCCCACGCTCAGCGAGTCGAGCAGCTCGTCCCACTGCGCGTCGTCCTTCGCGAGACCGCGCATGTCGATCAGCGAGAGGTCGGAGCTGGCCCCGGTCGTCGGCATGTCGCCGTCGAAGTCGGCCGCGGCCGCCTCGTGATCCCACGCCTCGAAGCCGGCGGCGATCGCGTCGTCGGCGACGAGCATGTCGTCAGTCGGCGCAGTCGGGAACGTCCCGGCGAAATCGGCGCGAGAGAAGACCTGGATCTTGCCCGCCTCACCGTCAGTCGTGAACTGCGTCGACACGTCGTCGAACTGGTTCGTGACCGCCGTCTCGTCCGAGGAGCGGTGCTCGTCGCCGGAGTAGACCACGTCAGCATCCACCGTATAGGTGAACGGCTCGGTGCCTGCGGCGACGGTGTGCGAATCGGTGCGCACGCTCAGCTGGTAGTCGCCCGCCTCGAGCACGTAGGCATCGTTGTCAAGGTAGTCGTACGAGGCCATGTCCTCGACGGCGACCTCGATCACGACCTGCTCACTGGCGCCGGGCTCGATGACGCCGGTCTTGGCGAACCCGCCAAGGACGACCTCAGCCTTCTCGATGCCGCCGCGCGTGTAGGGAGCCGAGTAGTACAACTGCACGACGTCACGGCCTGCGACGGCGCCGGTGTTGGCGACGTCGACGGTGACCGCGATGAGGCCGTCCGTCTCGCCCGCGTCGACGTTCGCGACGGTCCACGAGAAGTCGGTGTAGCTGAGCCCGTAGCCGAACGGGTAGACGACGGCCTCGTCGTAGTCGATGAAGCCTTCGGCGTCGGCGGTCTCGTAGTAGCGGTAGCCGAAGTAGATGCCCTCGGCGTAGTTGACGAACGTTGCCTCGTCGGTGACCTCGGCGTTGGAGGTCGCGCTCTCGGCGACCGAGACCGGGTAGGACGGGGCGAGGTTCGTGTACTGGAAGTCGCCGAAGTTCGCGTAGGTCGGATCCTTCGTGAAGTCGGCGGCCCACAGGTCGACAGTGTGACCGGACGGGTTCACATCGCCGTCGAGGATGCGGCCGAGCGCATTGAACGCCGTCGCACCGGGCGAGCCGGCCAGCAGGATCGCGTCGACGCCGGGGTCGTTCTGCAGGTCTCCGAGCTCGAGCGTCGTGGAGGCGTTGATGACGACCACGACGGTCTCGAAGCTGTCCTTGGCCAGCGCGATGAGGTCGCGCTCGTCCTGGTTCAGTTCGAGCTGGTGCTGACCGGGCTGCGCGTTGGCGTCCCACTCGGTCATGTCCTGGGTGAGGTCGCCGCCTTCGCCGCCGGGGCGGCCGATGAAGATCACGGCCGCGTCGTCGTAGGCGGAGAAGGAGGATGCCTGGGCCTCGTAGTCGGCCACCGGCAGCTCCCCGATGTAGTAGGTGGAGATGTCGGGCCGGTCCATCTCGATGTAGCCGCGCGGGTTGTCGGCGGCGAAGGCCTCGATCGCCGAGAACACCGCGTCGTTCACGCCGAAACCGGCGTTCTCCAGGCCCATGCGGGCGGTGACGGCCGAGTTGGTGTCGACCGAGCCCGAGCCGGAGCCGCCGTAGACGGGGTCTGCGGCGGCCCGGCCGAGCATCGTCACCTGGGCACCGTCGGCGAGGGGAAGTGCGGCGCCCTCGTTCTTGGCGAGGACGATGCCGCCGGCGCCGATCTCCTCGACCAGGTCGAGCGAGGCCGCGTCGACGTCATCGATCGTGTCGTAGTCGGCCTGGTAGTACTCGGTGTCCCAGTCCGCCGATGCATCAGAGTTCGTGAACGTGTAGGTGCCCGATCCGAACTGCGAGGCGATCCACCCGGTCGCGACGTTCATCGCGACGTTGGCGACGACCGTGATGATCGTCACGAGGGCGATGACGGGAATCCAGATCGCCAGGTATTTCTTGTTGGACATTCGAGCCTTGACGGCCGCTCCGCCCGCGGCGGGTCGTGCGTTCACGTCACTTCTCCTTCGGTGCTGTGAGGAATGGGGGTGAGGACGAGCGTTCGAGGACTACTCGGCGACCTCAGTGATGTTGCCGTCCTGGTCGATCTGCCAGGTCTGGCCAGTGGCGGCCGAGTCAGCCTCGATGACGTACTTCCCGTCGGTGATGGTGACCGTGCCGGTGACGCGATCGGCGGCCTCGGACTTGACAAACGGCATCACCAGGAGGCCGTACTTCTCGGTGGGCTGCTTGACGTCACCCGCGAGCATGACCTGTGCCCAGGTCGGGTCTTCGGCAAGAGCGTCCTCGACCGCCTGGCGGGCCGTCTGCAGGTCTTCGGCGACGTCGATCTCGCTCACGTCGACCTGCGAGCTGCCACCGTTGCCGTCGGAAGAGCACGCCGACAGGCCGAATGCGCCGGTCACGGCGATCAGAGTGGCCAGGACGGCGGCGTTGATCTTGTTCTTGTTCACTTTCTCTGCTCCTTCTGTGTCGATCCGGTGCGGAGCTCCGCGCCGGAATCAAGGGGGTTGGCCGCGGCCGACGGCGTTGCCGCCGGCCGCGGCCCGGGATCATCTCGCGACTAGTCGGAGATCACCCCGGCGTAGTTCAGGCCGAAGCCATAGTCGTACACGTTGCCGGCGGCGTCGGTGTAGGGCGTCATGTCCTTGGCGACGTCCTCGTACTGCGCTTCGACGGTGTCCATGTCCTTCGGGAACTGGATCGGCAGGCGACCGGCGGGCTCGTGCACGCCCGTCGCGATGTCGAAGATGGCCTGGTCCGAGGTGCCGAAGCTGACGAGGATGGCGTCGGAGTCCGCCTCGAACTCGGCCGGGATGGTCGGGTTGACCGCCTTGAGAGCCGTGATCACGGGGATGTCCTTACCCGAGTCCTCGACGGCCTTGACGGCCCGCTCGAAGGCGTCCAGGTCAGCGGCGTTCGTGATGAACGCCGTGTTGCCGTAGTACGAGCGGTTCTCGACCGTGCCGTCCGCGAGGATGTCGCCACCGATCGAGGTCTTGCGGACGTTGTCGCCGTCAGCCACGTACTCGCCGTACTGCAGAGAGATGGGGGTCCAGGTCTTCGTGCCGTCCTCGGCGATGGTGAGACCGGCGTTGGTGAACGTACCACCCGAGTTCGGGCTGTCCATCCCCACGATGACAAGGTCGACGTCGGACAGGTCGGGAGCCGTGTAGCTCTTGACCGTGGTGCCGTCTTCCTCGTACTCGACCTCATCGGTCACAACCTCGCCGAAGTACTCCGCGGCGACCTCGAGGTCCAGAGTCGCGCCCTCGGTGTACTCACCCGGGCCGAACGCCCCGGCGATACCGATGTCGTACGACTGCGGGATGTAGACCGTCTTGTCAGACCAGTCGGTGTCGGCCGCGATGGTGCCGTCGTTCTTGAGCATGACCACCGAGTCGAGCTGAGCGTTGTAGCCCGCCTCGACCTTGTCGGCGCTCGCGAGGATCTCAGCGGACTCCTCGGGAACGAGGAACGCGCTCTCGTACAGACCGACCTGGAAGATCATGTTGAGGATGCGCGTGCCCGACTGCTGGAAGCGCGTGAGGGCGTCCACATCCTGCTCGCCAGCCTCGTACTGGTCCTGCCACAGGTCGGCGGCCTCGAGGATGTAGGTCGCGTCGTTGACGCCGCCGAACATGTCGTGACCGGTGCCGAGAACCTTCACGTAGCGCTCGGCCGGGGTCAGATCTTCTGCACCCCACGCCATGCCGAACATCGCGCCCTCGTCGTCGGAGCCGCTCATGACACCCCAGTCGGTGACGATGACGCCCTCGTAGGAGTTGTCATCGCGGAGGATCGACATGCGGCCCGAGTCGTACGCGGTGCCCATCCGGTCGTCGAACAGCGGGTTGCCGTCGGCGTCGAGAGCGATCGAGTACGCGGTCATCACGGATGCCGAGTTGAGCGCGGCCTGGAACACCGAGACGTGCTCATCGAGGTTGTCGCCGGGGTAGACGCCGTACTTGCCGGACTGGGTGTGCGCCTCGCGGCCGCCCTCGCCCGGGCCATCGCCGGAGAAGTGCTTGATCATCGCGTTGACCGACTCGGTGCCCCACTCGTCGGCGCCTTCCGAGCCCTGGAAGCCGTCCACGTACGCAGCGGTGAGCTCGGCAGCCTGCTCGGAGTCCTCACCGAAGGTGCCGGCGACGCGGCTCCAGCGCGGCTCGGTCGCGAGGTCGACCTGCGGCGACAGCGCGGTGGTGATGCCGAGCGCGCGGTACTCCGCGGATGCCATCTCGCCGAACTGTTCGGTGTACTCGGCGTTGAACGTGGCCGCAAGGCCCAGGTTCGACGGCCAGCGCGAGATGTCCGCACCGTCCGCGTTGTAGCCGCCCGAACCGGCGGTCGAGCGCGGGTCCGATGCGAAGTTGACGGGCACGTAGGGGGTGTCGGCGGTGGCGAGCGTCTCGACATACGCCTGCATCTCGTTGACCCACGGCACAGTCTCGTCGGCGTTGCTGCCCGCAGCGTTGAGCACCGCACGGAGGTTCGACTCGTCGAGGTACGTCTTCTGCGCGTCGGTGAGGCCATCGGCGGGCGAGCGCTCGTGCGAGCTGAAGAGCATCAGGCCCGCGATCTGCTCGATCGACATGTCGGCGGCCAGGTCTGCCGCGCGCTCGGACGAGTCGACGCGCCAGTCCTCCCACGTGTCGAGTTCGCCGTTCGCGTTCATGTCTTTGAACGCAAGGGTTGCACCGCCGTCCTTGCGCTCCAGCAGTTCAATGCCACCTTCTGCGCCGTACGAGAGCTGTGCACCCCCATTGGGGTTCTCTACGACCACGAAGTCTGTGGTTCCGTCCGAGACCTCGCGGGTCGTGTACGTGGACGCCTCGGCTTCGCCGAACGTGCATCCGCTGAGAGTGATCGCAAGTCCGATCCCGGTGATCGCTGCGATCCCCTTCTTTGGCAGGGCCTTCATTGGCCTATCCCTTTCGTCATTGACGGACACCCGCGCGCACCATGCGCGCGGGCGCTGGCCCCGCCTCTGGGGCCACACCTCGCCACGGGACATGCTGTGTGACGAGAGGTGCATCTCCACGTTCACACGACGCAGGAATGGTCACCCAACGGACCACATGTTCGGTCGGTTCCGGTGCATAGTTGGTCGCCGGCGCGCGGCGGCGTGCAGCGCTATGCGGTTGAGCGCTCATGCGCGCGCGTCAGCGCGTCGCGGCCGGCGGGCATAGCCGCCCACACGTCAGCACTCGACGACGTTGACGGCGAGACCGCCCTCGCTGGTCTCCTTGTACTTGGTCGACATGTCGATGCCGGTCTGGCGCATCGTCTCGACGACAGCATCGAGCGAGACGTAGTGCTCGCCGTCGCCGCGCAGCGCGAGCCGCGCCGCCGTCACCGCGGTGGATGCCGCGATCGCGTTGCGCTCGATGCACGGGATCTGCACGAGCCCGCCGACCGGATCGCACGTCAGCCCGAGGTGGTGCTCCATGGCGATCTCGGCGGCGTTCTCGATCTGCCGATTCGTGCCGCCCATCACGGCGGTCAGCCCACCCGCCGCCATCGCGCACGCCGAACCGACCTCGGCCTGGCATCCGCCCTCGGCACCCGAGATCGAGGCGTTCGCTTTGAACAGCGACCCGAGCGCTGTCGCGGTGAGGAGATACCGGCGGATGCCCCGGCGGCGGTTCGCCTCGGCGATCAGGGCCTCGTCGAGGGGGTCGCTCTCCTCGGTCACCCCGCGACCGGCGGCGGCGTGACCGGCGGCGTCGTGCAGGCCCAAAAGCGCCGAGCCGACGAGCTCACCGTACGGGGTGACGGCGGTCGCCGAGCCGAGCTTCGAGTCGGCGAGAAAGCGCCACCGGTACATCGCGACGGCCGGCACGATCCCGGCGGCACCGTTCGTGGGCGCCGTGACGACGCGGCCGCCCGCCGCGTTCTCCTCGTTGACGGCGAGCGCGAACGCGCCGAGCCACTCCCCCGGCAGCTCGCGGCCACCACCGGCTTCGGCCTCGTCGAGCTGCTCGCGGATGAGACCCGCGCGGCGCTTGACCTTGAGCATCCCGGGCAGCACGCCGCCCGAGTGCAGCCCGGCCTCGACGCAGCCGGCCATCGCGTCCCAGATCGCGTCGAGCCCCGCCGCGACGTCGGCCTCGGGGCGCAGCGCCTCTTCGTTGCGCCGCGCGAGTTCGGCGATCGTGAAGCCGTGCTCATCGCACAGCGCGAGCAGCTCGGCCGACGACGCGTACGCGAACGGGAACGGCGCGACACCGATCTCGCCGACAGCCTCGCCCTCGCGCCGGATGAACCCGCCCCCGATCGAGTAGTACGTCTGCTCGGCGAGCTCCGCGCCGGCGGCATCGAACGCCCGCAGCGTCATCGCATTCGGATGCCCCGGCAAGCGCGTCCGCGGGACGAACGAGATGTCGTCGCGCGCGAACGGCACCGGTACCGCCCCGTCGACGAGCAGGGTCGCGCCGTCTGTCCACCCGGTCCACGCCCCGCGGACGAGCGCCGGGTCGACCGTCTCGGGCTCGTGCCCGGCGAGGCCCGCGACGACGGCATCCGGCGTGCCGTGGCCGAGCCCTGTCGCACCGAGCGATCCGTACAGTGCGCACGTGACGCGTGCAAGACCGGGGAAGCCCGCGATGCGGCGCGCGAAATCACGGGCGGCCCGCAACGGACCTACCGTGTGGGAGCTCGACGGTCCTACTCCGATGGAGAACAGTTCGAACGCCGAAACGTACGCACTCACACAGATGACCCTACGCCCGCTGAAAGGCGACGAGCCCGACCGTGTTGCCTTCGCTGTCGCGGATGAACGCCTGCCATTCCTCGTGCCCCTCGGGCCCGAGCGTGTCGTCGTCATGCCGGAAGATCATGTGCGGCGGCGAGACGATCTCGACGAGCCCGTCGAGGCGTTCGAGCGTCTCGTGGACGTTGTCGACGCGCAGGTACACCAGCGCGCTCGGCGCCTCGTGGTCGAGTAGCAGCCGCACCCCGTCGAGGTCGAAGAACAGCAATCCGGGCGGGTCGAAGCGCGCGAGCGGCGGCCGCCCCAACAGTATCGTGTAGAAGTCCGCGGCACGATCGAGGTCGTCGGCGTGCTGCGCGATCTGGACGAGATTCATCACAAGACCTTTCGCCGGATGCCGTCAGCGTAGCCCCGCACCCGCAATCCCACAGGGCACCCAGGGAAGAACCTAGGCTGGTGGCCAGCCGGAAGGAGTCCCATGACCGCGCTGACCTCGGTCGATGTCGACCGCACCGCAGCCCTCGACGCTGCCGCAGCCGCCGGTCGCACCGACGACGCGTTCCTCGCCCGCTTCGACGAGCAGTTCCCGCGGCTGCACGATCTGTTCGCGCGCCTGTACGGCGAGCGCCGCGACGGGCAGGAACAGTTGGCTCAGACGATCGCCGAGGCATCCGTCTCGTGGAATGCCCGCCCGCTCGAACTGAAGGTGCGCGACGCGCGGCGGGCCGCCGACCCCGACTGGTTCCAGTCAGAGCGCATGCTGGGCGGCGTCTGCTACGTCGACCGGTACGCCGGCAATCTCGCGGGCATCCGCGATCAGATCCCCTATTTCCGCGAGCTCGGGCTCACGTATCTGCACCTCATGCCGCTGTTCGATACTCCCGAGGGCGACAACGACGGCGGCTACGCCGTGTCGAGCTATCGGCGCGTCAACCCGAGCCTGGGCACGATGGCGCAGCTGGCCGACCTCGCCGCCGACCTGCGCACGGCGGGCATCTCGCTCGTGCTGGACTTCATCTTCAACCACACCAGCAACGAGCACGAGTGGGCGCGCGCCGCGGTCGCCGGCGACCCGGCGTTCGCCGACTTCTACCTCATCTTCGACGACCGCGAGATGCCGGATGCCTATGAGCGCACGACCCGCGAGATCTTCCCCGATGATCACGCCGGCTCGTTCGTGCAGCTGGACGACGGCCGCTGGATCTGGTCGACGTTCTACCACTATCAATGGGACCTCAACTACGCGAACCCCGCGGTCTTCCGCGCGATGGCGGGCGAGATGCTCTTCCTCGCGAACCAGGGCGTCGAGGTGCTGCGGATGGATGCCGTCGCGTTCATCTGGAAGAAGCTCGGCACGGCGTGCGAGTCACTGCCCGAAGCCCACCTGCTCTTGCAGGCGTTCAACGCCCTGCTCGCGATGGCGGCGCCCGGCATGATGTTCAAGTCTGAGGCGATCGTGCACCCCGACGAGGTCGTCACCTACATCTCGCCCGGCGAATGCGAGCTCTCGTACAACCCGCTGCAGATGGCGCTGACGTGGGAGGCGCTCGCGACGCGTGACGGGCGGCTGCTGCAGGATGCCCTGGAGCACCGCCACGCGCTGCCGGAGGGCACCGCGTGGGTCAATTACGTGCGCGGTCACGACGACATCGGGTGGACGTTCGCCGATGAGGATGCCGCGAAGCTCGGCATCGACGGGTACGCGCACCGGCAGTTCCTGAACCGTTTCTACACGGGCAGGTTCGAGGGGACGTTCGCGCGCGGAGTCGCCTTCCAAGAGAACCCCGCGACCGGCGATGCGCGCGTCACCGGGACGACGGCATCGCTCGCCGGTGTCGAGGCGGGGGCCGTGGGCGGCGAGGATCGCGTCGTGCTCGCGCACGCGCTGGCGCTGTCGACCGGGGGCATCCCGCTGCTGTATCTCGGCGACGAGGTCGCGCAGCTGAACGACTACTCGTACACCGACGACCCCGTGCGCCGCGGCGACAGCCGGTGGGTACACCGCGGCAACCGGCCGCGCGACCAGTACGCGCGGCGGGATGACCCGTCATCGCCGGCGGGCCGGGTGTTCCGGCGGCTGAGGAAGCTCATCGCGGTGCGCCAGTCGACGCCCGAGTTCGCGGGGAACGCGCTGATCGGGTTCCGCACGCCGCACGCGTCGGTCGTCGGGTTTCAGCGGGTGGGGGCCCAAGCTCAGGGGCCAGCTACGCGCGTGCTGGTGCTGGCGAACGTGGGTGATGCGGCCGTCGAGATCGATCCGCTCACGCTGTCGGGGTTCGAGCGGGCCGCGACAGACCTCGTGCGCTCGAGCGCCATCGATCTCGACGACGGACTCTCCCTGCCGGCACACAGCTTCGTGTGGCTGCGCGTGACACCCTTGTCCTAGCGTCCCCCGCACCTTCCGGAGTCTCCATGCACCTTTCGTCCCGCCGTCCTGCGCGCCTGCCCGCGCGAATTCTGGCCGTGTCCGCCGCCGCGCTGCTGGCGGGTGCTGCGCTGACCGGTTGCTCCGCGTCGGGCGGTCAGAGCAAGACCGATGCCTGCATCGTCGTGGCCAACGGCCTCGAGGCGGTGCAGGAGCAGATCGCCGGCGCCAACACGGCACTGACGACGGGTGACCTGCTGACGGTGCAGGCAAACCTCGCGGATGCCTCGTCCGCCCTCAGCGACCTGGCTCCGCAGGTGACGAACGCCGAGATCTCGCCGATTCTCACCGCCCTCACCTCGGCGCTCGACAAGGCACGCACGGCCGTCACTGACGCCGGCACGCAAGACGCGGATGCCGCGACCGAAGCGCTGCACTCCTCGGCGGGTGATCTGCAGACAGCCGCGACGCAGTTCAACGAGGCCTGCGGCAGCTGACCCGCGCCGCGCCGGATCTCGCCGGTTCCTTGCGGCGCGCCACCGAGGCGTATTGAATGGCGCCAGCGACGCGCCAGGTGTTCGGCCTCGATGCGTGAGCGGATCGGGGGCGATATTCGTGGGAACCACCGTCTTCGAGCGGCATCCGCCCGCGGCATCCGTCGTCGCGCACAGCCTCGACGCGACGCGCTCGGGCGTGTTCTGGATCGACGATCTGCCGCCGTCGCTGCGGCCGAATCGCCCTCCGCTGCGCGGGCGCGTCGCGGCGGATCTCGTCATCGTCGGCGCCGGGTACACGGGACTGTGGACGGCGCTGCTCGCGAAGTTGCGCGACCCGCACCGTCGAGTCGTGGTGATGGAGGCGCAGCGGGTGGGCTGGGCGGCGTCGGGTCGCAACGGCGGATTCTGCGAGGCGAGCCTCACGCACGGGCACGAGAACGGGCTGCGCCGGTGGCCGCGCGAGGTCGAGACGCTCGAGCGGCTCGGGCGGCAAAACCTCGACGAGATCGAGCACACCGTGCGCGAGCTGGGCCTCGACGTGCAGTTCGAGCGGACGGGCGAGCTGGCTCCCGCGATCGAGCCGCACGAGCTCGCGTGGCTCGACGAGTGGTTCACCGACGCGGCGGGCGATGACGACGTCGTGTACCTGGATGAGGCATCCGTGCGTTCGGTCGTGAACTCGCCGACGTACCTCGCCGCGATCTGGGAGAAGAACGCGAGTGCACTCGTGCATCCGGCGCGACTCGCGGCAGAGCTTGCCCGCATCGCCGAAGAGCTCGGTGTCGAGATCTTCGAGCGGTCGCACGTGACGGCGCTGGAGTCGGGGCCGAGTGAGGTGCGGATGCTGACGGATGCCGGGCAGGTCAGCGCCGCGCAGGCGGTGCTCGCGACGAATGTGTTTCCGTCGCTGCTGAAGCGCAATCGGCTGATGACGGTGCCGGTGTACGACTATGCGCTGATGACCGAGCCACTGAGCGCCGCGCAGTGGGCGGAGATCGGCTGGCAGGGTCGGCAGGGCATCGGCGACATGGCGAACCAGTTCCACTACTACCGGCCGACGCAGGACGGGCGGATCCTGTTCGGCGGGTATGACGCGGTCTACCACTACGGCCGGCGGGTGGATCCGCGGTACGAGCACCGGCCCGATGTGTGGGCGAAGCTCGCGAGCCACTTCTTCACGACGTTCCCGCAACTGGAGGGTCTGCGGTTCTCGCACCAGTGGGCGGGCGCGATCGACACGTCGACGCAGTTCACGGCGTTCTTCGGCACGGCGCGCGGCGGGCGCGTCGCGTATGCGGCGGGCTTCACGGGTCTCGGCGTCGGGTCGACGCGGTTCGCCGCCGAGGTGATGCTCGACCTGCTGGCGGGAGGGGAGACCGAGCGCACGCAGCTGGAGATGGTGCGGCGGCGCCCGCTGCCGTTCCCGCCCGAGCCTGCGGCGGCGATCGGCATCAATCTGACGCGCTGGTCGCTGGCCCGGGCCGATCATCACGAGGGCCGCCGCAATCTGCTGCTGAAGACTCTCGACGCTCTCGGCCTAGGCTTCGATTCATGAGCACGTGGGATGACGACGAGGTGGAGTTCGGCGAGCTGGATGCCGGGGTGGTGATCTCTGCACTGTCGGTCGAGGTGCCGTTGACCGCGGTTCCGGCCGCTCGCGTGATGGGCGGTGCCCCGCAGACCGGGTCGGTCGACCTCGATGAGGATATGGGGCTGGGCGTCTGGGAGATGACGGTCGGCGCGATGCGCGACACCGAGGTATCGGAGGTGTTCGTCGTCGTGGCGGGTTCCGCGACCGTGGAGTTCATCGAGCCCGCACTGCCGACGATCGAGCTGTCGCCCGGCGCGATCGTGCGCCTGGAGTCAGGCATGCAGACGGTGTGGACCGTGCGCGAGACCCTCCGCAAGGTGTACCTGGCGTAGCCCTGGCCGCTGCGCGCCCCCGAGATTGAGCGAGCGCGCCAACCCCAGACGTTGAGCGAGCGCAGCGCGACGAAACGCCCATGCCTCAGGCGGCGAGTCGCCACCCGACTCGGGGAGGAGGGTCGAACAGCCACCGCAGCGGCGACTTCGACCGCAGTTCGACGGGCGCCGCCGACTCACCCGGCGGCGGAACGAGGATGAACGCGCCCAGCCCATCGCGCACGATCCTGAATCCGGCAAAGTGCAGATGCACATGGTGATACGTGCACAGCAGGATGCCACGATCGATGTCGGTACGCCCCTCGTCGGCAACCCACTCGTCGATGTGATGCGCTTCGCAGTATGCGGGCGGCCGGTCACAGCCGGGCCACATGCAACCGCCGTCGCGCGCAGCAAGCGCGATGCGCTGTGGCGGGGTGAACAGCCGGTGCTCGCGCCCGACGTCGAGCGGGTTGCCGCACGGGTCGAGCGTCACGTCGATGAACCCGGTTTCGCACAGCGTGCGGTCGAGCACCGATCCCGGGAAGGTGAGGGCGCCGTCCTCGCTGTGCGCGACGGCGAGCAGGCGCCCGAACGCGTCGCGCCGCAGCGGCGTGCCGGACTCGTCACGGTCGCGGATCGTGATCATGCGCACGCCCGCCTGCCGGGTTCCGAACACGTCTTTCGCCTCGGCGGTCGTGCCTGCGCGGAACATGTCGAGCATCAGGTCGTACGCGAGCTGTTCATTCGTGCGCGGATCATCAGCGAGGGACGCCGCCGCCTTCAGCTCGTCTTCGGATACGAATCGCGGACCCCCGCGGCGCGGCCGCAGCGCGGCATCCATCACCGATTGCCACCAGGCGGCTCCGAGATCGTCGAACACGATGTGTCCGTGCGTGCGCCCGTCGGCGTCGACCCGCATGCGGAACGATCGCGCCGCGTAGTGCTCGGCCCAGCGCGCCTCGGCGCCGACCGGATCGATCGCGTCGCGCACCGCCCGCGCGGACGCACCGAGGTCTTCGACGGTGCAGCCGGGCGCCTCGTCGATGAGCTGCTGCGCCGCGATGCGCCACACATCGATCACGTCGCTGTCATCGCGCCCCTCGATCGTGGGTGGTTCGCCCAGCCCTCGGCGAATGACATCGACCTGCGCCCGCGTAATCGCGCCAGACATCAGCGCCGCGCTGAGCGGTTGATGCCACGGCCCGACAGCATCGGCAGCCACAGCAGCCTCGACCAGCTCAGCGGGCCCCGCCCCACCAACATCCGCGCCTTCGGCGAGCGCCTCGCCGACCTTCACGACGCGGATCGCCACGCCGCGCGGAACGCCGGTGATCTCCTGCACCATCTGCACGGGCGTGCGGAATCCGCCGGTCTGCGCGAGCCCGGCATGCCCGGCCGCGCGCGTGGAACGGCGGGCGATGACGCCCGCGAGGACGACCTCGAGTTTCTGCACCTGACGCGACAACCCCGCGACCGCGTCGAAGGCCTCGCGCACGGAGTCGTCACTGAGCGCGCCGGCGCCACTCATGAGAGCAGCGACCTCGCAATCGAGCTCGGCGAACTGCGCAAGACGGTCGACGCCGTCGCGGAGGTCACCGAGGAATGTCATAGACCCATGATCGCACGTATCAACGTGTATCACAAGACTCTGGACTCAATAAGTTTCAGATATTTGTTCGAACTGCAGAGGTCAAGTTCAACTTGCCCCAAGCTCCCCCGCAAGCAGCGAGAACGTCCGCGCGTGCGCGAGTTCCGCGTGCTTCGCCATGTACCCGAGCACGATGCGCGGCGCCGTCACCGTCGTCGTTTCGCGCACGGTCACGCCGCCGTCGGCATCGCTCTCGGCCGTCGTGACGGTGTCGAGCAGGCATCCCGGCGCCGCGCGCACGCTCCCCCGCATCGAGGTGAGTGAGAGCCGCGTCATCCGCGCAGGAAACCGGATCGTGTAACGTAACGGCCCGAGCGCCGGCCGCTCGACGACGCGCCAGTCCCACCACGGCACACCGTCGTCATTCCCGAATGTGACGATCGTGGCGGAGGCGAGGTACGGGTGCATCCCGCGGTGCCGATCGAGCGTGATGAGGAAGTCGATGACGACCTCCGGCGCGGCGGTGACGCCGGTCGACAGCTCGAACACCCGGGTCGCCATGCGCGTCACACCCGGTCGACGGGCCCGATGACGGATGCCACGTACGCGCGCAGCGCCGGGTCGCACACGTACACGAACGTCCCGCGCATGCCGCGCGTGAGCAGCACGCCGTAGATGTTCCGGATGAACGCGAGCAGGTCTTCGTCGGAGTAGACGATGCCGAGCTGCTTGTTGTTCTCCTTGCCCTTCTTGTCGCGGTACGACTCGCGATCGATGAACAGGCGACCGGTGTCGGCGTCGAACCTCAGATCGGGCCCGATGATGACGCCCGCGTAGTTCAGGTCGTACCCCTGCACCGTGTGGATCGACCCGACTTCGTCGATCGACGCACGACTGTTGATCCAGTCTTTCGTGGTGCTGTTCCACCGCAGCCGCACGCCGTCGAGTTCGATGTCGAAGGCATCCTTGTTCGTGTTGCTCTTCCACTCCCAGGCGTAGCCGGCGACGAGCCGCGCGAGGCCGTCGGCGGCGTTCCGCTGCAGGATTTCGCGCTGCATCGCGCCCAGGTCGTCGAACAGCCGCAGTTCGTAGTCGCCGAGATCCGGCCGCGACCCCGAGGTGACCTCGCCGCGCAGCAGCGCACGGACGAACGCCACGTAGTCGGCACCCGCGCGCACGCGCATCTGCGTCGTCAGCGGGTAACGGCGATGGGATGCCTGTGCACCCGCGACCAGCGACCGCAGCGCGGCCTGCGGAAGGTCGGCGGGGCGCACCGTCTGCTCGGCATCCAGCAGGTAGATCTGGTGTGCGCTGCGGGAGCGGACCCAGTCGAGCTGTGTCTTCGCAGGGTCATCGACGCCGAAGAGCCGCTCGTTGATCGCCGCGAATCGCTTGTTGTTGATGCCCGACGACTGGTTCGCACGCTGGTTCAGCCGGTGCGTCTCGTCGACGATCAGGACGTCCCACGGCTCGTTCGACTCTCCGACCTCGAACGGCGTCACGACCTGCGCCGCACCGAGCCTGGGTGTCTTACGGAACACCTGCCGGATCGACTCACGCAACGACTGCTGCGGCACGACGAAGCCGATCCGCAGTCCGGCGAGCAGCTCCCGGTTCTCGGGCACGAAGTACTCGGCGAACATCGAGTCGGGTTCGATCTCGTCGACATCGTCGTGATCGCGGATGTCGGCAAGTAGCTTCATGAGGAAGATCGCGACGATCGTCTTCCCCGTGCCGGGATGCCCCTCGATGACGCTCGTCGACGCGGCTCCGGTCGCGAGATCCTCGAGCAGCCCGTCGACGATGTCTTCGACGGCGATCGCCTGTTCCGGCGTGAGCACCTTGAACGGCGACAGCTTGAAGAGGTCGCTGTTCTCGATCTCGGGGATGCTGCGCTGGAAGATCCCCTCGGCGCGCAGCTGCTCGAAGACCTCCGCGAAGCCCTCGCGATAGAGGTCGCGTTCGTAGTACTGCGCGTCGACGATGCCCTCGTTGCCGTTCATCACGGTGAACGCGCCATCGCCGGCAAGCCAGCGGATCAGGTGCGACTCGAGGTCGAGGCAGGCCGACTTGTTGAAGGTCTCGTCGATGACGACGCGCACGCTGCGGAAACCCGCCTTCGCAGGGCTGGCGAGATGTTGGCGCATGCGGGATGCCGCGTTGACGGTCTCGCCGACATAGACGGATGCCCCGTTCGTGGCATCCCCGCTGTCGAGCACGTAGACGACGGGCCAGTTGCGGCGATGCTCGCTGCCGCGCGCCCACGCCGACACCGCGTTGGCGTCGAAAGCGAGGCGTTCGATCTCAGAGGGCGTCATACTTCGTGCTCCGCCCCTTCGCGCGCTCGACCGGGTACTTCTGCTCGGTGAGGGCGAGCTTGTCGAGCACGATCTCGTCGAGATCGACGCCGAGCCGCTCGGCGAGCAGGATGCAATATGTCACGACATCCGCGAGCTCTTCGCGCACGCGCGCCGGATCGGCGTCGTCGCTCCACTGGAAGCACTCCAGCAGCTCGGATGCCTCGATCGAGATGCTCTTGGCGAGGTTCGCCGGCGTGTGGAACTGCCCCCACTCGCGCGCCCCGACGAACGCGGTCACCGCCTGCCTGACCCGTTCGCTCGTCACCTCTGTGACGCTACCAGCGGCCCTCGACGCCGCGGCTCAGCCCGCGTGCTCCACCGCAACGACCGTGTCGTAGAGCCCGATCTTGCGGCGTCCTCCGTTGACTGTAATGCCGGTGTACGACAGTGAGGCATCCTCATACCGGCGAAAAGCGAAGACGGCCTGATTCATGTGGCCGGCGTTGAAGACGCCGAGGCCGACGAGCAGGTTGAAGTCGTCGACGGTGAGGCCGGTGACAGCCTTGAACAGCTCGGGCTCGATCTTGGTGATGACGTCGTAGAGCGTGTTCTCGCGGTAATCGGTGAGGTACATGAAGGCCGGGATGCGCGTCGCGAACTTGATCAGCTTCTCTTGGATCTGCTTGCGCTTGGACTTGTACTCCTTCTCCTCCTCGGTGAGCTCCTTCTTCTCACCGGGAGTCAGGTCTTCGCCGCGCTCGGTCTTGGTCTTCTTGACCGACTCGCTCTTGTTCACGACGGTCTCGAACACGTTCGAGCCGAGTGCACGGAAGCCCTCGATGTTCATGACGGCATCCATCGCCGCCGGGTCATCCATGATCTTCCGCAGGGTCGCATTGTCGACGTTGACGAGGATCGCCGACTCCCACTTGCGGGCGAGCAGCGTCGCCGAGGTTCCCGCCATGGCGATGTCGAGGATGCCCCCGGCATCCACCTGCGTCATGTTCGACCCGTCGTACGCGAGCACCGGCAGGAACTTCACGAGTTCTTCGACCGCCTTCTCGGGGTTGCGTTCCTCGGGTGCGAGTCCGATGCCGTACTCGCTCATCTGCCGCAGCGCCCGCGTGGGCGCGAAATCGAAGACGAAGCAGACCGGCTTGAGGATGTCGACGCGCGCGGGATCGTCGCCGTCGGGGTTGCGGATCGTCCACGGCGACTGCACGCGGAACGCCGCCTGGAAGTACGTCTCCGGCGCCTGCAGGTTCCGCAGCATCAGAATCGATGACCACTGCGGCACGGTCACACCGGTCGTGAGCTTGCCCACGGTGAGCGTGATCGTCTTCGTGTCGTACCCGTTGCCGATCGCATCGCGCACGGGCGGCAGCGCGTCGAGCCCGACGCCGACGCCCGGCGCAGACACATTCACGACCGAGTAGTCGTGCCAGAACGCGTTCTGCGGTTCGGCGAGCAGGTTCGCCATGGCGGCGCAGGATGCCGTGCGGGGCAGCATCCAGATCGAGTGCTGGAGGTACGGCAGCAGCCGCGTGTCGGAGTAAGGGAACGGCGGGCGCGTGCCGGCCTTGAGGTAGTCGACCTGCGTCGGCGCGTACTGGCCCCGGATGATGTCGAGCCACTTCTGCACGTCGTCCTTGTGCACGAACTCGGCTACACCGTCGACTACCCGCGCCTCAAAGAACGCATTGAGGTCGAACTCGTCGAATTCGCCCTGACTCGCGATCGCGATGAGCTCCTCGGGCATCTGATAGGTCAGCAGCCGCATCTCGGGCAGGGCCGCGTACGGGTTCGGCTCACTGGGGCGCTCCACAGAGCACGCCGCCATGGCGCGCTGCTCGTCGGTGTAGGTCCAGTTGAAGATCTGCTCTTCGATGAACCGCCCTTCCTTGAGCACCTTGAACGGCGTGCCGGAGAGGTAGAGGTACGAGCGCGCGCGGATCGGCACGAAGGCATCCTCATCGAGCCCGATCTCTTCCAGGTTCTCGGCGAAGGTCTCGAGGTCCTGACTGAACTCGTCTTCGGTCGCCTTCTTCTGCGACTTGGCGTCCTCGCCCTCGAAGAGCTCTTTGGCGGCGTCACGCCAGGCGCCGAAGTGGTACTCGTCGAAGACGACGAGGTCCCACTGCAGTTCGGTGAGCCAGGCATGCTTCGCCTTGAAGTTGCCCGTCGCCTTGTCGCGACCCATGAGGTCTTGGAACGAACCGAAGAACACGAGCGGACGTTCCGGATCGACGGATGCCGGGTCGCCGCCGGTCTTGCGCGACAGGTACTGCCACCCGTTGAAGTCGGTGTGGGTCTTCAGGTCGGTGTCCCAGGCGTCTTCGACGGCGGGCTTGAACGTCACGAGGAGCACGCGCTTCGCACCCATCTTCTTGGCGAGCTGATACGTCGTGAAGGTCTTGCCGAAGCGCATCTTTGCGTTCCAGAGGAACTCGGGCACGGCGTCGGCGTCCTCCGCCCAGCGGCTCGCGAAGTACTCGAGAGTCTTCTCGACGGCGGACGCCTGTTCGTCGCGCATCCCGAAGGTCGCGTGGTGCGTGCCCTCGTAAGTGACGCCGGCGCGGAGTTCGGCGATCGCCGTCTTGACGTCGTCGGCGGAGCAGCGCATCCACTCCTTGCTTGACTCGAAGACGACGTTCTCGAAGCCCTTGTCGATGAGTCGGCGGCGCACCTCGACGTCGGTGATGAGCGGCCCGTCGGGACGCTCGGCCGACTCGTCGACCTCGACCGTGTAGTCGACGCGGGTCTGCCCCTGCGACTCCTTGATGCGGGTGTTGACGTCGCGCGTCGTCTGGCCGACCTTGAGGCACCCGCGCCACCGCCGCGCGACCTCGTCGGATGACCAGGCGTACAGGCGCGGATGCGCGGCGGGCTTGGCGGGGAGGAGCTCGGACTCAGGCCTCGTCATTCGAACTCACCGGCCCAGCTGACATCCTTAATGAAACGCGCCATGAACGCACGGTCCGCGGCCGAAAGCCCATACTTCACCGCGAGACGGTCATCGTCCCACCGTTCGGCGAAGTCCTGAGTCGGCGCAAGTGCGTACACAGATTTGGTGACATGCTGCGACACCCGCAGGAGGTTCACCATGAAGCGAAAGAACTGCGTCCCCATGTAAGACGCCGCGCTTCTCGCCGTCTCCGCATCTGCGAACGGCCCGACGACAAGGTAGGTCTCGCTGCACACATCCCCTGTGCCGACAACGATGGGCCGCGAAAGTACGAGGTGCGGGTAGTCGTCGCTACCGGGACTCGCATATGGCACGAAGAGCTTGACGGCGCCTATGAGCTCGCGCCCCACCTCGACTCGAGCAGGCTCGATGTAGTCGATCCCACCATTTCGGTACATTCGCAGGTATCCGGGTCGCGATGCACTTGCACCGCGCATCTTGGTGTCGAGCCCGAAGGGCTTCCTCGCACTGACCAGCCGGCTGAACTGTCGGTCGGGAGGCAACGACAGGAGTCCGTCCGAAGCCGGCCGCTCAACGGCAACCACTTTCCGCAGGATATCGAGACCCTCGTTGTAGCGAACGAAAGTATCGAGCCCCGGCTCGAGCATTGGCCGGCTGGACGACGAAGTGATCCGACCGCCCTCGTGAGTGGTCACCTGCGTCGCACCGGGGTGGTCACGGTCCCACAGGAAAACGCAGATGCCTCCTCGATTATTGACACCGGGGAAGACGTCGGTCGTGTCCGGATAATCCTGGAGTTGTCGAATACGGCCATCTCTGAGCATGCCAGCTCTGAACTCACCGAGCCCCTTGCCACCCGCGTACCATCGAGCGGGAATCACGAGAGAGAGGTAGCGCGGGTCCATGCTTCGCGCCTTCTCCACGAACTTGTCGTATATCGGCGCCGCACTAGAACCCGCGCCACCATCATCAAGCTGGTACGGCGGGTTCCCAATGATGACGTCGAACTGCACGTCGGCTCCAAACATGCGTGCGAGCAGCGCCCGCGGATCGGTGGTGTGGATGAAGGCGTACGCGTGGGTCTCCAGCTCGTCGCCCCGCCCGTAGCCGCTCTTTCCGGCCCCGCAGTACGCGCACTTGTCGCCGGCCCAGGTGTGCTCGGTGCGCTCGAACCAGATGTTGCCCCAGTCGCGGTCGAAGCTCTTCGCGATGGAATGCTCGCCCGTGGCATCCTTCGAGCAATAGACACTGCGACGCGCGAGCAGTGCGGTGAGCTGCGTGATGCCGATGCCGTAGACCTGCCTCGTTAGGATGTGATCGACCCGTTCCTGTAGGTCGGGGATCACGTCGGCGAGACCGTCCGTGAGCCGCGCGGTGATCTCGCGCAGGAAGACGCCCGACTTGGTGAACGGGTCAAGGAAGGTGACGTCGGGGTTCTGCCAGATCGAGGCTCCGCCGTGGGCATCCGCCCAGGCATCCGCCACCGTGTCGAGCATCTGGTTCGCGAGCTCGGGAGGCGTGAACACCTCATCGTTCGAGAGGTTCGCGATGCAGGTCAGGACGTCGGGATTGTGCCCACGCAGCGCGAAGCTCGCCTGGCCTTCGAGAATGGGTGTCGTCATTCGGTGCTCCCCAGCGCGATGTCGTCGACGGTCATGGCCGGATACGTGCGCACCGGCGTGAAGATCTCGTGCTCTTCGAAGGCGTCGAAAAGCGTCCCGGATGCCGCCGAGCGCTGCGTCAGCGCGTCGAAGCGGAAGTCGCGGCGCTGGTACTTTCCGCGCCCGAGGTAGCCCCACTCGGGGAAGACGATGGGCTCGCCCGTGGCATCCGTCATTGCGAGCGCGTCGCCCTGCACGATGTTCACCGCGAGCACCGCGCGTGCGGCGAGAACCAGCGAATCGGCTGGTTCAAGCTTTAGCACCCGGGCGAAAGTACCCTCGAGGTTCTCGCGGCACTCGGCAGCATTGTCGGCCAGCAGCTCGATGCCGTACACGCACATCAGCGCGAACAGGGCGTAGCGCCGCTTCTCGAAGGCGCTCTTGCCGTACCGCGTCTGCACCGCGGCGAGCTTGCGCTCGAGGATCGGCACGAGGAAGTTGCCCGATCCACACGCCGGCTCGAGGAACCGCGAATCGATGCGCTCGGTCTCACCTTTGACGAGGTTGAGCATGTCGTCGACGAGCCAGCGCGGCGTGAACACCTCGCCGTGATCGGCCACGCGCTGGCGCGACTTCACCAGCTTCTCGTCCCCCATGCCACGGCCCTCCCGATCAGATCGAGCCTACGGTACAAGTACCCGGGGACATGCGCCCTGGTCAGGGCAACCGGGAGCGCACACCCTTGATGGATGCCCCGAGTCCCGTCTGCCGCAGCCGCCCACATCGGCGAGCAGATCCGCGCGATCCGGGTGGGCTACTCGATGACGCACGACCAGCTCGCCGCGCGCACCGGCATCGACTCGTCGAACATCCGCAGCTACGAGAGCGGCCGCGCGATGCCCAGCGTCCACACCCTGATCCGCATCGCGGATGCCCTCGACACCGAGCCGGGCCGTCTGCTCGAGGGCGTCACCCTCGAGCAGTTCGACGGCGGCGTGAACGGGCGCCGCGCGGGCTGAGTCGCCGCCTCCTCCCCAATCGCAGAACTCCGGGAGTTGTCCACCGATCACGGCGTCTGGCTGCCGCGGGCGTTGCGCGGCTGGCAGAGTCAGGGCATCCGGTTCACAATGGGGGCGTGTACATGTCGGTCGAACTGCTCGCGACGCTGATCAGCGCATTCACGCTGCTGCTCGGCTTCCTCGGCGTGATCGGCTGGCTAGCCAATCGCTTCGATCGCCAACTCGACGGGCTCGAGCAGAACCTCGGGGCGCGTATCGACAGACTCGACGCACGCATCGGCGGCGTCGAGCACAGCCTCGGGGCGCGCATCGACGGCGTCGAGCACAGCCTCGGGGCGCGCATCGACGGCGTCGAGACCAGGCTCGGAGCGCGGATCGACGGCGTCGAGACCAGGCTCGGAGCGCGGATGGACAAGCTCGACGCCCGCATCGACGGGGTCGAGCACAGTCTCGGGGCGCGCATGGACAAGCTCGACGCGCGCATGGACAAGCTCGAGAACCGGGTTGACGAGGTCTACCGCGAGGTTGTCGAGGTCAAGATCGCCGTCGCCCGCATCGAGGGACCACCGCGGCACCTCGTGCTCAGCCGCTGAATCGCGCGTGCACGGCCCGATAGGGCGGCCACACGTCGAACGAGCCTGCTTTTGGTCGCGCCGCGGGCGCTCAAGGAGCGCAAATGGCTCTGCGGCGGGCCAAAACCCAGCCATTTGCGCTCCTCGAAGCGCGACCCCGCGTCAGCGGGTGACAGCGAACGGGTCGAACCCCTCGGGCAGCAGCGGCACAGGCGCCACGGTGCTGGCGATGTCGAGCGTCGCGCCGGTCGCGGCGGATTCCTGCGCCGACAGCATGACGTCGAGCACGTGGTACCCGAGCTCGCCCGTCGCGATGTGCGAGCGACCCTCATTCAGAGCGCGCGCCATGTCGAGCACGCCGAGGCCTCGGCCGACGACCGTGCCCTGCTGCTCAATCTCGATCCACTCCTGCGCACCCCGATCGCCGTCGGTGATCGTGCCCACGGGCTTCACATACGCAATGCGCCCCTCGAACATGTTCGGGTCGGGCAGCACGATCGACCCCTCCGACCCGTGGATCTCGACAATCCCCGCGCGCTCGAGCGCCGAATCGAAGCTCAGCAGGTGCGTGCCGTGCTGTCCGCCGGCGAACGACGTCAGCACCTGCACGGTCGACGGCACCTCAACCGGGAACGTCTCCCCCGCCCGCGGCCCGCTGCGGATCGTGCGCTCGAGCTGCGGCCGCGACCCCCGCGCGGCGACCGCGGCGATCGGTCCGAGCAGGCTCACGAGCGCCGAGAAGTAGTACGGCCCCATGTCCAGCAGCGGCCCGGCGCCTTCGGCGAACAAGAAGGCGGGCTCGGGATGCCAGGCATCCGGCCCCTGCGTCTGAAACGTCGTCTGCACGAACAGCGGCGTCCCGATGACGCCGTCAAGGATCGCCCGCTTCGCCGTCTGGAACCCCGGCCCGAGCAGCGTGTCGGGCGCCGAGCCGATGCGCACACCCGCGGCATCCGCGAGCGCCAAGAGTTCCTGCACCGAGGCGCGGTCGAGGCCGATCGGCTTCTCGGTCCACACGTGCTTTCCGGCCGCCACCGCAGCCTTCGACACCGCGACGTGCACCGCCGGGATCGTCAGGTTCACGACCAGTTCGACGTCGGGGTTACCCAGGACGTCCTCGGCGCCGCCCCACGACGGGATGCCGTGCTCTTCCGCCTTCGCGTGGGCGCGCTCGGGGATCAGATCGCCGACGGCGACGACCTTCACATCCGGAAAGGACGTCAGGTTCTCGAGGTAGGTCTGGCTGATGACGCCGGTGCCGATGATCCCGACGCCGAGGGGCCCACCGGTCACGCGACGAACCCGCCATCCTTCAGGAACGCCAGGCTGGCCGCGACGTCGTCGAACACGTCGCCGGGCGCCCGGTCGTACTCGATGACGGCGTACCGGATGCCGCTGCCCGCCCGCAGCGCCGCCGCGAGCGGCACGTCTCCGGTGCCGGCGTGACGCTGGTCGAGGCTGTCCGATCCGAACTCCGGCGCGCCGGGCGCCCATGGGTTGGATGCCGGGACAACACCGTCCTTGACGTGCACGGCCGTGAGACGGTCGCCGAGGCGCGCGACGAGGGCCGGCACGTCCTGACCGCCGGTCAACGCCCAGAACAGGTCAAGCTCGAGCTGCACGCGCGGGTCGGCGAGCGACACGAAGCGCTCGTACGCGCTCTGCCCGTCGAAGCTCGCCACGAACTCCTGCGCGTGGTTGTGGTAGCCGACGCTCAGGCCGAATCCGGCGGCCGTTTCGACGAGCGCGTTGAGGCGCTCGGCGATGTCGGCGACGCCTTCTTCGGTGAGCCAGCGCTCGGGCGCGACGAACGGGTCGATCACGGTCTGGATGCCGATCTGAGCCGCCGCCTCGAACACGACCTCCGGCGCGGGCGTCGGGATCGAGCCGTCCGGCGTCCACAGTTCGTCAGTCAGCAGGGGCGCGTGACCCGTCGGGGATGCCAGGCCACTGGCATCCAGGGCCGCGCGAATCTCGTCGGGGCGGCCGACGAAATCGAACGCCTCGACCTTGCGCAGGCCGATCGCGGCGAGCTTGTCGAGCGAGCCCGGCATGTCGGCGGTGAACTCTCCCGCAAGCGAATAGAGCTGAACGGATGCCTCGGGCAGTGAGGCTGCGGGAAGGGTCATGGCACGTCCTTCTGTGTACGTCGACGTCACGGCAGCTGAGCCGTCACGACGCCGACGCTACCACAAAACTTCCGCTTGGAGGTTTGTTCTTCAGGAACCCCAGACGCCCGCGCGACCACGACGTGCTGACTCAGGATCTCTCCCAGCTTTCGATGCCGCCCGGCACCACGTCGAAGAGCGGATGGGCCGTCGGCGTCGACAGCTGCCACCGCTGGGCGTCTTCTGGGCTGCGCGCGGCGAGTTTCGCACCGAGATGTGTCCATTCGTAGTCGATTTGCCCGGCGGTCACCGAGAGCCTCGGAGCCTCGGAGCCTGTCACAAGAATCCTGCTCTCATCGAAGCGATATCCTCGCGTCTTCGACTCTTGGTGAAGCCCATGCAAATACCATCCGATCGCCGCCAGAGGGTTCGCGCTGTCGCGAAATCGGACGAGCTGCGGATGGTGCCGGTAGCCCTTCGTTCGACCGGCCAGCACGGCCTGAGCAAGCAGCGCCTCGCGCCATCCGGCGACCAGGCCCGCTCTATCCAAATGCGCAGGGTGCAGCGACCAGATTCTCATCGCGTCCCCCGTTCGGCATCCGGCATCTTCGCGAGCTTCGACGGCCACCAGATCTTCGGTCCGATGTCGTAGGCAAGGGCCGGCACCAGCAGCGTGCGAACGACGAAGGTGTCCAGCAGCACCCCGAAGGCGACGATGAAGGCGAGCTGCACCAGGAAGAGGATCGGAAGCACCGAGAGCGCCGCGAAGGTCGCGGCGAGCACGAGGCCGGCAGAGGTGATGACCCCTCCGGTGACCGAAAGCCCTCGCAGAACCCCGCGCCTGGTGCCGTGGATGAGGGACTCCTCTCGCACGCGGGTCATCAGAAAGATGTTGTAGTCGATACCGAGTGCGACCAAGAAGATGAAGCCGAACAGCGGCACCGCGGGGTCCGCTCCCGGAAACTCGAAGATCCCGTTGAACACCAGTGCTGATACGCCCATCGCTGTGCCGAACGAGATCACCGTGGTCAGAATGAGCAGCCCGACGCACCACTCCGGGTGAGCGCGGCATCCCTGCAGCCCGTTCATCGCTGCTCCGATTCCTCGGCAGCAGCAAGTTGTGCGGCGACGTACCGGGACATGGCTTCCTCAACGCACTCGTCGAACGTCGGGCGACCGGTCGCGGCCCCGGCGCCCCGCAGCGTCATCGCCCACCCCCACGCGCAACCCGACGCACAGCCCGCCAGGCGACGTCGTAGTCGACATCGCGGACGAACACGAGATCGCTCACAACCTCGTCGAGCCGCATCCGCACGTCGTGATCCAACTGACCCGACTCCTCGTACCGTCCGAGCCCATTCACCGCACTCGCCCCTTCCCAGCAGGGTGCCGGTCCATGCAGCCACGTGTCGCAGCTACGGGCCACACGTGCCCCTCACGCGCCGCGTCCACAGCCGACTGCCCCTTCGCCTCTAGTAGGTCCTGATCAGCCCGCGGGTGGCGCGACAGATGCCTCGCTTGCCCGATCGCTGTCCGCAACGCGCCGAGGAACGCACCCACGTCGTCGAGGCTCATCAGCTCGTCACCAACCCGCACACCCCACGCAGCGTCGATCCGCTCGGCAGTGATCGGGAACCTGTAGTCAGGACGCGCAAGCACGTCCCCGGCCGTAAGCGTCATTGTGGTCCTCCTTGTCACCCGCGCGCTCTGCGCGGTGGACGACCATTGACGCTCGAAAAGGCACCCACCGGAAGTCGCACAACCGGCCGTCAGGCGCGGGATGCGCGCAGTTACGGGCGCCCCGTCGTGGAGCGCCCGTCAGCGTCGGTGCGGCCTGCCCGCACACACGAGCAATTACGATTTCGTAACAGATCCACGACCGGCGCCAGCGAACGCACCACACACGACCGAGGGGTCATCGGAAGGTGAGCGTGAGCGGGTCGTACCCGTGCTCGGCATCGATACGCGCCTCGATCTCGGCGAGCTCAGCGCGCTGCGCGTCGGTCGCCTCACTGAAGTACTCCAGGTCGAGGTGGTGGCGCTCCAGGAACGCCTCGAACGCGGCCGTCTGCGCGGCCTGCCACGCCTTCTCGCGGTCGTCAGTCGAGCTCCACATGGCCACCACCGTAGATCCAGCCCCCGACCCGCGCCAGCCGTTGGCACTCAGACAGGTCAGGCGCCGGGCCGACACACGCGGCCCATAGCGGGGCCGCTGCCACGACGTCGCTGACCGCCGCGGGAGCCCAGAATCGTGAGCGCTTGGGGCACGCTTGGGGCACGCACCCTCCGACGAATGGCGCCAGAAAGCGCCTCAGCCCCCATCTACGGACAAGCGAAAAGCCCCGGGCGACCGGGGCTCTTCTACTGTCTCAACACAGTGTGCGCCCGAAGGGACTCGAACCCCTAACCTTCTGATCCGTAGTCAGATGCTCTATCCATTGAGCTACGGGCGCATGCCTTCACTCTCGCGAAGGCCGTAGGCAAGCTTAGCGCACGCGCGAGCATCCGACGAATCGGCGCCGCTACTCGAGCTCGGCGGGGTCGACGCCACCCGCCGGCAGGGCTCCGTCGGTCACGATCTCGGGGATCTCGCCGGCCGCGATGAGCTTCTGCTGCGCCCTCGCGGTGCGCCGGTGCGCGCGCAGTTTCGGCAGGTCCACGAGCCGCAGCGCCTGCATGCGTGCGGTGCGCATGCGCTCGTAGTCCGGTTCGAGATCGGGGCGGGATGCCTCGATGCGCAGCGTGCGGTCGATGTTCTTCGCGACCTCGGCCCACGCGGCGTCCCGAGCATCCGAAATGAGCTTGCGCAGCTCTTCGTCGTCCTCGGCGCGGCGCCGCAGCTCGCTGGCCACGTGTAGCGACTGCTTCTCGCGGTGGCGCAGGTTGCGCACGTCGCGGGCACGGTAGTCGTGCGTCCCGTCGGAGTCGGAGTGTCGCGTGCGCGCCCGCTTGCGCTCGCGCTCGGTGCGCGCGGCATCCTCTTCTGCCTCGACGGCGAGCGCCTCAAGCGCCTCCCGCGCTTCGGGCACGTAGCGGTCAGGATTGAAGTCCTCACCCTCGGCGAGGATGTGCACGAGAATCGTGTTCTTCAGGCTCAGCCGAGTCGCCGCCGACGCGATGTAGAGCCCCTCGGCGACGACATCGCGCGTGCGCACCCGCTTCTTGCCGACCACGGAACCCCCTCCCCTCGATCCTACGGAACTCGACGACAGCGCGGGGATGGGAACAGGCGGCACAAACCGCACGGCCCGAATTTGAACCCCGCGCCGATGCCCGTCATAGGAACCGCATAGCGTGGCGACGCTGAATGGAACTCACGAAAACTGTCAGGAGCATCCATGGACCAGCTTGCCGCCATCACACTCGATCTCACCGCCATCGCGGTGCTCGCCTTCGCGGTGTACTACCCCCGCCACCGCCGCCGCGACCTTGCCGTCGCGTTCGTAGGCGTGAACGTGGGCGTGCTGGCCGTATCGATGGTGCTCGCCGACGCGACCGTCGGCGCGGGCCTCGGCCTCGGCCTGTTCGGCGTACTGTCGATCATCCGCCTGCGCTCGCGTGAGATCGAGCAGAGCGAGATGTCGTACTACTTCGCAGCGCTCGCGATCGGCCTCATCTCGGGTCTGGCCGCGAACATCAGCCTGCTCAGTGTCGGACTCGTCGCCCTCGTGGTGGCGGTGATCGCCATCGTCGACAGCCCGTCGCTGCTGCGCCGCTCGCGCGAGCAGCAGCTCGTGCTCGACCGCGCGTACCCCGACGAGGCTGAAGCCCGCGCCGCCGTCGAGACCCTGCTCGGCACGACTGTGCACCGACTGTCGGTGCGCAGCCTCGACCTCGTCTCCGACACGACGGTCGTCGACGTGCGCTACAACGCCCCGCGCCCCGGATCGGCGCCCACCCGCCGCGACGCGACGCTCGACACCCTGCACACCCTGGAGACCACCCGATGACCGCCGCCGGCCCGACCCGCGCGACAGCCCGCGCCATCGCCCGACTGCAGCCGGTCGACCTCGACGAGCTCAACGCCGAAGCCGAGCTGCAGACTCGCGTCGACCGCAAGTACATCGTGCCGCGCACGGCACTGGCATCCGTCCTCGCCGACCTTCCCGCGGGCGCGCGCGTGCTCGAGATCGACGGCGAGCGCGCCCTCCGCTACGCGTCGCAGTACTTCGATACCCCCTCGTTGGACAGCTACTTCGGCGCCGCGCGCGGCCACCGCCGCCGCTTCAAGGTGCGCGCCCGCACGTACGTCGACTCGGGTGGCTCGTTCCTCGAGGTCAAGACCCGCGGCGGACGCTCGGCCACCGTCAAGGCCCGCGTGCCCGTGCACGGCGACACCCTCGACGACGACGCGGTCGCCTACGCGACCGACCTGCTGGCGGATGCCGGAATTCCGGATGCCCCGCACCTGGCCGCCACCCTCGAGCCGGTGCTCGTGACGCAGTACCGGCGTGCGACGCTACTGCTGCCGGCCGGGTTCTCGGGAGACTCGTCGCGCGGCACGATCGACACCGAGCTGACCTGGATCTCGCACGACGGTCGCGTGCTCGACCTGCCCGAGTTCGTCATCGTCGAGACGAAGTCGGGCCAGCGCGCCGGCGTCCTCGATCGCGCACTCTGGCGGCACGGGCACCGACCCCCCACGGTCTCGAAGTACGGCACCGGCATGGCCGCGTTGCATCCGGAGCTGCCCGCGCACAAGTGGCATCGTGCGCTGTCGCACGAGTTCGCGACGGCCGCGCCGCACCCCGTCGCGGCGTGATGCGGGCGGATGGCGTACCGAAATACTGCTCGGTGGGGCTGGTGAGTGCTCCGGGCGTGCTGTGAGGGCACTGCTGTCACATCGAGCAGGACTTCAGCACGCCGGGCCCCTCGGCCCCGGCGAAAGGGCGGCCGGGCATCGGCCTACAGCGCCGCGATGGTCCAGGCGGCCTCGGCGGACTCGCCCGGTTCGAGGACGATCAAGCCCGTGTCGAACGGGTAGCGCGCGTCGTTGAAGGCATCCGGCGCGCACGTCATCGGCTCGACGGCGAGCCCGGCACGGTGGAACGGCTGCGCCGGCCCGCCGGGCAGGTCGGCGGTGTGCACCTGCACCCAGGGGCACGCGGCATCCCAGCTCATCGCGACACCCGAACCCGACGGGTCGGTCAGCCGCACCGTCGCGCGGCCGTCGTCGCCGCCCGTGATCCCCGTGTAGGCGTGGTCGATCTCGACGGCGCCGAGCACGCGCGACGCGCGCCAGTCGAAACGCTCCGGTTCGTGCTCCGCGACGTCGTGCAGCGCGACGGGGCTCAGCCGATCGGGCGTGACCTCAAGCACGACGGATGCCGGCAGCTCGAACGTCCAGGTGTCCAGGGCGCCCGGCCCGGCGACGAGATAGGGGTGTGGGCCGGTGCCGAACGGCGCGGCATCCGCCCCTTCATTCACTGCGCGCACGACCTGCGTCAGCCCGCCGGCGCCGAGTCGGTAGGTCGTCTCGACGCGCACCCGCCACGGGTAGCTCGTCTGCGGCACGATGACGGCCTGCAGCGTGACGGCGTCATCCGACAGGGCGGTCACCTCGAAATCGAGCCAGCCGGCGAAGCCGTGCAGCGCATGCCCACGGTTGGGCTCGGTCAGCGCGAGCTCATACTCGACCCCGCCGAAGTCGTACCGCCCTTCGACGACCCGGTTCGGCCACGGCGCGAGCACCGCGCCGCGGAACCCGGGCCGCACCTCGTCGGCGTTGAACGGCACGACGAGGTCACGCCCGTCGTGACGCAGAGCACGCAGGGATGCCCCGATGCTCGCGATCTCGGCCTCGTAGGCTCCGAAGCGGATCGTGAACGGGGTGCCGGAGCGGAGCGCGGAGATCATGGCTCCATCTTCGCGCACGGCGCCCGATCTCACAGTCCCTGCGCGAGGCGGTAGTACGCCTGGTTCCAGCGGATCTCGCGCTGGAAGCCGCGCACCGTGGTGTCTTCGTCGATGACGAGCAGTTCGGTCTGCGCCATCTCGGCGAAGTCGCGGAACACCTCGATGCCGACCGCCGTCGTCATGACGGTGTGGTGCGCGGCACCCGCCGTCAGCCAGCACGCCGCGCTCGTCGCGAAGTCGGGCGCCGGCTTCCAGATCGCACGCCCGACGGGCAGGTTCGGCAGATCAGGCGCCGCGACGTTCTCTACGACGTTGGCGACAAGCCGGAACCGGTCGCGCATGCCACTCATCGCGACGACGACGGCGGGGCCGGGGTCGGCCGTGAACACGAGCCGCACCGGGTCATCCTTGCCGCCGATGCCGAGCGGGTGGATCTCGAGTCGCGCGCGCTGCGTCGTGAGCGTCGGGGCGACCTCGAGCATGTGCGCGCCGAGGATCTTCTCTTCGCCCGCGACGAGATCGTAGGTGTAGTCCTCCATGAGGGATGCCCCGCCGGGAAGCCCCGCACCCATGACGTTCGCGACGCGCACGAGGATCGCCGTCTTCCAGTCGCCCTCTGCGCCGAATCCGTAGCCCTCGGCCATGAGGCGCTGCACGGCGAGTCCCGGCAGCTGCTTGAGAGCGCCGAGGTCTTCGAAGCTCGTCGTGAAGGCGCCGAAGCCGCCGCCCTCGAGGAACGACCGCAGCCCGAGCTCGATCGCGGCGCCGTCGCGCAGGCTCTCGTGCCGCGCGCCGCCGGGGCGCAGCTCGTCGGCGACGTCGTACTCGGCGACGTAGACCGCAACGAGGGCGTCGATGTCTGCGTCGGATGCCTGAGCCACGGCATCCGCCAACTCATTCACGCCCCACGTGTTGACCTGCACGCCGAAGCGCAGCTCGGCCTCGGTCTTGTCGCCCTCGGTGACCGCGACGTAGCGCATGTTGTCACCGAAGCGCGCGAGCTTGAGCGTGCGGGCTGCCTGCCAGCCGGCCGCGGCGCGCTGCCAGTCCTCGATCTGCTGAGTCACCGCGGGGTTGGTCACGTGACCGACGACGGTCTTGCGCGGCACGCCGAGGCGCGTCTGGATGTAGCCGAACTCGCGGTCGCCGTGCGCGGCCTGGTTGAGGTTCATGAAGTCGAAGTCGATGTCGGCCCAGGGCAGCTCGAGGTTCGCCTGCGTGTGCAGGTGCAGCAGCGGCTTGCGGAGGGCGTCTAGGCCGGCGATCCACATCTTCGCGGGGCTGAACGTGTGCATCCACGCGATGACGCCGATGACCGAGTCGTCGCTGTTCGCGTCGAGCGCGAGGCGGCGGATCGAGTCGGAGTCCTTCAGGACGGGCTTCCACTCGACCGTGACGGGAAGGCCAGCGAGACCCGCGACGACCTGCTGGGACTGCTCGGCGACCTGGCGCAGCGTCTCCTCCCCGTAGAGGTTCTGGCTGCCCGTGACGAACCAGACGGTGTAGCTGGAGAGCGTAGAGGGGGGGGTCATGAGGGGGTCCTTTCAGGGTGGCCTGTGGCCGTCAGCCGAACCATGTCCCACTTTCGGTTGCTTGCGCGCGGCGAAGGCAACCATTTGTGGGACATGGTCTGCCGAAAGTGGGACATGGTGGGGAGAGTCGGGAGGGGCGGGGTGGGGTCAGAGGGCGGCGACGTCGGCGGCTTCGATGGCGAGGCCCGAGCGGTAGCGGTCGAGGTAGGTGCGGAATCCGGCGGCGTCGGCGGGGGCGGGGGCGGTGACGGATGCCGCGGCATCCGCGAACACGACGTCGTCGAGGTAGTCGCCGAGGGCGTCGGCGGCACCGGCGGCGACCGCGCGGCGGAAGGCGGCGAGAACCGCGATGCCCCACGCACCTCCCTCCGAGGCGGTCTCGCCGACGGCGACGGGTGCATCCAGCGCCGCCGCGAGGAACCGCTGCGCGACGCCCGCCGTGCGGAACATTCCGCCGTGGGCATACATCCGATCGAGGGCGACGTCCTCGCCAGCGAGCACCTGCATGCCGAGCGCGAGCGTGCCGAACACGCCGTACAGCTGAGCGCGCATGACGTTCGCGAGGCTCAGGGTCGAGTCGGGCGTGCGCACGAACAGAGGCCGCCCCGCGGTCAGGCCCGCGATGGGCTCTCCGGCGAGGTGGTTGTAGGCGAGCAGTCCGCCGGCGTCGGGTTCGCCGTCGAGGGCCTCGCGGAAGAGCACGTCGAAGACGGCGTCGTCGTCGAGCGGGGTGCCGGATGCCTCGGCGAACCGGCCGAACAGGCCCGCCCAGGCGGCGAGCTCACTCGCGCCGTTGTTGCAGTGCACCATCGCGACGGGGTCGCCCGCGGGCGTCGTCACGAGGTCGAGCTCGTGGTGGCGGCGGGCGAGCGGCTGCTCGAGCACGACCATCGCGAAGATGCTCGTGCCCGCGCTGACGTTGCCGGTGCGCGGCGCGACGGCGTTGGTCGCCACCATGCCGGTTCCGGCATCTCCCTCGGGCGGACACAGTGGGATACCCGGCTGCAGCGCCCCGCTCGGATCGAGGTAGGCCGCCCCGGCCGCGGTCAGCGCACCAGCATCGGCGCCCGCGGGGAGCGCCTCCGGAAACAGCTCGCGCAACCCTGGCCCCCGAGCTTGTCGAGGGGCCGCGCCCTGCGCCTGTCGAAGGGCGTCGAACCGCTGCACGAGCCGCTCGTCATAGTCGCCATCCACGATCGGGAACATGCCCGACGCATCGCCGACACCGAGCACGCGCCGGCCGGTCAGATGCTCGTGCACATACCCCGCGAGGGTCGTCACGTGCGCGAGCCGCTCGAGGTGCGGCTCGCCGTCGAGCATCGCCTGGCGCAGGTGCGCGACCGACCACCGCAACGGGATGTTGACGTCGAACAGGTCGCTGAGCTCGGCCGCGGCATCCGCCGTGTTCGTGTTGCGCCACGTGCGGAACGGCACGAGCAGCTCGCCCGCGGCATCCTGCGCGATGTAGCCGTGCATCATGGCCGAGACGCCGATCGCGCCGAACGTCGTGGGCGCCACGCCGTGGCGGGCCTCGGCGTCGGCGACGAGCGCCGCGTACGCGGCCTGCAACCCCGTGCGCACCTCGTCGAGGTCGTAGGTCCAGAGCCCGTCGACGAGGGAGTTCTCCCACGCGTGCGATCCGACGGCGAGGACGGATGCCGGGTCGGCGGCATCGACGAGGCACGCCTTGATGCGGGTCGAGCCGAGCTCGATGCCGAGCGCCGTCGCGCCGGCACGGATGACACCCCCTGAGCCCTGTCGAAGGGTCATCGCCGCTCATCCCCGCTCTGGCCGTACACGTTCTGGTACCGGTTGTAGAGGGCGTCGATCGCGTCTTGCGGGATCGGGATGAGCTCCCCCGCCTGGCGCGCGAGATGCACGGTGCGGGCGACGTCTTCGCACATGACGGCTGCCTTGACGGCATCCTTCGCCGTGACGCCGATCGTGAACGGCCCGTGGTTCTGCATCAGCACGGCGCGCGAGCGGTGCCCACGCAGCGTCTCGACGATGCCGCGGCCGATCGAGTCGTCGCCGATGATCGCGAACGGGCCGACCGGGATGGGCCCGCCGAACTCGTCGGCCATCGCCGTGATGACGCACGGGATCTCTTCGCCACGCGCGGCCCACGCGACGGCGTAGTCGGAGTGCGTGTGCACGACGCCGCCGACCTCGGGCATATTCCGGTAGACGTACGCGTGTGCGGCCGTGTCGCTCGAGGGGCTGCGGTCGCTGCCGGGCGTGCCGGGGATCACGTTGCCGTCGAGGTCGCAGAGGATCATGTTCGCCGGGGTCAGGTCATCATACGAGACGCCCGACGGCTTGATGACGAACAGGTCCGTGCCGGGCACGCGACCCGAGACGTTGCCGCCCGTCCAGACGACGAGTCCGTACCGCACGAGTTCGCCGTGTAGCGCCGCGACCTCGGATCGGACGGTGTCGATCGCCTGCTGGGTCATGACCCGTCTCCTCCTTGAGAATTCCGGTTCGAGGGCGAGACTCTCTGTGCGACCCCTCGCCACCACGATAGAAATGTTAGCGCTCACAATTTGGAGTCGCAAGCCGTTCGCCGACACATCGCAGAGCGCTAATCTCGTCTCTATGCGGTCCCTGCGGGTCGCACCGCAAACGAAGGAGTGGCGATGGACGAGCAGCCCCAGGGCCGCGCACGCCGCGGTGCGCCCGGGTCAAAGCCCAGCATCTACGACGTCGCGGTCCTCGCCGGCGTCTCACACCAGACGGTGTCGCGCGTCATCAACGGGCGGCCGAACATCAAGGCATCCACGCGCGAAAAGGTCGAGGCGGCGATGTCGGAGATCGGGTACATCCCGTCATCGATCGCGCGCGCTCTCGCGACGAACCGCTCGCGCCGCATCGGCGTCATCGTCGACAGCCCGATGGAGTTCGGCCCCGGCAGCACGATGCGCGGCATCGAGCAGGCCGCCGTAGCGGCCGGATACTCCGTCGCCGCAGCGACCGTCGACGACGGCATGGAAGCCGCGTACGACCACCTCAAGCTGCAGGGCGTCGAGGCGCTGTGCGTGATCGCGCCGCGGTACTCGATGATCCCGATGCTGCGCGAGTTCGGCCGCGACCTGCCGACGATCCTGCTGAAGGCCGAGCCCGAGGATGACCTGCTGACGGCGGCCGTCGACCAGTACGCCGGCGCCGTGCACGCCGTCGACCACCTGCTGGAGCTCGGCCACCGCCGCATCCTGCACCTCGCCGGCCCGACCGACTGGGCGGATGCCCGGGTGCGCGGCCGCGCGTTCTCCGACCGGCTCGGCGCCGAGGGACTGCCGCTGCTGCCCGAGCTCAGCGGCGACTGGAGCAGCGACTCGGGTTACGAAATCGGCCGCACCGCGCCCGAGTTCGACGACGTGACCGCCGTCTTCGTCGGCAACGACCAGATGGCGCTCGGGCTCATCCATGGGCTGCGCACACGAGGCATCCGGGTGCCGGAAGACATCAGCGTCGTCGGCTTCGACGATCTGCCGGATGCCCGACACTTCCTGCCGCCGCTGACGACCGTGCGGCAGGACTTCGCCGAGCTCGGTCGCGTCGCGATCCGCACCCTGCTCGCGCGCCTGGAGGGTGACCCCGACGTCGCGTCGACCATGCTCGAGCCCGAGCTGATCGTGCGCGAGTCGACCGCGCCGGCGCGGTAGCCCCGCGGCGGGGCTCACGGGGCTTGCGCTCCGCGCCGCAATAACTCAGGACCAACGGCCCCGCACGGCGGCCGGCCGCGCGGACTTCCGCGGAACGACGCGGGCCGCCGGCCCCGCCCACGAGATCTCCTGAGTTATTGCGGGTGCGTTCCGGACGGCGGTTACGGCGGGCCGTCACAATCGACGGTCGCTGCGTGACGCATGCGACACTCATCGCAGCACATATCGATGTCGAGGGGTGATCTGCGTGAGTGACTCGTTTGCGTCGTTCAACCAAGGGCTCTACCTGGGCGAAGCCGAACTTCGAGCACGGCAGGAACGGCTGGCTCAGGAACAATCCGACCGACCGGTACAGGCCGAGCACTCAACGCCTCCCCCTCAGCAGAAGCGGCGCTTGTGGCGCCGTCGTGGAGACGGCAACGACGCAACCAATCCGCTCACCTGAGCTCCAGCGCGCTCCGCGCCGCAACAACTCAGGAACAGCACCCCCGCGCGGCGACGGGGCGCGCGAACTTCCGCGGAACGACGCGGGCCGTCGGCGCCGCACCCACGAGATCTCCTGAGATATTGCGGGGGCACCATTGCGGCGGCGTCGTTGCGGCGGTCGCGCGGTCAGGCCTGCGCGCCGGTCGCCATGGGGCGGTCGGCGTGGTTCGACCACTGGCTCCACGAGCCGGGGTACAGCGCCGCATCGAAGCCGGCGACGCGCAGCGCGAGGATCTCCTGCGCGGCGCTGACGCCCGACCCGCAGTACACGCCGACGGTCGCGGCGCCCACACCGAGCGCGGCGAAGCGCTCGCGCAGCAGCGGTGCGTCGAGCAGGCGGCCGTCGGGCCCGAGGTTGCCTGCCGTCGGAGCGCTCAGCGCGCCGGGGATGTGCCCTGCCCGCGGATCGATCGGCTCGCTCTCGCCGCGATAGCGCTCGCCCGCCCGCGCGTCGAGCAGCACGCCGTCACGCGCGAGCGCGGCCGCCTCGTCGATCGTCAGCTGCGGCAGGCGACCGGGGTCGAGCGAGACAGAACCCGCAGCGGGGACGACGGCGTCAGTGTCGAGCGCGAGCCCGGACTGCCGCCACGCCTGAAGCCCGCCGTCGAGCACCCGGGCATCCACCCCGGCATCCGTCAGCATCCACCACCCCCGCGCGGCGCCGTACCCGAGCCAGTCGTCGTAGACCACGACCACATCGCCGTCATCGATGCCCCACCGCCGAGCGGATGCCTGGAACGCGTCCGCGCTCGGCAGCGGATGCCGCCCGTCGGTCGGCTCGCCGTGAGCCGCAAGCTCATCGTCGAGGTCGACGAACACGGCGCCGGGGATGTGGCCGGCCAGGTACGCCGGCAGGCCGTGCGGCCCGCCGAGCTTCCACCGCACGTCGAGCACGACGGGCGGCTTCGCGCCGTGCAGGAGCGAGTCGAGTTCCACGGCGTCGATCAGGGGCGAGGTCATGATCCGACGGTACTCCGGCAGCCCCGTGGATGCCTCCCACCCAGGTTCGGGGTCGCGTGTGGTCGCTTCCGCCGCCCCGAGGCGACCACACGCGACCCCAAACACCCTGCCCACACCCCCGACGCGACCACAAGCGACCCCAAAGTCTCGCTGCGCTCGCTCAACGACCGGCCTCCGCCCGCGCCGGCCGCCCCCGCTTGGGCTTCTCGGTCGACAGCGCGAGCGCCATCGAATGCTCCGGATGCAGCGCGAGCCGCTGCTCGGTGTGGTCGAGCCAGCGCACTTCGGCCTCGGCCGCGAAGATCATCGAGTCGACGACGAGCGACCAGGCGAGCTCCTCCGGCCCATCCGGGTCGCTGCCCGCGCACTTCGCGCGGTTGAGCTCCTGCAGCTGCGCGAGCGAGGCCGCGCGCTGCGTCTGGATGACCTCCGCGACGTCGACGCCGGGCAGGGTCGCGGCGACCGCGAGCTTGATGGCGAGCTCGTCGCGCGTGCCGCTCGAGCGCTCGACGGGCGAGGCGAGCCACGCGCGGACTTCCGCCGACCCGGCATCCGTGATCGCCCAATACACGTGCCCCTGGTCGTCGGTCTCGCCCTTGATGACGAGCCCGTCGCGCTCGAGCCGATCGAGCGTGTTGTAGATCTGGCCGACGTTCAGCGGCCAGGTCGACCCCGTGCGCCGGTCGAACTCGGCGCGCAGCTGATAGCCGTAGCACGGCCCCTGATCGAGAATCGCCAACAGGCTCTGCCGCACCGACATCCGCATCCCCCCTGCATACCGAGTATGTGTTTTCTCAGTATATGCATACTCGGTATTGCGGGCACAAGAGCGACGGATGCCGTGTCGTCAGTCCTTCCGCAGGCGCACCGCCAGGGCTGCGGCCGTGCCGACGACGGCACCGACGATCGTGTCGAGCACGCGCTCGAGAGCGAGCGTGAAGCTGGTCGCATCGGCGGAGGCGGAGCCGATGATGAGCAGCACCAGCGGAGTGATGAACACCAGGGCGAGCGCGTAGTGCCGCACGATGATGAGCTCGATGAGCATCTGGAACGCGCCGAGCAGCAGCCCCAGCGCCCACACCGGGAACGGGATCAGGGCGAGCGCGAGATAGACACCGGCGCCGACGAGTGTGCCGACCATGCGATGGATGCCTCGGGTCGCGGCCGCGCGCCGTCCGAGCGGCGAGCCGATGACGGCGAGGCCCGCGCAGACGATCCAGTACGAGCGGTCGGGGTCGACGACGGCGGCCGCAGCGACGCCGACGACCGCGACGATCACCGCGCGCGTCGTCATCGCGCGGGCGACCGCGCCCCATCGCGGCGGGAAGATCGCGCCGAGCGGGCGCACGGGTTCACGACGGTAGCGCGGCAGCACGAGCGGCGCGGCGACGAGCAGGCAGGCAAAGGCGAGCGCCCCCGCGACGACGGAGAGGTACAGCGCCGGGTCGGCCGCGCGGACGCCGTCTTCGACGGCCGTCACGTGCGCCGACAGTCCGAAGACGAGGACGGCAAACACCGGCCCGGGCGGGCCGAGTGAGATCCACCCGGTGAGCGCGACGGCCCCGATCGTCAGCACGAAGACCCCGGTGAGGACGAAGCCGACACCGCCCGCCGCGGCGAGCACGCCGAGCGCGGCGCACGCGAACAGGCTCGCCGCGACGAGCGGCGCGAAGCGCGCCCGCTCGGCCGGGCGCAGCCAGCCACCGTAGATGACGGTGAAGGCGCCGGTCGCGGCGAACAGCGCGATATCGGAATGGCCGAGCACCGCGAGCAGCACGACTGGCACCGCCATCGCGAGCCCCGCCTGCAGCGCGAGGGGCCAGCGGCGGCCGGCGGACGGTCCGAAGCTCAGCAGGCTCTCGCCGACGAGTCGGGCCTCGGCGCGCACCCGGTCTCGGAAGGAGGGATGCGCGTCGGTCACCCCTCCATTGTCCCCGCCCGCAGCCGCCGCCCGCGGGTTCGCGGCATCCATCTGACGCTCACAGCATCCGTGTAGCCGTCCTCACTATGGTCGAGGGCATGGATACCCCTGCGTCATCCCTTGCCGTGCCGACATCCGAGGGGATCGCGACCTTCTCGCCCGGGGAACTGCGGGCGATGCGCGACGAGTTCCAGCGGTTCCTGCTCGAGTACGAGTTCGGGCTGCGCGAGGTGGAGACCAAGCTCGGCATCCTGCGTGATGAGTTTCAGCAGATGCACGACTACAACCCGATCGAGCATGTATCCAGCCGCGTCAAGACCGCCGACAGTCTCGTCGAGAAGGTCACGCGCAAGGGCATCGACCCGAGCTTCGACTCGATCCGCGTCGGGATCACCGACGTCGCGGGCATCCGTGTCACGACGAGCTTCACGAAGGATGCCTATCGCCTCTTCGACCTGCTGACGCAGCAGGACGACATCGTCGTGCGCGAGGTGAAGGACTACATCCTGCGACCCAAGGCGAACGGGTACAAGAGCCTGCACGTCATCGTCGAAGTGCCCGTGTTCCTGTCGACGGGCCGCGTGGACGTCGCCGTCGAGGTGCAGTTCCGCACGATCGCGATGGACTTCTGGGCGAGTCTCGAGCACAAGATCTACTACAAGTACGACGGTGTCGTCCCCGACGGACTGCTGGCAGAGCTGAAGGATGCCGCGGACTCCGCCGCCCTGCTCGACGCCCGCATGGAGCGCCTGCACAGCGAGTTGCACGGCCCGCGGACGGCGACGGTTCGCGCCGTCTAGGTGTACGCGCCGCAGTTTGGGGTCGCGTGGTGTCGCCTCCGCAGTGCTGAGGCGACCACGGGCGACCCCAAACTGCGCTGACGGCGTTCGAGGAGCGCCGGCGCGGGCTCAGCGCGGCGTACGCAGGAGCGCGGCCAGCTTCTCGAGCTGGGTCTCGTCTTCGAGCGCCGAGCCGACGGCGACGACGCGCACGCCCGCGGCGAGAAAGTCGGCGGCGTTCGAGGCATCCATGCCACCGGTCGCGATGAACTGCACCTGCGGGAACGGCCCGCGGATGTGCCGGAACCAGTCGGTGCCGAGCCACTGCGCGGGGAACGCCTTCAGCCACGTGAGCCCGAGGGCGACGGCCCGCTGCACCTCGGACGGCGTCGCGACACCAGCCAGAATCGGGATGCCCGCCGCCTGCGCGGCACGCACGACGTCGGCGTCCAGCCCGGGCGAGACGAGATAGCCGGCACCGGCGTCGATCGCGACCTGCACCTGGTCGGGCGACACGATCGTGCCCGCACCGACGACGGCGCCGCGCTCGCGCCCGAGCCGGGCGACCTCGCGCAGGGCGTCGACGTCGGCATCCGACTGGATCGTCACCTCGACCGAGTCGAGGCCGAGTTCCCACGCCGTGCGTGCGACGCGCACGGCGCGCTCGACGCCCGCCGACCGCAGGATCGCCATCAGCGGTGCGCCCGCGAAGGTCTGCTCGAAGAAGGGGGCGGTGTCGAGGGTCATGCGCGTTCGCTTTCGCTGGAGCTGGGAGGGGAATCGGGGTAGTCGGCGGTCGTTGTGAGCGTCAGCGCCGCGCGGTCGTGGCCACGCTGCAGTCGGGCGGCGAGGTCTGCGCCCGCGAGGCGCGCGGCGAGATAGCCGCCGGCGAAGGCATCCCCCGCCCCGACCGCTTCGACGAGATCGACCCGGTGCGCGGGCACGAACGCCGACGCGGTGCCGGCGAAGGCCGTCGCGCCGACGTCGCCGTCCTTGACGACGAGCTCGGCGACGCCGGGCAGCAGCTCGCGGATCGCCGCCGGCGTGGCGGCGCCCCACAGCGTCTCGGCCTCGTCGCGGCCGACGAAGACGAGGTCGGCGCGGCGCGCGAGGTCGAGTAGCACGGAGGCCGCATCCGCCGCTGACCACAGCGCGGCGCGGTGGTTCACGTCGAAGCTCACCGGCACACCGGCCTCGTGCGCCCGCGCGATGAGGCGCTCAAGGAACTCCGGCGCGGTTCCGCCGAGCGCCGCCGAGATCCCGGAGACATGGACGATGCCGACGCCCCGGAGATCCACGGCATCCGCGTCGGTGGCCGCCAGGTGCGACGCGGCCGAGTCGTCGCGGTAGTAGTGCACGCCGCGGCCGGGGTCTTTGACGTAGAGGCCCGTGCGGTGCCCGCCATCGACGATCACGGCCGACACGTCGACGCCGCGCGCGCCGATGCGCGCGAGCACACGGCGCCCGAGCGGGTCAGCGCCGACGCGCGAGAACCAGCGCGCCGGCACACCGAGCGCGGCGGCGTGGGCCGCGACGTTCGACTCGGCGCCGCCGGCGTCGATGCGGAACAGCTCCGCGTCGTCGACCGGCTCGGCGGCGACCGGCGCGACCATCGCCATGGTCTCGCCGGCCGTCAGCAGGATCGTCACTTCAGGTCGACGACCGGAGCTGCGTCCATGTCGTCGAAGGCCTGGTTCTCGCCCGCCATCGCCCATACGAACGAGTATGCGGCCGTTCCGACGCCCGAGTGCAGCGACCACGACGGCGAGATGACGGCCTGCCGGTCGCCGATCACGAGGTGGCGCGTCTCTTCGCGCTCGCCCATGAGGTGGATGACACGGGCATCCTCGGGCAGGTCGAAGTAGAGGTAGCACTCGGTGCGGCGGTCGTGCGTGTGGGCCGGCATCGTGTTCCACATCGAGCCGGGGTGCAGCTGGGTGACGCCCATCACGATCTGGCACGAGCGGATGCCGTTCTCGTGGATGTACTGGTTGAGCGTGCGGCGGTTGCTGGTGAGCTGGTCGCCGAGCTCGCGCACGGTGCCTTCACCCGGACGCACGAGCTGGGTCGGGTAAGTCGTGTGCGCGGGCGCGGAGAACAGGTAGAACTGCGCACCGGTCGACTCCTGGGCACTTGCGCTGAGCGACGAAGGAGTCGAGGCATCCGCGAACAAGACCTGCTCGATGCCGCGGCCGAGGTACAGGCACGCACCCTTGACGAGTTCGTACGTCTCGCCGTCGGCGGTCACCACACCCGTGTCGCCGACGTTGATGACACCGAGCTCGCGGTGCTCGAGGAAGTACTCGCTGCGGATCTCGGGGTATCCGCCCAGTGCGAGGATCTCACCGGCGGGCACGGCGCCGCCGAGCACGATGCGGTCGTGGTGCGTGTACGTGAGGCGGATCTCGCCCGGCACGAACACGTCGTCGATCAGGTACGTGTCGCGCAGCTGCGCCGTCGTCATGCCGGGGATCTGCGCCGGGTTGGTCGCGTAGCGCTGCGGGATGTGGTTCTCGGTCATCGGATTCTCCTTCTTGAGGGGTCTGCGGATGCGCGCGGTCAGCGGACGAGCCAGCCGCCGTCGACGGGGATGATCGCGCCGGTGACGTAGGCGGCGGCGTCGGATGCCAGGAACACGAACGCGCCCTGCAGGTCGCCGGGGGTACCCCAGCGCCCCGCCGGGATGCGCGTGAGGATCGACGCCGAGCGGTCTTCGTCGGCGCGCAGCGGTGCCGTGTTGTCGGTGGCCATGTAGCCCGGGGCGATCGCGTTGACGGTGACGCCGGAGGCGGCCCACTCGTTCGCGAGCGCCTTCGTGAGCCCGGCGACGGCGTGCTTGGACGCCGTGTAGCCGGGAACGAGGATGCCACCCTGGAACGACAGCATCGAGGCGACGTTGACGATGCGGCCGTGTCCGCGCGCGATCATGCCGCGCCCGACCGTCTGCGACAGGTGGAACACCGAGTCGAGGTTGACGGCGAGCACGTCGTCCCAGTCGCTCGTGGGGTGCTCGGCCGCGGGTGCGCGGCGGATCGTGCCGGCGTTGTTGACGAGGATGTCGACGGGCGCGAGGGCACTCTCGATCTCGGCGACGGCCGCCGCGTAGTCGTCAGCGGAAGCGCTCGCGAAGTCGAGCGTCACGCGGTGGGTGCGCCGACCGAGGGCCTCGATGCGGGCGGCGGGCTCGCTCGCGTCGCCGCGGTCGTGCAGCGCGACGTCGGCCCCGGCTTCGGCGAGCGCGATGGCGGCGCCCTGCCCGAGGCCGCGGCTGGAGCCGGTGACGAGCGCGACGCGCCCGTCGAGGCGGAAGGTGTCGAGGATCATGCGTTCTCCTGTTCTAGCTTGTCGTGGTCCCCGAGCTTGTCGAGGGGCGTTTCGTCTCGCCGCTGCGCGGCTCGCTCAACGACCGGTGGGGGCGTTTCGTCTCGCCGCTACGCGGCTCGCTCAACGACCGGGTGGGGCCGGGGCGACAAACCGGGTGGTGAGCTCACCGATGCCCGAGATGCGGACGGTGACCGCATCGCCGGGGGCGAGAGGGCGATGGGATGCCTGTGCCTCGGGCAGCTTCTGCGGCGTGCCGGTGGAGATGACGTCCCCCGGCTCGAGGGTCATCACCTGGCTGAGGTGGTGCACGACGAAGGCCACCGAGAAGATCGTCGTCGACGTCGACTGCGAGACCGTGACGACACCGTCGCGCACGACCTCGACGAGCACGTCCTGCGGGTCGGGCGCCTCGTCGGTCGTGACGATCCACGGCCCGAGCGGCGCGAACCCGTCGGAGCACTTGCCGAGCGCCCACTGGCTCTGCCGCCGCTGCCACGCGCGGTCGGAGACGTCGTTGAGGATCGTGTAGCCGCCGACGTGGTCGAGCGCGTCGTCGAGCGACACCTCGTGCGCGCGCCGCGCGATGACGATCGCGAGTTCGCCCTCGTAGTCGGCATCCACGGCCCCGGCCGGAATCACGACGTCGTCGCTCGCGCCGGCAAGCGTGTTCGGCGTCTTGACGAACACGTCGGGGAACTCCGGGTCGTCGGCGGTCGGGTCGACGCCGTCGGGCACATGACCGCGGTAGTTGTAGCCGAGGCAGAGGATCTTGCTCGGCGTCACGGGAGCAGCCAGCGTCAGCTCGGCGAGCGCCGGAGAAGAGGCGTCGGCGGATGCCGCGGCTTCCTCCGCGCGCTGCCGCGCCGCGCCGCCGCCGGCAGCGCCCAGAACCTCCCGCACGCTGTCTTCGAGAAGAGCGACCCGGTCGGTGCCTTCGACCTCGACGACGACGCCGGCACGCGCGCCCGCGTCGGTGCGGACCGTGACGAGCCTCACCAGTACGTCACCCACTCCGGGCGCACGAGCCGCGTCAGCGCCTCGAGGTAGAAGTAGTCGCCCCACAGCGTGCCCTCGTCGACGCCGTTGTCCTTCGGCAGGTCGTAGACGCTGTGCAGCAGGAGCCCGTCGGCATCGCCGGGCTGCGCGGGCGTGTAGCCGGCGATCAGGTCGGCGACGAGTGTCTCGGCGAGCGCGTGGGCACGGGCGGCGCGCTCGGCGTCGGGGTCGACGCGGGCCAGCTCGAGGAATCCGCACGCCGCGATCGCGGCCGCCGAACTATCGCGCGGTGCCGGGTTCTCGTCGGTGTAGACGAGGTCCCAGTAGGGCACGCCGTCGGCGGGCAGGTGCGACAGGAAGTACTCGGCGCACCGCCAGGCGGATTCGAGCAGGCGCTCGTCTCCGGTCGCGCGGTAGTTGATCGCGAAGCCGTAGACGCCCCACGCCTGACCGCGCGCCCAGCACGAGTCGTCGAAGGCGCCCTGTTCGGTCGCGCCGCGCAACGGCTCGCCCGTGACGGTGTCCCAGTAGAAGGTGTGGAACGTCGAGTTGTCGGGGCGCAGGATGTGCTCGCGCAGCTGGGCGGTGTGGCGACGCACGGCATCCGCGAATCGCTCGTCACCGGTCTGCTCGTGCGCCCACGTCAGCAGCGGCATGTTCATGAGGCTGTCGATGATGGTGCGGCCGGACTGCTGCGGGTCGGAGAGATCTCCCCAGGCCTGGATGATGCCGGCCGGCTCGAGGAACCGGCGCATGAGGTGCTCGGCGGCATCGAGGCCCGCGTCACGGGCATCCGCACGCTCTGCCTCGGACTCTGCCAGCCGCGCGGCGGTGAGCGACCCGAGGCTGTAGAGGAAGCCGAGGTCGTGCGTGTCGAGGTCGTGCTCGGCGCGCACGCGCTGCGCGAAGTCGACGGCGTGGCGCTGCGCGGCGGCGCGGTACTGCTCGTCGCCGGTCAGCTCCCAGGCGAGCCACTGCTGGCCGACCCAGAAGCTTGTCGTCCAGCCGCGGTTCGCGCCGACGGGGAACCCGGGGATCGCGGGGCGGATCTGGTAGCGGTCGCCGCGCGTCGTGTCGTCGGGGTAGGCGTCGCCGTGCAGCGTGATGTTGCGCTGCACGGTCTGCAGCGCCGCGTCGAGGGCGGCCGAGACAGTGGCCGCATCGAGCGCACGCGCGCCGTCGGTACGGGGGGTGGAAGCCATGGGGAGATCTTTCTGGAGTCAGGCGCGCACGTCGGCGGACACGGGCTCGGGGTGCAGCGTGTGGCGGCTGTTCGTCCATGCGAGGTAGAACACGGGCGAGGCGAGCGCCGACAGCGCGAGCAGGGGGACATTGACGAACACGACCGCGAACACGACGAGCGCGACGAGGCTGAACAGCGTCAGGTACCAGCGGTGCACGCCGAACCAGGCGGCACGGCGCACGGCATCACGCACACGGATGCCCGGTTCGTCGGCGATCGCGACGAGGGCGAGGAGGCCTGTGCCGGCGACGAGGGCGCCCGTCACCGCCAGCACGACCATCGCGGCCTGCGCGTACGGGCCGTCGGCGAAGAAGCGGACGTCGACCAGCAGCACGACCGCGATCGCGACGACGGCGAGCGCCAGCAGGCTCGCGCGGCGCCACGTGGCGCGGTAGCCGCGGCCGAACGCGCGGAAGGTGTTCTCGTCGGCGTGGGCGAACGCCGTGAAGGCGGCGGTCAGACCGGGCGCCGCGATGACGGCGGCGAGCGCGACCAGCGGCCACGTCGCGAACGCGTCGGTGAACATCAGCAGCACGATCAGCGGCGCGGCCGTGAGGGCGAGCATGACGTTGACGGCGACGGCAGTGCCCAGGGCATCCATCGCCCCCTGGATCTTCTCGAAGCGCATGATCAGCCCTTCAGTCCCGAGGTCGCGATGCCTTCGACGAAGAACCGCTGGCCGAGCAGGAAGATGATCGCGATCGGGATGACCGAGACGGTCAGACCGGTGAAGAGCATCGCGTAGTCGGCGTCGAGGTTGTTCGCGACGAAGTTCTTCAGCCCCAGCTGGACCGTCCAGTTCTCCTTGCTGCGCAGGTACAGCAGCGGACCGAGGTAGTCGTTCCACGTGTTGACGAAGGTCAGCAGCGCGAGGGAGGCGAGCGCTGGTGCCGACAGGGGCAGCATGATGCGCGCCCAGATCGAATACTCGTTGAGGCCGTCGATGCGAGCCGCTTCGCTGAGCTCTTCGGGGATCGACTCGAAGTACTGCTTCATGAGGAACACGCCGAAGGCGCCGAACGCCTGCAGGACGATGATCGCGAGCAGCGTGTTCGTCAGGTGCGCCTGGGCCAGCATGATGTACTGCGGGATCATGTACGACTGCCACGGCACGGCGATCGTGGCGAGGTAGACGAGGAACAGCACGTCGCGCCCGGGGAAACGGACCTTCGCGAAGCCGTAGGCGGCGAACGATCCGGTCAGCACCTGCAGGAAGGTGACGACTGTCGACAGCACGATCGTGTTGCGCAGCCAGGTCGCCATGTCGGTCTTGGTCCACAGATCGACGTAGTGCTCCCAGTGCCAGGTGTCGGGCAGCCAGCGCACCGGCACCGAGAAGACCTCGTTCGAGTCCTTGAACGAGCTGAGCACCATCCACGCGAACGGGATGAGCAGGGCCAGGGCGAACGCGACGAGCAGGATGCTGCCGACGACGCGCACGATCGTGCTGCGGACGGCGCCCTTCTCGCGCTGGGGCTCGGGGAAAGTCGCCGGCGCCGACACCGGCGGCGCTTCGGTCAGTTCGGGGGCGGACATCAGGCACTCCGCTTCTTGTTGATGAAGAACTGGATGACCGTCGCACCCAGGCAGATCGCGAACAGGACGACAGCGGCGGCCGACGCGTAGCCGAACTTCGACTCGATGAAGCCCTTCTGGTAGATGAACTGCGACAGCACGACGGTCGCCTGGTTCGGGGCGGAGGTGCCGCCCGGCGAGAGCACGATGATGAGGTCGAAGATCTTGAACGAGGCGATCGTCAGCAGCACGGTGACGAGGAACATCGTCGGGCGGATGCCCGGGAGAGTCACGTTCCAGAACCGCTGCAGGGCGTTCGTGCCGTCCATGCGGGCGGCTTCGTAGAGCTCGCGGGGCACGGTCTGCAGGCCTGCGAGGAACAGGATCATGTAGTAGCCCATGTCACGCCACGTGCTGATGATGACGATGGCGGGCATCGCCCATTCCTGCGAGGTCAGCCACCCGGGAGGGTTGGCGATGCCGATGAAGCGCAGGAACTCGTTGATCGGACCGTAGTCGGGGCTGAACAGCAGGTTCCACACGAGCGCGATCGCGACGATCGAGGTGATGTAGGGGAAGAACGCCGCAGTGCGGAAGAAGGCGACACCACGCAGCTTCGTGTTCAGCAGCAGCGCGAGGCCGAGCGAGACCGCGATCGTCAGCGGCACGTGCATGACGGCGTAGTAGAAGGTGTTGACGACCGAGCGGCCGAACAGCGGGTCGGAGACGAGCTTCTCGAAGTTGCCGAAGCCGATGAAGTCACCCTTGCCGAAGATGTTGTAGTCCGTCAGCGACACGTAGAACAGCGTGATGACGGGGATCAGGGTGATGATCGCGAAGCCGATGAAGTTCGGCAGGATGAAGCTCCAGCCGATCATGGTGTTGCGCAGCGTCAGCTTGGAACGGCGGTTCTTCAGTGGGGTGGGCGGTGAGCCGATCGCATCGGCGGTGGCGCTCGTCATGGCGACTTCCCGGTGTTTCCTACGTGATGAAAAGTGGGTGGGGGCCGGTGCCGGGCGCTGGGCGCCCGGCACCGGATGCGCTACGCGGGTAGCGCGCCTCAGAGAGCCTTGAACGCCGCTTCGGCGTCGGCGATGGCCTGGTCGATGGACTTGGCCTTCGTCAGGATCTCGGTGTGCAGCGTGCCGAGGATCGTCTGGACCGCGGCGGTGTCGTTCGACGTCGGGTTCTCGGGACGGGTGTCGTGCGTCGACCAGGCGAACTTCGACACGTCGTCGGTGGGAACGCCGTCGACGGCGAAGTAGGCATCCACGACCGCGTCGGACGTGTTGGCCGGCGTGATGCCGATCGCGGCGAGCTTGGCGGCCGCCTCATCGCTGAACGCGTACTCGAGGAACTGCTTGGCCACGTCGACCTTCTCGGGCGCGATCGCGGCGTTGATGCCGAAACCGGTCGGGTCACCGAAGGTCACCGGGTTGTCGATGGTCGACGAGTCGACCTGCGGGATCGGCGCGAAGCCCCAGTTGAACGTGTCGGCTTCACCGGATGCCTGCTGCGAGAGCAGCGTCGCAACGTACCACGTGCCCATGGGCAGCATCGCGGCGTGCTGCTTGCCGAACTCACCCTGGTAGGTGGGGCTGTTCGCGCTCGAGGTCGCGAAGTCGATCTGGTAGCCGGCGTCTTCGCGGGCGAGGCGCCGCTCGTACAGGTCGGTCATGTACGAGTAGTCACCCGAGAAGATGTCGCCGTCGAACTGCGCGTTCGCGAAGCCCTGCGTCGTGGACTGCCAGCGGTGCTCGTACGTGCCGTAGTGGTCGGCCGTGGTCAGCGCCGCGGCGGCCGCGTCGTAGTCATCCCACGTCCACGAGCCGTCGGGGTAGTCCACGCCTGCCGCGTCGAAGATGTCCTTGTTGTAGAACAGGACCCACGAGTCCTGGCGGTACGGCGTGCCGTACTGCACACCGTCGACCGAGTACGAGTCGGCACCGCTGACCGAAGCCGGGATGTCGATGTCGGAGACGTCGAGCAGCTGGCCACCGTCGACGAGCGTCGGGACGTACTTGACCTCCTTCTGCGTGATGATGTCGGGTGCCGCGCCGGCGCCGAGGTCGGCGGTCAGCAGCGTGTTGTACTCGGCGGGGTCATACTCGACGACCTCGACTTTGTTGCCGGTTGCCTCTTCGAACCCGTCAGCGAGGAGCTGGAACTCGGGCGTCGTGTCGATGCTCCAGCCCGACAGGGTCAGGGTGACCGGGCCGTCGGCCGTGGTCTCCGTGTCGGAGGTGGTGCCGCTGCATGCGGCGAGCGACAGCGCCGTGACGACGGCCAGGCCGCCGGCGATTGCGAACTTGCGGTTCATGTGTCTTGCTGCTCCTTTGCGATTGCTGTGGTCCCTGCTCTGGGCCCTCGGGTCACCGTTCCGCCACAGCGGATCGGGGGTCTGTGATGGCGTGGACGGTGCGGGCACCGTCCGGCCACAGGATGGATGCCTCGTCGCCGGACAGGCTCACGACGGGAGCATCCGAGTCGGTTCCGGCGAGTGCGATCGCCGTGACGGTCCACTCCCCCGGCACGGCCGGGTACTCGATGACCGGAACGGTCGCGAACGCGCCCAGGGGGCTCGCGGTGCGACGCTGCTCGAGACGCGCCGTGCCGCCGGCGCTGCCGACGACCGTGCTGACGAGTGCGCCGCGGCGGGCGGATGCCGTGGTATCCATCGCCTCTGCCGTCACGGCAGCGGCGTCGTCGGCGGCGAGCGCCCAGCCGCCGACGCGCAGGCGCACGGCGGTGCCGTCGATGCCGGGCTCGAGGTCGTCGATGCGAGCGCAGCGCACTTCCCACGCGCCGCGGACGAGCGAGACGGTCGTCAGGTGACCGGCGAAGGTGACCTCGCCCGTGATGCCCGAGCCGTGCCGGATCTGCACAGCGGCCGGGTCGATCCAGTGCGCGTGGGTCGTGGATGCCGCGACGCCCACGCCGCCCGCCGAGTCGTCGCCACCCGTGCCGCCGTCGATGCGCAGCGCCGCCAGCTCCATCGCGGCGCGGTGCGTCGCGCGACCGCGGTCGTCGACGAGGGCGACCGACTGCTCGAGCGGCTCGGCCCACGCGTCGCCGTTCAGCAGCGGCGACGTCGCGGTGGAATACCCGATGCGCGCGTACAGCGGCGAGTCGCCGACGACGTCGCCGGGGTGCGCGTGGTCGGTGCCGTGGTTGATGGCGCGCACGATGCCGTCTGCCGCGGTCGCCGAGACGATCCATCCGGCGGGGGCGACGAGGCGCAACTGGTCTGCCTCCTGCGCGGGCAGTTCCTCGGCCGGCGCTGACCACACCGGGTGGTCGGCCGGCAGCGCGATGCCGAGCATGCCCTTGGTCGCCCAGTACGGCGACGCCGGGCCGGAGTAGTTCTGCGCGAGGCGACGCCACGGCCCGTGCCAACCCATCGTGAGCAGGTCGCCGTCATCCGGCGCGCCGTGCTCGGCGAAGTGCGCGACGATCGAGGATGCCGCGACCCGCAACCGACCGAGCGACACCGAGGGCACTTCGGCGAAGGCGCCGACCCAGAAGGGGGCGGCCGCCGCGAACCGGTAGATGAGGCTGCGGCCCTGGAGGAGGGGGGATCCGTCGCCGCCGACGAGGGTCACGGCATCTTGCAGGAACCGGTCAAGCGCGGCGATGTCGCCAGCGGTGCGCCCGCCCGTGAGTTCGCCGGCACCCTGCATGCGCGACCACAGCACGGGGTAGAGGTGCAGCGCCCAGCCGACGTAGTGGTCGTACGAGCGCTCGTCGCCATCAGAGAGCCAGCCGTCGCCGCGCACGAACGAGTCGTGCCGGGCGAGGTCGGCGGCGATGTCCTGCGCCGACCACGGGCCACCGACCGAGCGCAGGAAGGTCTCGACGACGATGCGGAACCACACCCAGTTGGTCTGCGGGTAGGTCTCGTCGCCGACGACGGGCGCGAGATAGGCGATGACGCGCTGCTGCGTGAGCGCGTCGAGGCCGTCCCAGATCCACGCGCGGGTCATGTCGAGGATGAGCGCGATCGAGGCCGCCTCGACCTTGGCCTGCGCGTGCTCGTCCATCCGCACCCAGCGGTTGGGGTTCTCGGGGTCGACACCGGCGGCGATGCCGCGCGAGTAGTCGGCGATGAGCTGGTCCACTCCTTCGCCGCGCGCGCCCGCGATGCGGAAGCCCGCGAGCAGGAACGTGCGCGCGAAGCCTTCGAGCCCATCGACGGCTCGGCCGTAGCCGCCCTCGTCGCCCGGCGGCGTGATGCGGGCGAAGTCGTCGGATGCCCAGGCGCGGGCACCGGCGAGAAGCCGATCGGCGTGGGCGAGCCACTGCTCGCGAGACCAGTCGCGCACGAGCGGTGCGCTCGGCGCCGCTGCGGTGGTCTGGTCGCTCACGGCTTCTCCCTTGAAGTACTCAGTGTCGGGAACAACCCCGAACACTTTGGGAGATTAGCAATCCAAACCGATCACCACAAGTCCTTGTTTGAATCGTAATGATCGTTTATGATCGATTCATAGGCTCAGTTCAGGTTCCTGAACAGAGATCCCGTGCAGATATCTCAGCGCAGAGAGGCTTCAGATGGAGAGCGAGACAGAGATGGCGCCGACACGCTTCGCGGGTCCGTTGGCCGTCGAGCTCGACGCCCTGTCACTGACCAGTCTGCCCCTGGTCGCGCCCGACGACGCGCTGCCGCTGCCCCCGGCATCTGATCGTGAGGTGTGGGATGCCGTCGATGCCGCCAAGGTCGCCGAGCTTGGCACCGTGGCCGAGTCCGAGCGCGGAACGCCCTGGCCGCAGCCGCTCGCGAGCCAGGCCGTGCGCGTGCACCGCGACGGCGATCGCGAGGTGTGGGAGCGCCCGGCCTTCGAACGCCAGCGCCGGCTCAGCCGCGCCGCCGTCATGGCGGCGACGACGGGCGACGACGTGTGGCTCGACGAGGTGGCCGACGGCGTCGTGCTGCTGTGCGAGCAGTCGTCGTGGTGCTGGCCCGCGCACGACGACACGCTCGAACGCCACGGCGCCGTGCTCGCGACGACGACCGATCCGTTCCTCGATCTCGGCGCGGGTGAGGCCGTCGCGCAGCTCGCCTGGATCGACCAGCTGCTCGGCGCACAGCTCGACGAGCGGTACCCCGGCCTGCGGGCACGCATCCGCGACGAGGCCCGCCGGCGCGTCATCGACCCCTTCGTCACCCGCCGCGACTGGCACTGGATCGGGCTGGACGGCGACGTGCACAACTGGAACCCGTGGATCCACGGCAACGTCCTCGTCGCCGCTCTGCGAATGCTGGATGCCCCGGACGAGAGCGCGCTGCGCGCCGAGGTCGTGCGCCTTTCCGTCGAAGGACTCGACCGCTACGTCGCGGCACTGCCCGCCGACGGCGCGATCGACGAGGGGTACGAGTACTGGTGGAACGGCGCCTGCCGTGCCCTCGAGGCACTCGACGTGCTCGCGCACGCGACCGGCTCGGTCGTCGAACTCGGCGCGCGCGTGCCGGCGCTGCGCGCGACGGTCGCGTTCCCGCACCGCATGCACCTCGGCGGGCCGTGGTACCTCAATCTCGCCGACGGTCAGGCGCGGCCGGTCGAGCCCAAGCCGTGGCACGCGCTCTACCGCGCGGCGCTGCGCGCGGGCGACGCCGCCTCGGCGGCGCACGCGCGCGCCCAGCTGATGGCGGGAGCGCCCGTCGCCGATGCGGCGTCGGGCGCGGGGCGACTGCTGCGCGCTCTCGCCGATGCGGAGTGGCGCGATGCGACATCCGCCGCTGCTGTGGCCGCTGGCGCCTCTGGCGCGGGCGGCGCGCCGACGGGCGAGTGGCTCGCCGAGAGCCTGTGGCTGCCCGACGTCGAAGTGCTGCTCGCGCGCGAGCGAGCCGGCACGGCGGCCGGGCTCACCCTCGCGATCAAGGGTGGCCACAACGGCGAGCACCACAACCACAACGACGTCGGCTCGTTCGTCGTCGCCCGCGACGGCGTGCCCGGGCTCGTCGATGCGGGGCGCCCGACGTACACGAAGCAGACGTTCGGGCCCGACCGCTACGACATCTGGACGATGCAGAGCCAGTGGCACAGCCTGCCCGTCGTCGCGGGAGGCGGGCAGCCACCGGGTGCGCGGTTCCGCGCCCGGTCCGTTGCGGCCGCGCCGGCGGATGCCACGATGAGCCTCGACCTGGCATCCGCCTATGACGTCCCCGGCCTCACCTCGCTTGTGCGCACGGCACACCTCGATCGCGCCACCGGGCAGGTCTCGATCCATGACCGGTGGGAGGCCGACGGTGAGGTCGACGGCGAGCTCGACGTCGTCGAGCACCTGATCGTTGCGGGCGAGGTCGAACTCATCCCCGGCGGCGCGCGGGTGCATCCCGTCGGCGGTGGCGGCACGGTGCTGTTGCGCTGGGATGGGGGCCTCGACGCGCAGCTCGACGTGCGCGAGCTCGACGACCCGATGCTCACGGCGGTGTGGGGCACGCACCTCACTCGCGTGCGGATCGATGTCGCTACGCGCGGCACGTTCCACCTGACGGTAGAAAGAGACGACATGATCGCCAAGGATCACCGATGACCGAGCAGAACCCCACCGCGCCGCAGGCGGCCCTCCTCGGTGCTGAGCGGCGCGCGTATGTCCTCACCGCCCTCGCCCGCGACGGCGTCGTGCGCATGGCGCAGCTGACGGAAGAGCTGGACGTCGCGCCCGTCACCCTCCGCCGCGACTTCGCGCAGATGGAGAAGGAGGGACTGCTCGTCCGGGTGCACGGCGGCGCGGTCGCGGCCAGCGGCGGCGTGACCCTGCCCGAGCAGGCGGTCAAGCCCACCACCGGCACGATCGCGGTGCTCGTGCCGTCGCTGAACTACTACTGGCCGGGCGTCATCCGCGGCATCGAAGCCGAGGCGCGCCGCCGCGGTCTCACGCCGATCCTGCGCGGCGCGTCGTACGAGCTGCAGGACGAGCGTCCCGTGCTCGAGCGCCTCGTCGCCGAGCAGGATGTGCGCGGATTCATCGTCGCCCCCAACACCGACACGCCGCACGCGCAAGACGTCGTGCAGTGGCTCAAGGCATCCGGCCTGCCGAGCGTCTTCGTCGAGCGCGACGCCGTGCTGCTGCCGAGCGGCGAGCCCGTCGAGAACGTCGTGACCGACCACGCGCTGGGCGCCGTGTTCGCGGCACGCCACCTTGCTTCGCTCGGCCACCGCAAGGTGGGGCTCATCCTGTCGCGCGACTCTCCCACCAGCCGCAAGATCGCCCGCGGCTGGGACACCGCGTGCGCCGAGCTCGAGCTGCAGCCCTCCGACCACTTCGAGCAGTACTTCCCCGATCGCGCGCGCGCGAACTTCTCGGTCGCCGTCGACGACGCGATCGACACCGCGCTGCGCACCGGCGTGACGGGACTGCTCATCCACTCCGACCCCGAGGCGATGGCGTTCATCGACATCGCACTCAACCGCGGACTCGCCGTGCCGCGCGACCTCTCGGTCGTCGCGTACGACGACGAAGTCGCCCAGCTGTTCACCCCCGGTTTGACGGCCGTGAGCCCGCCACGCGCGGCCGTGGGAGCTGCAGCGGTCGACCTGCTCGCGCGGCGCTTGGAAGACCCGACGCGACCCGTGCACCGCGTGACGCTGAACCCGTCGCTGAACGTCCGGCAGTCCACCGCCGCCGTCCGCGCATGACGGTCGACCCGTTCCAGCACTCGCCGTGGTCGTTCTGGGACGAGGCCGATCCCGCCGCGCAACGCGCGCAGCTGGCCGCGCAGGCTTCACTGCTTGACGCTCACCCGGCGTGGCGGTTCGGGGCGCGGTGCTTCGTGTCGGATCTTGCCTCGGTCGACGCCGAAGAGCTGACGCTCGGCGACGGCACCTACCTCGCCGCCGGCAGCTACGTGACCGGCACGGTGCGCCTCGGTCGTGACGTGAGCGTCAACCCGTACACGGTCGTGCGGGGCGACGTTGAGATCGGCGACGCGACCCGCATCGGCGCACACACGTCGATCCTCGGGTTCAACCACACGATGGACGATCCCGACGTCGAGATCCGCCTGCAGCCGCTGGCCTCTCGTGGCATCCGCATCGGCGACGACGTCTGGATCGGATCGCACGTGGTCGTGCTCGACGGCGTGACCGTCGGATCGCGCGCCGTACTCGCCGCGGGCGCCGTCGTCACCAAGGACGTGCCCGCCGGAGCGGTCGTCGGCGGCAATCCGGCGCGGCTGCTGAAGTGGCGGGTGGAGCCTGTGGCTGCTGGGGCGGGTGTTGAGGCTCTTGCTGGTGAGGGCGTCGCCGCTGGTGCTGGTGCGGGTGTTGAGCCTCTTGCTGATGCGGCTGCCGACTCACTGGTCGCGCGGCTGGGTGCGTTCGCGGATGCCGCGCGGGCGGATGCCGCGGATGTGCTCGCGCGATCGTGGGACGAGGCATCCCGTGCCTTCGTCGACGGGCCCGGCGAGCCGATATCGCTGCGGGCGCACTGCGACGCCGTCGAGATCTCCGACCTGCTGCTGGGCACTGTGCCGCCGCAGCTGTCGCGCGAGCGGGTGCGTGATCGGATCGACGGGTGGCCGCTCGACGACGGCACCGACCCGGCATATCGCGTGCTGTGCGCGGGCTACGCGCTCGACCTGCTCGGCAGCAGGTTCACCGCGCTGCCCGAACTCGACTCGGCGGCGGCGCGCGTCGCGCGGCTGGATGCCCTGCCGTGGCAGAGCGACCCGTGGCACGCGGGGCACTGGGTCGACTCGTTCGGGACGGCGCTGCGGTGGCGGCGCGGCGCGGGGGCTGCGGTGCCTGCCGGCTACGCCGAGGCGCTGTTCGGCTGGCTCGTGACGCACGCCGACCCCGAGACCGGTGTGTGGGGGCGCGGCTCGCAGCGAGACGGGATGCTCCTGCCCGTGAACGGGTTCTACCGGGCATCCCGCGGCACGTTCGCGCAGTTCGGCGTGCCGGTGCCGTTTCCCGAGCGGGTCATCGACACGGTGCTCGCGCACGCGCGCGACGAGCGCTACTTCGCGCGCGAGCGGCAGAACGCCTGCAACGTGCTCGATGTCGCGCACCCCCTCTGGCTCACCCGCGGGTCGGGTCATCGCACCGACGAGGTGACGGCGCTCGCGCGCAGGCTGCTTGAGGATGCGCTGGGCCGGTGGCATCCCGGCGCCGGCATGTCGTTCGGTCCTTCGGGCGATGGGGGTGCGCTGTCTCTTTCGGGCGGGCCTGGGCTGGGGGCTGGGCCCGGGCCCGGGCTGCAGGGCACCGAGATGTGGCTCGCGATCGTCTGGTACCTCGCGGATCTCGTCGGCCTGTCGGATGCCCTGGGCTATCGCCCCCGCGGCGTGCACCGGCCGGAGGCCGCCTTCTAGGGCGTTGGGGCGCAGTTTGGGGTCGCGTGTTGTCGCTTCCGCCGGGCTGAGACGACCACGGGCGACCCCAAACCCCGCTGACGGCGTTCGAGGAGCGCAAAAACCTCGCGCAGAGGGGGTTTCTCACGGGGTCAGAGGGTGACGACGACCTTCCCGCGCACGTGGCCGCCGCGCTGCAACGCGATCGCCTCGTCGATCCGCTCGACGGGGAAGGATGCCTCGATGGGCAACGTCACCGCGCCGTCCGCGATCAGCTGCGCGATGCGCGCTGGCGCATCGGGGGCGGATGCCGCTCCACCCGTCGCGATCGCACCGTACGGCGGAGTCGGTCCACCCGCGATCGTCGCGATGCGCTCCCCCGGAACGCCGAGCGCGGCCGCCGCGACGGCCGTGTCCGTGCCGTGCAGGTCGATGGCCGCGGTCACGCCGTCGCCGGCGACGGCGCGGACGGCCTCGACGAGTCCGTCGCCGTACGCCACTGGGATCGCCCCGAGGCCCTTCAAGAACTCGTGATTGGCCGGCGAGGCCGTTGCGATGACGGTCGCGCCCGCGGCGACGGCCAACTGCACCGTGATGACTCCGACGCCGCCCGCGGCACCGCCGATCAGCACCGTGTCGCCCGCGGTGACGCCGACCGCGCTCAGCGCGGCATCCGCCGTACGTGTCGCGATCCACAGCGTCGCGGCGGTTTCGTCGTCGAGCCCCTCGGGGGTGTGGGCGAGGTTGCTGACGTCAGGCGTGAGCACGATGTGGTCGGCGACGGCGCGGCCGCGCGCACTGCCGAAGACGCGGTCGCCGACGGCGAAGCCGGTCACGCCGTCGCCGACCTCGTCGACGACGCCGGCGAAGTCGTTGCCGAACCCGGCCGGAGCGGTCACACCGAACGCGGCCGCGGCCTGCGGGTGCGTCGCGATCTTCCAGTCGACGGGGTTCAGACCGGCCGCGTGCACGCGCACGCGCACCTCGCCCGCGCCGGCGACGGGGTCGGGCCGGTCGATGATCTCCAGGACGATGGGATCGGCGATCTCCTGCTGCTGTACGAATCTGCTCATGAGGGTTTCGACGCTGGGCAGCCCGGGATCATTCCCGCCGGCGCTCGTCTTCGCTGCGCGCGTGGCAGTTTGGGGTCGCGTGGCTGTTGGGGGTCGCGTGGTGTCGCCACCGCCGTGCTGAGACGACCACGAGCGACCCCAAACCGCACGTGCGCCAAGTTTGGGGTCGCGCGGTGTCGCCTCCACCGCCCCGAGGCGACCACAGGCGACCCCAAACCGCCGCGCGGCTACCCGTACGTGATCGCCACGCTCGTCTCGATGACCTCGCCGGGCGAGACGCGCACCGCGCGGGTCTGCTCCGACTCCCGCTCGGGCTCGAACAGCGGCGCATTCGCCGGCTCGATGCCCAGCGCCCACCCGCCACGCGTGGGCAGCACCCACTGGTAGCACCGCGGCAGAGTGCCCGCCGACCATGCCACTTCGGTGCGGCGCCCGTCGGGCGTCGTGACGATCGCGCGAGCCGTGCCATCGTCCGCGCGCACCCCGATATGTGCGAACACCGTCTCTTCTGTGTGCTGGATGGGATCGGGCAGCACCGTGGCATCCGGCACGCTCTGCGTGTGCTCGCGGGCGATCGTGCGCTCCGCTTCGATCGAGACACGGGCACCCGGCGCGATCGCCGGGGCCCCGAGGTTGACGTGGTACAGCAGCGCGACGGGCGCGGGCTCCAGACCGAGGTTCTCGACGCGGTCGTGCACACGCAGTGCCTCGTCGACCGTGCTGGTGGTGATGGCCCGGCGGATGCGGACGTGCCGGCCGAACATGTGCACGTCGTCGATCGTGCCCGTGATCTCGACGCTGACGCCCGCCGGAGACAGGGTACGGCGCCACGCGACATCGTGCGCCGGCGTTGCGCTGTGTCTGCCGTGCAGGGCCCCGTCGCGCGCGACCCCGATCTGGTCGGGGCCGCAAGTCACGAGCAGTCCCCCGAGAAAGCGATCTCCCCAGCCACGCCCGGGGCCCGGATCGGTCTCGATCGGCGAGCGCCAGGCGACGGGTGTTCCCCGCCACCAGGCCCCGCCGATGTCGAGCCCGCGATCGGGCAGGACGTCGAACGACCAGCCGTCTGCGACTCGCACGGTGATCCGACGGATGCCCCGTTCATCGCGTCCCTCGACGACGTCCACAGCGGCCGTCGGGCGCAACAGCCCCGCCCGCAGCAGGTCGGCGACGGTCACGGTGCCGGCGGTCGCGCGACGAGCACTTCACCGTCGCCACGCACGGTCAGCGCTCCGTCGGCCGCCGCGACGAGCAACGTCGTGCCTCGAGGCGCGGGCTCGCCATCGATCTCGAGATCGCCCGCAGTCACGACGACGATCGCGAAGCCGGCGGCGATCTGCGCCGTTCCCGACACGGGCATCCGCTCGAGCCGGAAGTACACGTCGGCATCGACGGGGAACACCGAGCCGGATGCCGGTGCCGCATGCACCAACTGTGCGACCTGAGCCGCGGAGCGCCCGGTACGCGAAATCGCCTGCAGCGCGACGTCGAACCCGAGGCCGAGGTGACCGTCGGCCGCACCGTCGAGGGCGAACCCGTCCCATTCGAGCAGGATCGACAGGTCTTCGGGCTGCTGCAGTTCCAGCAGCAGAACGCCGGCACCGATCGCGTGGAGCTCGCCCGGCGGCACCCACACGACATCACCGGGAGCGACGTCGATCTGGTGCAGCAGGCCAAGCAACGCCATGACGTCCTGTGAGTCGACGAGCGCACGCAGCGCACCGGCATCGATGTCGTCACGGAGCCCCACGTGCACGGTTCCTCCGCTGAGGATGTACCAGGCCTCCGCCTTGCCGTGCGCACGGCCGAGGTGCGTCGCGGCGAAGTCGTCGTGCGGATGCCCGTGCACGGGTAGCCGCTGCCCCGCATCGAGAAGCTTGACCAACAGCCGCGCGTCGGCGCCCCAGCGGGCGGCGTGTGCCGCGCCCAGCCAGGTCTGAGGATCGGCGGCGATCGCGTCACGCAACAGCGTTCCGTCGGGCAGTCGCGTCAGCCCGACTTCCGCTTCGCCGGCGACGGTCGTCGTCGAGCCGACCCAGTCCTCCGGCTCACGCTCGCCCGCGACGGGCTCGCCGCGGAAGGCGGTGATCTGCGCGCCGCCGCGGTAGAAGCGCTCCGCGGGTCGGTTCGAGCTCAGGCGGATGGGCATGCAGATCTCCTAGTGAGAGGTCAGGGGCAGCGCCGCGCGCGGCGCGAGGAACCCGCCGACGAAACTGTCGCCGAGTCCGATGGTCGTGGGGTGCGCGACGTCAGCGACCACGGCGGTGACGCCGGCGCTCGCCGGTGCGGCGGCTTCGACACCCGCGACGACGCGAGCGCCACCGGCGTGGCGCGGCAGCCGCGCGGTCTGCTCGAGGTCATCCGGTCCGAAGACGTCGCCCAGCCGGTAACGGGTGGCCGACACGCGCACCGCACTCTCCAGCGCAACGCGGTGGTGCGCGGCATCCGGGCCGACCGCGATCGCCCAGTAGCGGGTGTGCACGACAAGGGCCGGGGCCGGGATGAGACGGTGCGCTTCGGCGAGCGCCGCGGTCACATCGGCCGCGTCGAGCAGGTTCACCGCACGGCCGACATACTCCTGCAGCTCGTCTTCGTTCATGCCATACACGTCGATGCGCGGCAGCAGTCGGTCGCGCGCGATGCCGGCGAACTCGCGCCGGTAGAACCCGGCATCCTCGTAGTACACGAGAGCGTCTGCGGAAAGACTCCGCATCGCGGTCTCGAGATCATCGAGGCGACGGCCCAGCAACGCGGCATCCTGCATCGTGTTGAACCCCGAGACGAGGAACGCATCCGCATCGGCGAGGGTCTCTGCGAGTTCGGGGGCAAGCGCCATCTCGCGGTTCGGCCGGTCGTTCGCGAAGATCAGCCGATTGGCCGACGACGAGATCACGTCGCCGTCGATCAGTCGGATCAGCGCACCGACCGGGTACTGGACGATCAGGTGCGGGTCGAGGGTGTCCTCGGTGGCCGAGCAGATCCACGAGATCGACGGCGGCATGAGCCGGCGCACGTTGTCGTCGATGCTCACGAGGTGCTGCACGCTGGGAATGCCGAGGCGATCCAGCGCCAGTCCCGCGCGCACTCCCGTGCCGCCGAGGGTGATCTGCGTGTCGAAGCGCGCGGCGAACGACTCCAGCGTCGCCGAGGCGTCGACGAACCGCTCGCCGCCCGATCCTGAGGCGAGAAACCCCAGGATCGTGACGACGAGCGCGCGTTCATCGGTGATCGGCGCCGTCGTGGTCAGCTCGCCCCGCCGCACGCCGTGCGTGCGGGCGAGCTGTTCGACGACATCGGCATCCCAACGGATCTCGTAGTCGACGGTGCCGCCGAGTCCGAGTACCAGTCGACCGCTCATGGCGCCGATCTCCTTCTGTCGCAGGTGTGACGATTCAGTACAGCGCGGCCTTGCCAGCGGCTCCGAACAGGTCGATCTTCTCAGCGGCCGTCACCTTCAGCGCCGCGATCGGCTCGGGCTGGATCGCGTTGGGCTCACGCAGACGCTCGTCCGTGCCGAGGATCTCCCGCATACGGTTGTGGTAGCTGACCTTGATGTCGCTCGAGATGTTGATCTTGTTGATGCCGAGCGAGACGGCACGCGCAAGCTCCGCGTCGGGGTTGCTGGATCCGCCGTGGAGCACCAGCGGAATGCCGACGGCCGCCTTGATCTGCTCAAGCAGGTCGTGGCGCAGCTCGGGGTTCTTGTCGGCGGGGTACAGCCCGTGCGAGGTACCGATCGCGATGGCGAGCGAGTCGACACCGGTCTCCTGCACGAAGCGCACAGCGTCGTCGACGTTTGTGTAGATGATCTCAGCGGCGCCGGACTCGCCGTAGCTGTCGTTCGCGCCGATCGTGCCGAGTTCGCCCTCGACCTGGATGCCCACGGCGTGCGCGGCATCCACAACCTTCTTCGTCAGCGCGACGTTCTCTTCGAACGGCAGCAGTGACGCGTCGATCATGACCGAGGTGAAGCCCGACTGGATCGCGGTGATCATCTGCTCGTACGAGCCGCCGTGATCCCAGTGGATCGCGACGGGCACCGGGGAGCGGTGCGCACGGGCGTGCATCGCGGCGATGAGGTCAGTCGTGATGTGCGAGACCTCGTCGGGGTGGATTGCGATGATGACGGGCGCGTTCTTGGCCTCGCTGATGTCCATGACGCCGAGGAACATGGCCCAATCGCTGATGTTGAACGCCGGGATGGCGAAGTTGTTCTGGTTGGCGATGTCGAGGATGGACTTGCCGGTGTACAGCACCACGGTGGATTCTCCTGTCGGTGGGGTGGGGTTCAGTGGAAAAGGGGTGGTTGGTGGACGGTCAGCTCTTCACCGAGCCGGCCGTGAGGCCGCTGATGAAGTAGCGCTGGAAGAAGAGGAAGAGGATCAGCACGGGGATCGAACCGAGCACACTCATGGCCATGATCTGGTTCCACTCGTAGGAGTGCTGACCCATGAGCAGCTGGATGCCGATGGGCACGGTCCGCATGTCGATCGTGCGCGTGAGGGTCAGCGCGAAGAGGTACTCATTCCACGCGATCATGAACGTGTAGATACCGACCGAGACGATGCCGGGCACCGAAATCGGCACAAGCACTCGCCACAGCGCGGTCATCGATCCGGCGCCGTCAACACGCACGGCTTCGTCGAGCTCTTTCGGAAGCGTGTTGAAGTAGCCGGTCATCATGATGATCGCGTAGGGCAGCGTGAACACCATGTAGGTGAGGATCAGCGCGGCGTAGGTGTTGTACAGGCCGAGACCCACCATGAGCCCGAAGTACGGGATCAGCAGGGTGATCGGCGGCACCGCCTGGACGCTGACGATGATCACGTTGAGGACGCGCTTGCCGCGGAAGTCGAAGCGGCTGAGCGCGTACGCCGCCTGGATCGCCACCAGCAGGGTCAGCGCCGTCACCGCGAACGCGACGACGTAGCTGTTGATGAAGAAGCGCACCGTCTCGGGATCCGTGAAGATCGCGATGTAGGCGTCGAGCGAGAAGCTCTCGGTGATCAGTCGCGGCGGCAGCTCGAAGATCTCGGTGTTCGACTTGAACGAGTTCGAGAGCATCCACAGCACGGGACCGGCGGCGAAGACCGCACCGATGAGCAGTCCGATGACGAGCCCGACGCGGGCCGCACGGGTGCGTGTCTGGATGGACATGGCCATGATCAGTCCCTCGCCTTCTGGTGGCGGACGTAGAAGACGGCGAGCACCATCGACATGAGCAGAACCAGGACAGCCGAGGTCGCCGCCTGCGAGAAGTCGTACTTGGCGAATGCGAGCTTGTAGGTGAAGGTGCTGAGCACCTCGGTGACGTTGATCGGACCGCCGCCCGTGGTCATCCAGATGAGCGCGAACTGCTGCGAGGTCCAGATGAGGTCGAGGAGCACGAGGCTCACGATGATGGGGCGCAGCTGCGGAACGGTGACGTTCCAGAACCGCTGCACGGGCCCGGCACCATCGATGCTGGCAGCTTCATACAGGTCGCTCGGGATGCCTTGAAGCCCCGCGAGCAGGCTCACCATGAAGAACGGGTAGCCGGCCCAGATGTTGATGAATGTCACGGTGCCGAGCGCGAGTTGCGGCGAGGCGAGCCATTCGATGTTCGTGTTGAGCAAGAAGTTGATGACGCCGTTGGGGGCGAGCAGCATGCGCCAGAGCACCGCGATGACGGCGACGGTGAACAGCCAGGGAAGGACGTAGAGTCCGCGGAAGATCGCGCGTGGCACGGCGCCGATCAGCGTGCTGTTGAGCATCATCGCGAACCCGAGCCCGATGATGAGGTGGGCCACGACACTGGTCACCGTGAAGATGACGGTGTTGCTGGTGGCGTTCCAGAAGCTCGGGTTGGTGAGCACTGCCATGTAGTTGTCGAGGCCGACGAACTCGTGGTCCTTGCCGATGATCGCGCCGTCCTGCAGCGAGTAGCCGATCACCATGACGATCGGGATGATCATCAGGACGAACAGCAGGATCATCGTCGGGCTCAGGAAGGCGTACGACTCGGCCGTGCGCCGCAGCTGTCGCCGCCGCTTGGATTGCGGGACACCGGTGACGATCACCTCGGTGTCCAGCACAGGGGTCTTCAGGGACATCAACCCACTCGCTCCTTCGTGGTCGGGTACCGCGCCGCGCACCTTCGCGGCGCGGTACCCGGATCTTTGTCAGGTCAGTCGGTTCAGAACTCGGCGACCCAGGCGTCCTGCGCCTTCTGCAACGCCTCATCGACCGACTGCTGGCCGTCCAGCGCCGCCTGCAGCTGCTCGCCGAACAGACGCATGAGCTCTTCGGCGACGGGCAGGCCCGTGAACTCGTTGGCGGGGTAGCTGGCCTGGTAGATGTCGAACGCCGTCTTGAACAGCTCGTCGTCGTTGACGAAGTCCGGCACCGACTGGGTGTTGCCCGGGAAGGCGTTGGCCATCGTGGACAGCTCGGAGTTGACGTCCTCGCTCATCAGGAAGGAGACGAGCTTGAACGCGGCATCCTTGTGCTCGGAGTTCTCGGCGACGCCGATGCCCCATGACGCATAGGGGATACCCCGTTCGCCGTCGTAGCCGTCCTCAGCGGGGATCGCCGAGATCGAGAAGTTCAGGTCGGGGTTGGTCTCGCGGATCAGGTTGATGTGCGCGAGCGAGTCGATCATCATGCCGACGCGGCCGTTGGTGAACTCCTCGACCTTGTCCTGCTCCTTCATCGTGAACGAGCCGGCGGCGATGACACCATCGTCCCACAGACCCTGGATGTAGTCCACGGCCGAGGTGACGTCGGCGTTGGTCAGGTCGGGCTGTCCATCGTTGAGCATCGAACCGCCCGACGCCCATACCCACGACATGACGTCGTTCTGCACACCGTTCGGCGCTTCCAGCGACAGCGGCAGCACCCAGCCCGAGACGTCTCCGCCAAGGGCTGTGACCTTCTGCGCGGCATCCGCGAACTCGGTCCGGTTGGTCGGCGGAGTCGTGACGCCGGCCTCGGCGAGGAGGTCGTCGTTCGTGAACATGGGGTAGACGAAGTTGACGACCGGGATCATGTAGGTGCCGCCGTCGACCTGGATCTGGCTGGCCAGCTGACTGTCGTCGTAGCCTGCATCGGCCATGAGGTCGGTGAGATTGGCGATGACGCCCTGCGAGGCGAAGTCGTTGACCCACGCACCGTCGAGACCGACGACGTCGGGCATGGTGCCGGATGCCGCACCGGCGAACAGCTGCTCCTTGGTGGAGGCGTAGGGGCCGCTGACGAGTTCGACGGTGATGCCGGGGTTCTCGGCTTCGAACTTGTCGATCAGCGCGCGGAACTCGCCGTCAGGCAGCTCCGGCTCCCACCACTGGGCGAACTCGATCGTGACATCGCCGCCCGCGTCGCCCGTCGCGCCATCCGACGAGCCTCCCGAGCAACCAGTTACCAACATCAACGATCCGGCCGCGATCGCGGCTCCAGCGATCTTGAGGGCCTTGCTGTGCCCCTGACCCGCTCTGGTCATCATCTCTCCTCTTTGAGTGCGTGGCCGCAGACATCGGGTGCTGATTCGTGCGGCTTTGAGCATAATTATGCCGATATCTGCGGGGAAGTCAAGGGTTCGTTTCGGCTTCGCGCTTTCCGATGCTTTTTTCTGCATGTTTCATGCGAGAAAAGCGGCAGGATGGTGCTAGAACTGTGGCATGGCTTCTTCAGAGACTGCGCGCGGGCGACGGCTGCCCGCCGGACGAAAGGCCGATCTGGCCGCGTACGTGACCGAAGTCGGCCAGGTCACGGTCGGTGACCTGGCCGAGCACTTCGGCGTGTCAATCGACACCGTGCGGCGAGATCTCGACCAGCTCCATCGCGCGGGTGCTCTCGTGCGCACGCACGGCGGCGCGGTCAGCGCACTCGATGGCCCCGTGCGCGACCGCGGCCTCGACGTGCGTCTGCGCATGCAGGTGGAGGAGAAGGAGAAGATCGCCCACCTCGCCGCCGAACTCGTCGACGACGGCGCCGTCATCATGCTCAACGCCGGCACGACGACGCTCGCGGTGGCGCGCGCACTGCGCAACCACCGCGAACTGACCATCGCGACGAACAATCTGCGCATCCCCGCTGAGATCGCGCCGTCGGCGTTCCGCGACCTCTACGTGTTCGGTGGCGCCGTGCGGACCATCACGCAAGCGACGACGGGCCCGGTGACCTTCACCCTGACCGCGGGCGGGCCCGAGGTCGACATCCGCTGCGACCTCGCCCTCATCGCGGTCGGCGCAGTGGATGCCTCGGGGTACTCGACCACGAACCTCGGTGACGGCGCGATGATGTCAGAGATGATCGAACGCGCCGAGCGCACCGCGATCCTCGCCGACTCGACGAAGCTCGACCGCCGACTATTCGCCCAGGTCGCTCCGCTCGCGGGTGCCGACTACCTCGTCACCGATGCGCAGCCGAGCGCAGAACTGGCCGCTGCGCTGGATCAGGCGGGGGTCGCCGTCCTCACTCCGTGACGAGCGAGCGCGTCAGTCCAGCGCGGCGCGCCACTCGGCGAGCAGCCGCGCCGTCGCGAGGGTCTCGAACCACGGCATCTCGGGCGCCTGCGTCCGGCCTTCGCGCAGCGCGCTGATCGTCGCGTCGGCTTCGGCCGCCATCGGGCTGATGGTGGATGCCACGACGCGCTCCTCGGTGCCGTCGGCGCGACGCAGCACGGCATCCGCCGTCGACTCGACGCGGCTGCCCCAGACATTCGGGATCTCCAGCTCACCCGCGGTGCCGCGGATCACCGCCGCGCGCGGCAGTTCGCGGGTGATCGAGGTGGCGACGTGTGCGCGGATGCCGCCGAGGTCGATCTCGGCCGTGGCATCCTCATCGACGCCGGTCACGCCGACCGTGCCGTCCGCGCTCGCGATCGACACGGCGCCCAACCGCCCCGCCCACGCGGCGACGCCGACGGCGAACGAGACGGGGTAACACCCGGCATCCAGCATCGCGCCGCCGGCGAGCTTGGGGTCGAACAGGCGCTGGATGCCACGATCTGCGGCGAACCCGATCGAGGTCTCGACCTCGGTGATCTCGCCCAGCTCGCCGCCCGCGACCAGCTCGCGGACGCGCTCGGGCAGCGGGCCGAACCGGTACTTGAACGCCTCGACGAGCGGGAGTCCGGCCGCTTCGGCGGCGGCGATCATCTCCTCGGTCTCGGCGACGCTGATGCCGAGCGGCTTCTCGCACAGCACGGCCTTGCCCGCCGCGAGCGCGGCGAGGGTGAGCTCGCGGTGCGAGGTGTGCACCGTGCCGATGTAGACGGCGTCGACGTCGTCGCGGGCCAGGATCTCGTCGTACGTGCCCGAGATCGCGCCGCCGAACTCATCGGCGAACTCGCGAGCCCGCTCGGCATCGCGTGCGCCGACCGCGTGCAGGGCTCCGAGCCGGGCCTGGGGCAATGCCCGCAGGAAGTCCCCGCTGATGACGCCCGCGCCGAGTACCGCCCACCGTGCTGTTTCGCTCATGCCTCCACGCTAACCCGGGCCCGGTGCCGGCTGGGTGTCGCGTGGCGTGTCTGGCCGGCGTGCGCGGCGCACGCGCGCCCGAGAAACCACATTCTGCGCGAGAAACCAGTGCTGCCGTGGTTTCTCGCGCAGATGTGGTTTCTCACGAGACAGGGCGGGCGCGCCGCGGCGGGACGCCCCGCGGCTTGTATGGCCGACGGGCGCGGGACCGCCACCGCAATAACTCAGGAACCGCGCCGGGTCCGCGGAGCGGCCGCCGCGGAATTCCGGGGCGGCCGCGCCGCGGCGGCCCCGGCGATCCTGAGTTATTGCGGTCGGAGCGCGAGCACCGGCGCCGCGCACTCGCTCCCGCGCTGCCCGCCGCGCGGGAGCGGCCAGTGGTCGCCAGCCTTGCATCGAGACATCGGTACGGAGTTCGGGGTCGCGTGGTGTCGCCTCCCCCGCCCCGAGGCGACCGCGGGCGACCCAAAACCGAGGTGGCGCGGACGCGGGATGCCGGGGCGAGACGCCGGCGGCGGATGCCCGGATGCCCCGGGCGGATGCCCGGACGCGCGCGCACTACGCTTACAGGCATCCCGGTCTCTGCGTTTCGCGGGCGCCGGCCCGCACACTTCTGCTCATCACTCGCACGCACACAAGGACCGCAGCATGGCACTGGCATTGGCGATCGATCTCGGCGGCACGAAGGTCGAAGCGGCGCTCGTCGACGAGCGCGGCGGCATCGTGGAGGGGTCGCGCCACCGTGCGGCGACCGGCGCGGCCGCGGCATCCGACGTGTCGGTGCTCGCTCGCGCGATCGACGAGGTGATCGCGCAGTGCCGTCAGCATGATCGCTGGGGCGAGGTGGTGGCCGGCGGCATCGGTGCGGCGGGCCCGATTGACATCGCGGCGGGCGTCATCACGCCGATCAACCTTCCCGCGGCCCACGGATTCGGGCTCGTCGACGCGGTCCGGCGCGCAAGCGGACTGCACCAGGTGACGCTGCGCCTCGACGGCACGTGCATCGCCCTCGCCGAGGCCTGGCTCGGCGCCGCGCGGGACGTGCGCAACGCGATCGTCTTCGTCGTGTCGACGGGCGTCGGCGGCGGTATCGTCTCGGACGGGCGCCTGGTCGCCGGCGGCACCGGCAACGCCGGGCACATCGGGCAGATCCTCGTCGCCGACATCGACGGAGACCCGGTGGATGCCACGCTCGAGAACCGCGCGGCGGGTCCGCACACCGTCGCGTGGGCGCGCGCGCACGGATGGCCGGGCTCGACGGGTGAGGAACTCGCCGCCGCCTACCGCGACGGGGACGAGATCGCCCGCGCCGCCGTCGCGCGTTCAGCGCACGCGGTCGGGGTAGGTCTGGTCAGCGCCGCGACGCTGCTCGACCTCGAGCTCGCCGTCATCGGCGGAGGCTTCTCGTTCGTCGCGGATGACTTCCCCGAGCAGGTCGAGGCCGTCGTGCGCTCCAACGCGTTCAACGCGTACGCCGCACGCCTGCACGTGACCCGCGCAGCGCTCGGCGGGGAATCCCCCCTGATCGGCGCCGCCGCCCTGGTCCACCGCCCCGACCTGCTGTAACCCCGCCGCCTCGCGAGCTTGCCCTAGCGAACGCGAGCTTGCCCTCGCGAACGCGAGCTTGCCCTGTCGGCTGAGGGCAAGCTCGGCGCCAGATGGGCAAGCTCGGCGCAAAAAGGGCAAGCTCGCGTAACAAAGGGAAAGCTCGGCGCGGCAGCGCCCGAGCGCGAGCCCGGCGGCGCGGGTCAGAAGGTCGCGTCGAGGGCGGCGAGCAGGTCGGCGCGCAGGTCGGCGACGTCTTCGAGGCCGACCGAGAAACGCAAGTGCCCGAGCCGGCGGAACGGCTCGGGGTAGTGCCGCACGCGCGGGCCCTCGGTGCCGACGTGCACGATGAGCGACTCGTCGTGGCCGAGCGAGACCGCCGAGGTGATCAGCCGCAGGTTCGACACGAACCGGTTGTGCAGGTCGGAGTCTCCGTCGAGCGCGAACGCCATCATCGCGCCGAACCCGCGCCCGTCGAACTGGCGCGCGGCGAGCGCATGCTGCGGGTGACTCTCGAGCCCGGGATACGCCACGAACGCGACGCGCGGATCGTCCTCGAGCGTCTGTGCGAGCACGGGTGCGGATGCCAGATGCTGCCGCAATCGCAGCGGCAGGGTGACCGATCCGCGCACGATCTGCCAGGCGTTGAACGGCGAGATCACGCCGCCGACGTCGACCATCGCCTCATCCTTGATGGGCTGCACCAGTTCGCGCCGCCCGATGACGGCGCCACCCATCGCATCGCCGTGCCCATTGATGTACTTCGTGAGCGAATGCACGACCAGGTCGGCTCCCTCACGCAGCGGTCGGAACAGCGGCGGCGGCGTGAAGGTCGAATCGACGACGAGCAGGATGCCGGCCGCGTGCGCGATCTCGGCGAGCGCCGCGATGTCGGCGACCTTCGTGGTCGGGTTCGCGACGACCTCGGTGATGATCATTCGCGTCCGCGGGCGCAGGGACGCGCGCACGGCATCCAGGTCGGAGATGTCGACGAACGTCGCCTCGATCCCGTACTTGGCAGGCAGCAGATCGGTGAACAGCTTGAAGGTCGCCTCGTACGTGGCATCCGCCACGATCACATGGTCACCGCTGCGCATGTGCGTGAAGAACACGGCGTGAAGCGCCGCGACGCCGGATGCCAGGGCCACGGCATCCTCGCCGCCCTCGAGCGCCGCGAGCTTGTGCTGCAGCGCGAGCTGGTTGACCCCCGTGTTGCGGGTGTAGAGCCCGCCGTCGGTCGAGGACCAGCTGATCTGCGACGGGTCGTCGTCGAGCGCGTACGAGTTGGCCATCACGAGCGGCGTCCGCAGCGCGCGCGAGCCCGGATCGACGGTGTTGCCGGCGTGGACGGCGAGCGTGAGATCGGACAGACCATCGAGGTTGTGCTTGTCGGGGCGCGTCATGCCTCGACGCTACTCGCGTGGCCGCGCGGCGCTCACTGTGTGACGCAACACAGGCGGCGAGGCGTGCCGGTCGCGCGGATCAGGCCGCAGGCACGACCAGCCGCGCAGATCCCGCCGCGCAGCTCAGGCGGTGCGGCGGCGCGAGCGACGGCTGTCCGCCGGGGCCTTCTCAGCGGGGGCGGCGGCCGCGCTGGCGACGGCGTCGGACTGCAGGTGCAGCTGTGCGACGGCGTCGCGGGCGACACCCATCGGAACCTCGAGGTCGGCGTACTCGTAGGTGAACCCGTTCTCGTCGACCAGGGTCACCTTGACGAGCGCCTTGCCGCGCCCGGGCAGGCGGGTGCTGGTGCGCGGGAGGAAGCTGCGGGCCATGACTCCAGCGTAGGGGTGACGGCGGACACTCCCCCGCGCGGGACACGCCCACGGCATGACCGACTGTTCGGTGGGATTGTGTTCTCCGAGCTTCGCTATGGTGTCGAAGGAATCGCACGGATGCCTCGCGGCACCCCGCGGGCATCCCACCCCGCACACGACTGCGACACCCGAACCCCACGACAACCCCGACGACAGGAGCCCCGATGTCGCAGGCCGCGCAGGCGACGGCACCGGCGCGCGGCAGCGTGTGGGAGGTCTTCCGGGTCTTCCTGAAGCTCGGGTCGACCTCGTTCGGCGGCCCGATCGCGCACCTGGGCTACTTCCGCACCGAGTTCGTCGAGCGGCGGCGCTGGATGAGCGACCGCGAGTACGCCGACCTCGTCGCGCTGAGCCAGTTCCTGCCCGGCCCGGCCTCGAGCCAGGTGGGCTTCGGCGTCGGGCTGCTGCGCGCAGGCGGATGGGGCGCGATCGCGGCGTTCGTGGCGTTCACGCTGCCGTCGGCCGTGCTGATGATCGCGTTCGCGGCGGGCGCGTCGCTGTTCGACAGCGCGGTCGGCGCGGGCCTGCTCACGGGGCTGAAGGTCGTCGCCGTCGCGATCGTCGCGCAGGCCGTGTGGGGTATGGCGCGCACGCTGACGCCTGACCGCACGCGTGCCGGCATCGCCGTGGTCGCGCTCGTCGTCGCACTCGTGTTCGCCGGCACGATCGGCCAGGTCGCGGCGATTGTCGTGGGTGCTGTCGCGGGGCTCTGGCTGTGCCGCGCCTCCGGCGCCACCGCGCCAGAGGACGCGCCGGACATGCTGCGGTTCCCCGTCCGCCCCGCCGTCGGCGTCGCGTGCCTGGCTCTGCTCGGCATCCTGCTGGTGGGTACCCCGATCGCCGTCGCCGTGACCGGATCGGGAGCGGTCGCGCTGTTCGACGCGTTCTTCCGTGCGGGTGCGCTCGTGTTCGGCGGCGGGCACATCGTGCTGCCGTTGCTGCAGGCGGGCGTCGTCGATCCGGGGTGGGTGAGCGACGCGCAGTTCCTCGCCGGGTATGGCGCGGCGCAGGCCGTTCCCGGGCCGCTGTTCACATTCGCGGGGTATCTCGGCGCGATCGCCGACGTCGGCCCCGGGGGCATCCCGGGCGCGCTCATCGCGCTCGTCGCGGTGTTCCTGCCCGGATTCCTGCTGCTGGTCGGCGTGCTGCCGTTCTGGAACGCGTTCCGCCGTCGCGCGTGGGCGCAGGCCGTGATGCGCGGCGCGAATGCCGCCGTCGTGGGCATCCTCGCGGCCGCCCTCTACTCCCCCGTGTTCACAACGGCGATCGTCGACGTCGGCACGTTCTGCCTCGCGGTCGTGTGCTTCGTGCTGCTCGTCTCGTTCAAGCTACCGCCGTGGATCGCCGTGCTCGTCGGCGCCGCCGGCGGGGTCGTGCTCGCGGTCGTGTGATGGGGCCGGATGCCTCGCACCACCGGTGTCGGCGGCACCGCCTAGGCTTCAGGCCGTGGCCACCCTCGATGACATCCGCGCGATCGCGGCGGGCCTGCCCGGCAGCGAAGAGCGGGCGATGACGGGCGGCGCGGCGTGGTTCGTGCGCGGCAAGATCTACGCGTGGGAATGCCACCCGTGGCCGAGCATCTCCGCCGACATGCGCGAGATCATCACGGCCGAACTGGTTGCCGGCGTGAAGGTCGCCGACCGATTCGATGCGCTGGCGCTCGTCGAGATGACCCCCGCGGTCTTCCTCCGCGAGACGACCCGCTGGGGCGAGCCGAAGGTCGCGTTCCGCATGGCCGGCATCGACGGCGAGCACCTGGTTGAGCTCGTGACGGATGCCTGGCGCACACAGGCCCCGAAGTATCTGCGACGCGAATTCGACGAGCGCGAGGCGTCGGCCCCGGCGTAGACAGAGCGGAGGTACAAGCGTAGGCATCCGCCGTCTCCGTCACCCCACGGCGACGCGCACGGGCACCTCGTCGATCGAGGAGTAGACCGGCAGTCCGCGCTCGCGCGCGATCTCGACGTCCTTGTCCGCACCCGTCGAGTCGCCCGGCAGGCGCAGCACGGCGTCGCAGTGTTGCAGCAGTCGATGCGCGGTCTCGTACATGACATCGCCGTCGGCGTCGCCCTCGTCGATGCCGCGCAGGATCGGCAGCGCGACCCACTCGCCGATCATCGGCACGTGGCCACGCCGATAGATCGGGGCGGCGGCTTCTTCGAGGCGGGCGAGGTTGCGCGCGATCAGCGCGGGGTCGCCATTCGTGCCCGAGCGATACGGGCCGGCGATGAGGATCAGAAGTGGTGTGTCCATGGCCGATACTGTAACCTCAAACGTGCAGAAACGTGAAAGACTACGAAGGAACGAGATGCTCGGCGCACAACGCAAGGCCTTTCTCCTCAAGATCCTCGACCGCGACGGGCGCGTCGTCGCCAAGAGCGTCGCCGCTGAACTCGGCATCTCCGAGGATTCGATCCGGCGTGATCTGCGCGAGCTCGCCGAGGCGGGCGCGCTCATCCGCGTGTACGGCGGCGCTCTGCCCGTGCCGCCCGCAGATCGCCCCATGCAGGAGCGGCACGCACTGGCATCCGACAGCAAGAACCGCGTCGCGGCCGCGGCGATCGAGAAGATCCACCCCGGCATGACGATCGGGCTGGATGCCGGCACGACAGCGCTCGCGCTGGCGCGGATGCTCCCCCGCGACCCGACACTCACGGTCGTCACGCCCAGTCCCCACGTCGCGATCGCGGTCGCCGAGCACTCCGACGCTCGCGTCATCATGATCGGCGGCGAGCTCGCCCGGTTCTCGATGGTCGCGAGCGGCGCACTCGCGATGGAGGCCGTGCGACACCTGCGTCTCGACGCGTTCTTCCTGGGCGTCACCGGCATCGACCCCGTGAGCGGGCTGACGACGGGCCACCTGGACGACGCGATCACCAAGCGCGCGATCGCCGAGCGCAGCGACGAGACCTTCGTCCTCGGCAGCGAAGAGAAGGTCGGTGCCGTCTCGCGCTACCCCGTGATCGGCCTCGACGAGGCGACCGACGTGATCCTCGATCCACTGGACGATCGCGCCCTGGTCGAGGAGATCCGGGTGGCACTCACCGGCAGCTCGACGCAGTAGCGCTACGCGACCGCGGGGCGCGGTGCACCCCGGCGCATGCCCACCACGAGTCCGACCATCATGACCGCGAAGACCAGCGACACCCAGCCTGACCCGATGCCCACGCCACCCTCGCTGACGGGCTTGCCGAGCCAGTCGGCGACCGAGGCGCCGAGCGGCCGGGTCAGGACGTAGGCGCACCAGAACGAGAACACCGGCCCGAAGCGCGCCCAGCGGTATCCCGCGGCCGGCACGACGATCAGCACAGCGAACAGCGCAATGGAGGGCAGGTAGCCGAGCCCGAGACCAACGGCGGCGAGGTCGCCGACGGCCGTGCCGAGCGCGAACGTTCCGACCACGGCCGCCCAGTAGAACAGCTCGCGCCGCGTCGAGGTGACGGCGTGCACCGAGAGGTTCCGCTCCGTTCGCCACCAGGCGATGAACACCGCGGCGAGCAGCATCGCGTACGCCGCCGCGGACGCCGCATAGGGCAGCCCCAGCACGACGTGGACGACGTCGGCCGCCATGGTTCCGAACACGCCGACGGATGCCACGGCCAGCCAGTAGACCGCGGGGATGTAGCGCCGTCGCGTCAGCTGCAGGCCGAGCGCGAGGGCGAAGAGAACGAAGCCCAAGATCACGGCGAGCTCGGGCGGCATGACGCGGATCGAGAAGTCGGAGACCGCTTCGCCAAGCGCCGTCGACACCGCTTTGGTCACCCAGAAGATCGAGGTCGGGTTCGGCACCCGTTGCTGTCCGGTCGACGTGCTGGGCGTTCGCCGTCTATCGCGTTGTGTCGTCACCACACCTGCCATCGTTCGCGGCGCGGGCTAAGAAGCCGCTAAGGAAGGTTCATGCGCGTTCCCCCACTGGTCACCGTCGATTGCTAGGGTGCGGCACGTAAGGCTCTACGACGAGGGGACGTCCCATGGCCCGCACGATGACGGCCGCCGCGCTCACCGATTCGCTCGACCGCCACTTCGCGGGCGTGACCACCCGTCGGGCCCGAAAGGGCCTGCCCGCGCCGCAGGTGCTCGTGCGCGCTCCGGGGTTCGAGTACACGAGTGGGGCTCGCGCCTTGCCGTTCCACGCGGCATCCGTCGGCAAACTGGCGACGGCGGCCCTCGTGATGCAAGAGGTCGAAGCCGGGCGGCTCGCGCTGACGTCGGCGGTCGACACCCTGCTGCCGGAGGCGGAGGTCCGCGGGCTCTTCGCGGCCCCGGGAACGACGCTCGAGCAGCTCCTCGCTCACACGTCGGGCACGCCGGACTACTTCGAAGGCAGGGTCTCGACCGGCCCGAAGTTCATCGACCTCGTCACACGCGAGCCCGACCGCCGCTGGGAACCGGCAGACCTCCTCGGCTTCAGCCGCGACCGACAGAAGCCGGTCGCTGAGCCCGGCCGGAAGTTCGCCTACTCCGACACCGGGTTCGTGTTGCTCGGACGGATCCTCGAGGAGCACACCGGACGCAGCTTCACCGACCTCCTGCACGAGCGCGTGTTCGCACCGGCAGGCATGGGTGACAGCGTGCTCTGGCTGCGCGAGCCCGGCCCGGCCGAGATCGCCCCCGCCTGGCTCGACCGCACCGAGATCAGCCGCTTCGCGTCGATCACCTGCGACTGGGCGGGCGGCGGCATCGTCACGACGCTCGATGACCTCGCGGCGCTCGTCACCGCGCTGAGCGACGACACGCTGCTCAGAACGGATACCTGGGCGTCGATGACCCGCGCACGGAACCGGTTCCGTCCCGGCATCCGCTACGGGCTCGGTGCCATGGAGCTGCGATTCGAGGGGTTCATGCCGCTGTTGCGCGGGCTGCCGCGCCCCGTCGGCCACATCGGCGTCCTCGGCGTGCACGCCTTCGTAGACCCTGCCAACGGGGCGACGGTGATTCTGAACTTCCACAGCACGCGGGAGATGGTCGCGAGCTTCCAAAGCCACATCCGGATCCAGCAGGGCCTCGCGCGGCTGGCGTGACGGCGGGTCGGCGCGACCGCGCTGAGTTCCGTCACGCGACGAGAGCCGCCTGGGGGAACTCGACCTGCGCGAGGAACGGGCTCCGTTCCGCCTGCGCACGGTACGACGCGGCGTCACGGACGCATTCGGGGCACCAGTGTCCCCCGGTCAGGACGAGACGCGGGCTGGCAGCGAACACGTGACCGAATGCGCAGCGCCACACGAGTGGCGTGGCGATGTCGCCGGTGACCGCGTCGCCGCTCAGGAGCTCGCCGCCGCGGAAGGACGCGGCATCCCGGTACATTGACGTCGACCACTCCCTGACCGGGAGCGATTCGTCGTAGCCATGGTCGAGGAAGCTCGGCGTGCGGCTCGGTTCCGGCACCTGGAACTGAGACCAGTCGCCGATCCGAGCCCAGCGGTCCGACGAGCCGAAGTGCGCACCGACCTCCTCGTTGTCGCGGCAGCGCACGGCGTGCATCGTGCCGCGAGGCTTGTGCGCGAGCGGCTTCATCACGAAGTTCTTGACGATCCAGGCCGGCACTTTGCCAGCGTTGCGCACGGAGGCCGGCGCGGCCGCGAGGGCGCGCGACATCGCGCCACCCCACGTGTCATGGCGGAACGGGACCAGCTCATCGAGGCGGTCGCTGTCGGTGTACCACTGCCCGTGAAAGTTCGTCAGCGCGAACCACTCGCGGTCGTACCACTTGCGGATGTCGGCGACGCCCATCGCACGGCCGATCGCGTTCTGCAGCTCCCAGTTCGTGAGCCGCCAGCCTTCGCCGCCGCCGATGTTGTAGATCCCCTGCCAGAACGCCTCCGGCGCACCCTCCGCGATTGCGGCGAGCAATCGCGCCGAATCGACATCCGAGACCCACTCGAGCACACCGGCGAACGGCGAGTGAGTCATGATCGGGTCGCGGATCTCGAGCATGCCGGGGCGGAAGATCCCGGTCTGGCGCAGCCACGCCCAGCGCGGAAGACCCGAGTCGACGAGTAGCTTCTCGGCGATCACCTTCGTCTGCCCATACTCGTCGAACTGCGAGACCCGGATGGGATCGCCGACACGACCCCAGTGCACGGGTGCCTGTCGATCGCCCGTTTCTGCCACGGAGCCGATGCCGACGACTTCGACGGATGCCGGGTCGGGCAGCGCCTTCACCGCACGGATGATGTTCTGCATCGAGCCGACGTTCACGCGGCGTGCAAGCCGCGGGTACGCATCCGCGAGCGGGGAGACGACGGCGCCGACGTGCAGGATCGTGTCGACTCCCGCGATAGCCCGCGCGACATCCTCGTAGCGCGTGAGGTCACCCCAGAAGATCTCGAGGCGCCCCCTGCCCGCGAACTCGGCGAGGACCCGCCGATCACCCTCGGTCGGCATCGCGAACGCGACGACGTCAACCTTGTCGCGAGAGAGCAACTCGCGCAGCGTCGCGCGGCCCCAGTTTCCCGTTGCTCCAGTGAGCAGAACGCGGCGGCGTGCAGTCTTCATGGGCGGTTCCTTCCGTGGTCATCGCACGCACTAGCGCGCTCTAGTGGATTGTATGCGAGGGTGATCCAAGCCAACCTGACAATGCGCTCAGGCGAGGGCGGCGGCCAGCCGATCGATACCGATCTCGAACGCGCCGTCGGCGAGGCGGTCGAGAAAGCCGTGCCGGGTCTCCGGCACCACGACGTGCTCTGTGGCGACGCCGGCAGCAGCGAGCTCGCGGGCAAAGCTCTGGCCCGACGCGCGCAGGCTGTCGCGATCAACCGCGGAGACGGGCAGGTCACGGTCGGCGAGGGCGCGCGCCACGGCATCCGACTCGTTCATGTCGAGTCCGCCGTGCGAGAAGGCGCCGCCATGCAACCACACGAGTCGCGGCGCACCGTGTCCGTACCGGCGCACGGGGATCTCCCCGTGACGCCCGATGATCGCGTCGTCGACGATCCGCATCACGCGGCCGCCCCTGCTGCCACGGCTGCAGCGGTGACGGTGCAGGTGAACTCGTGCGCGCCGCTGCGTACGTCGCACACCGTTCCGTCCGGCAGTTCGACGCGGCACGAGGTCGACACCGGCACCTCGACGCGCAGCGTGAAGGTGTCGTCGACGATCGTCCAGGAGGATGCCGCGGTGCCGTACGGCGTGCGGACGATGCCCTCGGCCGAGGTCAATCCGCCGCCGAGGACCGGCGCGACGCGGAACCGACGGTAGCCGCCCTCGACGGGTTCGATGCCCGCGATGCGCCGGTACAACCAGTCCCCCACCGCTCCGGCGGCATAGTGGTTGAACGAGACCATGCCGCCGCCCGAATCTTCGTCCGAACCGCCGCCGAGGTCTGCGATGTTGACCGTGCCGTCAGGACGCAGGGCATCCCAGCGCTCCCAGATCGTCGTGCCGCCCGACTCGACCATGTACAGCCACGACGGGCATGAGGTCTGCAGCAGCAGCCGATACGCCTCGGCGACGCGACCGTTGTCGGAGAGCGCGAACAGCAGCTGTGGGGTACCGGGGAATCCGGTCGCGAGGTGCCCGTCGTTCTCGTCGATCTGCCGCACGAGGTTGTCGACCATCGTCGCGGTCTCAACCCCGCCGGTCATGCCGAACGCGAGGGGAAGCACGTAGCCGGTCTGGAACTCCTTCTTGAGCGTGCCCTCACCGTCGGTGAACACCGCCCGGTATGCCTGAACGACCTCCGCCCGCAGAGCACGGTAACGGCGTGCGTCGTCGGGATGGCCGAGAAGGTCGGCGATCTCGGCAACGATTCGGTAGGAGTTCGCGAGATAGGCGGTTGCGACCCAGCGCCCGCGGCGCAGCCACTCTCTGACGTCGCCGTCGGGCGCCGTCCAGTCGCCGAAGTGGAACGGGAACCGCCAGATGCGCCGGTGGTTCCGGCCGACCGACAGCACACGCGACCACCAGGCCGCGGCCTTCAGGAACCGCGTCATCACGGGGTACTGACTGCGCAACAGGCTCAGATCGCCGCGGGCGAGGTACTCGGCCCACGGCGCGAGGATGCACACGTCACCCCATGTCGCGGTGGCCATGACGGGGAACGGGTTGCCGGCGCGTGGCACGACCATGGGGATGCCACCGCCGCGGCTCTGCTCGGCGGCGACGTCGCGCAGCCACTTGCCGAGGAAGCGACTCATGTCGAAGTTGTACGACGCCGTGGGGGCGAAGACGGCGTAGTCTCCCGTCCACCCCTCGCGCTCGTCTCGCTGCGGACAGTCGGTGGGGATGTCGACGAAGTTCGATCGCCCGCCCCACTGGATCGCTGACTGCAGCCGGTTGATGAGGTCGTTCGAGCAGGTGAACGATCAGTTCTCCGGCACCTCCGAGTGCAGCGCGAGGGCTTCGAGCTCGATGTCTTCAGCCCGCACACCCGAGACGCCGACGTACCGGAATCCCATGTAGGTCAGGCGAGGCGAGTACTCCTGATCGCCGTCGACGCACGTGTAGCTCGCGGTGGCTTTTGCGGTGCGCAGCGACTTCACGAACAGCTCATCGTCCACGAGCACTTCGGCGTGGCGGAAGACCACGGTCTGCCCCTCGGTGCCGCGCAAACGCACTCGGATGACGCCGGCGAAGTTCTGCCCGAAGTCGTAGATCAGCTCACCGCTGGGTGCCACGGTCCGCGCGATCGGCGTCATGATCTGCTGCACGCGCACGGGTGTCCCGTACTGCGCACGCACCACAGGGGTGCCCCCGGGAGCGGTGATGTCGGCGGGCTTCCATGTCTGGTCGGCGGCCGTCACGCGCGCGTCGAACGCCTCGCCGTCGTACCACTCGGCCGCACGGTAGGGCCCATCGGTCGAGACCTGCCAGTCGGGTCCGGTCGGGATGATCTCGGTGGCGCCGTCGTCATATGCCAGGTGGATCTCGGCCAGCAGCGCCTGACGGTCGGCGTAGATGCGGTTCTTGCGCTTGTACGTGTACGAGCCGACTGCCCATCCCCCGGCAACCGTCGCGACGACGGTGTTCTCACCTGGCGTGGGCGTCAGGTCGTAGGTCTGGTACTGGATCTGGTGTGCGTACGACGTGAAGCCGGGTGCGAAGTAGTCCTCACCCACCTTGCGTCCGTTGAGGTCGAGCTCGTAGACCCCGAGGGCCGTGATCTCGACCCAGGCGCGCTGCAGTCCGGGGCGCACCGTGAAAGTCCGACGGAACACCATCGGTGTGGGCGACAGCTTGTCGGGCGTCTCATATGCGGCATCCGTGATCCACTGTGCGACCCAGGGGGTGTCGAGTCGTCCGGTGCGGAAGCTCGTGTCGGCGTCCGCGATCGCGCCCGAGGTTCCGGTGGCGACGACGCGCACGGGGTAGTCGGTGCGCGGGCGCAGCGCGCCGGAGTAGATCGTGCCGATCTGATCCTGCGTCTGCACCTCCCAGTCACCGACCGTGATGCGGGCCGACGCGAGCGCCTCCCCCGGGTTGCTGGATTCCAGGGCGAAGGCGATCCGCGGCGGGTCGTCGGTGACGCAGCCGGCCGCGAGCGAGTCGACGGTGAGTGCGGAGATTCTCATGTGCGTCCCTTGCCGAGGATGGTGCGGATGCCACGGAGCGGGCGCCAGGCAGCGATGTCGGCGATACCCCGCGCGACGTGATCGGGGAGCGCACCGCTGGAGGACATGACCATGCTGCGCAGCGATTGGAACGGCATCATGCGCAGGACGAAGTGCGCGTTCTTCACTCGTGCGTCACGCTCGGTGCTGTCGGGCATCGCGAGCGCGGCGGTGTAGTCCTTGCGCACACGCCCCGACACGAGCCGGAGCATGACGGCGCCCATCACCGATCGGCGGGCGTCGATGAGGCGCGTCTCCATCGTGAGGCGGCGAGAGGTCGGCTGCGGCGGGATCTCTCGCCCGAGCAGAGCCGGGAACGCCGCGGGAATCGCGGTGGGCGGTGTCGCGTACGCGGCATCCACCTCGGGCGAATACGGCGATCGCGATTCTCGGCCGCAGCTCACGATGAGCGGCGCGGCGAGGCGCACGTCGGCGGCGGATGCGGCCAGCAGGATCTCGTAGGCGCCGTTCTCCAGCACCCAGTCGTGTGTCGCGACATCCCAGTACGCGAGGTCGTCGAGTTCGAACCGCATCTCGATGGGAACGGTCGCACCGGCGGGGACCTCGACGCGCGTGAAGGCGCGCAGTTCCTTGTCGGCCTTGAAGACGCGGCCACGGTTGTTGCGCACGTACAGTTGCACGATTTCGGCGCCATCGCGTGTGCCGTCATTGGTGACCCGTGCGCGCACGGTCACGGTACCCGCGTTCACCGACACGTCGAGGCCGCTGTAGGAGTACGTCGTGTAGCTGAGGCCGTGGCCGAAGGGGTAGCGCACGCGCCGACCCGTCAGATCATGGTGGCGGTAGCCGACGTAGATCGACTCGTAGTACAGCGCCTGCGGGCCGCGGTCGTAGTCGGCGGCAGAGCCGGCGTCTTCGGCGGTCAGCGTCCATGTCTCGGCGAGTTTGCCGGATGGAATGGCCTCGCCGAAGAGCAGCCGCGCGGCGGCCTCGCCGCCATGCATGCCGGGAAGGTGCAGGTCGAGGATGGCCGCGAGGCCGTCCTCGAAGGGGAGCTCGACGGGCGCGCCGGCGAACATCACGAACACGACGCGTGCACCCGTGTCGATCAGTCGCTGCAGCAGTGCCGTCTGGTTCTCGCCCATGCGCATCGAGGTGCGGTCGAAGCCCTCGCTCTCTTCCAGGTCGCTGAGCCCGCCGAAGAAGAGCACGGTGGCCCCCGGTCGCACGGTGGCAACAGCTTCGTCTTCGAGCACCCGGTCACGTTCCGCGCTGAGTGAGCGGTAGCCGCGGGCGTAGCGGTACCGGATGCCGCGATCGTCGAACGCGTCGCGAGGCGTCACGACGCTCGTGGGGTTGATCAGCGAGGAGCCCGCACCCTGGAACCGCATGCGTTCGAACAACTCGCCCACGACGACGACCTCCGCTGAGGGGTCGAGCGGCAGCGCACCGTCGTTGCTCAGCAGCACCGCGCCCGCCGTCGCGATCTCGCTCGACAGCGACGCGTGTGCGGCAGGATCATGCGCGACGGGCGGATGCGGGGCATGCTGACGTCGCAGAATCAGGGTGAGCATCCGGCGCACGGCCTCGTCGAGAACGGACTGCGCAAGCCGGCCGCTGCGGACCGCGTCGATGATCGCGCGGCGGTTGTGCACAGTGTCACCGGGCATGTCGAGGTCGCAGCCGGCGGCGAGTGCGGCGACGCGGTCATGCGTCGCACCCCAGTCGGTCATCACGACGCCGTCGAAGCCCCACTCATCGCGCAGGATGCCGGTGAGCAGTTCGCGGTTGTCGGAGCTGAAGACGCCGTTGATCGCGTTGTAGGCGCACATCACGGTGGACGGTCTCGCATCGCGGACGATGCGCTCGAACTGGCGCAGATAGATCTCGCGCAGCGCCCGTTCATCGACGATGCTGTCGCCGACGAACCGGTAGTCCTCGTTCGAGTTCGCGGCGAAGTGCTTGACCGACGTGGCGACGCCGTGCGCCTCGACGGCGGAGACGAACGCCGCACCGAAGGCGCTCGAAACGAGAGGGTCCTCGGAGAAGTACTCGAAGTTGCGGCCGCACAGCGGGTTGCGCTTGATGTTCACGCCGGGCGCGAGGACCACGTCAACCTCGAGATCGATCGCCTCGCACGCGATCGCCTCGCCCATGCGGGTGGCATAGGCGGGCTCCCACGTGCTCGCGAGCGTGACTGCCGGGGGGAAGGCCGTCGACGGCACGTTGTCGGAGACGCCGAAAGCGCCACCGGTGGAGCGCACCTTGCGGACGCCGTGCGGACCATCGGTGAGATAGAGCGAGGGGATGCCGAGTCGCTCGACTGCCGCGGTGTTCCACGACTTCGAGCCTTCGAGCAGGCGCGCCTTCTCTTCGTTCGTCAGCAGGGCGAGCAGCTCATCGATCTGAAGAGCGACCGTGGGCTGCGCTGTCATCGGACGCTCCGGATGAACATCGTGAGGCCACCGGCCACGAGCGAGCCCGCCGCCCCGGCAAGGAACAGCGCGGTGTAGTTCGTGCTGGTGGTCGAGGCGATGGCGAGGAGCCCGGCGCCGACGAGCGGGGCGACCGCCCCCGCGAGCGTCGCGGCCATGTTGTACGTGGTCATCCACTTGCCCGCCTGAGCGCGTTCGGGGACGAGGTCGCTCGCGAGGGCGACATCGACGGAGCCGAACATGCCGGCACCACCGAGAATCAACAGCACTGCGGCGAAGAACAGGCCGAACCCATCGGTGAAGGCCATGACCGTCAGTCCCGCCGCGCCCAGAATCGAGGAGATCAGGACGAAGATCCGGCGCCGCTTGAGCTTGTCGGAGAGGATGCCGGACACGACAGCGAACGTCATCGTGACGAGGATGCCGATGCCGCCGACGAGAGCAAGCCGGGTGCCTGCTTCGGTCGCGGTGAACCCAAGTCGGTCGAGCAGGAAGTACAACTGATAGGTCGACAGGAATGCGAGCGCGATCTGCATGAGCAGCTTGCCCACCCACAGGATCGAGAAGTCGGGGTGCTTGCGGGGGTTGAACAGCAGCTGCGCGAACGTCTCGCGGATCGACTGTCGGGGTAGCTCGATCGTCGGCTCCGGCAGCAGGAACATGAACAGGCCGCCGAGCACGGCCAGCGCGATCACGGGAACCATGAAGATCAGCAGCACGCTGAAGGTGAGCGACCCGCCGATCGTGTAGCCGAGCACGCCCGCGAGCTGCGTGGCGACGCCGACGATCGCACTCGCCGTGCCGCGCTGCGACTCCGGGACGCGCTCCGCCACGATCGGGGTGATCGCCGCACCGTTCGCCGCGCCGCCCAGAGACACCACGACCCAGCCGACGATCATCAGCGGGATCGAATCCGCGAGCGCGACGATCACGGAGCCGAGCGCGACGATCAGCACGCCGGCGATGAACCATGGCCGGCGCCGACCGATCGGCGTGCGCGTCCGGTCAGACAGCACTCCGGCGATCGGGCCGGCGATGAGCCCCGCTACGGCGCCGATCGTCGCGACGAGTCCGAGAACGGCGACCTTCTCGTCGGGCGCCAGGAGGCCGACCTTGTAGGGGAGGCTGAAGAGCGCGGGCATCATCACGGTCAGATACAGACCGAAGTTCGCGAGTCCGAACAGGGTCAGAAACCCCGCGCCCACCTTCTTCTGCGGCTCCGGCGCCTCGATCTCGCGGACGACGCCACCCATCGAGGCTTCCAGCGGTGTGGCCAGCGGGTTGGCCAGCGGGTTGTCGGACATGCGGACTCCATTGTCGGGATCGAGAGCGAGGTTACTAGCGCGCGCTACTAGTTGCTGAATGGTAACGCGAATCTCGCCACAAAGGCAAGATTGAACCGTTTCAGGTGGTTTCGCGGGCGACGACGTGCGCGCCGAACTCGGGGCCCGTCGCCGGGGCGGGAGCCGCACCGACACGGCTCAGTGCGAGCTCGGCCAGGAACCTGCCGAGGCCCGCGGCATCCACGCGCACCGTCGACAGCGCGGGGACGAACAGCGCCGCGAGTGGCGTGCCATCGTGACCGATGACAGCGAGCCGCTGCGGTACCGGGATCTGTGCGCGCAATGCCGCACCGACGACGAGCGCTGCGACGTCGTCGTTGTAGGCGATCACACCATCCACGCCCTGGCGAACCCACTCCGTCACGACCGCACTCACCGATGCGGCGTCGATGTCGACGCGGGCGAACAGTGGGCTGCCTGCGAGTTCCTCGACGCTCCGCGAGGCGAGCGATGCGCGCTGATCGACGAGGTCGCGCAGTCGAGGGTCCGTGGAACCCGCGAAGACGATGCGGCGGCGACCGGTGCTGACGAGGTGTGCCGCCTGCACACGCGGACCCTCGCTGAATCCGAGGTCACCTTCGAGCCCGTGGTCGTCGCGTCCGGGAACCAGGGTCACAGCACCGGTCGCCTGGATCGCCGCGTACTGGGCGTCGGAGAGAGGCGCGAGTGACATGACGACGTCGGGAGCGAGGCTCTCCCACAGTGGCACCGCCTGACCGCCGGGATGGGGGGTCATCGTCACGAGCGAGTACCCGGCTCGGTCGAGCACGAGGGATGCCTCATCGAGGTGCGAGCGCACGGCGTGATCCACCGGCCAGTCCGGCAGCAGCAAGAGCACGATGTGGCTCTGACCGCTCGCCAGCGCTCGCGCCGCCGTGTGGGGTCGGTATCCCAAGCGCCGCGCCTCCGCGATCACCCGCTCGCGCGTCGCCTCTGAGATCGACTGTCCCGGAGTGTCGTTGAGGACGAAGCCGACGGTCGCTCGCGACAGACCCAGCGACCGCGCGACATCGGCGGCAGTGACACGTTTACCCACAATCACGCACCCTACGCGGCGCGGGCGCATCCAGCGAACGGGGCGGCGCCGCGCCGCTCTGGAATCAAAGAGGCTAGTGACCCGGAGCGGGCAGGCATCCGCCGTCCATGATGAATCCGCCGGCCTCGACCCGCACACCCTCGGGGATCACGGCGCCGAACAGGCATCCACCGCCGGTGACAGCCACGCCGAACGGAACGTCACCGTTGCGCTCGTAGCTCTGGATCTGACGGTGGCCCACACGGCGCCGAGGCTTCGAGATGATGCCAGCGCCTGATCATCGGGACCGGTGCTCATGCGAGCATCCTAGGCGGGCAGAGAGCCTATATACTCCTCTATATAAATCGGAGGAGGAGTCATGGCCGTCACGTCAATCGATATCGACCCGGACGAGCTGCGTCGAGCGAAGGAGCTCGCCGGCACGACCTCCAATCGCGAAACGGTGGATCTCGCCCTGCGCACTCTCATTGCCGTCCGTCGTCAACCGGCGGCCGTCGAGCGGATCATCGCGCGCACGTTCGAGCCCGACCAGATCGGCGCGCCGACGATCCCGCCGGCAACCGCGATTGCCGGCCAGTGACGACCTACCTCGTCGACAACAGCATCTGGCAGAAGGCCGCAACGAGCGACGCGATTGCAGCGAGGCTTCGCGAGCTCTCACCTTCGCACCTGATCATCACCTGCCCGCCGCAAGTTCTCGAGTACTGCCATTCGGCGCGGAACCCGCAGGAGTACCAAGAACTCCGGGCAGACATGGAGCAGCTCCTACCCGCATGGGAACACCCCGACGAGCAGCAAGCCCTCGGCATCCAGCAGGCACTGTGGGACACCGGGCTCCTGCGCGCGGCGGCGGCGTTCGATTGCCTCATTGCGGCATACGCGGTCGTCAACGACGCTGTCATCCTGAACTCCGACCACGACTTCGAGTTCATAGAGATCGCCACGCGGGGCGCTGTCCGGCAAGAGTACGTGAGCGCCTGACAGACACGTCGGGAGCAACCTGGGGGCAACCTGGAGCCCAAAAACGGGCCCCGGAGCGGACTCTCGCTCTTCTGACGCCAACGAGAAAACCCCCGGCTGACCGGGGTTTTTTCTGCGGAGACGGAGGGATTTGAAATCGCGCCGACGACAACCGAGACGGGCCGAAACCGCATGATTCCGCGGGTTCTGACGTCGCGGACTTGCTCCTCGATCAGGTGAGCCGGGTTCGATCCGTGGCAGAAACATGGCGGGTGATCGGCGCGAAATCAGGTGGCTGCACCCGCTCTTCAGTCATGCGAACTGGAGGCTACGCGGACGCAGCTTCGACCATCATCTCGACGGCTTCGATCATGCCGTATCGGTCGCGCAACGTGTCCAGGATCTCCTCGACGGTGAGCGCTGCACCGTAGCGGCCGGAACGACTCGCGATCTCCTGCAGCGCGGCGAGCGCATGCCTGGGGTTGAGCGCGACAGTGTTCTTCGCGAACTCCCTGGCGCTGAGCACCTGGATGCCCGGCGGAATCTTGGCTGCAGGGAAGTCCTTCAGGTTCTCCGTGACGATCGCTCCGGCTCCCGCGATGACGGCCGCAGCGACCACATGCTCGTCATCCGGATCGGGAAGCCCCAACGTACCTTCCAGCGGCTCCCAGCCTTCGACCTCAGCGTCGGCGAACTCTCGCCGTATCGCGGCGATGAGGGTTGCTGCGCGGCTGGCAGCCTCCGCTACGGGTATCCCCCGCTTCACGAGCTTGACTTCCTCGTGAAACTCGAGCTCTTCGAGGATCGCCGAACTCCAGGTCGGTCGATACGCGCCCTCCACCGCGAGCGAAAGGAGGAAGTCGCGTTGCAGGCTCGGCCACAGCACGCTGGTGTCGAGGGTCGCCGTGAACACGACCCCATCCTGTCAGCCTGCGAGGTCAGAGCCGGGCAGCCCGCCTCGCTGCGACCGCCTTCCTCGCCGCTCTGAGGTCCTCGAGCGTCTGCTCGACGTTGTCTTCGTCGACAGCGTCACGCGTGGCGGCGAGCATGTCGTACTGACGCTCGGGCCGGCGCTCGCGGTACTCGAGCAGATCCGCGAGGAGAACGCGTCGGTGCGTTCCCACCTTCTCGAACGGGATCTCACCCTCGTCGAGGAGCTTCACAATGGTCGGGCGGCTCACGTTCAGGAGATCCGCTGCCTGCTGGGTGGTGAGCCGTGTTGTCTGGGGTACAACTGACACGGCAAGCCCGCTCTGCATCGCGTCCACGATCTTGCGGAGAGCGAGGTAGACCTCTTCCGGAAGCTCGACCTGGTCGCCTGGACGCGCCCCCGCAAGGAAGTACCTTGGCTCGGGAAGAGCCCGACCGGCGGCCTCATGGGCGGTGAGGAAGTCCAGCACAGGGGCAAGCTCGACTCCCCTGCTGGGAAGGTACGTCTCTTCAACGACGGCAGCGCGAGACAAGGAAATCACCTCAATACACGTAAACGCAGGAGGTTGCGTTTGTTGCGATCACGGTACCACGCTTCACCGACAGGTCATAGGAGCGTGCTGGGGCAACGATCAGATGCGTCGTCAACACACCCCGAGCCGCGCGAGCGCATAGCTCCACGGCACGCGCTCCTGCTCGAGGCGTACGTTGCCCTCCGCGCTCAGCGACCGGAGAGTCGCGCGCTCATCAGACGTGAGCACCTCGAACACGCCGACGTTCGGATCCGGATCGATCCCCCACAGATCACGGTGATCGAACAGAGTATCCATATCCATCAATGCCGACGTTGCGTTCACTCCCCTGGCTCGAAGTCGGTTGAGAATGGCGAATCCGTGCGAATCGAGATCGCCCCAGTAGGTGACCGTCTGCGCCCACGGGAGGCGGGCGACGAGATCGACGCGGTGACCACCACCGTGCACTGCTACAGCTCGGGGCACATCCGGCATCGCGAGCAGAGTGGCGAGGTTCTCGAACACGAACACGCGCTCGGGCCGGATCGTGCTTGCCGCAAGGTCGTCGACGGGCGCCGACACATCGGTGAGCCCCTGGAACGAGAGCGACGGATCGAGAGCACGGATCCGTATGAGCGGCGACAGCTCGCGAAGGCCCAGTCCGGGCGCACCGGTTCCCGCCCGATGCAACGCCTCGACGAGTCCGCGGCGAGATTCGATCCACTTGGTGTGGATGCCGCGGATCGGCAGTTCCCGCACCAGGTGACCCGATTCCGGGTTCTCGCGCAACCAGGCCAGCACATGGACGAGCCTGTCGAAATCGGCGCCATCGAGATCGGCGATCGCACGGGCACTGGCGCGGAGCACACTGCTGGCGTCGGAACCGGCCAGGCCTCTCAACTCGTCAAGTCGCGCCACCAGAAGTCGCCAGCCATCCGTCTCGCCCGCCGCTCGAGCGATCGAATCCGAACCGCGCAGCACCGCGCGAACGGGGACTTCCTGCGACCCGATGCGTGACCAATTGCGGACGACCCACTCGAGCTCGATACCCCAGCCCTCGCTCACGCCGCGCCAGGCGTCAACCCACTGTCGAACCCGATTGAGATCGTCCAGCACCTCCCGCTCCGTTGGCGGACGCAGCGGAACCTCGAGCACGACATCGGTCTGCTGGTCGGCGGCCCAGGTGCGGGCATCGCGGTCGAAGAGCTTCTTCGCCCGCGCGCGCAGGTCAGACGGTGTGACAAGCGTGGTCACGCGCGCGACTCCGCGTGCGGCGGGGCGGCGACCTCAGTCTCATCTACCGAGAACACCACGTTCGCGAGCCGTGAGGCGTTGCGGTCGGGATTCGATACCGACGTGATCGCACCCACGTACGGCTCGAGCGTCTGCAGCAGCTTCTGCGGTGTCGCGAGGATCATGTGGAATCCGAACTCTCCGAACACCTCCATCGCGTTACGCGTGTATCGGCTGTCAGCCTTGTCGAACGCCTCATCGAGCACGATCGACCCGAACCTCGGAACCTCGTCCTCTTCTTCAGTCAGCTGGTACCGCAGCGCTGCCGCGAGGCAGAAGATGACGAGCTTCTGCCGCTGACCACCCGACAAGCCCTCTGCGGAGTCATACACCCGCACAACGCGGCCGGCGACGTCCTTCTCCCGCGCGAGGAAGCTCACGTGAAGCCTCGTGTCGAGCACCCGGTTGCGCCAGTCGATGTCGACGCGGTCCTTGGATCCGAGTCGACCGATTACGCGCTGCAGCACGGCGAATCGCTGCTCCGCACCGGACGCCGACTCGTCGGCCCAGTTGCCTTCCACGATGCGGCGGAGGTCGGTGAGGAACTCGTCGACCTCCGGGGTCCGCGTCGTCTTCACATCGATCTCGAGGAAGCGGTCCGCTCCCTCGAACGGGGACCGCCCCAGGGATGCGTTGACAGGGAGGATTCGCTCGCGGATGAGACCCGGGGCGTCGCGGAGATCGCTGAGCAAGTGTGCGACGACGTCCTGCGATCGTTCCCGCAACAGCTTGCGGAACTCGGACTCCTTCTCGGGCAGGCCGCGGGCGAGGATGCCCTCCCGCAGTTCCCGGTAGCCGTAGCGGTCACGGATGTCAGCAGTCAACTCTGCGGATGCAGCGGACCACCCGAGCCGAAACTCGGCGGCGCGCCCGGCGAAGCTGGCCTCAGCATCCGCTGCACGGCTGGCCGCGGCGTCCTTCTCCTTCGAGAGTGCCGACTGCACCTTTCGCGCGACTTCGTCCACCGTCTCCAGGATCACCGAACGTCGCTCGGCTCGGAACCGGCCCTCGAGGGCGTCGGCGATCCGCTCCTCGACCGGTGCATATGGGGTGGCCTCGAGTTCGGCGACGTGTGCCTCGATGCTTTCGACGTGATTGCGGGCGACAGCGTGGGCTCCGAGCGCCCATGCTTGCTTCGCGTTCGTTTCGTCCAGTCGCTGGGTCGCTCGCTCCGCGGCCTCCTGTGCTTCGCGGAGAGTCCCCGATTCGCTGGTGAGCACCCGGAGATCGTCGCGCTGGGCCGCGGTGACCGCCATCGCGGATGCGAGGTCCACTTGGTCCCAGCTGAACGTCGATACGCGTGTGAAGACGTCGCGCCGACTGACAGCGTCCTGACGAAAGGAGTCGGCCTCGGCGTCGCGGGCGGATGCTTCCTCCATCGCCGCCATCGCTTCCCGCCGACGCTCAAGCAAAGCCTCGAGCCGCGCGTGGGTGTCGCGGCCCAGCACCCATCGAGTGGCATCACCGACCTCGTGACGGTCATCCTTCTCATACCTGCGTGAGTTGCGTTTGACCAGGCCGCCGATCGTGACGCCACGCTCGACGTCATCAAGCTCGTCGGGGTGCGCAACGCAGGCGTAGTCGAACTCGGAGGCCATGCGCCTGCGGACGTAGGACGCGAAGGGCCCATCGCTCACCGCGAGGCGATGAACGAGCGAGCGGGCATCCTTGGGGCGACGCGGCTCGTCGACGGCGTGCGGGACCGCTTCGATGACGAGCCGGACACCGAGTGTCCGCGAGTCGGCTGCCCGACGTGCGGCGACAAGATGTTCGTCCCGCACGAGGAGCGTCGACGCAAACGGAGCGAGCACTCGCTCTGCCGCGCCGCGCCAGGCGGAGTGCTGCTCGGCGACCGAGATCAGCTCGCCCGCAAAGGGGAATGTCGATGCCGGCACACCGAAAGCCTCCGCGAGGAATCGCCGTGCGTTCAGAAGCTTCTCGTCGAGGTTGCTCCGGTGATCTCTCAGCGCCTGAATCTGCCTGGTGACTTCGTCCAGCGCCTTACGCGCCTGACTCGCGGCGTCACGGACCTCATACGACACAGCGGGGATGTCGCGCGCAACCTCGGTGACGGCCGCGGCAAGGAGCTCCGCAAACTGCTCGGGGTCTTCGGGCATTGGTGCGCCGATGCGCATCAGCTCTGCGGTCAACTGAGCTCGATATTGCCTAGTGACGTCCTCGGCACGCTGCGCACTGTCGATCCGCTCCTGCAGAAGCTCGACGCGCGCGCCGCCCTCGTCCCGGACCCGCACCTTCGCGGTTTCCAGCGCCTCTGCCGCCAACCGCTGCTCTCGCGCGGCGTCGCTCAGGTCGCTCTCGGCGCGCGCCAGCGCGGCGCGTGCGGGGCCCGCGGCTTCCTTCGCGAGCCGCAACTTGAGTCCCGCTGTGAAGGGCTCGACCCCCTCGTGCAGATCGGAGATCGCCGCCATCTCAGCGCCGGCCAAGTCGAACGCGGTGATCGCCTCGTCGACCTTGCGGAGCGCATCAGCCTGCTTCCTCAGGTCGACCACGTGCTTGTGCGCGGCATCGAGCTCCGTGAACTGCTCAACGGCGGTCTCGGCCCGCGCGAAGGTCCCTGGCTGGTCGAGCATGAACCCGCGGAACAACGCGTCGAGGGTGCCGAGGTTCTTCGCTGATTGTGTCTTGTGGAGAAGCTGAAGCGTCGCATCTCCGCGGAAGCCGAACTGACGGATGATCCGCTCGTGAAAGCGTCCGTGTCTCCCGCCGGTGGTGATCAGCGCGTCGGGGAAGGCCTTCGACATGCGACGCGCGTCAATTCCGCCTTCGACGTGCGGCTTCACGTCGAGAAGCTTCACGTGACCGCGGGTGAAGATCCGTGCGTCCTTCAACGCGGTCGGTTCGGTGCGCGTGCCTGGTGCGTGGAACACCCGCAGCAGGACGACCGGTTCATCGCGGAGATTCTCGTAGCGCAGCAGGATGCCGCTCCAGGTTGCCTTCGAGCGCAGGTAGGTCGTGGTGGCCCGATCGGCAGTCTCGTCAGCTTCCTTGCTCCAGGCGCCACGCACATAGCTCATCAGCGTCCGATCGCTCTGCCGGGAAGCGCCATCCTGAGCCGCCGCGTTGAGACGCAACCACCTATCGGGGGTGAGGACGGCGGCAATCGCGTCGAGTAGCGACGACTTGCCCGATCCGGATGCGCCGGTGAACAGGTGGCCGACACGCGCGACATCCACGGCGACGTGGCCGGCGAACGTGCCCCAGTTGACGAGTTCGATCTGGGCGAGTCGCCACTGGCCGGGCCTGGTCGGATCGACCTCCGGCTCGTCGGTGGGGAAGCTCAGCATCGTCATTCTGTGTCATCCTCGGCATCCGTCGACGGGGTAGCGGATTCTCCTCCGCCCTCTCGGGCGATCCGGTGGTACTCCGATGTGATCGCGCGGATCTGGTCGGCATCGACGAGCAGTCGGAGCACGGGCGAAATCTCGGCACGGTCATCGCCAACGGCGTGCAGCACGCGGAGCTTGTTCTGCATCTTGTTCCACGACGAGTTGACGCGGCTCGCGAAGTCCTTCTCATCACGGTCCGGGGTGCGGAACACGGCGAGCTGCTCGAACACCTCCGCCTGCCCGACGATCACCCGACCGCGACCCTCCTCGCTCAGCAGCGTCTGGCGCAAGACAAGCAGCATTGCGGTGTCGAGGAACGTCAACGCCTCAGACCGCACTGCCTTCGGGGCGTCCTCGGACGGAGCGTTGCGGACGAAGGCGAACTCGTTGTCCCGATCGATGACCAATTCGAGGAACAAATCGGCGAGCCGGGAGCGGAGGACAGCCTCGTCGGTGAGCAGCACCGCCCACAGCTGCGCCTCGCGCGCTCCGGAAAGATACGGGCCACGCACCAGACGCAGCAAGACGCGCCTCGTCCGATCAGGGAGTTCGCCGGCGTCGCCACGCCAGAGGCCTCCGTCCTCGTCGGGGGCGACATCCGCCGTGGTCGACTCGGTCATGCCACCGCTCCTGTGAATCGGTGCGCGGCCACAATCGCCGCACGCGGAACTCCGTCGGCGCCCTGCCAAGCGAGTACCTCGGGCTCATCGTCAACAGTGCCCTGCTCGGCGGCGATCGAGAGAAGTCCGATCACGCTGCCGACCCCCTGCGTCGCGGGGTATCGAGCAAGGACATCTGCGACGGTGCACGAGGGCACCTCGGCGAGCAGGTTGTTGACGTTCCGGGTGAGTTCGTCGAAGTCGATCTCGGTTTCGCGAGCGATCGCCCGCAGCTCCTCGAGGCTCGCGAGGGATGTCGTCTGCGTGACGATCTCTTCGGTGGCGGCGAATTCGGCGGGGTCGTGAAGGTCGATCGCCCCGACGCTCGACAGCGCAACGGCCGAGAGATCCAGCGTGAGAAACGTCGGATGCCACGGACGCGTGTGTGCGGCGGCTTCCACCCCCGCGTGCTGAGCCTCCCGCAGAAGAGTCCGCAGGACCCGGTCGCGCTGGTAGTCCTGCGACTGCACGTAGCGGCGGAGCGCCCGGGCGAACAATGTGATGACATCGTGGATCTCCGCGCTTCGTCCCTTGAGCGTTGCGAGGAAGGCGCGCAGTGCCCGGCGCTCATCCGAGGTGAGATCACGAGCGAATCCGCGGTCGAGGATGCGGCGGATGTCGGCCTCGAACGCCGCACCGAGTGCAGGGTCAAGGACGAGCTGGGAGAAAGCAGCGAAACTGCGGCCTGCATCCGAGTCGGAGATGTGGTCGATTCCGCGGAAGACTTCGTCGACGACGGCCGCCTGAGAGACATCGGACTCGACGATCTTCGCCCTCAGCGATGCATTCAGCATCTCGAACTCAGCACGCACCCGAGCAAAGTCGTCCGGCACGTCCGCCGCCTGCGCCAGCACGTCGCGAACGCGTTCGATCGCCCGGTCTTCATCGATCGCGGACTCGTCACCGGAACGCAGGCTCTCGATCCGCCGCTCAATCGACTCGATCTCTTCCTCGAGCAGTGCGATGCGCGCTGACACGTCAGGATCGGTGTCGATCGCGAGGCGACGGACCTGCGCCGCAAGACTCGCAAGCCGAGACTCGGTCACACTCGAACGCGGGGCGGCGCGACCCTGCAAGAAGCGGATCCCGGCGATCGCGTCCGGGGAAAGCTCGAGCGTCTCACCCCGCGCTTCCGATGACGGCCGACGCACCAGGAAGCCGGCCGATCGCCACTCCCCGCAGTACCCCTTCGCAGTCAGCGGCAAGATCAGTCCCTGCGCACGGAGCCGCTCGAGGTCAGCATCGATCCGCTCGTACAGCTCCTCAGCGTCGACTCGGCGCTCGTCTCCACCCAGGTGGGCGCCGAGAAGACCGGCGACCACGGGTGCGCTGTCGGCTCGAAGCAGCTTCCACGCCGCATCGCGCTCCGCAAGCTGAGCGAGCTCGAGAACCTGGGCGACGGCGGGCACGCGTCCATTGTGAAGGAACACACCGACATCCGTCGACGCGGCGGCGGATAGCTCGGGCTGAGTCACCCGATGAGGTAGACCATCCCGCGACCGTCTGTCGCGAGCGACTCGACGAATTCCTGTGCCCACGTGAGGTAGTCGAGGACGTAGCGGAGCTCGTCGTGCCGGCTTCGCCAAGTGCGCGCCCACGTTCGCGCCTGGTCCTCGTCGATCGCACAGAGGTCGTCCGAATCGCTGGCACCTCCTCCGGGAGGATCGTCCTCACCCACGGGTCCCAGCCCATGACGTGCATCGTCACGTTCCCTTCGAACATCCGGTAGCACGAGCCGGCGGCGGGACTTCCGGGCCCCGAGCGCGTGAGGGACTGCAATGCGGACCATGCCTTGTCGAGATAGAGCATGTCGCGCTTCGGTGAGCCCTGCTCGAACGTCGCGACGCTCACGCTCGCGTGCGGCTCCAGGCCCCACGCGTCAGCGAGCGGGTCGCTGGAGAGGATGCTGTGCGGGTCATCGACCGCCTGCTGAGCAAGGTCGGCATCGAAGGCATAGGCGTAGTAGCGGATTCCCATGCGGCCAGCATCCCGATGGAGGCGCAGCCACGATCACCGCATCCGACGCCGTGGGGAGAACGCGCCCGAATCCGCCGCTGTGGAGGAACGGAGGCCTTCGCATGGCCCCGCCCCTGGAGACCGAGGGATATGCGCTCGCGGTCTCGCGGGCAGCGGCACTGAACCTTCGCCCGGTCCAGCCGCAACCGAGCAGGTTGATGAGCGGGAACTCATGATCGAGCTCAGATCGCCCAGAACGGAACGCTTCGCCGACGTGGCAGAATGGCGGATTTCGTGGCAGATGCGAAATAAACAGCCGTTGATCTGGGATTTTTCCGCGGGGACGGAGGGATTTGAAATCGCGCCGATGGCAATCGAAGTCAACTGAAACCGCGTGATTCCGCGGGTTGTGACCCCGGCGGCGTCCGTTTCGATCAGGTCGATTCGGTTCGATTCGTGGCTGAAACGTGGCAGCGATTGAGGAGCAATCCCGCGGCCGCGCGCCGCTTTCAGCACGCGATTTCAGCCTACGCCGATTCAGGCTCGACGATCATTTCGAGGGCTTCGACCGCTCCGCGCCGCGTCTCAAAACGGTCGAGGATTCTGGGCGGAAGCTATCTCCTCACGAAGACCCGGTCCTGTGCGTTCAGACGCCTGACGGACTTGAGTTTGTCGTTGTTGATTAATCAGTGGTCAGCGATGACAACATGCTAAGTTGTCGATGTTGATTTAGGGCGGAGCGGTGATGACAAATTCTACGAGTGGACGGCCGGGACGCGGACGACCGAGCCGTGAAGTGATCTACAAGCGTTTCGCGACCGCAATCGATGAGCTGGCGAACTACGGCGGGCTGCCGAAGCCCTACGAAGCCAAGTCGCTGTGGGATCATCTGTGGCATCTTGAAGCTCACCACTCGACAGCGATCGAGGGAAACACTCTCGTCCTCCGCGAAGTCGAGACCCTGCTCGAACAGGGGCGCGCTGTGGGGGCGAAAGAGCTGAAGGATTACATGGAGGTCCTCGGATACGCCGAAGCCGCCCGGTGGGTATACCAGCAGGCCGTCGCCCCGGATGAGTGGTCGCACGACGGTCTGGTCACCGTCACCGAGGTTCGGCGCGTCCATGCTCTCGCCATGGCGAAGGTGTGGGAGGTGGCGCCACACCCGGATGCGCATGACACCGAAGGGCCAGGCAATTGGCGGCAGCATGAGATCCAGGAATTTGCGGGCGGCATGAAGCCCCCGACCTTCCCGCTCATCCCGTCCGAGATCACCGCGTGGGTCGATCGAGCAAATCACTTGCAAGAACAGATCACCGATGGATCACTCACCATCGCCGCGGTTCCGGAAGAGCTGGCCCGGCTGCATCGCGAGTTCGAGTGCGTCCACCCGTTCATCGATGGCAACGGACGCAGCGGAAGACTCCTGCTCAACCTTCTACTCATCCGGCTCGGGTGGCCGCCCGCGATCATCCTCAAGGAACAGCGACGGAAGTACCTCCGCGCACTCGAACGCTCGGATCAAGGGGATGACGGGCCTCTGGCAGAGGTGATCAGCCGCTCCGTCGTCGACAATCTCCATCGGCTCATCCCGAACATCGCCGGCCCTGCCAAGTACGTGCCTCTCGAGGCACTCGTCGACGACGATTTCAGCCTCGTCGCCTTAAAGCAAGCCGCATCGCGCGGGCGCCTCGAAGCCATCATCGGGAGCGACGGCCGGTACCGGTCGAGCAAGTCTGCTCTCGAGGAGTACAAGGCATCAAAGTACTCACGTGGCGAGAAGAAGCAATAGTCGGCACGCGCTTCACCACATCGATCCCCCTCACGGGTCGCGAGGGGGATCGATGTGGTGCAATCAGCGCTGGTCGCTCATCGCATGAGGTCGGTGCAGGTCGAGCGGAATCACAAGCGACTCCGTCGGAGGGAGGATGAGACTCGTCGGTTCGACTCCGACAGTTGTCCCGGTCAGCATTGCCCGGTGTCCGGGTTGACGGTCATCTTCCCGCACACCGATCCGCCCTCGGGCGCCTCGTCGACGACCGAGGAGGTGACGCTCGTCCAGCGCACCGCCGTGCCCGCCGGTACGCCGTCCTGGTCGCGGAGGAGGACCTCGCGATCGCCGATGAACGTGCCGGTATCGGGGTCGATGATGATGTCCACCCGGGTGCCCCACGCGTCCTCCACGCGGCCGATCGCGACCCCCGTGCGGCCGTCAAGGGTAGCTTGATCGCTGATGAACGTGACGCCCGGGATCATGGCCGCAGCCTTGTACATCGCGGCGCGCAGGTCGGCGGGCACGTTCCCGGCACGGAGACGGTCGGCCATGTACACGAGAGCCTCGGTGTCGGGCGACGGACCGGAGCCGAGGGTGACACGGTAGATGTAGTTGAGCAGTCGATACGGGTCACGCGGAAGCTGGTCCAGATCGGCAAACCCCGCCCCGGCGTCACCCCCGTAGAACGCGCCCCCAGGTGCCCGGAGAAGATCCCCAGCCTCGAATGAACCTGACGAGGAGGACACGGCTTCCCACCACGCGTTCGCCACCTGCTCGGACTCCGGACCGAATGTCGCCGCGATGGATTGCGGACCGCGGACCCACACCCAGTCATCGGAGGGATCTGCGGGGCGGTAGAGAGTGTCATCGGACGCGTACTGGTACGACGCCACAACATCACCGATACCTCCGCTTGAGAGGTGTACGCCCCTGGTGTTGACCCTCAGATACTGGCCGGGCTGCACCGCCTGATCGACTGAGGTGATCGCGGCGGCGCTCGCCTCGTCGAGCACGGCGGCGGCAGCGGCATCCGCCCCACCACGCCAGCCAGCGAGGCCGACCACGTCCGTCAGCACGAGCCCCGCCACCAGTGCCGCGGCGCCGACCGTACTGAGTCCGCCGATCGCAAAGCGTCGGGCGCGTCTCGGTCGGCGCGACGTGCTGATGTGCGGCTGGGCGGAGCCGGAGGCTGCGGCCAGGAGCGCCGCCCTGCCCCGGTGCAACGTCGACTCCGGCGGTTCGGTCTCGCTACGTGTGTTGCGCAGCAGCGTCAACTCGTCCATGTTCCTTCTCCAGTTCGGGATCGTTGGTGCCCGCCGCGGTCCGCAGGATGCGGCGGGCACGATTCAGGCGTGAGCGGACGGTGCCGATCGGCACGTCGAGAGCGCGTGCGATGCCCGCGTAGTCGAGGTCGCCCCAGGCGTACAGCAGCAGGGTGTCGCGGTCGGACGCGGGCAGGCCACGCAGCGCCGAAGCCAAGCGCCGCGTGAGCCGTGCCGCGTCCAACCGCGCGCCCGCCTGCTCGATCATGTCGGGCGAGAGCTGCGCCGCGAGATCCGCGACCATGCCCTTCCATGCCCGCGCTTCCAGCCGCACATGCTTATGCATCAAGCGGGTGGCGATCCCGAACAGCCAGGGGCGAGCGTCGACGATCGCGAGGTCGTACGCTGCTCTCTTCTCGAAGGCGACGAGGAACGTCTCCGACATCACGTCCTCGGCGCTGCCCTCTCCCAGCCGCTGCGCCGCGTAGCGGTAGATCGCCGGCGCATGTCGATCGAAGAGCAACGCGAACGCACCCGGCTCATCCGCCGAACGTTCGATCACCTCGTTGTCTGTGCCCACGTCTGTATTGCTCATTCCTCCCGTTCGAGTTCACGATCCACCACCTCGACCCGATCTGATGACACGACGTGCCGGTGCGGACAACGCGACGATAGCCGCCGACGGCGCGAGCACAGCGAGCGGAAGCGAGCGCCCGAGCGGGCACGCCAAGTCGGGGAGGAGACGGAGGGATTCGCGCTCTCCGTCTCGCTCTCACGCGGCCGAAACGAGGCAGCGGAGCACCACGCAGTGAGCAGAACGCTCAGCGATATCCCGGGAGAATCGCAAGAATGCTCAACGCCAGCCACTTCAAGAACGTGGCAGAAATGGTAGATTTCGTGGCAGAAGCCGAAGAAAACAGCCTCTGATCAGGGCTTTTCAGAGCGGAGACGGAGGGATTTGAACCCTCGGTCCCCTTGCGAGGACTCCACCTTAGCAGGGTGGTGCACTAGGCCTGACTATGCGACGTCTCCAGGCGCTCGGCGGCCGAAACCGTGCGAACGCACCCGGCAATCATAACCGGTCCGCGGCCCGGCACCGAACCGGGTAATGGGCGGCCTCAGCGCTGCGCGACGGTGCAGGTGACCTGCGCGGCGGTCTGGCCGGTGATCGAGCTCGGCAGCTGGACGGCGGTCTCGGTGGGCGCCGGCGTCTCGGTGTCGGTGGCATCCGGCGTGGCCGAGTCGGTGGGCTCGGGCGTCGCCGTGGCATCCGTCTCGGGCGCCGTCGCTTCACCGACGACCTCGGTGCTGGATCCGTCGCTGGTCGATCCCGTCAGCGCGATCGGCTGGTTGGCCGCGAGCGCGTCGAACAGCACGGTGGCAGCACTGGTCACCGGCAGCACGCGTGAACCGTCCTCAGCGTAGACCGTCGGGTACTGCAAGAAGACGATGTCCTCGTACGCCACGGCACGCACGGCCATCGCGATCTGCACCATGCGCTGCGGGTTGGCCAGCGAGGTGCTCAGGACGATCTGCCCCTCGTTCACCTGCGCCACGGCCGTGTTGGCGAGGTTGAGCAGGGTCGCGGGGTTGTTGAGCACACCCTCCGACTGCAGCTTGCGCACGAGCGAGCTCATGAACTGCTGCTGATTCGAGATGCGCCCGAGGTCAGACCCGTCGCCGATGCCGTGACGGATGCGCAGGAACTGCAGCGCCTCAACGCCCACGAGCGTCCGAGTGCCGGCCGGCCAGTCGATGCCGGTGTGGCTGTCTTGGATCGGATCCGACAGACACACGTCGACGCCGCCGATGGCATCCGACATGTTGATGACGCCCGTCCAGCGGGTCGCGGCAGCGAACTGGATGTCGATCCCGGTGAGCGCCTCGATCGTCGCCACCGAGCACGACAGCCCGCCGTACATGTACGACACGTTGAGCATCTGCGCGCTCATCGCCGAATACTGCGTGCCGTCCTCGCCCGTGCACGACGGGATCGGGACGATCATGTCGCGCGGGAAAGAGATGACGGTCACGCGGCGCGGGTTGTCGCTGACGTGCAGCAGCAGAGTGACGTCGTTGCGCTCACCCTCGGTGTCGCCGTTCTGGCACGCGCCCGACAGCGCGGCGTTGGCCCCCTCGCACGAGTCGGTGCCGACGACGAGCAGGTTGACGCCGCCCTCGATCTCGCCGAGCGTCGGCGGCAGCGTGACATCGTCATCGCCGATCGAGACACTGTTGTCGGCCACGGCCCGCGCGGCATCCCACACGTAGAACGCGCCGACGGCGGTCACGCTGAGCACGGCCACGACGACCATCGCGCCGAGCACAGTGAGCACCTGCACGAACGGATTCGGCGAACGCAGGATGCCATGACGGGCCACGGGCTGGCGGCGTGCGCTCACAGGGGTCCTTTCACAAGCGGAGGGTGTGGGATTCGAACCCACGGGACATTGCTGCCCACTGGTTTTCAAGACCAGGTCCATCGGCCGCTCGGACAACCCTCCCGGCGGACGCATACTGCGGGCAGCATGGCATCCGTCGAACAGGCGTCGAGTCTAGTCCAGACGACGTCCCCATCTTCGCGTGTGCGCCTGTGCGGGCCCTGAAAGACGCGCCCGACCAGCCTGAAAGCGGTTCAGAGCGTCCGCAGCACGTCGGCGACGCCACCGGAATGAACGGATGCCGTGATCTCGCCCGCCTCGCGGCGCACCTCATCGGGCCCCTGCCCCATCGCGATCGCGCGGCCGCCGTGCTCGCGCGCCCAGCGGAACATCCCGACGTCGTTGCGTCCGTCGCCCATCACGAGCACCCGGTCGGGCTCGATGCCCAGCCACGTGCGTACCTTCTCGAGCGCGGTCGACTTGTCGACGCCCTGCGGGGCGATGTCGAGCCACGCCGACCAGCCGACGGCGTACGACACCCCGTTCAGCCCGATCCGCGCGACGAGGTCGACGAAGTCGCTGTCGTCGTTCTCGGGCGACACGACGACGACGCGGCACACCGGCTGCGCCGCCAACTCGGCGAACGGCACACGGCGCGCGTGCACGAGGTTCCAGTCGTCCATCGGCTCGGTGTACAGCCGGTGCCCGTCGGCGAGCTCGACCATGTAGCGTGCATCCGGCAGGTGCGACCGCAGCAACTCAAGCACGTCGCTCGCGTCGAACGTCTCGACGTGGAACCGCTCGTAGTGTGACTCTTCCGCGAAGTCACCCTCGACCCGCTTCATGATGACGGCGCCGTTCGAGCACACCGCGTACTCGGGTGCGAGTTCGAGCACCCGCTGGATGCCCCGCGTCCCCTCCCACGACCTGCCGGTCGCGAGCATGACCTCGTTGCCCGCGCGGTGCGCGTGCGCGATCGCCTCGACGACCCCGGGGCTGAGTGTCTCGTCCTCCAGCAGCACCGTGCCGTCGACGTCGAGCGCGATCAGCAGCGGATCGACGCGGGCCGCCGACCGCTCGGCATCCGTCGCGATCTCTTCGACGAGCTGCGCCGCAGCGCGCGGACGCACGACCTCGACTGAGCCGGTGGGCGGCAGGTGCTCTTCGGCGGATTCGGTCATCAGCCGACCGGCTCCGCGATCGCGATGCCACCGAGGTACGGCCGCAGCACCTCGGGGATCACGACCGAGCCGTCCTCGCGCTGATGCGTCTCGAGCAGCGCGACGATCCACCGGGTCGTCGCGAGTGTGCCGTTGAGCGTCGCGACGGGCGCCGTCTTGCCGACGCCCCCGCCCTCGACCGGCGGCCGGTACCGCACATCGAGGCGGCGCGCCTGGTAGCTCGTGCAGTTGCTCGTCGAGGTGAGCTCGCGGTACGCGTCTTGCGTCGGCACCCACGCCTCCACGTCGTACTTGCGCGCCGCCGACGATCCGAGGTCTCCTGCGGCAACGTCGATGACGCGGTAGCTGAGGCCGAGGTCCTGCAGCATCTGCTCTTGCAGGGCGACGAGGCGCAGGTGCTCCGCCTCGGCATCCTCCGGCGTCGTGTAGACGAACATCTCGAGCTTGTTGAACTGGTGCACGCGGATGATGCCGCGGGTGTCCTTGCCGTACGAGCCGGCCTCGCGCCGGTAGCAGGTCGACCAGCCCGCGTAGCGCTTGGCGCCGGATGCCAGGTCGAGGATCTCGCCCATGTGGTACCCGGCGAGGGGCACCTCGCTCGTGCCGACGAGGTAGAGGTCGTCCTCTTCGAGCTTGTACACCTCGTCGGCGTGCTGACCGAGGAAGCCCGTGCCGCGCATGATCTCGGGGCGCACGAGCGTCGGCGGGATCATCGGGATGAACCCGGCATCCACCGCGCGCTGCAGCGCGAGCGACATGAGGGCGTATTCGAGGCGCGCGCCGATGCCGGTGAGGAAGTAGAAGCGGCTGCCCGAGACCTTCGTGCCGCGCTCCATGTCGATCGCGCCGAGCAGTTCGCCCAGCTCGAGGTGGTCGCGCGGCTCGAAGTCGAACGTCGCGGGCTCGCCGTGCGTGCGCAGCGTGACGAAGTCCTCTTCACCGCCGGCGGGCACCCCGTCGATGACGATGTTCTCGATGCGACCCAGCGCCGCCGTGGCGGCCTCTTCGGCCTCGGTCACCGCGACCTGCGCGGCCTTGACCCGGTCGCTCAGATCCTTGGCCTGCGCGACGAGTGCGGCCTTCTCGTCCTTGGGCGCCTGCGCGACCTTCTTGCCGTGCGCGTTCTGCTCGGCCCGCAGCTCTTCGAACGCGGTGATCGCGGCGCGGCGCGCGCGGTCGGCCTCAAGTGCGGCATCCACCGTCTCGGGCGACTCACCGCGCGAGATCTGCGAACGCTTGACGAGGTCGGGGTTGTCGCGGAGAAGGGCCAGATCGATCACCCGAACAGTCTAGTTACGGGCCGACGCCGCGAGACAGCGCGGGCAGCCTCACTATCCCGGCCGCCGCGGCCTGCCGCGCGCTATCGTTGCGACATGACCGATGCCGACGCCACTGCCCCCGCGGCGCGGCGTGCGGCGCTCGTCTACAACCCGATCAAGGTCGACGCTGAGGCCCTGCGCGATCTCGTCCGCCGCAGCGCGGCCGACGCGGGGTGGGCCGAGCCCCTCTTCTACGAGACGACCGTCGACGACCTGGCCGACGGCGCGACGCGCGAAGCGCTGGATGCCGGCGCCGCGGCCGTCCTCGTCGCCGGCGGCGACGGCACCGTGCGCGCGGTCAGCGCGGCGATGAGCGGTTCAGGCATCCCGCTGACGATCGTCCCCAGCGGCACGGGCAACCTGCTCGCCCGCAATCTGAACCTGCCGCTGACGAACCCCGAGACGATGGTCGCGGCCGCCTTCGACGGCGACGTGCACGCGATCGACATCGGCTACGCGGCCCTCGTGCGCGCCGGCGGCGAGCGCGAAGAGCACGCGTTCGTCGTGATGGGCGGCATGGGGCTGGATGCCGCGATGATCGCCAACACCAGCGGTGACCTCAAGAAGCGCGTCGGCTGGGTCGCCTACGTCGACGGCGCTGCCCGCTCGCTCGTGCGCGCGAAGCCGTTCCCGATCATGTACCAGGTGCCCGGTCACCGCATGCACCGCGCCACCGTGCAGAGCGTGCTGTTCGCCAACTGCGGGTCGCTGCCGGCCGGGCTGGAGCTGATCCCCGAGGCATCCGTCGCCGACGGCGCCCTCGACATCGTCATCTTCCAGCCGAAGAACCCGCTCGGCTGGCTGCTCGTCTGGCGCCGCGTCGCGTGGGACAACAGTGTGCTGCGGCGCTTCCGCGCCGGGCGGCATATCCTGCGGCTGCGCACGAAAGACAACGCCGTGCGCTACGCGAAGGGTTCGGGGATCGAAGTCGCCGCATCCGCTCCGCGCCCCGTGCAGCTCGACGGCGACGAGTTCGGCGAGGCGACCGGCGTCACGGTGCGCGTCGCCGCCGTGGCGCTGCAGCTGGCGGTGCCGACGGGGCATGTGTCGGCGGCGCTGTAGCGTCGGGGGCGTCAGGGCGCTGTCGGGGACGCCGGTTAGCGTCCGTGCCGTCGGAGCGCCCGTGGCGTTGCCCGGTGCCCGGGAATGGAGCCGCCTCGCCGCCGGTTGGCCTCAGCGATGACTCCCGCACTCTCCGTTCTCGATCTCGTCTCCGTCCGCACCGGGCAGACCAGCGCGCAAGCGATTGCCGCGTCGCTCGACCTCGCCGTCCGCGCTGACGAACTCGGCTACCGCCGCTATTGGTTCGCCGAGCACCACAACATGCCGGCCGTCGCCTCGACGACGCCGCCCGTGCTCGTCGCCGCCGCGGCCACGCGCACCTCGCGCATCCGCGTCGGATCGGGTGGTGTCATGCTGCCCAACCACTCGCCGCTGATCGTCGCCGAGCAGTTCTCGGCGCTCGAGGCCATCGCTCCGGGGCGCATCGACCTCGGCATCGGCCGCGCGCCGGGCAGCGACCCCGTCATCACCCAGCTGCTGCGCATGTCGGGGACGACGAGCGAGGTCGATCGCTTCCCCGACAACATCCGCGACATCCTCGCGCTGAGCTCGCCGGAGGGTGCGACCGTGCGCCTGACGGGCCGACCTGTCGGCGACGACCGCTACACGGTACATGCGACCCCCGCCGCGACCGGCGCACCGGAGCTGTGGCTGCTCGGGTCATCCGACTACTCGGCACAGCTCGCGGCGGCCTTCGGCCTGCCCTACGTGTTCGCGAACCACTTCTCCGGCGAGGGGCTCGAGCGCGCGCTCGACCTGTACCGGCAGCAGTTCCAGCCGTCCGAGCACCTCGATGCTCCCCGCACGTTCCTGACGGCGAACGCCGTCGTGGCGACCACCGAAGCCGAAGCCGAGGCGCGCATGCTGCCGCAGGCGCGCATGATGGCGCGGCTGCGCGGCGGGCGCCCGCTCGTCGCGCTCGAGACGGTCGAGCAGGCGGCGGATGCCGAGGCATCCGACCACCTCGCCGCCCCGGTGCTCGACGCGATGCGCCGCCGCTGGTTCGTCGGCGCGGGCGCCGAAGTGCGCGAGCGACTGGCCGCCTTCGCGGCGCAGCACGGCGTCGACGAGATCATGATCTCGCCCGTCGCGGGCGCGTACGAGGCGGAACCCCTGGGCGTCGCCGCGGGCCGCGTGCAGACTCTCGAGCTGCTCGCCGGCTGACGCGGTTTCGCAACTGCAAGGGACCGTCGGCGACACGCCGCGCCGGCGCCCGTCCGCGCGGCGTGTCGCGCGCGCGGCCTTGCAGTTGCGTCCCGGCGCGAGCCGGGGTCAGGCCTCGGGCTCGCCCGAGATCAGGCCGCGCAGCCAGTCGCGGGCCTCGACGAACACGTCGTCGGAGTAACGCTCCGGGTAGTGCACAATCTGGCGGTCGGCGCGGGGGTACGACCCCAGATACGTGACCTTGGGGCTGAACCGGCGCAGACCCATCAGGGCGTCGGCCATGCGCTCATCCTGCACGTGCCCGTCGGCGTCGATGACGAACCGGTAGCGGCCGAGTTCGTCGCCGACGGGGCGCGACGCGAGCAACGACAGGTTGATCCCGCGGGTCGCGAACTGCTCCAGCAGCTCGAGCAGGGCACCGGGATACTCCTCGGGCAGCTCGACGATGAGCGACGTCTTGTCGGCCCCGGTCGGTGGCGGCGCGGCCACCGTGCGGCTCACCAGCACGAACCGCGTGACGGCGCCCGCGTTGTCGCCGATGCCCTCGGCCAGCAGCTCGAGGTCGTAGTGCTCGAGGATGCCCGGGGGTGCGATCGCGGCATCCGCATCGCTGACCCCGTCGACGATCCCGACGGCCGAGGCCACGTTGCTCGCCGCCGGCAGGTGCGCGTGCTCGGGCAGGTTCGCGGTCATCCACTGCAGGCACTGCGCGTAGGCGACGGGGTGCGCCGCGACCAGCTTGACGTCTTCCAGGCGGACGCCGGGGCGGGCGACGAGCACGAAGCTCACCGGCACCAGGTACTCGCCCACGATCCGCAGGCCCGGCATCGTGGCGAGGGCATCCTGCGCCGTCGACACACCGCCGTCGACCGAGTTCTCGATCGCGATCATCGCGGCATCCGACCGACCCTCGACGACGTCCGACAGGGCCTCGCCGACGTTGCGCACGGGCCGCCAGATCTGGTCGCGCGCCTCGGGAACCTGGGCAAGCGCAGCCTCGGTGAACGTCCCCGCCGGACCGAGGTAGCTGTATGTGCGACGGGCGGGTGCGGCGGGATCGAGGCTCACGGGCACCAAGCCTAGTCGCGCGATTCTGCCGGGGATCACGAGAGCCGCCGGGTACCGTGGAACAGTGACCCGCCTCCCCCGCACCGCCGCTCTCGCCGCCGCCGCCGTCTTCGCCGGCATCCTCGCGCTCGGCGCGACCGCGTGCGCACCCGAGCCCGAGCCCACCGCCACGGCGACGACCGGCCCGACGGAGACGGCGACGGCGACGCCGACCACTTCGGCGACCACGACGCCGACGCCAACCGAGACGGCATCCGCGGATGCCTGCCTCGTCGGCACGTGGGTCATGGACCAGGATGCCCTCACCGCGTTCTACGACCAGGTCAACGACCTGCAGGCGGGCTCCGGAGTGAGCTTCAGCCCGACCGGCTCGGCGACGATGGTCCTCGGCGCCGACGGTGGCTACACGTGGACGCCCGACGCGCAGGTCACGGCACAGGCATCCGGTGTCACGATCGACCTCACCTTCGCTGGGCACATGGACGGCACCTACACGGCCACCGACACCCAGATCACCTCGGATGTCGTGACCACCGACGACCTGCAGATCACGGCGACGATCGACGGCACCTCGACCGACCCCGGCGACATCGCCCACGAGATCGCCGCCGCTCCGCTGAGCGACGCCGCCTACACCTGCTCGGCCGACACGCTCACGCTCGAGAGCTCGATGCTCGACAGCTCGGTGACCTCGAACTTCCGCCGCGGCTGAGCCGGGCCCGACGCGCGCCCGGGCCGTCGCCGTGCGCGCGGCCCGTCACATAACGGACTCAGATCTGCCGACCGGTGCACGGCCGCGGGCCAAGTGACAGACTGGGGCCATGAGCCGCGCAGGACAGCCAGCCGAAGCATCCGATCTCATCGACATCGACGAACTCATCGCCGCGTACTACGACCGCAAGCCGGATCCGCAGGTTCCCGAGCAGCGCGTCGCGTTCGGCACGAGCGGTCACCGCGGCTCGTCACTGTCGACGAGCTTCAACGAAGACCACATCCTCGCCACGACGCAGGCGATCATCGACTACCGCGCCGGGCAGGGCATCACCGGGCCGCTGTTCCTCGGCCGCGACACGCACGGGCTCTCGCTGCCCGCCGAACGCAGCGCGATCGAGGTGCTCGTCGCGAACGGCATCGACGTGCGTACCGATGCGCGGGATGCCTGGGTGCCCACGCCTGCGATCAGCCACGCGATCCTCACCTACAACAAGGGGCGCGCCGTCGACGACCCGGGCCGCGCCGACGGCATCGTCGTCACCCCGTCGCACAACCCGCCGCGCGACGGCGGGTTCAAGTACAACCCGCCGCACGGCGGGCCGGCCGACACCGACGCCACCGGGTGGATCGCCGATCGCGCCAACGCGCTGATCGCAGCCGGTCTCGACGGCGTGCACCGCACCCGTTACGCCGACCTGGACGGTGACAAGATCGGCGAGTACGACTTCCGCGAGGGCTACGTCGCCGACCTCGCGAACATCATCGACGTGGATGCCATCAAGCGCGGCCAGGTCCGCATCGGGGCCGACCCGCTGGGCGGGGCATCGGTCGAGTACTGGGCCCTCATCGGCGAGCGGTACGGGCTCGACCTCACGGTCGTCAACCCCGAGGTCGACCCGACGTGGCGGTTCATGACGCTCGACTGGGACGAGAAGATCCGCATGGATCCGAGCTCGCCCTCGGCGATGGCCTCGCTCGTGGCGCGGCGTCACGAGTACGACATCCTGACCGGCAACGATGCGGATGCCGACCGGCACGGCATCGTCACCCCCGACGCGGGTCTGATGAACCCGAACCACTACCTCGCGGTCGCGATCGACTACCTGTTCAGCCACCGCGACCGGTGGTCGGCGGATGCCGCGGTCGGAAAGACCCTCGTGTCGTCGATGATCATCGACCGTGTCGCCGCGTCGCTCGGGCGACAGCTGCTCGAGGTTCCGGTGGGCTTCAAGTGGTTCGTGCCGGGGCTGCTCGACGGGTCTGTCGCGTTCGGCGGCGAGGAGTCGGCCGGGGCATCCTTCCTGCGCTTCGACGGAACCGTCTGGACGACCGACAAGGACGGCATCCTGCTGTGCCTGCTCGCGTCGGAGATCCTCGCGGTGACCGGCAAGACGCCGTCGCAGCGATATGCGGAGCTCGAGGCCGAGTACGGTTCGTCGGTGTATCAGCGGGTCGATGCTCCCGCGACGCCCGCGCAGAAGGCCACGCTGTCGAAGCTGTCGGGCGACGCCGTCACGGCGACCGAGCTCGCGGGCGAGCCGATCACGGCGAAGCTGTCGCACGCGCCCGGCAACGGCGCGGCGATCGGCGGCCTGAAGGTGCAGACCGAGCACGCGTGGTTCGCCGCGCGCCCGTCGGGCACCGAGGACGTCTACAAGCTGTACGCCGAGTCGCTGCGCGGGGCCGAGCACCTCGCCGAAGTGCAGGCCGAGGCCCGCGCCGTCGTCAGCGCGGCGCTCGGAGGCTGAGGCGGCGCTCGGGGGCTGAGCGAGCGGGGCGCGGCGGCGCTGTCGCTTCCGTCCCACCGCAATAACTCAGGAGATCCGCCGACATCGGCGCGGACGCGCCGCGGAAACACGCGGAGCCAGTCGACAGCAGCGCGCTGCGTTCCTGAGTTGTTGCGGCGCGGGCGTGGCGCCTGCCCCGCCGGGGCAGAGCCTCCTCCACATTCGGCAACTCTGCGCAGTTGTCCACCAATCTCCGCGGATCCGCGTCGAGGGTCGCCGGGTACGCGTACTGTCGGTGACACCGGCGACGACAGGCGTCAGAATGGAGGGGTGACCGTGACTCCGGAAGTGATCGGCGTGATCATCGCCGCGTTCGGTGGTGCCGCCACATTGCTCGGCGGCGTCGCGGCGATCAACGGGATGATGATGCGCCGCATCGATCGGCGGTTCGATCGTCTCGAATCCGACGTGGTTGAGCTGAAGGTCGCCGTAGCGCGACTCGAGGGCCCGCAGCCGCGGCTCTTGCGCCCCTGAACCTCAGCCGGCTCTCGCTGCGAGTTCCGCGCCCGCGACGCGCAGCCAGCGCGCAGGGGCGGCGAGGGATGCCTCTGCAGAGCCGGCGAGTTCCGCGAGCGCGAGCGACGCAGCGAAGGCCGACGTGTCGGCGTCGGCGGTGACGCGGCCCGCGATGAGCGCGACCGAAACCCCCGCCGTCGCGGCGAGAGCCGCCACGTGGGCCGGGGCCTTGCCTGCGGCGGATTGGCCGTCGTAGGAACCCTCCCCCGTCACCACGAGATCGGCCCCTGCGATCGCGGCATCCAGCCCGATGAGCGTCGCGACTTCGGCCGCGCCGGGCCGCAGCTCACCGCCCCACGCGAGCAGCGCGAACCCCGTGCCGCCCGCGGCGCCCGCGCCGGGGGTCGCCGGGTCGGCGCCCGCCGAATGCGCCCGTTGTTGCCCAGCGCGCCGGTCGGTGTCGAGCTGCAACCGGCGCACTCGGCGCGAACCGGCGCGCTCGGCGTCAGCACCCACGGCAGCGGCAGCGGCCCGAGCCGAAGCCGCACCGGCGCGCTCGGCGCCAGGTCCCTCGACCCCAGTCAGAGCCCCCGCGACGAGCGCGGCGAACCGCGCCAGCGCCGCGTCGGCGGCGGCGACGCCGAGGGCATCCAGCCCCTTCTGCGGTCCGAAGACGGCGGCCGCGCCGCGCGGTCCGCACAGCGGGTTCGTGACGTCACTCAAGACGACGACGCCGCCGGGCGGCAGGTCGCGCAGCTGCGACAGGTCGACGGATGCCGCGGTCTCAAGCCCGCGCACCCCCGGCACGACCAGCTCACCGGCGGCATCGAGCACGCGCGCGCCGAGCGCGGTGAGCACTCCGGCGCCGCCGTCGGTCGAGGCGGACGACCCGATCCCGAGCACGAGCCGCTCGACCCCGTGATCGAGCGCGCCGGCGATCGCCTGGCCGAAGCCGAACGTGTCGGCATCCCACGGCCGCAGCTGCCCGCCGAGCAGCTCGATCCCGCTGGTCGCCGCCAACTCCACGACGCCGGTGCCGTCCGGCAGCAGCAGCCAGTCAGCCGCGACAGGGCGACCGTGCGGGCCGCGCACCGTCACGGGCACGCGCTGGGCCCCCGATACCGCGGCGGCGAACGCATCGAGCGTGCCCTCGCCGCCGTCGGCCATCGGCCGCAACAGCACCTCGTCGCCGGGGCGCGCCCGCTGCCAGCCGGCGGCAACGGCGGCGGATGCCTCGGCCGCGCCGATCGACCCCTTGAGGCTGTCGAGCGCGACAACGACCCGGGTCACGGCCGCGGCGGGGTCGAGTCGCGCAGTAGCACCTCGAGGCGCAGCTCGTCGACGTCCGGTTCCCACTCGGCATCCGTCGCCGCCAGCAGCGCCTGGTGGCCGACCTCTTCCAGCGGGATGCGCACGGTCGTGAGCGGCGGTGTGACGTCGCGCCCGGTGGGGATGTCGTCGAAGCCCGCGAGCGCGATGTCGCGGCCGGCCTCACGTCCGGCTTCGCGCAGCGCCGACAGCGCGCCGATCGCGACGACGTCGCTGATGCCGAAGACGACCGTTCCCGGCTCGACGCCGGCGGCGAGCGCCTGCGTCATGAGGGCATGCCCCGACTCACGCGTGAAGCCGCCGCGGTAGACCTGCGCGATCTCGCCGCCACCGGCCGTGAACCCGGCCGTGAACCCCGCGAGGCGGTCGTCGCTCGTGACGGTGCCGGCCGCCGCGGCGAGGACGATCGCCCGGCGGTAGCCGCGCGCGGCGAGGGCAGATCCGAGGGCGGTCGCTCCGCCGAGGTTGTCGATCGCGACGCCGCGGACGGTGTCGGATGCCGCGCCCAGTGCCACGACGCGTCCGCCGGTCGCGGCGAGTTGGTCGAGCTCGGTGGCCAGTTCCGGCGCGAGTTCGCGCGAGGCGCGAGATGCCGCAAGGATCAGCCCGCGCGGCCGCTGGCCACGCAGCGCGCGCACGAGGCGCACTTCGCGGGCCGGGTCGCGCTCGGTGATGGCGACGGTGACGACGAGACCCACTTCGTCGGCGCCGCGTGCGACGCCCGAGGCGATCTCGCCGAAGTACGGGTCGGCGATGTCGGCCACGAGCAGCGCGATGACCGCCGACGTGCCGCGGGCGGTCGCCTGCGCCGACAGGTTGGCGGTGTAGCCGAGCTGGTCGGCGGCGGCCTCGACGCGCTCGCGGTACGACTCGGCGACCTTGCGCGCCGAACCGTTCAGGACGCGCGACGCGGTCGCCAGCGACACCCCCGCCTCGCGGGCCACATCGTGCAGCGTGACGGCGCCGGCGCGAACGGTGTCGGAAGTGTCGGTCACGATCGCGATTCTAGGCGGGCGGGCGCGGCGGCCAGGTAGGGCGAGACCGCGTCGGCGAAACCGGCGGCCGTGCGGCGGACGGCTTCGGCGGGCTCGGTGGCCCAGATCTCCTCGTTGAAGATCTCAACCTCGACGTCGCGGTCGTATCCGGTCTCGACGACCGCCGCCGTCAGCGATGCGAAGTCGATGATCCCGCCGCCCGGGTAGTGTCGCCCGAGTAGCACGTCGGCGGGCAGCGGCGTCTTCCAGTCGCACACCTGATAGGTCGCGATGCGACCCTCACGGCCGGCACGGGCGATGGATGCCAGGACGTCCGGATCCCACCAGATGTGGAACGTGTCGACCGCAGCCCCGACGACGGCCGCATCGAAGTCGCTCGCGATGTCGAGCGCCTGGCCCAGGGTCGAGACGACGCACCGGTCGGACGCGTACATCGGGTGCAGCGGCTCGATCGCGAGTGTGACGCCCGCCGCCGCGGCATCCGGCACCAGTTCACCGATCGCGTCACGCACGCGTTCGCGGGCTCCGGCGAGATCGCGCGATCGCTCGGGCAGTCCGCCCGCGACGAGCACGAGCACGGCCGTCGAGCCGGGGCCACCGGCCGCCGCGAGGGCGGCGGTCTCTTCGATCGCGACGCGGTTGTCGTCGATGGATGCCCGGCGGCCCTGCCCCTCGGGCATCGTGAAGAACCCGGCCCGGCAGTGCGTGCTGAACCGTAGCCCCGAGTCGGCGAGCATCTGCGCGGCAGTGGCGAGTCCGACGGCCTGCACCGGCTCGCGCCACAGGCCGATCGCCTGCACGCCGGCATCCGCCGTCACGCGCAGCGCCGTCGCGAGGTCGGCGTGCTTGATGGTGGCCTGGTTGATCGACAGCCGGGGGTCGATGGTCGTCATGTGGCGCTCCCCTCTCCCCGCGCCGCCAGCCCGACCATGTCCCACTTATGGTCGTCTGCGGGGCGCCGCGGCGACACATTTTGGGACATGGTGCGCCGCAAGTGGGACATGGCGGGGGTCGTCAGGGTGGTCATGCGTCGACTCCGTTCAGGAGCAGCAGTGCGTGCCAGCGGGATGCCGCGAGGTCGGGCTGCTCGAGCGCGCGCGCCGCGTTCGCGAGCTCGACGACGCGGGAGAGGTGCGGAAGGCTGCGCGCGGCGTGCAGACCGCCGACCATCTGGAAGGCACGCTGATGGCCGTTCAGCCACGACAGGAACGCGACGCCCGTCTTGTAGTAGAAGGTGGGAGCGGCGAAGACCTGACGGCTGAGCTGCTCGGTCGGGCCGAGGATGTCGAGGTAGCGGCCCGCGTCACCGGCATCCAGCGCCTGGATCGCCGCCGAGGCGACCGGCGTGATCGCCGCGAACGCGCCCAGCAGCGCGTCGGAGTGCTGACGCGTCGCGCGCAGGTCGCGTTGCGGCTGCTCTGCGGCGGGAACGTCGCCGCCACCGATGAGCCCGACGTAGTTGAAGTCGTCGCCCGTGTACATGCGCACGCCGCGCGGCAGGCGCTCGCGCACCGCGACCTCGGACTCGGCGTTCAGCAGGCTCATCTTGACACCCGCGACCTTGTCGACGTTCTCGCGGATGATCTCCAGCAGCACGTCCGATGCCGTCTGCCAATCGGATGCGCCGAAGTAGCCCTCGAGCTGCGGGTCGAACGCCGTGCCGAGCCAGTGCAGCACCACCGGCGTCGTCGCGGCGCTGAGCACCTCGCGATACACGCGGCGGTAGTCGTCCGCCGACGCGGCGACACGGGCGAGATGACGGGATGCCATGAGCACGGGCCCCGCGCCCTCTTCCTCGGTGAAATGGAGCTGCTGCTTGTAGGCGTCGGTGACCGCGCCCAGCGAGATGCGCTCGTCGTCGACGTGGTCGGTGTTGACCCCGACCACGACCTGCCCGCCCTCTTCGCGCGCGACCTGGGCCGACCGCGTGATGAGCTCGCGCGTCGCCGCGGCATCCAGCCCCATGTTGCGCTGGGCCGTGTCCATCGCGTCGGCGACGCCGAGCCCCCAGCCGTAGACGTGGCGGCGGAAGGCGAGCGTCGCGTCCCAGTCGATGTCGGCGGGCTGGCCGGGCGTGTTCTCGGCGTTGGTCTTCGGCACGACATGCGCGGCGGCGAACGCGACGCGCGAGCGCAGCGGCGCAGCCGGGCGCGCATAGCCGGGCGCGTCATCGAGCGGGGCCGTCGAGACGGCTCCATCGGCAGAGAGCAGCGTGAGGTGCGGCATCCGACTCAGTCCAGGGCCAGTTCGGGCAGCTCGACCTTGCGACCCTCGCGCGCCGACTGCAGGCCGGCCTCGGCCAGCAGCACGCCGCGGACGCCGGCGAGCAGGTCGAAGGGATAGTCGGTGCCGAGGGCGTAGGAGGTGAGGAACTCCTCCCACTGCTGGCGGAACCCGTTGAGGAAGATCTCGTTGGTCGGCACCTGCGCCCAGTCGGCGTCGTAGTCGTGCTCGTCGGCCAGGTCGGGGTTCCACACGGGCTTGGGCGTCTGGTTGCGGTGCTGGATCTTGGCGCCGAACAGGCCCACGACGGCCGAGCCGTGCGTGCCGTCGACCTGGAACTGCACGAGCTCATCGCGATCGACGCGCACCGTCCACGACGAGTTGATCTGGGCGACGACGCCGCCGGCGAGCTCGAAGATGCCGTAGGCGGCGTCTTCGGCGGTCGCCGTGTAGTGCTCGCCGCGCTCGTCCCAGCGGTCGGCGATGTGCACGGATGCCTGGGCGTAGACGCTCTGGACTCCGCCGAACAGGTTCTCGAGCAGGTAGTTCCAGTGCGGGAACATGTCGACGATGATGCCGCCGCCGTCTTCGGTGCGGTAGTTCCAGCTGGGGCGCTGCGCGGCCTGCCAATCGCCCTCGAAGACCCAGTAGCCGAACTCGCCGCGCACCGACAGGATGCGGCCGAAGAAGCCCGACTCGATGAGGCGGCGCAGCTTCTGCAGTCCGGGCAGGTAAAGCTTGTCGTGCACGACGCCGGTCTTCACCCCCGCCGCAGCCGCGAGCTTCGCGAGCTCGAGGGCCTCGTCGACAGATTCGGCGGTGGGCTTCTCGGTGTAGATCGTCTTGCCGGCGGCGATCGCCTTGCGCAGCGGCGCGGCGCGCGCCTTCGTCACGAGGAAGTCGGCGTAGATCTCCCAGCGCGGGTCGGCGAGCGCGGCATCCAGATCGGTCGTGTAGTCGTCGATGCCGTGGCGCGCGGCGAGCTCGGCGAGCTTTGCCTCGCTGCGCCCGACCAGCAGCGGCTTGACGGTGAGCTTCGACCCGTCAGGCAGCTCGATGCCGCCCTGGTCGCGGATCGCGAGGATCGACCGCACGAGGTGCTGGCGGTAGCCCATGCGGCCCGAGACGCCGTTCATGATGATGCCGACCTCGCGCACGGCGGGGGCCGTCGCATCGGTGTGTGCGGGGGCGAGGGTGGTCGTCTCTGACACGGTGGTTCCTTCTGTTCTCGTCACCGACGTTTGCTAGTCGGTAAGCGCTTTCCGTACTTCGATCGTGGCATGGGAATGCGTTTTCCGCAACCCGATCCGGCCGTGAGTCTGACGTCGTTCAGGCGGGCTGCACAGCTCTCGCCGCGGCGGTCAGGCGCACGAGGCGCCGCTCGGCGATCGCCACGAGGGCGAACGCGACGAGGCCGAGCGCGGGGATCACGAGCGGAAGGAACTGCCACGTCACGACGCCCGCGAGCCCCACGGCGACGATGACGTAGGCCGTCCCCGAGACGTCGGCACGCGCGATGCGCGGGGCGATCCGCACGAGTGCGAGCCACCGGTCGGCGGGAGACCACAGGCTCGCGGCGATGAGGGCGAGCGTCAGCGCGACGGATGCCGCGGCTCCCGCCACGAGCGCAGCGGCGAGGGCGCCCGGCACGACACCCCCTGCCAGCAGAGCCAGTTCGACGCCGGCGAGTGCGGCGAGGGCCGTCGTCGCGGCGCCGACCACGAGCCCACCCGGCAGCGCTGCGCGGACGTCGGCGAAGAAGGCCGACGCGGGCGTCGCCTCGGCATGCACGAACCGGCGCAGGTGCGCCGAGCCCGCGGCGACGGGGGCCGGCCAGGTCACGATCGGGATGCTGACGAGCGCCATGAGCGCGCCGACCCACAGCACTTCGCCGAAGAGGGCGAACCGCTGCCGGGCACCCGGCCAGCGCAGGACGCTGCCGTCGACCTCGGGGCGGGCACGGCGGGCACGGCGGGCACGGCGGTCGCTGCGCGCGCGGCGGTCCGCTTGGCGCTGCTCGCGGGTCATCCCTTCAGCCCCTGCGTGGAGACGCCCTCGACGAGGAAGCGCTGGAAGATGATGAAGAAGATCAGGATCGGCAGCAGCGCCAGCACCGACACCGCGACGGTCGCGCCGTAGTCCGACGTCGACGTCTGGTCGTTGAAGACGCGCAGCGCGAGCGGCAGCGGGTACATCTCGGTCGAGTTCAAGTACAGCAGCGGCCCGAGGAAGTCGTTCCAGCTCCAGATGAACGCGAAGATGGATGCCGTCACGAGCGCCGGCTTGACCAGCGGCAGGATGATCGACCAGTAGATCCGCCAGTGCCCGCACCCGTCGATGCGCGCCGCCTCATCCATGTCGCGCGGCAGGGCGCGGATGAACTGCACGACGAGGAAGACGAAGAAGGCTTCCGTCGCGAGGAACTTGCCCAGCAGCAGCGGCACGAACGTGTCGACGAGGCCGAGACCGCGGTACAGCATGTACTGCGGGATGATCAGCACGTGGAACGGCAGCAGCAGCGTGCCGATCATGACGGCGAACCACACGCCCGACCCCTTGAAGCGGATGCGTGCGAAGGCATATGCCGCCAGCGACGCCGACATCACGGTGCCGATGACCGAGCCGATCGCGAGGATGAATGAGTTCGCGAAGAACTGCCACAGCGGCACGCCGCCCGCGCCCTCGGCGACCTTGAAGTAGTTGTCGATCGTCGGGTTATGCGGGAAGAAGCCCTGGTTCGCGCCGAACTCGGCGGTCGGCTTGAACGATGCCGAGATCATCCATGCGAGCGGATAAAGGATGATCGCGGTCAGCGCGAGCATGACGATCACCCAGATGACGGTCTGCCAGGCCCTGCGCTTGCCGTAACGGCGACGCGGCGGCTTCACGCCCTTGGGCAGGACGGCGGTGATGGTCTCGAGGTTCGCGGCGGTCATCGGTTGTCTCCCGCGTAGTGCACCCACGAGTTCGAGGTGCGGAACATGATGAAGGCGATCAGGGCGACGACGATCAGCAGCGCCCAGGCCATCGCCGAGGCGTAGCCCATCTGCGCGTTCGTGAACGCCCGCGTGTAGAGGTACACGGTGTAGAAGTTGGTGGCGCCGGCAGGTCCACCCGTGCCCGACCCGATGATGTACGCCGACGCGAAGATCTGGAACGCGTGGATCATCTCGAGCAGCAGGTTGAAGAAGATGACGGGCGAGAGCATCGGCAGCGTGACGCTGCCGAACTTGCGGAAGGGCCCGGCACCGTCGACGGATGCCGCTTCGTACAGCTCCTGCGGCACTTGCTTGAGCCCCGCGAGGAAGATCACCATCGGCGCGCCGAACTGCCAGACGGCCAGCAAGATCATCATCGGGAGGATGAGGGCGGGAACCCCGACCCAGCCGCCGATGTCGATGCCGAACAGGCTCAGGGAGCTGTCGACGGGGCCGCCGGTGGAGAACATCGCGCGCCACACGATCGCGATGCTGACGCTCGCGCCGATCAGCGACGGGGCATAGAACGCGGAGCGGAAGAAGCCCGTGCCGCGGCTACGGAAGTTCAGCAGCATCGCGACGCCGATGTCGGCGGCCAGCTTGATCGGGGTGCCGACGAGGACGTAGATCAGGGTGATGCGGACCGAGTCCCACCACACGTCGTCCTGCAGCATGCGCTCGAAGTTGCCGAGGCCGATCCACTTCGGCGGACTGAAGATGTTGTAGTTCGTGAATGCGAGATACAGAGAGAACAGCATCGGCCCGGCGGTCAGGGCGAAGAAGCCGAGCAGCCAGGGCGACAGGAACAGGTACCCCGCCGCGTTCTCGCGTCGCCGCAGCATGCTTCCACGGCGGGGGGCTCCCCCCGCCCGGCGGTCATCCGCCGCGCGGGGGGCGGTCTCGACCGCTTCACCGAGTTCGATCACAGCGTTCGATTCCATAGCCATGGTGGTACTCCTGGGTTGTGCGGGGCTCAGCCCTGCAGGACGACGTCCGCCTCGGCGAAGAACTGCTTGACGGCTTCGTCGATCGTGAGAGCGCCCAGGCCCAGCGCCTTGCCGAGGTCCCAGAACTTCTGCTCGAGCGAGCCGTAGCCGACGACGGGAACCGGCGGGGCGTCACCGATGCGGTCGGCGACCGAGTCGAGGTAGTCAGCGACCTGCTTGTCGGCGCCTTCCAGCACGGCACCGGCGAGCTTCGAAGAGGATGCCGGGTAGCCGAGCGTCGTGCCGAAGATCTCGCCCGCCTCGGGGCTGTTGACCACGAAGTCGAGGAACAGCGCCGCCGCCTCGGGGTGCTCGGTGTTGGCCGAGATGGCCATCTGCAGGCCGGCCTGACGGTAGAGGTCCTTCGAGCCGACCTTCGCCGTCGGCGGCGCGATCATCGAGATCGACGATGCGCCCGAGTCGGCGAGGTAGCCGCCGAGGAAGTTGCTCCAGCTCGTCTCTGTCGCGGTCAGTCCCGCGCCGAAGCCCGACTTGGGGCTGATCTCCTCGAGCGTGCTCTGCGGAATCGCGACACCGTCGCGCAGCGTCTGGCCCGACTCCCAGAACGCGGTCAGCTCGTCCTCGGTGAAGCCGAGCTTGCCGTCGTCGGTGTAGAGGTTCTTGCCCTCGGCACGCAGCGCGAGCTCGAAGGTCTGGATGCGCTGGGTCACGTCGGTACCGCCGTAGACGGCGCCACCCGTGGCATCCGTCGTCTGTGCCATCCAGTCGTAGAACTCGTCGAACGTCGTGCCACCCTCGGGCTCGGTCAGGCCGTTCGCCGCGATCACGTCGTCGTTGACGAAGTTCGCCCACGCGCTGTAACCGGTCGGCAGCGAGTACTGCGTGCCGCCGAGCTGGCCGGTGCCCAGCAGCGAGTCGTCGAACGTCGAGAAGTCGATGTAGTCCGAGACCGTGCCCAGGTCGAGCACGTAGCCGGGCTCGGCGTACTGGCGCAGGTAGCTGTCGGAGAACTGCCACACGTCGGGCAGGCCGCCGCCGGCCGCTTCGGTCTGGCGCTTCTCCCAGTAGGCGGCGAAGTCGGTGAACTGGCCGTTGATCGTGATGTTCGGGTGCTCGACGTTGAACGCGTCGATGAGCTTCTGGTAGCGGGCGGCGCGGTCGTCGTTGCCCCACCAGGTGAAGTTGAGCGTGACTTCCTCGTCGGGATCGTAGCTGGATGCCGGAGCGGAGCTGCCGGAGCAGCCCGCGAGGGCGAGGGCCGCGCTGGTCGCCAGGGCGAGCCCCGCGACAAGCCGCTTGGTGCTGAACATCTTTGTCCTCTCTGTGAACGTCCGCGTTCTGAGTGCCTGCTGCGCGAACGTTCCTTGTCCGTGTGTGCGGTGCGCCCGCCTCGGTGCTCGGGAAAGCGCTTGCCGGTTACGGTACTACGCGTTGAAACGATTCGCAAGACTTCGGGGAAGCGTTTTCCAGCTCTTCTTCCCGCGATCGATGTTACCGGTCACACCCGAGAGTGGGGTGGGGTCTGTGCGCCCGGCCGGCGTGACGGCGCGGCATCCACCGCGCTCATCCGTCCCGAATCGCTGCATCGCGGCACGGGGAGCGACAACAACGGACGGATGAACGCGCGCGGCGGTCACTCGACGACGGTGAGGATGCCATCGGCGACGCGCAACTCAACGCGGAAGACCGCGCTGCGGCGGTCGTCCGGCACGCCGCCGTCGGGCTCGCGCGTGGCGTCGCCGAGGGCAGACGGATGCCCGAAGAAGTAGTACCAGAGGCGGTCGCCCTCGCGCACGGGTGCTCCGTGGTGGCCGCGCGGCAATGGCCCCGCCCCCGACCTCGCCCCGAGGATGACCTGATCCGCGCCGCCCTGGCGCTCCCAGCCGACGGCGTCGGCCGAGCGGTAGACACCCATCCCCCGCCACTCGTCGACGATCATCCACCACCAGCCGCCGAGGGCGAACCCGCTCGGGCCCTCGTGCGGGCGCCCGCCGATCGCGACGCCGTCGAGGGTCCACGTGCGCAGGTCCGGAGACGAGGCGACCATCGTGACCGAGTCCGCGGCCTCGTCCTTGTACCAGATCCGCCACCGCCCGTCCGGACACCGCGCGACGGCGGCGTCGATGACACGGTCGCTCGACAGCTCGAGCGGGCCGACGCGGTGCCACGAGGCGACGTCGTCCGAGACGTACTCGACGATGCGCCGCGCGAAGCCCTCCCACCGGTCGGGGACCCCGTCGATCTCGGTGAGGTACATCCGCCAGCGCCTTCCGTCGTGGATCACCTCCGGCGCCCAGTGCGTCACGGTGGTGACCGCCGGTGGCGCGCCCGGCACCAAGCTCAGCCCCGAGGCATCCGGCTCGAGCGTTCCGGCGTACGTCCATCGCACGCCATCGGACGAACAAGCGACGCCGATCCGGGTACCGTGCACCCACGTGACGCCCGGCCCCGGATCGGGATGGCTCGCCCGGCGCTGCGTGTAGAACATCCACCACACGCCCTCGCGGATCACGACGAGCGGGTCGGTCGCACCGTCGTACACCGGATCGCGAAAGAGGTCTCGCCTCACCGAGGCCGCATCTCGGTCACGGGGCTCTCGAAGCCCGCGCGGTGCGTGGGGTGCGCGGCGAGCGCGTCCGGTGTGACGAGGGCGCCGTCCGCCGCGGCCGAGGCATAGATCGCCGCGACCAGCTCGAACGAGCGCGCCGGCTCGTCGGCGGTATCGGGCAGCGGCGCCCCCGACAGCAGGGCGTCGAACACGTCGCGCAACAGCGGCGCATGATCGCTGCGCTCCTCGACATCAGGCAGCGCCCACGCCTCCGCCTCGGCCTCGAAGCCGGGCGCGGGAGTGATCGCCCAGTTCTCGTGCCCGTGCCCATAGAGGTGGTCGACGGTGACGGTCGCCTTCTGCGTGTCGATGCGGATCGAGCTCGTCTGCCGCGGCGAGACGGCGCTCGTCACCACCTGCGCGACGACGCCACCCGCGAAGGTGACGGTGGCCGTCGAGGCATCCTCGGTCTGCGTCTCGCGATCGAGGCGCCACAGTCGCCCCTGCACACTCGTCCAGTCGCCGAGCAGATAGGCGAGCAGATCGAGCTGATGGATGCCGTGGCCGAGAGTCGTCCCTCCCCCCTCGCTCTGCCACGTGCCGCGCCACGGCACGGCGAAATAGTCCGCATCGCGGTACCAGAGCGTCTCGCACACGGCGATCAGCGGCCGGCCGAGCGCGCCCGAGCGCAATAGTCCGCGGACGTGCGCGGCGGCCGTGCCCGTGCGCTGCTGGAACACGACCGCCAGCCGGCGATCGGCTGTCACGGCCGCGGCGCGCATCTCGTCGAGCTCGTCGAGCGAGAGCGCCGGCGGCTTCTCGACGATGACGTGCGCGCCTGCGGCGAACGCAGCGAGGGTCTGCTCGCGGTGCACCGCGGGCGGCGTGCAGATCAGGACGACGTCGGGATGCTCGGCCGCCAGCAGCGCGTCAAGCGAGTCGTACACGTCCGACCCGCCCCACTGACCGGCGAAATCGTCGGCCGCGGCGCGGCTGAGATCGGTGACCGCGACGAGCTCGGCGTGCGGGTGGGCGGCGACGGCGCGAGCGTGCAGCTGAGCGACGGCGCCCGTGCCGACGAGGGCGCAGCGCAGGGTTCGGGTCATGCGGATGCCTCCGAGGATCGCAGCTCGGCGACGAGTTCCGCGCCGAACGATGGGGCGTACGACGAGACGTCCGCGTCGCCGATGATGAGGGCCGCGGCGAGCACCATCGTCGCGCCGGGCGCGAGGACGGCCTCGCGGTGGAAGAACGGCGCGGGGTTCAGTCCCGCGTACTCGGCGCTGCGGGCGAACCAGGGGTTGCCGGCGGGGGTGGGGGCATCCGTGGCATCCATCATCAGGATGCCCGCGGTGCGGTCCGGCGCGACGAAGGCGAGCCACGGGGCGGGCTCGCCGCGCGCGGCGTCGCCGACCGGATGCGTAGGGCCGCCTGCATCCGTGGCGACACCTGCGCCGGCAACGCCGCCGACGCCGAGCGCGCCACCCGCGCTACCCGCACCTGCCGCGCCACCCGCGCCGAGGATCTCGCCGCCCGTGAACCCCGCGGGCCCGCGCCAGAAGATGCCCGCGTACCCTGCATCGGGGCGGCCCTTCGTCGTGGGCGACCCGAACGCCAGCGGCGCTTGCGAGATGTTCGTCAGCGCGCTGCGCCACGTCAGCGCCCACGCGGTGTCGCTCACCGCTCGCACCGTCAGCGAGCGCTGTTCGGCGAGCACGGTCGCGCCGCCCTGCGCCGTCCAGTCGAGCGTCTCGTCGATGCCGCCGGGCGCGCAGCGGGTGAACGCGCGGTGCACCTGCGCACCGTTGTTGGGCAGCTGCACGTAGCCCTCGCCCCGGACGTAGGTGGGTCCACCCCAGAAGTTGTGCGGCCCGACCGCCGGCAGCGCGAGCGACAGCCCCTTGTGCCAGACGTGGTCGGCGGGACGATACGCCGTGACCGCCACGCCCGCGCCCGTGCGCAGCAGCGCGTAAGGCCGCGGCGACTCGACCTGCGGCTCCGTCGGCGCGTAGACGTACTCGAGCAGCGCGGTGCCGCCGTCGCGCACGACGAGGCGACCGGGCACGGTGTCGTCGAGCTGCATGAGTGCTCCGCGGTGAGGTTCTCGCTGGATGAGGGGCTGTCGCCACCCTGTCGCTACCCTAGGGCTTCCACCGGGAAAGCGCTATCCGATACGGTGATCACGCCGGGCGACGGATGCCCGTGCCACGAGAGGACCGCAATGACGACGCCGATCCGGATCTATCCGGCGACCGAGCCCGCAGGCTCGAAACCCACGGGCTCCGCACCCGCGCCCGCGACGCCCCAGCGACCAGGCCTCGTCTGGCTGCACGGCGGCGGATTCGCGGGCGGCGACCTCGACATGCCTGAGGCCGACCACGTCGCCCGCACACTCGCGGCCGCCGGCATCACCGTCGCGAGCGTCGACTACCGGCTCGCCGTCGACGGCATCCACTTCCCCGTGCCCCTCGACGACGTGCTCGCCGCGTGGGCGCAGGTCTGGGCGCAGCGCGCACAGCTCGGCATCGACCACCTCGCGATCGGAGGGGCTAGCGCCGGCGCCAACCTCGCCGCCGCCGCGGCGCTGCAACTGGCGGACGCCGCGACGGCGCCCGATCTCGTCGTGCTCGCGTACCCGACGCTGCTCGCCGTGCAGCCCGCGCCAGGCGCCGCACTGCGCGCGGCCCTCGATGCTGATCCCGCCGCCGACCGGTTCGGCCCGGCCGTCGTGCGGGGCATGTACGAGAACTACCTTGGCACCCCGGCCGAGGAGGCTCCTGTGGCCGCGGCACCTGCGCTCGCGACCGCGGCGGACCTGCACGCCTACCCGCGCACGCTCATCGTCGACGCCGAGGTCGACGAGTTGAGCGTCTCGGCCGAAGTCTTCGCGCAGACGCTACGCGACGCCGGGCGCGACATCGGGCTCGTCGTGCAGGCGGGCACCGATCACGGATTCCTCAACCGCCCCGAGCGCCCCGGCGCCGCCGACGCGCTCGCGCTCATCGCGGAGCGGCTGAACGGGCTGACCACATGAGCGCCCCCTACTCTGCCGCGTTCGACTGGGCGCGTCGCCACGTCGCCGCAGGGCGGCTGCCCGGCGCCGTCCTCGGCGTCGCGACCGCCGACGGCATCGTCGCGCTCGACGCGATCGGGGCACACACCGACGACCGCTACGCGCTGTTCTCCATCACGAAGGTGCTGTGCGGCATCACCGCTGCCCGCGCGGTCGAACGTGGGCGGCTCTCGCCGATGACACCGCTGACGGATGCCCTGCCCACTTTCGGCTCGCGCCGCGACGACATCGTGCGGCTGTGGCATCTCGTCAGTCACACGTCGGGCGTCTACGAACCGCCGCTCGACACTCCCGTGCCGCTGCGCACCGAACTGGTCACGCGGGGTCGCGACTTCGCCGCCGGCGCCGCATCGCGCTACTCGACGCTGGCGTTCGAGGGAGTCGCCGCGCTCATCGAGCACGCGACCGGCACGACGTGGGATGCCGGCGTCGCCGACTGGGCCGCCGCAATCGGCGCGGACGGACTCGCGCTCGACCTGACCGACACAGTGCCCGTCGTTGACGCGGCCGAAGCCGGGCTCGACATGGCGCGCTTCGCCGCGCTGCGCCACCCCGGCGCGGGCATGTCGGGCCGGGCCGTCGACCTGCTCGCCCTCGGTGCCGAGCTGCTGCGCATCGGCGGCGGCGCGTCCGGTGGCATCCTGCACCCGCGCACACTCGCGATGATGCGACGCCCGCTGACGGGCGCGATCCCGCGGCTCGATCCGTACCCCGCCGAGCGGGGTCAGGACTGGGGCTTTGCGTGGAACCTGCGCACGCGCGCTCCGGGCCTGATCGACCGCGACGCGTTCGGTCACGGCGGTTGGGCCGGGACCGAGTTCTGGGTGCACCCGAGCGCGGGGCTTGCGTGGGTGCTGCTCACCAACCGCGCGCTGCGCGACGGCGTCGACACCGACGAACTCGACAACGCGATCGTGACGGGCGCCTGAACCGGCGCCCGGCGCGGCACCGCAACCCCGGCCGCCGTGCCACCAGCACCGGACCCACGCCACCGTACCTCGGCCGCCGACTCAGTACTCGGTGTGCCCGAGGTCGAGGTCGTCGAGGAAGGTCAGCACCGGCGCGCTGAGCGCCTCGAGCTCGAGCACCGTGATGACGTTCTCGCCGGCACGCGTCGCCGGAGCCGGCACGAACAGGCTGCGCTGCGGACCCTTGCGCCAGTAGCGGCCGAGGCAGAACCCGTTCACCCACACGAGCCCCTTGCCGAGGCCCGCCGTCGACAGCGACAGGTCGGTCGGCGCGTCAAGGCTCACGATCGCCTGATGCACGGCCGCCCCGGCGGTCGGCGCTGCCTCCGCGTCTACCGAAAGCAGGCTCAACCCGCTCTCGAAGGCATCCAGCGGCACCGGCGATGCGATCCAGCCTGCTTTCGGTACGCCGCGGAAGGTCGCCGGGCCGATGAGCCCCTTCGGCTCGCCGATGCGCGGCCCGTAGTTCACCCGGCCCTCATCTTCGACGAGGATCTCGAGCACCCCTTCGCCGCGCGGCAGCGTGATCGCGAACGCGTGCTCCTCTCGCGCCAGCACGCCGACCGGCACCCCGTCGAGCGACACCCAGGCGCGATCGCGCACTTCAGCGAACGCCAGTACGCCGGGCTCGGGTCCGTCGTCGAGCACGGTGCGGTAGCGGGCGAACCCGCGCGAGATGCCGAGGTCATCCATCGTCGGCACCGCCTCGAAAGCCACCCCATCAGCAGGCGCGAGATCGGCGAGCGCGCCGACGGGGCGCAGCGGCGCGGCAACCGGCACGTGCAGCGGCAGGCGCTCCGTGCGCGGGAACTCGGGTACCGGCGCATAGCGCGAGATCACCTCGCGGAACGCCCAGAACTTCTCGGTCGGGCGCCCGGCCTCATCCAGCGGAGAGTCATAGTCGTAGCTCGTCACCGTCGGCTGGTACACCCCCTTGTCGTTCGCACCGTTGGTCAGCCCGAAGTTGGTGCCGCCGTGCAGCATGTAGACGTTGACGGATGCCCCGGCAGCCAGCAGCTCGTCGAGTTCGCGGGCGCTGGCCTCGGCATCCGTCGTGTGGTGGTGCGCACCCCAGTGGTCGAACCAGCCGCACCAGAATTCGCTGCACATGAGCGGTCCGGTCGGCTGCTGCACGCGTAGCGCGGCGAGGCGGTCGGCGGCGCGCGATCCGAACGAGCCCGTCGCGTGCAGCTCGGGGATCGTCCCTGCCGCGAGCATCGCCGGCTCGGGCTGATCGACCGTCGTGAGGGGGACGGTGATGCCTGCAGCGCGGAAGATCTGCGTGAGCGCGCGCAGGTAGTCGTGGTCGGCTCCGTCGGCGCCGTACTCGTTCTCGACCTGCAGCAGTGTGACGGGCCCGCCGCGGTCGATCTGCAGCGGCGCGACGATCTCGAGCACGCGCTGGAGGTAGTCGGTGACGGCCGCGAGATAGCCCGGCTCGAGCGAGCGGACGCGCACGCCGGGCTTGCGCAGCAGCCATGCGGGCAGGCCGCCGCCGTCGAACTCGGCGCAGATGTAGGGCCCGGGCCGCACGATCGCATGCATGCCCTCCTCCTGAACCTCGCGCAGGAACCGCGCAAGGTCGAGGCGTCCGGTCGTGTCGAAGACGCCCTCTTCGGGGGCGTGCTCGTTCCACGCGACGTAGGTCTCGATCGTGTTGAGGCCCATCATGCGTCCCATGCGGATGCGGTCTCGCCACTGGTCGGGGTGCACTCGGAAGTAGTGCAGTGCTCCGGAGATGACGCGATGGGGCTGTCCATCGAGCAGGAAGTCGTGCTCGCCGATGGTGAAAGTGCGCGCTGGCATGGATACCATGTTATCGTCAACACGGTCGAGCGCCACCACGCTAGAGTGAACGTCGAGGATGGGAGTACGAATGAGCTGGCTCGTCACCGGAGGCGCGGGATACATCGGGGCGCACGTCGTGCGCGCACTGGCGGCGGCGGGCATCGACCCGGTCGTCGTCGACGACCTCTCCAGCGGCCACGCCGCGTTCGTACCCGAGGGCGTGCCCTTCGTCCGCGGCTCGATCCTGGACCGCGAGCTGCTGGTCGGCGCGATGCGCGAGCACGACGTGCAGGGCGTCATCCACGTCGCGGGCTTCAAGTACGCTGGAGTCTCGGTGCAGCGTCCGCTGCACACGTACGAGCAGAACGTCGAGGGCACGCGCGTCGTGCTGCAGGCGATGGCGGATGCCGGTGTGCACAACATCGTGTTCTCCTCGAGCGCCGCGGTCTACGGCACCCCCGACGTGCCGCTCGTGACCGAAGACCTGCCCAAGCGGCCCGCGTCGCCGTACGGCGAGTCCAAGCTCATCGGCGAGTGGCTGCTGCGTGATCAGGGCATCGCCACGGCATCCGACCCGCAGCCACTGCGGCACACGTCGCTGCGCTACTTCAACGTCGTCGGCTCGGCCGACCCGGTCGTCTACGACACGAGCCCGCACAACCTGTTCCCGATCGTGTTTGAGAAGCTGCTCGCGGGCGAGACGCCGCAGATCAACGGCGACGACTATGACACCGAAGACGGCACGAACGTGCGCGACTACGTGCACGTCGGCGACATCGCGGCCGCCCATGTCGTCGCCGCGCAGCGCCTGGCATCCGGCGCCCCGATCGAGGCCGCCTACAACCTCGGATCGCGCAACGGCCTGTCGGTGAAGCAGATCATGGATGCCATGGCGCGCGTCACCGGCATCGATTTCACCCCGAAGATCGGCCCGCGTCGCCCAGGAGACCCCGACCGCATCGTCGCGACGGGCGAGCTCGCCGCGCGCGACCTCGACTGGGCGAACCGGTACACGGTCGACGAGATGGTGCGCACCGGCTGGGAGGCACGCCGCACCGCGGAGTGACCGCGCGGCGCTGGCCGCCGTAGGGTGACCGCGGCGGCTTGACCACCGGGTCGCCGCTGCGCACGGCAGCGCGCCGCGGGCGCTCAGGCGCTCAGGCGCTCGCGCGCACGATGAGCTGCGGCGTCAGCGTGACGTGCGCCGCCGGGCCTCCGCTGATGCGGGCGACCAGCGCGTCGACGGCCGCGGCGCCGAGGGCGTCGAAGTCCTGCCGCACGGTCGTCAGCGGCGGGCGGTACTGCGCGGCATCCGCGACATCGTCGAAGCCGACGACGGCGACATCCTCGGGCACGCGGCGCCCTGCGTCGGCGAGCGCGCGCAGCACGCCAAGCGCCATCTGATCGTTCCCGACGAACACGGCCCGCACTGCGGCCGGCAGTTCACGCGCGGCGACATGACCGGATGCCGAGGACCAATCCCCCCGCAGAACGGGCGGCGCCGCGACGCCGGCGCCTGCCAGTGCGTCGCGCCAGCCGCGCTCGCGCTCGTCAGCCGCGTACGACCCGGCCGGGCCCGCGAGGTGCCACACGGGCCCGCGGCCGAGCGCGAGCAGGTGCTCGGTCGCGGCACGCGCTCCGGCGGCGTGGTCAGTCTGGACGATCGCGGCGGTGGCATCCCGCCCGTCGGCGACGGCATCCCGCCCGTCGGCTGTGGCATCCCGCCCGTCGGCGGTGGCATCCCGCTCCCCCGCGGGCGAGTCAACGACGACGAGCGCGAGGTGCTCGGGGGCATCGACAGCCCGCGCCGCGGCGCTCGCCTCGTTGAGGATGATCGCCCCGTCGACGCCCTGATCGCGCATGCGCGCGAAACCCTGCGCGATGGCATCCGCACCGATCGCGGTCACGACGGTGAGGGCGTAGCCGCGGCTCGCGGCGGCATCGGCGATCGCCTGCAGCATGCGCGAATTGCCGACCGTCGCGAGTGTCGACACCACGAGGCCGATCGCATCGGTACGGCCCGTGCGCAGCGCGCGGGCGGCACGGTGGATGCGATACCCGAGTTGGTCCATCGCGGCCTCGACGCGCAGCCGCGTCTCGGGATCGACGCGCGGGCTGTCGTTGACGACGCGAGAGACGGTCTGCGCGGACACTCCCGCCACGGCGGCGACATCCGCCATCGATACCCTGCGCTGCATCAGCCCTCCCATCCTCGATACGATCCGATCACAACTCCGGAGATCCTAACCATGTTGACGATAACATGCTCGCTGTGTACCGTGTGAGTGTGAACACTCAGCAGTTGGAAACACAGACCCTCGGCGCCGGCGTCATCAAGCGCACCGCGCGTCTTGCCGACGGCCGCGAGCTGATCTACTTCGACGACCCCGGCACGACGCTCGGCGCCGAGCGCGCCGTCGACGCCCGCGACCTCGACCCGCGCCCCGAGACCGCGACGATGCGGCAGGACGTCCTGACCGGCGACTGGATCTCGGTCGCCGCGGCGCGGCAGAACCGCGCCTTCCTGCCGCCGGCCGAGCTCGACCCGCTCGCGCCGCAGTCGCCCACGAACCCGTCCGAGATCCCGTCGCACTACGACGTCGCCGTCTTCGAGAACAAGTCGCCGTCGTTCGGTCCGGCGCTTGCCGCAGCGACCGGGGATGCCCCGGCCGCGGCCGACCCGCCGCGCGGGCTCGACGACCTCGCCCACCTCGGCCTCGGTCGCACCCGCACGAGCGTCGGTCGTTGCGAGGTTGTGTGCTTCTCGCCCGACCGCGCCGGCTCGTTCGGCACGCAGTCAGTCACGCGCGCCCGCACCGTGATCGAGGCGTGGGCCGACCGCACCGCGGCGCTGTCGGCGCTGCCCGGCGTGCAGCAGGTGTTCCCGTTCGAGAACCGCGGCGAAGCGATCGGCGTGACGCTGCACCACCCGCACGGCCAGATCTACTCGTACCCCTACATCACGCCGCGCACGCAGCGTCTGCTCGACTCGATCGACCGCACCGCACACGACCTGTTCGAGCGCATCCTCGCGTTCGAGCAGGAGGGCCCCCGCGTCGTGCTGCGCGGCGAGCACTGGACGGCGTTCGTCCCGTTCGCGGCACGCTGGCCGATCGAGCTGCACGTGCTGCCGCACCGCCACGTCGCCGACTTCGCGGGGCTGACGGATGCCGAGCGCGACGAGCTCGCTCCGTTCTACCTGCGCCTTCTGCGCGGTGTCGACGCGCTCTACGACACCCCCACGCCGTACATCGCCGCGTGGCATCAGGCGCCCGTGCACGTCGCGCGCGACACCGTGCGTCTGAACCTGCAGCTGACGAGCCCGCGTCGTGCCGCGGACAAGCTCAAGTTCCTCGCCGGATCCGAGGCCGCCATGGGCGCCTGGATCGGCGACGTTCCCCCCGAGGTCGCGGCAGAGAAGCTGCGCATCGCTGTCGAAGGAGTCTCCCTGTGAGCACCACCCCCGTCTCCACCGGCACCCTGACCACCGGCGTCTGGTCGGGCCCGGGCCGCGTCAACCTGATCGGTGAGCACACCGACTACAACGACGGATTCGTGTTCCCGTTCGCGATCGAGTACCGCACCTCGGTCGCGCTCGCGGTGCGCGATGACGGCCGCATCCGGGTCAGCTCGTCGTTCGACCCCGAGCCCGTCGAGGTCGCCCTCGCCGACTTGGCGGGGCTGTTCCCCGACCGGCGCGACGAGGTCATCGAGTGGGCCCGCTACCCGCTCGGCGTGGCGTGGGCGCTGCTCGAGGCGACCGGCGCCGACGTGGCATCCGTCACCGGCGTCGACCTGACGTTCACCTCCGACGTGCCGGTCGGCGCGGGGCTATCGTCGTCCGCCGCGATCGAGAGCGCGACCGCGGCGGCACTGAACGACGTGTGGGGCCTGGGGCTAGACCGCGTCGCGCTCGCCCGCGCCGGGCGCCGCGCCGAGAACGAGGCGGTGGGTGCGCCCACCGGGATCATGGACCAGATGGCATCCCTGCTCGGCCGCGCCGACGCCGGCACGTTCCTGGACTGTCGGTCGCTCGAGGCCGAGGTCGTCGACCTCGGGTTCGCTCCCGCGGGGCTGGAGTTGCTCGTGATCGACACGAAGGTCACGCACGCGCATTCGACCGGCGGCTACGGCGAGCGCCGCGCGGCGTGCGAGCGGGGTGCCGCGATCATGGGTGTCGCCGCGCTGCGCGACCTCTCCGTGGATGACCTCCCGCGCGCGCAGGAGCTCATGGACGACGTCACGTTCCGCCGTGTGCGCCACGTCGTGACCGAAGACCAGCGCGTGCTCGACGCCGTCGCGACGCTGCGCAGCGACGGCCCCCGCGCGATCGGCCCGCTGCTGGATGCCTCGCACGTCTCGATGCGCGACGACTTCGAGATCTCGGTGCCCGAGCTCGACCTCGCCGTCGAGACCGCCCGCGCGGCGGGCGCGATCGGCGCGCGGATGACCGGCGGCGGCTTCGGCGGAGCAGCGATCGCCCTGATCGACCACGAGCTCGTCGGCCCCGCGACCGCCGCCGTCGAAGCGGCCTTCGTGGATGCCGGGTTCGCCGCGCCGCACATCTTCACGGTGCACCCCTCTGAGGGTGCGCGCCGCGACAGCTGAGGCCGGCGGCCCCCAGCACCCCTGAGGGCAGCCCCGCTGGCGAAGTTGGCGCGACACGCGGCATCCACCCCAGGAATCCCGCGCTTCGCGCCAACTTCTGCTGGCCGCCCACGCCCCGCGGGCCAAGTTGGCGCGACACGCGGCATCCACCCCAGGAATCCCGCGCCTCGCGCCAACTTCTGCTGGCCGCCCGCTCGCCCAGAGGCGTAGCGTCAAAGCAGGCGTAGGCGAGCGTCCGCGCCGGGAAGGCGAGACCGTGGCATACCTGACCGTTGCGACCGAGAACTCCGTCGACGTCGAGATCTTCTACACCGACCAAGGCCCCGCCGACGGCCAGCCGGTCGTGCTGATCCACGGCTTTCCGCTGGACGGCGAGTCGTGGGGCAAGCAGCAGGCGGCGCTGCTCGGCGCCGGATACCGCGTGATCGCGTACGACCGGCGCGGTTTCGGGGCATCCACGAAGACGGCCTCGGGATCCGACTACGACACGTTCGCCGCTGACCTGCACGCGCTCATTGAAGACCTCGATCTGCACGATGCCGCCCTCGTCGGATTCTCGATGGGCACGGGCGAGATCGCGCGCTACCTGTCGCGGTACGGCGCCGCGCGCGTCGCCAAGGCGGCCTTCCTCGGATCGCTCGAGCCGTTCCTGCTCATCACCGACGACAACCCCGATGGCGCCGGCGACCAGGCCTACTTCGACGGCACGTCGGCGGCCGTCGCGGCCGACCGCTACGCGTTCCTGACGGGGTTCTTCCGCGACTTCTACAACCTCGGCGACCTGCTCGGCACCCGCATTTCGCAAGAGGCGCTGGATGCCTCGGTGCAGACCGCCAACCGTGCGGGGAACGCCGCGATCGCCGCCGCTCCCCTGACCTGGCCGACCGACTTCCGTGCCGACATCCCCGAGATCACGGTGCCGACGCTCATCGTGCACGGCACGGCCGACAACATCCTGCCGATCGACAAGACGGCGCGGAAGTTCCGCGACCTCGTGCCCGGCGAGCTGACCTACCTCGAGATCGAAGGCGCGCCGCACGGTCTGCTGTGGACGCACGCCGACGAGGTCAACGAGGCACTGCTCGCGTTCCTCGGCACGGAGTGAGGGGGTGCGCGCTCCTCGGCAGCGCGGAGTGAGGGTGCGCGCTCCCCGGCAGCGCGGAGTGAGGGTGCGCGCTCCCCGGCAGCGCGGAGTGAGGTCGCGCGCTCTGCGACGACGCGCTGCACACGCGGCGGCTCGTACGCTGGAGTGATGACCGGGATGCCGTGGCGCGCGCTCGCGGGCGTCGCCGCGGCCGGCGCCCTCGTGCTCGCCTTCGGCGAGGTGCAGGCGTGGCGCACGGCGCGCGCCGATTACCCGGCCGACCCCACGTCGGGGCCTGCGGACGGCCGCGATGTCCTGCTCGTGCTCGGGTTCCGCTCGCGAGACGATGACCGACTCAACCCCGTGCAGGCGTGGCGCACCCGCATCGCGGCGCGATCGGCGCCACCCGGCGCGCTGTTCGTGTTCTCGGGCGGCGCCGTCCGCGGGTCGGTGCCCGAAGCCGAGATCATGGCACGCTTCGGGGCCGCACGCCTGGGCATCCCGCCCAGTGACATCGCGATCGAGCCGCGCGCGACCACGACGCGCGAGAACCTCGCCTTCGCGCTGCCATGGCTGACGGATGCCCGGACGATCCGCATCGCGTCGAACACGGCCCACGCGCGTCGCGCGCGCCAGTACCTGCGCGACCTCGATCCGGCGCTGTTCGCGCGCCTGCGCCGCACGCGCGACTTCGTCCCGCTCGAGCTCGGCCCGCTGCGCCTCGCCCTGACGTTCTACGACTTCGTCGCGGCACGCACCGCCCGCCGCCGCGAGCAGCAGCCGGCGCGCTGACGCGGCAGCTCCGCGCGCCACCCACATGGCAGTCGTGGCGGCATCCCGCGACGCGAGGCATCCACTAGTGCCCGACGTCCGCGACAGCCACGGCCGCCGTCACTCCTCAGCGAGCGCCGAGAGGTCCGGCGCGACGCCGGCATTCGCGGCGGCCAGCAGTGCCTCGACCTGCTCGTACGTGACGGGCACGCCGGGGAATCCGACGATGCGCCCGACCGGGAACGACGCCATCATCTTCTGCGTCGCCTCATCGTTGGGCATCATCGACGCGGTGGACGAGTCGACGTCGTTCATCCCCGCGAGGAACCCGCCCATCGCCTGCTGCACGATGGGTCCGGCGATCGGGTGGGCGAAGACGTCGGCGAGCGACGAGTTCATCGTCAGCGGCAGCGCGACCTCGTCGCCGGCGACCGCGACGGTCACCTCGCCTCGGACGTCGCGGCTCGACGCGGCGACCTCGACACGGTAGTCCCCGCCCTCGACGACGAAGCGGTCGACCCGCACGTCCCAGTAGGCGAGATCCGAGCGGCGCACGGTCAGCGTTACCTCCGCCGTCGCACCGGCGGCGATCGCGACCGAGGCGAAGGCCTTCAGCTCGCGCGGCGCGCGCTGCACCGCCGAGGCCACCGGCGAGATGTAGACCTGGACGATCTCGCGCCCGTCGACCTCGCCTGTGTTCGTGACCGGCACCGTGACGACGAGATCGCCGGATGCCCCGACGGATGCCACCGGCGCACCGTACGCGAACGTCGTGTACGACAGCCCGTGGCCGAACGGGTAGGCGACGTCGAGTCCGCGCGCGTCGAACCCGCGATAGCCGACGAGCAGGCCTTCGCCGTAGCGCACGTGCCCGAACTCGCCCGGGAAGTTGCCGTACGACGGGCTGTCTTCCAGTCGCAGCGGGATCGTCTCGGCGAGCTTCGCCGACGGGTTCACGATGCCGAACAGGACGTCGGCGGTCGCACCGCCGCCGGCCTGACCCAGCAGCCACCCCTCGAGGATCGCGGGCACCTCGTCGCGGAACGGCAGCGCCACGACGCCCCCGTTGGACAGCACGACGACCACGTTCGGGTTCGCCGCGCGCACGGCAGCCAGCAGCGCGAGCTGGTCGGCGGGCAGGTCGATGTGATCGCGGTCGAAGCCCTCGGACTCTTCGGCGGCCGGCAGCCCCAGGAACAGCACGACGACCTCGGCGCCGGCCGCCGCGGCGGCGGCCTCGGCGCGCAGGTCCGCGGCATCCTGCCCTGCCGTCTCGGCGACGCCCTCGAGGGCGAAGCCCGGTGCGAACACGACCTCGCCGACGGCAAGCGCGCGGATCTCGGTCAGCGCCGTGTCGAGGCGCGTCGGGTTGATCAGCGACGAGCCCGCCCCCTGGAATCGCGGCGTGCGAGCGAACTCGCCGATGACGGCGATGCGCGCGTCGCGCGCGAGCGGCAGCAACGGCCCGGCGCCGCCGCGGTCGTTGTTGCGCAGCAGCACGATCGCCCGACCGGCGACCTCGCGGGCGAGGGCGTGGTGCGCATCGACGTCGAGCGGGCCGGATGCCGCGGGGCGCGCGCCGGCCTTCGCGACGAGGTCCAGCACCCGGTTCGCCGCGACATCCAGCGCGGCCTCGTCGAGCGATCCGTCGCGCACGGCCGCGACCAGCTGCGCGTCGGTGCGCCCGCCCGAGGCGGGCATCTCGAGGTCGAGTCCGGCGGGCAACCCCTTCACGCGGTCGTTGACGGCACCCCAGTCGCTCACGACGAGACCCTCGAAACCCCAGTCCTCGCGCAGCACCTGCGTCAGCAGCCACGGGTCCTCCGACGCGTAGACACCGTTGATGCGGTTGTACGAGCACATGACGGTCCACGGCTGGGCATCCTTCACGACGCGCTCGAAGCCGCGCAGGTAGATCTCGTGCAGCGGCCGCGGATCGACGTCCGAGCTCGCGCGCATGCGGTCGAACTCCTGGTTGTTGGCCGCGAAGTGTTTGAGCGACGAGCCGACGCCCTGTGACTGGATGCCCCGGACCAGCCCCGTCCCGACGGCGCCCGCGAGGATCGGGTCTTCCGACACGTACTCGAAGTTGCGGCCGCACAGCGGCGAGCGCTTGATGTTGATGCCCGGCCCGAGGATCACGGCGACGTCCTCGATCGCCGACTCGACGCCGAGGGCGACGCCGACGCGTTCGGCCAGCTCCGGGTCCCACGCGGCGCCGAGGCCGACCGCAGGCGGGAAGCAGGTGGCCGGCACACTGTCGGCGAGCCCGAGGTGATCGTTCGCGCCCGCCTGCTTGCGCAGGCCGTGCGGGCCGTCGGTCATCATGATCGACGGGACGCCGACACGCTCGACCGCCTTGGTCGTCCAGAAGTCGGCGCCGCTCGTGAGCGAAGCCTTCTCTTCGAGAGTGAGGTCGGATGCCGTGATATCGGTCATGGGTCGTTCCCTTCGATGTGTGCGTGGGGCATCCGGCGCCGCATGACGTCGATCGCGTCGGGGTTGTCGTCGACGAGCACGGCATCGCGGCCGAGCGCCGCAGCGACGGCGCCGGTCGTGCCACTGCCGGCGAACAGGTCGAGCACGCGGTCGCCGGGGCGGCTGGACGCCTGCACGATACGGCGCAGGATGCCCTCGGGCTTCTGCGTCGGGTAGCCGGTCTTCTCGCGGCCGCCGGTCGCGACGATCGTGTGCCACCAGACATCCGTCGGCAGCTTGCCGCGCTCCGCCTTCTCGGCGGTGACCAGGCCCGGCGCCATGTACGGCTCGCGGTCGACGCTCGCCGAGTCGAACCAGTAGCGCTGCGGGTCTTTCACGTAGACCAGGATCGTGTCGTGCTTCGTGGGCCACCGGCTCTTCGACTTGGCCCCGTAGTCGTAGGCCCAGATCAGCTCATTGAGGAAGCACTCGCGGCCAAACAGGGCGTCGAGCAGGACCTTCGCGTAGTGCGCCTCGCGGTAGTCCAGGTGCAGGTACAGGGTGCCGTCGTCGGCGAGCAGCCGCCACGCCTCGCGCAGGCGCGGCTCGAGGAAGTCCCAGTAGTCGTCGAACCGGTCGTCGTAGGTGCGCAGGTCGCCGCGCAGCCGCGCGTAGCTCGCGCCGCGGAACCCGGTCTTCACCGGCGGCTGTTCGTAATTCAGTCTTCCCGCATCGCGCTCGGCGCTCGCTCCGCGAGATTCCGCGGGATCGGCGCCCGACGCATCCTGTGCAGACTGAATTGCGAACGCCGACCGCTCGGCACGCTCGACCGCGCGCGTGCGCGCGCGGCCCGTGTTGAAGGGCGGGTCGAGGTAGATGAGGGTGAAGGAGGCATCCGGCAGCGACCGCGCGACCGCGAGATTGTCGCCCTGGATGATCTCGATGCGCCCATCGGAGGGCGCGGCGACCGGTTCGGCGACCGTCACGGCACGCGGTGCAGCCACGCGTCGGTCGCGAACTTCGAGGCGACGAGGGCTTCGGCCTCGGCGTACTCGTCGTCGGTGATGCGCCCGGGCTCCGCACCGTAGAGCATCGCGAAAGTGGTCTTCAGCCGCTCGATGATCGCCTCGCGCGGAAGCCCCGTCTGGCTGCGCAGCGGGTCGACGCGCTTGGCGGCCGAGGTGGTGCCTTTGTCGCTGAGCTTCTCGCGGCCGATGCGCAAGACCTCGGTCATGACCTGGCCGTCCATGTCGTACGACATCGTCGCGTGGTGCAGCACGCCGCCGCCGGCGAGCCGCTTCTGCGCGGCGCCGCCGATCTTGCCCTTCGGCGAGGCGATGTCGTTGAGCGGCTGATACGTCGCGTCGACGCCGAGTGACCGCAGCGCCTGCAGCACCCACTCGTCGAGGAACGCGTACGAGTCGGCGAACGTCATGCCCGCTACGAGGGATGCGGGGACGTACAGCGAATACGTCACGATCGAGCCGGCGCCCATCATCATCGCGCCGCCGCCCGAGATGCGCCGCACGACGTCATACCCGTGCCGGGATGCCCCCTCGGGATCGACCTCGTTGCGGTACGACTGGAACGAGCCGATCACGACGGCCGACTCGTTCCATTCCCAGATGCGCAGCGTCGGGTTGCGCATTCCCGCGCCCACGCGCGCCGTGAGCACTTCGTCGAGCGCGAGGTTCATCCGCGGTGAGACGGCCTTCTCGTGCACGATCTCCCACGAGAAGTCCTTCCACCCGGGCGCGGTGACCAGGGCCCGCCGCACGGCCGTGCCGACCGATTCGGGGGTGAAGCCGAGCAGTTGCGCCCCTTCGGGCAGCGCCGCGCGGACGGCGGCGGCGATGCCAGAGGCATCCGTCTCGACCGGCAGTCCATTGACGGCGGCATCGATGTCGAGCAGCGCCTCATCGGGCTCGAGGAAGAAATCGCCCGCGAGGTGGAAGTCGGTGATGACGCCCCCCGCGACCTCGAGATCGGCGACGACGAGCTTGCCGCCCGGAACCTTGTACTCCCCGTGCATGGCTCCAGCCTATGGCTCGCCGGCCACGGCGGGCCCTCAGTCGCGGGCGGGAAAACGCGGGTCGAGCCAGGCCTCGAGGTCGTCGAGGACGTCTTCGGCCGAGACCTCGTTGAAGATCTCGTGGCGCGCGCCGGGGTAGACGAGCGTCGTGACATCGGTCAGCCCCGACCGGGTGCGGTACGCGTCGGCGAGGCGGTGCACGCTGCGCGGCCCGCCGACCGTGTCGTCGCGGCCCACCATCAGCAGCACCGGCAGCTCGGGCGGCAGGTTCTTCGCGGGCTTGCCGTACAGGCGCGCGGCGTCGACGAGGCCGAACAGCTTCAGCAGCGGTTCGCTCGTGGTCAGCGGGTCGGCGAGAAACGCGTCACCGACGGCGGGGTCGGATGCCAGCCACTCGACTCCGGTGGCATCCGCACTCTTCCACGGCGCGTTGAGGTCGCCGCCGTTCAGCGACCCCGGCCAGCGCAGGGCCGAGCCGCTGAGCACGACGCCGTCGTACGCCTCGGCGTGCTCGTTGACGAGCATCTGGGTCAGGAACGAGCCCCACGAGTGCCCCAGGATCACGAGCGGCACGCCGGGATTCTCGGCGCGGATCAGCTCGGTCAGCTGCCAGCAGGCGGCCTTCGCAGCGGGCAGTCCGCCGGGCCCGAGGTGCCCGAGCCTGTGCAGATCGCCGTCGTGCTGGTGCACACCCGTGCGCCCGTGCCCGCGGTGGTCGTCGGCGTAGACGGCGTATCCGTTCGCCGTCAGCCGCGCGATGAGCGCGCCGTAGCGGCCGGCGTGCTCGCCGACGCCGTGCAGCAGCTGGACGACGGCGCGCGGATGCGCGGTCTCAGCGGGGTACATGTCGAAGAAGATGCGGATGCCGTAGGCGTCGGTGAACGTGCGTTCCTGCGTGGTCTCGGCCATGTCGCGAGTCTAGGAGAGGCCGGGCCATCGTGCCGGGAGCACCGTGCCGAGGGCGCCGTGCCGAGAGCGCCGTGCCCTCGCGCCGAGAGCGCCATGCGCGGGGCATCCGAATTTACTTAGCAAAACTAATAAGCTATGCTAACGATCTGTATGGATGCCTCGAACAACCCTCCCCTGGCCGCTGAGGCCTCCGACCTGCGAATGGCGACGTTCCGCCTCGCGCGCCGCCTGCGCGCGCAGCGCGCCGTCGACACGATGAGCGACGGACAGTTCGCGGTGCTCGCGGCGCTGTCCGTCCACGGCCCGCACACCCTCGGCGAGCTCGCCGACCGCGAGCGGGTGTCGTCTCCCTCGATGAACCGCACGGTCAACTGCCTCGAAGAGTCGGGCTACCTCAGCCGCACCCCCGACGAGACCGACCGCCGCAAGGTCAACATCGCCCTCACCGACGAGGGTCGCGATGTCGTCGCCGAGACCGTGCGCCGCCGCGATTCGTGGCTCGAGGGCGCACTCGCCGACCTCACCGCACAGCAGCGTGCGACGCTGGCCGAGGCCGCCGAGATCATGCGCGAGGTGGCCGCCCGATGAGCTCGATGTTCCGCTCGCTCTCGCTCTTCAACTTCCGCGTCTGGTTCATCGGCGCCCTGGTCTCCAACATCGGCGGCTGGATGCAGGCGACGGCACAGGACTGGGTCGTGCTCACCCAGCTCACCGACAACGACGCGACCGCGATGGGCGTCACGATGGCGCTGCAATTCGGACCGCCGCTCGTGCTCGTCCCGATCACGGGGTGGATCGCCGACCGGTTCGATCGACGCAAGCTCCTGATGGTCACACAGTCCGGCCTCATGGTGCTCGGCATCGCGGTCGGCGTGCTGCTGCTCGCGGGCGTGATGACGCTCCCCCTCATGTGGGTGTTCGCGCTGCTGTTCGGCATCGCGAACGCGTTCGACAGCCCCGCCCGGCAGGCGTTCGTCTCTGACCTGGTGGCACGCGAGAACGCGTCGAACGCCGTCGCGCTCAACGCGGCATCCTTCAACATGGCCCGCCTCATCGGGCCGGCCGTCGGCGGCGTGCTGATCGTCCTGATCGGCGCGGGCTGGATGTTCTTGGTCAACGCGGGAACCTTCCTCGCGATGCTCATCGCCCTCGTCGTGATCCGCGCGGGCGAACTCGTCCCGCGCGTCAAGGCCCCGGGCGCCGCGCGCCTCGCGGACGGCTTCCGGTACGTGCGCCGTCGGCCCGACCTCATCGTGATCTTCGCGATGGTGTTCCTCATCGGTGCGTTCGGCATGAACTTCCCGATCTTCGCGTCGACGATGGCGCTGGAGTTCGGGAAGGATGCCGACGGCTACGGTCTGCTCAGCTCGGTGCTCGCCATCGGCTCACTCATCGGCGCGCTGCTGGCGGCACGCCGAGACCGCGCTCGGCTGAGGGTCGTGATGTACGCGGCCGGTGGATTCGCCGTCGCGTCGGCGATCTCGGCGGTCATGCCGCGGTACGAGCTGTACGCGGCGATGCTCGTGCTCGTCGGGTTCTGCACGGTCTCGATGATGACGACCGCCAACGGGTACGTGCAGACGACGACCGACCCGGCCCTGCGCGGCCGCGTCATGGCGCTGTACATGGCGATCCTGATGGGGTCGACGCCGGTCGGCGCGCCCGTCGCGGGGTGGGTGGCCGACGCGTTCGGCCCGCGCGCCGCGATCTGGGTCGGTGCGGGTGCCGCGCTCGTCGCTTTCGCGATCGGGTTCGCCTGGCTCGTGCTGTCGGGGCGCCTGCACCGCCACGAGTCGCGCCGCTTCGCCCTCGCGATGGACGAGACGCGCCCGATCACGATCGCCGTGCCGGTCATCCCCGAGGAGTTCAGCGACGAGGTCGCCGCGACGACCCCGATCGACCTGCCGAGCGCGGCGAGCGCCGCGCGGCGCTGACGCGGGGCATCCCCTCTGCTGTAATCCCCCTGGCTTGCCTCGGGTTTGGGGTCGCCTGTGGTCGCCTCGCTGTTGGGCGTGGTGGGGTTGGGGTCGCTTGTGGTCGCCTCGCCCTGACTTGCCTGGGGTTTGGGGTCGCCTGTGGTCGCCTCCCGCGCCGCGAGGCGGCAGTACGCGACCCCAAACCGGGCTGGGCAGGGTTTGGGGTCGCGTGTGGTCGCATCCCCTGGCTCGCCACGGGTTTGGGGTCGCCTGTGGTCGCCTCACCCGCCGCGAGGCTGCAGCACGCGACCCCAAACTTGCCGCGTGGCGACAGCACGCGACCCCAAACCGGCAGTGGGCGGGCGCAGCCACGACGCACACCCGCGCGCGCGACCCCACCTCACCCCACGGTCGAGGCGCGCACCACGAGCTCGGGGCGGAACCGCACGTGCCGCGCGGGGCGGGCATCACCGGCGAGACCCGCGCCACCCGCAAGCGCCTCGAAGAGCAGCTCCACGGCCGTCGCGCCGATCTCGCGCGCCGGCTGACGTACCGACGTCAGCGGCACCACGGTCGCCTGCGCGAAGTCGATGTCGTCGTATCCGATGAGCGCGACATCGTCGGGCACGCGCACATCGCCGAGGATCGCGGTGCCCTGCAGCACGCCGACGGCGAGCAGGTCGTTGGCGCAGAACACGGCGTCGGGACGGTCGGATGCCTCGCGGCGCCCGATGGCTTCCCCGGCTTCGCGCCCGCGCAGCACCGTCAGGGCATCCAGCTCGATCACCTCGAGGGTCGCACCGGGCACCTCGGCGAGCGCGCGGCGCGCACCCTCGAGGCGGTCCGCGACCTGACGGATCGACAGCGGGCCACCCACGAACGCGATACGCCGGCGGCCGAGCGACAACAGGTGCGCGACCGCGAGATGCCCGCCCTCGACGTCGTCGACGGCGACCGAGGGCACGTCCTCACCGGGCAGCTCGCTGTCGACGAGCACGACGGGGATGCCCGCCGCGACCAGCCGCTGCACGGGCGCCGCGTCGAGGTCGACGGGCGTCAGCAGCACACCGTTCACGCGCTGCTCGCGGAAGAGGTCAAGGTACGCGCTCTCGCGCGCAGAAACCTGGTCGCTGTTGCCGAGCAGGATCGACATGCCCTCGGCATCCGCCCGCTCCTCGGCCCCACGGGCGACCTCGGCGAAGAACGGGTTCGCCGTGTCGAGCACGACGAGCCCGATCGAGCGACTGCGCCCGGCGCGCAGCTGCCGCGCCGCGTCGTTGCGCACGAAGCCGAGCTGCGCGATCGCGGCCTGCACGCGCGCGACGGTCTCGGGCGCGACCTTCTCGGGGCGGTTCAGGACGTTCGAGACGGTGCCGACCGAGACGGATGCCGCGGCGGCGACATCCTTGACGCTGGCTGCCACTGCACTCACCCCCTGCGGGCCGCATCGGCCGCTTGACGAATCTCTGCGCCCACACTACAGTTTGAAACGATTCATCTACGGATCGTGTCCCGCCGCCCCACGAAGGAGTGCCATGGCCCGCGTCGCCTTCCGGCTGCAGGTGCGCCCCGAGCTGCTCGACGCCTACATCGAGCGGCACAGCCCGGTCTGGCCCGAAATGCTCGCCGAGATCGCGGCATCCGGCCGCTGCAACTACTCGATCTTCCTCGACCGCGAGACCGCGACGCTGTTCGGCTACTACGAGGTCGACGACGACGCGGCGGCGCAGGCGTACCTTGCGACCTCCGAGGTCGCGGCCCGCTGGGAGGCATCCATGGCCCCGTTCTTCACCGGGCTCGAGGGCCGCGCCGACCAGGCCGCGACCCCCCTTGCCGAAGTCTTCAACCTGCACGACCAGCTCACAGAAAGCACCCCGTCATGAGCAACCTCACCGCTGAGAACCTCTCCACCCTCGAAGCCCAGGGCATCGAACTGCCCAGCTGGGCGTTCGGCAACTCGGGCACGCGCTTCCGCGTGTTCCCGACGGCGGGCACGCCCCGCGATCCCTTCGAGAAGATCGCGGATGCCGCGCAGGTCAACGCCTTCACCCGGCTCGCGCCGAGCGTCGCGCTGCACATCCCGTGGGACAAGGTCGACTCCTACGAAGACCTGAAGAAGCACGCAGAAGATCTCGGCGTCACGCTCGGCACCATCAACTCGAACACCTTCCAGGACGAGGACTACAAGTTCGGCGCCCTCACCCACCACGACGCGAGCATCCGCCGCAAGGCCATCGACCATCACCTCGAGTGCATCGACATCATGGATGCCACCGGGTCGCGCGACCTGAAGATCTGGCTCGCCGAAGGCTCGAACTACCCCGGGCAGAACGACATGCGCGCCCGGCAGGACCGCCTGCAGGACTCGCTGCAGCAGATCTACGCGCGCCTCACGGGCGACCAGCGCCTCGTGCTGGAGTACAAGTTCTTCGAGCCGTCGTTCTACCACACCGACGTCCCCGACTGGGGCACGAGCTACGCGCAGGTCGCCGCCCTCGGCGACAAGGCGATGGTCTGCCTCGACACCGGCCACCACGCCCCCGGCACCAACATCGAGTTCATCGTCATGCAGCTGCTGCGGCTCGGCAAGCTCGGCTCGTTCGACTTCAACAGCCGCTTCTACGCCGACGACGACCTCATCGTGGGCGCCGCCGACCCGTTCCAGCTGTTCCGCATCATCGCCGAGGTCATCCGCGGCGGCGGGCTGAACAACCCTGACGTCGCGTTCATGCTCGACCAGTGCCACAACATCGAAGACAAGATCCCCGGGCAGATCCGCTCGGTGCTCAACGTCCAGGAGATGACGGCACGCGCCCTGCTGATCGACCGCGACGCGCTCACCGCCGCGCAGGATGCCAACGACGTCCTCGCCGCGAACGCGATCCTGATGGATGCCTTCTACACCGACGTCCGCCCGGCCCTCGCCGCCTGGCGCGAGGAGCGCGGGCTTGCCCCCGACCCGATGGCCGCCTACCTGGCATCCGGCTACCAGCAGCAGATCGCCGCCGACCGCGTCGGTGGCGTGCAGGCCGGCTGGGGCGCCTGACCCGCATCCGTCCCGATTCGCCGCCTCCGCACGCCGATTACGACCCGTTCAGACGGACGAACAGCCAAGGAACCCACCATGACCTCCGCACCCTCCACTCCCGAGACCCTCATCGCGCGCAGCAACCGCCTGGGCGCCGATCCGAAGAACACGAACTACGCCGGCGGCAACACGTCGGCCAAGGGCACCGAGATCGACCCCGTGACGGGCGAGCCCGTCGAGCTGCTGTGGGTCAAGGGCTCGGGCGGCGACCTGGGGACCCTCAAGCCCGCGGGCCTTGCGGTCCTGCGCCTCGACCGCCTGCGTGCGCTCACGGGCGTCTACCCCGGCGTCGACCGCGAAGACGAGATGGTCGCCGCCTTCGACTACTGCCTGCACGGCAAGGGCGGAGCGGCCCCCTCGATCGACACCGCGATGCACGGCCTCGTCGACGCCGCGCACGTCGATCACCTGCACCCCGACTCGGGCATCGCGATCGCGACCGCCGCCGACGGCCCGGCACTGACGACGCAGATCTTCGGCGACAAGGTCGTGTGGGTGCCGTGGCGCCGACCCGGCTTCCAGCTCGGACTCGACATCGCCGAGATCAAGGCGCAGAACCCGCAGGCGATCGGCTGCATCCTCGGCGGCCACGGCATCACGGCGTGGGGCGAGACGAGTGAGGATGCCGAGGCGAACTCGCTCTGGATCATCGACACCGCCGCCGCCTACATCGCCGAGCACGGCAAGACCGCCCCGTTCGGCGGCATCCGCCCCGGTTTCGAGGCGCTGCCGGAAGCCGAGCGGCACGCCCGCGCGGCGGCCCTGGCCCCCACGATCCGCGGGATCGCGTCGACCGACAAGCCCATGGTCGGCCACTACACCGACTCGGCCGTCGTGCTCGACTTCCTCGCGTCTGAGAAGGCGCCCGCGCTCGCGGCCCTGGGCACGAGCTGCCCCGACCACTTCCTGCGGACGAAGGTCAAGCCGCTCATCCTGGATCTGCCCGCGACGGCATCCCTCGACGAGCAGCTCGCCCGCCTGCACGAGTTGCACGCCGAGTACCGCGCCGACTACCAGGCGTACTACGACGCGCACGCCACGAGCGAGAGCCCCGCGATCCGCGGCGCCGACCCGCTTATCGTGCTCGTGCCCGGCGTCGGCATGTTCAGCTACGGCGCGAACAAGCAGACCGCACGCGTTGCGGGCGAGTTCTACGTCAACGCCATCAACGTCATGCGTGGCGCCGAGGCGCTCTCGACCTACACGCCGATCTCGGATGCCGAGAAGTTCCGCATCGAGTACTGGGCGCTCGAAGAGGCGAAGCTGCAGCGGATGCCGAAGCCCAAGTCGCACCAGGGGCGCATCGCGTTCGTGACGGGTGCCGCATCGGGCATCGGCAAGGCGATCGCGTCGCGGCTCGCCGCCGAGGGCGCGTGCGTCGTCGTCGCCGACCTCGACCTCGCCAAGGCGCAGGCGGCCGCGGCGGAGCTCGGGACCACCGACGTCGCGATCGGCGTCGCCGCCAACGTCGCCGACGCGGGCGCCGTGCAGGCCGCGATCGACGCAGCGGTGCTCGCCTTCGGCGGCATCGACCTCGTCGTCAACAACGCGGGACTCTCGCTGTCCAAGCCGCTGCTCGAGACCACCGAGAACGACTGGGATCTGCAGCACGACGTCATGGCGAAGGGCTCGTTCCTGGTGAGCAAGGCCGCGGCATCCGTCCTCATCGCGCAGCGTCTCGGCGGCGACATCATCTACATCTCGTCGAAGAACTCGGTGTTCGCGGGCCCCAACAACATCGCCTACTCGGCGACGAAGGCCGACCAGGCGCACCAGGTGCGGCTGCTCGCCGTCGAGCTCGGTGAGCACGGCGTGCGTGTGAACGGCATCAACCCCGACGGTGTCGTGCGCGGTTCGGGCATCTTCGCGTCGGGCTGGGGCGCCAACCGCGCCGCGACTTACGGCGTCAAGGAAGAAGACCTCGGCCAGTTCTACGCCAACCGCACGATCCTCAAGCGTGAGGTCGTGCCCGAAAACGTCGCGGACGCCGTGTACGTCCTCACCGGTCCCGAGCTCAGCCGCACGACGGGCCTACACATCCCGGTCGACTCGGGCGTCGCGGCCGCGTTCCTGCGATGAGCGCGGGCGGCGCCGTCGCGGCGGTCGATCTGGGCGCGACGAGCGGGCGTGTCATCGTCGGCCGCGTCGGGCCCGACACCCTCGAGACCACGACGGTCGCGCGCTTCCCGAACACTCCGGTGTTCGCCGGCGACGGGCTGCACTGGGACATCCTGGGCCTGTACGGCGCGGCACTGGAGGGCCTGCGCGAAGCGTTCCGCGGGGCGCCCGAGATCGCGTCGATCGGCATCGACTCATGGGCCGTCGACTACGGCCTGCTGCGCGGCGGGCGCCTGCTCGGCAACCCTTTCCACTACCGCGACGCACGCACGGCGCGCGGCGTCGCGACGGTGCACGAGCGCGTCCCGCACGCCGAGCTCTTCGAGCGGGGCGGCCTGCAGTTCCTGCCGTTCAACACCCTGTACCAGCTCGTCACCGAGCCGGCCGAGATCCTCGAGATCGCCGACACGGCGCTGCTGATCCCCGACCTGCTCGCGTACTGGCTGACGGGCGTCGCGCGCGCCGAGGTCACGAACGCCTCGACGACGGGCCTACTGCGCTGGACCGACCACGCGTGGGACGACGCGCTCATCAGCGCGCTCGGCCTGCCCCGGGGCATCCTGCCCGCGCTCGTGACCCCCGGCGAGCGCCTCGGCCCGCTGCTGCCCGAGGTCGCGACCTCGCTGGGCGGCAGTGCCGACGTCGTCGCGGTCGGCTCGCACGACACGGCGTCGGCGGTCGTCGCGGTGCCGATGCAGGCGGATGCCGCGGCGTACATCTCCTGCGGCACGTGGGGCCTGGTCGGTGTCGAAGTCGCCCGGCCCGTGCTCACGACCGCGGCCCTCGCGGCGAACTTCACGAACGAGGGCGGCGTCGACGGACGCGTGCGCCTGCTGCACAACGTGATGGGCCTGTGGGTGCTGAGCGAGACGGTGCGCGGCTGGGAACGCGAGGGTGCCGCGATCGACCTGCCGACGCTGCTGGATGCCGCGGCGGACGTCCCGGCATCCGCCGTGCCCGTCTTCGACGTCGACGACCCGCGCTTCCTGCCGCCGCGCGATGTCGCGGGCGACATGACCACCCGCATCGACGCGTGGTGCGCCGAGCACGACGTCGCCGCGCCGCGCACGCGCGCCGAGTACGCCCGCTCGATCGTCGAGTCGCTCGCGCAGGCGTTCGCGCAGACCGCGCTGACGGCGGGGCGCCTCGGCGGCGTCGACGTGCGCACGATCCACATCGTCGGCGGTGGCGCGCTCAACGCCCTGCTGTGCCAGCGCACGGCAGACCGCGCGGGAGTCCCGGTGCTGGCCGGCCCCGTCGAGGCGACCGCGCTCGGCAACGTGCTCGTCCAAGCGCGCGCGGGCGGCTTCGTCGACGGATCGCTCGAGGCGCTGCGCGACCTCGTCGCCCGCACGCACGCGCCGCGGCGGTTCACGCCGCGGGCGTAGCGCCCCGCCTCGCGCCGCGCTTTCTCGCCGAGTGCGCCGGTTCCGGCCGAGTGCGCCGGTTCCGGCCGTGCCGCAGGCGGCGCACTCGACACCACCCGGCGCACTCGATGCGGGCCCCGCGCCCGGGCTACGCCGGCACGACCTCGCGCCGCGGATCGGCGGTGAGCACCTGCGTGCCGGCGAGCACGACGACCGCGCGCGGGGCGACCTCGACCTCGCCGGCCTCGGTCGCCGCGACGACCGGCTCATCGGTGCGGTTGGCGAGGAACACGAACCGCTGCTCGGATGCCTCGCGCACGATCACCTCGAGACGGCCGTCCGCCGCGAGCGGGTGCGCCTGCAGCGCGACCGTGTCGGCGGCGAGGCGCTCGATGAGCGCCCGCACCCCGTCACGGCCGAGGTCGGCCGACACGTAGGTGGCCGTGCCGTCGCCGACACGGCGGCGGGTCACCGCCGGTGCACCGGCGAGATCACCGTCGGCGTAGGTGTCGAGCACCTCGGCATCCACCCCCACGCGCACGATGCGCTCGGTCCACTGCGTCGCGGCAGCGCCGGATACCAGTCGCACGGGGGCATCCGGCAGCAGCGGCACGAACTCTTCAACGGTGATGCCGAGCAGGTCGCGCAGCGCGCCCGGGTAGCCGCCGAGCCACACGCGGTCGTGCTCGTCGACGATGCCCGAGAAGAACGTCGTGATGAGGTGACGGCCGCCCCGCACGACCGCCTCGAGGCGCGTGCGCAGCGCGTCGGGCACGACGTGCAGCATCGGCGCGATCACGACGTCGTAGTCGTCGAATGATGCGCTCGCGGGCAGCACGTCGACACGGTTGCCCGCGTCGAGCAGCGCGCGGTACCAGTTCAGCGTCTCGACGTCGTAGCGCAGTTCGTCGGTGGGGTGCGAGTCGCGCTCGCTGACCCACCACGACTCGTAGTCGAATACGAGCGCGACGCGCGCGCGCTCGCGGCGCGAGCCGGTGACGGGCGCGAGCTCCTTCAGCTGCGCGCCGAGGCCGACGACATCGCGGAAGACCCGGCTGTCCGGCCCCGCGTGCGGCACCATCGCGGAGTGGTAGCGCTCGCCACCCGCGCGCGACTGCCGCCACTGGAAGTAGCAGACGGCGTCGGCGCCGTGCGCGACGTGCGTGAGGGCGTCGCGCACGAGCTCACCCGGCCGCTTGGGCGTGTTGACCTCACGCCAGTTGACGGCGCTCGTGGCGTGCTCCATGAGGAACCACGGGCGGCCACCGGCGATGTTGCCCGTGAGGTTCGCCCAGAACGACAGGTCATCGCGGCCGAACTCACCCGGACGCAGATAGTGGTCGTTCGAGACGAAGTCGACGTCGCCCACCCACGTCGTGTAGTCGATGTCGCGCACATTCTGCGCGACCATGAAGTTCGTCGTGCGCGGGATGCCGGGGCTCACCTCGGCGAGCACCGCCGCTTCCGCGCGCAGGTGGTCGCGCACCGCGTCATTCGAGAACCGCGTGAAGTCGAGCTGCTGCCCGGGGTTGCGCTGCGTCGGGGCGACACGCGGCGGCAGGATCTGCTCCCAGTCGGTGTAGTGCTGCGACCAGAAGGCCGTGCCCCACGCGGCATTGAGGGCGTCGAGCGTGCCGTAGCGCGAGCGCAGCCAGACCCGGAACGCGCGTGCCGCGTCGTCGGAGAAGTCGTATAGGTTGTGGCATCCGAGCTCATTCGAGATGTGCCAGGCGACGACGGCGGGGTGGTCGGCGTAGCGCTCGCCGAGCGCGCGCACGAGCCGCAGCGCGTACTCGCGGAAGATCGGCGAGGTCGGCCGCCAGTGCTGACGGGCGCCGGGCGAGAGCACCGTGCCGTCGATCGTCTGCGGCAGGATCTCGGGGTGCAGCTGCGCCATCCACGGCGGCGGCGAGGCGGTCGCCGTCGCGAGGTCGACGTCGATGCTGCCGGCGTGCAGCTGCTCGATGACCTCGTCGAGCCACGAGAAGTCGAACTCGCCGGGACGCGGCTCGAGCAGCGCCCACGAGAAGATCCCGAGCGAGACGATGTTCACGCCCGCCTCGCGCATGAGGCGCACGTCTTCGTGCCACACGTCGCGCGACCACTGTTCGGGGTTGTAGTCGGCGCCGTAGCGCATGCGCCCGGGGCCGAGCTCTCCGTCGTTTACCCAGCGGTAGGTCTTCTCGTCTGCTGCCATGCGTCCATCGTAACCCAAATCCGTGCACATGCACGGTTTACCCATCACAGGCCGGTACGATCGGATGCCATGAGCACAGCACCGGCCGCACGCCGCGGGCCGTATGCCAAGACCGCCGAGCGTCGCAGCGAGATCATCGCGTCGGCGACGGCGGTCTTCAGCGCGCACGGTTACCAGGGCGGATCGCTGCGCCAGATCGCGAAGCAGCTCGACCTCAGCCTGACGACCGTCATGCACCACTTCCCCACGAAGGTGTCACTGCTGGCGGCCGTGCTCGAGCAAGAGGATGCCGCCGACCCCGACTTCGCCGAGCGCTCGCGCCGCGACGGGTTCGTCCCCTCGATCCTCGGAATCGTGCGCCGCAACCTCGGCCGGCGCGAGCTCGTGCGCATGTTCTCGATCGTCTCGGCCGAGGCGACCTACCCCGGCCACGAAGCGCACGCGTGGCTGCAGCGGCGCTACGCGACCGTGACGGCCGACTACGCCGAGCTCATCGCGCACGACGTCGCGGCCGGCCGGCTTGCGCCCGCCGGCGGCACGGCCGACGCGGTCACGCTGGCGGGGCTCGTCGTCACCGGGTGGGAGGGCATCCAGATCCGCTGGCTCGCCGACGACACCGACCCCGTCGCCGCGATGGATGCCCTGCTGCACGCGCTGCTGCGCCCGCGCGGCTGACGCCCCGCCCGCGGTCGAGGAGCGCAAACGGCTCTGTTTCGACCCGAAACGCGACCGTGTGCGCTCCTCGAATGGGAACCCTCGACAACTCAGTTAATGAACGCTAACCTGACGGCATGTATCCAACGACGGATGCCACCGACTACCGCGCACTCGTGGACGAGTTGCGCGCGCAGCGCGCTCGCGCCGCGCGGGGCGGCCCCGAGGCATCCCGTCGCCGGCACCTCGAACGCGGCAAGCTGCTCGCCCGCGACCGCGTCGATGCCCTCCTCGACCGCGGATCGCCGTTCCTCGAGCTCGCGCCGCTGGCCGGGTGCGACCTCGGCGACGAGTGGCCGTCGGCGGGAGTGGTCGCGGGGATCGGACTCGTGCACGGCCGTCACGTCATGGTCGTCGCCAACGACGCGACCGTCAAGGGCGGCACCTACCACCCGCTGACGGTCAAGAAGCACCTGCGCGCGCAGGAGGTCGCCGCCGAGAACCGCCTGCCGTGCATCTACCTCGTCGATTCGGGCGGCGCGTTCCTGCCGATGCAAGACGAGGTCTTTCCCGACAAAGAGCACTTCGGCCGCATCTTCTACAACCAGGCCCGGCTCTCACGCGAGGGCATCCCGCAGATCGCGGCCGTGATGGGGTCGTCGACCGCGGGCGGCGCGTACGTGCCGGCAATGAGCGACGAGACCGTGATCGTCCGGCGGCAGGGCACGGTCTTCCTCGGCGGGCCGCCCCTCGTGAGGGCCGCGACGGGCGAGATCGTCAGCGCCGAAGAGCTCGGCGGCGGCGACACGCACGCCCGCATCTCCGGAGTCGTCGACCACCTCGCCGACGACGACGCGCACGCCCTGCGCATCGTGCGCGACATCGTCGCGACCCTGCCCGCCGCGGCGCCGCTCGCCGGCCCGCCCACGCCGGCAGCAGAGCCCGAGGCATCCGCCGATTCGCTCTGCGACCTCGTTCCGGTCGAGCTGACGACCCCCTACGACGCCCGCGAGATCATCACGCGGCTCGTCGACGGCAGCCGCTTCGACGAGTTCAAGCGCGAGTACGGCGAGACGCTCGTGACGGGGTTCGCGCGCATCCACGGGCACCGCGTCGGTATCCTCGCGAACAACGGCGTGCTGTTCAGCGAGTCGGCCCTCAAAGGCGCGCACTTCATCGAGCTGTGCGACCAACGGGGCATCCCGCTGCTGTTCCTGCAGAACATCACGGGGTTCATGGTCGGCCGCGAGTACGAGCACGGCGGCATCGCGAAGCACGGCGCGAAGATGGTGAACGCCGTCGCGTGCGCGCGGGTACCCAAGCTCACCGTCGTCGTGGGCGGCTCGTTCGGCGCCGGCACGTACTCGATGTGCGGCCGTGCGTACTCGCCGCGATTCCTGTGGCTGTGGCCGGGCGCACGCGTGTCGGTCATGGGCGGGCCGCAGGCGGCATCGGTGCTTTCGACGGTGCGCAGCGAGCAGCTGGATGCCGCGGGCACGCCCTGGACCCCCGAAGAGCGCGCCGCATTCGAGCAGCCGATCCGCGAGCAATACGAGCGCCAGGGCAGCCCCTACTACTCGACGTCACGCCTGTGGGACGACGGCATCATCGCCCCCGATGAGACCCGCGACGTCCTCGGCCTCGCGCTCGATGTCGTGATGCGCGCGCCGATGGAGCCGGTCGGCTACGGCGTCTTCCGGATGTGACCATGACCGCTTCACGCCCCTTCGACACCAACCTCTTCGACACCGCTCTGTTCGACACCGTGCTCATCGCGAACCGCGGCGAGATCGCGGTGCGCATCATCCACACGCTGCGTCGCCTCGGCATCCGCTCGATCGCCGTGTACAGCGAGGCGGATGCCGGTGCCCTGCACGTCCGCGAAGCCGACGAGGCCGTGCGGCTCGGCCCGGCTGCGGCGGCGGAGAGCTACCTGTCGATCGACCGCGTGATCGACGCCGCGCGACGCACGGGCGCGCAGGCGATCCACCCGGGGTTCGGGTTCCTCGCCGAGAACGCCGCGTTCGCGCGCGCGTGCGCCGCGGCGGGCATCGTCTTCATCGGGCCGACGCCAGAGTCGATCGAGGCGATGGGCGACAAGATCTCGGCGCGTGCCGCCGTCGAAGCGCGCGGCGTCGCGACCGTGCCCGGGCTCGCGCGGGCGGACCTGACCGACGCCGACCTCATCGCGGGAGCGTCCGCCGTCGGCTTCCCCGTGCTGATCAAGCCGTCGGCCGGGGGCGGCGGCAAGGGCATGCACGTCGTGACGGATGCCACGGAACTGCCCGCCGCGCTCGCTGCCGCGCGGCGCGAGGCCGCGGCATCCTTCGGCGACGACACGCTCTTTCTGGAGCGCTACGTGGCCTCACCCCGGCACATCGAGGTGCAGATCGTCGCCGACGCGCACGGCAACGTCATCCACCTGGGCGAACGCGAGTGCTCGCTGCAGCGCCGACACCAGAAGGTCATCGAGGAGGCGCCGTCGCCGCTGCTCGAAGGGCTCGAGAACGGTGCGGTGCTGCGGGCGCAGCTCGGCGCGGCGGCGTGCGAGACCGCGCGTAGCGTCGACTATGTCGGAGCTGGCACGGTCGAGTTCATCGTCTCGGCGGATGCCCCCGACGAGTTCTTCTTCATGGAGATGAACACCCGTCTGCAGGTCGAACACCCCGTGACCGAGCAGGTGACTGGCCTCGACCTCGTCGAGTTGCAGGTGCGCATCGCCGCCGGCGAGACCCTGCCGGTGAGCCAGGACGACATCGTGCTGACGGGGCACAGCATCGAGGCACGCGTGTACGGGGAAGACCCGCAGGCGGGATTCCTGCCGACGGGCGGGCGGGTGCTGCGGGTCGTGCACCCGGGGCCCGCTGTGGGTTCGGGGGTGGCGGTCGCGCGCCCGGGGCTCCCCGTGGGTTCGGGCGTGCGGGTCGACACCGCGCTCGCCGATGGCCTCGACGTGTCCACCGACTACGACCCGATGCTTGCGAAGATCATCGCGACCGGCACCGACCGCGCCGAGGCGCTACGACGTCTCACCACCGCGCTGAGCTCGACCGCGGTGCTGGGGTTCGAGACGAACCTCGAGTTCCTGCGGCTGCTGCTGCAGACGCCCGAAGTGGTGGCGGGCGACCTCGACACGGGACTGATCGCGCGGGTTTTCGACGCCCTGCCGTTCGCCGAGCCGGATGCCCGGCGCTTCGCCGAGGCGGCCCTCGTGTGGGATGCCGTGGGTTCGGGCGCTCCGCGGGGTGGCGGCGCGACTGGTGTGGGCGGCACGGGTGGCGCGGCTGGGCCGTGGCTGCGGGGCGACGGCTGGCGGCTCGGGCCCGCGGCGGCGCGGCGATGGCGGTTGGAGGCGGGCGGGCGGGAGCGCGTGGTGGCGGTGCGGGGGGCGGCTCATCCGTCCGGAAGTGCGGCTTCGGGGCATCCCACCCCGCCGAACGGGACGGATGAAGCCCGCGTGCAAGTCGACGACGGCCCCGAGTGGCGGGCATCCGTCACCATCGCCGGCGACGGCCACACGCTGGTGACGATCGCCGGGGTCACGCGCCCCGTCGTGTGGGCCGCCGATCCCGATGGGCCGGGCGGCGGCGGGCCGGGCCCCGACGGCTCGGGCGGCCTGTGGCTCGCCGCCGGCGGCGCGACCTTCCGGTTCACCGAGCGGGTTGCGGGCCGCGCGTCGGCGGCGGATGCCGAGGGGTCACCCCAGGTGGTGTCGCCCCTTCCCGGGACCGTCGTACTGGTGCCGGCATCCGACGGAGGTGCCGTGGCGGTCGGCGACCCGCTCGTCGTCGTCGAGGCGATGAAGATGGAGCACGTCCTGCGCGCCGCTGTCGCCGGCACCGTGCGGATCGCCGTCTCCCCCGGCGATCGCGTCACCCGCGGCGCCGTCGTCGCGACGGTCGAACCGCTCCCCACCGCCGCCCCGCCGCAATAACTCAGGAGTTGCGCCCCGGAAACGGCCCACGACCGCCCGAATGGGGCTCGATGCGGGCTCCGTTCCTGAGTTATTGCGGGTGGGCGGTGCATGCCGGCCCCCGCCCGCGGGCGCGAGCGGCGCTCAGTACGGAGCGACAAGCCCCGGGATCATCGGGAAGTGCTTCACGTTGCGGGTCAGCAACGGCACGCCGAGCCCGAGCGCCGTTGCCGCGATGGCCAGGTCGGCGCTGTCGATGCCGCGATGCGACGGCAGCCACTCGCGCCCGAGCGCTCCCGCGCGCTCTGCAACGCCCTCATCAACGGGATGCCACGTGAGCAGCCGCAAGAGTGTGCGCGTCGGCGCTTCCTCCCTCGGGCGCATTCCGGCGAGGACTTCCATCCGAGTGATCTCGCTCGCGTGCAGCGGCCCGCGCCGATGCGAGGCCTGCAGCACGGCGACCGCGGCATCCTGCCCCCGCAGCACGTCGATGAGGATCGACGTGTCGACGAGGGTCATGAGCCGAGTCGCGCGCCGGAGCGCACGCGCTCGACGTACGAGCGCCCGCCCTCGTCGCGGCCGCTCCACGCTCCTGCGACGGCAGCGATCGTGGCTTGCCCCTCCGGCGCGCTCGCGCCACCGTAGACACTCACCACTGCGTTGCGGATGAGCGCCGACATCGACAGCCCCGTGCGCGCGGCCGCCGCATCGAGCAGCCGACGCTCCTCGTCGCCGAGCGAGATCTGCGTGCGCATCATGATGTAAGGCTACATCATAAACCCATCGTGGGCCACCGGCAGTCCGGCGCCAGCACCGCCCCGCCGCAATAACTCAGGACTCGCGCCCCTGAAACGGCCCGCGACCGCCCAAATGGGGCTCACCGCGGGGTCCGTTCCTGGATTATTGCGGTGGGCGGCACGAGCCGAGCGCACCGCGAGCAGCGCGGCGCGCGGCGGCCGCGGCGCGCCCGCGCGCCTGCCTCAGGGCCGCACGAGGGTCTTGATCGCGCGGCGCTCGTCCATGGCGGCGTACGCCTCGGCGATCTCGCTCAGGGGCAGCTCGAGGTCGAAGACGAGACCCGGGTTGATCTTGCGCTGCCACACGAGATCCATCAGGTGCGGGAGGTACGCGCGGCAGTTGGCGGGCCCGCCCTTGAGCCCGACGTTGCGCCAGAACAGCTGGTCGACGGGCAGGTCACCGTGCGGCACGCCGACGATGCCGATGTTGCCGCCGTCGCGCACGCTGCCGACGGACTGCAGTCGCGCGCTCTCGGTGCCGACGCACTCCAGCACGCAGTCCGCGCCGATGCCGTCGGTCACCTCGCGGATGCGCTCGCTGCCGGCCTCGTCGCGCTCTTCGACGATGTGTGTCGCACCGAACTCGCGGGCCACGCGCTGGCGCGCCTCGTGCCGGCTCATCGCGATGATGGTCGTGGCGCCCAGCTCACGCGCGGCGAGGATGGCACACAGGCCCACGGCGCCGTCGCCGACGACCGCGACCGACGAGCCCGGGCCGACGCCCGCGCTGACTGCCGCGTGCCAGCCCGTGCACATGACGTCCGAGAGGGCGAGCAGGCTCGGGATGAGGTCAGCGGGCGGCGCCGCCGGCGTCGCGACGAGCGTGCCGTCGGCCATCGGGATGCGCACGACGTCGGCCTGCGCACCGTCGTAGTGCGACCCGTGCCGGCAGTTGGCGGTCGCGCCCTTGAGGCACAGCGGACACGTGCCGTCGGACGGGTTGAAGCCGCCCACGACGAAGTCGCCGACCTTGATCGTCGTGACGGCAGACCCGACCTCGGTCACGACGCCGCACAGCTCATGCCCGATCGGCGTCGGCCCGTCGACCTTCGAGATGCCGCGGTAACGCCACAGGTCTGACCCGCACACGCACGCGGCGGTGACCTCGAGGATCGCATCGGTCGGCTCGAGCAGCACGGGGCGCGGGCGCTGCTCATAGCGGACGTCGCCCGGCGCGTGGATGACGGCGCCGAACATCGTGCGGGTTTCAGTGACAGTGGTCATGACAGTCCTTTCGAGGGAGCGAACCGAGGAGAGCGAACGGAGAAGAGCGGACGGAGGGAGCGAACCGAGGAAGCGAACGGAAAACGACAGGTCAGCGACGGCGCGTCGCCGGGACGATCGTGAACAGGATGACAGCGGTCGCGATCGCAAGGAAGGCGCTCGCGCCGAGCAGCGCCGTCGAGACCTCGGCCGTGACGGCGGCGGCTCCGGCGGTCGCCGACGACGCTGCGGCCGTTCCGATTGCGACGAGGATGCCCAGGCCCAGCGACGACCCGATCTGGTGGAAGGTGTTGAGCACTCCCGAGGCGGCGCCGGCGTCGGAGGCATCCGCCCCGGCGATGCCGAAGGACGTGAGCGGCGCGAGCGCGAGGCCTTGCCCTGCACCGATCAGCACCATCGGCAGCGCGACTGAGACGAGGTATGAGCTGTCGGCGGTGACGCGGCTGAGCCAGAAGATCCCGGCGAGGGTGACCACGACGCCGACGACGAGGATGATCGTGCCGCCGAACCGGCGGACGAGACGCGGGATCGCAAGCGCGACGACGAAGTTGACGATCGTCATCGGCAGGAACGCGAGCCCCGCCTGCACCGGCGTGAACCCGAACACGAGCTGCAGGAACTGACTCGTGAAGTAGAAGAACCCGATCATCGACGCGAGGTACAGCAGGCGCGTGACGTAGGCGCCCGTGCGGACGGGGCTCGAGAACAGCTGCAGCGGCACGATGGGCTGCGCCGCGCGCGACTCGATGAACACGAACAGCGCGAGCGCGACGAGAGCGAACGCGGCCGAGAGGTAGGGGACGGGGCTGTCCCAGCCGAACTCGGCGCCGAACAGGATCGCGAACACGAGCGCACCGACACCGAGCATCGAGGCGACCGCACCGAGCACGTCGAAGCGGCCCGACTGCTTGCCACCGCCCGGCAGGAACCGCGGGGCAAGCAGCAGCATCGCGATGCCGATCGGCACGTTGATGAAGAATCCGGCGCGCCACGAGAAGAGGGATGCCGCGGCTCCGCCGACGACCATGCCCAGGCTCGCGCCGATGCCCGCCGCCGCGGAGTACCACGCGACCGCGCGATTGCGCTCCTCGCCCTCGAAGCTCGCGGTGATGAGCGCAAGCGACGACGGCGCGACGATCGCCGCGCCGATCCCCTGCAGGGCGCGGGCCGCGATGATGAGCCAGGATGCCGGGGCGATCGCGATCAGCAGCGACGCGGTCGAGAAGATGATGAGCCCTGTGATGAACACGGGCTTGCGTCCGAGCAGGTCGCCGGCGCGGGCGCCGACCAGCAGCAGACCGCCGAAAACGAGCGTGTAGGCATCCTGCACCCATGCCAGCTCGGTCGCCGACATGCCGAACTCAGCCTGCAGACTCGGCAGCCCCGTGAAGATCACCGAGTTGTCCAGGATGATCATGAAGTAGCTGACGAGCACGATCGCGAGCATCGCGCCCTTGTGGAGCGCGCGCGAGGCGACGGTCTGGGTTCCGGTAGTCGTGGTCACACATCAAGTAGACGCGCGCCGTGGCATCCGCGGCAGTGTCGCCCGTGCCCGGTACTGGCGGAACCCCCTTCGCCGCCGCGGCCGCCGCGCGCGCCTACGCCTACGCCTCGCGAGTACCCTTCGATACACCGCGCTGCGCGCGGCACTCAGGGACCGACGGCTGCGAGGCTACGCCTCGCGAGTTATTGTGACCTGGACGTGCAGCTCGCTCTTGAACGGGCCGGCGTACACGCCGCGCAGGGGCGGCACGTCGTTGTAGTCGCGGCCACGGCCCACGAGCACGTGCCGTTCGCCGATCTCGATGCGGTTGGTCGGGTCGAACCCCTGCCACTCGCCGGCGAACCACTCCACCCACGCGTGCGACTCGCCGGTGACGGCGACGCCGACCTCGGGGTGGGCGCTGGGGTGCAGGTAGCCCGACACGTAGCGCGCCGGGATGCCGACCTCGCGCAGCGCGCCGAGGGTGATGTGGGTGATGTCCTGGCAGACGCCTTTGTGCTGTCCCCACGCGTCGGCCGCCGTCGAGTGGACGCCGGTCGTGCCAGGCATGTACTCCACGGCATCCCGCACCGCCGCCGCGATCGCGAGGGCGGCGCGCGCCGGCTCGTCGTGCTGGGCGGCGATCGTGCGCGCGAGGTCTGCGACCTCGGCAGGCGGCGCCGTGCGGTGTGACTGCCCACGCATCTCGACCGTCGCGATCGACTGCGCACTCTCGAGCGCGAGGCGCTCCCACCCGTAGGCGAAGTACGCGAGCGGTCGCGGGCGCACCTCGACGAGCGAGCGGGCCGTGATCGACAGGTCGGTGTGCGCGGCGAGCACGTCGAATGCCGCCACGCGCGTGCCGAAGTAGTCGGTGTAGTAGTTGACGCTCGTGGACGGGTCGATGTCGAGCTGTGAACTCAGCACGAACTGCGTCTCGGTCGAGCTCGGCAGCATGCGCGCCTCGTTGTACGACGCGCCGACCTCGCCCTGGTAGGCGAAGCCCGTCGCGTGCTCGATCCGCAGCCGGTGCGGGCCCGACAGGGTCTGCGTGAAGGCCGCCGGCAGCGCCCGGTCGTCGGTCATGAGGTCTCTCCGATCCAGCTGGGCTCGGCGTGCGTCGGGAAGAACCGGGCGCGGATCGCCTCGGATGCCTCGCGCGTGACCTTCTGCACCTGCTCCATGTGCTCGGGCAGCTCGCTGAGGATCTCTTCGATCGGCCGGTACTCGAGGTCGTTGCGGATGCGTCCGAGCGCGCGCAGCACCGTGTTCGAGTGCCCGACGCGGTCGGCGACCGGGTCGATCGCGCTCATGCACTTCTCGGCGCGGGCGATCGAGTGGATGACCGAGCGCGGGAACAGCCGGTCCAGCAGCAGGAACTCGGCGGCGTTGGAAGCACTGGGCATCCCCCGGTACGTGCGCAGGTACGCCTCGTAGGCACCGCACGAACGCAGGATCGTCGTCCACGACGGGCCGGATGCCTCGGTCAGCGACCGCGTCGCGAGCAGCCGCGCCGTCATGTCGGTGCGCTCAATCGCGCGCCCGAGGGCGAGGAACTGCCAGGCCTCGTCGCGGCTCGTGGACGAGTCGGTGATGCCGACGGCGAGGGCCGAGCGCTCGCGCACCCACTGGAAGAACTCGTGCACCTTCTCGTTGTTGATGCGTCGGGGCATCCGCGAATAGGTCGTGTTGAGGGTCTCCCACAGGTCGGTCGAGACGATCTCGCGGGCGCGCCGGGCGTTCTCGCGCGACGCCTGCACGGCGTACGCGATGCTCGACGGGTTGGTCCGGTCGACGGCGAGGCTCGTGAGCACGTCGCTGCGCGTGACCTTCTCGGTGCCTTCGGGCGGGAACGAGCCCATGACCCCCATAAGCGAGCGGCACGCGGTGTCTTCGTCGACCCAGGGGTCTTCCAGCAGCAGCTGCAGGTGCACGTCGAGGATGCGCGCCGTCCCGTCCGCACGCTCGATGTAGCGCCCGATCCAGAACAGGCTCTCGGCGATGCGGCTCAGCATCCGCCCTCACCTCCCCGCCCGTGTCCCACTTCCGGCAGACCATGTCCCAAATGATGCTGGTCCAGGCCCTCAGAAGCAGCATTTTTTGGGACATGGTTCGGGAGCGACGCGGATGCCTGCTGCTGCTGTTCCTGCTGCTGCTGTTCCTGCTGCTCGGCCATCGAGCGGGGGCGATCCTGCGGCGAGTGGGTCTGCTCGTCCTGCGGGTCGTAGATGATCGGGATCGCCTGCGTGACGGATGCCTGGTCGGCGACCAGTCCGGCAAGACCGTCCGGCCCGCGCAGGCCGCGCTGCGGCGCATCGCCGCCGACGATCCAGGTGTCCTTCGAGCCGCCGCCCTGCGACGAGTTCACGACGAGCTGCCCCTCGGGCAGCGCGACGCGCGTGAGGCCACCGGGCAGCACCCACACCTCGTCGCCGTTGTTGACGGCGAAGGGGCGCAGGTCGGCGTGCCGGGGCCGCATGCCGTCTTCGACGAGGGTCGGGATCGTCGAGAGCATGATGACCGGCTGCGCGATCCAGCCGCGCGGGTCGGCGATGAGCTTCTTGCGCAGCTTGTTGAGCTCTGCTGGTGAGGCATCCGGCCCCACGACCAAGCCCTTGCCGCCCGACCCGTCGACGGGCTTGACGACGAGCTCGTCCAGCCGGTCGAGGACTTCTTCGAGCGCGGCGGGCTCTTCGAGCCGCCAGGTGTCTACGTTCTTGAGGATCGGCTCTTCGGCCAGGTAGTACCGGATCAGGTCGGGCACGTACGTGTACAGCAGCTTGTCGTCGGCGACGCCGTTGCCGACGGCGTTGGCGATCGTGACGTTGCCCAGGCGCGCGGCGAGCATGAGCCCGGGGGCGCCGAGCATCGAGTCGGCGCGGAACTGAAGCGGGTCGAGGAAGTCATCGTCGACGCGGCGGTAGATCACGTCGACGCGCTTGAGGCCGCGCGTCGTGCGCATGAACACCTTGCCGCCGATGCACTGCAGGTCGCGGCCCTCGACGAGCTCGATGCCCATCAGGCGCGCCAGCAGCGTGTGCTCGAAGTACGCGGAGTTGTAGACGCCGGGGGTGAGCACGACGACGTTGGGGTCGTCGATGCCCGACGGCGCGGACGCCCGCAGGGCCTGCAGCAGCTTGTTGGGGTAGTCGCCGACGGGCTGCACGCGCATCGAGTGGAACAGCTCGGGCAGGGTCTGCGCCATCACCCGGCGGTTGGAGATCACGTAGCTGACCCCGGAGGGCACCCGCACGTTGTCTTCCAGCACCCGCATCTCGCCGTGCTCGTCGCGGATCAGGTCGATGCCGGCGACCTGGATCCGCACGCCGTTGGCGGCGTGAATGCCGGATGCCTGACGGTAGAAGTACTGGCTCGACGCGATGAGCGCGGCCGGCAGCACTCCGTCGCGCACGCAGTGCTGGTATCCGTACGCGTCGTCGAGGAACGCCTCGAGCGCGCGCACGCGCTGCTGCACGCCCTTCTCGATCGTCGTCCACTCGTCGTACGCGATGACGCGCGGCACGGCGTCGAGCGGGAAGGGCCGCTCTTCACCCGCGAAGTCGAACGTGACGCCCTGCGCGAGGTACGAACTGGCGAGCGATTCGGTGCGCCCGCGCAGTTCTTCCTGGGTCAGCTGGGCCAGCGCCTGGTACAGCTCGCGATACGCCGCGCGCGACGGCGCAAGCCCCTCGGCACCGACGGATGCCTCGAACATCTCGTCGAACGCCGGGACACCCGACACGGTCTTCCGTGGCGCCAGAGTGGAGCCGTAGCCCTCGAACAGGTCACCCATGGCATGAGCCTAGTCCGCGCCGTGTTTCGGGAGTGTGACGCGCCCGTCGACCCGTCCGGTCAAGCCGGCGAGACCAGCCGGTCAGCCGGCGAGGCGACGCGATCAGCCCACGACAACGACGCGGTCAGCCGGCGAGGACGAGGCGGAGCTGCTCGACGGCCCAGTCGAGCTCGGTGGCGCGCACCACGAGCGGCGGGGCCATGCGGATGGTCTGGCCGTGCGTGTCCTTGACGAGCACGCCGCGGGCAAGCAGCCGCTCGGCGACCTCGCGTCCCGTGCCGTGCACCGGGTCGATGTCGATGCCGGCCCACAGCCCCGCGATGCGGACGGCCGTGACACCGCTGCCGACGAGCGATGCCAGCGACGCGGCGAGGTGCTCGCCGAGCGCGTGCGCGCGGGTCTGGAACTCGCCCGAGGCGAGCATCTCGACGACCTGCAGGCCGACGGCGCACGCGAGCGGGTTGCCACCGAAGGTCGACCCGTGCTCGCCGGGGCGGATGACCCCGAGCACGTCGGCGTTCGCGACGACCGCAGACAGGGGCAGGATGCCTCCGCCGAGCGCCTTGCCGAGCAGGTAGATGTCGGGTACGACGTCCTCACGGTCGCACGCGAAGGTCGTGCCGACGCGGGCGAGTCCGGACTGGATCTCGTCGGCGATGAACAGCACGTTGTTGCGGTCGCAGATCTCGCGGATCTGGCGCAGGTAACCCGTCGGCGGGATGATGACGCCGGCTTCGCCCTGGATCGGCTCGACGAGCACCGCCGCGGTGCTCTCGTCGATCGCGGCTTCGATCGCCGCGGCATCCCCATAGGGCACCGACACGAATCCGGGGGTGAACGGGCCGAAGTCGTCCCGCGCCTGCGGGTCGTCGCTGAAGCTCACGATCGTGGTCGTGCGGCCGTGGAAGTTGCCGTCGGCGACGATGATCTTCGCCTCGCCCGCGGCGACGCCCTTGACGCGATACGCCCACGCGCGCGCGACCTTGATGCCCGTCTCGACGGCTTCGGCGCCCGTGTTCATCGGCAGCACGAGGTCTTTGCCGCAGAGTTCGGCGAGCGCTCCCGCGAAGGCGCCGAGCTTGTCGTTGTGGAACGCGCGGCTCGTGAGCGTGACGCGGCCGAGCTGCTCGGTGGCGGCCGCGACGATCGCGGGGTGGCGGTGCCCGAAGTTCAGCGCGGAGTACGCCGACAGCAGGTCGAGGTAGCGCTTGCCCTCGACGTCGGTGACCCACGCGCCCTCGGCGCGCGCGACCACGACCGGCAGCGGGTGGTAGTTGTGTGCGACGTGGGCTTCTTCGGCGGCGATCAGGTCACCGGTCAGCGCGTCGATGGTGGGGGTGGTCATGGCTTTCCTCGCAGTTCGAGTGTGCAGCATTTGATGCCGCCGCCGCCGAGCAGCAGCTCGGACAGGTCGATCAGGATCGGGTTGTAGCCGCGCTCGCGCAATTGGGCCTCGAAGCCCGTCGCGCGCGGCGAGATGAAGACGTTGTAGCCGTCGGATGCCGAGTTGAGGCCGAACACGGCACCGTCGGCATCCGACACCTGGATCGCATCGGGGTAGCGCTCGCGCAGGATCTGCAGCGACGGCTCGTCGAACGCTGATGGCAGGTAGGCGATGTTCGCCTTCTCGACGCCGCTGGCGCCTTGGACCGGGTCGAGCACCGAGATCGCGGTGTCGAGGTGGTAGAACCGCGGGTCGACCAGGCGCAGCGAGACGACCTCGCGGCCGAAGACCTCGGCGACTTCGCGGTGGCTGTCGCCGACCGAGCGGAATCCGGTGCCGGCGAGGATCGTGTCGCCGACGAGCAGGAAGTCGCCCTCACCTTCCTGCACCTCGATCGGCTCGACGACCTCGAACCCGTGGGCGGCGAACCAATCCATGAACGGACGCTCCTCGCCACGGCGCTCGTCCACACGGAAGCGCACACCGAGGGCGCGACCGTCGATGATGAAGCCGCCGTTGGCGGTGTAGACCATGTCGGGCAGGCCTTCGACGGGGTCGATCAGCTCGACCTCGTGACCGAGCGCGAGGTACGTGTCGTAGAGGGTCTGCCACTGCGCGACGGCCTTGGCGGTGTCGGTCGGCTTGGCCGGCTCCATCCACGGATTGATGCGGTAGCTGACCGTGAAGTGCTCGGGCCGGCACATGAGGTACCGCCGGTGGTGCGCGCGCCGCGCGGGTGTCGTCTGCGGCTGCTGCGCTGGTGAAAGGGTGGACATCTCGCTCCTCGACGTGAAGGGCGGCGGACGCTGTCCAGAGGCCCGTTGCTCTTGCGAGAACCCTTCGACCCGGCTCGCTGCGCGTCGCACGGCGGACGAGGAAAGGCTGTGGCGGGCACGCCGGCATCCATTGTGCCTCGCGGATGCCGTGCTGACGCCGAACCGGCACCGGGTGGATGCCGAGCGACCACCTCGCCAAAAGTGAGTAGATTTCTTCTCTATGGGGCGTCGTACGGGGGACGAGACACGCGCGCTGTTGCTGCGCGTGGGGATGCAGATGTTGCTCGAACGCGGAGTGTCCGCGGGGGTGCAGCACATCAGGTTGCAGGACGTGTTGCGTCACGCGGGGCTGACAACGGGGGCTGCCTACCGACTGTGGGCCGACCAGAACGACTACCAGCGCGATCTTGCCGTCGCGATGGTGCGGCTGCGGCTCAGCAGCCCTGCCGACTACGCCCGCACGGCCGTGCAGGACCTCATCGACGCCGGCGCGACCGGCGATGACGTCATCCGCGCCGCCGCCGAGGCGCACGTCCGCACCGCCGATGCCGACGTCGACGACCCCGCGCAGGCGCGCGACGCGCAGCAGTTCCTCATCGCTCTCGCGCTGCGCACGACAGCGGACACGTGGCCCGAGCTGCGGGATGCCAGCCGCGCGCGCCACCACGAGTCGATGGCCGCATTCGCGGATTTCTACACCGACGTGATGGCGATCTACGGCATGCGCATGAAGGCGCCGATGACCGTCATGGACTTCACCGAGGCGATGGCGGCGATGGGCGAGGGGTTCGCGGTCCGCGCACTCGAGGGCATCGATCACCCGCGCTACGACGTGGGCGAAGCCGACGAGATGCCGACTGGCCAGTGGACGCTGTTCGCACTGGGCGTCAGGGCCCTGGTGAACGAGTTCATGACGACAATCGACGGCGCCGAAGAGGCAGAGCGTCCCGACGGGGGCGGGAGCTCTGGGGCCGAGTGATCCCCCAACCCCAGAGCGACACTCCCCCCGGCGTGTCAGTGACGGTCCGACCTACGGCGAATGCCGCGCTGGAACCGGTCTCCGTCGGCGCTCCCCAGATGCGCCACTGCTATCGTGGCCCGACTCACGCGCGGGGGTACAGAAAGATAAGTTGTTTCTCTTGATTCCAAAATGCTGGCCTGACTCCAGAGATTTCGGCCCGCCGAATCAGGGTCGCTGAAGGGCCGCTACGCCAGCGCGATCGCGGTCCACGACACCGGCGGCAGGGTGATGGTCAGCTCGCCTCCGGCGATCCGGGCCGTGTCGTTGGGCTTCGGCGAGACACGCTCGCGGTCGTCGAGCGTGTTCTTCGCGTACACGTCGTCGTCGCTGATCGTGTGCGACTCGACGACGGCCACCTCGCCGAGCGCCGCGACGTCGATCGTCAGGGTGACGGGTTCTGTCGTCGAGCGGTTCACGAGGAAGACTGCGCTGCGCCCCGCCTCGGCGTCGTGCGTCGCCACGGCATCCACCAGGGATACCTCGCCGTAGGCCTCGGTCTCATACGTCGGCGCGTCAAGCTTCACCCGCAGTGCTTCGCCGCGCGCGAGGCGCGACGTGATCGAGAACGGGAAGAACGTCGTCTGGCGCCAGGCCGGGCCGCCGGGCTCGGTCATGATCGGCGCGATGACGTTGACGAGTTGCGCGAGCGACGCGGATGCCACACGATCGGCGTGCTTGAGCAGCGAGATCATGAGGTTGCCGAACACGACCGCGTCGACGACCGAGTAGACGTCTTCGAGCAGGCGCGGCGCGATCGGCCAGTTGTCGATGCCTTCGATCTTGTCGACGCCGTGGTAGCGCTCGAGGTACCAGACGTTCCACTCGTCGAACGAGATGTCGATCTGCTTGCTCGAACCGCGCACGGCCTTCACGTGGTCGGCGGTCGCGACGACCGACTCGATGAAGCCGTCCATATCGACGGCAGAAGCGAGGAAGCTGCCGATGTCACCGCCGCGCTCTTCGTAGTAGGCGTGGCACGAGATGAGGTCGACGTCGTCGTACGTGTGCGTCAGCACGACGCGCTCCCACTCGCCGAACGTCGGCATGTGGGCACTCGACGAGCCGCACACGACGAGCTGGACATCGGGGTCGAGCTGGCGCATGCCCTTGGCCGCCTGCGACGCGATCTTGCCGTAGTCGTCGGCCGAGCGGTGGCCGAGCTGCCACGGGCCGTCCATCTCGTTGCCGAGGCACCACATGCGCACGTTGAACGGCTCGATGCGTCCGTTGGCGATGCGGCGCTCGCTGAGGGCCGTGCCGCCGGCGATGTTCGAGTACTCGAGCAGGTCGATCGCCTCGAGCGTGCCGCGCGTGCCGAGGTTGACCGCCATCATCAGGTCGCTGCCGACCTTGTCCAGCCACGAGGCGAACTCGTGCAGGCCGACCTCGTTGGTCTCGGTCGAGTGCCAGGCGAGGTCGAGCCGACGCGGGCGCTGCGCGACGGGTCCGACCGAGTCTTCCCAGCGGAAACCCGACACGAAGTTTCCGCCGGGGTAGCGGATCGTGTCGACGCCGAGCTCGCGCACGAGGTCGATGACGTCGGTGCGGAAGCCCTCGGCATCCGCCGTCTCGTGCCCCGGCTCGTAGATGCCGTCGTAGACGTGCCGGCCGAGGTGCTCGACGAAGCCGCCGAACAGCTTGCGGCGGATCGGTCCGATCGAGAAGTGCGGGTCGATGGTCAGGCGTGCGGAGGGCATCATCGCCTTTCTGCTCGTGTCAGCACGACTATAACGTTTCAACGGCACCGATGGCGGGCGTATGCGCTGGCCACGGCCGCGCTCGGGCTCGGTCTCCACATCCGCGCGGCGCATAACTCAGGCAGTTCGGTCGGGTCGTAGCGGCCGACCCGCGGATTTCCGCGGGTTCGGCGCTCGAGCCCACGCAGATTGCCTGAGTTATGCGCCATGGCGGTCAGATGACGGCGCGGCTCCAGTCGTCGGGGTTGCCGAAGCGGTGCGCGGTGATGGTGACCGACTGCTCATGCAGGAACGGCAAGAGTTCGATGCGGCCGGCCGTCGTGACCGGCCCCGCGTAGACGGCGAGGTCGGGGTCTCCGCCGGATGCCTCGGCGAGCGCCGTCTGCAGGGCACGCACCGACTCGACCGCACCCACGAGCCGCGCGCGCGGCACCCGCTCGGCCGCGTCCGTTCCGGTGAACGCAACGATGCGCCCGATCCATTCGTCGTCGGTCTCGACCCACACCGGCACGCCGAGGTCGCCGAGTTCTCGGCGCACGGCTGCGGGCACGGGACCGGGCACGCTGAGGTCGAACCGGCCGCCCGCGCGGACACCCGCCACGACGACGCGCAGGATGCTCTGCCACGTGGCATCCCGCGTCGCGCGCACGGCCACGTGGTCGACGGGCCGGTAGCGGAACAGGTTGCGCTCGATCTTCAACTGCGAGACGTCCTGCACGCGCCCGAACTCGCGGTCCCACGCGACGGCATCCGACAGCGCGCCTCGGCGCAGCCACTCGAACGCCTCGTAGTCGAGCGTCGGCTGGGCCGCCTCGATCAGATCGGTGATGCGCGAGTCGAGCCCGCGCAGGTGCAGCGTGGACGACGGCGCTCCACCCGACGACGGCCGCCACGACCCGAGCCCGATCAGGTAGTTCGGGCCACCCGCCTTCGTACCGGCCCCGACCGACGACCGCTTCCAGCCGCCGAACGGCTGGCGCTGAACGATCGCGCCGGTGATCCCGCGGTTCACGTACAGATTGCCCGCCTGCACGCCATCGAGCCACAGCTGCAGATCGGCGGGGTTCTGCGTGTACAGCCCCGCCGTCAGGCCGTATGCGACCGCGTTCTGCAGCTCGATCGCCTCGGCGAGCGAATGCGCGTGCATGATGCCCAGCATCGGGCCGAAGAACTCTTCGAGGTGCGTCCGCGATCCCGGCCGCACGCCCACCCGGATGCCCGGCCGCCACAGCCGGTCGGCATACTCGGGCGGCGCATCGGCGATCCGCTCGGGCTCGACGAGCCACTGCTCGCCCTCTTCGAGGGTCGTCAGCGCCCAGGCGAGCTTGCCGCGGGGCGCCTCGATCACGGGCCCGACCTCACTGCGCGGGTCGGAGGGGACGCCGACGCGCAGTGATCGCGTCGCGTCGATGAGCTGGCGGGCGAAGCGCTCCGACCGGCCGACCGGCCCGACGAGGATCGCGAGCGAGGCCGCCGAACACTTCTGGCCGGCGTGCCCGAAGGCGCTCTTGACGAGATCGGATGCCGCGAGGTCGAGATCGGCCGACGGCATGATGATCATCGCGTTCTTGCCGCTCGTCTCCGCCAGCAGCGGAAGCTCGGGCCGCCACGACCGGAACAGCGCCGCCGTCTCCCACGACCCGGTCAAGATCACCCGGTCGACATCGGGGTGGGCGATCAACTGCCGGCCGAGACCGCCCTCATCGATGTCGACGAGTGCGAGGACATCGCGCGGCACGCCGGCATCGTCGAGCAGGAGCCACAGCGCTTCGGCGACGACCGCCGCACAGCGGCGCGCCTGCGGCGCGGGCTTGAACACGACGCCCGACCCGGCGGCGAGCGCTGCGAGCACGCCGCCCGCGGGGATCGCGATCGGGAAGTTCCACGGCGGAGTCACCACCGTCAGTCGCGCCGGTGTGAAGACCGCGCCGGCGACCCGGTCGAGCTCTTTCGCCGTCGCGGCGTAATAGTTCGCGAAGTCGACGGCCTCGCTGACTTCGACGTCGGCCTCGGCGAACACCTTGCCGGTCTCGGATGCCGCGACGTCGATCAGCTCGCCGCGGCGCTCTTCGAGCGCGCGAGCCGTGGCCTGCAGCACGGCCGCCCGCTCGGCGGCGGGCTTCGCGCCCCACCCCGCTGCAGCCGTCCGCACCCGCTGCACGGTCTGCTCAAGGAGTTCCTCGTCGACGATGCGGGCGGCGGTGATCGTGGCATCCCCCGCCGTCGACGTCTCGACGTGCGCGAGGATCTCGGTCGCCCACGCCCGGTTGGCGGGCAGCGCCGGGTCGGAGTCGGGCGCATTCGCGAACCCGGGCGCCCCGGCGAAGCGTGCGTCGGACTCGCGCGCGGCGTACACCGCGGTCTCCACGAACTCGGGGCCGAACAGCGAACCCGCACCGTCGGCGACGACCGCGTCATCGTCATCCCGGGTTGTGCGGGCGATGCCGAGCACAGCCTGGGTCAGTCCGTCGTCGGCGGGCCCGGCCGCCCGCACGAGACGCCGCGCGGCCCGTCCGTCCGCGGCCGCCTCACCCGGCCCGTGACCTGCCGTCCGGTCCTGTCGCCGGTTTGGCCCGACCGGCAACGCCGGGTCGGCGGCGCGATCGAGCGACGCGAGGAAGCGGTCACGCTCGCGTGCGAACAGCGTGGGGTCGGATGCCAGATCGAACGCCGCGGAAAGGAAGTTGTCGCTCGAGGCGTTCTCTTCGAGCCGCCGCACGAGGTAGCTGATCGCCACATCGAACTCGTCGGGACGCACGACCGGCACGTACAGCAGCACGTGCCCGACCTCGCGCGTGACGGCCTCGACCTGCCCCTGCGCCATGCCGAGCAGCATCTCGAACTCGACGTCCGCGCGTACCCCGCGCTCCCCCGCCAGCAGCCACGCGTACGCGATGTCGAAGAGGTTGTGGCCCGCGACGCCGACGCGCACGGCGCGCGTGTGCTCGGGGCGCAGCGCTTCGTCAAGGCAGCGCAGGTAGCTGGCATCCGAATCGAGCTTCGACGCGTGGGTCGCGAGCTCCCACCCGTGCATGACGGCGTCGACGCGCTCCATCGCGAGGTTCGCGCCCTTGACGAGCCGCACCTTGATGCGGGCGCCGCCGGCGTCGACCCGCTGCTGCGCCCACGCGGTGAGCTGCTGCAGCGCGGGCAGCGCGTCGGGCAGATACGCCTGCAGCACGATGCCTGCCTCGAGGCCTCGCAGCCGTGGGTCCTCGAGCAGCCGAGTGAACACCGCGATCGTCAGGTCGAGATCGCGATACTCCTCCATGTCGAGGTTGATGAACGTGGTGGTTGCGGACGCCGTCAGATACAGCGGCAGCAGCCGCTCGACGACGAGGTCGACGGTCTCATCGAACGCCCACATCGAGATGTGACTCGCGATCGCCGAGACCTTGACCGAAACGTAGTCGACGTCGTCGCGGCGGATGAGGTCATGGATGCCTTCCAGACGGCGCAGCGCCTCGTGCTCGCCCAGCACGGCCTCACCCAGCAGGTTGAGGTTCAGCCGCGCCCCGCCCTCGCGGATCTTCGCGAGCGCGGGGCCGAGCTTCTCGGGCCGCGCGTCGACGATGAGGTGGCCGACCATCTCGCGCAGCACGCGGCGCGCGATCGGCACGACGGGGCTCGGCAGTACGGGGGCTACGGCTCCACCCGTCCGCACCGCAGCGCGCAGGTACCAGGGCAGGAACTCCGGGACGAGCGGCGCGATGCGCTGCAGGTTCGCGGCGGCGGCGCCCAGCGCTTCGGGGCGCATCACGCCGTCGACGAACCCGAGCGTGAAGGGCAGGCCGTGGGGATCCTTGAGCACGCCGGCGAGCCGCTGCGCGGCGGGGTCGGCATGCACCTCGGCTGCTTCGCCGACCCAGCGCTGGGCGAGAGCGATCGCGCGCTGCGCCCGTTCAGCGGTAGCCGGGTCGGATATGGCGATGTCGTCGGTCACGGTTCCAGATTGCACCGTCCGCGCGCGAACGCGATGCGGCGTGCGCAGGTTCCGGAAAAGCTCCGGCGCCGGTCAGTCCCAGGTGCCGCGGTCAGTCCCAGGTGCCGCGGTCAGTCCCAGCTGCTCGGCGCGGATGCCTTCGTCGAGGGCAGCGCGGCGCCGGCCGCCCAGTCGGCGATCCAGTCCGGCAGCGGTGGCAGGTCGTCGGGTGTGCCCAGGGCCGCGAACAGCTCCTCCGTGTTCACGACGCCGCCGCTCTTGCGCAGGAACCGCGCGCGCACGATCATCTCGGCGTAGATCTCGCCGTCGACCACCGCGCGGTGGATCTGGTAGACCGCCTTGTCGTCGTGCCCGTACAGGCGCGACTCGACCGTGAACTTCTGCCACAGCTGCAGCGACTTGCGGAAAGTCACCGTCTCGCTCGCGACCACGGCGTACCAGTCGTGCGCATTCATGGCATCCCACAGTCCCGTGCGGATCAGCAGGTCGAAACGTCCCAGATCGAACAGTGAGGCGTACCGCCCGTTGTTCATGTGCATGAGCAGATCGATGTCAGTGGGCAGCGTGCGCAGTCGCACGCGACCCACGGAACGCGTCGGGATCGGGCCTCTGCGGCGCAGCAGCACCTTCGCGCGCCAGATCGTCAGCAGGGTCCGCCACCACACATTCACGCGGGGATGTTACCGGCAGCGGTGACCAGGGTGCGATATCGGTTGTAGGCATCCTCCACACGGCACCCGTCCGGTCTGGACGGGCCGATTTCGCGTTTTCATAGGCCCGACGTAGAGTCTGGCCATGGAAGCCACCACTGACACTGCAGCGCAGACCGACATCGTCGTCCGTCCCGTTCGCGACGTCGACGCCGAGGCCCTGGGACGCGTCCACGCGGCCTGCTGGCATCAGACGTACGACCACCTGATCAGCAAGGCGGCCCTGGAGAACGTGTCGCCGCGGCGCCTCGCCGAACTGTGGACGCACTGGGCCGCACAGGGGCCTGAGTTCCACATGTTCGCCGCCCTCGTGCAGGGCGAGATCGTCGGTTTCGTCGGGTCGGGTCCCGCGCGTGACCGCGACGCTCCGCGCAACCGCGAGCTGTACTTCATCTACCTGCTCGAGGAGTATCAGGGCACGGGCACCGGCCAGCGCCTGTTCGACGCGCCGATCGACGCCGACGAGCCGGTGTACCTGTGGGTCGCCGACGACAACCCGCGCGCGCACCGGTTCTACACCCGCAACGGCTTCGCCCTCGACGGCGCGACGCACACCGAGCCGTTCCTGGGCGAGACCCTCACCGAGGTGCGGTTCGTCCGCTGACGGCCTCGCGGGTGTTTCTCGCGGCACGAACTCCGCAGAATCGCATGAACTCCGCAGACATCCATGGGGATGCCTGCGGAGTTCGTCACATTCTGCGGAGTTGACGACCCCCGTCAGCGCCCGCTGACCGTCCCGAACAGCTTCGCGATCGGCGCGAGCACGAGCGGCCGCGCCGCGACCCATGCGCCGGCGATGACGGCCAGCGACAGCACGAACATCCAGAAGCCGGTCCAGTTGTCGGCGTAGGCGACGCCGTCGACCGAACCCTGCGCCGCGTACATGTGGTTGAGGTTGCGCAGCGCACCGGTCGCGAGCACGAGCACGACGTGGATGATGATGAACACGACGAAGAACAGCATCGTCGGGAAGTGCAGCTTGCGCGCCCACTCGATCGGGTAGGCGGCGCTGAGCTTCGCGTTCTTCTTCGGCCACAGTCCGCTCATCCGGAAGCCCGTGACCACCGCGAGCGGCGCGACGATGAACACCGTCGTGAAGTAGGCGAGCTGCTGCAGTGAGTTGTAGTTGACCCAGCCGTTCTCGGTCGGCCAGTCCAGCGACACGTACTGCAGCGCGGCGCTCACCGCGTTCGGGATCACTTCCCAGCTCGTCGGGACGATCCGCATCCACTGCCCGGTCACGAACAGCAGCACGACGAAGACGACGCCGTTGATGATCCACAGCAGATCGAGGCTCTGGTGGAACCAGATCGTGAGACTCGTCTTGCCCTTCTTGTTGTTGCGGGGCGTCCAGAACACCGCCGGCCGCTTCTCGGTGCGGATCGTGAGACCCGTCCGGATGATCAGCACCATCAGGAACACGTTGAAGAAGTGCTGCCAGCCGAGCCACGCGGGGATGCCCACGGGTGCGCCCTCGGGCAGGTGGTACTCGCCCGGGTAGGTGACGAGGAAGTCCTGCATGAACTCGAGGCTCAAGAACCAGCGCACGGACAGGACGGCCATCGCCGCAGCAAACAGCAGGCCCGCTCCGCCGACGATGACGGCGCCCGCCCACTGCGCCTTCGTGAAGGGACCGATGCGGGCCGGCTCGGGCTTCGGCGCGGGGCGATGCGCTGCCGCGCGGCCCGGCCAGACCGACGGGGTGAACGGCAGCGGCGCGCGATCCGCTGGCGCGACGGCGACCGGCGCGGCGGGCTTCGGTGTGGCGGGCTCAGTTATCGGCACGACCGGAACTCCGTGCTCAGGTACGGATGCCACGACCGTGGCATCCGCGACAACGCGCGCGACACCCGCGGGCGGCCACGGCTCGCCGCCGACCTCGCGGGGCAACCCCTGCCGCAGACTGGCACCGGCACTGGCCCCTGCGCTTGTCGCACTGGCCCCCAAGCTTGCCGCACTGGCCCCCGAGCTTGTCGAGGGGCCATCCGCCACAGCCACGGCCGCCGCCTCGACAGGCTCGGCGACCGGGGCGACATCCGCGACCGCTGCCGCAGCTCCCGCCGGCGGCCACGGTTCGCCACCGGCCACGCGCGGCAGCCCGCGCCGCAGGCTGACCCCCGCGACCGCACTGGCCCCCGAGCCCGCCACCGGACTGGCCCCCGAGCTTGTCGAGGGGCCGCTCGCCGCCACAGCCGCCGCGCCCGCAGCCGCCGCCTCGACAGGCTCGGCAACCACAGCAGCCGCCGCCTCGACAGGCTCGGCGACCAGGGCGACCGCCGCAGCGCCCGCGGGCGGCCACGGCTCGCCACCGGCGACGCGAGGCAGGCCGCGGCGCAGCGCACTTCCGAAGGTGGCCATGGGGCGTTAGGCCTTCTTGGCTTCGAGTGCGGCGATGAGCTGGGGCACGACGGTGAACACGTCGCCCACGATGCCGTAGTCGGCGATCTCGAAGATCGGCGCATCACCGTCCTTATTGATGGCGACGATCGTCTTCGAGGTCTGCATGCCGGCCTTGTGCTGAATGGCGCCGGAGATTCCGAGAGCGACATACAGCTGCGGCGCGACCGAGACACCGGTCTGCCCGACCTGGTGCGAGTACGGGATGTAGCCCGCATCCACGGCCGCGCGCGAGGCGCCGATGGCCGCGCCCAGCGCGTCGGCGAGCTGCTCGACGAGCACGAACTTCTCGGCCGAGCCGAGTCCGCGGCCGCCCGAGACGACCTTCGCCGCTCCGCGCAGTTCCGGGCGAGACGAGGTCGAGGTCTCGGCGGTGAAGCCCGTGACCTCCGCCGCGGCAGCACCCGAGGCATCCACCGTCAGCGGCACGACGACCGGTGCGGCGACGGCCTCGGCGCGCGCTTCTATCGCTCCCTGGCGCACCGTGATGACGGGGGCGCCGAAGGTCGCCGCGCTCGTGGCGTTGTAGGCGCCGCCGTACACCGAGTGCTGCGCGAGCACGCCTTCGTCGTCGCGGGCGACGCCGACGGCATCCACGGCGAGCGCCGAACGCGACCGCACGGCGAACCGGCCGGCGACATCGCGACCCTCGATCGAGTTCGAGATCAGCACCGCGTCGGGCTTCACGAGCGCGGATGCCGCGGTCAGGGCATCTACGACGGGCACCGTCAACGCCGACGCAGCTCCCCCGTGCCCTGCCGTCAGCACGGTCGGCGCACCGAGGTCACCGGCCGCGGCCGCGAGCGACGCGAGCGCGTCGTCAGCGGCGACGACGAGTGCGACCGGCGTGCCGACCGACGCGGCGGCGCCGATGAGGCCGGCCGATGACGAGGCGAGCGTGCCCGCCGGAGTGACGTCCAGCAGGACGAGAATCGAGTCTGCAGCGAAATCCATCACAACGTCCCTTACGCCAGTCGGTTCTCGATGAGGTAGGCGGCGAGCTTCTCGCCCGCATCGCCCTCGTCGACGATCTTCACGCCCGCTCCGCGCGGCGGCTTCTCGCTGACGACGGTCAGGATCGACTGCGGAGCGGATGCCGGGTCGACGTCGACGCCGAGATCGGCCAGCGACACCGTCTCGAAGGGCTTCTTCTTGGCCGCCATGATCCCCTTGAAGTTCGGGAACCGGGCATCCGGAAGCGCCTCGGTGATCGAGATGACGGCGGGCAGCGACGTCGTGACCTCGGCCTTGCCGCCGTCGGTCGCGCGTGTGCCTGACACACTGTCGGCGCCGATCGTCACCGACGAGAGCGCGGTCGCCTGCGGCACCCCCAGGTGCTCGGCGAGCATCGCGGGGATGACTCCGCCGGAGCCGTCGGTGGAGAGGTTGCCCGTGATCACGAGGTCGAACCCGGTGCGCTGCACGGCGGCGGCGAGCACGGCGGCGGTCACGCCGAGGTCGGCGCCGACCAGCGCGGGGTCGACGACCTGCAGGGCGGATGCCGCGCCCATCGCGAGCCCCTTGCGGATCGTCGCGGCGGCGTCGTCGGATGCCATCGACACGACCTGCACCTCGGTGCCGGGGTTCGCGTCGGCGTAGCTCAGCGCAACCTCGAGTGCACGCTCGCCGATCTCGTCGAGCACCCGGTCAGAGGCGCCGCGGTCGGCGAGCCCCGTCTCCAGACTCAGCTTGCGGTCGCCATAGGTGTCGGGGACTTCTTTGACCAGCACCACGATCTTCATCGGTTCTCCTTCGCGATGCGCTCATTCTATGAGATGCGACGCAGTGTCGCCAATTGTGAGACTGAGAGTCAGTTGGGTTGGCTACCCGAGAACAGGCATTCGCACCGGAACAGGCGGATGCCACGCGCAATCGGCCTGTTCTGGGCAGATCGCCTGTACTCGGGCACCGACAGCACCCGCTCAGCGGTGCGTGAAGTTCGCGGCGCGCTTGTCGCGGAAGGCGGCCATGCCCTCTTTCTGGTCGTCGAGGGCGAACAGCGCCGTGAAGGCCTGGCGCTCGAACCGCAGTCCCTCCGCGGCGGTCGTCTCCTGCGAGGCGCGCAGCGCCTCCTTGGCGGCGTAGACGACCGGCAGCGACTTCGCCGCGATCGTGGCGGCGACCTTCGCGGCCTCCTCCAGCAGGTCGGCGGCGGGCACGACCCGTGACACAAGACCGGCGCGTTCAGCCTCCGTGGCATCCATCATCCGGCCCGTCAGCACGAGCTCGGCCGCCTTGTAGTAGCCGATCGCGCGCGGCAGGCGCTGCGTGCCGCCCAGGCCGGGGATCACGCCGAGGTTGATCTCGGGCTGGCCGAAGCGCGCCGTGTCGGCGGCGAGGATGATGTCGCACGTCATCGCGAGCTCGCAGCCGCCGCCGAGCGCGAAGCCGGCGACCGCCGCGACGACAGGCGTGCGCAGGCGACCGAACACGTCGAGGCCGGCGAATGGGTTGTCCATCGACATCTCGAGCGGCGACTTGTCGGCCATCTCCTTGATGTCGGCGCCGGCGGCGAACGCCTTCTGCGACCCGGCCAAGACGATGCAGCCGATGCCCGCATCGGCATCGAACGCGGATGCCGCGGTCGCGAGCTCGCTCACGAGCGTGGAGTTGAGCGCGTTGAGCGCCTCGGGGCGGTTCAGCGTGATCCAGCCGACGCGTCCGCGCGTCTCGACCAGAATCGTGGAGTAGTCGGTCATGCGCTCAGTCTTCCAGCCGCGGGCGGCGCCGTCACGCGCTTCGCGCCGTGTATCCCGCGCGGTGCATCCCGCGCCGTGCGTCAACCGAGCGCGCCGGGCGGCTCAGCCGAGCACGCCGCGGCCGATCACGAGGCGCATGATCTCGTTGGTGCCCTCGAGGATCTGGTGCACGCGCAGGTCGCGCACGACCTTCTCGATGCCGAACTCCTGCAGATAGCCGTAGCCACCGTGCAGCTGCAGCGCCTGATTGGCGACCTCGAATCCGGCATCCGTCGCGAAGCGCTTGGCCATCGCGCAGCGCACGGCGACATCGTCGGCGTGCTCGTCGATCGCGTGCGCCGCGTCGCGCACGAGCGCGCGGGCCGCCTGCAGCTGCGTCGCCATGTCGGCGAGCGTGAACACGACCGACTGACGCTGTGCGAGCGCCTCGCCGAACGTGAAGCGCTCGTGCACGTACCGCACGGCTCGGTCGAGCGCCCACTGCGCGCCGCCGATCGAGCACGCCGCGATGTTGACGCGGCCGCCGTTGAGGCCGGTCATCGCGATGCGGAACCCGCCGCCGAGTTCGCCCAGCACGGCGGATGCCGGGACGCGCACCTCGTCGAGGATCACCTGCCGCGTCGGCTGCGCGTTCCACCCCATCTTGTGCTCGTTCGGCCCGAACGCCAGCCGCTCGGTGGCGGCCGGCACGAGGAACGCCGTGATCCCCTTCGCCCCGGGCTCGCCCGTACGCGCCATGACGACATAGACGGATGCCTCGCCGGCGCCGGAGATGAACTGCTTGACGCCGGTCAGCACGTACTCGTCACCGTCGCGGATCGCGCTGGTGGTGATCGCCGCGGCATCCGACCCGGCACCCGGTTCGGTCAGGCAGTACGCGCCGAGGTCGCGCATCGTGACCAGGCGCGGCAGCCATTCGTGGCGCTGCGCCGCGGTGCCGTGGGCGTCGATCATCCACGCGACCATGTTGTGGATCGAGACGTACGCCGCGATCGTCGGGTCGCCCATCGCGAGCTGCTCGAAGATCGCCGCGGCATCGCGCCGGGTCAGTCCCGAACCGCCCACATCGTCGCGCACGTAGATGCCGCCGAGGCCCAGCTCGCCGGCGGCGGCGAGCACGTCGCGGGGGAAGTGCTTACGGCGATCCCAATCGAGTGCATGGGGCGCCAGACGCGTGTCGGAGAACTCGCGCACGGCATCGAGGATGGCGGTGCGCTCTTCTGCGGAGAGAGCACCAGGAACGGCAGTCATGCTCATACGGTCACGTCCTCGTGAGACAGATCGACATCTTCGTCGCGGCCCGGTAGGGCACATTGCTCAGTCTAGCGGGGTACGCGGTGGTATGGCCAGGCGGGTGGCGCCGCCTACAGGCGCTCGATGATGGTCGCGTTGGCCATGCCGCCGCCCTCGCACATGGTCTGCAGGCCGTAGCGACCGCCGGTCGCCTCGAGGTAGGCCAGTAGGGTGCTCAGCAGGCGCGTTCCGCTCGAGCCCAGGGCGTGGCCGAGGGCGATCGCGCCGCCCCAGGGGTTGAGCTTCTGTGCATCCGCGCCGACTTCGGCCGCCCACGCGAGCGGCACCGACGCGAACGCCTCGTTGACCTCATAGGCATCCAAGTCGTCGATCGTCAGGCCACTGCGCTCGAGGATCCGCCGCGTCGCGGGAATGGGCCCCGTCAGCATCATGAGCGGGTCATCGCCGACGACCGCGAACGCGTGGAACCGCGCGCGCGGCGTCAGCCCGAGCTCGCGCGCCTTGGCTTCGCTCATGATGAGCACGGCGGATGCCCCGTCGGTCAGCGGCGACGAATTGCCCGGCGTGATGCGCCAGTCGATCTCGGGGAAGCGCGCGGCTGCGGCATCCGTCCGGAACGCCGGAGCGAGCCCGGCCAGGCCCGCGACCGTCGTGCCCGGGCGCACGGTTTCATCGACGGTCACCTCGCCCGCGTCGGCCGGCACCGGCAGCAGCTGCGACGCGAACCGGCCTTGCGCCGCCGCCTCGGCGGCCCGCTCGTGCGACTCGGCCGCGAACGCGTCGAGGTCGGTGCGACTGAGTCCCCATCGCTGCGCGATGAGCTCGGCCGAGATCCCTTGGTTGACCAGGCCCTCGGGGTAGCGCTCGCGCAGAGCGGGCGAGAACGGCGATCCGGCGACGGATGCCGAGACTCCCAGCGGCACACGGCTCATCGATTCGACGCCGCCGGCGATCACGATGTCGTACTGCCCCGCCATGACGCCCTGCGCGGCGAAGTGCGCGGCCTGCTGGCTCGACCCGCACTGCCGGTCGATCGTCGTCGCCGGCACCCGCTCGTCGAACCCGGCGGCCAGCACCGCCTGACGCGCGATGTTCAGCGTCTGCTCGCCGACCTGGCTCACGCAACCCAGCAGGACGTCGTCGATCTGCGTCGAGTCGAGCCCGTTGCGCTCGAGGACACCGCGGAGCACGTGCGCCGCGAGGTCGACGGGATGGATGCCGCTGAGTGCTCCTCCCGGCTTGCCGCGGCCGGACGGAGTGCGGACAGCGTCGACGATGACGGCGGTGCGGGCGGCGATGCTCATGGCACCATCCTCCCCCTCTCCCGGCGAGCCGCGTACTCCGCTCAGTACGCGACCACCGGCAGCACCCCTCGCGCACGGGAATCGAGCCAGCCCGGCGCTCCGGTGAACGTCACCCGGATGACGTGCAGGCCACGACTCACCTTCGGCAGCGTGACCGAGAAGCGTCCGCGGTCCGACGCATCCAGCTCGACCGTCCCGACCGTCTTGCCGTTGTCGGTCACCGTGACGGTGCCGATCGGAGCGCTCCGGTCATCCGCCGTGACCCGGCCCGACACGTCCACGGTCGAGCCGCCGCGCACGAAGGCGCGGTTCGGCTGCGCCGTCACGTGCGTGGCGACCGGCTGCACCTGCGCTTCGGTCAGCACGGCGACCGAGCGCGCAGGCACCGTGACGGTTCCCGTCGTGGCATCCCACGTCGTCGTCTTCACGACGGCGTCCGCCCCGTTCGCCTGAGCCGCCGTCAGCGCGAACGCCCGGCCGGCGAGCGCCGGCAGCTGCTGCGTCGTCGGCTCGGTCGAGGCGTTGAACACGACGAGCGCGCCGGAAAGATCGGGATCGACGTCGTCGCCGACGAGATCGTCGATCAGCATCGTGATCACGCCGGGCGTCGCACCCGCGGCGCCGCTCGGGAACGACACCTTCTGCTCGATGCGCTCGGCCGAGCCGAGCCGCAGCAGGGGAACCTCGCCGCGCACCCGCAACAGGTCGAGAGCGGATGCCTCGGCCGCAGCGATGTCGGCGGCGCCCGGCTTGAGTGCGGGGTTCGCCAGCAGCGGCTGCATGATGCTCCACTTGTCCTGGTTGTCGGCGGCGGGCGGCAGGCCCGATCCGAAGGTCGACTCCTGCCCCGTCCAGTCGATGCGGTTGAACCAGTCACCCGAGTTGAAGCTGTTGCGGTCGAGCGATTTCGAGCGCAGCAGCTCGGTGCCCGCGTGCCAGAAGGACGGCGTCTGCGAAAGTGTCACGGTCGCGAGCGAGAGCGTGTTCATGCGCACGCGATCGGCCATCGTCGTGTCCGTCGGCAGCTTGAGAACACCGAGGTCGTACAGCGTCTCGTTGTCGTGGGCGTCGACGTAACTGATGATCTCGTCGGGCTGCGCGGCGTACCCGGCCGCCTGCCCGTTGTAGTCGAGATCGGAGCCCTTCTTCAGCGTGCCGTCGGATGTCGGGAACGAGAAGTCGGCGAGATTGCCCGCGAGCCCGAGCTTGACCAGGTCGGTCAGATGTCCGAGGTCGGCGAGCGCCTGCTCGGGCGTCCCGTTGATCGCGTCGCCGTTGGGATCGGTCGCGAGGCCGGTGCCGAAGCCCTGCCGGAAGGTCGAGCTGCTGTCGACGGGGCTGCCGCCGTGCACCGCGTCGCGCAGCCGGTCGCTGAACGTGCCGATTCCCGTACCGCCGAGGTTTCCCTGCCGCGCCTGCACGAACAGGGCGTCATCGGCGACCTCGCCGAAGTTCCAGCCCTCGCCGTACAGGTAGACTTTCGATCCGTCGACGCCGTCCTTCTTCAGCGTCAGCTCATCGAGCGCGGCACGGACCGCGAGCATGTTCTCCTTCGAGTGATGCCCCATCAGATCGAAGCGGAACCCGTCGACCTTGTACTGCTTGGCCCACAGCACGACCGAGTCGACCATCAGCTTCTCGGCAACCTCGTGCTCGGTGGCGACGTTCTGGCAGCACGTCGAGGTCTGCACCGCGCCGTTGCCATCGAGCCGCTGATAGTACCCGGGTACGACCTTGTCGAGCACCGACGTATCGGCCTGGCCCGATGCCGAGGTGTGGTTGTACACCTCATCGAGCACGACCTGCAGACCCATCGAGTGCAGCGAGCCGACCATCGAGCGGAATTCGCTGACGCGCGCCCCGCCCTCCGCATTCACCGCGTACGATCCCTCGGGCGCCTGGTAGTGATACGGGTCGTACCCCCAGTTGAAGCCGTCGGCGTCGGCGACCGCCGCGACGCACGCCTGCTGCTCCGCCGAGTCTGGCGCGAACGAGGCGAGGTCGCACGCGGGCGTCGCCTGCTCCGAGCGATCCTCCTCGATCGTCGCGATGTCGAACGAGGGCAGCAGGTGCACCGTGTTGATGCCGGCGGATGCCAGCTGCTTCAGCTGCCGCGTGCCGGCGCTGTCGCGCGCGAACGCGAGGTAGGTGCCGCGCTCGTTCTCGGGCACCGTCTCGTCGGTGATCGAGAAGTCGCGGATGTGCAGCTCGTAGATCGCGCGGTCGACGTCGCGCGCGATGACCGGCGCCTTCGCCTTCGTCCAGGTCTTCGGTTCCCACGCCTTGTCGTTCAGGTCGATCGCGACCGACCGGGTCGAGTTCGTCGTGAGCGCGATCGAGTACGGATCGGTGACGTCGTTCGTCTCGATCTTCCCCGTGGTCGGGGCGTAGACCCTGACCTCCCAGAGGTACTCGTCGCCCTTGAGTGCCTTCGCGCCCGTGACGGTCCACGTCCCGGATGCCGCGTCGAACGAGGCGTCGTGCCGTGCGGGGTCGCCGGTCTTCCCCGCATTCCACGTCAGCAGGGTCGCGGTCTGTGCCGTCGGCGCCCACAGCCGGAACGTCGGCTTCGACCCGCGGAACGACACACCGAGATCGTCGTCGGCCACGGCATCCGCATACAGATCGTCGAGCACGCCCGGAATCTGCACGCCCGTGAACGCGGTGAGCACACCGTCCGCGCCGCGCTGCGCGACGGCGAGTTGGCCGCGCAGCAATGCGGCGACGGCATCCCGATCCTGCCCCTCGACGTGCAGGGCGATGAAGCCCGACAGGGCGGGGAAGCGGCCCCGCTGCTCGCCGGTGAGTCCTGACGCGACGCGGGTCAGCGCGACGGGGTCACCGCCGGTGACGTCGCCGTTCGTCACCGCGAGCTCTGCCGAGGCCGAGCCGTAGAGCTGCCACGCCGCCCCATCGGCCGGTGCGCCCAGCTCGCCCGGCCACGCGATGGTGTCGGCGTCGATCCAGTGCGCGCGCGACTGTCCGATGCCGGTGAGCGGCGGGTCGGCCGACTCGATCTCGAGCGAGTGCGTCGCGGAGTCGTACGTGAACGTCACGCGCTTGCCCTCCGTCGCCGAGAACGCAATGTTGGGGCCGTCCTTCACGCCGCCGTCGCCGTAGTTCTCGTCCCAGCCGAGGCCGTGGGTGACCTTGAGTTCGTACGACCCGGTCGGCAGCTTCGTCGTCGAGAATTCGTAGACGCCGTCGCGGTCGCCGTCGAACATCATGGCGCGCAGGCAGTCGGGCGCCCAGTCGCCGGCGCAGCCGAGCTCGGACTGGAACGAGCCCGCGAGCGTCACGACCGGCCCCTCGATGCTCGATTGCACGACCTTCGTGCGGGGATCGAACCAGAACGTGATCGGACCGCCGGCATGGCTGATCGCGATGTTCGACCCGCTGAGCACACCGTTCGCGCCGTAGTTCTCGTCCCAGCTCTTCTCGGTCGCGACCTTGTACTCGTAGTCACCCGCGGGCAGGTCGACCGTGAGGCGCCAGATGCCGTCCACCTGCGTCATCTGCGCCTGATCGCAGTCGGGCGCCCAATCCCCCGCGCAGCCCATCTCGGAGTTGAGCGATCCCGGAATGCTCACGAAGTCGTACGGTGTCGCGTCGTCGGGCTCTTCCGGCGTGGGCTCCTCGGTGAGGTTGACGCGGTTCCCGACCGACGCGTAGGTGGACGCCGCGGAGCGGTGGCCGGCGGCATCCGTCGACACGGCGCGGTACTCGACGAGCGTGCCCGCCGCGAGCCCCGCGACGTCGTGGAAGACGCCGGGCGTCGTGTCTTCGGCGGTGCCGAGGTCGTGCCACTCGTCGCCGCCGACGACGCGCCACGCGAAGCTCGTCTGCCGCCACGATTGGTCGACGGTCGCCGAGACGGCGACCTGCCCCGACAGGCCGGCGCCCGCCACCGGCACTGCGACCTCGATCGGCGCCGCCTCGGCGGGCGCGGTGACCTTGCCCCCGGCGCGGTACACGACAGCCGACAGCGCGGGGACGGTGACGGATGCCGCGGCATCCGCACCCGTCGTCACCGCGCCGGTCGAGCCGTACAGGCCCGTGAAGCTCGCGTCGGCGGTGAGGGTCGGGACCGTGACGGTCGCAGCGGATGCCGTGTTGTTGAGCGCGACGAGGTATTCGACCTTCTCGTCGGTGCCGACACGCGAGAACGCGTAGACGCCGTCCTGCGCGTAGCGCTCGATCTGCGCCCCGTCGACGAGCGCGGGGTGGTCCTTCCGCAGCGAGGCGAGAGCCGCGATGTGCGTGTAAAGGCCCGTGTCGGTGCCGTATCGGTCGACCGACCCGACCGGCGTGCCGTCGATCAGGTTCTGGTTCTGATACTCGGGCACCTGGCTCGCGAACAGCGTCTGGCGGGCGCTCTTGTCGTTCCCCGGGGCGGCGCCCGTGAAGCCCTGCTCGTCGCCGTAGTAGACGACGGGCTGGCCGCGACTGAGGAACAGCAGGTCGTGGGCGAGAAGATCGCGCTGCTCGGCATCCGCCGTGTCCTTCAGGAAGTACCCGATGCGCCCCATGTCGTGGTTCCCGAGGAACGTCGGCAGCGCCGTCGCCGACGAGTCGGGCGTCGTATAGCGGTCATCGCCCGCGAACATCTTCTGCAGCACCTCCGCGTCGCCGCCCTTCGCGAAGCTCGTCGCGGCGGACTGGAAGGCGAAGTCGAGCACCGAATTCATGTCGGTGTCGCGCACGTACGGCGAGAGGACGGCGGGGTCGGCGTCGTACACCTCACCGAACATGAAGAAGTCCGGCTTGCCCTGGCTGTGCGCGTAGTCGAGCACCTTCGTCGTCCACTGCTGCCAGAACGGGAAGTCGACGTGCTTGGCCGTGTCGATGCGGAAGCCATCGATGCCCATGTCGATCCACGACTCGTAGACCTCGGCGAAGCCGTTCACGACGGTCGGGTTCTCGGTCATGAGGTCGTCGAGTCCCGAGAAGTCGCCGTAGGTCGTGGACTCGCCGGTATAGGTCGAGTCGCCGCGGTTGTGGTACAGAGTGACGTCGTTGAGCCACGCGGGGACCTTCACGTCCGCCTCGGACGGGTCGACCACCGGCGTGTAGGGGAAGCTCGTCGCGGCATCCATCGCCGGGAAGGTGCCGGTGCCCGCGTAGTCGGCGGGGTCGAACGCGTTGCCGGCGGCGTCGGTGTACGGCTTGGCCGCCTGGTCGATGTAGGTGTACTGGTTCTCGGCGTAGGAGATGACGTCGGCGGTGTGGTTCGTGATGATGTCGAAGTAGACGTCGATGCCCCGACCGTGCGCGTCGTCGATGAAGGCCTTGAGCTCGTCGTTCGTGCCGAGGTGCGGGTCGATTCGGGTGAAGTCGGTGATCCAGTACCCGTGGTACCCGGCGCCGGCGTTCGCCCCCTCGCCCTGCACGGGCTTGTTCATGAAGCTCGGCGTCAGCCAGATCGCGTTCGTGCCGAGCCCCGCGATGTAGTCGAGGTTCGCGCGCAGCCCCGCGATGTCGCCGCCGTTGTAGAAGCCGGTCGAGGTGGGGTCGAAACCGGTCGTCAGGCGATCGCCGCTCAGTCCCCCGGTGTCGTTCGTGGCGTCGCCGTTGGCGAAGCGGTCGGTCATCACGAAGTAGAACTGCTTGCCGTCGCCGGGTTGACGCACCGGAGCGGAGACGAGCGCGTCATCGGCGGTCGTGTAATCGGATGCCAGGGACTCCGCCTCGATCGCGATGCGGTGCGACTCGTCGTCGTACACGAAGCGCAGCGTGGCGGGGCCGGCGACGGTGAGGGGGATGTTCGCGCCGCCCGCCGCGCCGTCGGCGCCGTAGCTCTCGTCCCAGGCGCCGTTCAGAGCGACCTTGTACTCGTAGGTGCCTGCTGGCACGTCGAACGTCTTCGCATACCGCGTCGTGCCGTCGATGGGCTCGAGCGCGGTTGCCGCACACGTGGGATCCCAGTCGCCGAGGCATCCCACCTCGCTCTGCAGATCGCCGACGAGGGCGGGGGTGCGGTCGGCCGCGAGCGTGGGGCTCGCCCCGACCGCGACCGCGCCGGTCGCGACCACGAGGGCGCTCGTCAGGACGGCGATGGCTCGCCGTGCGGAAGTGGACAGGGTCGTCGTCGACTGCGGCACGTGGAGCTCCCGGGGTGTGCGGGCACGGCGCCGTGCCCTCTGCGGTTGCTCTCCACGCTACTGGGACCGGTCACAGCGCGGTGTGAGAATCCTCTCATCCGGCTATGCGCGGGCTGAGTGCGGGCTCAGTCCTCCGCTTCAGCCGCCCGCAGCGAGATGGTCGACGTGCCGACCTCGTCGACGAAGCCCTCAATGTGACGCTCGTCGGGGCCGACGTACTCCGACAGCGGGCGGATCAGAGCGTTGGCTCCCGCCTGCTCCATGATGTGCGCCGTCCACCCCACCACGCGCGCCGCGACGAACAGCGGGGTGAAGGTGAGAGTGTCGAAGCCGATGAGGTTGTAGGCGGGACCCGACGGGTAGTCGAGGTTGGGGTAGATGCCCTTGCGCGCCACGAACTCGCGCTCGAGCGTCGCATACAGCGCCTCGACGTCGGGGCGGTCGTAGTAGGCGATGAGGGTGTCGAGCGCCGCCTTCATCGTGGGCACGCGCGAGTCGCCGTGTTTGTAGACCCGGTGCCCGAAGCCCATGATCTTGCGCTTGTGGGCCAGGGCGTCGTCGAGCCAGGCGACGACGTTGTCGGCGTCCCCGATCTCGTCGAAGATGTGCAGCACCGCCTCGTTGGCACCGCCGTGCAGCGGGCCCTTGAGCGCTCCGATGGCCCCGACGACGGCGGAGTAGAGGTCGCTGAGGGTCGAGGTGATGACCCGCGCGGTGAACGTCGACGCGTTGAACGAGTGCTCGGCGTAAAGGATCATCGACCGGTTGAACGCGTCGACCACGATGGGATCGAACTCCTCACCGAAGGTCATCCAGAGGAAGTTCGCGGCGTAGTCGAGGTCATCGCGCGGCGCGATGAGCTCCTGACCGCGGCGGCGGCGCTGGCCGTACGCGACGATCGCGGGGAGGGCGGCGAACAGGCGGATGCTGCGCTCGAGGTTCTCCTCGGCGGTCCCCGTCGCGTCGAGCACGGACCCCGTGCCGGCGAGGTCGCGGGCGCCCAGCACGCTGACGGCCGAGCGGACCTCGTCCATCGGGTGCGCGTCGAGCGGCGTCAGGTCGATGACGGCCTTCACGTCCTCGGCGAGCCGTCGGTGGGCACGCTCGGTCGCGCGCAAGGCCGCGAGCTGGTCGGCGTCCGGAAGGTCGCCGTTCCAGAGCAGATAGGCGACGGCCTCGAGGGACTGGGTCGCCGCGAGCTCGTGCACGGGGTAGCCGCGGTAGAGCAGCGAGTTGGTCTCCGGGTTGACCTTGCTGATGGCCGTAACGTCGGCGATGACGCCGGTCAGGCCCTTGTGGATGTCCTGGTCAGGCATGCTCACTCCTTCGTGATCTGGAAGTTGAAGACGTTCGTGTCGAAGTGGTTGTACGCCTCGTAGTCGATCAGGTCGTACAGCTCTGCGCGGTGCTGCATCTGGTCGAGCTGCCCCGTGAGGTGACCCTCGGAGTTCAGCGTATCCAGCGCACGCCCCGCCGCGCCCATGGCCATGCGCAGGAGCGATACCGGCCAGATGACGATCCGCACCCCGGCATCCCGCAGCTGGTCGACCGAGAACAGCTCACTCTTGCCGAACTCGGTCATGTTGGCGAGGATCGGCACGTCGACGGCCTTCGCGACCGCCTCGAACTCGGCGACGTCGCGCATGGCCTCCGGGAAGATGGCGTCGGCCCCGGCATCCACGAGCGCCTTGGCTCGATCGATCGCGGCGTCGAGCCCGTCGATCGCACGGATGTCGGTGCGCGCCATGATCAGGAAGTTCGGGTCGCGGCGGGCCTCGATGGCCGCGCGGATGCGCTTGAGCGCCGTGTCTTCGTCGACGACCTGCTTACCGTCGAGGTGGCCGCATCGCTTGGGGTTGACCTGGTCTTCGATGTGGGTGCCGGCGATCCCGGCATCCTCGAGCGTCTGGATCGTACGGGCCACGTTCATCGGCTCGCCGAAGCCCGTGTCGGCGTCGATGATCGCCGGCAGTTCAGTCATGCGGGCGATCTGCTGCCCGCGCCCGGCGACCTCCGTCAGCGTCGTCAGGCCGATATCGGGCAGGCCCAGGTCGGCACTGAGCACCGCACCCGAGATGTAGACACCCTCGAAGCCCTTGCGCTCGATGAGTCGGGCGCTCAGCGGGTTGAACGCGCCCGGGAACCGCAGCAGCTCGCCCGCCGCGAGCCGTTCGCGCAGCAGCCGCCGCTTCTCTGTCGCCGGTGTCTGGCTGTACAGCATCAGTTCCTCCCTCTCTTCTGTTCGGTATTCAGTCTCCGCGCGGTGCGCGCGAACGCCGCGCCGCGAGATTCCGCGGGATGGCAGCCGCCCGCCGAGCGCGGAGACTGAATTGCGAACGCGCGCGCGGCGAGCCCCGCCATCAGAACAGCCCGCGCGGGCTCGGCACCGCGGCCAGAACCCCCGCCTTCGCGACGATGTTGAGCTCGCGCACCTCGTCGGCGGTCAGCTCGGGCAGGCGCTGCGCGAGGGTCAGGAACCGCTCGATCTCCTCCGGCGTCAGCACGGGCTCGGCCAGCAGGCGGAACTTCGCGACGTAGTCGGCGCGGGCGAACGGGCGCGCCCCGAGCGGGTGCGCGTCGGCGACGGCGATCTCGTCGGTCAGCACGGTGCCGTCGGCGAGGGTGATCTCGACGCGGCCGCCGAAGGCCTTCTCGTCGGGGTCTTCGGAGTGGTAGCGGCGCGTCCACTCGGCATCCTCGGCCGTCGTGATCTTGTGCCACAGCGCGACGGTGTCTTCGCGCCCCGCCCGCGCGGGCAGGTACGAGTCGACGTGGTGCCAGCCGCCGTCCTGCAGCGCGACCGCGAAGATGTACGGGATCGAGTGGTCGAGGGTCTCGCGGGATGCCTTCGGGTCGTACTTCTGCGGGTCGTTCGCGCCCGAGCCGATCACGTAGTGGGTGTGGTGGCTCGTGTGCAGGACGATCGACGCGACGTCGGCCGGATCGAAGGATGCCTCGCGGTGGAGCTTCCGGGCCAAGTCGATCCACGCCTGGGCCTGGTACTCGGCGGAGTGCTCCTTCGTGTACGAGTCGAGGATCGCGCGCTTGGGCTCGTCGGGGGCGGGCAGCGGCACGTCGTAGGAGGCATCCGGCCCATCGAGCAGCCACGCGATGACGCCGTCCTCGCCTTCGTAGATGGGCGAGGGCGAGGTCTGTCCGCGCATGGCACGGTCGACGGCTTCGACCGCCATCTTCCCGGCGAAAGCGGGGGCGTGTGCCTTCCAGGTCGAGATCTCGCCCTTGCGCGACTGGCGGGTAGCGGTCGTCGTGTGCAGCGCCTGGCCGACGGCCTGGTAGATCGTGTCGGCGTCGAGGCCGAGCAGCGTGCCGATGCCGGCGGCGGCCGACGGGCCGAGGTGCGCGACGTGGTCGATCTTGTGCTTGTGCAGCGAGATCGCCCGCACGAGGTCCATCTGGATCTCGTACCCCGTCGCGATGCCGCGCACGAGCGCCGCGCCGTCCTTGCCGGCGTGCTGGGCGACCGCGAGGATCGGCGGGATGTTGTCGCCGGGGTGCGAGTACTCGGCGGCGAGGAAGGTGTCGTGGTAGTCGAGCTCGCGCACGGTGACGCCGTTCGCCCACGCCGCCCACTCGGGGCTCGTGCGCGTCTCGCTCGGCTCGCCGAAGATCGTGCTGCCCGCGCCGCCGCGCGAGACGGGGTGGTCGAGCGCCTGCGCCCGCGCCGCCGTAACGGGTCCGCGGGTGAGGGATGCCGCGGCCACCGACGCATTGTCGATGACGCGATTGATGATCATGTCGACGACCTCGGGCTCCACGGCGACGGGGTCGGCGGCGACCTCGGCGATCTTGAAGGCGAGCTGGTCGGCGCGGTCGAGGTTCTCTTCGCTGCGGTGGACGCGGACGTGATGTGTGACGGTCATGCGCTGGTCTCCAGTGATTCGAGGATCGAGGTCAAGGCGTTGTGCAGGTGGACGTGGGTCGCGTGCGCGGCGAGGTCGGCGTCGCCCGCGCCGACCGCGGACGCGATGAGGCGGTGCTCCGAGACGGATGCCGCGAGGCGTTCGGGCTTGTCGCGGGCGAGCCGGCGCACACGCACGAGGTGGGTGCGCACGTTCCGCATGGCCGCCGTCAGGTAGTCGTTGGCGACCGCGGCATCCAGCGCCCCGTCGAATCGCGCGATGAGCGCGTAGTACGCATCGGGGTCGGCCGCGGCATCCGTTCGGGCGAACTCGGCCGCGAGGGCTGCGAAGCGGTCACGCTCGGACGTGTCGCGGGCGGCAGCCAGGCGCGCGGCGAGCTCTTCGAGCGCGCGGCGCAGGTCGAACAGCTCGCGGATGTCGTCCGCGTCGATGTCGCTGACGACCGTGACACGCGGGGATGCCTGGACGACGAGCCCGTCGGCGGCGAGGCGACCGAGCGCCTCGCGCAGCGGCGTGCGGCTCACGCCGAGCCGCGTCGACTGGTCGACTTCGCCGAGCACGGTGCCCGGCGCGAGGATGCCCGACTGGATCTCGTCGAGGATCGTGACGTATGCCCGGTCGCTCGCTCGCATGACGCCATTGTATACATAATCTTACGGTTCTGTTCATGTCGGGATACCGAGCGGATGCAACGTATACATCGCCGGCGGGGGCTGCGGGGGTCGAGCCGCGCATCGACTACCGTCGAGGGGTGACCGATTCCTCCCCCCGCTATGTCGTGGCCACCGACGGCGCCTGCAAGGGAAACCCCGGGCCGACCGGCTGGGCCTGGGTCGGCGAAGACGGCCAGTGGGCTGCGGGGGCGATCCCCGTCGGCACGAACAACATCGGCGAGTTGATGGGACTGCTGAAGGCCATCGAGGATCACGCCGACGTCGCGCACCTCGTCGTGCAGGCTGACTCGAAGTACGCGATCGACACCTATTCGTCGTGGATGGATGCTCATCGCCGTCGCGGCTGGAAGACCTCGACGGGCGCACCCACGAAGAACCGCGATCTGCTCGAGCAACTCATCACCGCCCGCGACGCGCGGCGCGACGCGGGCCTGCCTGACGTCATGCTCGAGCACGTGCGCGGGCACCGCGGTCACGTGCTCAACGAGTGGGCCGACGAGCGCGCCGTGCGGGGCGCCGAGCACGCCGCGAAGGGCACCGCGAGCGCGTGGTCGTCGCTCGGCGGCCTGCATCCGACCCTCGACGTGTCGTCCGCCCCTTCGAAGAAGCGCTGACCTGGCGTTCGTAATTCAGTCTCTGCGCCGCGAAAACCCCGATCGCAACGGTTCGACGGTCGGTACAACGCCGCTCAGACTGAATTACGACCGCGCGAGTCAGTCGGTCGTGCCCTCGAACAGCCCGATGTGGTTGCCGTCGGGGTCGACGATGACGGCCCACCAGCTCTTGTCGGTGATGTTCGCCTTGGCCATCGCGACGGTGCCGCCCGCGGCGCGCGTCTTCGCGACCGTCTCGTCGATCGAGTCGACCTCGACATACGACCGCGGCTGGGTGAACCCCTCGCCGCGCGGCGCGAGCCCGCCACCCGAGATGCCGTTGGGTGCCGACCACATGGGGTAGCCCTCGAACCCCTCGATCTCGGCGATCTTCCACCCGAACAGTCCGGAGTAGAAGTCGGCCGCCTTCTTCAGGTCAGAAACCGGGATGTCGATGTGCGTGATGTCTCCGTGCGCCACGATGGCCCCTTCCGTCGGCCCACAGTCTGCGCCGCACGCCCCACACCTCACAAGAGGGTCAGGGCACCAGGAACGAGGCCAGGCGATCGAGCGCGGAGCGCTGGCCCGCGACGAGCCGCGGGCGGGCGCGGGCCAGCGGCATCCACTCGACGCGGTCGACCTCGGGGAAGGCCTGCACGCGGCCCGACCGCGGAGGCCACTCCAGCTCGAACTCGCCGAAGACCGCCCCAGCCGGGTCGAATCCCGCCCCGTCGGCCACGAAGACGGTCACCCGCTTGCCCGAGCTGTACGCGAACGTGCCGAGCTCGGCATACTCCCCGACCGGCGGCTCGAGCCCCAACTCCTCGCGGAACTCGCGCTTCGCGGCATCCAGCGGCGCCTCGCCCGATGCGTCGTATTCCCCCTTGGGAATGGACCAGGCGCCGTCGTCCTTCGCCGCCCAGTACGGGCCGCCCATATGTGCGACGAGCGCCGACACCTCGCCGTCCGGGTCGACCCGATACAGCAGGATGCCAGCGCTCGTAACAGCCACGACGGCTCAGGCCGGTGGCTCAGGCCGGGCGACCCTTGGGGGAGACCTTGTAGGTCTCCTCCGGGTCGGTCACCGACACCCCGGCGAGCGCGGCGTTGACGGCGTCGTACGCCGCCTGCTCGAGCACGATGTCGGATGCCTTGACGGTGTCCTCGAGCTGCTCGGGGCGCGAGGCTCCGACGAGGGCCGCGGCGATGTTCGGGTTGTGCAGCACCCACGCGAGCGCGAGCTGCGGCACAGTGATGCCGGCCTCGTCGGCGATCGGGGCAAGCTTCTGCACGGCCTCGAGGACCTCGTCGCGCAGGAACCGCTTGATGAAGTTCGCGCCGCTCTTCTCGTCGGTCGCGCGCGAACCGGCGGGCACCGGCTGGCCGGGCAGGTACTTGCCGGTGAGCACGCCCTGCGCGAGCGGCGACCACACGATCTGCGAGATGCCGAGCTCCTGCGAGGTCGGGATCACCTTCTCTTCGATCACGCGCCACAGCGCCGAGTACTGCGGCTGGTTTGACACCAGCTGGAAGCCCAGCTGCTTCGACAGTGCGTGACCCTCGCGCAGCTGCTCGGCCGTCCACTCCGAGACGCCGATGTAGAGCGCCTTGCCCTGACGGACGATGTCGGCGAAGGCCTGCATCGTCTCTTCCAGTGGGGTCTCGTAGTCGTAGCGGTGCGCCTGATACAGGTCGACATAGTCGACCTCGAGGCGGCGGAGCGACCCGTTGATGCCGTCGAAGATGTGCTTGCGCGACAGCCCCTGGTCGTTCGGGCCCATGCGCCCGATGGGCCAGTAGACCTTCGTGAAGATCTCGAGCTGCTCGCGGGGCTGCCCCTTGAGCGCCTTCGCGAGCACGACCTCGGCCGCCGTGTTGGCGTATGTGTCGGCCGTGTCGAACGTCGTGATGCCGAGGTCGAGAGCCTTGTGCACCGTCGCGATCGCCGCATCGTCACCAACCTGCGACGCGTGCGTCACCCAGTTTCCGTAGGTGATCTCCGAGACCTTGAACCCGCTGTTGCCGAGATAGCGATAGTTGACCATGCCTCCACGCTACCCGCGCACGCGGGTGCCGCGGCGCGCGTATCAGTCGACGGGGACGGATGCCGCTACCGCGCGGTCTTCCTCGGTCGCGACCAGCTGCCCGCACGCGCCGTCGATCTCCTTGCCGCGGGTGTCGCGGAGGGTCGTCGGGATGCCGGCTTCGTTGAGCCGTCGCACGAACTCGCGCTGCACGTCCTTCTCGGAGGCCGTCCACACTGAACCCGGCGTCGGGTTCAGCGGAATTGGGTTGACGTGCACCCAGCCGCGGCCGCGCTCGTTGAGCTTCTGCGCGAGCAGGTCGGCACGCCAGGCGTGGTCGTTCATGTCCTTGATGAGCGCGTACTCAATCGACACGCGGCGCCCGGTCTTCTCGAAGTAGCCGCGCGCGGCGTCGAGGGCTTCGTCGACCTTCCAGCGCGAGTTGATCGGAATCATCTCGTCGCGCAGCCGGTCGTCGGGCGCGTGCAGCGACAGCGCGAAGGTCACCGGGATGTCTTCCGCCGCGAGCTTGTTGATCGCCGGAACGAGACCGACGGTCGACACCGTCACGCCGCGCGCGCTCATGCCGAGGCCGTGGTCCCCATCGACCATCGTGCGCACCGCCTGCATGACGCGGTTGTAGTTGGCCAGCGGCTCGCCCATGCCCATGAAGACGATGTTGGTGACGCGCTCGTCGGGGTGCTCGGCAGGCCCGAGCTCGCCCGCGCGGATCGCGGCGTTCGCGCGCACGACCTGCTCGATGATCTCGGCGGCCGACATGTTGCGGGTCAGGCCCGCCTGCCCCGTCGCGCAGAACGGGCAGTTCATTCCGCAGCCGGCCTGGCTCGACACGCACAGCGTGATGCGGCCCGGGTAGCGCATGAGCACCGACTCGACGAGGGCGCCGTCGTGCAGCTTCCAGAGGAACTTGATCGTGTCGCCGCGGTCGGTCTGCAGGCGCCGCACCTCGGTGAGCAGGTGCGGCAGCAGCCCCGTGACGAGCTCTTCGCGACCGGATGCCGGAAGGTCGGTCATCTGCGCCGGGTCGGACGTGTAGTGCTGGAAGTAGTGCTTCTCGATCTGCTTCGCGCGGAAGCCGGGCAGTCCCAGCTCCTTCACCTTCTCGACCCGCTGCTCGGGGGTGAGGTCGGCGAGGTGGATCGGCGGCATGCCCTTCTTGGGGGCCGCGAACTGCAGCAGCGGACGCCCCTCGGCATCCTTCTGCTGCGTCCACCCCTCGGTGCGGGGTCGAACCTGGCGCGGCTTCGTGGAGCGCACGGGGGTGGATTCGGTCATGTCTCAAGGGTACCGACGCCACCTGGGCGCACGGCGGGTGCGCGCTGCCCGGGCGGGTCGACGTCATCGAGTGCGAGCCCGCGCCGCGCGCGCACCTGCCCCCACGCGAAGGTGAGCGCGAACCCGAGCAGCGCCGCCGCCGCCCCGGCCAGCAGGTACAGGCCCCCCGAACCCGGCGCGATCGACGCGACGCCGAGGACTCCCGCAGCTCCCAGCGTGATGGCTTCGACGTGCCACCCGGCGAGGATGCCACGATCATCATCATCGTGTGGCTGCAGGGCTACGCCGAGCGCTGGCTCATGAAGGTGCTGCCCGGCGCGATCCGCCGCTTCGTGACGCCGATGATCGTCGTGCTCGTCGCCGTGCCGATCGTCTTCCTCGTCATCGGCCCGATCTCATCGCTGTTGGGCACGTGGCTCGGCGACGGCATCGGCTGGGTCTTCGAGGTCGTGCCGTGGCTCGGTGGCGCGATCATGGGTGGTCTGTGGCAGGTCTTCGTGATCTTCGGTCTGCACTGGGGTCTGGTCCCGGTTTTCCAGATCGAGTTCCAGACGACCGGTCAGATGCTGCTCATCGCTCCCGTCTTCGCGGCCGTGCTGGCCCAGGCCGGTGCTGTCGCCGGCGTCTGGGTGCGTGCGCGCAACAAGAACCTCAAGTCGCTCGCCGCTCCCGCGACGCTGTCGGGCTTCCTCGCCGGCATCACCGAGCCCGCGATCTACGGCCTGAACCTGCCCCTCCAGCGTCCCTTCGCCTTCGGCATCGTCGGCGGTGCGCTCGGTGGGGCGATCATCTCGATGGGTTCCGTCTTCTCGACCGCGTTCGTCGTGCCCGGCGGCCTGGCCCTGCCCGCCCTGTTCGGCAACGGCAACATGCTGATGCTCGCGCTGGGCCTCGCCGTCGCGATCCTGCTGCCGTTCATCCTCACGATCGTCGTCGGTTTCACAGAGCCGGCTGAGGATGCCGCTACTCCCGCCGCGGGTGCCGACGCCGCCAACGACGTCGCGATCCTCTCCCCCGTCGACGGCACCGTGATCTCGCTGAGCGAGACACCGGATGCCGCGTTCGCGGACGGCTCGCTCGGTCAGGGCGTCGCGATCCGCCCGCGATCGGGCGCTGTGTACGCCCCCTTCGACGGCACCGTTGTCGCCGCGTTCCCGACCGGCCATGCGTTCGGACTCCGCCACGCCGACGGCACCGAGGTGCTCATCCACATCGGCATCGACACGGTGAAGCTGAACGGCGAGCACTTCTCGGTGAAGGACGGCGACGCGATCGAGAAGGCGGGCTACGACCTGACCACCCCGGTCATCGTCACCAACCCCGACCTGTACCCCGAGATCGCGGTCACCTCGTGCAGGTCGGCGAGGCCCTCGCCGATGGCGTGAACGTGCTCGGCTACACGACGTGGGGTTGCATCGACCTCGTCTCGGCATCCACCGCGCAGCTTTCCAAGCGGTACGGCTTCATCTACGTCGACCGCAATGACGACGGCACCGGCACGCTCGACCGCTTCAAGAAGAAGTCGTTCGACTGGTACGCCGAGGTCATCCGCACCAACGGAGCGTCGCTGCAGTCATGACCGACACCGGCCGCCGCGCCGTCTTCCTCGACGTCGACGGCACGATCATGCAGGACGGGCACTACATCCCGCCCACCGCAGCGGCCGCCATCCGCAGGGCCCGGCTCTGCGGATGCGGGTGGCTGCGCCGGGCGGGGTGCGCCGGGGTTCGTGCCCAGACTCCGTTCACCCGAGTACGAAAGGATGGATCACGTGACTTCTGCTGAATCCCGTCCGCGAATCGTGTTCCTCGACGTCGACGGGACGATCCTCGAGCACGGATCGGTCATCGCGTCGTCGACCGTGACGGCCATCCGTACAGCACGCGCGAATGGGCACCTCGTCTACCTGTGCACGGGCCGCGCCGAGGGCGATCTGCACCCGTCCGTGCGCGAGATCGGCTTCGACGGGGCGATCACCAACGGTGGCGCCTTCGCGACGCGGGGCGATGAGCTTGTCGTCGCGCACCCGATGGAGCGCGCCGATCTCGACCGGCTCACGGGGTATCTCGTCGACCACGGCATCCAGTTCTTCCTGCAGTCGCACGAGGCCGTCTTCGCGAGCGAGGGCATCTTCGCGATGATGGCCGACTTCCTGCGCATGCGCGCCGAGCGCCGACGCGAAGACCTGCACCACCTGGGACTCGACGACAGTGATGACCTGCTCGACAGCGTCATGGCCGAGGCCAGCCAGCGCTACCGGCCGCTCGAAGAGGCGCCGCTCGACGAGATCGCGAAGGCTGTCTTCATCAGCGGCGACTCCGACGCCGTCACCCGCGCGCAGCGCGATCTGGGCGACCGCTTCCACGTGATCCCGGGCAGCATGCCGCTGCCCGGCGGATCCAACGGCGAGATCTCACCCCTCGGGGTGAACAAGGGCGCGGGCATCCTCGAGATCTTGGCGCTGCTCGGCCGCGACGCCGCCGACGCAGTCGGCATCGGCGACAGCTGGAATGACGTCGAGATGTTCGAGGTGTGCGGCGTCTCGTTCGCGATGGGCGGCGCCGATCCCGAACTGCAGGCGCTCGCGGGCCGCACCACGACCGGTGTCCTCGACGACGGCGTCTGGAACGCCTTCGTCGAGATCGGCCTCGTCTGACCCCGCGCCGCGGGTGCGCTCGCGCCACGGCGCATAACTCAGGCAATCTGACCTCTGAGCGGCCGTGCAGGCCGTGCAGGCCGTGCAGGCCGTGATCCTGCCTGCGTTATGCGCCCGCAATCACGCGCGCTGGCGGTGCGCCACGGCGCCGCGGGTCACAAGAAGATGTCGGGGAACAGCTCACTATCGGGCGTGCCGGCCGTCGCGGCGTAGCCGGAGAAATCGGTCACCCCGGCATCCCGCAGCACCTGCTCGACGATGAGGGTCTGCCCCGTGTACTCGCGCGCGGGGCGCGTGAGCACCTCGTAGGCGGCGTCGGCGTAGACCTCGGGCGTGCGACTGACCTTCATCATGCGGTCGCCGCCGAGCGCGAACTGCACGGCGGCGGTCGCGATCGTCGTCTCGGGCCACAGGGTGTTCGCGGCGATGCCGTCCTTCGCGAACTCGGCGGCAAGGCCGAGCGTGGCCATCGTCATGCCGTACTTCGCGAGCGTGTACCCGGTGTGCGCGCCGAGCCACCGCGGCGTGATGTTCAGCGGCGGCGACAGCGACAGGATGTGCGGATTCTCGGCATCCTTCAGGATCGGCACCGCGGCACGCGACAGCATGAACGTTCCGCGGACGTTGACGTCCTGCATGAGGTCGTACTTCTTCGTGGCGAGGTCGAGCGAGCCCGACAGATCGATCACCGACGCGTTGTTGATGACGATGTCGATGCCGCCGAACTCGCCCTGCGCCTTCAGGACGGCCTCGGTGATGTCGTCGTCGCTGCGGACGTCGCCGACGATCGGCAGGGCGCGCCCGCCCGCCGCCTCGATCTCGGCGGCGGCCGAGTGCACGGTGCCCTCGAGCTTCGGGTGCGGGGTGTCGGTCTTCGCCATGAGCGCGATGTTCGCGCCGTCGCGCGCGGCGCGCAGTGCGATCGCGAGGCCGATGCCGCGGCTGCCACCCGACATCAGGATCGTCTTGCCGGCGAGGCCGGCCCCTGAGCTTGTCATGCCTTCTCCTTACGTCGGGCGGATGCCGCGGCGAACGCCGCCACCCGCACGCGGGATTCTTCGGTGTCGAATGCGGCGCCGATCGTGCGCGCCTCGTCGGCGAGGTTGTCGGCGAACGAGCGACCCGCGCCCGTGCGGACGAGCCGTTTGGCCTGTCCGAACGCGGCTGTCGCGTTCTGCAACCAGAAGTCGGCGACCTCAGCCGCGCGCTTTGCGGGGTCGATCGAGACCTCGCTGATGAGGCCCCAGTCGAGGGCCGTGTCGGGGTGGATCGTCTCGTCGCGCAGCAGCAGTCGCAGCGCACGCGTCTGGCCGATCGCCGCCACGAGCAGCGTCGAGACGCCGAGGTCGGGCGTCAGTCCGATGTTGGCGTAGCGGCTGACGAACTGCGCGCGAGGCGACGCGACGATGTAGTCGGCCGTCAGCATGAGGCCGAGTCCCCCGCCCGCGACGGCGCCCTGCACCGCGGCGACGATCGGCTTGTCAGACTCGACGAACGTGCGGATGCCGTCGTGGATGACATCCGCCATCGCCGTCACGTCGGTGCCGCGCGCGCCGCCCGACCCCATCTCGAGGACGTCGCCGCCGGCGCAGAAGGCAGGCCCCGCGGCATCCAGGATCACGGCACCCACGGAGGGGTCGGCGGTGACCTCGTGAGCGAGGTCGCGCCAGCGCCGCCCCATCTCGAAGCCCATCGCGTTGAGCGAGGCGGGGCGGTTGAACGTGAGGCGCGCGAGCGCGCCGTCGCGCGTGTACAGGATCGAATCGGTCATCAGCGGCTCCTTGGGTCGGTCACGAAGGCGTTGGCCACGGATGCGGTCGCAGCGGGCGTCCCGCAATAACTCAGGAACGACGCCCCTCGCTGCGGACCCGGGCCGCGGAATTCCGCGGCCCGGCGTGCGGCAGGGACGCGCAACTCCTGAGTTATTGCGGCGAGGTCGTGGAGCATGCCGCGCGTCACTTCGGCGCCATGCGGATCGCGCCGTCGAGGCGGATCGTCTCGCCGTTGAGGTAGCCGTTGTCGACGATGTGGGCGACGAGCGCCGCGTACTCGTCGGGTCGGCCGAGGCGGGCCGGGTAGGGCACCTGCTCGCCGAGGCTCGCCTGGGCGGCTTCGGGCAGCCCCGCGAGCATGGGGGTCTCCATGATTCCCGGTGCGATCGTGCAGACGCGGATGCCGTAGCGCGCGAGCTCGCGCGCGATCGGCAGCGTCATCGCGTGCACTCCGCCCTTGCTCGCGGAGTACGCCGGCTGGCCGATCTGGCCGTCGAAGGCGGCGACGGATGCCGTGTTGATGATGACGCCGCGGTCGCCACCCTCGGTCGGCTCGGTCTTCGCGATCGCGGCGGAGCTTTGCGCGATGACGTTGTAGGTGCCGATGAGGTTGACCCGGATGATCCGCTCGAAGTGCGCGAGGTCGGTCGGCGCACCCTCGCGGTCGAGCACCTTCGCGGGCGGGGCGACGCCCGCGCAGTTGACGACGACGCGCAGCGGCCCGTGGTCGCCGGCCGCACCGACCGCGAAAGCGATCTGCTCGGGGTCGAGCACGTCGGCGGGAACGAAGGTCCCGCCGATCTCGGCCGCGCGCTCGGCTCCCGGCGACGTGGGCAGGTCGACGATCACGACGTGCGCGCCCGCGGCCGCGAGGCGGGTCGCGGTGGCGAACCCCAGACCGCTGGCACCGCCCGTGACGAGGGCGGATGCTCCGACGATGTCCATCTGTTCTCCTTCGAACGGGCGCTACCGCGTATCAGCATACGCGGTACTGAGTCTCACATGCGATCTTTTGCGGGATGCCTCCGCGTACCCCTCCATCTCAGCATGGGCCTGGCGACGGCGCGAGCTTCGGAGTTGACTGCGAGCATGGAGTTGCAGACCAAGCACGTGTACGACGAGGCATCCCCCGGCGACGGATACCGGGTGCTCACCGACCGGTTGTGGCCGCGGGGACTCTCGAAGGAGCGCGCCCACCTCGACGAGTGGGCGAAGGAGCTCGCCCCCTCGACCGAGCTGCGGACGGCGTTCCATCACGAGGGTCTGCCGTGGCCCGAGTTCGAGCAGCGCTTCCGCGCCGAACTCGCCGCCAACCCCGAGCTCGCCGAGCGCGCGGCAGCCTGGGCAGAGCACGACGTGGTCACGCTGCTGTACGGGTCGCACGACGCGCAGCACAATCAGGCGGTCGTGCTGCAGGAGGTGCTGGAGGCGAGGGCCGAGGGTCGCTGACCCGGCATCCGCTCGCCTTCATCGGTTCCGATACGCGGCTCGCGGGCCGTCACATGGGACGGACGAAGCTCGCCCACGCGCGTCACCCCGGCCCGAGGATGAAGTTCCACGTCCCCGCGGCGACGGCGGATGCCACGGCTACGGCCGAGATCGCCGCGCCGATCGCGACGAGGGCCCACTCGCGTCCGCCGAAGCGCGACTCGCGCGCCCACGTGCGTCGCCCGGGGGCGCCGAATCCGCGGGCCTCCATCGCGGTCGCGAGCTTCGATCCGCGCCGGATCGAGAGCACGAGCAGGGCGAACGCCATGCCGACGAACCGGCGCACACGCCCCCGGTCGGCGACACCCCGCGCCCGGCGCGCAAGCTCGAGCGCGCGCCAGTCGTCGAGGAAGAGCCCGACCATCCGCAGCCCGGCGAGCGCCCCGAGCACGAATCGCGCGGGCAGCCGCACGATCTGCGCGAGACCGTCGGCGAGATCGGTCGGGTCGACCGTGACGAACAGCACGACCGACGGCAGCGCGACCGCGAGCACGCGGAACAGCGTCGCGACCGCAAGTGTCAGCGAGCCCTCGCTGATGCGGATCACGAACCACTCGACGTACACCTGACCGGATGCCTCGCCGTACAGCGCGATCGTCAGCGCCGTCAGCGGCGCCGCGATCCACACCGGCAGCGTGCGCAGCCAGAACTCGCGCCAGCCGAGCCCCGCGAACAGGAACAGCAAGCTCTCGAGCACAAGCGCCACCGCCGCCGACACCCAGTCGAGCGTCAGGATCAGTGGCAGCGCGATCAGCGCGCTCGCGGCGAGCTTCGCGACGGGGTTGATCCCCGCGACCACCCCGGTGCGCGCACGCGTGTCGAGCAGGGTCATGTCGCCGCCCCCAGCACGAAGCGCCGCGCCTGCAGCGCGCGCACGACGGCGTCGTCGTGCGTGATCGTGACGATCGCGACGCCGTCGTCGCGCAGCGCGGCGAGCATCGCGACGAGCTCGGCCCAGGTGCGGGCATCCTGCCCGAACGTCGGCTCGTCGAGCACGAGTACGCGCGGCGCCGTCGCGAGGGCGGCCGCGACTGTCAGCCGCCGCTTCTCACCGCCCGACAGCGTGTACGGGTTGGCGCGCGCGAGCGGCGCAAGCCGCAACCGCTCGAGCAGTTCGCCGACGCGCGGCGCAATCACGTCGTCGGTCAGCCCCAGCGCGCGCGGACCGACCTCGAGCTCTTCGCGCACGGTCTTCGCGAGCAGCTGATGCTCGGGGTCCTGGAACACCATCCCGATGCGCGTCAGCAGCTCGCGTGACCGCCACGCGATCGGCGACCCTCCGGCGTCGCCGGCGAGAACGGATGCCGCGGTCACCTCCCCCGCGGCCGCCGGCAGCAGCCCCGCCAGCGTCAGCCCCAGCGTCGACTTGCCGGCGCCATTCGCGCCCACGATCGCGAGCGCCTCACCCGCCCGCACCTCCAGATCGATGCCCGACGCGACCGGCACACCGCGCACGCGCGCGACCGCGAGATCCCGCGCGTCGAGCAGCACCTCGCCGCCGACAGAAGAACCCGCAGGCCCCAAACCACCCACAGACCTCAAGCCACCCACAGAAGCCGGAACCACCGGCGGAATCCCCGGCACCCACACCCCGGCATCCGCCAGCTCGGCACCGCGCTCACCGAGCACCGCCTCCGGCGACCCGTCGGCGATCACGCCGTCGGGCCCGATCACGATGACGCGGGTCACGAGCGGCAGCCACACCTCGACGCGGTGCTCGACGACGACGAGCGACGCGCCGGTCTCGTCGAGCACGCGCTCGACGGCACCACGCACTTCGGCGACGCCGCCCGGGTCAAGGTTCGCCGTCGGCTCGTCCAGCAGCAGCAGGCCGGGCCGCATCGCGAGGGCGCCTGCGAGCGCGAGCCGCTGCTTCTGCCCGCCCGACAGCGCCTTGGTCGGCCGGTCGAGCGGGACGTCGAGCCCGACGGCATCCAGCGCCCAGCGAACCCGAGGCCAGATCTGCTCGCGCGGCACCCCGAGGTTCTCGCACCCGAACGCGACGTCGTCGCCCACGCGCGCGAGGATCATCTGCGCGTCGGGGTCTTGCAGCACGAGTCCGCTGCGTCCGCGGGATGCCGCGGCGAGCGCGCCGTCGACGAGCAGCTCGCCGTGCGACTCGCCCTCGTCTTCACCGCCGAGCACGCCCGCGAGTCCCTGCAGGAGCGTCGACTTGCCCGCGCCGGAGGCGCCGAGCAACAGCACGCGCTCACCGGGCTCGATGTGGAACGAGACGTCGCGCAGCGCCCATGCCCGCCGCGACGCGTGGCGCCAGCCCCAGCCGTGCGCGTCGACAGACGCCGGCGCGACGGACTCCACCCGCACGCCCGGGTCAGACCAGCGCGCGGCGCTCGCGCCCCGAGGCGAAGCGGTCGAGCGCGCCCGTTGCGGCGAGGCCCCGCGCGAGCACCCACGACAGGCCACCCGCGATGACGGCGCCCGAGACGACTGTGCTGATCAGGTAGACGGTCGTGAACGTGGCATCCGCCCCCGCGTACCAGAGGATCAGGTTGTTGATGCCGCCGGCGAACGCCGCAGCGGCACCGGCGACCAGCGCGACCGGCAGCGACCACGCCCGGTAGAGGAAGAGCAGGAAGATGATCTCGGCGCCGAGGCCCTGAACAAGCCCCGCCTCGATCGTGAGGAAGCCGCCCCACTGGTTGCCGACGAGCGCCGAAACGACCGCGGCGAGCGTCTCGACGTAGATCGCGGCGCCGGGCTTGCGAATGATGAGCGCCCCGAGCACGCCCGCAAACAGCCACGGCCCGTCGAGCAGGCCCTGCAGGCCCGGCAGCAGTGGGTCCAGCAGCGCCTTGGGTCCGAGATAGCCGAAGTTCCAAAGCAGGAAGATCAGGCCGGATGCCACGCCGATGACGCTGGCGACGACGATGTCGACGATGCGCCAGCGCAGGCGACCGAGGGCCGAGTTTGCGGCAGACGTGGGCCGAACGGTGGATGGGGACGCAGATGCGTGCATGTTCTCTCCTCCCTGCGCCGGCATGATCCGGATCAGGTTCGACGGTCGAAGCGTGGTTCGCTTCCTCTCAGCCCGGCTCACCGGACTCCCGTGGTTGTGTCGTTGAGTATAGCTGTGACCGGGTAGTTTTGGCGGGTGACCATGGAAGACGCGCCACCATCGTCACGTCGCGCGCGCCGTGAGCAGGCTGTCGCCACCGGCGAGATCGACGCACCGACGGGCACGGGCACGGATGCCTCCGACGCTGACACCCCCGACACCGACATCCTCCGCGCGGACGACGCCGTAGCATCCGTCCTTCGACCCACACCCACATCTGCCCCGGCCGGTCGCGTCGCTCTCGGCTGGATCGACGAGGACGCCGTCGCCGCGCGTCTCTCGCCGCAGGATCTGACCAGCTCGACGCATCCGTACGCGGCCGCCTACCCCGACCTGCTGGCCCGCCGCCCGCGCCGTTCACCGGTGCGAGCGGGCGTCGTCGCGCCGGTGCTCGGCACGCTCGGCCTGCTCGGCGCGTACGCCGCGACGACGCTGCTGTGGCCGCTGTACGCGGTCGCACCCGCCGTGGAGACCGTCGCGATCGCCGACATCACCTCCCCTGCGACGGCCGTCGTGTGGCCGACCGAAGGCTCGGCCGCGATCGGCGTCGCCGGCTTCGACGGATCACCCGCAACGACGACGGATGCCGTGCCGATGGCGAGCATCACGAAGCTTGTGACGGCGCTCATGATCGTCGAGGAGCTGCCGCTGTCCGTCGGCGAGAGCGGGCCTGAGTTCTCGTTCACCGCGCGCGATCGCCAGACGTATTACAACTACCTGGCGGCCGACGAGTCGGCGCTGAATGTGCCGGTCGGGGGAACGCTGACGGAGTATCAGATGCTCCAGGGCATCCTGATCGGCTCTGCCGGAAACTACACCGACCACTTGGCGAGCACCATCTGGCCCACCGACACCGTCTTCGCCGCGGCGGCGACGAACTGGCTGTCACGGCACAATCTGACCGGCATCACCGTCGTCGAGCCGACGGGAATCGAATCGGCCAACGTCGCCGACCCCGCCTCACTCATCACCCTCGCCCGGTATGCGATGGCCGATCCGGTGATCGCCGAAATCGTGCGCACACCGTCGGTGACCCTGCCGGGAGCCGGCGAGGTCGTCAACACGAACGACCTGCTGGCCGATCCCGAAGTCGTGGGGCTCAAGACCGGCACGCTCTACGGCGCCTACAACCTGCTCGCCGCGAAGGAGATCACCGTCGGCGACACAACCGTGCGCGTCTACGCGACGGCGCTCGCCCAGACCAGCGATGAGGCCCGCGACAGCGAGACGGCGAGGTTGCTGAGCGACGTCGCGGCCGAGGTCGCGCAACCGCGCGTCCTGCCGGCCGGCACCATCGCCGGTGTCGTGACGACCGCGTGGGGCGCGACGGCGAACATGGTGACGGATGACGAGGTGTCGCTGCTCCTGTGGAACGGCGCGACCGCCGCGGTCACGAGCGACCTCGCGCTCGGCGATGCGCGCGAGGCGAACGACACCGTCGGCTCGATCAGCACGAAGGGCCCGCTGGGCACGGCATCCACCGGCGTTCACCTCACGGCCGACATTCCGGGGCCGGATGCCCTCTGGCGCCTCACCCACCCACTCGAGCTCTTCGGCCTCGTCGACTGAGCCCGCCAGCAGCCCCGCGACCGCCGGGGCACGAGTCCCGTCGACAGCAACGCGATCATCGCGCCGAGGATCACGAGCGCGCGCTTCGCACCGTGCCCGAGCGGCACGACCCGCTGCACCGACTGCCGCAGCGTGACCGCGATGATGTCGGGCGACTGCACGTAGCGCTGCAGCGGGGCCCACGGCCCCTGCACGAGCACCGCGTCGCAGGTGGCAGGCTGGAGGGTGTCGGCCGGAGCCGGCGCCTCGCCCACGACCGGAGGTCACTCATGCAGCAGCGCCACATCGGAGAGTTCACCGTCTCGGCGATCGGTCTCGGCGGCATGCCGATGTCGATGAACGGCGACAATGAGTTTCCCGACCACGAGACGGCGATCGCGACCGTCCATGCCGCGCTGGATGCCGGGGTCACACTCATCGACACGGCCGATATCTACGCGCCCTCGTGGGATCTGATGGGTCACAACGAGCGGATCGTGCGGGATGCCCTGGCATCGTGGGACGGGGATCGCTCGGGCATCCTCGTGACGACCAAGGGCGGGATCACGCGCACCGCTGAGAAGGACTTCGGTCGCGACGGATCGCTCGCGTACCTGCGCAGCGCCGTCGAGCGCTCGCGCGAGAACCTCGGCGTCGACGTCATCGACCTGTACCAGTACCACCGACCCGACCGGTGGATGGTCTACGGCGAGATCATCAAGAACCTGGCGACGCTGAAATCGGAGGGACTGATCCGCGCGATCGGCATCTCGAACGCGAGCGTCGAAGAGATCGCCATCGCGCAGGAGGTGCTCGGCGAGGGCGAGCTTGTCAGCGTGCAGAACGAGTTCTCACCGCGGCATCCGGGTAGTTACGACGAGCTGCGCTACTGCCACGATCGCGGCATCGCGTTCTTGCCGTGGAGCCCCCTGGGTGGCACGGGTGGCGGCGGCCGCACGATCGGCGAGCGGTTCGGCGTGTTCCGCCAGATCGGCGACGCGCACGGCGTGAGCCCGCAGCAGGTCGTCCTGGCGTGGGAACTGTCGCTCAGCCCCGTCGTCGTGCCGATCCCCGGCGCGCGGCGCCCGGCATCCATCACCGACTCTGCACAGGCGGCCGACCTCGCGCTGAGCGACGACGAGCTCGCCCGCTGCTCGGTCGCCGTCGGACTCGAGGTCTGAGGGGCGGCCGCGCGGGCGATGTCTGAGGCGCGGCCGCGCGCGTCAGGGCGATGGCCCGGTCAGACGCGACGGTAGGTCGCGACCATCGGGCAATCGAAGGGATCGCGTGCGGCAAGCCCCACGCGGTTGAGGTAGTCGATCACGATCGCGTAGGAGCGTCCGAGCGACGTCTCGACATACGGCACGCCCAGCGTGGCGCACTGTTCGCGCACGATCGTCCGCGCGTGGGAGAGGTACGGGCGCGGCATGTTCGGGAACAGGTGGTGTTCAACCTGGTAGTTCAGCCCGCCCATGAGCCACGTCGCCCACCAGCCGCCGCGGATGTTGCGGGACGTGCGCACCTGCTTGCTGAAGAAGTCGAGCTTCGCATCCGGGGCGATGATCGCCATGCCCTTGTGGTTGGGCGCGAACGAGGCCCCCATGTACACACCGAAGACGGCCAGCTGGACACCCGCGAACGCGAACGCCATGCCGATCGGTAGGAAGACGAAGACGGGGACGACGAAGATCGAGAAGCGCAGTACCAGCAGGCTGATCTCGATCCAGCGACCCTTGACCTTCTCGCGGCTGGCGAGGTGACGGAAGGCGAGCGCGTGCAAGTTGAGACCCTCGAGTGTCAGCAGCGGAAAGAACAGCCACCCCTGCCGCTTCGTGATCCACCGGCGGAGGCCGCGGGCGCTCGCGGCATCCTCATCGAGGAACGAGATCGTGTCGATCTCGATATCGGGGTCCTTGCCGACCTTGTTGGGGTTGGCGTGATGGCGGGTGTGCTTCGTTGTCCACCACGAGTAGCTCATGCCGACGACCCCGTTGGCGAGCAGGCGCGCGAGCCGGTCGTTGCCGGGTCCGGAGGAGAGGATCTGCCGGTGGGCTGCTTCGTGGCCGAGGAAGGCGACCTGCGTGAACAGGATGCCGAGGGCGCCGGCGATCAGCAGTTGGAACCAGCTGTGCCCGAACAGGATGAAACCCGTGATGCACCCGGCGAAGCCGAGAGCGAGGGCGGTGCCGACGATCGCGTAGAACCACGGGGTACGTCGCAGCAGGCCCATCTCGCGGACGACCTGTGCGACATCGGTGAAAGCGCGGGTCAAGTGCGGGAACTCTGCTGTGCCCGCGTACGTCTGCCGGACGGGTCCGAGGCGAGCCTCGGTAAGTGACGAAGAGATGATCTGCCCCCGGATGTTCGGGGCCCTGAGGCCGAGAAGCCATGGGCTGCTGCCGATCGCTGTGGCCTACCGTACGGGCAACGACATGGCCGGCGCGGCATGAAGGCGGATTGAGGGCGAATCCTCAGGACCGCCGGCCGCCGACCACCGCCGAATCGAGGTCTGAGGGGGTCTACTGCTGCCGGGGAAGCACGGTCAGCACGCGTTGCACGTGCTCGCGGAACTCGGCCATGAAGCCGCGGAGGAACTCTTCGGTGCTCGGGTTGTGCACCGTGCCGTCGGCCGCGAAGACCTCTGGCGAGAAGGTGATGTAGGCCTCCGGCGCGGTCATCTGGCGGGCGTTGCAGAAGCTGAGCACACCGCGCAGACTCTGCTGGGCCACCGCCGTGCCGATCTGACCGATGGATGCCCCGATGACAGCAGCGGGAATGTGGTCGAAGGAGTTCTGCCCCCACGGGCGGGAGGCCCAGTCGATCGCGTTCTTCAGGCCACCGGGGATGGAACGGTTGTATTCGGGGGTCACGAACAGCACGGCATCCGAGGTCTCGATCGCGTGCTTGAGGGCGACCGCCGCCGCCGGGTAGTCGGCGTCATAGTCCGGGCTGTAGAGCGGGAGGTCCCGGATCGGGATCTCGGTGAACTCGAGGTCGTCGGGCGCGAGTCGGATCAGCGCCGACGCGAGCACCCGGTTGATCGAGGTCGAGGAGAGGCTCCCGACGAAGTATCCGACCTTGTACGACATGTTGTTGCTCCCATCGCTGCGGTCCTGACCGGACGTGTGGCCAGTATGCGTCGCCGCCGCGCGGCGCACCAGCCCCTTGGGGTTGGACTTCGCGCGCGCGGCCCGGCACGAAGTTGGCGCAACACGCGGCTACCCCCGTGGAGTTCTCGCGTGTCGCGCCAACTTCTTGGCGCTGCAAGCCTCGCGCACCCTCGGCGCGTGCTTTCGAGCGACCGCTGGATACCCTGGCATCCAGCGGTGTTTTTCGCACCCGCGCGCGTGTCGTAAGATAGACGACGGTGACGTGTCCGAGCGGCCGAAGGTGCAACTCTCGAAAAGTTGTGTAGGGTAACCCCCTACCGTGGGTTCAAATCCCACCGTCACCGCCAGAAAAACACCATATCAGCGCTCCTTTCGAGGGGCGCTGATTGGCGTTTGGGTAAAGAATGGGTATGAATTCTTTACCCATTCCCGCTCGCAGAGGCCCGAGATCGCCGCCGAGGCTTCGCGTATTCCCGCCTGTCACCAGGACTTTCCTACGGCTGGCAACCCTCACTTACGGTGGGAATCTCGCCCACGGTAGGTGACGTGCATTCGATCGGCGTGCGCCGGTGTGTTTGTTGGCCTCTCGACAGGCCACCGGCGGTCGCAGGCGTAGTCAGAATTGGCCACGCGATTGACGTACCTCGATCGGGCATCATTCCGGGCGGCTCAATCGAGCGGCCGCTCCTTTCGCCCTTGAAGATGTGACAGTCGCTCTCGCGGATGTACGGTTCACCACCGGCTAACGACACTCCCTGAGCTGCACGCCACGCAGCCTCCTGCGCAGCGGGCGCTGCATCCTGCCGGCGTGCGGTCGAGCTCGCATCGCGAGGGTCGGGATGGTGACTAGCGGGTTCAAGTGACGATCAGGGACTGGGCTGCACATGGCTGGTGCCCTCGCCGGCAATCATCAGCCCGCGGTCGCCGCGGCGCGAGCCCGAGGGCGACACGCGGCAATGTCCGACGCGGACTGTGTCGACACCCGCCGCGACCCGGCGCTCGTTCGCGATGAGATCCGGGGCTTCGACGTACCGTTCGTTCGAGTCCTGGGAGGCGAGTACAGGCCGATAGTCGGGGTGCAGAACATGTGAGGGCTACCTCGTCTTGGGACCGCAGAGGCCGCAGCTCGGCGCCCTTACCTCCGCGGTCGGCGCCGCCCTTTTGCCCCACACGAGCCACCCGTGCGCCTCCCGGACCCTGGCTGATTATGCCGCGAGACCGGACGGACCCCGCTACTTCATTACGCCCTTCGCTTGGCGAGCCTTCGTAGTCTGATGACGGTGCCGCCAGACTCCCGCATTCGCCAGACGGCCATTTCTTCGCTGACTCCATATTGCATGGCGAGTCCAGACGGCGCGCCACCACGGATGGCGTGCGAACGGGCCGCGGCGGCGGGGATCAGGAGAGCGCCTCCGAGCTCGGCAGCCTCTCGCTCGTGCTCGGACGACGCGCCACACTTTCCTTTCTGATCCATCCAAGATCCATTCAGACGATGCTCGCCCAAGATGTGCGCGATCTCATGGGTGAGGTCCGAGAGTATGCGTGGGGGGCTGTGGACGTGGTTGTAGAGAATCACATGACCTTCACCCTCGCGTAGGAGGGCTGCAGACCAGAGGTGGGGAGCCTCGACGGTGAAGCGTCTCAATGCCACTGGGTCATCGGTCGCCTGCGCAAGGGACAGGACGGGGACTCCCCACAGGGCTGACCAGCGGGGCACGTCGAATGGCTCGCTGGGTGTGAGTCCTATCTCATCTCGAACCTCGGTTGCGAGTCGGGCGAGCGCGGCCTTGTTCACGTCAGTTTGCGGGTCGGGTGCTCCGAAGAACCTGCAGACCGGACTTGAACACGTTCTCGAGCAAGGTCTTGTCGGTCTCGGTGAGGTCCTTCCGGGCGCGCAGAAGCGCCGCGACCTCACTCATCAATTCCGGCTCAGACTCCGTCCGCACGGTCGAGCCCAAGAAGTCGTCGGCCGACATCTTCAGCCACTGCGTGATTTGCACGAACGCGTCTAGGTCCGGTCGCTGCCCGTTCCGCAGCCGAGACAGTAACGAGGGACTCACTCCAATCTGACTCGCGGCTTGGCGCCATGAAATGTTCTCGGACTCGATCCTCGCGCTGAGCACGGCAGCAAGACGGCCGACATCAATGTGGGTAGGCATGTCGCTTCTCTCTTTCTGCGATGGTACGACACCGACCTGGTGTTGCGCTACTGAAACACTTCCGGTACCTTGAGTGTTGCAGTAGCAAAACACTGTCCCTCAAGAGAAAGGCTGTCATGTCCATCACCACGCAGGACCCGCGTCACGAAGATGCGGGACGGCGCCCGAAGATCGCGATCACCATCGATGGGGCGAGATTCACTACCCGCGATGACGACCAGGAAGCGGCCAGCCTTCTTCGCCTGGCGGGCCGTGATCCGAAGTCATGGAACCTCGCACGCCTGGTGCCCAGCGGCGAGCCGCAGCGGTTCAAGGACGGCAAGGTCATCGATCTCCGCGACGGCGATGCCTTCATCTCCGTCAAGCAGCGCGTCGAGTTGACCATCGTGATCGATGGCGAGTCCTTCACCACGAAGGATGATGATCAAGAAGCGGCCGCGCTGCTTCGCCTGGCAGGACTCAACCCGAACGAGTACGACCTCGCTCGAGTCCGCGACGGCGAAGAGCCGAAGGTCTACAAGGACACCAAGATCGTTGAGCTCCGCGACGGCGATGTCTTCGTCTCGGTGAAGCAGAGCAGCCCGGTCGCCTGATGGATGCCCAGGTCAGCTCCCCCGTCGCCGCGTTCATTGCGGACCTCGCCGAGCAAGGTATTCATGCGCGAGTAAACGGACCCGCTGTGGTCTACGAGGTTGTCGCGGTGACGGGGGCGCTGGCAGGTCAGTCCGTCTCGACCGCTGTGAGCATCAATGAGCTAGGGGGGTGGCCCGCGGCGCCGCCGCACTGGATTCATTTTCCGGCGAACGTGCAGTTCGCTTCCACGAACACCGACCTCATCGACTGTTTAGAGGGCTGGACGCGACATTCTCGAGACATCGGGAACTGGAGTATGGACCGGCCTGCGATAGCCAACTGGCTTGCGCATGTGCGGGGAGTCCTAGGAGGGGTATCGGCATGACAATCTCAATCGCTATGACACAAGAGCTCTCCAACGAACTCGAAGCACACCTCGCTCGCGCCGATGGGCAAGAGGATGTGGTCATCGCAACTTACGTCTGGTCGACGGGCAACACGCGACGCACCGCCATCCTGGGTCGGGCAGTCATGCCGGCTCCAGGCGAACGCAAAGTCCACGGCAATGCGTCGTTCACGGGCGGGTATGTCGTGAGAGCTGCCACCGAAGCGCGCGAACGGAGCGAGGGCATCGTGCTGCTGCACTCACATCCGGATGCCACGGGCTGGCAGGGGCTTAGTGGGCCCGACCACAACACGGAGTCCGAGTACGAACGCGTCGCACGTTCTATCACCGGCCTCCCTCTCGTCGGCATGACGCTCGGGACTCGGGGGAGCAGTTGGTCCGGCAGGGTCTGGGAAACCAGCGCGGAGCCAACCCACGCGGAGTCGGTGCGTGTCTCTGGTTCGACCCTGAGGGTAACGTGGAACGAAGACCGGCGCCGCGCGCCACGCGCCACTGAGTACCAGCGCCGGACTGTGGCCGCGTGGGGTGAGTCCATCCAGCGCGACATCGCGCGGCTCAAGGTCCTCGTCGTGGGCGTTGGCAGCGTAGGCCTGGATATCGCGGCAAGGATCGCAGCCACCGGTGTCGAGCATCTTGGCGTGATGGATGTGGACGTCGTCGAGGAGTTGAATCTTGATCGAATGATTGGGGCAACCCGTGAGGATGCCCGTGAGCGTCGATTGAAGACGGAGGTCGCCGCGCGAGTCGCGCGAACGGCTGCCACTGCTACCGATTTCGAGCTGCAGACCCACGACGTGAGCATCACCACTCCTGAAGGCTTGGCTGCGGCTCTGGACTACGACGTGATCTTTTCGTGCGTCGACCGACCGTGGCCTCGTGCGGTGCTCAATTCCGTGGCGTACGCCGACCTCATTCCGGTCATTGACGGGGGTATCGCAATCGATACTCTCCCTGACGGCCGAATGCGCGGCGCGACGTGGAAGACGCACGCCATCGTTCCGGGTCGGCCGTGCATGCAGTGCAATGGGCAGCTCCGTGTGAACGAGCTCACGCTGGATCGTGCGGGCCTGCTTGATAGCCCGAAGTACATTCGCCAGTCCGGCATCCAGCCCGGTACAGGTGCACCCAATGTCGCCGCGCTGGCCGCGTCCGTAAGCGCAGGAATGCTTGCCACGTTCGTCAGCTTGGTGGCAGCACCTGCCGGAATCGGAGTCCCGGCTCCGCTGCGGTACGCGTTGGCGGTTCACCAGCTCGAACATCTGCCCGCGACGAGCGGGATGTTCTGCACCTACGAGAAGGGGACGGCGCTGGGCGACAAGCGCCTCAGCCTCGTGTCCAACTCTTGCTCTCCGACGAGCCAGCGTACTGACTCGCGGCGGGGACGTCTCCGCCGATGTGCGCGGCGGTTGTTGGCCGCGTTCACCGGTCGGCTGGCTCGCTTGGCGGAAAGGACCGGGTAGTAGACCTGCGGCTTGGCTGCTGATGGCGGCGCAGCGCGCTCGGTACTATGCCGCTAGAGTTCGGAGGTCGAGTATTTCTGTGTAGGGAGACACATGGAAGCCCGCCCATCCAAGAAGCCTGCGCGCGCAGCGGAGCCGAAGCCTTCAGCCGGTGAACCGGTCCAAGATGCGCTCCCGGTCGACGAGCCGCTGACAGCTGACGATTCAGTCGACGACAAGGTGCGTTCCGAGAACGCAGATGGGGCTTCGGATCCCGTCGACGAATCGACGTCGCCTGCGGACTGGGACGTGCTGATGCTCCTCCAGATGGGACCTGGCGCCAACAGTTCGCTGATGCGACCAGTCGTGCAGGACATAATCCAGCGACTCGGGGGGCTCGATGCACCGCGAGAGCCTGGCTCTCGCATCGATGTCTGGCTGGATTCCCCTGGAGGGGATGCTCACGCAGCGTACAAGCTCGGTCTCTATTTGCGATCGCGGTTCGAAGTTGTCAACTTCGTCATCGTTGACTACGCCAAGAGTGCGGCCACGCTGCTCGCGCACGCAGGCGACGAGATCTTCATGGGGCCGGCCGCAGAGCTTGGCCCGCTTGACACTCAAGAGAGCCGCGAAGGCGAGGTTCGGATGCGCTCGAACCTCGACACCGCAAATACCATCGACAACGTTTACTTCCAGGTCGTTTCGAACGCCATCGCGGCGGGCAGCGAGATTCTGCGATCCACCGCGTTGACTCGAGAACAGACCATTCAGCATGTGCTCGACTTCTCAGCCCAGTTCGCCAGGCCGCTTCTCGAGCAAATCGATCTAGTTGCCGTGAACGCCGCGAGCACCAGCCTCGACGTCGCGATTGAATACGGAGCCCGGCTACTGTCATACCGTCACAATCGGACCGGGTTCGCTTCCGCCAAGGCACGCATGTCTCAACTCGTTCGCGGATACCCCACGCACGGGTACGTAATCGACCGCGATGAGGCGCGAGACGGGCTGGGCCTACCAGTGAAAAATCTGGAGGACTACGGGCTGTTGTCTCAACTCGATGCTGTCTATGCTGGCGCTCAAAGCCAGCAAATGAACATCATCGAAATAACTAAAGCGTCAGCCATCGTTCGAGTCTCTGAGGAGGAAGAGCATGTGGAGCCTGAAGCAGGGACCGAGCCCGGAGCAGCATGAAACGCGGAGCGCCCGGTCGAGCTACGTCTTCAAGACCCGAAGAGAGGCGGGCTACGCCGCTCTCGACCGGATCCATGCTCGCAACGAGGCTCGACAGGGGCGGGTTACGGGCGAATGGCGGCGCGCGCTCCGCGAAGGGCGGTAAGTCCGCTTTGAACGGCCGTGGTGAACAAGGCCGTTCAATGCGGCGACGGTCCCCTAGGACGTGTCTGACAAAGGTTGAGGGGTCTGGCTGAGAATCTCGACGGGTGTCGCGGTTTCGATTGCTGCCGGATGCAAAAGGGGCGTTGATCCGGGAGATGCTGCCGCCGACCACTGGCGGCCGGGGCCGAAGTTCCCGGATGGGCGGCCGATGGTCGAGCGCAGCGCACCGCACCTTGACGTCCCGCACGGCTTGTCGAACGCTTCGCGTTCAACGAGCTTCGCCGGGTCGCACCCCGCTCGGGGACCGGAGATTTCAGAGGGGATCGCCGTTGCAGTGCGTGAGGTGGCGCAGGTGGTCGCGAACCAGCTGACACCGTCGCAGTTCCCGCTGGCGAGTGTTACCGCGTTCCTCTGTGGGCGCCATCGACGATCGCGAAACGCCCAGCAAGTACGAATCGGTCCCGCTCAGGTGAGTATTCGCGCTTCTGAGGGCCGCTGATATTGGGGTTCGGGGCCACCCTGCCGTCGACGCGATCGCGTCGTTGAGGGCCACCGAGTATTGGGGTTCGGGGCCGCTTTCTTAGGCTCCTTCTGCCGCGTGGCTGATCACGCGGCAGAAGGAGTGATTCGGATGGTACGCAAGATCAAGGCGAAGCTTGTGCTTCGGTTGCGCTCGGAGGGGCTCACGGGTCGGCAGATCGCCGCGCAGGGTATGTCCCGCACCAGCGTGGCGATGGTGCTCGATGCCGCTGACCGGGAGGGCATCGGCTGGGACGACGTCGCCGCGCTCGATGAGGCGGACGTGTATGCGCGGCTGTTCCCCGGGCGGGGTGAGCATGACAGTGTTCACGCGCAGCCGGACTGGGAGAAGGTCCATAAGGAGCTCGCGAAGGTCGGGGTCACGTTGAAGCTGCTGCACGGCGAGTATGTCGACGCCTGCCGCAGTAGGGGTGAGACGGCGATGGGGTACGACAGGTTCTGCAAGTCGTATCAGCGTCACGTGCTGGTGATCGGGGCGGCGTCGCGGGTCGGTCACAAGGCCGGGCAGACGGTCGAAGTCGACTGGTCCGGGAAGACGATGCGGCTCACTGATCCGGTCACCGGCCAGGCGATGAGGGTCTACTTGTTCGTCGCGACGCTGCCGTTCTCCCGCTATGCGTTCGTTGAACCGGCCCTGGATATGCGGCAGGACACTTGGTTGCGGGCGAACGCGGCGATGTTCGACTGGTTCGGCGGCAGCGTCCCCAGGATCGTGCCGGACAACCTGAAGACCGGGGTGATCAAGCACCCTGCCGAGGGTGAGGTCGTGCTCAACGACGCGTATCGGGAACTCGCTGCGCACTACTCCGCGGCGGTGCTGCCGGGCCGGCCCGCGAAACCGAAAGACAAGGCGAGCGTCGAGAACACTGTCGGCAACGTCGCAACAGCGGTGATCGCCACGCTCCGTGACCGCACCTTCGCGACGCTGCCGGAGCTTCGCGCGGTGATCCGTGAGCGGGTCACCGCTTACAACGCCGAGCCGTTCCAGAAGCGCGCCGGGTCCAGACTCTCCGTGTTCGAGGCAGAGGAGAAGCCGCTGCTACGGCCGCTGCCGGCCGTCGGGTTCGAGATCTCCCGATGGCACTACGGACGCAAGGTTCAGCGCAACGGGCACGTGGTGTTCGAGCGGAACTTCTACTCCGTCCCCTACGCCAACATCGGAGGCAACGTCGACCTGCGCGTCACCGACACCACCCTCGAGGTGTTCGCCGCCGATCAGCGGCTCACCAGCCATCTCCTCGCCCCAGCCGGGGTGATCAACGAGTACCGCACGCACGACTCGGATCTGCCCGACGGACCCCAGTATCGGCAATGGGACGCGGAGCGGGTTCGGGAGTGGGCAGCTCGGATCGGGGAGAACACCACGACGATCGTGAACCGCATCTTCGAGTCCGTCCCGGTCGACGAGCAGGGCTTGGACGCTGCGCTGGCCGTGTTGCGGATGACTCGCCGCTACTCGGCCGCGCGGGTCGAAGCTGCTGCTGGGATCGCGCTGCAGTCGCGGGTGAGGTCGCCCAGGTATGCGCATCTGCGGCCGATCCTGGACTCCAATCAGGACCAGAACGGCAGACGGCAAACGAGGTTCGAACCATCCGTCTGGGAGGAGCCGGCAGGCTACGTCCGCGGCGCCGACTACTACGCCGGAGGCACCCGATGAGCCGGCTCGACTCCGAGACGAAACGGAAGCTGCGGGAGATGGGCATCTCCGCCCTGGTCGACGCGATCGACATCCAAGACGATGCCCTCACGATGGGGATGGTGTTCGAAGAGCGCATCAAGCTCGCCGTCGACGACGCCCACGCCGCGTTCACCCACGCGAAAGTCGAGGGCCTCATCCGGCGGGCGGGGCTCCGATACCCGAACGCGGACCTGCGCAGGGTCGACCTGCTCGAACAACGCGGCCTCGACCGGGGTGTGATCGCGCAGCTCGGGACCTGCCAGTTCATCAGCAGGCAGCAAAACGTGGTGTTCCAAGGGTTCACCGGATCCGGGAAGAGCTACCTCGGATCGGCGCTGGCGAAACAGGCCTGTCAGCACCGCTACCGAGCGCACTACATCCGCATGCCCGACCTCGAAGAGACCTGGGCCGCCGCGAAAGACAAGCCCGCCGGCAGGGAGAAGTGGCTGCGGAAATACAGCACGTTCACGCTCCTCGTGATCGATGAATGGCTGCTCGACCCACCCACCGACGACGTTCGATCCATGCTGCTCGAGCTCCTCGAACGCCGATACGACGCGACCTCGACGGTGTTCTGCACCCAGTACGCGAAGAAGGACTGGCACCAGCGCCTTGGCTCCGGGGTCCACGCCGACGCGATCATGGACCGCATCGTCCACAACACCCTCTGGATCGAGACCGGCGACGTCAACATGCGCGAACAGACCGCCGCGTCCAGCTGAGTCGGCGCCGGTGAGCGTCGCGCCCGCGGGGGTGGCGCTCACCGGCAATCCCCCTGGCCCCGAGAGCAAATATCGGCTGGCCCCGAACCGCAATAATCAGTGGCCCTCAAGACTCCAAATACTCACTCAGGGGCAATGCTCGCAAAGGGATCGCGGTGCTCCGGCGGGAGTCGTCGCCGACCAAGTTGCAGTCGCGGCCGACCCCTGTGAACTGGCTCGCGGCGAGCCCTAGACCACAGGTTCCTTCCACCGATCGTCGCACCGTAGATTTTCTGCGCTCCAGGACTTGCACGTCCAAGGCCGCCTATACAGCTCATTTCAAGCTGCGTCATGAGGACGATGCGGAGTGGCAAACCGCGGCAGTAGATGTCAGAAGTCCATTCCACCCCTCGGGTCGCCGATGTTGACCCGGACATCCTCACGCTCCTCGGCGACGACGGCCTCGGTCGTCAGGAACAGACCGGCGATCGACGCGGCGTTCTGCAGCGCCGAGCGCGTCACCTTGGCCGGGTCGATGATGCCCAGTGTGAACAGGTCACCGAACTCGCCGGTCGCGGCGTTGAGGCCCCAGCCCGTGGGCAGCTCGGCAACCTTTTTCGCGACGACGTCAGGATCGAGACCCGCGTTCAGCGCAATCTGCTTAAGTGGCGCGTCGAGCGCGACGCGAACGATGTTCGCACCGGTCGCCTCGTCACCCGAGAGCTCGAGGCTTCCGAAGGCGACCTTGCCGGCCTGGATCAGCGCAACGCCACCACCGGCGACGATGCCCTCCTCGACGGCCGCCTTCGCATAGCGGACGGCGTCACTGATGCGGTGCTTGCGCTCCTCGAGCTCGACCTCGGTCGCCGCACCCACCTTGATGACGACCACGCCGCTGGCGAGCTTGGCCAGGCGCTTCTGGAGCGTCTCACGGTCGTAGTCGCTGCCGGCGCTCTCGGTCTCTCGACGGATCTGGGTCACGCGCCTCTCGAGCTGCGCGTGGTCGCCGGCTCCCTCGACGATCGTGGTCTCGTCCTTCGTGATGATGATCTCGCGGGCACGGCCGAGATGTTCCAGGGTGGCGTTCGCGAGATTGAGACCGACGTCCCGGCTGACCACCTGTCCTCCGGTGACGATCGCGATGTCCTGCAGCTGCGCCCTGCGACTGTCGCCGAAGCCGGGAGCCTTGACGGCCGCCGACCGGAAGATGCCGCGGATCTTGTTGAGCACGAGCGTCGCGAGAGCCTCGCCCTCGACGTCCTCGGCGATGATGACGAGCTCCTTGCCGTCCTCAATCACCTTATCCACGATCGGCAGAAGGTCCTTGATGCTCGAGATCTTCCGATCCGCGATCAATATGTAAGGGTTCTCGAAGACCGCTTCCTGGCGCTCCGGGTCCGTAACGAAGTAGGGGTTGATGTAGCCCTTGTCGAAGCGCATCCCGGACATTTGAGACAACGACGCAGCTTCGGGCAACGACCCTGCCTCTACGACAATGGCGCCTGCCATGCCGACTTTGTCAATCGCCTCGGCGATGAGCTCGCCGATTTCGGGGTCGCCGGCGGAGATGGACGCGGTGGCGGCGATCGCCTCTTTGGTCTCGACTTCCTTGGCGTCCTCGAGCAGTTGGGTCGTGATGGCCTGGACGGCCTTCTCGATGCCCTTGTTTAGCGAGATGGGGTCGGCGCCGGCGGCCACGTTGCGCAGTCCCTCGCGCACGAGCGCCTGAGCGAGCACCGTGGCGGTCGTCGCGCCGTCACCGGCGACGTCGTCCGTCTTCTTGGCGACCTCCTTAACGAGCTCCGCGCCGATCTTCTCGTACGGGTCGTCGAGCTCGATCTCCTTGGCGATGGAGACACCGTCGTTCGTGATCGTGGGGGCGCCCCACTTCTTCTCGAGCACGACGTTGCGACCGCGCGGGCCGAGGGTCACCTTGACGGCGTCGGCCAGTGTGTTCAGGCCGCGCTCGAGACCTCGACGGGCCTCCTCATCGAAAGCGATAATCCTCCCCCGGCCGAGTGCCCGGCTCGATCGAACGACAGCAGCGGTGGTCGACTCCGCCGCGGCCCGGCCCGTGGCAGCAATTGGCTCACGGGCCACCGCAGTCTTCGCTTCTGCGAGGTCGCCGACGCTCTCCTGAATCCCAGACGGGTCAAGTTTGTTGATACGCGCCCGTACCGCGGCCGCCTCATCGACTCGACCGAGCATTTCAAGGTTTCTTGCGCGCACTTCGAGAACTGCGTTTAGCGCGTCGGTCTGACTTGCCATCGTTCGTCACCTCCCCCACCGATATGGTGCCGTCGGTGTAATCCTTCATCAACGATTCGGCCATCAGGCGATCCGCATGAGTCGGCCAGTTTGAGGTCAGCAACCCGTTCAAGATTCTCGCGCCCTCGACGACTAGACCCGGATCGCCGGATCTGATCCACTCAGCGGCCTTCCCATATCGCTCGAATCCGTGTGAGCGGGCACCCTGAGCGCGCGTGATCGCATTCCCCTGTGCTGCAATCAGGCTGGCGACGACTGCGCTCAGCAGTGCAAGGACGGCAGCGATCAATGTGGCAACAGCGCCTGGATCACCAGCTGCCCATGCCACGAAGTCACCCCAGGGCCCAGCCGACACCGCCGTAGTTGTCGTCGGCGAGGGCGTCGGATTCACGGCAAGAGCTTATCGGCCGACCTGACCGCTCAGGTCACGCGTCAGGACCTCGGTCCCGACGCTGAGTAGCCGCATGGTCGGAGCACATAACGGGCTCAACTCGACGTCTAGCCTGATGCCCGCAAAGGGATCCCCTTACGGGCATGCGATCTGGGCTGACGCCTGTGACCGAGTGTTCAGTGCGCGCTGTATAGTTCAGTCCATGCTGACTATTGCTTCGCGTCTCGACGTGATGAACCGCCTGGGTCGTGCACTGGCCGACCCCACTCGATCCCGGATCATCTTGACCCTGCTCGACCATCCCGCTTACCCGGCGGAACTGGCCCGAGATCTGGACCTGACACGCCCGAACGTGTCCAACCACCTGGCATGCCTGCGCGATTGCGGGATCGTCGTCTCCGAGCCCGAGGGTCGTCGGACACGATATGACATCGCCGATTCGCACCTGGCGCAGGCGCTGACGGCACTGGTCGATGCCACCCTGGCAGTGGACGAAGACGCCCCGTGCATCGATCCCGCCTGCTCGCTTCCCGGATGCGACGCAGCTGGGGAGGGCGCATGATCCTCACCTCGGTCTTGCAGGCGATGGGCCTGTTCGCAGCGACCAACATCGACGACATCATCGTGCTCTCCCTCTTCTTCGCGCGAGGGGCAGGCCAGCGCGGCACTACCGCCCGCATTCTGGCCGGCCAGTACCTCGGATTCGCCGGCATCCTCGGTGCCGCGGTCCTGGTGACCATCGGTGCCGGAGCATTCCTGCCCTCGGCAGCCATCCCGTACTTCGGTCTCATCCCTCTGGGCCTCGGCCTCTGGGCCGCATGGCAGGCCTGGCGCGGAGACGATGATGACGATGACGACGAGGCCAAGGTTGCCGGCAAGAAGGTCGGCGTGTGGACAGTCGCAGGCGTCACCCTTGCCAACGGCGGCGACAACATCGGCGTCTACACCCCTGTCTTCCTCAGCGTGGAACCTCTCGCAGTAGTCGCCTACTGCATCGTCTTCCTCGCGCTCGTCGCGGTCCTGGTGGCCCTGGCAAAGTTCGTCGCCACCCGCCCCCCGATCGCCGAAGTGCTCGAACGCTGGGAGCACATCCTCTTCCCCATCGTTCTCATCGGCCTCGGCATCGTGATCCTCGTCAGCGGCGGAGCCTTCGGACTCTGACGTAGCGGCAGCGATCCAAACGGCCCCGACCGGGCGCACCCCTCTCGGTTCAGACCGCGACACCTACCTGCAGCCAGTCCTGCGTGATCGCGGCAACAAGTGACTTTGTCAACCTGATTTGGCCCCGGGGTGACGGTTTGAAGTGGCCCCGTCGTGGCGGCGGGTCGATGTGGGTGGCTGTCTGTTGTCAGGCGCAGCAGGAAGTGGGGAGTTCGTTGCGGAAGAGGTTCGCAGTGAGGCGGATGCCTTCGGCCATGGTGAGGTACGGGGCCCAGGTGTCGGCGAGTTGGGTGACGGTGAATCCGGCTTTGATGGCGTAGGTCGCGGCGAGCATCATCTCGCCGGCGGTGTCGGCGAGGGCGTGGACTCCGAGGACTTTGCCGGTGTCGGCGTCGGCGACGATCTTGATGCCGCCGCGGGTGTTGTGGTTGGCGATGGCTCTGGGCACGTCGGCCAGTCGCAGGTATCGGCAGGCGCATCTGTATCCGGCGGCGATGGCTTCGGCTTCGGTGATCCCGGCCGAGGCGAGTTGGGGTGAGGTGAACAGGACGGAGGGCAACCCGGTGTAGTCGACCTGCTCAGAGTGACCGAGGGCGTTGTGTGCGGCGATCTTCCCGGTCCTCGCGGCGACGTACACGTACTGGGGCACGTCGGTGACGTCGCCGGCGGCGAACACCGCCGGGTTCGTGGTCCGCTGTTGTTCGTCGACAATGATGAAGCCGCGGGTGTCGGTCGCGATGCCCGCAGTGGCGAGGCCGAGCCCGTCGGTGCGGGGGGTGCGGCCGGTGGCGACGAGGACGCGTTCACCGGTAGCTACTTTCCCGGTGCGGGTGAGGACTCGGACCAGGTCGTCGTGTGGGGTGATCGTTGCGGCGCGGTCGCCTATGACGGTGATTCCGTCGGTCAGGAAGGCTTTGCGGAGCTCGGAGGAGAGTTCTGGTTCGGCGTGCGGGGCGAGCCGGCCGATGATGGTGACCTCGACCCCGAGCCGGGCGAACAGCTGGGCCTGTTCGAGGCCGACGAATCCGCCGCCGATCACCACGAGCGAAGCGGGCAGCTCGGTGAGTTCCATCGCCGTGGTCGACGTGAGGTAATCGATCTGCTCGAGGCCGGGGATCGTTGGGATGGTCGGTTCGGCGCCGGTGGCGATGAGATACGACTTGGCGCGAACCGGTCGTCCATCGACGAGCAGTGTTGAGGGATCGGTGAATGTTGCGGTGCCGGGGAGGATGTCGAACCCGTAGGCGGCGACGATGTCGGCGTACTTGGTCTGGCGGAGCATGCCGACCAGCTCATCCTTCTGCTGCACGAGCGCGCCGAGGTCGACGGCCCCAGCGGAGGTGGCGGCGCCGGGGAACGGGTTCGTGAGCGCGGCGTGGCGGGTGTGCGCGGCCGCGAGGAGTGTCTTGGAGGGCACGCAACCCACGTTCACGCAGGTGCCACCGAGCGTGCCCGATTCGATGGCGACCACGCTCGCCCCCTCGAGTCGGGCGTGGATCGCCGCGGACATCGCCGCGCCGCCCGTCCCGACCACCGCAAGATCGAACTCGTTGTGCTGAGTCATGATGCCTCCTCGGGTGGACCGGGCCACACGTGCGGCCCTATGCGACAGAATGGACCTTCAAGCATGCTTGAAGGTCAAACTGACGGTGGAGGTGTCACGATGCGGATCGGAGAACTCGCGGAGAAGGCGAGGACGAGACCGTCGACGCTGCGGTACTACGAGGAGCGCGGGCTGCTGCAACCGCCGGAGCGCACCCCGGCCGGGTACCGCAGCTATGGTGACGAGACGGTGCAGCGGCTCGAGTTCATCGATCGGGCTCGCGCGGCGGGGCTCACCCTTGCGCAGACCGCGGAGATCCTCGATGTTCGCGACACGGGTGGTTCGCCGTGCGCTCACGTGCTGGATTTCCTTGACCGCCGGCTCGTGGAGATTGATGAGCAGCTCGAGCAGCTGCGCGCCCTACGAGGGAGCATCGTCGAGCTTCGGGCGCACGCGACGGCAACGGCGTCCGAAGCCTGCACGCCGGAGTCCATCTGCCGCTACCTCTGATGACTTTCGGATCGCTACTGCCGCTGGCGGGTGTGGTTGAGGCGGTACGAGGTGGTGCCGGTTTCGATGATGGTGCCGTTGAACGTGAGCCGGTCGACGATTGCCGCACACAGGCGCGGGTCAGTGAAGGTCTTCGTCCACCCGCTGAACGACTCGTTGGATGCGATCGCGACGGAGTTCTTCTCTTCCCGCTCTGTGAGGACCTGGAACAGGAGTTCGGCGCCGCGTCGGTCGAGTTCGAAGCCACAGAAGTGCGGAATTTCCGGCCTCGGCGAGTCGAAGTGAATAGCCCGGATTGCGTCCCATATAGGGATCCCGGGTACTGGGCGCGCTTCTGAGCTATTTCGTTAGGATCGCGCGCGCGCTTACCTCGGGGTCAAGGTCCAGCCGCCGCAGGAGTTGGGCGTTGAGGGCGACGACGAGGGTGGACAGGGACATAAGGATCGCGCCGACTGCCATCGGCAGCACGAATCCGATGGGGGCGAGGATGCCGGCGGCGAGCGGTACAGAGATCAGGTTGTAGCCTGCGGCCCACCCGAGGTTCTGCTTCATCTTGCGGTAGCTGGCGCGGGACAGTTCGATCACGGACAGCACGGAGCGCGGGTCGGAGCTGGCGAGAATCACGCCGGCTAAGGCGATCGCGACGTCCGTGCCGGCACCGATCGCGATGCCGACGTCGGCGGTTGCGAGGGCGGGGGCGTCGTTGACGCCGTCGCCGATCATGGCGACTTTCTTCCCCTCGGCCTGGAGCGCACCGATCTTGGCGGCCTTGTCTTCCGGGCGCACCCCGGCGAAGACGCGGTCGATGCCCAGTTCGGTGCTGACCGCGTGGGCAACGGCCTCGGCGTCGCCCGTGATCATTACGACCTCGACGCCGAGCTTGTGGAGCGCGTCGACGGCCTCGCGGGATTCCGGACGGATTTCGTCGGCGAGTTCGAGTCCGCCGATCACGGCGCCGTCTTGGACGACGTGCAGGATGATTGCGCCGTCTGCGCGCCAGGATGCCGCTTCATCGACTTCCGATGCGCCGAGCTCTTCGAGCAGGCGGGGACCGCCGACACGGATCTCGTGACCGTCCAGGGTGGCGGTCACGCCGACCGCCGGGGAGGACGTGAATCCGGTGACGTTCTCGATCTGGAGGCCACGGTGTTGCGCGGCACGGACGATGGCTTTGGCGAGTGGGTGCTCGCTGTCGGCTTCGGCCGCGGCGGCGATCGCGAGCACCGTGTCGGCGTCGTGACCGCCGGTGGGGGCGATGGCGGTGACGACGGGTTCACCCTTGGTGAGGGTTCCGGTCTTGTCGAACAGGACGGCGTCGATGGTGCGCATCTGTTCGAGCGCGAGACGGTCTTTGATCAGCACCCCGCCGCGGGCGGCGCGTTCGGTCGCGATGGACACCACGAGCGGGATCGCCAGTCCGAGCGCGTGCGGGCAGGCGATGACGAGGACGGTGATGGTGCGGATGACGGCGTCGTCCGGGCTGCCCACGAGGGTCCAGACGACGGCGGTGACCGCGGCGGCGCCGAGGGCGAACCAGAACAGCCAGCCGGCGGCGCGGTCGGCGATGCGCTGGGCGCGGGAGGTGGAGTTCTGCGCGTCGGTGACGAGTCGTTGGATGCCGGCGAGGGTGGTCTGGTCTCCGGTCGCGGTGACCTGGACGCGCAGGCCGGAGTCGGTCGCGACGGTCCCCGCGGTGACGGTGTCGCCGGTGCTGCGGGAGACGGGGCGTGATTCGCCGGTGACCATGGACTCGTCCATGTCCGCCCGCCCGTCGACGATCCGGCCGTCGGCGGGGACGCTGCCGCCGGGACGGACCACGACCACATCGCCGACACGGAGGTCTGCGGGGGAAACCGTCACGATCTGGTCGCCGTCGACGCGCTCGGCCTCGTCAGGCAGAAGCGCGGCGAGTGAATCCAGGGCTGATGTGGTCTGGGCGAGGGAGCGCATCTCGATCCAGTGGCCGAGGAGCATGATCACGATCAGCAGCGCGAGCTCCCACCAGAACTCGAGTTCATGGTGCAGCAGGCCCAGACTGGCGCCCCAGGATGCGAGAAACGCGACGGTGATCGCCGCGCCGACGAGCAGCATCATCCCGGGTGTGCGTGCGCGCAGTTCGCTGACCGCGCCGGACAGGAACGGCCAGCCGCCCCAGAAGTACATGACCGTACCGACCAGCGGAGCGATCAGGTTGATGCCGGGGGCGTCGGGCAGCGAGTACCCGAAGAGCATGGCGAACATGCTCGAGAACGCGACCACCGGCACCGCGAGGATCAGGTTGATCCAGAACAACTGCCGGAACCGTGCCACATGATCGGCCCCGTGCCCGGCATGCCCACCGGGGTGATCATGCTCGCCGTGAGGGTCGTGCCCGGCCGGGTGGTCCATGCCGTTCACGTGGTGGCCACCGTGCTCAGCGGCGTGAGAGCCGACCGGCGCCTCGCGTGTTCCCCGTGATGGGTCGTGGTGGTGTGCGTGCGGATCGGTCATGACGAGCCTCCTCGCTGGTCTGTGGTCGGATGATTCCGGCGTCAGGCGGGGTGCCCTTCCTCGGATTGCCGACATGTCATTCATCAACCGGGATACCCCCCTCGGGTATTCCGAGGGGTCTCGCGTTCGACAGGGCGAGACCCTCGGAATGATTCCTCAGTTCTGGGTGAGCAGGTTCTCCATCGTGGCGATCTCGGTAGTCTGCGTGTCCAGGATCGCTTGCGCGAGCGCGATCACCTCCTCGTTTGCTCCCTGGTCGAGTTCGGTCTGCGCCATCTCGATCGCGCCCTCGTGGTGCACGATCATCTGCTCCAGGAACAACCGCGCCGCCTCCGCGCCGTCGGCGGCTTCCAGTGCCGCCATGTCGCCATCGGACATCATTCCGTCACCGTGCCCCATCCCGCTCATGTCGCCGCTGGAGCTCATTCCCCCATTGGTGAGCCAGGACTGCATGAGCTCGATCTCGGGGGCCTGCGCGTCCTTGATCTGCTGCGCCAGGGCCTGCACCTGATCGTCGATGCCGTCCTTGCCGAGGATCGTGTCGCTCATCTCCACCGCCTGCTCGTGGTGGGGGATCATCATGATCACGAACATCTCGTCCGCCGCGTTGACCTGGGCAGACGGCGACGTGGGCGACATCATCCCGCCCTGGCCCATCCCCGGCATCGATCCGCCGCCGACATAGGCGCACCCTGCCAGCGACACCGCCACCGCGAGCGGCACGACGGTCAATACCGTCCATCGGAACTTCTTCACAACCATTGGTCCTTCTCCATCGATCGGTGAACTTCGCCCGCGTGCGGGCATGACTCAGCCCCGGCCACGAGGGCCGGGACGGTCGGTTCACGTTCGACTGATGGACAGGTCCAGCAGCGACGGCGGACGGGGCAGTACCGACAACAGCACCCCGACCACACGCGCCGGCGGGCTCGGCCCGCGGCTTCGGCCGCGGATGACCCCGGGGCCGGAGCGCGCCGCCCACAGCACCACCGCCAGCAGACCGAGCACGCACGCCCCCATCAACGCGTCATGCGCCGCACCGGGCGCGCAGTCCGCACAGGCGGTCTCGGCGACGACACCGGTGTCCGACGAGGGGCCGTGGCCGTGTTCGGCGCCGATGCTCGAAACGGCCGTCATCGGCGCTTCGGGGTGCCCGGTCATGAGCGTGTGCATGCCCAGCAGCCCCACCATCACCAGCGCCGCGAGCAACACCGACAGCATCCACCGCCACAGCATCGGCGGATGCAGACGAGTTCGCGTCGTGTCCAGGGCCACAGATCTCCTTGGTTCGCAGACTACCCCACCGGGGTATTCACCCCCACCTCGCCGCCAGCTGGTTTTTCCTGTCAGAAGGCTGGGTGGGGGCACGCGATCGTCGTGACATCCTGAGGGAGTCATGACCTCGTCCGCGATCACCAGCTCTCGCCGCTACGCGCGGTGGCGCGGCATGTGCGCGGTCATCGGGCTGGTCCTCGTTGCTCTCCTCGCCCTGCATGTCTCTCCCGCGACGGCCGCGGATGCCGCGCCCGCGATGTCGACGCAGAGCGAGAGCACCCATTCCCCGGATCGCTCGGACTGCGCGGGGTGCGCGGTGTGCCCGGATGGAAACGGCAGCCCGCACGCCGCGATGGGCGTGCACTGCGGGATGACGTTGCAGCCACCCACCGTGCATGCGGGCGTGGTGCCGACGCGAGCCTGGTTCCGCGCGCTGTCTCCCGGCGCACGACAGCCGTCGCCCGCCGAAGGAGCAGCTGCGCCGCGCTCCCTCACGCTCTGGGAGCTTTCAGTCAGTCGAACGTGAGTGCGGCCCGCCGGGACTGTTCGCCGGCAACCGCATCGCCCGTGTCCGGGCGCCCACACAACCTTCGACGAAAGTGAACCCTGCCATGCCTCGCGCATCGAAAACCAACCTCGGCGTGATCCTCGCGACCACCCTGCTCCTCGTCACCGGCTGCGCAGCCGCCACCCCCGACAGTACGACCACCGATCCACTCGCCGCCGCCGGTTTCCCCGACCAGACCATCCACCAGGTCATCGACGAGCTCGAAGCGACACCGGTCGACGACCGACGCGACGACCTGATCGCATCCGTGCGCCCGAACGCCGTGCTGTTCACCATCGACGGTGGGCCCGAGACCTCCGTCCCACTCGAGGACGAGTTCTACCTCTCCGTCGCGCCGTACCGGAACACCACGCACGACTGCTACTTCCACAGTCTGACCACCTGCGTCGGAGAGCTCGGCGACGAGCCCCTCCACCTCACGGTCGTCGGCGACGATGGCGAGGTGCTGCTCGACGAAGAACGCACGACGAACAGCAACGGCTTCGTCGGACTGTGGCTTCCCCGCGACATCGACGCCACACTCACCATCACGCACGAGAACGGCTCGATCACCACCCCCATCTCCACTGGCGCGGAAGACCCCACCTGCCTCACCGATCTGCCTCTCACGTAGAGGGCCCGAGGAAGCGACCCCGCCTCCCGGGCCGCCCGCTACGTGGTGGCGGCGCGGGAGACGTCACGCCGATCGTCGTCGCTGCGCGAATGAACGGCGCCTCGCCTCGCCTCGCCCGCACGATCACGCCACGCCCGCAACACCCCCTGACTGCGCATCGCCCGGATACGGATCCGACCGGGGTCCGCCGCCGACCTCCGGGATCAAGCTCGATGGCATGAATGGAATACAGATTGGCTATGCCAGAGTCTCGACCGCTGATCAGGACCTCACTTCGCAGCGGGACGGGCTATTGCGGCTCGGGGTTCTCGATTCGAACATCTATGTCGATCACGGGCTGACCGGCACCAACCGCGCCAGGCCAGGGCTCCGCGAAGCGCTCGCCGCAGTCCGAGAAGGCGACACCCTCGTAGTCACAAAGCTCGACCGGCTCGCCAGGTCAGTGAAGGATGCGCGCGACATCGCCGACGAGCTGACGACGAAAGGCGTCGCGCTCAGTCTTGGCGGCAGCAGGTACGACCCCACCGACCCAGTGGGGCGGTTGCTGTTCAATGTGCTCGCGATGGTTGCCGAGTTCGAACGCGACCTAATCAGCATGCGCACGAAGGAGGGGATGGCGGTCGCCCGCGCGAAAGGTCACCTAAAGGGTAAGCAGCCGAAGATGTCGACAACGCAGCGAAAGCGGATGTTCGACGTCCAGGACCGCGGCGAGTACACCCAAACCGAGATCGCCGAGCTGTTCAGTGTCTCTCGAGCCACCGTCTACCGCGAACTACAGCGTCGCCGGGCAGCGTTCCGTGCCGCGAGCGACGCGCACATCTTCTGAGCCCAGGCCGCAGCCCCTACCGGCGATGGCCTTGGGTCGCCGCCGGCGGAGGCGCGTACTGACAGTGCCCGCAGGAGGATCAGTTGTGACGGGCCGAGTGTCTGGACTGGTGCGTCGTCGCCGCGAGCGCGCGGTGGCCGGGTCAACTATGCGCGCGACCCGGCCACCGGTCGGCTATTCGGCGCGGCGCATCCCCACGATGATGAGTGCGCACGCAGCGAGGGCGAGGGCGATGCCGATCACCGCACCGATGACCGCGCCAGGGCCGGTCTCCTCGGCGGGGAGCAGGAACGCGGGAAGCGCGGGCAGAATGGACACGATTTGCAGGGCGATGATCGCAATACAGGGTCCGCGCCGGCCGTTCCAGGCGAACGCGACGAGCGCGAGGGTTCCGAGGGCGACGCCACCTGAGAGCACGGCGATGATGATGACGATCGGGTCCCAGGCGCTTCCGACGAGTCCGATCATCAGTGCGGGAACGGCTCCGGCTACGGCGAGCAGTGTGGCGAGCACGAGGCCGATGCGAAGCGGCACGGCTCGGCGCAGCGGAGGGGATGCGGTGATTGCGGTCATGACGAACTCCTCTCGATGGGGTGCCGGCATGTCCGGCTATGACTCACGATCTCGTCCCCGCGTCGCCCTGGGCGCGGGGTCCGTCCCCCGGGACGTGGGCACGGTCCGGGAAATCGTGCCCGGCACGTCTGGGGGCTGAACCCCAGATGCGGGGCGCGGTCAGCGGCAGAATGTGTCCATGTCAGACGCCGCGATTCGTGTCCTGGTCGCGGACGACCATCCCGTCGTCCGTGGTGGGCTGGCTGCGCTGCTGAGCACGCTCGAGGGTGTCGAGGTGGTGGCGGAGGCTGGCGATGGCGCTGCCGCGTGCCGGGAGGCGCTGGTGACGCGCCCGGATGTCGCGATCGTGGACCTGCGGATGCCGGTGCTGGATGGGGTGGAGACCACGCGACGCCTGACGGCTGATCTCCCTGGCGTTGCCGTGATCATCCTCACGATGTTCGACGAGGACGAGGAGATCGCGGATGCTCTCGCGGCCGGAGCGCGGGGGTATTTGCTGAAAGGCGCTCAACCCGACGAGATCGATCGTGCCGTGCGCACCGTGGCTGCCGGCGGCGCCGTGCTTTCACCCGAGGTCGCCGCGCGCGTGCTGGGCGGGTCGCTCCGCCGGTCCGCGGCCGATCCGTTCCCTCAGCTCACGGCACGGGAACGGGAGGTGCTCGACCTCATCGCACGTGGTGCACCCAATCATGCGATCGGCGAGCGGCTCGGGATCGCGGCTAAGACCGTCGGCAATCACATTTCTGCGATCTTCCTCAAGCTCGGCATCGCGACACGGGCTGAAGCGATCGTGATGGCCCGCGAGGGTGGGCTCGGCCGATGATCGCCCGCCGCGTGGGCCTTGTGCTCGCCACGATCCTGAGCGTGCTGGGCACCGCACCTGCCCTCGACATCGCACCGGACTCCTCAGGCTCGATCGTTCTACCGATCGCGGCGGCGATTCTGTCGACCGGGATCGCCGTAACGACGCTCGTTCTCCTCATCCCGGCTTGGCGCGGACGTTCACGCGCGTGCCTGACGATCGCCGTGCTCCAGCTGGTCGGCATCCTGACCGCCATCCCCGCGTTCTTCGCCCCCGCCGAGGTCGTCCCCGCCGGCGCCGTCGTCTTCGCTGCTCTCGGGTCGCTGCTGAACGTGACGGCATTCGCGCTCATCCTCGTCGATCAGTCGACCGTTCTCGTCTACTCGGCAGCGATCATCATCGTCGTCGCCATCTACGCGGGGGCCGTTGCCGTCGTCTCCCTGCTGGTGCCGCAGAGCGTGGAACGGACCGTGCAGACTGTCGCGGCGATCGGGATCGCACTGCTCTTTCAACCGGTCGTCGGACTGCTTCGCCGCACCGTCGGTCGCACCCTGTACGGAGGGCGTGACGATCCGGCCGGCACCGCACGCCGCGTCCGGCAACGGCACGACGGATCCGAAGCAGGCGTTGCCGCAGCCGTCGCCGAGACCGCTGCACTGCTGCGCCTCCCCGGGCTGACGCTGATCGTCGACAACAAGTCGGTCGCCACCGTGCGGCGCGGACATGCCGGCGGCCGGGAGGTTGAGGTGCCCGTCACCCCCGACGGTTCGCTCGCCCTGCGCGTGGCCCTCCGCCCCGGCGAGAAGGCGCTGCACGCCGACGATCGTGCCGCGCTCGAGCTCGTCGCGCTACCGCTCGCGTTGCTGTCGCGTCAGGCAGACCTTTCGAAGCAGCTCCGTGACGCCCGCGCCGCCACTGTCGAATCACGCGAGCGGGAGCGCGTGGCCCTCCACCGCGATCTCCACGACGGACTCGGGCCTCTGCTGACCGGAGCGGCATTCCGTGCGGATGCCGCGCGTAACCTGCTGCGCTCGCACCCCGACGAGGTCGATGCCCAACTCGAGGTCGTGCAGGCTGACCTGCGGACCGCGCTCGAGGAAGTTCGGCGGGTGGTCGACGGGCTGCGGCCGATCGAACTTCAGGAGCGCGGCCTCTGGGGCGCATTGGCACGCCGCGCCGACCGCATCGGAGCCGACCTCGACGTGCCCGACCCGCCCCCTGTTCTCACCGCTGCCGGACAAGTCGCGGTCTATCGCATTGTGAGCGAGGCCCTGACCAACGCCGACCACCACGGACCCGGCTCGCCCGTCCAGGCCTGCGCCACCCTCACCCCCGACGGCGCCCTCCACATCGTCGTCCAGAACCCGATCACCGAGGACACCCACGGCGGCGACAAGGCCAGCGCGCCAGATGACGGCCGATCGGCGCCGGCCCGACCGGGGATCGGCGCGGCATCGATCCACGCCCGCGCCGAGGAACTCGGCGGCTCAGCCACGATCGGCCCCGACGGGCAAGGGCTCTGGCGAGTATCCGTCCACTTGCCACCATCGATCATCGACACCGAGCCGTCGCCCTCCTCGCGCGACCGAGGCGGGATGAAGGGCGCAAGGTCAAATCAGACCTGACTCACCAGCACCTTCCGCACCACCCACCAACGTCAGCATCATGCTTCGAACCGCGCTCGGTGCGCACGCAAAGGGATCGTGTACGAGCTATCAGTATCCGCGGGAAGGTGCCATCGGAGGCGATGGGTCAACATGAGACTTAGCGCGGGGTCTCGTAGAGATATCTCAAGCGGGTACACGCGTGGGTAAAGACGAACGCAGATGAAGGGAGGCGAGTGGAGCCGGGAACGAGGTCGAACCGCGGGATTATGCGGTCACGGCATTGAAGCGATGGCGACTGCGCTCGCGATACATGGGTTCAAATCCCACCGTCACCGCCAGAAAAGCCCCTGCCAAGCAGGGGTTTTTCCATTTCCATCGCACCGTGGCAACGCCCCGCGGCTCACACCACCGGCAGCCCCGCGAGCCAGCGCAGCGTCGCGGCGACGCCGTCGGCGTCGTTCGACGGGGCGATGTAGTCGGCCTCGGCGAGCACGGAGGGGTCGGCGTTCGCGGGAGCGACCGACGTGCCCACGCGTCGGAACAGGCCGAGGTCGTTGCGCCCGTCGCCGATCGCGACGACCTCACTGAACGGCACATCCAGTCCCCCGGCGATGACCTCGACGCCCGTCGCCTTGTCGACCCCACGCGCCGTGATCTCGAGGTACGCCGCGTTCGATGTCTCCGCCGTCACCGACGCCGGCATCACTCTGCGCAGCGCCTCGATCTCCTCCGGATGCCGCGCGATGAACAGGATCTTCACCGGCGCCTCCAGCCCGTCGAAGTCCGCCACGAGTTGCGGGGCCATCCCCACGATCGACCCTTCGTGGGCGATCTCATCGGTGACCTCGTCCACGAACCACCCGGTCGGGGTGTACCAGCTGGTCGCGACGCCGAGCGACCGGGCCGCCTCCGCAACCTGCCCGGCCACAGCCAGCTCGATCGGCGTCGTCGCGATGACGCTCGGTCTGCCGTCCGCGTCGAACGACGCGACGAGCGCTCCCTGAAACCCCACGAACGCGCTCGGCGCCACGATGCCCAGCGCCTGCAGGTACTGCCACATCCCGCCGGGCGGACGCGACGACGCGAGAGTGAGCTGGATGCCGGCAGCGCGCGCCACCTGGGCAGCGGCGACCGTCTCCTGAGCGAGCGTCCGGTCAGACCGCAGCAGCGTGTGGTCGACGTCGATCGCGACGAGGCGCGGCCGGTGCGTGCGCTCGGCACCGGTATCCGTCCGTTGCATCACGAACGACGCGGACGAGGCATCCTCTGCAGTGCTCATGCCCTCGACGTTACGCCAGCCACCCCAACCGGCGGCCGGGGCGCCACAGACTGCAGCGGCATCACCGCTCACATCGCGATGAGCAAGACACCCGCCGCGACGAGGACGGATGCCGCGACGCGCCGACCGGGATGCGCCTCGCGCAGCACCCACGCACCGAACAGACTCACCAGCACGACGCTCACCTCGCGGATCGGCGCGACGAGCGCCACAGGTGCGATCGTGATGGCGGTCAGCACGAGAATGTACGACAGCGGCGAGAGGAATCCGAAGGCCACCAGCCGGCGCCAGTGCATCCGCCAGACCGCGCCGAGCGACCCGAACGCGTCTCGGCGCGCGCGCCGCGCCACCATCAGGAGCGTCAGCAGCGGCAGCTCGAGCGCCGTGCAGCCGACCATGTAAGCGACCGGCGGCACCTCCCAGGTGCGCAGGGCGAAGGCATCCCACACCGTGTACGCCGCGATCGCCACCCCGGTCAGCAGCCCGAACACGACGGCCGGGTCAAGGCCGGGCCGGCGCCGCGTCCCCGACCCGCGCTCGCGCTCACGGTCGACGAACCCGACGGCGACGACGCCCACGATGACGGCCAGCACCCCCACCACAGCCACCGCCGACAACCGCTCGCCGAGCACCACCACGGCGACCACGACGGTCAGCAGGGGTCCTGTGCCGCGCGCTGTCGCGTACGCGGTCGACAGGTCGCCCACGGCATAGCCGCGCTGCAACACCAGCATGTATGCGACGTGCAGCACGGCCGAGGTGCCCACCCCGGCGCAGAACCCGGAAAGACTCGCCGGCCCCCACCCACCCGTGAACGGGATCGCTACTGCCCACATCACGGTGCTGAGCAGCGCTCCCCACCACAGGAACGGCACTCCGCTGCGGCTCGTGCCGTGGGCGATGATGTTCCACGCCGCGTGCGCGACGGCGGCGGCAAGGACGAGAACGAGAGCAAGAACAGACACGCGGACCCTTCGCCTCGCCGCGGGCGCGACGAGGGGGTCCTCCGGGCTTTTGTCCTGTCAGATGACGCCCGCCACCGCAGGGTGCGGGCGTGGCGCCGCTCGGACCAGGCGGGCCGGCTCGAAGCCGAACCCCGGAACCCTAGGCGCTATCGCGATCCACGCTACCGCGACATTCCGCACTCCGCCGAACCGGCGGCGGCGAAGGCGCAGGCGAAGACAACCGTTCACCTTTCCCTCACCCGCCGTCTTCCCGCAGGCCAGGAAGCCACCGAGTCGACTGCCAACGTTCGCTTGCGTCCCTTCCCACATCTGCCCGGCACGACCGTGCCCGGGCACGTCCGAAGAAAGGCCGCATTCCCATGCGTCTGAACACCCGCAGCTTCGCCGCCCTCGGCGCCGGCATCGCCCTCCTGGCAGCGCTCACCGGTTGTGCCGGCACGACCGCTTCCGCTGACAGCGACACCAGCACCGACAACGCCACCACGATCGAGGGCACCTTCGCCTCGGGCGACTCGAACACGATCGTCTTCGCGACGCTCCCCGACCACGAGGGCGCTGAGCAGGATGCCCAGCCCATCGCCGACTGGATCGCCGAGATCACCGGCAAGGAGGTCAAGTTCTTCGAGGCCACCGACTACACCGCGGTCGTGCAGGGCCTGGCCGCGGGCCAGATCGACGTCGCCCAGATCTCCGCCTTCACCTACTACCAGTCGCAGGCGGCCGGTGCCGAGATCGAGCCCATCGGCGCGCAGATCACCGCAGAAGGCGCCGAGCCCGGCTACTTCTCGGTCGCGCTGAAGAACCCGGCATCCTCGGCGACGACGCTCGCCGACTTCGCCGATCAGCCCGTCTGCTTCGTCAATCCGACGTCGACCTCGGGCCGCGCGATCCCGGTCAGCCAGCTGCTCGAGGCCGGTGTCACCGTCTCCGACGAGAACACGGTCTACGGCGAGTCGCACGACCTCAACGCCGCCAAGATCGCTGAGGGCGTCGACTGCCAGGTCGGCTTCGCTCAGGACGTCGACGCCGACCCGCTCATCGCGTCGGGCGCGCTCGAGGAGATCGACCGCTTCCAGGTTCCCGCCGCGCCGATCGTGATGCAGGCCGCCCTGCCGCAGGACGTCAAGGACCAGCTCACCGCCGCGATCGCCGACAGCACGCAGGCATCGCTGACGGATGCCGGTATCGAGCTCAACGAGTTCCTCACCGAGAACTGGTTCGGCTTCGGCGCCGTCGACGACTCGTACTACGACACGATCCGCTCGGTCTGCACCCTGATCGCCGACCAGGTCGAGGCCTGCCAGGCGTAAGCCCGGCATCGAAACGGAGCATGACATGACCCACAGCGACACCCCGGCCGTCCAGATCACCGACCTGGGTAAGACCTACCCGGGCGCGGCTAGCCCTGCCCTGACCGGGGTGTCGCTGTCGGTCTCTCCCGGCGAGATCGTCGTCCTGCTCGGCCTCTCCGGCTCGGGCAAGTCGACGCTCCTGCGCCACATCAACGGGCTCGAGACGCCCACCACCGGCACCGTCGTCTCGCTCGGCGAGGACGTGTCGGCCCTCACCGGCCGGCCGCTGCGCGAGTTGCGCGGCCGCATCGGCTTCATCTTCCAGCAGTTCGAACTCGTCGGCGCCCTCACGGTGCTCGAGAACGTGCTGACCGGATCGCTCTCGACGCTGCGCGGCCCCCGCATCGGCGTCCGCACCTACCCCAAGCAGCTGCGTCTGCGTGCGCTCGGTCACCTCGACCGCGTCGGACTGCTCGAGCGTGCGTACCAGCGCGCCGACACCCTCTCGGGCGGCCAGCAGCAGCGCGTCGCGATCGCCCGCGCACTCATGCAAGAGCCCGACATCCTTCTCGCCGACGAGCCCGTCGCCTCGCTCGACCCCGAGTCGAGCAGCCAGGTCATGGGGCTCATCCGCGAACTCGCCGCCGAGCGGGGCCTGACCGTCGTGTGCAGTCTGCACCAGGTCGACCTCGCCCTCAGCTGGGGCGAGCGCATCGTCGGCCTGCGCGCCGGCGAGGTCGTGCTCGACACCCCCACCGACGACCTGACGCGCGAGCAGGTCATGGAGATCTACGGCCGCGTCGCCGTCACGACCGGTGAGATCACCGCGATCGAGACCGAGCTCGCCGACATCCGAGAACAGCTCCTCAGCGAGGGTGCGACCGAGGGTGGCATCGCTTCAGAGGATGCCCGCGCCGAGGCCCTGCGTGCACAAGCCGGCGAGCGCCTGGCGGAGGACTTCGCCAACGAGGAACCCGCCTGATGACCGCCGTGCTGAGCGCGCCGCCGCAACCGTCCGCTGCACGCCTGCAGGCGATCAAGCGGCCCCGCCCGCTCACCGCGACGGTCGTCTCGTACTCGGTCATCGCGGGGATCGCGATCCTCGGCATCTGGTCGTTCGCCGCGCTCGACTACAGCTTCAAGAGCCTCGAGACGACATTCGCCAACCTCAGCCGCTTCATCGGCATGGCCACCCCGATGCAGTGGCCGGGGTGGAACGTCGTCGGCACCCGTCAGCCCGACGGCACGACGACCTTCGTGACCGAATGGGTCGGCATCGAGCCGATCCTCGACACGTTCGGCAGTATCGCGATCACTCTCGCGCTCGTGATCGCCGGCACCGCCCTCGCGGCCGTCCTGTCGATCCCGGTCGCCTACGGCGCCGCCCGCAACACCGCGCCGGGCCGCGTCGCGCTCGCGATCTCGCGCTTCATCGGCGTCGTCATGCGCGCGATCCCCGACGTGGTCTTCGTCGTCTTCCTCGCCTTCCTGTGGTTCAACTCGGGCACGCTGCCGGCGATCGTCGCGATCGGGCTGCACTCGGTCGGCATGATCTCGAAGATGTTCGCGGATGCCGTCGAGCAGATCGACGAGGGACCGCGCCTGGCCATCCGCGCGGCGGGCGGCTCGAAGTCGCAGGAGTTCTGGTCGGGCGTCGTGCCGCAGGCACTGCCCGCCTGGATCGCCGTCACCCTCCACCGCGCCGACATCAACCTGCGCGGCACCGTGATCCTCGGTGTCGTCGGCGTCGCCGGACTCGGCTACGACCTCGATGAGGCCCTGCACGCCGGCCCCGCCGGCATGCGCCGGGTCATCCCGATCGTCCTCATCATCATCGCGCTGTGCATCGTGTTCGAGATCATCTCGTCGCTCATCCGTGCGCGCCTGCTGGGTGTGCGCCCGACCGGACGCGGCACGGGTGACACGGTCGTGCGCGCCCTCGCGAAGCGATCGTCGCGCCTCGCCGCGTCGATCGACCGCAACGGTGCCTCAAGTGACGAGGTCGCGCGCGCCGCGCGCATCGAAGCCGTGATGCACCGCCCGTGGGACCGCGGGCGGGTTCTGACAACCGCGTGGATCTGGCTCGGCATCCTCATTGTCGTCTGGGCCTTCGTCTACGCGGGCCCCGACCTCGCGCGCCTGGTGAGCGGCTGGCGGTTCGACCAGGTCGTCAACGCCGAGCTCGACCGCGCGATCTGGCCGCCGAACTTCGGCACGCGCGACGTCGGCACAGTGCTCGCGGCGGTCGGCACGACGCTGCAGGTCGCGTTCGCGGCGACCCTCATGGGCGCACTCATCTCGGCGTTCGTCGGCCCGCTCTCGGCGCGCAACGTCGCGCCGAACGGCGGCGTGCGCAACCTCTTCCGCGGCATCGCCCTCGTGCTGCGCGCGATCCCCGACCTCGTCGTGGCGATCATCTTCATCATCGCGACAGGGTTCGGCCCGCAGGCTGCCGCCCTCGCCCTCGGCATCGGCGGTGTCGGCCTGCTCGCCAAGCTCGTCGGCGATTCGATGGAGGAAGTGCCGAACGGCCCCGAGCGCGCCGTCGGCGCTGCCGGAGGCAGCCGCACCCAGGTGTTCTTCGCGTCGACACTGCCCATGTCGGTGCCCTCGACGGTCAGCCACCTGATGTATCTGCTCGAGCAGAATGTGCGCTCGGCGACGCTGCTCGGCATCGTCGGCGCGGGCGGCATCGGCTTCCTCCTGCTGAACGCCCTGCAGGGTCGCCACTTCGATCAGGTCTTCGCGTATGTGCTCGTCATCATCGCGATGGTCGTCGTCGTCGAGACGGCGGCGATCCTCATCCGCCGCGCGCTGAAGTAGGTCGGCATGGCACGCGACACGTACGACCTCATCGTGGTCGGGGCCGGCATCGTCGGCCTCGGGCACGCCGCCGCTGCCGTCGAGCGCGGGTTGAAGGTCGCGATCGTCGAGCGGGCCGATGCCATCGCGGGCGCGAGCATCCGCAACTTCGGCCACATCGGCGTCGGCGCGCACGCCGGTCAGGCGGGCGAGTACGCACGCCGCAGCCGCGAGCTGTGGTTGCGGCTCGCGGAGCGCGCGGGGTTGTGGATCCGTCAGGACGGCGCGATCGCGGTCGCCCGCCACGAAGACGAGCTCGCCGTGCTGCGCGAGAGCAACGCCGGCCCCCTGCTGTCGGCCGACGAGGTGAGTGAGCTCGTTCCGGTGCGCGGCGCGGTCGGGGGTATCCGCTTCGCCGATGACCTTCAGGTCGACCCGCGCGCAGCGGGCCGGCGATCGCGGCACACCTCGGCGCGTGCGGCGTCGACTTCCACTGGCGCACGGCGGCCCTCGGGGCCGAGACCGGCACGCTGCACACGTCGCGCGGACCGCTGCACGCTCAGACGATCGTCTTCGCCGTGAACGCCGACGTCGACCAACTGTTCCCCGCGATCGCAGCGGCCCACGACGTGCAGCGGTGCAGCCTCGACATGCTGCTCGCTGAGGGTGTGGGTCTGCCGGTGCCGCTGCTGACCGGCTCGTCGATGTTGCGGTACTCCGCGTTCGCGACGATGCCGGCGGCGGCCGACGTGCGGGCGCGATACGAGCGGGATGCCCCCGAGGTGCTCGCCTACGACGTCAACCAGATGTACACCGAGCGCCCCGACGGCACCCTCATCGTGGGTGACACGCACGATGTGCGGGTGACCCCGTCGCCGTTCCAGGACGAGCGTGCGTCCGACCTGCTCGTGCGCCTCGGCGCCGAGCTGTTCGGTGGCCCGCTGCGGGTGCGCGAGCGCTGGCAGGGCGTCTACGCGCGCGCCCCGCACGAGTTCCTGCAGGCGGCGCCCGCCGACGGCATCCGCGTCGTGTCGGTGACGACCGGCATCGGCATGACCTGCGGGCTGGGCCTGGCCGAATCCGTCATCGACGACTTGTGGCGCTGAGGCCGCATCCCCCTCGAAGGAGAAACGAATGACCCGCATCGAAACCGTCGTGCTCGACATGGCCGGAACGACGGTCGCCGACGACGGCCTCGTCGTCAGCGCGTTCACGCGCGCGTGGGATCGTCTGCCCGCCGCGGCGTCGCTCGACCGCGACGCCGCGATCGCGCATGTCGTCGCGACGATGGGCCAGTCCAAGATCGAGGTCTTCCGGGGGCTCGTCGATGAAGACGCCGCGCACGAGCTCAACGGGCTGTTCGAGGCCGCTCTGGACGAACTCGTCGCCGAGAGCGCGACCGCCCTGCCCGGCGCCGAAGACACGATCCGCGCTCTGCAGGGCGACGGTCGCACGGTCGTCCTGACGACCGGTTTCTCGCGCACGACGGTTGACGCGCTGCTCGCGCGCCTGGGGTGGGAAGACCTCGTCGAGATCGTCCTGACGCCCGCTGACGCGGGCCACGGCCGACCCGCGCCTGACCTGAACCTGCTCGCGGCGATCCGCACCGGCGTCTCGTCGGTCGACGCCCTCGCCGTCGTCGGCGACACCGAGTCGGATGCCCACAGCGGTGTGCGCGCCGGCGCGGGTCTCGTCGTCGCCGTCCGCACCGGCGGACACACGGCCGAAGATGCGCTCCGCAACGCGGGTGCCGCGCACGTTCTCGATTCCGTCGCTGCGCTGCCGGAGCTGCTCAGCCGGCTCGGCCGATGACCCCCCGCGTCGCGGCTCCCGCCGCAGCGACTGCGCGGGCGGGCTCGGAGGCGGCGGTGCAGGCGGGCCACGGCTCGGTATCAGCGACGGCGCCGCACACGCCGGTCACGCGCCTGCGGCTCGAACCGGCGCCCGAGGCGCTCGTGTTCCGCAGCGCGTGTGAGGGCTTCGAGCGCATCGCGGTGCCCGACGTGCACCTGCACGAGGGCGACCTGCTGGTGCGCGTCGAGTTGGCGACCGTATGCGGCTCAGACCGGCACACCGCCGCGGGGCTGCGACACGAGAGCACGCCGCTCGTGCTCGGCCACGAACAGGTCGGCAGGATCATCGCGGTGGGCCCGGGCGCGCTCCCGCGTTCGGTTGATGACCGACCGCTCGCGATCGGCGACCGCATCGTGTGGGCCGTCGCCGTCTCGTGCGGAACGTGCGCCCGGTGCCGCAGCGGGCTCGAGAACAAGTGCCTCCACCTACGCAAGTACGGACACACCCGCACGAGTCGCGGATGGGAGCTCACGGGCGGTTTCGCGACGCACGTGCACGTCGTCGCGGGATCGGCCGTCGTGAAGGTCCCCGAAGATCTACCGGCCGCCGTCGCCGCGGCCGCGTCGTGCGCGACCGCGACCGTGGTCGCCGCACTCGACGCCGCGGCGGCGCTGCGGCCCGTGGACGGCGGCATCGTCGTGGTGTCGGGATGCGGGATGCTGGGCCTGACGGCCGTCGCGCTCGCCCGCGCCGCCGGCGCCACCGTCATCGGCGTCGACCCCGACCCCGAGCGCCGGCGCCAGGCCATGCTGTTCGGCGCCGCGGAGGCGGTCGCGCCGGGGCGCGAGGCACTGGCATCCGCCGTCTCACGTGCCTCGTCGTCGACGGATGCCGACGGATTCACCGTCGCCCTCGAATTGTCGGGCGCCGGCAGCGCGATCGTCGACCTGCTGGCGACGGCGGGCGTCGGCGCGGCGATCGTGCTCGTCGGCAGTGTCTTTCTGGCGGCCCCCGTGCCCGTCTCGGCAGAGGACGTCGTGCGCCGACTGCTCACGATCACGGGCGTGCACAACTATCGCCCCGAGCACCTGCTGCGCGCCGTCGCGTTCCTGCGCGCCGCCGACCACGCGCTGTTCGGCTCGCTCGTCGAGAAAGCGATCACGATGCCCGAGCTTCCCGCCGCGATCTCGGCACCGTCCGCCGCGGCGCGGATCGCCGTTCGGCCGTGACTCTGGACCGGGCCGTCGGGGCTACCGCAGGTCGGCGGTGGCCTCTGCGACCAGGCCCTGACAGACTGGGCGCATGAGCGTGATCGAGAACTCGAAGCTGACCGTCGTCGGTGCGGGGGCGGTCGGATCGTCCGTCGCCTATGCCGCCCTCATCCGCGGGTCCGCCCGCCACGTCGCCCTGTACGACATCGCCGCCGAGAAGACCGAGGCCGAGGTGCTCGACCTCGCCCACGGCGCCCAATTCACCGGGTCGAGCGACATCATCGGCGGGGCCGACATCTCGGTCACCGCCGGGTCGCACGTCGTCGTGATCACGGCCGGCGCGAAGCAGAAGCCGGGCCAGACCCGCATCGAGCTCGCGGGCGTCAACGCCAACATCCTGAAGTCGATGATGCCGCAGCTGCTCGAGGTCTCGCCCGACGCCACCTTCGTCATCGTCACCAACCCGTGCGACGTGCTCACCGTGCTCGCACAGGAGACCACCGCCCTGCCGTACGAGCGCATCTTCGCGTCGGGCACGGTGCTCGACACGTCGCGCCTGCGCTGGAAGATCGCGCAGCGCGCGGGCGTCTCGATCTCGAGCGTGCACGCCTACATCGTCGGCGAGCACGGCGACACCGAGTTCCCGCTGTGGTCGCATGCGACCATCGGCACCGTGCCGATCCTCGACTGGCAGCCCCTCGACGGTCAGCCGAAGTTCACGCAGGCAGAGCTCGACCAGATCGCGGTCGACGTGCGGGATGCCGCGTACAAGGTCATCCAGGGCAAGGGTGCTACCAACTATGCGATCGGCCTGTCGAGCGCCCGCATCGTCGAGGCCATCCTCAACGATGAGCACAGCGTCATGCCGGTCTCGACCGTGCTGGACGACTTCCAGGGCGTGAGCGGCGTCGCCCTCTCGGTGCCGTCGGTCGTGTCCGCGGCGGGCGCCGAGCCCATCCGCGAGACGTCGTTCGACGCCGCCGAGCAGGACCTCTTCCGCCACTCCGCCACGGCGCTGCGCGAGGTCGCCGACTCGCTGCGCTGAGGCGGGCTCGCGCTGAGCCCCGGCCGGGCTCGCGCCGCGGGCTGAGCCGGGCTCGCGCCGCGGCGCGCCGCGGTGTCGGATGCCGCGGATAGCCTGGGTGCATGGCATCCAAGCGCGCGGCGACTACCATGGCGTACCGGTGCACGGAGTGCGGCTGGACGAGCGTCAAGTGGGTGGGCCGCTGCGGTGAGTGCCAGCAGTGGGGCACGGTCGTCGAGGCGGCGACGCCGACCGGCATCGGCGCGGCTGCGGTGACGCCGCTGGCTCCCACGCGGTCGGCGCGGCCGATCACCGAGATCGACACGCGCGAGACGCCGCGCCGCAGCACCGGCGTCGGCGAGTTCGACCGGGTGCTCGGCGGCGGCATCGTGCCGGGGGCGGCAATCCTGCTGTCGGGCGAGCCGGGCGTCGGCAAATCGACACTGCTGCTCGAGGTCGCGGCGCAGAGCGCCCGCGCGGGGCGACGCGTGCTGTACGCGAGTGCCGAGGAGTCACTCGGCCAGGTGCGTCTGCGCGCCGAGCGCACCGGCGCGCTGCACGACGAGCTGTACCTCGCGAGCGAGACCGATCTCGCCACGATCCTGGGGCACGTGGATGAGACGGCCCCCGATCTGCTGATCGTCGACTCGGTGCAGACGGTGTCGTCGTCGCTGATCGACGGCGCCGCGGGGCATCCCAGTCAGGTGCGCGAAGTCGCGTCGACGCTGATCCGCGTCGCGAAAGAGCGCGGGCTGCCGGTCATCCTCGTCGGTCATGTCACGAAAGACGGCCAGGTCGCCGGACCCCGGATCCTCGAGCACCTCGTCGACGTCGTGTGTCACTTCGAGGGCGACCGGCAGACGTCGCTGCGGTTCGTCCGGGCGCTGAAGAACCGCTTCGGCGCGACGGATGAGGTCGGATGCTTCGAACAGACGCAGCACGGCATCGCCGAAGTGCCCGACCCGAGCGCGCTCTTCCTCGGCCACGGCTCGCGCGAGCCCGGCACGTGCGTCACGATCGCACTCGAAGGTCGTCGCGCACTGCCCGTCGAGGTGCAGGCGCTGACGATGCAGGGCTCCGGCCCCAACCCGCGCCGGATCGTGAGCGGTGTCGACGGCGCGCGGGTCGCGATGATCCTCGCGGTGCTCGAGAAGCGGGCAGGCATCCGTGTGTCAGACCAGGACGTCTACGTCTCGACCGTCGGCGGCGTGCGGCTCGTCGAGCCGGCCGCAGACCTCGCGATCGCCCTCGCCGTCGCAAGCGCCGTGTCGAACCGCGCGAATCCCGCCAAGCTCGTCGCGATCGGCGAGCTCAGCCTCGCCGGCGAAGTCCGCGCCGTGACGCAGCACCAGCAGCGCCGCAGCGAGGCGACCCGGCTCGGCTATCGGTCGGTCGTCGACACCTCGTCGGCCAGCCTGAAGGGCGCCCTGCGCGACCTCTCGCGCCTGCACCCCATCGCCCCCGGCGACGAACCCGGCTTCTGAGGCGGCGCGGGCGCCCCAATTCAGGTCGCTCCTGCCCCACCCACGCGTCGTCGCGGTGGCCGTGTCCCTCCTACGCACCATGTCCCAATAAATGCTGTCTCAAGCCCCCTGAACCAGCCGTTTTTGGGACATGGTCAGCGGTTAGTGGGACATGGGCAGGGCGGTCACGCGTCGAGCGCGGCGATGACGTCGGCGGGGCTCGCCTGCATCGGGTGCGGGCCGGCGACGTCGAAGAACACCGTCGTGATCTCCTTCTCGTGGACACTCAAGAACGCCCGCAGCCAGGCGGGCGACTGCAGCGCCACCGCGGGCGGAAGGGCCGCCGGCTTGTGCGCCGCATCGCTGAACAGCAGCAGCGCGACGTCGCCCGTGCTCGGGTCGCGGTACGTCCACACCTCGCCGACATCACGCGGGTCGTCGCGCTGGCCGGCCCGCAGCAGCGGCACGACGGTCGGTCCGTGGCGCAGCGCAAAGGCGAGCGCCGCCATGTCCTGCGTCTGCAGCGCATC